>VFQP010000130.1_pt1 | contig 210927 bp, 204 predicted proteins | sample 3512351 | NCBI WGS metagenome assembly VFQP01 (sample SAMN10412372, study PRJNA504923) | tailings metagenome | isolation source: Relicate 1 Philex TSF1 revegetated site | place: Philippines: Tuba, Benguet | collected 2017-08-29 | reverse complement strand
GGCCCGATCCCACCCGCAACCCTCAGCAAATTTCCACCACATCCGCGGACGCTAACGCACGCGGTGGCGGTAGGCCAGCGCCTCCGCCACATGCGCGCGCGCGACGCGCGCGGCCCCCGCGAGATCGGCGATGGTCCGTGCGACACGCAGCGCGCGGACCTGGCCGCGGGTGGACAGGCGGAGCTTCGCGGCGGCGGTCTCGAGCAGGGTCAGCGCCTCGGCCTCGAGCGTGGGCTGAAGTTCGTCCCACCCGGCCTCGGCATTGCAGCGCGCGCCGCCGCGGGCGCGGGTGCGCGCCCGTGCGGCGGCGACGCGGGCGGCGACGGCTTCGCTCCGCTCGCCGACGGGCGCGCGGGCGAGCTCGGTTGCGGCGATCGGCCGCACCTCGATCACCAGGTCCATCCGGTCCAGCAGCGGGCCCGAGAGGCGCGCGAGATAGTCGCCGCCGCAACCCGGCGCGCGCGAACATTCGCGCGCGGCGTCGCCCAGGTAGCCGCAGCGGCAGGGGTTCATCGCGGCGATGCACTGGAAGCGCGCGGGGTAGGAGACATGCGCGTTGGCGCGGCTGATGGTGGTGCGGCCGGTCTCCATCGGCTGGCGCAGTGCCTCGAGCGCGGGGCGCGGAAACTCCGGCCATTCGTCGAGGAAGAGCACGCCGAGATGCGCCAGGCTGATCTCGCCGGGCTTCGCGCGATGCCCGCCGCCGACCAGCGCCGGGACGGAGGCGTTGTGGTGGGGGTCGCGGAAGGGCGGGCGGCGGATGAGGCGGCCGCCCTGCAGCAGGCCGGCCACCGAATGGACCAGGCTGACCTCCAGCGCCTCGGCGGGCGTGAGGTCGGGCAGCAGGCCGGGCAGGCGCGCGGCGAGCATGGATTTGCCGCTGCCTGGCGGGCCAAGCATCAGCAGGTTGAGCGCGCCGGCGGCGGCGATCTCCAAGGCACGTTTGGGCGTCTCCTGCCCGCGCACCTCGGCGAGGTCGGGGCCACGCCAGGGCTCCGGCGCGAACTCGGGCGTGCGCGGCGGCGTGAGCAGCTGCGTCGCGCGGAAATGGTTGACCAGCGCCGGCAGATCGGGCGGCGCGAGCACCTCCACCGTGCCGGCCCAGGCGGCCTCGGGCCCCTGCGGCTCGGGGCAGATCAGGCCGAGCTCGCGCGCGCCGGCGGCGATGGCGGCCGGCAGCACGCCGGCCACCGGCGCGAGCGTGCCATCGAGCGCGAGTTCGCCGAGCGCCGCGTATTCGGCCAGCGCATCCCGGGGAATCGCCTCCATCGCGGCGAGCACGCCGAGCGCGATCGGCAGGTCGAAATGGCTGCCCTCCTTCAGCAGGTCGGCCGGCGCCAGGTTCACGATGACGCGCTTCGGCGGCAGCGAGAGGCCGATCGCGGTCAGCGCCGCGCGCACGCGCTCACGCGATTCGCCCACCGCCTTGTCCGGCAGGCCGACGACGAGGAAGGCGGGCAGGCCGGTGGCGAGCTGGACCTGGACCTCGACGGGCACGGCCTCGATGCCGGCGAAGGCGAAGGTCTGGATCCGGGCAACGAGGCTCACGCGGGCAGGGTTGTCCGTTCCGGTCCGCGAATCAACCGGGGTTGCACGGAGCCTGTGCCAGGGGTGCCGCGGTGCCCCGGCTGCGCCTATCCTCGACCCGCCCCACTCGCCCTGACCCGCAGGCGGGTGGCGGGCGCAGCCTGGCGGGTGCGGGAGAGCGGAGTGGCATGATTCGCGCGGCGATCATCGGCATGGGGACCTGGGGGCAGCATCTCGTGCGCTGCCTCGGCCCGGACAGCCCGCATCTCCGTATCGTCGCCGGCGCCACGCGCACGCCCGACAAGGCCGCCGCCTTCGCCGCCGAGCGCGGCATCCGCATGCTGGCGAGCTACGAGGCGGCGCTCGCGGACCCCGGGATCGACGCGGTGATCCTGGCGACGCCGCACACCCAGCACACCGGCCAGATCGTCGCGGCGGCGGCGGCGGGCAAGCATGTGTTCACCGAGAAGCCGCTCGGCGTGAACGCGGCCGAGGCGCGGCGCGCGGCGGAGGCCTGCGCGAAGGCCGGCGTGACGCTCGCGGTCGGCTACAACTGGCGCTTCCAGCCCGCCCTGCGGCGCATCCAGGCACTGTTCTCGGATGGCACGCTCGGCAAGCTGCTGCACATGGAGGGCAATTTCTGCGGCCCCTCCGCCTATCGATTTCCCAAGGGCCATTGGCGGCATGACCGCAACGAGGGCCCGGCCGGCGGCATGACCGGGCGCGGCGTGCATGTGGTGGATGCGATGCTCTCGCTCGCCGGCCCGATCGAGACGGTGACGGCGCAGAGCTTCCGCCTCGTGCAGGATTTCGGCATGGACGACACGACCTCCATGCTGTTCCGCTTCCGCTCGGGCGCGACGGGCTATCTCGGCACCGTCATCGCCACCGCAGAGACCTGGCGGCTGCAGGTGTTCGGCTCCAAGGGCTGGGCGGAGGTGGGGGATGTGGAGCATCTGCCGACCTGGGAGCTGCGGCTCTGCCTGATCGATCCGAAGGACATCGGCCGCAAGGCGAAGCCCGAGGTGATTCGCTTCGACACCACGGGGACGGAGAAGGCGGAGCTCGAACACTTCGCGCAGGCCGCGGCCGCGCGCCGGCCGCTCGCGCTGCCGGATGGCGATGGCGTACACAATGTCGCGGTGCTGGAGGCGATCCTCGCCTCGGCCGCAAGCGGCGCGCCGGTGACGGTTCGATGAGCGGGAGGGATACGATGCGGATCACGCGACGCGCGCTGCTCGGCACCGCGCTGGCAAGCCCGGCGCTGGCGCAAGCGGACTGGCCGACCCGGCCGGTGCGGATCATCGTGCCCTCGCCGCCGGGCGGGCCGCCCGACCTGATCCTGCGCGCCATCGGGCCGAAGATGCAGGCGACGCTCGGCCAGCCCATCGTGGTGGAGAATCGCGCCGGCGGCGGCGGCCTCGTCGGCACCGCGCATCTCGCCCGGCAGGCGCCGGATGGCTACCAGGCGCTGTTCACCACCGCCTCCCACGTCAATATCGTGCCCTTCAACGAGAACGTCACCTACGACCCGGTGCGCGACTTCACGCATGTGACGCTGGCCGTGCAGAATTTCGGCCAGGCGCTGGTGGTGCATCCCTCGGTGCAGGCGACGAATGTGCAGGAGCTGGTGGCGCTGGCGCGGCGCGAGCCCGGGCGGCTTACCTATGTCAACGCCGGCAACGGCACGGCGAGCCACATCCCGGCCGAGCTGCTGAAGGCGATGACCGACACCGACATCCTCTCCGTGCCCTATCGCGGCGTGGCGGAGGGCACGACGGATCTGCTCGCCGGGCGGATCAGCATGTTCTTCGTCGGCACCAACATCGCGCTCGAGCATGTGCGCGCCGGGCGGCTGCGCGCGCTCGCGATCACCGGCGCGCGGCGCTGGCAGGGCATGCCGGAGGTGCCGACGATGCAGGAACAGGGGCTCGCCGGCTACGACGTGGTGAACTGGTTCGGCCTCTGGCTGCCGCTGAACGCGCCGCGCGCGATCGTGGAGCGGCTGCACGGCGCGGTGGCGCAGGCCGTGCGGGAGCCCGACGTGATGGCGCAGTTCGAGACGCAGGGCCTGCAGGGCATCGCCATGCGGCCCGACGAATTCGCGCGCTTCGTGGAGGCGCAGGCGCGGATCGCGCAGGACATCGGGCGGCGGGTGAACCGGCGCTAGCGTTTGGGGCTACCGCCACGCCCCGAGGAACCGCGCCAGCAGCGTGCCGATGACCTCGGTGTTGTAGCCGCCTTCCTGCACGATCGCGGCCGGCAGGCCGAGCGCGGCGATGGCGGCGCCGGCGCGGGCGAAGCCGGCTTCGGTCACGCGGAGGAAGCCGAGCGGCTCATGCTCGCTCGCGTCGAAGCCGAGCGAGACAACCAGCGCATCGGCGCGGAAGGCGCGGATCGCCTCCAGGCCATGGCCGATGGCGGCGAGCCAGGCCGCGTCGTCGCTGCCCTGGGCGAGCGGCAGGTTCAGGTTGCAGCCGCTGCCCGGCCCCGCGCCGCGCTCGCCGGCGCGGCCGACGAACCACGGGTAGTAGCCATCCGGGTCGCCATGGACCGAGACGGTGAGCACGTCGGCGCGCTTCCAGAAGATGCCCTGGGTGCCGTTGCCGTGGTGGCTGTCCACATCCAGCACGGCGACGCGGGCGGCACCGGCGGCGCGCAGCGTCTCGGCGGCGATGGCGGCGTTGTTGAGGTAGCAATGCCCGCCCGCCCGCGCCGCATAGGCGTGGTGGCCGGGCGGGCGGCAGAGCGCATAGGCCGTCCGCCCCGCAGCCGCTTCCTCCGCCGCGGCGACGGCGCAGGCCGCCGCCCCCAGCGCGGCGTCCCAGGTGCCGGGCCCGATCGGGCAGGCGGTATCCGCGGTGAACCAGCCGGCACGGCCGACGAGGCCAGCGGGCAGCCGCCCGCCCTCGGCGATCATCTCGGGGGTGGGGTGGACGTTCGCCACGACCTCCTCGCCCGGATCGGGGAGCGCGGCCCAGCCGGTCGCGGCCTCGCGCAGGAACTCGAGGTAGCGGGGGTCGTGCGCGCGGAGGAGGGCGACCTCGGGCGCGGGTGGCGGCTGTCCGGGCCGGATGCCGAGGCCCGCCAGCCCCGCCTCCAGCGCGGCGGCGCGGGCGGGCACCTCGAAGTTCGGGCGCAACCTGCCGCGCATCAGGAAGAAGCGCGGGTGATGCGATGCCTGGGCGGGATGCGAAAAAGCCTTCATAACCGAGAAGGTTAACGGCACCGGCGGGGCGCCGGCAGGGGGGCTGAGGCCGATGGCACTCGATCCGGGGGCGCGCCGCGCCATCCTCGACGCCTGCGAGGCGCTGCGCGAGCAGAGCGTGGCGCAGCTCGCCCGCCTCGTCGCCTGCCCCTCGACGCTCGGCAACGAGCACGCCGCGCTCGACGAGATGGCGCGGAACTACGAGGCGCTGGGCCTCAAGCCGGTCCGCGTGCCGACCGACCCGGAGCGGCTCAAGGACCATCCCGGCTTCTCGCCGCCGATCATCCCCTATGCCGGGCGCGACAACGTGGTCGCGGTGCACCGCCCGCGCGCGGCGAAGGGGCGTTCGCTCGTGCTGCAAGGCCATGTGGACGTGGTGCCTGAGGGGGCGGCCGACGAATGGACCACGCCGCCCTTCGAGCCCGCGATCCGCGCGGGGCGGATGTTCGGCCGCGGCGCGGGGGACATGAAGGCCGGCATCGTCGGCTACCTCACGGCCTTCCGCGCGCTGCGCGAGGCCGGGCTGCAACCGGCGGCCGAGGTGCAGATGCAGAGCGTGATCGAGGAGGAATGCACCGGCAACGGCGCGCTGGCCTGCATGCTGGCGCTGCCGCGCTGCGACGCGGCGCTGATCCCCGAGCCCGGCCCGGGCTTCCCGGCGGTCTATTCGGCCGAGGTCGGCGTGGTCTGGGCGCAGGTCACGGTGACGGGCCGGCCCGCCCATGTCCGCGAGAAGCAGGCGGGCGTGAACGCCATCGAGGCGGCGATGACGATCTGGCAACGCTTCTCCGCCTATGAGACGGAGATGAATCGCGCCGAGCACATCCATGCCGCCTTCCGCGGGCTCAATCATCCGGTGAACGTCAATCTCGGCACCTTCGAGGGCGGCGAGTGGAACAGCTCGGTCGCGACGCGGGCGGTGATGGGGCTGCGCGTCGGCGTGATGCTCGGCAACACCGCGGACCGCGTGCGCGCCGACATCGAGCGGATCGTCGCGGAGGCGCGGCAGGACCCGGCGTTGAAGGGGGCGAAGATCGGCGTCGCCTTCCAGGGTTTCCACGCCGATCCCTGCGCCTTCGACATGTCGGCGCCGATCGTGCAGCTGGCGATGCGCGAATACGCCGGGGCGACGGGCGGCGAGATGCGGACCTATCCCGCCACGGGGCTGACGGACGGGCGCTTCTTCCAGCTGTATCAGGGCACGCCGGTCGCGATCTTCGGCCCGGGCGCCGAGGCGATCCACGGCATCGACGAGAGCGTGGAGATCGAGGCGATGCACGGCATCACGCGCACCATCGCGCTGACCATGGCGGAGTGGTGCGGGGTGGAACGCGCATGACGGGAAACCTCCCGCTCTCCGGCGCGAGGCTCTGGGACAGCCTGATGGAATTCGCGCGCATCGGCGCGACCGAGAAGGGCGGCTGCAACCGTCAGACGCTGACCGAGCTGGATGGGGAGGCGCGGCGGCTGCTGCGCCGGCACGCGGCGGCGCTCGGCGCGACGCTCACCACCGACCGCGTCGGCAACATGATGCTGGTGCGGCCCGGGCGCGATGCGTCGCGGGCGCCGGTCGCCATCGGGAGCCATCTCGATACCCAGCCGACGGGCGGGAAGTTCGACGGCGTGCTCGGCGTGCTCGCGGGCCTCGAGATCCTCCGCGCGCTGCATGAGGCGGGCGTCGAGACGGAGGCGCCGGTCGCGCTGATCAACTGGACCAACGAGGAAGGCGCCCGCTTCTCGCCGCCGATGATGGGCTCCGGCGTCGCGATGGGCCTGTTCGAGGAGGCGGAGGTGCTGGCCAAGACGGATCCGGCCGGCGCCGTGTTCGGCGCGGAGCTCGCGCGCATCGGCTGGGCGGGCAGCGCCGATCCGGCCTGCTTCCGCGACCTCGGCGCCTATTTCGAGCTGCATATCGAACAGGGCCCGGTGCTTGAGCGGGAGGGGCTGGATCTCGGCATCGTCACCCATGCGCTGGCGCAGCACTGGTTCGACGTGACGCTGACGGGCGAGGACGCGCATGGCGGCAGCCGGATGGCGGGGCGGCGCGATGCGCTGATGGCGGCGGCTGAGCTTGCCGTCGCGATCGAGCGCGCGGCGCTGGCGGCCGGGGCGCGCGCGACGATCGGGCGGATGACGCTCGCGCCGGACAGCCGCAACGTGGTGCCGGGCCGCGTCTGGTTCAGCCTGGATACGCGGCACGACCATGAGGACCAGCTTGCCGCGCTCGCCGCGACCATCCGGGGCGAGGCGGCGGGCATCGCGGCGCGGCGCGGGGTCGGCATCGAGGTCGCGGATTTCTGGATCTCGCCGGCGACGCCCTTCGATCCGGCGCTGGTCGGGCGGCTGCGCGACGCCGCGACCGCGCGCGGCATCGCGCATCGCGAGATGCCGACGGCGATCGGCCATGACGCGGTCTATGTCGCGCGGCGCCTGCCGGCGGCGATGCTGTTCTGCCCCTGCCATGGCGGGCTGAGCCACAACGAGGCGGAGAGCATCACGCAGGCCTGGGCGGAAGCCGGGCTGCTCGTGCTGGCGGACGCGGTGCTGGCGACGGCCGGCGTGGCGGAGGGGTAGGCCATGCGCATCGGCATCGGCGGCTTCCTCCATGAAAGCCATTCCTTCGCGCCGCTGCCGACGCGCTGGGCGGATTTCCTCGCCCCCGGCGGCTTCCCGCCCCTGCAGCGGCCGGCGACGCTGATCGGCGCGATCGAGGGCAGCGCCGTCGCGGCCGCCGGTGCCATCGCGGCGGCGCGCGCGGCGGGGGTGGAGATCGCGCCGCTTTCCTGGGGCTTCGCCTATCCGGCGGGGCCGGTGCAGGACGAGGCCTATGAACGCTTCGCGGCGCTGCTGCTGCACGACCTCCAGGCGGCGATGCCGGTGGACGGGCTCTATCTCGACCTGCATGGCGCCATGGTCGCCGAGGGTTTCCCGGACGGGGAGGGCGAGCTGCTCCGCCGCGCGCGCGCGATCCTCGGCCCCGATGTGCCGATCGTGGCGAGCCTCGATCCGCATGCCAACCTGACGGCGGCGATGGTCGCGCAGGCCGATCTGCTGACGCCCTACCGCACCTATCCGCATGTGGACATGAAGGAAGCCGGCGCGCGCGGGATGCGGCTGCTGCTCGATCGCATCCGGCGGAAGGCGCCCTTCGCCAAGGCCTTCCGCCAGGTGGACTACCTGATCCCGATCACCAGCCAATGCACGCTCGACGGACCGATGGCCGAGGCGATGACGGCGCGCGCGGCGATCCAGGACCGCACCGGCGCGGCGGAACTCGCGCTCTGCTTCGGCTTCCCCTATGCCGATTTCCCGGATTGCGGCCCGGCGCTCGCGGCCTTCGCGACGACGCAGGAGGCGGCGGAGGCGGCGGTCGCTGCGCTGGCCGCGGAGTTCGCCCGGCTCGAGACCGCCTTCGCCCAGCCGATCCTGCCGGCGGCCGAGGCGGTCGCCACGGCGCTGAAGCTCGCTTCGGGCAAGGGCCCCGTCGTCATCGCCGACACGCAGGACAATCCGGGCGGCGGCGGGCATGGCGATACCACGGGGCTGCTCGCGGAGCTGATCGCGCAGGGCGCGACCGGGGCGGCGCTCGGCCCGCTCAACGACGCCGCGAGCGCGGCTGCCGCCCATGCGGCGGGGGAGGGGGCGGAGATCGCGCTCGCGCTCGGCGGCAAGTCGGATGGCGCGCCGCTGGCGGTGACGGCGCGGGTGCTGCGGCTCTCGGACGGGCGCTTCACCTGCACTGGGCCGATGACGGGCGGGAACGAGGCCGATCTCGGGCCCTCGGCGCTGCTCGGCATCGGCGGGGTCCAGGTGCTCGTCGTCTCGCGCAAGATGCAGGCGCATGACCAGGCGGTGTTCCGCCACATCGGCGTGGAGCCCTCGGCGCAGCGCGTGCTGGGGCTGAAGTCGAGCGTGCATTTCCGCGCCGATTTCGGGCCGATCGCCTCGCATGTGCTGGTGGCGGCCGCGCCGGGGCCGGTGGTGGCCGATCCCGCGGTGCTGCCCTTCACGCGGCTGCGCCCGGCGCTGCGGCTGCGGCCCGGCGACAACCGGCGCTAGCGGCGTCATGGCGGCCACCAACCCGATCCGCATCGCGCGCATCGCCGCGCTGCCCGACGGCTTCGCCGAGCTCGCCGCGGATGCGGTCGCCGATGGGCAGAAGGTGCTCGAGGTGCTGCGCGAGGATTGGAACCTGGGCACGATCCGCTTCGACCGGCCAGGCGAGGCGCTGTTCGCGGCGGTGGCGGGCCAGGCGCTGATCGGGCTCTGCGGGCTGACGCGCGACCCCTATGTGAAGTCGGAGCCGGTCGGGCGTGTCCGGCGGCTCTATGTGCGCCGCGCGGCGCGCCGGCATGGGGCGGGGCGCGCGCTGCTGGAGGCGGTGATCGCGGAGGCGCGGATCGCGGGCTGGCCACGGCTCAGGGCGCGGGCACCGGCGGCGGCCTTCGCCTTCTATGAGGCCTGCGGCTTCCTGCGCGCGGTCGGCGAGGGCGCCGCGACGCACAGCCTCCCGCTTGCGGCGCGCCCGGTCATCCTGCCGCCGGCGCTGCCGCGCGCAGGAATGAAGTGACCTCGGCCGCGCGCGGGATCGGCGCCACCGCGCCATAGCCCCGGGTGGAGAGCGCGGCGGCGGCATTGGCGTAGCGCGCGGCCTCCGCGACGCCGTCGCCGGCCAGGTGGCGGGCGAGGAAGCTGCCGGCGAAGGTGTCGCCGGCGCCGGTCGCGTCCACCGCGCGGACGGGGAAGCCGGGCACGCGGAAGCGGCCCGTGCGCTCGGCCACCAGCACGCCCTCCGCACCAAGCTTGAGCAGCACGAGGGGGCAGAGCTTCAGGTAGAAATCGGCGATGGCGTCCGGCGCCTCGAGCCCGGTCAGCGCGCGCGCATCCTCGAGCGAGGGGAAGGCGATGTCGGCCATGGCAAGCGCGGCATGGATGCAGGCCGCGGCGCGCGGCAGCGGCCAGAGGAGGAGGCGGAGATTGGTGTCGAAGCTGACCAGCCGCCCGGCCTCCCGCGCGATCTGCATGGCGCGGAAGGCGCCGTCGCAGGAGGCCTCCGAGATGCCGAGCGTGATGCCGGAAAGGTGCAGCGCGCGGCCGGCGCGGATCGCGGCCTCCGGCAGCGCGGCGGAGCCGAAGCGGGATGCGGCGCTGCCCTTGCGGTGGAAGGTGAAGTGGTGGCCCTCGGCATCGTGCGTCACGAAGTAGATCGCGGTCGGCGCCTCGGGATCGGTGGGCACGAGGAAGTCGTCCACGCCCTCGGCGCGCCACAGCGCCCGGAAGGCGGCGCCGGCGCGGTCGGCGCCGAGGGCGGTGAGCATCGCCACCTTCGCGCCCTGCCGTGCCGCGGCGATCGCGGCGTTGGAGGCATCGCCGCCGAAGCCCTCCAGATAGAGGCGCCGGCCATCCGGGCTTGCGGGCTGCTGGTTGAACTCCAGCATCGGCTCGCCCAGGCAGAGCAGGTCGGGCCCCGATCCCGGGCCGCTCATGCCTGCATGATCCCGAGCACCTCGCGCCCCGCCGCGGCGATGGCGCCGCGGTCGCCGCGGGCCAGCGCGGCCTCGTCCACCAGCTTCCCGCCGATGCCGACGAAGGCGGCGCCGGCGGCGAGGTAGTCCGGCGTGTTGCGCGCCTCGACGCCGCCGGTCGGGCAGAAGGCGACATCGGGGAAGACGGCGCGCAGCGCCTTGATGTGGGCCGGGCCGCCGGCCGAGCTCGCCGGGAAGATCTTCACCGCGTCGGCGCCGGCGGCGAGCGCGGCCCGCACCTCGGTCGGCGTCATCGCACCGAGCAGCACCGCGGCGCCGCGCGGGCGTGCGGCCTCGGCGAGGGCGGCGTCCACCCAGGGGGCGACCAGGAAGCGCGCCCCGGCCTCGAGGCAGGCCTCGGCCGCGGCGCGGTCCGGCACGGTACCGGCGCCGATGGTCAGCGCCGGGTCGGCGGCGAGCGCGCGGATCAGCGCCGGCGCGTCCGGGATGGTCATGGTGATCTCGAACACGGTGAGGCCTTCCGCCCGCAGCCAGTCCACCGCGAGGCGGGCGAGGTCGGCGCGCGTGGTGCGCACCACCGGGACGATCCGCGCGGCGCGCAGACGGGGGATGATCTCGGACATGGCGCGAGGATAGACCCGCGCGCCGCCGCGGTCAGCCGCCGCCGGCACGCTCCATCGCCGCGGCGGTGCGCCGGAGGCGCCGCGCGGCCTCCTGCGCGGCGGCGGTGTCGGCCGCGGCTTCCTGGAGCGCGACGCCGAGCGCGCGGGTGCGGGCGTCGAGCCCCGCGACGGCGCCGCCGAGATCGGCGAGCGTCGCGCGGAAGGCACCGACCGCCTGGCGCTGCTCGGCCATCGCCGCCTCGAGCTGGCGGAGCGCGCGGCGGAGGCGGCGTTCGGCGGTGTCGGGGTAGGGGAGGAGGTGGTCGGTCATGGCGGCCTCCGCGTGGTTAACGGAGGCTTACCGCATGTGCTGTTTTCTGGACAATGTCCAAAAAATCAAAAAACAAGCTTGAGGGCCGTGACGGCCAGGCAGCCGGCTGCGCCCGCCGAGAGCAGCCAGCGCAACCGCAGATAGTCACCCGGCACCAGCCCGGCCCGCGCGGCCCGGGTTTCGGCTGCCGCCGTGCCGAGGATCGCGGCGGCGATCAGCCCGAGCCCCGCCGCGACCGGCAGCAGCAGCGCCACCCAGCCGAGCAGCGCTGGCACCACCCCGAGCCCGAGCCGGCCCCAGGCCGCGCCGTGCTCGGCCGGCGGCGCACGCAGCGCCAGGCCCCAATGCACCGCGCCGAGGAAGGCGAGGATGGTCGCGCCATAGGCCGCGAGCGCGGCGGGCGCCCAGGCCTGGCCGGCGAAGGCCAGCGCGGCGAGGCCGGCGAAGGGGATCAGCCCGGCCGGGCCGAGCAGCCGGGCGGGGGCGGGGAGGGTGGCTTGCATCCCGCGCATCTCGGCCCGGCACGCGGCGGCGCAAGATCGGCCGTTCCGCTGCCGGCGCGCGGCGGCTACATCTGGTGCCTCCCCCACACACCGGAGCCCTCCTGGCGATGGCCATCGGCCTCGAACTGCTCGTCATCCTGCTGCTGGTGCTGATCAACGGCGCCTTCGCGATGAGCGAACTCGCCATCGTCTCGGCGCGCCGCGCGCGGCTCGCGGCGATGCAGCGGCGGGGCAGCGCGGCGGCCGGCACGGCGCTCGACCTGGCGGAGAACCCGCAGCGATTCCTGCCGACGGTGCAGGTCGGCATCACCCTTGTCGGCATCCTCGCCGGCGCCTTCGGCGGTGCGCGGCTGTCGAGCGGGATCGCGGACCTGCTCGCGGGCGTGCCGCTGATCGGGCCCTTCGCCGGGCAGATCGGCTTCGCGCTCGTCGTGCTGCTGATCACCTACATGTCGCTGATCCTGGGCGAGTTGGTGCCGAAGCAGCTCGCGCTCCGCAACCCGGAATCGGTGGCGGTGCTGGTGGCCCGCCCGCTGGCCTGGCTCTCGCGCGCCACCGCGCCGGTGGTCTGGCTGCTCTCCGTCTCCTCGGCCGCGGTGCTGCGCCTGTTCGGCCGCCACGTCCCCTCCGACCACTCGGTGACGGAGGAGGAGGTGAAGGCGGTGGTCGCGGAAGGTGCGACCTCCGGCGCGATCGAGACCGAGGAGCGGCAGATGATCGAGCGCGTGCTGCGCCTGGCCGACAAGCCGGTGCGCGCGCTGATGACGCCGCGCACCGATCTCGACTGGCTGGACCGCACCGCGCCGGCGGCCGATGTCGCGGCGCGGCTCCGCGCCTCGGACGTCACGCGCTTCGTGGTGGCGGACAAGCGGGTGGACAACGTGGTCGGCGTGGTGGCGGCGAAGGACCTGCTCGACCAGCTGCTGGAAGGCGCGCCGCTCTCGATCGGGGCGGCGATGCGCCAGCCCATGGCGCTGCCCGACACGCTCTCGGCGCTCGATGCGCTGGAGCGGCTGCGCGGCGATCCGCTCGGCATGGCGCTGGTGCTCGACGAATATGGCAGCTTCGAGGGCGTGGTGACGGCCTCCGACCTGCTGGAGGCGATCGTGGGCGAGCTCGGCACCACGCCGGAGGCGGATGCGCAGCCCGCGGTCGAGCGGCATGATGGCAGCCTGCTGCTCGACGGGATGATGCCGAGCGACGAGCTGAAGGCGCGGCTCGACCTGCCCGACCTGCCGCGGGAGGGCACCTACCACACCGTGGCCGGCCTCATGCTCGCGCTGCTCCAGCGCGTGCCGAAGGAGGGCGACCGGATCGCCTGGGCCGGCTGGCGCTTCGAGATCCTCGACATGGATGGCCGCCGCGTGGACAAGGTGCTGGCGGCGAAGGAGGAGCCGAACGACGTGCCGCCGGTGTAGCGGCGGGCGGCTACCCGCCGTTGCCCTTGCTCTTGGCGATCGGGGCGACGAATTGCGGTTCGGTGTCCCAGGGGAACAGGATCCAGGTGTCCTGGCTCACCTCGGTGATGAAGGTGTCCACCATCGGCTTGCCGGCGGGCTTCGCATAGACCGTCGCGAAATGCGCCCGCGGCAGCAGCGCGCGGATCACCTTCGCCGTGGTGCCGGTGTCCACCAGGTCGTCGATGATGAGCCAGCCCTCCCCGAGGTCCTCGAGCGCGGCGGCGGGCGGCTTCACCACGCGCGGGCGGCCGCGTTCCTCCTCGTCATAGGTGACGATGGAGACGGCCTCGATCAGGCGGCATTCCAGCTCGCGCGCGATCACCGCGGAGGGGATCAGCCCGCCGCGGGTGATGGCGACGATGCCCTTCCACGGGCCCTTCTCCACCAGGCGCCAGGCGAGCGCCTTGGCATCCCGGTGCAACTGGTCCCAGGTGACCGTGTAGTAGCGCACCGCCATCAGAACATCCTTCCGCCGTCGGGCACCCGGAAATCCGGCTTGATCAGGACCACCGCGCCGTTCTCGTCCGGCAGGCCGAGCACCAGCACCTGGCTCTCGAAGCCGGCGATGCGGCGGGGCGGGAAGTTCACCACGGCCAGCACCTGGCGCCCGATCAGCCGGTCCGGCGTGTAGTGGGTGGTGAGCTGGGCGGAGGATTGCTTCACGCCGATCCCCTCGCCGAAATCCACCCAGAGGCGGATTGCGGGCTTGCGCGCCTCGGGGAAGGGCTGGGCGTCCACCACGGTGCCGCAGCGGATCTCCACCTGCTCGAACTGCTCGTAGGCGATCTCGGCCATGGCGCGGTCTAACGCCGACGGGGCCGGCCGGGAAGGGGTTGCCGGGCGGCGCGGCACGGTTCATTCAGCGCCCCATGAGCCTGCCCGTCACGCCGAGCTTCCGCCTGGATGGCAAGCGCGCCCTGGTCACCGGGGCGAGCAAGGGAATCGGCCGCGCCGCCGCCGCCGCGCTTGCGGCCGCGGGGGCGGAGGTGGTGCTGGCGGCCCGCAGCGGGGACGAGCTCGCCGCGATCGTGGCCGAGCTCGCCGCCGCGGGGCACCGGGCGAAGGCGATCCGGCTCGATGTGACCGACCGCGCCGCGGTGCGCGCGGCGGTCGCGGCCGAGGCGCCCTTCGACGCGCTGCTCAACAACGCGGGCACCAATATCCGCGAGCCTTTCCTCGAGGTGCGGGATGCCTCGCTCGATGCGCTGCTCGACCTCAACATCCGGGCGATGTTCACCGTGGGCCAGGCGGTGGCGGCGCGGATGGGGCAGGGGGGCGCGATCCTGAACCTCTCCTCCGTCAACGGGCATGTGAGCGGCGCCAGCCGCAGCGTCTACACGGCGACCAAGCATGCGGTGGAGGGGATGACCAAGGCGATGGCCTTCGAGCTGGGGCCCAAGGGCATCCGGGTCAACGCGCTCGCGCCGGGCTTCGTCGAGACGCCGCTGACCGCGCCGGTCCTCGGCGATCCGAAGTTCCGCGAGCGCGTCGTGCGCGCCATGCCGATGGGCCGGGTGATGACGGTCGAGGATGTGATGGGTGCCATCGTGTTCCTGCTCTCGCCCGCCGCGGCGATGATCACCGGGCACAGCCTGGTGGTGGATGGCGGGATGCTGACGCACTGACCTCTCTCCCTCCCCCGCAAGGCGGGGGAGGGTTGGGGTGGGGGTGCGTCGCTCGGCGCGCCCTTCGCCCCGAACCCCCACCCCGACCCTCCCCCGTGAATGGGGGAAGGAGAAGGAAACGACATGACCCGCGACTTCCACGCCCCCGGCCGCAGCGCCGTCCTTGCCGCGAACGGGATGGCGGCGACCTCCATGCCGCAGGCGACGCTGACGGCGCTCGACGTGCTGCGCGCCGGCGGCAACGCGCTCGATGCGGCGATCGCCGCGGCCGCCGTGCTCGCGGTGGTGGAGCCGCAATCCACCGGCATCGGCGGCGACTGCTTCTGCCTCTACGCGCCGGCGGGCACCGGGCAGGTGATCGCGATGAACGGCTCGGGCCGCGCGCCGCGCGGCGCGACGCCGGCGGCGCTGCGCGCGGCGGGGCTGACCCAGATGGAGCCGCAATCGGCGCATTCCGTGACGATCCCGGGTGCGGTCGCGGCCTGGGCGGCGCTCGCCGCGGCGCATGGGCGCAAGGGCCTCGACGAGCTGCTCCAGCCGGCGATCCGCTTCGCGGAGGAGGGGTTCCACCTGTCGGCGCGGGTCGCGAGCGACTGGGAGTCCTCCGTCTCGAAGCTCGCGGCGCATCCGGGCGCGGCGCGGCACTTCCTGAAGGATGGCGATGCCTTCCGCCTCGGCGACCGCTTCGTCCAGCCGGCGCTCGGCGCGACGCTGCGCGCCATCGCCAAGGGCGGCCCGAAGGCCTTCTACGAGGGCGCCATCGCCGCCGACATGGTCGCGACGCTGCGCGAGGCCGGGGGCACGCACACGGAGGAGGATTTCGCCCGCGGCGCGGCGGGGGCCGAGTTCGTCGCGCCGATCCGCCGCGCCTGGCGCGGGATGGAGGTGTATCAGTGCCCGCCCAACGGCTCGGGCGTGATCGCGCTGATGCTGCTCGGGCTGACCGAGCGGCTCGGCATCGCGGAGCAGGGCGCGCTCTCGACCGAGCGGCTGCACCGGATCGTGGAGGCGGCGCGGCTCGCCTACCGGGACCGCGATGCCTTCCTCGCCGATCCGGCGCAGGTGGCGGTGCCGGTCGGGAAGCTGCTGTCGGACGCCTATCTCGACGGGCTCGCGGCGCTGATCCGCGACGAGGCCGCGATGCGGGATATGCCGCCGGCCGGCGAGCCCGACACGGCGAAGCACAAGGACACCGTCTATCTCTGCGTCGTGGACCGCGACGGCAATGCGTGCAGCTTCATCAACTCGCTGTTCGAGGGCTTCGGCAGCGGCATCCTGGCGGAGCGTTCGGGCGTGATGCTGCACAACCGCGGCTACGGCTTCCGCCTTCAGGAAGGGCATCCGAACTGCATCGCCCCCGACAAGCGCCCGATGCACACCATCATCCCCGGCATGGTGATGAAGGACGGTCCAGGGGGGCTGGCTCCGCTGATGCCGTACGGCGTGATGGGCGGGCATTTCCAGCCGATGGGCCATGCGCTCGTGCTGTCCAACCTGTTCGAATACGGGATGGACGTGCAGGCCGCGATCGACGCGCCGCGGCTGCTGCCGCGGCTCGGCAAGGTGCAGGTGGAGCGCGGCATCCCCGCCGCGGCGGTGGACCGGCTGAACCGGCTCGGCCATGTCTGCGAGCTGATCGAGAAGCCGCATGGCGGCGGCCAGGCGATCCTCATCGACCGTGCCCGCGGCTGCCTGATCGGCGGCTCCGATCCGCGCAAGGATGGCTGCGCGATGGGCTATTGAGGAGCACCGCGATGACCGAGCCCTGCGACCTCCCTGCCGTCGAGGCGCGCCGGATGATCGGCGCGCGGCAGCTCTCGCCGGTCGAGCTGCTCGAAAGCTGCCTCGCGCGGATCGGGCGGGTGGACCACGCGGTCAATGCGATGGTCGCGCTCGACACGGACCGCGCGCGCGCGGCGGCGAAGGCGGCGGAGGCGGCGGTGACCTCGGGCCAGCCGCTCGGGCCGCTGCATGGGCTGCCGGTCGGGATCAAGGACCTCGAGGAGACGGCGGGGCTGCGCACCACCTTCGGCAGCCCGCTCTTCGCCGAGCACGTCCCGGCGCAGGACCAGGCGCTGGTGGCCGGCCTGCGCGCGGCGGGCGCCATCGTGATCGGCAAGACCAACACGCCGGAATTCGGCGCCGGCGCGAACACCCGCAACGTGGTGTATGGCGCGACGGGCAATGCCTTCGATCCGACGAAATCCGCCGCCGGCTCCTCGGGCGGCTCGGCGGTGGCGCTGGCGACGGGGATGTGCGCGATCGCCTCGGGCAGCGACATGGGCGGCTCGCTCCGCAATCCGGCGGCCTTCAACGGCATCTTCGGCTTCCGGCCCTCGCCCGGCCTGGTGCCAAGCGAGCTGCGGGGCCTCGGCTGGTCCAACCTCTCGGTGCTCGGGCCGATGGCGCGCACGGCCGGGGATGCGGCGCTGCTGCTCTCGGCCATGGCAGGCGACGATGCGCGGGACCCGCTGGCCTATACCCTGCATGGGCGCGCGGTGCGGCGCGGCGACCGGGACCTGTTCCCGCCCCTGGCCTGCGACCTCGGACGGCTCAGGGTGGCGGCGACGGCGGATTTCGGATTCGCCCCGACCGAGCGGCATGTCCGCGAGGTTTTCGCGGAACGCGTCGCAAAACTGGACGCATTGTTCGGCCGGGTGGAGCTGGCGCACCCCGATTGCCGCGGCTCGGACGAGACCTTCGAGGTGCTGCGCGCGCTGAACTTCGTCGCCGGCCATCGCGCCAAGGTGGAGGCGACGCCCGACATGGTCGGGCCCAATGTGCGCGCCAATGTCGCGGAGGGGCTGCGCTACGGCCTCGCCGACGTGGCGCGCGCCTCGGCGGAGCAGACCCGCCTCTACCGGGTGTGGCAGCGCTTCTTCGATGGGCACGACCTGATCATTTCCCCGGCGATCACGATCAGCCCGCGCGACTGGCGGGAGCTCTATCCGACCGAGATCGACGGCAAGCCGACCCGGACCTACTTCCACTGGCTGGCGCTGGCCTATGCCGTGACGCTGGTGGGCCACCCGGCCTGTTCGCTGCCGCTCGGGCGCGACCGGAACGGGATGCCCTTCGGGCTGCAGATCGTGGGGCCCCGCGGCGGCGATGCGCTGGTGCTGGCGGCGGCGGCGGCGATCGAGCAGGCGGTCGCGGGCGATGCCACCCTCACCCGGCCGGTGCCCGACATCGCGGCGCTGGCCGCGGCGCCGCCGATCTCGGGGATGCCCGGGTTCAGGACCTGGGGCTGATCACCAGCCGCGGTGGCCCCGGTAGCCGCTGCGGTGGCCGCGGTAGCCGTGATCCCGGTAGCCGCGATGGCGCGGGCGGTCATTGGCCGAGGCGATGGCCAGCCCCGCGATCGCCGCGCCCGCGCCGAGCGCCAGCGTGCCCGGGACGTTCAGGCTGCCATCGGGGTTGGTGCAGGCGCCGGTGAGAAGCGCGGCGCAGAGCGCCAGGATCGGGGCGAAACGCATCGGGGGGCCTCCTCGATGCGCAGCTTCCGGCCCGCGACGGGCGGCCCGAGGGCGGAAACATGGCCGGCGCGCGGCGATCGCGCCTGCTCGCTGGAGGCTACCGCGCGCCCGAGAAGGCGTTGAAGGTCTGCAGGGTATAGGTGTCCTTCACACCCGGGACGGACTGGACGCGCTCCACCACGAAAAGCCCGATGTCCTGGTCCGGTTCGAGATAGAACTTCCCGAGCAGGTCATACTGGCCGCTGATCGAATGCATCTCGGACAGTTCGGCGATGCTGTCGGCCATCTCCCGGGCGACCCGGTAGGCCTGGCCCATCTCGCACTTGATCATGACGAAGATCGCCCGCATCCGCGCAGACTCCGCAACCCACTGCCTTAGATTGGCGCGCCGGGTCGCGCGCCGCCAGCCCTTGCTTCCGCTCACCCTGGCACAATATTTGCGACATCCGCAGGCATTCGGGCGGCCCAGATCGCAGCGCGCAAGGCGGCCCGAAGGGTTGGCCGGGCGGCCGGGTCGGGGGGGGCGTGCGAAAAAGTTTCGTAGAATGCAAGAAGTGTGGCACTTGCTGACGCTTCCGTGAAGCGCCAGAACAACGGGATCAGGATCGGGGCCGCATGCGCACACTTCCCCAGCTCGTCGTTCTGGCTGCCGTGGGCGGCCTGGGCGCCGTTTGGCACATCTACGGAGATCAGGTCGGGCTGCCGCGCCCGCTCGCGCTCGTCGGGCTCGAGGCCGCGGCCCCGACCGGGCAGCAGCGCGCCGGCGGCGGCGGGGGCGGGCCGGTCGGCGTCGTCGTCGCGCCCGTGCGCACCGGCACGGTGGTGGAGCGCGCCGAGAGCGTCGGCACGGTCCGCGCGCGCGACGCCGTGACCATCACCGCCAAGGTGTCCGGCATCGTGCAGGAGATCGGCTTCCAGGAAGGCCAGCGCGTGCAGGAGGGCGAGCAGCTCCTCATGCTCGACGCCGCGGCGCTCCGCGCGGAGCTCGACCAGGCGCGCGCGCTTTCGGACGATGCGCGGAGCCAGCTCAACCGGGCCCGCGGGCTCCAGGCCGGGCAGACCATCGCCGCGCAGCGGCTCGAGACGCTCGAGGCCACCGCGCGCCAGGCCGAGGGGCGCGTGCGCCAGGCCCAGGCCCGGCTCGAGGAGTTGCGCATCACCGCGCCCTTCAGCGGCCGCGTCGGGCTGCGCCAGGTGAGCGTGGGCGCGCTGATCCAGCCGGGCACCGTCGTCACCACCCTCGACGACATCTCCCGCGTGCGGGTCGAGTTCTCGATCCCGGAGGTCAACATCGCCCGCATCCGCCAGGGCAGCACGGTCGTCGCGCGATCCTCCGCCTTCGGCGACCGCCGGTTCGAGGGGCGCATCGCGGTGGTGGACACCCGCATCGACACCACGACCCGCACCATCCGCGTGATCAGCGAGTTCGACAACGCCGATGAGGCGCTGAAGCCCGGCCTGTTCATGACCGTCGAGATCGAGATGGAGCGGCGCGACGATGCGCTGGTGATCGCCGAGGAGGCGCTCGACCCGATCGGCGACCGCAACTACGTCTACGTGATCCGCGACAACCGCGCCCGCCGCGTCGAGGTCCGCCTCGGCCAGCGCCTGCCGGGCGAGGTCGAGATCGTCTCCGGCCTGCGCGCCGGGGAGCCGGTGGTGGTGCGCGGCATCCAGCGGCTGCGCAACGACGCGCCGGTGCGCATCGTCGAGACGGTGGGCCGGCCCACTTCGTGATCCATCCCGTGACCGACCTGTCGGGGCGCCGGCCATGATCCTTTCCGACATCTCCATCAAGCGGCCGGTCTTCGCGACCGTGATCAGCCTCATGCTGATCGTGCTCGGCCTCGCTTCCGTGATGCGGCTGCCGATCCGCGAATACCCGGCGATCGACCCGCCGGTGGTCTCCGTCACCACCCAGTATCGCGGCGCCTCCGCCGCCGTCGTGGACACCCAGATCACCGAGCTGATCGAGGCCGCGGTCGCCGGCATCGAGGGCATCAAGTTCATCACTTCCACCTCGCGCGACGAGCGCAGCCAGGTGACGATCGAGTTCCGCCTGTCGCGCAACGTGGACGCTGCCGCCAACGACGTGCGGGACCGCGTGGCGCGCACCCTCGCCCGCCTGCCGGAGCAGGCCGACACGCCGATCGTCGCCAAGGTGGACGGCGATGCGCGGCCGATCCTCTGGATCGCGCTGGTGTCCGACCAGCTGTCGGGCATGGAGCTGACGGAACTCGCGCGGCGCCGCTTCGCCGACCGGCTCGCCATCGTCGAGGGCGTCGCGCAGGTGCTCGTCCTTGGTGAGCGGAAGCCGGCGATGCGCATCTGGCTCGACCGCCAGGCGCTGGCCGCGCGCGGGCTCACGGTGCAGGACGTCGAGGACGCGATCCGGCGCGAGAACGTGGAGCTGCCGGGCGGGCGGATCGAGAGCCAGGCGCGCGAGCTGACCGTGCGGACCGATACCCGCATGAGCCGGCCGGAGCAGTTCCGCCAGGTGGTGATCAGCCGCAGCGGCGGCGGGCAGGTGCTGCTCGGCGACATCGCGACGGTGGAGGTGGCGCCCGAGGACACCCGGGGCGAATACCGCATCAACGGCAAGCCGGCGGTCGGCCTCGGCATCCTGAGGCAGTCCACCGCCAACACGCTCTCGGTCGCCGATGGCGTGAAGGCCGAGGTGGAGCGCATCCGCGGCACCGTCCCCGACGGCGTGGAGGTGGTGGTCGGCTACGACGAGAGCCTGTTCATCAGCCAGTCCATCTACGAGGTGGAGCACGCGCTGATGATCGCGCTGATCCTCGTGGTCGTCGTGATCTTCTTCTTCCTCCGCTCCTGGCGGGCCACGATCATCCCGGCGGTGGCGATCCCGGTCTCGATCATCGGCTCCTTCATCGCGCTGGCGGCGCTCGGCTTCTCGATCAACGTGCTGACGCTGCTCGGCCTCGTGCTCGCGATCGGGCTCGTGGTGGACGACGCGATCGTGGTGCTCGAGAACATCCACCGCCGGATCGAGGAAGGGGAGCATCCGCTGCTCGCCTCGCTCCGCGGCTCGCGCGAGATCGCGTTTGCGGTGATCGCGACGACGCTGACGCTGGTCGCGGTGTTCCTGCCGCTGTCCTTCATGGGCGGCAACACGGGCCGGCTGTTCACCGAGTTCGGCTTCGCGCTCGCGGCCTCGGTGGTGTTCTCCGGGCTCATCGCGCTGACGCTGACGCCGATGATGTGCTCGAAGCTGCTCAAGCCGCATCAGGGCGAGACCTGGCTCGTCCGCGTGACGGAGCCCTTCTTCCTCGGGATGAACTGGGTGCTGCGCGTCACGCTGCGGCGCGCGCTGGCGGCGCCGCTGATCACGCTCGGCGTCATGGGCGCGATCTGTGCGCTCGCGGTCGCGCTGTTCCAGGCGATCCCGAAGGAATTCGCGCCGACCGAGGACCGCGGCGTCGTCATCATCCCAACCACCGGGCCGGAAGGCGCGAGCTTCGCCTACACGCGCGAGCAGGTGGAGCGGGTGGAGCGGATCGTCCAGCCCTACATCGACCGCGGCGAGGTGCAGTCCATCTTCGCGACCGTGGGCGGCTTCCAGCGCCCGGCGCAGGCCAATGTGGCCAACGTCTTCATCCGCCTCGCCCCCTGGCACGAGCGCAGCCGCAAGCAGCAGGAGATCGCGCGGGAGATGATGCCCGCCCTCCTCGCGATCCCCGGCACGCGCGCCTTCGCGCTGAACCCGCCCTCGCTCGGCCAGCGCGGCTTCCAGCCTCCGGTGCAGTTCGTGATCGGCGGCACGGACTACAACACGCTCGTGCAGTGGCGCGACCGGTTCCTCGCGCGCGCGCGGGAGAACCCGCGCCTGCTCAACCTCGACAGCAACTACCGCGAGACCAAGCCCGAGATCCGCGTGGACATCGACCGGCGCAAGGCCGCCGAGCTCGGCGTCTCGATCCAGGCCGTGGGGCGCACGATCGAGACGATGCTCGGCTCGCGCCAGGTCGGCACCTATGTGCAGGGCGGGGACGAGTACCAGATTCTGCTCCAGGCCCGCGAGCAGGACCGCTCGACCCCCTACGACCTGCAGAACATCTTCGTCCGCACCTCGGGCGGCGGGCAGCTCGGCCTCGTCGCCGGCGCAGGCTCGCAGCAGGGCGGGCTCGTGCCGCTCTCGAACGTCGTCACGCTGAGCGAGCGCGCGCGGCCGCAATCGCTCGCGCGCGAGGACCGGGTGCGCGCCATTACCATCTCCGCCTCCCTCGCGCCCGGCTACACGCTGGGCGAGGCGCTGGCCGACATGGAGGCCGTGGCGCGCGAGGTGCTGCCGCCCGAGGCGCGGATCAGCTACCGCGGCCAGAGCCTGGAGTTCAAGGAAAGCTCGGGCGCGCTCTACGTGACCTTCGCGCTCGCGCTGCTCGTCGTGTTCCTCGTGCTCGCGGCGCAGTTCGAGAGCTTCATCCACCCCTTCATCATCCTGCTCTCGACGCCCTTGGCCGTCACCGGCGGCCTGCTGGCGCTGCACTTCACCGGCAACACGCTCAACGTGTTCAGCCAGATCGGCATGATCCTGCTGATCGGGCTCATGGCGAAGAACGGCATCCTCGTGGTCGAATTCGCCAACCAGCTGCGGGACCGGGGGATGTCCGTGCACGACGCGGTGCTGGAGGCGTCGGTGGTGCGGCTGCGGCCGATCCTGATGACCTCGATCGCGACGGTCTTCGGTGCGATGCCGCTGGCGCTCGCAACCGGCGCCGGCGCCGAGAGCCGCATGGCGCTCGGCATCGTCATCGCCGGCGGCGTCACCTTCTCGACCTTCCTGACGCTCTATGCGGTGCCCGCGCTCTACCTGCTGCTCGCGCGCTTCACCAAGCCGATCGGCGCGATCGCGGCGCGGCTGTCGGAGCTCGAGCAGCGCGCGCCGGCGCCGCACGCGGCACCGGCGGAGTAGGGAAGGGGCCCGGCAGCATGCCGGGCCCCGCCTTCAGGACCGGCGCGGCAGCAGCGGGGTGACGCGGCTCACCACCGCGGCCATCGCGGCTTCCGGCGTCTTCATGCCGAGCACGGCCGCTTCCGCCTCCTCCTTGAAGATGTCGCCGGCGCGCTGCGCCTCGTCGAAGGCGGGCAGGGGGACGCGGGCGACGCGCAGCACCCGCCGCTCCTCCTCGGCATAGGGGATCAGCTCGCGCACCCGCGAATTCTCGTAGGTCGAGTTCCGCACCGGGCCGTTGCCGTTCAGCGCGGTGGCGAGCGTCGCCTCCTTCGTCACCATGGAGCGGATGAGCTGCCAGGCCAGGTCCTTGCGGCGGCTGTTCTTCGGGATGGCCATGCCCCAGAACTCCACCTTGGCGGGCGCCACCTCGTAGCGGCTGCGCAGGCTCGCCGAGATCGGCACGGCGATGGTGTGGATCTTCCCCGGATGGCGGCTGCGCTGCGGGTCGTTGTAGATGCGGTTGCGGCCCATCGAGTTGAGCGCCATCGCCCCGCGCCCCTGCTGCATCCAGGTGTTCACGTCCTCCGGGCTGATCGCGGCGAAGTTGCGCGGGAAGGCGCCGGCCTGGAACAGCTCGCGCAGCATGCGGATCGCGTTCAGCATCGGCGGCTGGTCGGCGGTGCAGCGGAAATCGGGCGTGATGAAATCGCCATCCCAGGCGCGGGCGATGTCGATCACGTTGGGATAGGTGACGCCCGGCATGACGAGGCCCGTCACCGGCGTGCCGTCCGCGGCGCGGTGCGTGGCGCGCTTCGCGAAATCGGCCATCTCCTCGATGGTCTGCGGCGCGCGGTCCATCCCCCGCGCGGCGAAGAGCTCCTGGTTCCAGTGCAGGCCGGAGGAGGCGTGGCGGAACGGGATCGCGACGAGCGCGCCGCCCACGCGATAGCCTTCCAGCAGGCCCGGGAAGATGTCCGCGATCTCCTCGATCGGATGGGCGCGGAGGAGGTCGTCGAGCGGCTCGAACAGCGTGGCGGCGCGCGGCGTGACCTGGGTGTTGAGCAGGAAGCCGACATCGATCGTCGTGCTGGGCAGCGAGGCCTCGCGCTGCAGGCGCTCCCACAGCGGGCCGGTGTCGAAGGTGGTCCACTGCACCGGCGTGCCGCTGGCCTGGGTGAAGGCCCGCGTGATGTCGCCGCCCTGATTGCCGGTGGCGACGGTCTGGTGCACGCGGTGCGACAGCACCTGGAGCGGCGCGCCGGATTGCGCGCGCGCCTGCGCGCCAAGGACGAAGGGCGCGGCGAGTGCCGTGGACATGAGCGTCCGGCGAAGCATGGTCAGGTTCCTCCCTCTTGCGATCTGCGTGGAAACAGCTCGGCGAGGCGATCATCCGCCGCCTCGAAATGCGCGTCCATTGCGGCGAGCGCGCGCGCCTCGTCGCGGGCGGCCACGGCCTCCAGCACGCGGGCGTGGCGGGCGAGCGTCGCCTGCCAGTCGGCGCGGCTGCGCGTGCCGCCGCTGAAGCGGTGCAGCACCTCCTCCATCACCGGGCGAAGGCCCTGCACCTGGAGATGGACGAGCCGGTTGCCGCTCATCCGCCCAAGCTGCTCGTGGAAGTCGAGATCGGCCGGCACCCAGCGCCCGACATCGCCGAGCGCCGTTTCCATCCGCGCGAGCGCGGCCCGGAGCGCGGCGAGCCCCTGATCCGTCGCGTTGCGCGCGGCCAGCCGCGCGACCTGCGGCTCGATCAGGCGGCGGAGCTCCACGGCTTCCGCGAGCCCCTCGCGCGTCGCGCCGACGGCGAAGCGCCAGAAGCGGGCCAGCGGCTCGGGATCGGTCATGCCGGCGATGCGGGTGGCGCGGCCCTGGCCGATGGTGACGGCGCCGAGCGCCGCCAGTTCCCGGATCGCCTCCCGCACCACCTGCTTCGAGACGCCGAAGCGGGCGGCGAGCGTCGCCTCCGAGGGCAGCGCCTCGCCCGGCGCGAGGCGGCCTTCGAGGATCGCCTGGCTGAGTGCCGCGAGCACGCCATCGGCCAGCCGCATGGCGGCCAGCGGCGCGAAATCCTCGGTGGCGATGGCGGCCCCGCTCATGCGCGGCAGGATAGGCGAGGCCCGGCCAGCCTTGCAACTCAGCAACTCATCCGATAGGTTTTGTCGCATGGGCGGCGACGATCTGATCATCCGCGAGGTCCTTGCGCATCCGCTGCGCGCGCGGCTGCCGACGGTGCAGGTGACGAGCCAGGGGGACTGGCCCGCGCTCGAGATCGTGGTGATCGAGGTCGTCACGGAAAGCGGCCTGCGCGGCATCGGGGAGGTGCTGGGCCGCCGCGGCGCGGTGGGCTACGCGGCCTTCATCCGCGATGCGCTGGCGCCGAAGCTGATCGGGCGTTCCGCGCAGGACCGGCGCGCGCTCTGGAACGCGATGCGGATGACGCTGACCGGCCGACTCGGCGGGATGCTGGTGGAATGCATCGCCGGCGTGGACATCGCGCTCTGGGATTTGGCGGGCCAGGCGGCGGGGCAGCCGGTGTGGCGGCTGCTCGGGGGCGAAGGGCGGCGGCGCATCACGGCCTATGCCAGTTCGATCAACTGGGACGAGGATCAGCGCGTCGAGGCCGAGGTCGCCGCGGCCCTCGCCAGGGGCTTCCGGCAGATCAAGGTGAAGATCGGCCGCCCGCTGCCGCGCGCGATCGCGCGCGTGAGGCAGGTGCGGAAGCTGGTGGGCGACGAGGTGCTGCTCGGCGTGGACACCAACTGGGCCTATGACGCCGACGATGCGCTGCTGCTCGGCAAGGCGATGTGCGATGCCGGCTACTGGTTCTTCGAGGAGCCGCTGCCCCCCGGCGATCACGAAGGCTACCGCCGCCTGGCGCGGCACCTGCCGATCCGGCTCGCGGCCGGCGAGAGCGATTTCACGGCCGCCGACAGCGCCGATCTGGTGCGCGGGCATGTGCTCGGGCTGATCCAGCCCGATGTGGCGCGATCCGGCGGCATCACTGAGACCTGGCGCATCGCCGAGCACGCCGCGCTGCACGGTGTCGCCTATGCGCCGCATGTCGGCTGGTCGGGCGGCATCTGTTCCGCCGCCTCCGTCCATCTCGCCGCGGCCGCGGAAAGCTTCCTCACCTTCGAATGCATGGTCTTCGACAACCCGCTGCGGCAGGCGCTGACCGTGCCGGTTGTGGGTGATGTCGCGGGCCTCGCGCCCGACGGCACGCTCGCGGTGCCGGAGGCGCCGGGCCTCGGCGTGAAGCTCGCCCCCGATGCGCTCGATCAGTTCAGGATCGCCCCATGAACCCTTCGCTCTCCCGCTTCGATCCGCTGAAGCGCATCCTGGCCTTCGACGATTTCGACCGCGGCTTCTGCGGCTGGGCGCAGCACCAGGGCAACTACGAGGACAGCCTGGACCGCGTGCTGTCCGGCTACGCGCAGCTGCAGGCCCCGATGCTCTCGACGCTGCCGGCCTGGGATTTCGGCAGCCATGGCGGGATCGATGGCGGCTATGCGCTGAAGTTCCAGACCCTGCCCAGGGCCGGCGCGCGGAGCTGCGCGCTCAAGCGCCTGACCTTCCGCGCCGCCTGCCCGATCCGCCTCGAATGGTATTTCACCTTCAAGCCGGAGGCCAGCGAGCTCAAGCTCGGCGAGACCGATGTGCGCGCATTCGGCCTGCTGTTCGACCTGCAATCGGGCGATGCGACCAGCGGCGGGGAGCGGGTGATGCCGCATCTGCGCTTCCTCAACGCGCGCGATGGCGAGCATGTGCAGAAATGGCAGTTCAAGCGCGCCGTGGAGAAGGCCGAGACGCTTTCCAACAAGACCGCCACGCATGACCACATGGCCGATTCCGGCTGGGAGGACCTGCCCGGCGGTGCGCAGAAGCTCTGCTACAACGAGATCCCCACCAAGGTGAACTGGCACTATGGCTGCATCGACGTGGACCTGCGCGACCTGCGGGTGATCCATTTCCGCGTCAACGACCGCGTGCACGACATGCGCGGCTTCGCGGAGATGCGGATGCCGGCGTGGAAGAACCTGTGGTGCATGCTGAACTTCCTGTTCTTCGTCGAGACGGATGTGGACAAGCGCGCCTGGGCCGCGCTCGATTCCGTCTGCCTCTCCTCCGCGGAGTGACGCGCATGCTGCCGCAGAGCCATCTTCTCGTCCTGACCCGCAACGAGACCTGGACCGGCCCCGGCCAGGCCGCGACCGAGCCGTCCGAAGTGGGCTGGGCGCGGGAAGCGATGATCTTCGTCCGCGCGCTCAAGCCGCCCATGCTGCCGCGGGGTGGGTCGCTGCGGGTGGAGGTCAGTCCGGACGGCCTCCACTGGGCCGATCACGGCGCGCGCGTCGCGCTGCCGGTGGCGGAGGGCGAGATGACGATGGCGCCGGTCGAGCGCTTCGGCGGCTGGATCCGGCTCGCCGGCGAACTCGCTTCGGGCGAGTCCATCACCCTTCTCGTCTCGATCCATCTCAAGGCATGAAGGAGCGGCTGGCGACACGGCTCGCGCTGCTGGCGCCGGCGCAGTTGCTGGTGCTGGCGGTGCTGCTGCTGCCGGCGCTCTACCTCGTCTGGCTGTCCTTCCACACTTCCTCCTTCGGGCAGCGCGCGGCCTTCGTGGGGTTCGCGAACTACCTGCACATCCTGGGCGATGCCTATTTCTGGCGCTCGCTCAAGAACACCGCGATCATCGTGCTGGTGGTGGTGCATGTGGAACTCGTGCTCGGCCTCGGCATCGCGCTGCTCTTCGCCTCGGGCCTGCCGATGCGCCGCCTGCTGCTTGCCGCCGTGCTCGCGCCCTATGCCGTGAGCGAGGTCGCGGCGGTGGTGATCTGGCGCTACATCTTCGACCCCGAGGTGGGCCATGTCTCCCACCTGCTGCAACTGCTCGGCCTGCCGGCGCTCGACTGGGCAGTGAGCCCGACGCATGGGTTGCTGCTGGTGGCACTTCTCAGCGTGTGGCTGCACCTGCCCTTCACCTTCATGATCCTCTATGCGGCGCGGCTCGCGATCCCGACCGAGCTCTACGAGGCGGCGCGGATCGACGGCGCGACCGGCTGGCAGGCCTTCCGCCGCGTGACGCTGCCGCTGCTGGTGCCGGCGATCCTGATCGCCGCGCTGTTCCGCCTGATCTTCGCCTTCCGACTGTTCAGCGAGGTCTGGCTGCTGACGGAGGGCGGGCCGGCGCGCACGACGGAGGTCGTCGCCGTCTATCTCTATCTCGAAGCCTTCCGCTACAACGCCTTCGGCGCCGCGGCGGCGACTGGCTGGCTCATGGTGCTCGGCAGCTTCCTGCTCGCGGCACCCTATCTCTGGCGGCTCGCGAAGGCGCAGAAGGCCGATGCGTAGGTCGGCGATCCGCGCCGGCAAGGCGCTCGCGGTGGCGCTGATCCTGGTGTGGTCGCTGGCGCCGATCGCGCTGATCCTCGCCTCCTCGCTCAAGCCGCAGCGCGAGATCTTCGCCATCCCGCCGCGGCTGACCTTCAGCCCGACCTTCGAGCATTACGCCGCGCTCTGGGCGCGCTATCCGGAGTTCTTCGTGGCGCTGGGCAACAGCCTGATCGTGACGGTGCTGGCGACCATCCTCGCGGTCGGCGCGAGCCTCTGCTCGGGCTATGCCTATTCGCGCTTCCGCGGCACCTGGATCGAGGCCTCGGCGCTGTTCCTGATCGCGGTGCGGCTGATCCCGCCGATCGTCTGCACCCTGCCGCTGTTCCCCGCGGCCAACGCGCTCGGGCTGCAGGACACGCATGCCTGGCTCGCGATCCTCTACGCGACCTTCTTCGTCTCGCTCGGCACCTTCGTCATGCGCGCCTTCATGGACCAGATCCCTAAGGAGTTGGACGAGGCCGCGGCGGTGGATGGCGCCGGGCGATTCCGCACGCTGTTCCGCGTGATCGCCCCGCTTGCCGCGCAGGGGATGCTGGCGGTGGCGGTGTTCGTCATCGTCTTCGCCTGGAACGAGTTCCTCTTCGCCTTCATCTTCACGTCGACCGCCGCGCGCACCACGCCGCTGGTGCTGAGCGAGATCGTCGGCAATTTCGACGGCGTGGAATGGGGCGTGCTGTTCGCCGCGACCGCGGTGCAGCTCGCGCCGATCCTGATCTTCGTCTGGGCGATGCAGAAGCATCTCGTCGCCGGGCTGACGGCCGGCGCGACCAAGGGCTGATCAGGCGCGCGGCGGCGTGCGCAGCAGCAGCATCAGCCCGATGACGAGCGCGGGCAGCGTGCAGAGCGCGAAGCCGAGGCCGTGGCTGCCGGTGAGCGCGAGGATGAAGGCATGCAGCAGCGGCAGCAGCAGCGCGCCCACCTGGCCGAAGCTCAGCACGCCGCCCGTCGCCTGCCCGCGATTGCCGCCGGGCGCGAGCCGCGCCGCCTCCGACAGCAGGACGCCGTGCCAGGAAAGCACGGTCGCGCTCAGAACCGTCGCGAGCGCGCCGATGAGCCAGAGCGGCCAGCCGGGCGCGGCGAAGGCGAGCACGGCGGCCGCCGCGCTCATCCCCATCGCGAGCCAGCCGAGCAGCCGTGCCGGCGCACCACCGAGGCCTGCGATCCAGCCCCAGAGGATGCGGCCCGGCACCGCGATGAGCGTCGTGACGGAGAACACGAAGCCGGCCGTCACGAGATCGTGCCCCAGCGCGGTGAGCCAGGTGACGAAATAGGCGATGAACACCGCCTGGAGCCCGTTGAAGGCGAAGCAGGCGAGCGAGAGGTTGCGCAACTCCCGCCCGCTCAGTGCGATCTTGACCGTCGCGGCGAAATCGCCGAGGCGGAAGACGCGGCTCGGCACGCGGTCGGCATCGAAATCGCGGCGAAGTGGCTGCATCGCGATCGCGAAGATCAGGCAGCCGAGTGCGGCGGCCAGCATTGCGCCACGCCAGCCATGGAGGCCGACCATCAGCGGGCCGAGGATGCCGACCAGCAGCAGCCCCGCCGGCACCGCCGTCTGCTTGATGGAGAACACCAGCGGCGCCTGCTGCGGCGTGGCGTAGCGGCCGAGCAGATGCGAGCTTGACGGCGTGGAAAGCGCCGCGCCGCAGCCGGTGACGACCGCCGAGATGGCGAACAGGAAGAGCGGGCCCGCCGCACCCGCCGCGAGGCCGACCGCGAGGAACACCAGCGAGACCTGGCTGATCCGCAGCGCGCCGTGGCGGATGATGAAGCTGCCGCAGCCGAGCTGGGTCAGCAGCGCCGCGCCGGAGGCAAGCCCGACATAGACCCCGAGCCAGGCCGGATCGAGACGGAGATCCTCGAGGATCGCGGGCGCGATCACCGAGGGCAGGTTGCGGCCGATGCTCGCGAAGGTCTGCTGCATGAACATCGTGCCGAGCACGAGCAGCAGCAGCCGCGACGCGACCGCCATCAGAAGGTGCGGCGCATCAGGCTGAAGCTCTGCCCCGTCGGGCCCGGCGCGGGGCAGGTGGCGAGGAACATCGCGAGCGGCACCACGTCCTCCGGCTGCTTGAGCCACTCGATGGGGTTGTTCACCACGCTGCCCGCCCGTTGCGGCACGCCCGTCATCGCGGTCTGCACCGGGCCGGGCACAAGCTCGTTCACCGTGATGCCGTCGGCGCGGAGCTCGTCGGCCAGGATGCGCACCAGCATCCAGACCGCCGCCTTGGAACAGGAATAGGCGGCATGGCCATGCGTGCTGGAATGGCCCATGCCCGAGCCCGTGACGATCATCCGCCCGCCGCCGCGCCCCCGCATCAGCGGGATGGCGAGCCGCGCACCGTGATAGACGGCGGTAAGGTTGACGGCGATCGTCCGCTCGAAGGCGGCGGGATCGCTGTGCTCGACCGGCTTCTGGTCGAGGCTGACGCCGGCATTGAGGAACAGCAGGTCGAGCCCGCCCGTGGCGGCATAGACCTGCGCGATCTGCCCAGGATCGGTGACGTCCGCCGCGACGGCCAGCGCCTGGCCCCCGGCGGCAGCGATGCGCGCGGCCGTGGCCTGCACCTCCGCTTCGCTGCGCGCAGCGCAGACAACCTTCGCGCCCGCCTCGGCCAGCGCGCCGGCGATCGCGGCGCCGATGCCGCGCCCCGCGCCCGTGACCACCGCGACCTTGCCGCTGAGCACGCCCGTCGCCATCGCCGGTCTCTCCTGGATGACGCAGCCTAGGCGCGTGGCGCGGAGCCGCCAATTCCTTGACGCGGTCGCGGACCCGCCGATAGCCTTCCCGCTGAGAGGCCGCGCAAACCAATCCGGCGGCGAACAGGGGAGGAAGGCATGACGCGTTTGCCGATCGGGCGCCGTCATCTCATGGTCGGCGCCGGCGCGCTCGGGCTCGGCACGCTCGCCGCGCCGCCGGTGGTCGGGCAGGCACGGCCCTTCGCCGGGCAGACGCTGAACGGCGCGGCCTTCCAGAGCACCTTCTTCGAATATCTCCGCCCGCTGTTTCCGGAGTTCGAGGAACGCACCGGCGCGCGGGTGAACTTCAACACCCAGGCCTTCCCCGTCTACAACCAGCGGACCGACCTCGAGCTTTCCACGCGCGGCTCCGCGCTCGATATCATCAATGTCACCTTCATCTATTCGGGGCGCTGGATCGGCGCGGGGTGGCTCACGAATCTCAGCGAGTTCGTGAACGACCGCAACCGCACGGACCCGGCCTGGGACGCGGCGGATTTCGTCTCGGGTGCGCAATCGGCGATGCAGGATGCGCGCGGCAACACCTATGGCTTCGCCTGGGAAGCGGGCGCGATGCTGATGGCCGCGAGCCGCGCCGACCTGCTCGACCGCGCCAATCTCCGCATGCCCACCACCTTCGATGAGCTGATCGCCGCCTGCGAGGCGATGCAGGGCCGGGAGAACATGGCGGCCTTCGTCGCCGACCAGCTGCATCACTGGAACTGGATCCCCTACCTGATGGGGCTGGGCGGCAAGGTCTTCCGCGACCCGCCCGAGAACCTGACCCCGGTGCTGGCGACCCCCGAGGCGATCCGCGCCGCGCAATGGTATGCCGAGCTGCTGTCGAAGTTCGGCCCCTCCGGCGTGCTGTCCTTCTCGGATGACCAGGCGATGCGCACGCAGATCGCCGGGCGCGCCAATTTCCGCACCCAGGCGATCACCTGGCTCGTGCCGCTGGCGAAGCACGCCGACAGCACGGTGAAGGAGACGGTGCGCTACGCGCTGATGCCGGCCGGCCCTGCGGGCAACTTCCCGGGCTCCAACAGCCACGGCCTCGGCATCCCCGTCGGCTCGCGGCGGAAGGAACTCGCCTGGGAGTTCATCAAGTGGGCACTCTCGAAGGAGATGCTGAACCGCATCGTCGCGCAGAACGGCTACCCGAGCGTCTGCCGCCGCAGCGTCATCACCGGCGATGCCTTCAAGTCCGCGCTGACCCTGAACGGGCAGGATGTCGCCTCGCTCTACCTCCAGGTGCTCGAGCTCGGCGGGCGGTCCGGCTACATGAAGTACCGCACCGTGCCGGTGTTCCCGCAGGTGGGCGACACGATCAACCGCGGCATCGCCCGCATCGCGACGCGCCAGCAGGACGCGCAGGCCTCGATGCGGCAGGCGCAGCAGGATGCGATCCAGGTGTTGCAGCGAGCCGGCGTGACGATTGACGCGGGCTGAGATGTCGGTGGCGGCCGGCGGCGTCGTCCTGCCGGCCGCGGCTTCGCGCTCGCGGCCGCGGCTCAACCGGGCACGCGACAGCTTCTACATGCTCTGCGTGGCGCCCTCGCTCGCGGTGCTGGCGGTGATCACGCTGGCGCCGGCGATCTACCTGTTCGTCACGAGCTTCACGCCGCTCGACCTCACGCGGCCGGACACGGCCTGGAACTTCAGCCGGCCCTTCGCGAACTACCGCGAGATGCCGGCGGATTCGCGCTTCATGAACTCGCTCTGGGTGCAGGCGAAGCTCTCCTTCTGGACGGTGCTGCTGCAGCTGCTGATCGGCTTCGGCTTCGCGCTGCTGCTGAACATGCGGAGCCGCTTCCTCGAGGCGCTGCGGACGGTGTTCCTCATCCCCATGGTGCTGCCGCCGATCGTCGTCGCGATCATCTGGAAGGTGATCTACACGCCGGACATCAGCCCGGCGCATTGGGGCGTCTCGCTGCTCGGGATCACGGTGCCGTCGCTGATCACGCATCCCGACTGGGCGCTGACGGCGATCATCATCGCCGACACCTGGCAGTGGTTCCCCTTCACCATGCTGATGACGCTGGCCGCGCTGCAGATGATGCCGCAGGAGATGGTGGATGCCGCGAAGGTGGATGGCGCGAGCGCCTGGCAGATGACCTGGCATGTGACGCTGCCCTTCCTCAAGGGCGTGCTGCTGGTGGCGGGCCTGTTCCGCCTGATCGACAGCATCAAGGCCTTCCCGCTGATCTTCATCCTGACCGAAGGCGGGCCGGGCAGCGTGACGGAGGTGACGAACTACTATTCCTTCCTCCAGGCCTTCAACTTCTCCTTCCTCGGCTATTCCAGCGCGATCACCGTGGTGCTGCTGACGGCGACCATTGCGATGAGCTGGGCGATCATCCGCCTCGTTGGCTGGGGGCAGCATGGCGACTAGCAGCGCACTGGCGCGCGAAAGGCGCTTCATCCACATCCTCGTCGTCCTGCTGGCGGCGCTGGTGATGGCACCCTTCCTCTGGCTGCTGCAGATGTCCTTCAAGACCAATGCGCAGGTCTTCCAGTTCCCGCCGCCGCTGATCTTCACGCCGACGCTCGAGAACTACCAGGCGCTCTGGACCAGCGGCTTCCGGCAGAGCTTCTTCAACAGCCTCGTCGTCGCCACCGCCTCCACCCTCGCGCCGATGCTGATCGGCGTGCCGGCGGCCTATGCGCTCTCGCGCTGGCAGGCGAAGATCGCGAACTCGATGAGCCTCTGGATCCTGGCGTCCCGCATGGCGCCGCCGATCGCCTTCACCATCCCGTATTTCCTCGCCTACCGGCATCTGGAGCTGATGGATACGCGCACCGGCCTCGTCATCATCTACATGACCTTCAACCTCTCCCTGGTGATCTGGATGATGCGGCCCTTCTTCGACCAGCTTCCCCGCGCGCTGGAGGAAGCCGCCTGGATCGACGGCGCGACCACGGCGCAGGGATTCCTTCGCATCATCCTGCCGCTCTCGGCGCCGGGCCTCGCGGCGACGGCCATCCTCTGCTTCCTCTTCGCGTGGAACGATTTCTTCTTCGCGCTGATCCTGACGCGGACGGAGGCGATGACGGCGCCCGTCGCGGTGGTGAACTTCATGAACTACGAAGGCTGGGAATGGGGCCGCATCGCCGCCGGCGGCACGATGGTGATGCTGCCGGTGCTGGTCTTCTCCCTGCTCGTGCGGAAATACCTGGTGCACGGGCTGACGGGCGGGGCCGTGAAGGGATGAGCCCGGACCCCGCCGCGACCAGGACGCTCGGGCGGACCGATGTGAAGGTCACGGCGCTCGGCTTCGGGGCCGCGCCGATCGGCGGGTTCCGCGCGACGATGCCGGATCGCGAGGCGTTCGACATCCTCGATGCCGCCTGGGATGAGGGTGTGCGCTTCTTCGATACCTCGCCCTTCTATGGCTATGGCCGCAGCGAACTCCGCTGCGGCGCGGCGCTGCGCGACCGGCCGCGCGCGGCCTTCACGCTGTCCACCAAGATCGGCCGTGTGATGCGTGTGCTGCGCCCGGACGAGGTGCCGCCGCCCGGGATGCGGCAGGGTGGGTTGCCCGGCTTCGCGCCGCAATTCGACTATTCCTATGATGGCGTGATGCGCTCCATCGAGCAGTCCTGCCTGCGGCTCGGCCTCGCGCGGCTCGACGTGGTGCTGATCCACGACGTGGATCGCCGCAGCGCCGGCCCACTCTACGAGGCGCATTTTCGCGCCGCGATGGAGGGCGCGCATCGCGCGCTGGTGGAACTGCGCGAAGCCGGCGTCATCGGCGCGATCGGCTGCGGCCTGAACGAGACGGAGGCGACGCTGCGCTTCCTCCGCGCGGGCGATTTCGACTGCATGCTGCTCGCCGGGCGCTACACGCTGCTCGAGCAGGGCGCGCTGGCCGAACTGCTGCCCGAATGCACGCGGCGCCGATGCTCGATCATTCTCGGCGGGCCGTTCAATTCCGGCCTGCTCGCCGGCCCGGTGCGGGAGGGCGCGTGGTACGACTACGCCCCCGCGCCGCCGGAGATCGTCGCCCGTGCGCGTGCGCTGGAAGCCATCTGCGCGCGGCACGGCGTGGCGCTGGCGGCGGCCGCGCTGCACTTCGTGCTGGCGCATCCAGCCGTGGCCAGCGTGATCCCCGGCGCGCTTTCGGCGGCGGAGGTGCGGCAGAACGCCGCGCATCTGCGGCGCGCGATCCCGGCCGATCTCTGGGCCGAACTCCGCCACGCGAAGCTGCTGCACCAAGAGGCCCCCATCCCGTCCTGAAGGAGGTTCCGCCATGCGCAACACGCGGATCGAGGTCGCCCCCGTCGCCGGCGCGATCGGCGCCGAGATCCACAACGTGGACCTCGCGCGGCTGGACGACGCGACCTTCGCGGAAATCCGCCAGGCCTTCCACGACCATGGCGTGATCTTCTTCCGCGACCAGGACATCACGCCGGCCCAGCACATCGCCGTCGCGCGCCGCTTCGGGCCGATCAACGTCAACCGCTTCTTCACCCCGGTGGAGGGCCATCCCGAGATCGCCGAGGTCCGCAAGGAGCCCGACCAGAAGAAGAACATCGGCGAGGTCTGGCACACCGACCACAGCTACGACCAGGTGCCCGCGCTCGGGTCGCTGCTGGTCGCGCGCGAGGTGCCGGAATTCGGCGGCGACACGATGTTCGCCAGCATGCATGCGGCCTATGACGCGCTGTCGGACGGGCTGAAGCGCACGCTGGAAGGGCTGCGCGCCGTCCATTCCAGCCGCCACATCTTCGGCCGCGAGGCCGCCTATCACGGCAACGACCTCAAGGGCCGCCTGCACAATCCCGATGCCGCGACGCAGGACGCGGTGCATCCGGTGGTGATCCGCCACCCCGACACCGGCCGGAAGGCGCTCTACGTCAACCGCAACTTCACCGTCGGCATCGAGGGCTGGACGCGGGAGGAGGGCGCCGGCCTGCTCGACTTCCTCTACCGGCACGGCGAGCGGCCCGAATTCACCTGCCGCTTCCGCTGGCGCAACGGCTCGGTCGCGCTCTGGGACAACCGCAGCACCTGGCATTTCGCCATCAACGACTACCAGGGCCAGCGCCGCCTGATGCACCGCATCACCATCGAGGGCGCGCCGCTGCAGTGACCTCTTTCTGCGTCCATCCGCTGGTCTTCGTGCCGCGCTGGACGCGCGCGAACGCGCCCCTGGCCCTGGAACGCGCCGCGACCTCGGGCTTCGACATGATGATCGTGCCGGCGCGTGAGCCCGATCAGGTGGACCCGGCCGCGACGGCGAAGCGCGCCGGCGCGTACGGGCTCCGGCTGATCTGCAACACCGCCCATCCGCCCGAGGCCGATCCGGCGGGCGACGATCCGGCGATCGCGGCGCGCGGCGCGGCGCGGCTGCTGGATGCGGTGCGGATCGCGCGCGATCTCGGCGCGACGCAGCTCGGCGGGCTGCCGCATGCGGCCTGGGGCAAGGCCGCCGGGCCCGTCACGCCGCGCGGTCGGGGGCATGCGGTGCAGGCGCTGGCGAAGGCGGCGGAACTCGCCGCGGCGTCGGGCCTGCGCATCACGCTCGAATGCGTCAACCGCTTCGAGAACGCGCTGCTCAACCGCGCGGAGCAGGCGCTGGCGCTGATCGCCGAGACCGGCGCGCCCAACATCCTGCTGCACCTCGACACGCACCACATGCTGATCGAGGAGGACAGCCCGGTGGCCGCGGTCGCGCTCGCGGGGCGCCGGCTCGGCTATCTCGAGTTCTCCGAAAGCCATCGCGGCGCGCTCGGCACGGGCAGCGTGGACATCGCCGGCATCGCGCGCGCGGCCAGGCGCGCGGGCTATACCGGGCCCGTGGGGTTCGAGGCCTTCTCCGCCGCGATCCTCGATCCGGCGCTGGCGGCGCATCTCGCGGTCTGGCGCGCCGGCTACACCGATGCGGGCGCGGTGGCGCGCGACGCGGTGCGGCGCCTGCGCGCCGCCTTCGAAGGAGCGTGACGATGCGCGGCCCCGCGGTGATGCTGAGCCAGTTCATGGGCGCGGAGCCGCCCTTCGACAGCCTCGATGGCGTGGTGCGCTGGCTCGCGGGCTTCGGCTATGTCGGCGTGCAGGTGCCGGTGCATGATCCGCGGCTGATCGAACTCGAGCGCGCCGCGGCGGAGGATGGCTATTGCCGGGACTACCGCGCGCGGCTGGCCGATCTCGGGGTGGAGATCACCGAACTCGCGGCGCATCGCGCGGGGCAGATGCGCGCCGTCAACCCCGCCTTCTCGGCGCTGAACGACGCCTTCGTCCCGCCCGCCCTGCGCGGCGATCCGGCTGCGCGCCACGCCTGGGCGGAACGCCAGCTGATCCTCGCGATCGAGGCGGCGGCGCGGCTCGGTCTCGAACGCGTCGCGACCTTCTCGGGCGCCTTCTGCTGGCCCTATTTCTATCCGTGGCCGCCGGCGCCGCCGGCGCTGATCGAGGCGGGCTTCGCGGAACTCGCACGCCGCTGGAAGCCGATCCTGGACCGCGCCGAGGATGCGGGCGTCGATCTCTGCTTCGAGCTGCATCCCGGCGAAGACCTGCATGACGGCGTGACCTTCGACCGCTTCCTCGGCCTGCTGGACGGCCATCGCCGCGCGCGGCTGCTCTACGATCCCTCCCACATGCTGCTGCAGGGGATGGACTATCTCGGCTTCATCGAGCTCTACGCCGAACGGATCGCCGCCTTCCACGTGAAGGACGCGGAATTCGTGCCCTCCGCACGCAGCGGCATGTATGGCGGCTTCCAGGACTGGCCGCGGCGGCCGGCGCGCTTCCGCTCGCTCGGCGACGGGCAGGTGGATTTCAGGGGCGTGTTCTCGCGGCTCGCGGCCGCCGGCTATCGCGGCTGGTGCGTGCTGGAATGGGAATGCTGCCTGAAGCGCAAGGAGGACGGCGCGGCCGAGGGCGCGCCCTTCATCGCGCGGCACATGATCGCGCGGACGCCGGCGCCCTTCGATGCGGCGCTCCGCCAGGGGATGGACGCGGCGGCGGCGCGGCGCATCCTGGGTCTCGCGCCATGAGCGCCTTCGCGGCCTTCGGCCGGCCGCTCCGCCTCGGCTTCATCGGCGGCGCCGCGCCCTCCATGATCGGCCAGGTGCATCTGCGCGGCGCGCTGATGGATCGCCGCTTCGCGGTCGTCGCCGGCGCCTTCTCGCGCGATGCGGCGCGCAGTCGCGCGGCGGCACCCGACTACGGCGTGGCGCCGGATCGCGCCTATGGCAGCGTGGCCGAGATGATCACCGCGGAAGCCGCACGGCCCGACGGGATCGAGGCGGTCGCGATCGTCACGCCGAACGACACGCATCATCGCTTCGCGCTCGCCGCCATTGCGGCCGGGCTCGACGCGATGGTGGACAAGCCGATGACGAACACCGTCGCGGAAGCCGAGAAGCTCGCGCGGGAGGCCGCGGCGCATGGCGTCGTGCTCGCGGTCACGCATGCCTATTCCGGCTATCCGATGATCCGCGAGATGCGCGAACTCATCGCCGCCGGGCGGATCGGCGCGCTGCGCTCCGTGCAGGTGGAGTATCTCGGCTCGGGGCTGGCGAGCCAGGTGGAACTGCTGCCCGATGCCGCGAAGCGCTGGCGGCTCGATCCCGCCCGCTCCGGCCCCTCGCTCGTGCTCGGCGACATCGGCACGCATGCGCACCACCTGGCCGCCTATGTCTGCGGCGAGGGCTTCACGGCAGTGAGCGCGGAGGTCGGCGCGCTGATGCCGGGGCGGCGGGTGCACGACTACGCGCAGCTCCGCTTCCGCCTTGCCGGCGGCGCGCGCGGTGCGATGACGCTCTGCCAGGGCGCGGCGGGCGTCGAGAACCACATCCTGCTGCGCGTGATCGGCGCGGAGGGCCATCTGGAATGGCGGCACGCGGCGCACAACGAGCTGAAGCTCGCGCCGCTCGAAGGCCATCCGATGACGCTCTCGCGCGGGCACGCCACGCTCTCGGCGGCGGCGACGCAGGCCACGCGCTTCCGCCGCACCGGCCATCCTGAGGGGCTGCACGAGGCCTTCGCCAATCTCTACGCCGATTTCGCGGAGCTCTGCGCGGCGCGGCGCCTCGGCGTCGCGCCCGATCCGCTCGCCACCACCGTGCCCGGTGCGGCCGAGGGGCTGGCGGGGCTGCGCTTCGTCGCCGCCTGCCTCGCCTCGGAGGCGCGCGGCGGCGAGTGGGTGAGGCTCGCGGCCGACTGAACGGCGATGCCGAGATGCTCGGCGAAGGCGCGCGCCGGCGCCGGCAGGCGGTCGGCCCGCCAGACGGCGAAGACGTGGGAGCGCGGCGCGACATCAGGCAGCGGGCGATAGACGACGCCGGCGAAGCGCAGCTTGCGCACGGAGTCCGGCACGATGGAGACGCCGACGCCGGCGCCGACCAGCCCGATCAGCGCATGCATCGGCGAAACCTCCTGCACGATGCGCGGCACGAAGCCCGCGGTCGCGCAGATGTCGAGGAGCTGGCGGTGGAAATCCGTCCCGTCGTGCCGCGGGAAGGCGAGGAAGGGGCTGTCGCGCAGCGCGGCGAGGGTGAGGCCGGGGCGGCGGGCGAGCGGCGCGGTGCGGGGCAGCGCGGCGACGAAGGGCTCCTGGAACACCAGCGCGCCGCGCATCCCCTCCGGCACCTGCGCGGCGCGGCGGAGGCAGAGATCGGCGCTGCCCTCGCGCAGCGCCGCGACCTGCTCGGCCGCGGACATGTGCCGGAGCGTCAGCGCGATGCCGGGCCTCGCGCGCCGGAACCCCTCGATCGCCGCCGGCAGCAGCGCATAGGCGCAGGAGCCGGAGAAGCCGAGCGTCAGCGTGCCGATCTCACCGGCGGAGGCGGCGCGCGCGCGGGCAGGCGCGGCCTTGGCGATGGCGAGCAGCCGGCGCGCATCCTCGAGCAGGGCCGCGCCGGCCTCGGTCAGCGCCACGTCGCGGCTGGTCCGCGCGAGCAGCCGCGCGCCGACCCGCGCCTCGAGCGCCTGGAGCGCGCGGCTCAGTTGCGGCTGGCCCATGCCGAGGCGCGCGGCGGCGCGGCCGAAATGGCGCTCCTCGGCGAGTGCGGCGAAGCGGCGGAGATCGCGGAGGTCGAGCATCCATGCCTCTTCTGGCATTGATCGCGACCGGACAATGCATTGGACAGCGGCCGGGCGCCACCCCAGGCTGCCTGCGTCGAGGCCCTCGGGCCCTGAGGGAGAGAAACGCATGCCCGCCATCCGACGTCGCGCGCTGCTCGGCGCGCTCGCGCTCGCGCCCGCCGGGGCGCTTGCGCAGGGCGCCTATCCAGCGCGGCCCGTCCGCTTCCTGGTAGGCTCCGCGCCGGGCGGGGCGACCGACATCACCGCGCGCGTCCTCTCCGAGGCGATGACCGCCGCCTTCCCGCGCGGCATCGCGATCGAGAACCGCACTGGCGCCGGCGGCAACATCGCCGCCGAGACCGCCGCGCGCGCGCCGGCCGATGGCTACACGCTGCTGATCAACGACGGGGCGATGATGGCGATCAACCCCGTGCTGTTCCGCAACGTGCCCTTCGATCCGGCGAACGACTTCACCTCCATCGCCCACATCGCCGAATTTCCCTTCGTCTTCGTCGTGCATCCCTCCGTGCCCGCGCAGGATTTCCGCCAGTTCGTCGCCTGGGCGAAGGCGCAGCCCGATCCGGTGCTGTTCGCCAGCCCCAATCCCGGCAGCCAGCATCACCTGGCGATGGAGATCGTGGCCCAGCGCCTCGGCTTCCGCGTCACGCATGTCGGCTTCCGCGGCGGCGGCCCGGCGACGACGGCAATGCTCGGCGGGCAGATGCTGGTGGGCTCGATCGGCCTGCCGCCGCTGGTGCCGCATCTGCGCGACGGCAGGCTGCGCGCCATCGCGATCAGCACCTCCACGCGCTCGCCGGTGATCCCCGACGTGCCGACGATCGCCGAGGCTGGGCTGCCGGGCGTCGCCTTCGCGGTCTGGTATGGCGTGGTCGGGCCGCGCGGGCTGCCGGCGGAGGTGGTTGCGCATGTCAGCGCCGCGCTGCGCCAGGCCCTCGCCTCGCCCGAGGTTATCCAGAAGCTCGGCCAGCAGGGGCTGACCGCGCGCTACATGCCGCCCGCCGAGTTCGACGCCTTCATGGCCGCCGAACGGACCACCTGGGGCGAGGCCGCGCGCGCCTCCGGCGTCAGGATCGAGTGATGCCCTCAGTCGCCGGGCGCGGCCTCCGGCCGCTTGGCTTCGTCATGCCGATGGCATGCTCTTCGCATGACGCATTGGCGGCGGCGCGCGTTCGCGCGCTCGGCCGGCCTTGCCGGCCGCATGTCGGTCCGCAGACCCCTCGCTAGCACCGGAGAACCGCGTTGCTCGACAAGCGCCCCAACATCCTCTTCATCACCACCGACCAGCAGCGCGGCGATGCGCTCGGCGCGATGGGGCGGAAGGTGAAGACCCCGCATCTCGACCTGCTGGCGCAGGAGGGCGTGCTGTTCACCTCCTGCATCTGCCCGAACCTGGTCTGCCAGCCGACGCGCGCCTCCATCCTCACCGGCCTGCTGCCGCGCACGCATGGCGTCTGCGACAACGGGATCGACCTGCCGGCCGAGCCGGCGCGGCGCGGCTTCGCCGCCGAGATGGCGCGCGCGGGCTACGACACGGCGCTGATCGGCAAGGCGCATTTCGCCACCGCCCACACCTTTGAGCCGACCGGCTCGGCGGAATGCCGGCACTCCATGCATCTCTATGGGCCGAACTGGACCGGCCCCTACATGGGCTTCCAGCGCGTGGAGCTGGTGGTGGAGGGCCACAACACCTTCCCGCCCATGGTCCCGCCCTATGGCCAGTCCTACGAGGCGTGGTACCACATGGACGGCTATGGCGAACTGAAGGACAGGCTCTACCGCACCAATGCGGGCCCCGACGTGAAGGGCGCGCCGCAGACCTGGCATTCGGCGCTGCCGCCGGCCTGGCACAATTCCACCTGGATCGCCGACCGCACCATCTCCTTCCTGAACGAGCGGCGCGACCGGCCCTTCTGCCTCTGGGCCTCGATCCCCGATCCGCACCATCCCTTCGACTGCCCGGTGCCCTGGAGCCTGCTGCATCCGCCGTCCGAGGTGGACCTGCCGCCGCATCGCACGCTCGATCTGGATCGCCGCCCGTGGTGGCACCGCGCGAGCCTCGAAGGCGTGCCGAACCTGGCGAATGCGGAGCTGCGCGAGTTCCGCGCCAAGCACAGCCGCACGCCGGTGCTGAGCGACGAGCAGCTCGCCGAGGTGATCGCGAACTACTACGGCATGATTTCGCTGGCCGACCACAACATCGGGCGCATCCTGACGGAGCTGTATCGGCTCGGGCTGGCCGAGGACACGCTCGTCGTCGTCAGCTCCGACCATGGCGACTGGCTCGGCGACCACGGCCTCGTGCTCAAGGGGCCGATGGCCTATGATGGGCTGCTGCGCGTGGTCTGCATCATGCGCGGGCCCGGCGTGCCCAAGGGCAAGGTGACGGGCGAGCCCGTCTCTTCGCTCGATTTCGGTGCGACCTTCCTCGACATGGCGGGGGTGGCGCGGCCGGAGCATTGGCATGGCCGCTCCATCCTGCCCGTCGCGCGGGGCGAGGAACGGCGCGACTTCGCCTATTCGGAATGGGATCTCTCGGACAGCCGCTGCGGCGTGCCGCTCGAGTTGCGCACGGTGCGCACCGCGACCGACAAGCTGACCATCGAGGCGATCACCGGTGCTGCGGAGATGTACGATCTGGCGCGCGACCCGCACGAGACGACGAATGTCGCGGACGACCCGGCGTATGCCGCGCGGCGTCGCGAGCTGGAAGCGATGATCGCGGCGCGGCCCGACGATGCGCGGAAGGAGAGGCTGCCGGCCGTCGGGATGGCGTAGCCGGCGGCATCACCGGTAGAGCGCGGCCACCGCCGGGTCCGGGAAGCGCTGGATCTGCAGCGCATAGCCGGCCGGATCCTCGAAGAAGAAATGCTCGGTGAAGGTGCCGCGCGCGATCTCGGTGAGCTTCGGGACGCCCGCGGCCTTGAGCTTCGCATGCCAGCCCGCGACATCCTCGGAGGAGATGGTGAGCAGCGCGGCGCTCTTCGGCTGGGTGCGGAGATGCCCGCGCTGGCCGTCCACGATGCCGAAATAGCAGTTGCCGGCGACGCGATAGACCCGCGCGAGGCCCTGGTCCTGCACCAGCTCGAAGCCGAGCACCTGCTCGTAGAAGGGCGCGATGGCCAGGATGTCGTCGTAGTAGAAGAAGGTGATCGCGTAGTTGATCTGCATCGCGTCCTCACGGGGTGTTCCGGCAATGCGGATCGCCTGCGCCCGGCGTGCCCGGCCGAGCCGATCGGTATGCGATCCGCTGCATGGGAATGTCGCACGCTAGCCAGCGCGACCGCGGGCGGCAAGTTGATCCGCGGCTCGGCTTCGGCTTGATTGGCGACTGCCAGGGAGTGCCCGCGATGCCCGAACTCTGCGACCTGACCGCGACGGAGATGCTCGCGCGCATCGCCGCCCGGCGCGCCACCGCGCGAGACGTGCTGGAGGCCTGCCTCGGCCGCATCGCGGCGCGCGAGCCCGTGCTGCGCGCCCTCGCGCATCTCGATGCGGAGGGGGCGCGCGCCGCGCTCGCCGGCAGCGAAGGGCCGCTGGGCGGGTTGCCGCTCGGCGTGAAGGACATCCTCGACGTCGCGGGGATGCCCACGGCGCACAACTCGCCGATCTGGCAGGGGTGGATGCCGCGCGCGGATGCCGCCTGCGTGGCGCTCGCGCGCAGCGCCGGCGCGGTGATGCTTGCCAAGACGGTGACGACGGAATTCGCCACGCGCCATCCCGGCCCGACCACCAACCCGCACAACGCGGCGCATACGCCGGGCGGGTCCTCGCAGGGCTCGGCGGCGGGCGTCGCGGCGGGCTACTTCCCCTTCGCCTTCGGCACCCAGACCGCGGGCAGCATCATCCGCCCCGCGGCCTATTGCGGCGTGGTCGGCTACAAGCCGAGCTACGGGCTGATCCACCGCGCCGGCATGAAGGTGATCAGCGAGGAGCTCGACACGATCGGCGTGATGGCGCGCAGCGTCGCCGATTGCGCGCTGCTCGTCGGCGCGATGACCGGCGCCGAGCTCGGCGATCCGGCGCGCCGCCCGGGCCGCGCGCCGCGCGTGCTGCTGGCGATCGGCCCCGAGGCCCGCGCGGCCGAGCCGCCCACGCTCGCGCTGATGGAGCGCGCGGCCGAGGCGGTGCGGCGTGCCGGCGCGACGCTGCTCGCGCGCGAGATGCCGCCGATCGTGGCCGCCGCGCATGGCGCGCAGCCGCTGGTGGCGCATGGCGAGGGCGCACAGGCGCTCGCCTGGGAACTCGCGAACCATCCGGGGCAGCTCAGCGACGGCTTGCGGGCGCGGCTGACCGATGCACGCGCGCAAGGTGCGGCGGCGCTCGATGCCGCGCGGGCGACGATGCGCGCCGCGCGCGCCGCGCTGCCGGCCCTCTTCGAAAGCCACGACATCATCCTGACGCCGGCTGCGCCGGGCGAGGCGCCGGAAGGTCTGGGGTGGACCGGGGAGCCGAGCTTCAATGCGCTCTGGACGGCGCTTCACCTGCCCTGCGCGACGGTGCCGGCCGGAACCGGGCCGCGCGGGCTGCCGCTCGGCATCCAAGTCGTCGGGCCGCAGGGGGCGGACCTGGCGACGCTTGCCTGGGCGGAATGGGTGCGCGCCGCGCTGGAGGGGTGAGGCGGGGAGGGCGGCGCCCTCCCCGGACCCGTCGCGCGCTACTTCAGATGCGCGGCGAGATGCTTGTTCATCTCGAACATGCTGACCTTGTCCTTGCCGAAGATCTTCTTCAGCGCGGGGTCGGCCACGATCTGGCGCTTGTCGGCGCTGTCCTGCAGCTTGTGCTTCTTGATGTATTCCCAGATCTTGCTGACGACGGCGGCGCGCGGGATCGGGCCGGCGCCGACGATCGCGGCGAGTTCGGCCGAGGGCGTCAGCGGCATCTGCAGGGCGTTGGTGGTCTTGCCGGCCGGCTTGGCTGCGGCGGACTTCGCGGGGGCTGCCTTCGCGGCCGGCTTGGCGGGGGCCTTGGCCGCCGCCTTCTTCGGCTTCTCCGGCGTCTTGCTGGGCATGGGCGATCTCCAGGATGGGCGTCGAATCGGATGCGCGCGCCGACTCGGCGGCGGCCCGCAAATCTGCACATGGCGCGCGGGGCGGCAGCAAGCGGATTGCGCGAGGATGACACGCTTCGTTGCCGCTTCCGGGCGTGGCTGCAACACATTTCCGAGTCGCGGGCCTCATCGGGCGACCTTTCAGGCCTCGACGACGACGTAGTCCTGCTCGACCGAGACCGGGAAGGTCTCGGCGGCGAGGCCTTCGGCGGCGAGTTCCGCCCCAGGCGCGGTGCCGGTGGGCCATTGCCGCACCTTCATCCGGCGCGGGTCGCAGACGGAGCGGCCGGTGCGGAGGTCGAACTCCCAGGCGTGCCAGGGGCAGCGGAGGATCTCGCCCTGGCGGGTGTAGCGGTAGCAGCCGGGGGTGTCGCTCTCGACCAGGCCGGTCAGCACGCCGGCCGAGAGGCTGCCGCCGCCATGCGGGCAGCGGTCGTTGATCGCGAAGTAGTCGCCGTTGACGTTGAAGACGGCGATGGCGCGATCACCCGCGCGGACAAGTCGCCGCGCGCCGGGCGGGAAGTCCTGGACGGGTGCGACGATGTGGCGCGCCATCAGCCGCCCCCCGCGAAGCGATAGACGGCGGCGGCATTGCCGTGGCGGATCGCGGCCTTGAGCGCGGGATCGAGGGCATGCGGCAGCACGCGGTCGGGGTCGTCGAAATCCCAATGCGGGTAGTCGGAGGCGAACATCAGACGGTCCCGGCCGATCCACTCGATCGTCTCGACCAGGTGGTCGAGCTTCGGCGGATCGGGTTCCTCCATCGGTTGGGTCGTCACCCAGACATGCCGGCGCAGGAGCTCGGAGGGCGGGCGCGTGACATGCGGCACCTCGGCGCGGTTCCGCGCCCAGGCGGCATCGAGCCGCCAGGCGAGGGAGGGGAGCCAGGCGAAGCCGGCCTCGATCAGCACGAGCTTGAGCTTCGGAAAGCGTTCGAACACGCCCTCGAAGACGAAGGAGGTGAGGAGGGCGGAGCAGCTCGTGCCGTGCTCGGCCATCTCCTCGATGTAGAAGCTCGGCCAGCCGGTGGAGGTGGCGGCGTGGCCGGCATAGCCGAAGACATGGATGCCGATGGGCAGGCCGGCGGCCTCGGTGGCGGCGTAGATCGGCCAGTAGCGGCGGCGGCCGAGCGCCTCGGCGGTACGGGAGAGCAGCAGCACCTGGCAGAAGCGGCCGTCCGTGGCGCGGCGCTCGATTTCCGCGACGGAGGCCTCCGGGTCCTCGTAGGGGACGCAGATCGAGGGGTGCAGGCGTGGCTCGTGGCGGGCGAAGCGCTCGACCTGCCAGTCGTTGATGCCGCGCGCGAGGGCGGCGGCGTAGCCGGGATTGCTCTCGCCGGCGCCGGTCGGGGAGAGGACGTTCATCACGCCATGGGTGACGCCGGCGGGATCGAGATATTGGGCGCGCATGAAGTCGAGGTCGCTGCCGGGCATGGCGCCGCCGGGCGGGAAGGCGTCGCGGCGCATGCCGTCCACCGGATGCGCCTTCGGATAGGGGTGGCCCTTGACGAAGCCGTGGCGGACGCGGCGGCCATAGGTGACGTGGTGCTGCCACCAGCGTTCGGACAAATACGGCCGGAGGTCCTCGGGGCGGGCGAGGCGGGGGTGGATGTCGCAATCCACGAGCGGCGTGCGCGTGGCGCGCAGCGTCGCGGCGCGGGTGGTGGCGAGTTCGTTCATGCCGGCACCTTCGCGGCGAGGCGGGGATAGGTCGCGAGCGCGTTGTCGCGCGCGCTGCGCGGCGAGAGCAGGGGCGGCGTCTCGCCCTCCCATTGCCAATGCGGCCAGTCGGAGCCGAACAGGAGCGACTCCTCGCCGATCTGGCGGATCATCGCGGCGACGGCGTGGTCGGGCGCGTCGAAGGGTGTCGTCGTCAGGCGGATGTGGCGCCGCGCGATGGCGGCGGGGCTTTCGGTGAGCCAGGGCACCTCGCTCCTGACGCCGCGCCAGAACTTTGCCAATCGCCAGAGATAGCTGGGCAGCCAGGTGCAGCCGGATTCGATCAGCACCACGGTGAGGTCGGGGAAACGCTGGAAGACGCCCTCGGTGATCAGGCTGCCGACCTGCGATTGCAGGCCGAGCGCGAGCGCGGCGTAGTCCTCGGCGTGGTAGCTCGGCCAGCCGAGCGAGGTCGGCGGGTGGCGATAGGCGCTGCCGGCATGGAGGGCGAGCGGCAGGCCGTGCCTCGCGCAGGCCTCCCAAACCGGCCAGAGGGCGCGGCGGCCGTACGGCACTTCCCACATGCCGGGGACCAGCACCTGGACGAAGCGCGGATCGGCGGCGCGGCGCTCGATCTCGGCGACGGTGTCGGGGATGGATTGCAGGGGGAGGAGGATCGAGGCGCGCAGCCGCGTGTCGCGGTCCAGGTACTCGGCGGCGGTCCAGCCATTGGCGGCGCGCGTGAGCGCCACCGCCATGTCGGCGTTGAAGACGAGATGCGTGCCGATCAGCGGGTTGAGGATGCCGGCGGCGAGGCCCCAGCGGTCCAGGGTCTCGCGCAGGGCGTCGAAGCCGGTGCGGCCGCGCCGGTCGGGGCGCGCGGCGATGGGCGCGCCGGGGGGGTGGCTCGCGGGCTCGAGGCTCTCGATGCCGCGTTCGAGCATCGCGTCGGCCCAGTGGCCTTCGAGGAAGGGGAGCAGGGCGGCGACGGGGGGGATGGCGGGGTGGAGGTCGCAATCCACGGCGCCGGCGAGGGGGGAGTCAGGCATGGGGTGAGGGCCTTGTCCTGCGGGGCGCGCCTGCCCCCCCACCCCAACCCTCCCCCGCGAGGGGGGAGGGAGAAGGACAGCCTTCCTGCTCCCTCCCCCCTCGCGGGGGAGGGTTGGGGTGGGGGGGAAACATTCGGCCAAGGTGGATCACGCCGTCGTCCTCCACATCCGGGGCATCCCGCAGGCGATCTTCAACAGGTGGAAATAGGCGTCGAGGAGGGGGGTGGGGAGGGCGAAGAAGGCGTCGCCGCCGAGGCGGTGCAGAATGCGCTTGATGCGTTCGGACAAATTCGGACGGGGAAGGAAGAGCGGGTCGGCGGGGAGGGCGTCGGCGAGGCCGAGGCGGCGGGCGAGGGCGATGGCGTGGGGGGCGACGCGGAAGGCGCGGCGGAAGGCGCGGACGATGAACCAGGCGATGCGGTGCAGGCCGGAGTCGCGCATCAGCCGGTGCGGGGAGACGGCGATCAGCATCCCGTGCAGGTGCTGCGCGGCGGCGGCGCGGCGCAGCGCGCGATGGGCGGTGTCGGGCTTGCCGAATTGCGCGGGCAGGTCCCGCCAGGGGGCACGGGAGCAGGCGATCCAGAAGATGCCGTCCCAGGTGCGGCGGGCATCGGCGCTGGGGCGGCCGCGGCCGCCCTGGCGCAGGCAGGCGCGCAGCGCGTCCCATTCGGCATCCGTCATCGGGCGCCAGGATTGGCGGGGCGTGTGGCGGAGGACGAAGGCGGGCGGTGCGGGCATCGGGGGATGATATAGGAATAAATTGCTTGTCTCGACTCTTTTTGCCGTGGGCGCAGGCTAGCCCTGCCGGCGCGGGTCTTCATCGGCGGATCGGCGCGCGCATCTATCGCGATCCGCGAAAGCTGCGGCGGCAAGATGCGCGTTGCTTGGCCGAATTGCGCGAGATACCCCGCTGGCGAGACCCCGGGAGGACAGCGCATGGCCGTGCAGGCCGAACCCTCGACCGCGACGCGGATCATCCGGCGCGCGCCCGCGCCGGCGACGGTGGTGGAGGCCGACATCGCGGTGATCGGCGCGGGCATCGCCGGCATCGCGGCGGCGCTGACGGCGGCGAGCCTGGGGCGGAAGGTGGTGATCGCGGACAGCCTGCCGGTGCTCGGCGGGCAGGCGGTGAACTCCGTCATCGGGCTGTTCGCGGGGCTCTTCTCCAACGGGCATGACGGCTACCAGCTCACCCGCGGCTTCGTGGACGGGATGTTGCGCGACCTCGACGCGCAGGGCGCGCTGCATTGGCGCCGCGGGCCGCCGCACAAGGTGGTGCTGTACGACGAGGTCGCGCTCGCGCGCTGGATCGAGGAGGCGGTGCGGAAGGCGGGCATCACGGTGCTGCTCGGTGCGGTGATGCGCGAGGTGGAGGTGGAAGGGCAGGGGCGCATCCGGGAGGTGCGCTTCGCGCATCGCTGCGGCGAGGTGGCGCTGCGCGCCAAGGGCTTCGTGGATGCCTCGGGCGATGCGGCGCTGTGCTGGCAGGCGGGCTTCGCCTGCCGGGAGTTCGGCGACGGGCCGATCTACGGCACCCAGATGGTGGTGCTGGAAGGCGTGAACGAGGCGGCGCTGCCGACGCGCGAGGAGATCGCGGCGCGGCAGGCGGCAAAGGCGCCGGCCTATGGGATGGTGCGGCATGACGGCTTCGCCTTTCCCTTCATCGGGCGCGGGCTTGCGCTGGTGAACATGACGCATATCGAGACGCCGATGGAGCCGCTGGCCTTCTCCGCGATGCCGCTGGAAGGGCGGCACCAGGCGGACAAGGCGATCGCCTTCCTCAAGGGCGAGTATCCGGATGCCTTCGGGGCGGCGCGGGTGCGCTGCTACGGGTTTCCGGGAATCCGGCAGACGCGCTGGATCGTCGGGCGGCAGCAATTGACGGCGGAGCAGGTGCGCGCCGGGGTGAAGTTCCCCGATGCCATCGCGCGGACGGCCTGGCCGATCGAGCTGCACAGCCATGCGGAGGGCTATATCTGGCAGCCCTTCCCGCCGGAGCACATGCACTACGTCCCCTTCGGCGCGCTGGTGCCGGCGGAGGCGGCGAATGTCGTCGCCGCGGGGCGCTGCATGGATGGGGATGCGGCGGCGCTGTCCTCGGTGCGGGTGATGGGGCCGGGGATGGCGATGGGGATGGCGGCGGCGCATGCGCTGGATCTCGCGGGGAGCGGCAGCGTGCAGCAGGTGGATGTGGGCGCGCTGGTGGGGCGGGTGCGGGAGAATGTGGAGGGGGAGGGGCCGAGGTATTGAGGGGGGTGTCCCTTCCCCGCGATGCGGGGGAGGGCGGGGGGGTGGTGAAGTGCGCGCTGAACCTCGCACCCCCACCCCGGCCCTCCCCCGCATTGCGGGGGAGGGAGACAAGGAGCGGGGGAGGGAGAGGTGCATCTGACGGATGCCGAGAAGGCGATGCTGGATGGGGGGCGGGGGCCAGCGCATCGGAAGGCGATGGAGCTGCTCGTGAAGTATGGCCGGGCGCTGGGGGCGGAGCGGCTGGTGGAGACGAACAGCGTCGCGGGGACCTGGAGCGTCGCCAACCCGCTGGTGCGGCCCTTCGCGGGCGGCGGGATGGATGCGGTGTTCTCCGAGTTCAACCTCGATTCCGACGAGGTGGTGGCGACGCCGCCGATGGAGGCGCTCACCTGCCAGCTCATCGGCGGGCTCGACCGGCGGCATGCGGATGTGATGGGGATCGCGCCCGAGGTCGCGAAGCTGAACGACGAAGGGGAACGCTATTTCGGCGCGAAGGGGGTCGCGATGCACGCGACCTGCACGCCCTACCAGGTCGGCGTCGTGCCGGTGTTCGGCGAGCACCTGGCGTGGATGGAATCCTCGGCGGTGATCTACGCCAATGCGGTGATCGGCGCGCGCACGAATGTGGAAGGGCGCGAGAGCACGGGGGCGGCGGCGATCACGCGGCGCATCCCGTATTGGGGGCTGCACATCGCGGAGAACCGCGCGGCGACGCATCTGGTGGAGCTCGGCGTGGAGGTGGCGCCGGACATGCTGGACTGGGGGCTGCTCGGCTACTGGATCGGCGAGGCGGTGCAGGACGAGATCCCGGTGGTGCGCGGCGCCTTCGCGCGGCCGGAGGCGATCCACCTCAAGCATTTCGGGGCGGCGGCGGCCTCCTCCGGTGGGGTGGAGATGTACCACATCCCGGGTGTGACGCCGGAGGCGCCGACGCTGGAGGCGGCGTTGCGCGGGCGGGCGCCGCGCGCGCGGCTGCGCTATGGCGCGGCGGAACGGGACTGGGCGCTGGCGGCGCTGAACAGCGCGACGGACCGGGCGGTGGACTTCGTGATGCTCGGCTGCCCGCACAACGCGATCGAGCAGGTGTTCCGGATCGTGCGCGCTCTGGAGGGGAAGCGCGTGTCGGCTTCGTCCGCGCTCTGGGTCTTCGCGCCGCGGGCGATCGCGGCGGCGGCGGAGGCGAGCGGCTATGGCGATGCCATCCGCGCCGCCGGCGGGCATCTGCTGGCCGATACCTGCCCGGCGATCAGCCGCGTCATGCCGAAGGGGACGAAGGTGGTCGCGACGGACAGCGCGAAGCAGGCGCATTACCTGCCGGCGATCACCGGCGTGACCTGCTGGTTCGGCCGCGTCGAGGATTGCGTGGAGGCGGCGGTGACGGGGCATTGGCCGGCATGATCGTGCTGCGCGGCCGCGCGGTGACGCCGGGGATCGCCGAGGGCGAGGCGCTGGTGACGCGGGAGACGATCTCGGGCTGGGGCGGGGTGGACCCGCGCACGGGGACCATCACGGAACGCCGGCATGAGCTGGTGGGGCAGAGCTTCGCGGGGAAGGTGCTGGTGTTCCCGGGGGCGAAGGGGAGTTCGGCCTGGTCGCACTATTTCCATCTGGCGCGGCTGCACGGGCGCGCGCCGGCGGCGCTGGTGTTCAACCGGATGACGACGAAGGTGGCGCTCGGCGCGGTGGTGCTGCGGGTGCCGGCGATCACGGAGCTGGATCGCGACCCGCTGGAGGCGATCGCGACGGGAGATCATGTCGTGGTGGATGCCGAGGCGGGCGAGGTGCGGGTGACGCGGCGCGCGGCGCGCGGGGCGGCACCCCCACCCTGACCCTCCCCCGCAAGCGGGGGAGGGAAGCGGCGAGTCGGCCGGCGCTTGCCTCGGCGCGGGCGCATGGGGGACACATCCCCGATGGCCAAGCCGCTCCCGACCCTCGGCGCGCTCAGGACGGATGCGCTCTATCGCCCCGGGCATGTCGCGCTGATCGCCGACCCCGCGGAGCCGACCGCGGCGCTGCTGGCGCGCAACCTGGCGGGCGGCGGGTTCCGGGGGCGGCTCTCGATCATCGGCATGGCCTGGGATGGATTCGCGCAGCATGCGGACATCGCGGCGCTGCCGGCGGCGCCCGATCTCGCGATCCTCGCGCTGCCGGCGGCGGCGCTCGACGGCGCGATGGCGGCGCTGGCGGCGATCGGGGGGCATGCGCTGGTGATCCCGGGCGCGGCGCCGGATCTGGCCGCGATGGCGGCGCGGCATGGGCTGCGGGTGCTCGGGCAGGGCAGCTTCGGGATCGCGGTGCCGGGGATCGGGCTGAACGCGACGCTCGCGCATGTCGCGCCGCGGCCGGGCAGGCTCGCGCTGGTCACGCAATCCTCTGGGCTGGCGCGCGCGGTGATCGACTGGGCGGCGGCGGAGCGCGTCGGGTTCAGCCACGTCATCGGGATCGGCGGCAATGCCGATCTCGGCTTCGCCCATGCGCTGGACTGGCTGGCGCGCGATGCGGGGACGGCGGCGATCCTGCTCGACATCCGGCGGATCAAGAACCGGCGGCAATTCGTCTCGGCCGCGCGCGCCGCGGCGCGGACGCGCCCGATCGTCGCGATCCGCGCGGGCGTGCGGCTGGATGACGCATCGGGCGCGGCGGAGGCGGTGATGGATGCGGCGCTCCGGCGGGCGGGGGTGCTGCGGGTGGAGGGGCTCGAGGACCTGATGGCGGCGGCGGAGACGCTGGCGCGCGCGCGCCTCGGGCCGCGTGCGGGGGCGGGCGACCGGCTCGCGGTGGTGGCCAATGCGACGGGCTTCGCGCGGCTGGCGGCGGATGCGGTGCTTGCGGGGGGCGCGCGGCTGGCGGCGCTGGCGCCGGAGTCCCGCGCCGCGCTCGGCCTTGCGCTGGCGGCGGGCGATGGCGGGGGCAACCCGATGGTGCTGCCGCCGCGCGCCGGGGTGGCGCTGGCCGAGGCGGCGGCGGCGCTGGCCGCGCTGCCGGAGGTGGATGGCGTGATCGCGCTGCATGCGCCGGTGGCGGAGGAGGCGGATGGCGCGGTCATCGCCGCGCTCGCCGCGGCGGCGCAGGCGACGCGGGCGGCGCCGGTGCTGGTCTGCTGGGCCGGGGAGGCGACGGCGGGCGCCGGGCGCGCGGCGCTGGCCGAGGCCGGCGTCGCCGCCTTTCCGACGCCGGAAGCCGCGGTGCGCGGGGCGCTGCATCTCGCGCAGGATCGGCGCAACCGGATTGCCGCGGCGGAACTGCCGGGGCGCGAGGTGCTGGCGCTGGCGCCCGACCGCGAAGCCGCCGCGGCGCTGATCGCGCGCTGCCGCGCCGAAGGGCGGCTCGAGATGAGCGAGGAGGAATCGCTCGCGCTGCTGGCCGCCTATGGGCTGCCGGTCGCGGCGACGCGCATCGCGGCCGATGCCGAGGCCGCGATCGGCGCGGCGGAGGCGCTGGGCTGGCCGGTCGCGCTCAAGCTCCGCAGCCCCGACATTCCGCGCAAGACGGAGATCGGCGGCGTCGTGCTGGAGCTGCGCGACGCCGCGGCGCTGCGCGCGGCGGCGGCGGCGATGCTGGCGCGCGCGGCGCGCGAGCGGCCGGTGGCGCGGCTCGCGGGATTCCTGGTGCAGCGCATGGCGGCGCCGGGCCAGGAGCTGCGGCTCCGGCTCGGCGAGGATGCGATGTTCGGGCCCTTCCTCGGCTTCGGGCTCGGCGGCACGGCGGCGGAGCTGATCTGCGACGAGGCGCTCGACCTGCCGCCGCTCAACGATGCGCTGGCGCGCGCGCTGGTCGCGCGGTCACGCGCGGCAAGGCTGCTGGCGGGCTGGCGCGACCATGCGGCGGCGGATCCCGATGCGGTGGCGGCGGCGCTGGTGCGGCTTTCGCAGATCGCGGTGGATTTTCCCGCGGTCGCGGCGATCGGGCTCAATCCGCTGCGCGCGCGGCCGGACGGTGTCGAGGCGCTGGATGCCGCCGTGACGCTGCGGCCGGAAGGCGAGGGCGCGCTGCTCGCGATCCCGCCCTATCCCGGGGAGTGGGTCTCCACCTGGCGCACGCGCGGCGGCGAGGCGATCAGCATCCGACCGATCCGGCCCGAGGATGCGAGCGCGCAGGCCGAGGCCTTCGCCCGCCTCACGCCGGAGGATATCCGCTTCCGCTTCTTCAGCGCGCTGCGCGAGCTTTCGCCGCAGCAGATCGCGCGCCTCACGCAGATCGACTACGACCGGGAGATGGCCTTCGTCGCCATGCATGGCGATCCCGAGGAGATGCTGGGTGTCGCGCGGCTGATCCGCGAGCCCGGCGCGCCGCGCGGCGAGTTCGCGATCATCGTGGATGCGGCGATGAAGGGGCAGGGGCTCGGGCGGCACCTGATGGAGCGGCTGTTCGACTGGGCGCGCGCGAACGGCATCGCCGAGGTCTTCGGCCATGTGCTGGCGGACAACCTGCCGATGCTGGCCTTCGTGCGGCGGCTGGGATTCGAACTGCGGCGGAGCGCGGAGGACGAGGAGGTGATGGAGGCGTGGCTGCGCCTCAGCCCGTCGCCTTGATCAGCTCCCGCACGCGGGCGGCGGCGGCGGCGCCCTTGAGGGCGTCGCGCCAGGCGGCCTCGGCCACGCGCTGGTGGGCGGCGACGGCCTCATCCGCGGCGGTGATCGAGCTCACGCCGATGCCGCCCTGCGGGGGGGTGTCGGCGGGGAAGGGGGAGGCGACGACATGCGCGCGCTCGCGGCCGCGCAGCACCATGAAGCTGCCGGCGGGCTCCACCGCGGAGGCGAGGCCGAGCTGCACGCCGATCGGCACGCTCTCCATCATGCCGGCGATCGCCTCGGCCTCGGCCCGCGCGGCGGCGAGGCAGCGCTGGCGGGTGCGCTCCGGCACGGCGAGGCCGGGGGCGACGCCCTCGCGCAGGAGGCGGACCAGCGCGCCCTCGCCGAGGATGCCGATGATGGTGGGGCGGCGGGCCTGGTGCAGCTTCTTGCGCGCGGTGAGCAGGCCGAGCATCTGGTCGGTGGCGGCACGCGCCACGCTGCGCTCGGCGGCGGCGTCGGCGGCTTCGGTCCAGGCCTCGGCGAGCGCGCCGTCGAAGGCGTCGGTGGTGGTCTGGTAGCAGACGGCGCCGCCGATCAGCAGGATCTGGTCGGCCGCCTCCTCGACCTGGCGGAGGCGTTCCTGGAAGGCGACGGGGCGGGAGAAATACTCGACGCCGATGCCGAGCAGCGAGAGCGGGGAGATCTTCAGGAGCTCGGCGAGGCGGCGGATCGTGTCGAGCTTGATGACCTCGCCCTTCTCGTAGCGGTAGAGGGCGGCGCGGGAGACGCCGAGTCGCGCGGCGATTTCCTCGGCGCGGAGGCCGCTTTCGAGACGGTAGGCCCGCAACTGCTGACCGATATCGGCGAAGCGCATGCAATCCCCCGTGGGTCGCCCAACCCATCCACAACCATGATCCGGGAGACGGAATCTCATCTCCTGGGTGAGATGGCCAATTTGCGGGACGCTCGTCCGCAATGCAACACGGAATCGTCGCAGTAAGCGGGATTCCCGCGTTCAATTCTCTCACAGGTTGTGGAGCGGTGGGACGCTCAGGCCCCCGGGCGGCAGCGCAGCAGCAGCCAGCCGCGCACCGGGGCGTAGTCGCGCGCCGGGTCGAAGCCGGGGGGCAGCCCTTCCCGCGCCAGCAGGCCGCCGGGCAGGGCGGGCTGCGTGACCGGCCCGAGGACGCGGTGCGCGGCGCCGCGCGCCGGGTCGCCCCAGGCGATGCGGAGCAGGGAACCCGGCGCGGCCTCGAGGCCTGCCGGCAGCACCGCATCGAAGCCGAGGATGTCGTCGGGGCCGAGGGCGCAGCGGAGCGCCACGGCGCGGCCGGCAGCCGCGGCCTCGGCCAGGGCGGGCAGGCGGCGGGCCTCGCGCCGGGCGGAGTCCAGGAAGGGATCCTCGGGCAGCGGCGCGGCGAGGCGGGCGGTCACCTCGGCGCGGAGTTCCTCCCCCGGCCCGGGTGGCGCGGCGCAGCCGGCCAGCGCCACCGCGAGGCCGAGCGCGGCGCGCCTCACGCGTCGGGCGCGACCTTGTGGGCCGCCATCGTCTCGAGCGCCTTCACCAGCCCCGAATGGTCCCAGCCCTTGCCGCCGAGCGCCGCGCAGGCGGCGAAGAGCTGCTGCGCCGAGGCGGTGCCGGGCAGCGCGACGCCAAGCTCGCGGCCGGATTGCAGGGCGAGGTTGAGATCCTTCTGGTGCAGCTCGATCCGGAAGCCGGGGGCGAAGGTGCGCTTGATCATCCGCTCCCCGTGGAGTTCGAGGATGCGGGAGGTGGCGAGGCCGCCCATCAGCGCCTGGCGCACCTTGGCCGGATCGGCGCCGGCCTTGGAGGCGAAGACCAGCGCCTCGGCCACCGCCTCGATGGTCAGCGCCACGATGATCTGGTTGGCGACCTTGCAGGTCTGGCCGGCCCCGTTGGCGGTGCCGACGAGGGTGATGTTCTTCCCCATCGCCTGGAACAGCGGCAGCGCGCGCTCGAAGGCGGCCTCGGGGCCGCCGACCATGATGGTGAGGGTGGCGTTCTTCGCCCCCACCTCGCCGCCCGAGACCGGCGCGTCCAGGTAGTCGCAGCCGAGCGCGTTGATGCGCTGCGCGAAGGTCTTGGTGGCGGTCGGGCTGATCGAGGACATGTCCACGACGAGCTTGCCGGCCGAGAGGCCTTCCGCCACGCCGTTCGCGCCGAACAGGACGGCCTCCACATCGGGGGTGTCGGGCACCATCAGGATGACGACCTCGGCGGCCTCGGCGGCGGCCTTGGCGCTGGGGGCGACGGCGAAGTTGCGCCGGTCCTCGGCGGTGAGCGAGGCGCGCTCGAGGACGGTGACGGCGTGGCCGGCGGCCTTGAGATGGCCGGCCATGGGGCGGCCCATGATGCCGAGGCCGATGAAGGCGATCTTGGTCATGGCGGGGGTGTCCTTTCAGGGCTCGTGATGCGGCCGCGCTTTGATGCGGGGGGCGACATCGAGGGCGTCGCGGACGGCGGCACCCCCACCCCGACCCTCCCCCGCTTGCGGGGGAGGGAGAGGGGTGGGGAGGGAGGTTACGTCCGATAGGGGGCGAACCAGGCGAGGCCGGCGACGGTCTCGCCGGCGGGCTTGTATTCGCAGCCGATCCAGCCGCGGAAGCCGAGCTCGTCGATGCGGCGGAAGACGAAGGGCCAGTTGACCTCGCCAGTGCCGGGCTCGTTGCGGCCGGGATTGTCGGCGACCTGCATGTGGGCGATCAGCGGGAGGTGCTTCTCGACGCGCTTGACCAGGTCGCCCTCGGTGATCTGGCAGTGATAGAGGTCGAACTGCATCCCCACCTTCTCGGGGCCGACGGCCTCGATGATCGCCGCGGCCTGGGCGGTGGTGTTGAGGAAGAAGCCCGGGATGTCGCGGTGGTTGATCGGCTCGATCACCGGCTTCACGCCGGCGGGTGCCGCCTGCTCGGCGGCCCAGGCGAGGTTTTCCGCCAGCGTCGCGGTCATCGTGTCGTGCGGCAGGCCGGCGGGGGCGAGGCCGGACATGACATGGATGCGCGGGCATCCGAGGGCGGCGGCGTAGTCGAGCGCGCGGCGGAAGCCCTCGCGGAACTCGGCCTTGCGGCCGGGGAGCGCCGCCTGGCCGCGCTCGCCCTTCGCCCAGTCGCCGGGGGGCGCGTTGAACAGGACCTGTTGCAGACCGCTGGCCTTGAGGCGCGTGGCGATCTCGGCGGCGGGGAAGTCGTAGGGAAAGAGGAACTCCACCGCCTTGAAGCCGGCCTTGGCCGCGGCGTCGAAGCGGTCGAGGAAAGGCAGCTCGTTGAACATCATCGAGAGGTTGGCGGCGAAGCGCGGCATCGGCTGGTCCCTTCCCTGGCGGCAGCGGTGTGCCAAGACTGTCCGGCCGCGTCCAGAGAGCGGGATGCGCGGGGCCGCGGGTTCGGCTGGAGCATGCTGCGTTCACATGCGTTCACGCCGCCTGCGCCGGCTGATTGGTTCCGGAGCAGCTTTGCGCGTTCAGATGATTCCATCCGAACGCGATCTGCTCTAGGCCTTTGCGATGGACCAATCGGTGCCGCTCCGCCCCGCCCGCCTGATCGGGCTCGCTGCCCTGGTCGGGCTCGGGATCGGCTGCTTCCTGGTGCTCAAGCCCTTCGTCTCGGCGCTGCTCTGGGCGGTGATCCTGGCCTACACCACCTGGCCGGCCTTCCGGGCGCTGCGCGAGCGGCTCGGGCTGTCGCCGGGCTTCGCCGCGCTGGTGATGGTGCTGGCCGAGTTCCTGGTGATCGGGGTGCCGATCGTGCTCGCGGCGCCGACGGGGACGGAGGACGTCGCGGCGCTCAGGCGTTCGGCGGAGCAGCTCGTGATGGAGGGGCTGCCGGCGACGATCGGCTTCCTGCGCGAGCTGCCCTATCTCGGCGAGTATCTCGGGCCGTGGCTCGGCGGGCTGGACGCCACCTTCGCGGGGCTGCTGGAACTCCTCAGGCCCTATGCGGGGACGCTGGCGCAATTCGCCTGGAGCGCGCTGCTCGCGGTGCTGTCGGGGATCGCGGAGTTCCTGCTCGCGATCGCGCTGTCCTTCTTTTTCTACCGGGACGGGCCGGCGATCGTGCAGCGGGCGGAGCGGGTGGCGGAGAAGCTCGGCGGGGCGCGCAGCCGGCGGCTGCTGGGCCTGACCGGCAACGTGACGCGCGGCGTGGTCTATGGGCTGCTGGGGACGGCGGTGGCGCAGGGGGCGATGACCGCCTTCGGGTGCTGGATCGCGGGCGTGCCGCAGCCGGTGCTGCTCGGTGTGATCGCGGGTGTCATCTCGATCTTCCCGGTCGGCGCGCCGCTGGTCTGGATCCCCGCCACGATCTGGCTGTTCGTGCAGGGCGACTGGGGGTGGGGGCTGTTCATGGGGCTCTATGGCGCGCTCGGCATCTCCTCGGTGGACAACATCATCCGGCCCTGGCTGATCAGCCGCGGCGCCGACCTGCCGCTGCTGCTGACGCTGCTGGGCGCGATCGGCGGGGTGCTGGCCTTCGGCTTCCTCGGGCTTTTCCTGGGGCCGGTGCTGCTCGCGGTGGGGTACACGCTGCTCAAGGACTGGGCGGAGGAGACGGCGCGGCGGCCGGCGGCGGGGGATCCCGGCTGAGGGCGGCCTTCCCGGGGCGGCCGGCGCGCGATATGGACAGGGGTCGGGACCAGGCGGGCGGATGACCCGCCACCGACCGGGGAGACGAGGAATGCGAAGGACCTTTCTGGCGGCGGCGGCCGCCCTCATGGCGCTCGGGCTCGGCGCCGCGGCGGAGGCGCGGACGGTGCGCTGGTCCGCCTCGGGCGATCCGAACACGATGGACCCGCACAGCCAGAACCTCGGCACCGTGACGATGGTGCTGCAGCAGATCTACGACCCGCTGATCCACCGCAACGCCGACCTGACGCTGCGCCCCGGGCTGGCGCTGCGGTGGGAGCAGGTGGAGCCGACGCGCTGGCGCTTCACGCTGCGCCAGGGCGTGCGCTTCCACGAGGGCGAGGCGTTCAACGCCGACGACGTGGTGTTCTCCATCACGCGCGCGCTGCAGCCGACCTCCAACTACGGCATCTTCGTGGATACCGTGGACCGCGCGGTGAAGGTGGACGACTTCACCGTGGACGTGATCACCAAGGTCGCGGACCCGATCCTGCCCAACAAGTTCGCCAGCCTCTTCATGATGTCGAAGAGCTGGTCGGAGCGGCACAACGCGACGCGGCCGCAGAACACCCGCCAGCGCGAGGAGATGCACACCGTCCGAGCGACGAACGGCACCGGCGCCTTCCGGCTCGCGATCCGCGAGCCCGACGTGCGGACCGTGCTGCGGCGGAACGACGACTGGTTCGGCTGGAACGAGCCGGGGCAGACGCCGGGCAACGTGACGGAGATCGTGTTCCGGCCGATCGGGTCGGATGCGACGCGGGTGGCCGCGCTGCTCTCGGGCGAGATCGACTTCGTGCTCGACCCGCCGCTGCAGGACCTGAACCGGCTGCGCAATGCGGGCAACATCCGCGTGCTCGAGGGGCCGGAGGTGCGGACCATCTTCTTCGCGATGGACACCTTCCGCGACGAGCTGCTCTACAGCGACGTGCGCGGGCGCAACCCGTTCAAGGACCTGCGGGTGCGCCAGGCGCTGTACCACGCGATCGACATCCAGGCGATCAACCGCACCACCATGCGCGGGCAGTCCATCGTGACCGGGACCTTCTTCCCGCCGCAGGTGAACGGCTACGTCCAGGAGGAGGATGTGCGGCTCGCCTTCGATCCCGAGCGCGCGCGGCGGCTGCTGGCGGAGGCGGGGTTCCCGAACGGCTTCGGCGTGACGCTCGACTGCCCGAACAACCGCTACATCAACGACGAGCAGATCTGCACGGCGGTCGCGGCGATGTGGACGCGGATCGGGGTGCGGACGCAGGTGAAGGCGCAGCCGCTCGGGCCGTTCTTCGCGCAGATCCAGCGCGACGACACCTCGATCTACCTGCTGGGCTGGGGCGTGCCGACGCTCGATGCGCTCTATTCCTTCCAGTCGCTGCTGGCGACGCGGAACGGCGCGCAGGGCGACGGCATCTGGAACTACGGCCGCTATTCCAACCCGCGGATGGATGAGCTGGTGCAGCGGATGAAGACGCAGAGCGGGGAGCCGCGGATGCAGGCGATCCGCGAGGCGCTGCGCCTCTACCGGGAGGACGTGCCGCACATCCCGCTGCATCACCAGATGATCCCCTGGGCGATGCGGAGCAACATCACGATCCCGCATGCGGCGAACAACCAGCCCTATTTCCGCTGGATGACCGTGAACTGATGGACCTTCGCGCCCCCTCTTCGCGGCTTCCTCCCCCGCTTGCGGGGGAGGGCCGGGGTGGGGGTTCGAAGGTCAGCAGATCCCCTATCCTCGGACCCCCACCCCCTCCCTCCCCCGCAAGCGGGGGAGGGTGCCGCTCGATCGGGGTCGGGCCGGTCTTCCTTCCGATCGGAACCTGATCGCTTGTTCGCCTTCATCATCTCCCGGATCCTCCAGGCGCTGCCCGTGATGTTCACGGTGGCGCTGATCTCCTTCGCGATGTTCGCCTATGTGGGCGATCCGGTCGCGATCATGCTCGGGCAGGACTACACCCAGGCGCAGCGCGACGCGCTGGTGCGCGACCTCGGGCTCGACCAGCCCTTCTTCGTGCAGTTCGCGCGCTTCCTCGGCAACGCGGTGCAGGGGGAGTTCGGGCTGTCCTACCGGCTCTCGCGCCCGGTGATCGACCTGATCGTGGAGCGCGCGCCGGCGACGCTCGAACTCGCGCTGACGGCGGCGGCGCTGGCGCTGCTGGTGGGCGTGCCGATGGGGATCTACACGGGGCTCTACCGCAATTCCTGGCTGAGCCGCTTCTTCCTGACCTTCTCGCTGATCGGCGTTTCGCTGCCGACCTTCCTGATCGGCATCCTGCTGATCCTGATCTTCGCCGTCTGGCTCGGCTGGCTGCCGAGCTTCGGGCGCGGGGATACGGTGAGGCTCGGCTGGTGGAGCACGGGCTACCTGACCTGGGGGGGGATCAAGGCGCTGATCCTGCCGTCCATCACGCTCGGGCTGTTCCAGATGACGCTGATCATGCGCCTGGTGCGGGCGGAGATGCTCGAGGTGCTGCGGACCGACTACATCAAGTTCGCCCGCGCGCGGGGGCTGACCAACCGGGCGGTCAATTTCGGCCATGCGCTCAAGAACACGCTGGTGCCGGTGATCACCATCACGGGCCTCCAGCTCGGCGCGATCATCGCGTTTGCGATCGTGACGGAGACGGTGTTCCAGTGGCCGGGGATGGGGCTGCTGTTCATCCAGAGCGTGGGCGCGGCGGACATCCCGGTGATGGCGGCCTACCTGATCCTGATCGCGGTGCTGTTCGTGACCATCAACCTGATCGTGGACCTGCTTTATTTCGCGGTGGACCCGAGGCTGCGCATCGGCGGCGGGAAGGGGGGGCACTGAGCGATGAACGCCGTGGCCCGCTTCTTCGATTCCGACATCTGGTGGAGCTTCACCCGCTCCCCCGTCGTCGTGATCTCGGCGATCGTCGCCTTCGTCTGCATCGGCGGGGCGGTGTTCGCGCCGCTGCTCGCGCCGCACAACCCGTTCGACCTCGCGAGCCTGCAGCTCCTCGATGCGTTCAAGCCGCCGGCCTGGGATGCGGAGGGGGAGCGCACCTACCTGCTCGGCACCGACGACCAGGGGCGGGACGTGCTCTCGGCCATCATGTACGGCGCGCGGGTGTCGCTGCTGGTGGGGTTCTGCGCGGTGGTGATGTCCGTCCTGCTCGGCGTCTCCGCGGGGCTCGCGGCGGGGTATCTGGGGGGCACGGTGGATGCGGTGCTGATGCGGATCGCCGACATCAAGCTCACCTTCCCGACCATCCTGATCGCGCTGCTGATCGACGGCATCACGCGCGCCGCGCTGCCGCGGGACGTGCATGACCAGGTGGCGCTTTATGTCGTGATCTTCGCGATCGGGTTTTCCAACTGGCCGAGCTTCGCGCGGACCGTTCGCGGCTCCACGATGGTGGAGCGGAACAAGGAATACGTGCAGGCGGCCCGCGTGATCGGGCTCGGGCGCGGGCGGATCATGATCACGCATGTGCTGCCGAACGTGCTGGGGCCGGTGCTGGTGATCGCGACGCTGCAACTGGGCTTCGCGATCCTGGCGGAGGCGACGCTGTCGTTCCTGGGCGTGGGCGTGCCGCCGACGCAGCCCTCGCTCGGGACGCTGATCCGGATCGGCAACGACTTCCTGTTCTCGGGGGAATGGTGGATCACGATCTTTCCGGGGGTCGCGCTGATCGTGCTGGTGCTGTCGGTCAACCTGTTGGGGGATTGGCTGCGCGACGCGCTCAATCCGAAGCTGCGGTGATGATGCTGTCCATGCTGAGGCCCCCCCACCCCAACCCTCCCCCGCGAGGGGGGAGGGAGTCTGGTTTCACCTTCCCCCGCATTGCTGGGGAGGGAGCGTAGCCACATGTCGAACACGCAGCCTCTCCTTGAAGTCCGCAACCTTCGCGTGGAGTTTCCGACGCGGCGCGGCACGCTCGTGGCCCTCGACGACGTCTCCTTCGCGATCCATCCGGGCGAGGTGCTCGGCGTGGTGGGGGAATCGGGGGCGGGGAAGTCCATGACGGGGGCGGCGATCATCGGCCTGCTCGAACCCCCGGGGCGGATCGCGGGCGGGTCCATCCATCTGGCGGGGCGGCGCATCGACGACCTGCCCTACAAGGAGATGCGGACGGTGCGCGGGCGGGAGATCGGCGCGATCTTCCAGGACCCGCTGACCACGCTGAACCCGCTCTACACCGTCGGGCGGCAGCTTGTCGAAACCATGACGACGCATCTGCCGATCGGGCCGGGCGAGGCGCGCCAGCGGGCGATCGAGTGGCTGGAGCTGGTCGGCATCCCGGCGGCGGCGCAGCGCATCGACAGCTATCCGCATGAGTTCTCGGGCGGGATGCGGCAGCGCGTCGTGATCGCGCTGGCGCTCTGCGCGGAGCCGAAGCTGATCGTGGCGGACGAGCCGACCACGGCGCTCGATGTCTCGATCCAGGCGCAGGTGATCGCGCTGCTGAAGCGGCTGGCGCGGGAGAAGGGGACGGCGATGATGCTCGTCACCCACGACATGGGCGTGATCGCCGAGACCGCCGACCGGGTCGCGGTGATGTATGCCGGGCGCATCGCCGAGATCGGCGCGGTCAGGCAGGTGGTGAAGCACCCCTCGCATCCCTACACGGCCGGGCTGATGGGCTCGATCCCGCCGATCACGCGCCGGCTCGAGCGGATGCAGCAGATCGAGGGGGCGATGCCGCGGCTGTCGGCCATTCCGCGCGGCTGCGCCTACAACCCGCGCTGCCCGCGCGTCTTCGACCGCTGCCGGCAGGACCGGCCGGAGCTGATGCCGGCCGGCGAGACCGACGCCGCCTGCTGGCTGTTCGCGCGGGAGGCCGCGCATGCGTGACACGGCCGCCGCCCGCATCGCCGATGCGACGCCGATGCTCGAGACGCGCGATGTCGCGCGCTTCTTCGATGTCTCCCGCCCGCTGATCCAGCGCATGCTGTCCCGCGAGGGCCGCAGGATGCTGCGCGCGGTGGATGGCATCAGCTTTTCGATCCCGAAGGGGACGACGCTCTCGCTCGTCGGCGAATCGGGCTGCGGGAAATCCACCGTCGCGCGGCTCGTCGTCGGGCTCTACGGGCCGACGCGCGGGACGGTGATCTTCGACGGCCAGGATCTGGCGGAGGCGCGGTCCGATCCGGCGCAGCGGCGGCGGATGCAGATGATCTTCCAGGACCCCTATGCCAGCCTCAATCCGCGCTGGCGGGTGCGCGACATCATCGCGGAACCCATCCGCGCCTTCGGGCTTGCGAAGGACAAGGCCGAGATCGACGCGAAGGTGGCGGAGCTGCTGACGCATGTCGGGCTCTCGCCGCTCGACGGGCAGAAATACCCGCACGAGTTCAGCGGCGGGCAGCGCCAGCGCATCTCGATCGCGCGCGCGCTGTCCTCCAACCCGGAATTCCTGGTCTGCGACGAGCCGACCAGCGCGCTCGACGTGTCGGTGCAGGCGCAGATCCTGAACCTGATGAAGGACCTGCAGAAGGAGCTCGGGCTCACCTACCTGTTCATCAGCCACAACCTGGCGGTGGTGCGGCAGGTGAGCGACCGTGTGGGCGTGATGTATCTCGGGCGCCTCGTGGAGCTCGCGCCGGCCGAGACGCTCTTCACCACGCCGCGCCACCCCTATACGCGCGCGCTGATGGAGGCGATCCCGGACCTCGACATGACGGGGCGGCAGCGCATCCCGGTCGGCGGCGAGGTGCCGAGCCCGATCAGCCCGCCTCCCGGCTGCCCCTTCCATCCGCGCTGCCCGCTGGCGAACGACCGCTGCCGGAGCGAGCGGCCGGAGCTGCGTACCGCGCTCGGCACGCCGGAGACGGAGGTGGCCTGCCACGCCGTCGAGGAAGGCCGCGACGGCGGGGCGCAGGTCTCGGCCGGGGCGGAGGCGATCTCGGCGGGCTGATCCCGCCGCAACCGATCCTGCCGAGAGGAGACGCGCGTCATGGCCTCGTTCCTCGCCTGCGATCCCGTCCTGCCGCGGCGCGGCGTGCTGCTGCTGGCCGGCGCCACGCTCTGCGGCTGCGGCGCGCAGCACGCGCTGCCGGCGCCGGGCGGCGCCCAGGTGGCGGCGGCGCGGGAGACCGTCGCGGCCGCCGGCCCGCTGCAACGCCAGGCGCGCAGCGAGGCCGAGCAGGTCGCCATGCTGCGCCGCGTCTCGGAGCGCGTCGCCGGCGCGTCCGATCCGCTCTGCCGCGACTACCTCGCCACACCCTGCCGCTTCCGCATCGCGCTCTCGCGCTCCGAGGAGATCAACGCCTTCGCCAGCGGCGACAACGTGGTCGGCGTCACCTCCGGCATGATCGCGGTGGTGCGCTCCGACGACGAACTCGCGGCGGTGGTCGGGCATGAATACGGGCATCACCTGGCGCGCCACATCCAGCGCGCCGGCGCGCGCACCACGGCGGGCGCGCTGGCCGGCGCGCTGCTCGGCGCCTGGCTCGGCGGCGACCAGCTTGCCGAGACGGGCGCGCAGCTCGGCGCCGGCGCCGCGCGGCTGGTCTATTCGCAGCAGGAGGAGCGCGAGGCCGACTACCTCGCCGCCTTCATGGTGGCGCGCGCGGGCTACGACCTGGGGCAGGCAGGGCAGATCTGGGTCCGGCTTGCCCAGGCCGCGGGCGGACGCGAGCAGCCGAGCCTGCTGCGGAGCCACCCGACCGGGCCGGAGCGGCTGGCCGCCTGGCAGCGCACCGTGGCCGAGATCCGCGCCGCGGGCCCGAACGCGATGCCGCGACGGGTCTGAGTGCGCGCGGGCGGCATCCTTCCGGTCCTCGACGACGCGCTGGCCGGGCTCGGCGATGCCGCACGCGCGCTCGCGGGGCGGGAGCGGGTGCGGCTGGCGGTCACGGGCCTGAGCCGCGCCGGCAAGACGGTGTTCCTGACCTCGCTCGTCGCCAACCTGCTCGCGGCGGGGCAGGGGGCGCGGACGCTGCCGGCGCTGGAGGCGGCGGCGGGCGGCAGGCTGCGCGGCGCGCGGGTGATCCCGGCGGCGGCGGAGACGACGCCGCGCTTCGACGCGGCGGGGCATCTCGCGGCGCTCGCGGCCGACCCGCCGCGCTGGCCGGAGCGGACGGAGGATCTCTCGACCCTCGAACTCGCGCTCGACCTCGATCCGCGCAGCCTGCTCGGCCAGGCGCGGGGGCTGGTCGCGGGGCCGCGGCGCGTCACGCTCGAGCTGCTCGACTATCCGGGCGAATGGCTGCTCGACCTGCCGATGCTCGGGCAGGGCTACGGCGACTGGTCGCGCGCCACGCTCGCGCGGCTGCGGCGCGGGCGGCGGGCGGAGGCGGCGCGCGACTTCCTCGCCTTCGTGGATGCGCTGCCGGCCGAGGCGCCGGCCGAGGACTCCCTCGCCCGGCAGGGCTTCCAACTGTACCGCGAGGCGCTGGTCGCCTGCCGCGACCGGCACGGGCTGCGCTTCCTCCAGCCCGGGCGCGCGCTGAACCCGGGGCCGCGGGGGGAGGCGCCGATCCTCTGGTTCTTCCCGCTGCCGCATGCGGCGGGCGGCGCGCTGGCGACGCTGCTCGCGCGGCGGCACGAGGCGTATCTGGCCGACCAGCGCGCCGCCTTCTTCGATCCCTTCTTCCGCCGCTTCCACCGCCAGGTGGTGCTGGTGGATGCGCTCGGCGCGCTGCATGCGGGGCAGGAGGCCTTCGAGGACACGGCGGAGGCGCTGGCGGCGATCGCGGCGAGCCTGCGCGGGGGGCTCGGGCTGTTCGACCTGCTGACCGGGCAGGGCGTGCGGCGCGTCGCCTTCGCCGCGACCAAGGCGGACCATGTGCCGGCGCGGGCGCGGGATGCGCTGCTCGGGCTGCTCGGCGACCTGGTGGGGCGCGATCCGGCGGGCGTGCTGGACGCGACGACCAGCGTGCATGCGGTGGCGGCGCTGCGCTGCACGGAGGATGATGTGGGGGCGCTGGAGGGCCGCGCCGTCGCGGTGGTGCGGGGCCTGCTGATGGAGGGCGGGCGGATGGCGAAGGTGTATCCCGGGGAGGTGCCGCTGCGCCGGCCGGAGACGGGCTTCTGGGACCATGCCTTCTTCGAGATGCCGCTGTTCCAGCCGCCGCGGCTGACCGGCGATGGGCGCAGCGGGGTGCCGCATCTCGGGCTCGATGCGCTGCTGGCGGGGCTGGTCGGGGACCTGCTGTGAGCGAGGCGCCGCGGGGGCCGCGAATCCTGACCGACGCGCCGGAGGTGCCGGCCGCGCGGCTCGATTTCGGGTGGGAGCGGGAGGTCGCGCCGGTGGCGGCTTCGCGCGCGCCGGGGGCGTTCTCCGCGCTCGGGCTTGCGGCGGCGGGGGTGGCGGTGCTGCTGGTCGGGCTGTCGGCGCTGGAGGTGGCGAATTTCGTCGCGGCGCAGTTCGCGCGGGGGACCTGGCTCGGGGCGCTGACGCTCGCGGTCGCGGCGGTGGGCTATGGGCTGGTGCTGTGGGCGGGCTTGCGCGAATGGCGCGGGCTGCTGGCGCTTCGGGCGGTGGACCGCGCGCGCGCGGCCTTCGCGCGCGGCGACCATGCGGCGGCGCGGGCGGAGACGCTGGCCTGGGCGGCGCGCATTCCGGCGGCGCAGCCGGCCGCCGAGGCGCTGCGCGGGGCGAACAGCCTCGATGGGATGAAGGCGCTGCTGGAGGCGGGGCCGCTGGCGGAGCTCGACCGGCGGGCCGAGGCGGCGGGGCGCGTTGCCGCCGCGCAGGCCTTCGCGGCGACCGCGGTGATCCCCTCGCCGGCGCTGGACGCGCTGTTCTTCGCCTGGCGCGGGCTGCGCCTGGTGCGGGAGGTGGCGGTGATCCACGGGCTGCGGCCGGGGCTGGCCGGCACGCTCGCGCTGCTGCGGCGGACGCTGTTCGAGGCGGGCGCGGTGGCGGCGGCGGATGTGGCGCTGGATGCCGCGGCGCGGGCGGTCTTCACCAATCCGCTGCTGGAGAAGCTGGCGGGGGAGACGGGGAAGGGCGCGGTCGCGGCACGGCGGATGCTGATGCTGGCGCGGGCTGCGGCGCGGGCCTGCCGGATCATCCCATCCTGATCCTCAATCCTCGCTGACGCGGTAGAGGCTGGTCAGCGAGAGGCGGCGCAGGGCGTTGCGGGCCAGCGCCTCGATCTCGCGGCGGTCGGTGGTGTCGGGGTCCACGGCGAGCCAGGCGGCCGAGAGGCGACGCCAGAACACGGCGAGGTCGAGCAGGCGTGCGCGATAGCCTTCCTGCTCGGTGATCAGGCGCGTCGGCGCCTCGAGCGGCAGGGGCTTGCGCATCGCGGCGATCGCCTGGGCGGTCAGCGCCTCGGCGGCTCGGCGTGGGCGGCCGATCTGGGGCATCAGCGCCTCGAGCGCGCGGGTCAGCAGGTCGCCCACCCAGCGGCGGTCGGCGCCCAGCGCCTCCCGCGTGCGGCGGAGCATGCGTTCCATCGCTAGGTAGTCGGGCTGGCTGGAGGCGGCGGTCAGCACGCGGGCATGGGCGTTGGCGAGCTTCTGCAGGCGCCGCGCGAGGGGGGCCATGGTGCCCATCGGAAAACCATCCGAGGTGATGCAATGCGCGACCGCGGTCTCGAAGCTGTCGGGGCCGGGGGGGACGCGGCGCATGGCGCGGGCGAGCGCCTCGCCCTCCTCGCCGGCGGTGGCGGCGAGGCGCTCCACGAGCGAGGTCGTGGCGAGGGCCAGGTGGTGTTCCTGCGGCGTCTCCGGGTCGTCGTCGAGCAGCGGGCCGGGCATGGGATCGCCGGGCTCGACGCGGTCCACGCAGCGGAGCGCGGCGGGCACCAGGCGCAGCAGGCGGAAATCGCGCGTGCCGGGGGCGACGTCGAACAGGCGGTGCGCCTGCTCGATGTCCACCACCATGCGGAGATGGGCATAGGCGCGGATCACGCTGATGCTGCCGCCGGGGTCGCGCTCGAAGGCGAGGCCGGGCTCGCGGGCCCAGGCGGCGGCGAAATCGAAGCGGGGCGGCGGCCAGCTCTCGCCCTCGGGGACGCCGGGGAAGCGCACGGGGTCGAAATCGCGCGGGTCGGGGAGGCGCTCGGGCGCGGCGGGCGCCATGAAGGCGCCGGGATCGTGCTGGGTGGGGGCCGTGGACACCGGGCGACACTGGCCACGAAGTGGTTAACGGCGCGTGAGGAGAGCCCGATTGACGCCTGGCCCGCGCGCGGGCGAGCTAGCGGCCGACCGACTCGCGGAGCGAAGCTGCATGCGCCGACGCAACCTGATCGTCCTTCCTCCTCTCGCGCTGCTGGCCGCCTGCGCGGCGGAGCGGCCGGCGGCGCCGCCGGTGCATCTCGTCTTCTTCCAGGATGACAGCGTGGAGCTCGGCGCGCCGGCGCTCACGGTGATCCAGGATGCGGCGCGGCTCGCGGCAGGGGATCCGAATGCGATGGTGCGCGTGCTGGGCTTCGTGGCACCCGATGGCACGGCGCCGGCGCCGCTGCTGCTGCTCTCGCGCCAGCGCGCCGATCGCGTGGCGGCGGAGCTGCGCGGCTTCGGCGTGCCGGCGAACCGCATCCTGGTGCGCGGGCGCGGGGCAGTGCCGGCGGCGGACCTGCCGGTGGAGAGCCGGCGCGTCGAGATCCATATCGGACCGGGGTGATCGCGCCCCGCCGGGGCTGACGCGGGCGGCGCGGCATGGCATCCGGCGACATGCCCTATGACGGCCGATTCGCCGGTGACCCGCTCGAGGTGCTCGCGCGCGTCTTCGGCCATCCCGGCTTCCGCGGCCGGCAGGAGGAGGTGGTCCGCCACGTCGCGGAGGGCGGATCGGGCCTGGTGCTCATGCCGACGGGCGGGGGCAAGTCGCTCTGCTACCAGGTGCCGGCGCTGTGCCGGATGGGCGTGGGCGTCGTCGTCTCGCCGTTGATCGCGCTGATGGAGGACCAGGTCGCGGCACTCCGCCAGCAGGGTGTCGCGGCGGCGGCGCTCCATTCCGAGCTGCCGGAGAACGAGGCGCGCGGCGTGCTGCGGGACCTGCACGACGGCACGCTGAAGCTGCTCTACGTCTCGCCGGAGCGGCTGACGCTGGAAGGGATGCTCGCGCGGCTCGAGGCGCTGCCGGTCGCGCTGTTCGCGGTGGACGAGGCGCATTGCGTCAGCCAGTGGGGGCATCACTTCCGGCCGGAGTACCGCGCGCTCGGCGTGCTCTCGCAGCGTTTCGCGCGCGTGCCGCGGCTGGCGCTGACCGCGACGGCCGATCCGCGCACCGTCGAGGACATCCGGGCGCAGCTCGGCCTCGGCGCGGACCCGGTGTTCCGCGGCGGCTTCGACCGGCCGAACATCCGCATCGAGGCCGCGCCGCGCGAGAGCGAGCGCGGGCAGCTCCGCGCGCTGCTCAAGGCGCAGGCCGGGCAGCCGGGGGCGGGCATCGTCTATTGCGGCAGCCGCGCGCGCACCGAGCAGACCGCCGAATGGCTGCGCGCCGACGGGCATGACGCGCTGGCCTTCCATGCGGGGATGGAGGCCGGCGCGAAGCGCGATGCGCATCGGCGCTTCGCGCGCGGCGATGCGGTGGTGATGTGCGCGACGATCGCCTTCGGCATGGGCATAGACCGGCCGGATGTGCGCTGGGTCGCGCATCTCGACCTGCCGCGCAGCCCGGAGAGCTGGTACCAGGAGATCGGCCGCGCGGGGCGCGACGGGCTGCCGGCGCGGGCGCTGCTGCTCTATGGCGCGGGCGACATCGCACTCGCCCGGCACCGCATCGCGGAGAGCCCGGCGGAGGAGGCGCAGAAGCGGATCGAGCGGCAGCGGCTGGATGCGATGGTCGCGATCGCCGAGGCCGCGACCTGCCGCCGCGCGCTGCTGCTGCGCTGCTTCGGGGAGGAGCCGGAGCGGGAGGCCTGCGGCAATTGCGACATCTGCCTGGCACCGCCGCGTCTGTTCGACGGCACGGTGGCGGCGCAGAAGATGCTCTCCGCCGTGCTCCGCACCGGGCGGCGCTTCGGGCTCAATCACGTCGTGGACGTGCTGCGCGGCAGGCTGACCGACAAGGTGGCGCAGTTCGCGCATGACCGGCTGCCGACCTTCGGCGTCGGCAAGGAACTGTCCGAGACGGCCTGGCGATCCGTCGCGCGGCAATTGGTGGCGCGCGGGGCGCTGGACGTGGCGGTGGAGAACCATGGCGAGCTGGTGCCGACCGAGGCGGCGCGGCCGATCCTGAAGGGCGAGGAGAAGGTGCTGCTGCGCGAGGAGCTGGCGCGCGCGCCGGCCGCCGTGGCGGCGGCGGCTTCGCGCGCGCCGCGTGCGGCGCCGGTGGGCGGCGACGGCCTGTTCGAGGCGCTGCGGGAGTGGCGGCGCGGCGAGGCGCAGGCGCAGGCGGTGCCAGCCTATGTGATCTTCCAGGACCGCACGCTGGCCGAGGTCGCGGCGGCGCGGCCGCGCACGCTGGAGGCGCTGGCGGGAATCCCGGGTGTCGGGCGCACCAAGCTGGAACGCTACGGCGCGGCGGTGCTACGCCTCGTCGCGGAGAAAGCGTGACGAAGGAGGGCCGCATGACCTCGCGCCGCAAGCTGCTCGCCGCCGCGCTGCTGGCGGCGCCGGCGCTGGCTTCCGCTCAGCCGGCGCGGCCGCGCGGGCCGTTCTGGCCGGGGGGCGCGCGGCTCGCCATCGGCGTCTGCATGATGTTCGAGGCGGAGGGCGGGCAGCCCAACCAGTGGCAGCCGGGGCCGCCCGGCACGCCGCAGGCCTCGCAGCGATTCCCCAACCTGCCGCTGATCCAGATCCGCACCTATGGCGCGAAGGAGGGCATCCCACGGATGCTCGACATGTTCGACCGCGTGGGGTGCCGCGTCTCCTCCTTCATGATCGGGGAGAGCATCCGGCGCTACCCGGATCTCGCGCGGGAGATCGTGGCGCGGGGGCATGAGGCGGGGGGGCGCGCGATCCGCCACGCGCCGCAATTCCACCTGGCGAAGGACGCCGAGCGCGAGTTCCTGCGCGAGGGGTTCGAGGCGCTGCGGACCGCGACGGGGCTCTGGCCCAAGGGGTTCAACGCGCAGGGGCTGCAGGGGAGCGTCAACACCAACGACCTGCTGCAGGAGCTCGGGCTGATCTACTCGATCGACGACCGATCCCGCGACGAGCCCTGGATCCAGAAGGTGAACGGCGACCGCGACCTGTGCCTGGTGCCGTACATGGGGCATGTGAACGACCTCAATTTCTTCCAGAACCAGCAGCGGAGCCTGGCGGACTACGAGCAGTTCCTGAAGCAGGAATTCGAGGTGCTGTACGAGGAGGCCGCGACGCGGCGGCGGATGATGAGCGTGCCGCTGCATGATTTCGTCGCCGGGCGGCCGGCGGTGCTGCCGAGCGTCGAGCGGTTCCTGCGCTGGGCGGCGGGGCATCCGGGCGTGTGGTTCGCGCGGCGCGACGAGATCGCGGAATGGGCGCTGGGGCCGGGCCGGGCGATCACGCCGGTGGACGCGCCGCTTATTCCGCGCTGAGGAAATCCCGCACCGGCGCGACCGAGCGGGCCGGGTCTTCCTCCATCGGCACATGGCCGAGGCCGGGGAGGACGATGGTGCGGACGTCGCGCAATTCGCGTTCGTAGTCGGCGGCGTGGCCAGCGGGCACCATGCGGTCCTGTTCGCCCCAGAGCAGCAGGACGGGGGCGGCGATGGTCCGCAGGAAGGGCTCGGGGCGTTCGAGGGCGTGGCGCGCCATGCGGTCCAGGATGGCGCGGCGGACGCCCGGCGCGCGCATCATCGCGTGGTAGCGCTCGAGCGCGGCCTCGGTGAGGGTCGCGGGGTCGGCATAGGCGGGGGCGGTGGCGCCGCGCAGCAGGGGCCTGGGCAGCGTGTAGGGCAGCGTGCGGAGCAGCAGGGGGACGGGCTTCGCGCGGTCGTATTCGAAGCCGGCGCTGGCGAAGCCGTCGGGGGCCATGAGCACGAGGCGGCGGACGCGCGCCGGGCGGTCGGCGGCGAAGCGCCAGGCGATGCGGCCGCCCATGGAACTGCCGACCACGTCGGCGCGCGCCACGCCGAGTTCGTCGAGCAGGGCTTCCAGAAGCCGCACGGCGCGCGGGTCCGTGTAGTCGCCGGAGGGATCGGGGCCGGTCAGGCCGAAGCCGGGGAGGTCGAGGCGGATGACGCGGAATTCGCGGTCCAGCAGGCGGGCCCAGTCCTCCCAGGTGTGGAGCGAACTGCCGAAGCCGTGGAGGAGAAGGATGGCGGGGGCCTCGCGCGGGCCGGTGTCGCGCAGGTGGAAACGCACGCCGTCCAGGGTGACGAAGCGGCTCGGCGGGGCGGCGTAGCGCGATTCGAGCGCGGGGCGCGGCAGGTCGGGCGTCCAGAGCCACCACAGGCCGCCGAGCAGGGCGAGGCCGAGCGCGAGGCCGATCCAGGCGAGCATGCGGCGCATCCTTCAGGCCGGCGCCGCGGCGGGCGGGGCGGACGGGCCGCCCCGCCGGATGGTCAGCAGCGCGAGCCGTCGCGCAGGCGGCAGGAGCCGGAGCCGGGCTGGGTGCGGCGATCCGCGGCGGGCTGGGCCTCGGCGAAGCCGGCGCCCATCGTCACGGCCACGACCGCGGCCGTGCCGCCGATTGTCATCACGGCCGGGGACGAGGCGGCGCCGAGCATCAGGACGCCGGCGGCGAGCAGGGTGCGAAGCATCATCGAGTCTCCTCCTGGTCGGGCTGCGATCCAGCCCGGTTGCAATCCTAGGAGGCATGAGGAATCTCTGTAAAGCTACTTTCTGGGGAAAAATCCCGGAAATCAAGAATGTGGAGCAAGCCGCCCGTCCTCCAGGCGCAGCGCGCGGTCATGCAGGCGCGCCACCGCCTCGCGATGCGCGATGGACAGGATCGCGGTGCCGGGCAGGCGTTCGCGGAGCAGCGCGTAGAGCGCGGCCTCGGCGGGCGGGTCGAGGCTCGCGGTCGCCTCGTCCAGGAACAGGAAGCCGGGCTTGACCAGGAGCGCGCGGGCGAAGGCGAGGCGCTGCTGCTCGCCGCCCGAAAGCCGGCGATCCCAGGCATCCTCCTCCTCGAGGCGGGCGGCGAGGCGGGCGAGGCCGACCGCCTCCAGCGCCGCGGCGACATCGGCTTCCGCCACCGCCTCGGCCGCGAGCGGGTAGCAGACGGCGCGGCGCAGCGTGCCGGAGGGGAGGTAGGGGCGCTGGGGGAGGAACAGGGCGCGCGCGCCCGCGGGGATGCGGACCTCGCCCTCGCCGAAGGGCCAGATGCCGGCAAGCGCGCGGAACAGGGTGGACTTGCCGCTGCCCGAGGCGCCGGTGAGCACCACCGCCTCGCCGGGCTCCAGCCGCAGCGCGGCATCGCGCAGCAGGACGCGGCCATCGGGGAGGGCCAGCGTCACGCCGCTCATGGTGACGGCATCGGCGGGCGCGGGCGCCACGCGGATGCCGCCCTCGGCGGCCTGGGCGGCGGCGATGGCGCGGGTGAAGCCGGTCAGCCGCTCCACCGTCGCGCGCCATTCCGTCAGCTCGCGGTAGTTGTCCACGAACCAGGAGAGCGAGCCCTGCACCTGGCCGAAGGCGGAACTCGTCTGGATCAGCCCGCCGAGGCTGATGCGGCCGGCGAAATAGCCGGGTGCGGCGACGACGATCGGGAAGATCGAGGCGACCTGGGTGAAGCCGGCGGTGAAGAAGGTGAGCCGCTTGGTCGCCACCATGATCGCCCACCAGTTCGTCATCAGCGCGCGGAAGCGCTGCGTCAGGCCGCGCTGCTCGTCCGCCTCGCCGGCGTAGAGGGCGACACCTTCCACATGCTCGCGCACGCGCATCAGCGTGTAGCGGAAATCCGCCTCCACCCGTTCCTGCAGGAAGTTCAGCCGGATCAGCGGGCGGCCGATGAGATGGGCGAGCCAGGTGCCGAGCAGCGCATAGAGGATCGCCGCCCAGACCATGTAGCCGGGGATCGAAACGCCGAGGATCTCGAGCGGGCCGGAGAGCGACCACAGCACGAGGATGAAGGAGAACAGCGTGACCAGCGCGCGCATGAAGCCGAGCCCGAGGGCGAGCGTGTTCTGCACGAAGAGCTTGATGTCCTCGGCGATGCGCTGGTCGGGGTTGTCGGTCTCGCGGTCGGTCAGCGCGATGCGGTAATAGGCGCGGTGCGAGAGCCAGTCAGCGAGGTAGCGCTCGGTCAGCCAGCGGCGCCAGCGGATCTCGAGCGCCTGGCGGAGATAGAGCGCATAGACCGCGACGAGGATGAAGACCGCGGCGAGGACGCAGAAGCCGGGGAGCCAGGTGCCGTCGGCCTCCCCGCCCAGGACCAGCAGGGCCCAGAAGGTGGCGGCGTCCTTCTGCTCGAGCGCGTTGTAGAAGGCGCGCTGCCAGTAGGTGAGGACCACCGTCATCCCGACGAGCGACAGGTTCAGCCCGACCACGGCGGCGAGCAGGAGCAGGCCGCGGCCGCGTTCCTCGCCGGTCCAGTAGGGGCGCGTCAGCGCCCAGGTGTCGGCGAGGAAGGGCGCGATGCGGCGCATCAGCGCGGCTCGCGCAGCAGGGCCTCGAAGGCGGCGCGCCAGGCGGCGACGCGGGCGGCGTTCACGCCGAGATCGGACCAGCCGATCAGGCTGCGCGAATAGAGGAAGAGGCCGCTGCCCTCGGGGCGGGCGATCACCTCCGCGTTGATGAGGTCCGGGTAGTTCATCAGGCGCGACCGCGCGACCCATTGCACCTGGAGCCGGTCCGGCCATTCGGCGAGCTTCCAGACGCGCGGGAAGCCATCGCCGAGGCGGCGGAGCGCGGCCCAGGCGATATCGGGCGGGGCGGCGAAGGCGGGGATGCCCTCGTGCCGCTCGACGGTCGAGCCGGGCGGGGCGGCGAGATGCGCGTTGGGCGAGGCGGGCAGGCGGAGCGTGGCGAAATCCACCGGCGCGGGCGGCGGCAGCCCCGCGGGGCCGCGGCCGAGCAGCATGCCGATCATCGGCTGTCCTCCTCCCGGATGCGCAGGCGGATCACGCCGCGCACCTCGCCATGCGGGTCCACGGGCCTGCCCTTGCGGAGCACCTCGATGCGGCCCTCGCGCGCCAGCGCCAGCGCGGCGGCGCGGATCTCGCCCATCAGGGCGCGCCAGGCGGGCTCCTCGGGGGCCAGCGCGCGGGCGACCTCGCTGGGGCAGATGGACTTGGCGGCGCCGCGTTCCGCGGTGCGGTGCAGGATTTCCGCGGCGATCGCGGCGCGGTCGGTCACGGCACGAGCCAGGTGGCGGAAGGGGGGCCATCGGCGGGCCAGGCGAAGTGCGCGCGGCGATGGCCCTTGGCGTCGAGATCGAGCCAGTCGAGCGCGTCGAAGCGGAGCAGGATGGCGCGGAAATGCGGCCGCCCGGCTTCGGCGTCGCGCGGCGCGGGCGGGGGTTCGGGGACCGGCGTGCCGGGGCCGGGATGGATCGCGTAGCAGCTTCGCGAACTCGGCCGGCTCGCCTGCCAGGATGCCTCCGCCACCGCGTCGTCATGCACGGTGGCATGGCCGCGGAGGCGGAGCTGGAGGCCGGCGGCGGGATCGTAGCCATGCAGGGCGCAGCGCGGCTCGGCAGCGAGCTCCGCGACCTTGCCGGAGCGCGCATCGGTGTGCAGGCGGAGCGTGCGCGCGGCCGCATCGAAGCCGCGCAGCACGAGGGTGCGGGCCTGCGGCGCGCCATCGAGGCCGATGGTGGCGAGCGTCGGCGTGTGGAAGGCGCTGCGGCGGTTCGCCGCACCCTCCGCGAGCAGCGCGAAGGCGCGTTCGAGGCAGGCCGCCAGCGCGGGCGGCCCGCTCATCCGCGGGCGATGACGGCGCCGAGGGCGACGCCGCTTTCGGCCGCGGCCTCGGCCCGCGCGCCGATGCACCAGTCGCCGGCGGCGCCGATGCCGCGCGCGGGGTCCCAGAGGCAGGGCGCGCCAAGCGGCGTTTCCACCAGCGCGTAGCGCCAGCGATGCGCCTGGAGGTGGAGCACCGGCGGCAGGGCGCCGCCGGCGAGCACGGCCAGCGCCTCCAGCAGCAGGGGCGCGACCTCGTTGGGCCGGAGTTCGAGATGCGCGCGCGACCAGTCGGGGCCGGCCTGCACCACCCAGCATTCGCTGGCGGCGTCGCGGCCCGGCTTGGCGGAATCGCGCGCCGCCCAGGTGAGCGGGCCGCTCGGCAGGCGGGTCGCGTCGGGCAGGGCGACGCGGCCGTCGAAGGCGGCCATCAGCGTCCAGCAGGGGGCCATGCGCACCGTCTCGAGCACGCGGTGGAGATGCGGCGCGGGCCCTTCCAGCAGCGTGGCCGCCTGGGGGGCGGGGATGCAGAGGGCGACGGCGGCGAAGGGGCCGTCCTCCTGCGGGGCCTCGCCGGGCTCGCCGCGGCCGCCGCCGGTGACGTGGCGGAGGAGCCAGGCGCCGGGCTCTCCGGCGATCTCGACGACCTCGCGCGAGAGGGCGAGGTTCATCCCCTCGGACAGGGCGCGGGGAATGGCGGACATGCGGGGCACGCCGACGCGCCGCGTCTCGTCCGGCCAGGGCTTGGCGTTGGTGGCATCGAGGGTCGCGCGGAACATCGGGCCCTGGGCGGCCAGGTACTGGGCGCCGTGGTCGAAGGTGAAGCTGCGGCCATCGGTCTCGACGCGGCGGGTCGCGACGCGGCCGCCGGGGGCGCGGCCCTTGTCGAACAGCCGCACCTCGCCGCCATGCGCGGCGAGGGTGCGTGAACAGGCGAGGCCGGCGAGGCCGGCCCCGACGATGGCGATGGGGCCCGATGGCATGGGCCATGTATGGGGCTTGCCGGGCGATCCGAAAAGCGCCGCCCCGGCGCGGTCAGCGCTGCCCGTCCCAGGCGGCGATCTCCTCCTGCCGGAGGCCGCCGACGCGCGCATGCGGGCGGCCGCCGGTGGTCATGGCGAGCGCGAAGAGGATCTCCTCCGGGGCGGGCGCATCGGGCAGCACGCAGGTGATGCCGTCGAAATGGCTGCGGACATAGGCGGCGTTGCGGTGATGGATCGGGATGTCGAGTGCCGCGCCCATCGGGCCCACCTTGGTCATCGAGGGGACGATGGCGAGTGCCTTGCCGAGCAGGCCGCGCATCGCATGGCCGCCGGCGACGTGCCAGAGCGCGCCATGCTCGAGCTCGCCCGCGCTGCCGACCAGGCCGCCCTTGCCATAGGCCTCGATGCGGGCGGGATCGCCGCCGAGGCCGGCGACCAGCTTCTCCGCGACCATCAGGCCGATCGGCTTCATCGCCTCCATCATCCACATGAGGTCAGGCTCGTGCCGGAAGGCGAAGGGATTGCGGAGCACCACGGCGCACCAGCCCTTCAGCAGCGGCTGCGCGAGCGGGGGGCCGCCATCGTGGCGGATCTCCTCGACATGCAGCGCGGTCTTGCGGATGGCGAGGGGCTCGCTCATGCGGCGGGTTCCAGGAGGGCGGGGAAGGGCGCGCCGGCGAAGCGCGCGGCACCACGCAGCCGGAGCGCGGCGCCGCGGATCAGGCCGGCGCGGCACCAGGATTCCGCAAGGCCGCGGCCGGATTCGAGTGCGGCGGCGATCTCGGCGGCGGCGAGCGGGCCGACGCTGGTGGTGACGAGCCGCGTGCCGAGGTCGCTGTCCGGGTCGAGCGCGGTGGCGGGGGCGCGGCGGATCGCGGGGCTGTCGAGGTCCACGGCGTTGGCGAGGAGGGTCGCGGCGGCGTCGGCGGTCGCGGCATCGCGCGCGAGCACGGTGACGGCATCGGCGATGCCGAGCGAGAGGGAACGGCCGGCGCGGCCGGAGGTGGCGACGCCGCCGATGCCGCTTTCGGGCGTGATGCGCAGCGTGGCCTCGCGCGATGCGTCCGCCAGCGCGACCAGGCCGATGTCGAGCGATTCGCCGGGGGCCGCGAAGACCGCGATGTCGCCGCCATCGTTGACATAGGCGCGGCGGAGCGCGGGCGCGGCCGCGCGCATCGCCGCGAGAAGCTCGTCGGCCACGGCGCCGGCGACGGCGGCCATGGCGGTGACGAAGACGCCGCGCGCGGCGAAGGGGGCGCAGCCGGCCTGCATGCGCCGGGCCACGCGGCCGTCGAAGCGCGTCGCGGGCCCGAGCGGGGCGCGGAGGGCGGGGAGTTCGGCGACCAGCTCCGCGAGGATCGTCGCGAAGCGCGCGGCGGCGGCCTGTTCGGCGGCGCGCACCGCGCCGGGCTCGGCCCAGGCGCGGAGCACCACATCCATCGGGCCGTGCTGGAGGTGCAGGCGCCCGCCCGCCAGGTGCCGCGCGATCATCGGCGCGGGAAGGGCCAGGGGTTGTCGGGCTGCCAGCCCTCGATCCGCATCTGCCCGCCGAGGCCGGCGATCAGCGTCTCGAGCGGGAGGATTTCCGCCATGTGGCCGCCGAGGCGTTCGTAGAGCGCGCGCGGCAGGGTGAACTCGATCGGCGCGACGAGGGCGGGGGTGGGCACATGGCCGAAGGCGTTGCGCGGCAGGCGCAGCACATCCGTCATCACGGTGATGCCGCCGCCCGGCCAGACATAGCAGGGCGCGCCGCCCATGGTGACGCGGGTTTCGCCGGCGGCGACGGAGCGCGTCAGCAGCACGGGGTTGCCGGTGACGCCGGCGCGCAGCGACCCGCCGGCGCCGGCCATGAAGAGCACGGTGCAGAGCGAGGGCTCGCAGTTCTCGCCGATGCGGTCCACGACCGCGCGCACCTTCGCCGGCATCCCGGCGGGGATGGGGCGGAGCTGCTCGTCCAGCACGCACCAGAGCGCGTCCTCCCCGGTGGTGGAGGTGAGCAGCAGGCGCAGGCCGGGCCAGGCGAGCTTGGGGTCGATCCTCTCGATGATCGCGAGCGGGTCGGTGATGTCGGTGCCGCCCCAGCCGAGGCCGGGCGCGGCCACCTGGAAATAGCGCCCGGGCGTGGAGCGGCGGCCGCGGACGCGGATGCCGCTCGGGCGCATGCCGAGGACCTTGCCGGCCTGGTGTTCCGAGAGCACGCCGGTGATGTGGTCGTCCACCACGATCACCTCATCGGCCTCGCCGAGCCATTGCTGGGCGAAGATGCCGACGGTGGCGCTGCCGCAGCCGACGCGCATGCGGCGTTCGGGCGTGCCGTCCACGATCGGCGGCTGGCCGGCCTGCACGATGACCGCATGGCCGCCATCGATCGTGAGCTCCACCGCGGCGCCGTTGCTGAGCGCGAGCAGCGTTTCGCAGGTGACGACGCCTTCGCGCTTCGAGCCGCCGGTGAGGTGGCGCACGCCGCCGAGGGAGAGCATCTGGCTGCCATATTCGGCGGTGGTGACATGGCCCACCTGCTCGCCCTGCGCGCGCACGGCGGCGGCTTCGGGGCCGAGATGGCGGTCGGTGTCGATCTTCACCTTCACGCCGCAATAGCTGAACATGCCCTCCGTCACGACGGTGACGGTGTCCACGCCGGCATGCTGCGCGCCGACGATGAAGGGCGCGGGCTTGTAGTCGGGGTAGGTGGTGCCGGCGCCGATTCCGGTGACGAAGACCCGCGCGGGATCGAGCAGGCGCCCGTCCCATTCGCCTTCGGCGAAGGCGACGGCGCGGCCGCCGGCATCGAGGGTGCGGGCCAGCGCGACGGCGGGATCGGTGCGGACGAGACGGCCGCCCTCGTTCGCGTAGCGGCTGCAGGCGCCGGCGCGGCCGGGGCGGATGCGGCAGAGGACCGGGCAGGCATCGCAGCGGATGATGCCCTCGCCTTCCGCCTGGCCGAACTTTTCCGCGTGCGCCTTTGCGTCGAAGCGGTCAGCGGACATGCAGCGCCTCCCACAGACGGTGCGGCAGGACGGGGACCTGGCGGAGCGTGACGCCGGTGGCGTGGCGGATCGCGCCCAGGATCGCGGGCGCGGTGGGGACGAGGGCGGGTTCGCCGACGCCCTTGGCGCCGAAGGGGCCCTCGGGCTCGGGGTCCTCGATGAGATGCACCCTGATGTCGGGCACGTCGCCCGCGGTCGGGATCAGGTAATCGTGGAGATTTTCGGTCAGGCCGGGCCGAAAATCCTCCATCAGCGCGAGGCCGAGGCCCTGCGCGATGCCGCCATGGATCTGGCCGATGGTGAGCATGGGGTTGATCGCGCGGCCGACATCCTGCGCGGCGACGATGCGGAGCACCTTCGTCAGCCCGAGGGCCGTGTCCACGCGGACGAGCGCGAGCTGCGCGGCGAAGCCGTAGGTGGCGTAGGGGATGCCCTGGCCGTCGGCGTCGAGCGGCGTGGTCGGCGGGTCGTAGGCGCCCTCGGCGACGAGGTCCTCGTGCAGCGTCACGCGGCGGGGGCCGGCGCGGTCGGTGACGGTGAGCGCGCCGTCGTCGAGGGCGAGGCGCGCATCCTCGCCGGCATTGGCGAGCTGGAGGATGCGGTGGCGCAGCGCGCGCCCGGCTTCGTAGGCGGCGCGGCCGCTGACGAAGGTCTGGCGCGAGGCGGAGGTCTTGCCGGCATCGGGGGTGCGCGCGGTGTCGCCGATCACGAGACCGAGCGCCGCGAGCGGCAGGCCGAGCGCGTCGGCGGCGATCTGCGCGATCACCGTGGTGCTGCCCTGGCCGATGTCCACCGCGCCGTTGAACAGGGTGAGCCGGCCCTCGCGCGTGAGTTCGAGGCGCATGCGCGAGGGGTTGGAGAGGCTGGTGTTGCCGCAGCCGTACCACATGCAGGCGATGCCGGCGCCGAGGCGGTGGCGCGGGTTGGTCGCGTTGTGCGCGGCGGCCTCGGCGAGCATCGCGTCCCAGTCGGGCTTCAGCGCATCGAGGCATTGCGGCAGGCCGGCGGAGGCGTGCAGCACCTGGCCGGAGGGCGTGGCATCGCCATGGCCGATCGCGTTGCGGCGCCTGATCTCCCAGCGGTCGAGGCCGAGCTGGGCGGCGAGGTCGTCCACCAGGGATTCGGTGGCGATCGCGGCCTGCGGCACGCCGAAGCCGCGGAAGGCGCCGGCGGGCGTGTCGTTGGTGTGGACCGCGCGGGTGCGGTTGCGGACGTGGGGCACGCGATAGGGGCCGGAGGCGTGCACGGGCACGCGGTTCGCGACCGTCGGGCCCCAGCTTGCATAGGCGCCGGTGTTGAAATCGGCGTCGAGTTCGTAGCGGGTGAAGCGGCCTTCGGCGTCGGCGTCCATGCGCGCGTGCAGGATCGCGGGGTGGCGCTTCGTCGTGCTCGCCATGCTCTCGGTGCGCGAATAGACGATGCGGATGGCGCGGTTGAGCTTGCGGGCGGCGATGGCGAGCAGCGGCTGGATGGAGACATCGAGCTTGCCGCCGAAGCCGCCGCCGCAGGCGGAGGGGATGATGCGGACCTGGTGGTCCGGCACGCCAAGGGTCCGCGCGGTTTCCTCGCGGTCCATCCAGGGGGCCTGGGTGCAGGCGGTGATGGTGACGCCGTGTTCGGTGGGGATGGCGAAGCCGGCTTCGGGTTCGATGTAGGCGTGCTCGACGAAGGGGGTGGTGAAGGTGGCGGTGGCGTGGGCGGCAGGAGGGCGCTGATCCTTGTCCCCCCACCCCGGCCCTCCCCCGTGAACGGGGGAGGGAGAAGGGGGGGCGTGGGCGGCAGGGGTGCGCTGATCCTCCCGCACCCCCACCCCGACCCTCCCCCGCGCAGCGGGGGAGGGAGAGGAGGGAGCGGGGGAAAGGGTCGTCAGTCCTCCGCGGACGAGGATGTTGCCGGGGGCGTGGGCGTGGAGGAGGGGGGCGCCTTCGGCGAGGGCGGCTTCGATTCCGTGCAGCGCGGGCAGCACCTCCCAGGCGATCGGCAGGGCGGCATCGTGCACGGCCTCCACCGCCGTGCGGTCGCCGACCAGGGCGAGGACCGCCTCGCCGCGGAAGCGGACGAGGCCCTCGGCCAGGACGGGCTGGTCGCGGAAGCCGGGGAGGACGCCGAAGCGGTTCTCGCCGGGCACGTCGCGATGGGTGAGGATCGCGTGCAGGCCGAGCGCGCGGCGCGCGGCGTCGAGGTCGCCGAGAGTGAAGCGGGCGCTGGCATGGGGGGAGCGCACCACGCGCAGCCACAGCGCCTCGGCCGGCGCGGCATCGGCGCCGAAGCTTTCGGTGCCGCGCACCTTGGGCCAGCCATCGAGCCGCGCGATGGCGGCGCCGACGGCGGCGCCGGCGGCGGGCGCCGGGGCGAGGCGCGGCGCGGCATCGAGCACGGCGGCGACGATCGCGCGGTAGCCGGTGCAGCGGCAGAGCACGCCGCCGATCGCATCCTCGACCGCAGGGACGCAGGGCGTGGGATCGCGCCGCAGCAACTCGGCGGCGGCCATGATCATACCCGGCGTGCAGATGCCGCATTGCGCGGCGCCATGGGCGAGGAAGGAGAGGCGGAGCTGGTCGAGCAGCGGCTCCTCGGCCTCGATGGTGGTGATGCGGGCGCCTTCGGCCTGGCCGGTGGGGACGAGGCAGGCGCAGGCCTGGGCGCCGTCGATCAGCACGGTGCAGGCGCCGCAATCGCCGGCCTCGCAGCCGACCTTGGTGCCGGTCAGGCCGAAGCCGTCGCGCAGCGTGGTGGCGAGCGGGGTGAAGGGATGCGCCTCGGTCGAGGCCGGCGCGCCGTTCAGGATGAAGCGGATCATGCGAGCTGCCGCAGCAGGTCGCGCACCGCCTGGCGCGCGGCGGCGTGGCGGTAGGCGGCGGTCGAGCGCATGTCGTCGATCGGGCGAAGCCGCGCGAAATGCGATGGCTGCACGAGGCCGGCTGCCTCGGCCCGCTTCGCGCCGCGCAGCGCGAGTTCGAGCACGCGGAGCCGCTGCGCATTCTCGCCGCAGGCGCCGACGGCGATGCGGCACTCCGCGATCGCATCGTCCGCCGTCACCACCACGGCGGCCGCCATGGCGATCGAGATCACCAGGTAGCGGCGCGCGCCGAGCTTGCGGAAGCCGGCGCGCGCGGCGTCCAGGCGCGGTACGTGCAGCGCGGTCACGATCTCGTCCGCGCGCAGCGCCGTGGCGCGATAGCCGGTGTGGAAGGTGGCGATCGGCACATGGCGCGGGCCGGTGGGCCCGGCGATCTCGACCGCCACCTCCAGCGTGAGCAGGTTGGGGATGCCGTCGGCGGCCGGCGAGGCGGTGCAGAGATTGCCGACCAGCGTGCCGCGGTTCTGCACCTGCGGTCCGCCGACCTCGCGCGCGGCCTGCTTCAGCCCGTCGAGGAGCGGCGGCAGGGGGGTCGCGATCAGGCGCGACCAGGTGACGAGGGCGCCGATGCGCCAGCCCGCCTCCGTCTCCTCGATGCGGTCGAGGCCGGGCAGGGCGCTGATGTCGAGGATGGCCTGCGGCGTGGGATCGCCCCAGCCGCGGCGGGTGGCGGCGGCGGGGTAGATGTCGGTGCCGCCGGCGAGGATCGTCACGGGCTGCGCGGCGCGGATCGCGAGCGCGTCCTCCAGGTTGCGCGGGCGGTGATAGGTGCTCATCGGCGGCCCCAGAGGCGCGCGGCCTGTTCTGGCGTGTAGTAGCCGCGCGCGACATCGCGCGCGATGAGCGCCGGGTCGCGCGCGGCCGGATCGCCGAAGCCGCCGCCGCCGGGGGTCATCACCTCGACGCGGTCGCCGGCGACGAGACGGAGGCCCTGGTCCTTCGAGAGATGCTCGGGCGTGCTGGTGACGCCGCCGCGATGCAGCTTCACGACATTGGGCGCGCCGGGGTGGCCGCCCTGCACGCCGGGCGGGCCGAAGCGGCCATGGTCCATCACGAAGCTGGCGCGCGCCTCGCCGCGCAGCAGCTCCACCTCGTAATGCACGCCGAAGCCGCCGCGCTGGGCGCCGGCGCCGCCGGAGCCCTCGTGGATCGCGAAGCGGCGGAACAGGACGGGGTAATACTGCTCCATCACCTCGACCGGCGCGGTGCGGCTGATGCCGATGGTGGAGCAGCCATTGGTCAGCCCGTCCTCGCGCGCATTGCCGCCATAGCCGCCGCCGGTGATCTGGTACATCACGTAGCCGGCGTTGCGCCGCGGATCGAAGCCGCCGAGCGCGAAATTGCCCGAGGTGCCGGCGGGCGCGGCCCAGAGCGCCTCCGGCATGGCCTGCGCCAGCGCAAGGAACACCGCTTCCGCGACGCGCTGCGAGACCTCGGCCGCGCAGCCGGAGACGGGGCGGGGGTAGCTTGCGTCGAGGAAGGTGCCCTCGGGGCGGATCACCTCGAGCGGGGCGAAGGTGCCGGCATTGATCGGGACATGCGGGAAGACGTGCTTGACCGCGAGATAGACCGCCGAGCAGGTGGTGGCCCAGACGGAGTTCATCGGGCCCTGGCAGGGCGGGGAGGAGCCGGTGAAGTCGAACACCAGCGTCTCGTCGCGCTTGGTCAGCGCGAGCGCGATGCGGAGCGGTTCGTTCACCACGCCGTCGGAATCGACGAAGGCCTCGCTGCGCCAGGTGCCGTCGGGGATGCGGCGGATCTCGGCGCGCATGCGTTCGGCGGCGCGGTCGCGGATGGCGGCGATGGCGGCGGCGAGCGTCGCCGTGCCGTGGCGCGCGAGAAGCTCGTTCAGGCGCGCCTCGCCCACCAGGAGGGCTGCGGCCTGGGCCTTGATGTCGCCGATGCGCTGCTCGGCGACACGGATGTTGGACTGGATGATGGCGAGGATCTCGCGGTCCAGCTCGCCGCGCTTGAAGAGCTTGACGGGCGGCAGGCGGAGCCCCTCCTGCTCGACCTCGGTGGCATGTGCGCTGAAGCCGCCGGGGACCATGCCGCCGATGTCGGGCCAGTGGCCGGTGTTCTGCAGCCAGCAGAAGAGCGCGCCGTCCACGAAGACGGGCTTGGCGAAGCGCACATCCATCAGATGCGTCCCGCCGAGATAGGGGTCGTTGACGATGTAGATGTCGCCCGGCGCGGGCGGCGCGACGGCGCCCTCGCGGATCAGGCGGGTCAGGTGCGCGGCGGAATGGGCCATGGTGCCGACGAAGACCGGCAGGCCGAGCTCCCCCTGCGCGATCAGCGCGCCGTCCTCGGCGCCGTAGATGCCGTCCGAGCGGTCATCGGCTTCCGCGATCACCGGCGAGAAGGCGGCGCGGGAGAAGGCGATGTCCATCTCGTTGCAGACCTGCTGGAGGCCGGCCTGGATGACGGCGAGGGTGAGCGCGTCGGTCATGCGCGGATCCGCAGATTGCCGAGGGAATCCACGACCGCCTCGGCCCCGGGCTCGATCACGGTGGTCGCGTCGGCCTGCTGGAGGATCGCCGGGCCCGCGATGCGCGCGCCCTCGGCCAGCTTCTCGCGCTGCCAGAGCGATGCGCGGCGCCAGGCGCCCTCGGCGTGGATGTCGCGCTCGCCGAGAAGCGCCTCGCCCGGCGTGCCGCGCAGCGCGGCGAGGTCGAAGCGGCGGCGGCGGCCGATGACGCTGGTGCAGAGGTTCACCAGCACCGCGCGGATTTCCGGCAGGCGGAGCTGGAAGCGGGCGAAATAGGCGGCCTCGAAGGCGGCCTGGATCGCGGCGCGCGGCATCGCGGCCTGCGGCAGGGCCACGCGGATCAGATGCGTCTGGCCGCGGAACTGCATCTCCGCGCTGTGCAGCACGACCGCTTCCTCGACCTCGCCGCGCTCCGCGAGGACGGTATCGAGCCCGCGCTGGCGCTGCGCGGCGAGCACGGCGGCGATCTCCTCCGCCGCGATGTCGTCGAGGCCGCGGTTCAGCGTGTTCACGAGATCCTGCCGGAGGTCGGCGACGAGGCAGCCGAGCGCGTTGGTGAGGCCGGGGCGCGCCGGGACGAGGACCTGCGGGATGCCGATCTCGCGCGCCAGCGCCACGGCATGCAGCGGGCCGGCGCCGCCGAAGGCGAAGAGCACGAAGTCGCGCGGATCATGCCCGCGCGAGAGCGAGACCATGCGGATCGCGCCGGTCATGTGGACATTGGCCAGGCGGATCGCGGCCTCCGCGGCCTGTTCCACCGTGAGGCCGAGGGGATCGGCAACCGCGCGGGCGAAGGCGTCGCGGATGCGCTGCATCGGCACGGCCTCGCCCACCGCGAGCAGCCGCGCGGGATCGAGGCGGCCGAGCACGAGATGCGCGTCCGTCACCGTCGGGCGGGTGCCGCCGCGGCCGTAGCAGATCGGGCCCGGATGGCTGCCGGCGCTTTCGGGGCCGACCGTCAGCATCCCCGCGCGATCGAGCCCGACGAGGGAGCCGCCGCCGGCGCCAACGGTCCGCACATCCACCATCGGCAGGTGGATCGGCAGGCCATAGGCGATGGAGAGCTCGGCCGAGACCTCCGGGATGCCGCCGGCGATGAGCGCGACATCGGTGGAGGTGCCGCCCATGTCGCAGGTGATGGCGTTGGCGAGGCCGGCCTGGGCGAGCGTGGCCGCGGCCGCCATCACGCCGGAGGCGGGGCCGGACATCACCGTCTTGGCGGCGTCCTGCGCGACGAGGCGGGCGGGCACCGTGCCGCCATTGCCGTTCATCACGAGCAGGTCGCGCTTGTGCCCGCGCGAAGCGAGCTGGTCCTGCAGGCGGTGGAGATAGCGGTCCAGCACGGGCTGGACGGCGGCGTTCACGCTGGCGGTCGTGCCGCGTTCGTATTCGCGGAACTCCGAGAGAAGCGCATGGCCGAGCGTGACATAGGCGTTGGGCCAGAGCGCGCGCGCGATGGCGCCGGCGCGGAGCTCATGGGCGGGGTTCGCATAGGCGTGGAGGAAATGGATCACCAGCGCTTCGCAGCCGGCTTCCAGCAGCGCGCGGGCTTCCCGTGCGACAGCGGCCTCGTCCAGCGGGACCAGGACGCTGCCATCGGCGAGGACGCGTTCCGGCACCTCGCGGCGCAGTTCGCGGGGGATCAGCGGCTCGAAGCTGCCGGTGAGGCCGTAGGGATGGGGGCGGGTGCGGCGGCCGAGCTCCAGCACGTCGCGGAAGCCGGCGGTGGTGATCAGGCCGACGCGGGCGAGCTTGCGTTCCAGCACCGCATTCGTGGTCGCGGTGGTGCCGTGGACGATGAGGTCGAGCGAGGCCGGATCGCTGCCGGCGGCCTCGATCGCGGCGAGCACGCCATCGGCCTGGTTCGGCGTGGTCGGCACCTTGGCGAGCCGTACGGAACCGTCCGCCTCCTGCAGCAGCAGGTCGGTGAAGGTGCCGCCGACGTCGATGCCTGCGACCCTGCGCATCACACAGTCAGATAGGCTTCGCGCACGGCTTCATCCGCCTCCAGCGCCGCCATGCTGCCCTCGAAGCGGACGGCGCCCTTTTCGATCACATAGGCATGGTCGGCCACGGCGGCGGCGAAATCCAGGCTCTGTTCCGAGAGGAGCACGGCTATCCCCTCCGCCTTCATCCGCAGCACGGCGTCGGCCATCTGCTCGACGATGACGGGGGCGAGGCCCTCGGAGGGTTCGTCGAGCAGCACGGCATCGGGGTTGCCCATCAGCGTGCGCGCGATGGTGAGCATCTGCTGCTCGCCGCCCGACATCGCGGCGGCGCGGCGACCGCGCATCTCGGCCAGGTTGGGGAAGACCTCGAACAGGCGATCGGGTGTCCAGGGGGCGCGGCCGCCGCGCGCGGCGCGCCGGCCGACCTCCAGGTTCTCGTAGACGGTGAGGTCGGTGAAGATGCGGCGGTCCTCGGGCACGTAGCCGAGGCCGAGCCGGGCGATGCGGAAGGGGGGCAGGCCGGTGATGTCCTGGCCGGCGAAGCGGAGCCGCCCGGCGCGTGGCGGCAGCAGGCCCATGATCGCCCTGAGCGTGGTGGACTTGCCGGCGCCGTTGCGGCCCATCAGCGCCGCGACCTCGCCGCGGCGGAGCCGGAGCGTGACGCCGAAGAGCACCTCGGCGGGGCCGTAGCCGGCCTTGAGCCCTTCCACCTCCAGCAGCGGATCAGACATGCGCGCGGCGGGCGCGGAGCGCCGCGCGGTGGCCGGTGTCGCCGAGATAGACGCGCTTGACCTCGGCATTGGCGCGCACTTGCTCGGGCGGGCCCGCGGCGATGATCTCGCCGCGCACCAGCACCAGGATGCGGTCGGCATGGGCGAAGACGGCATCCATGTCGTGCTCGGTGAACAGCACGCCGATGCCCTCGCCGCGCGCGATGCCGGCGGTGAGCTGCATCAGGCCCGCGCGCTCGCGCGGGGCCATGCCGGCGGTCGGCTCGTCCATCAGCAGCAGCCGCGGCGCGGCGGCGAGCGCGATGGCGAGCTCCACGCGCTTGACGTCGCCATAGGCGAGCTCGCCGATCGGGCGGTCCGCGGCCTCGGCCATGCCGACGCGGTCGAGCAGGGCCAGCGCCTCGGCGGCGAAGAGGCCATCGGCGCGGGCGACGGGGTCGCGCGTGCGGCCGGCATGGGCGATGAGCGCCATCTGGACGTTGCCGAGCACGGTCATCGAGAGGAAGGTCTGCGCCACCTGGAAGGTGCGGCCGACGCCGAGGCGGCAGACCTGGCGCGGCGGGCGGCCGGTGATCTCCTCGCCGGCGAGGCGCACGCGGCCGGCATCGGGGCGGAGCTGGCCGCCGACCATGTTGAACACGGTGGACTTGCCGGCGCCGTTCGGGCCGATGATCGCGAGCAGCTCGCCGGCGGCGACCTCGAAGCCGACATCGCGCGCGGCGACGACGCCGCCGAAGCGCTTGGTGAGGCCCTCGACGGAAAGCAGGGTCATGGTCGCGCCTCAGGCGCGCGGGCGGGGCGGAGCGCCGCATAGGCGCCGCCGAGGCCGCGCGGGAAGACGAGCACGAGCGCGATGATCGAGGCGCCGAGCAGGAAGCGCCAATAGTCGGTCAGCGGCATGAACACGTCCTTGATGCCGTGGAAGGCGGCCGCGCCGAGAATCGGGCCCATCACGGTCTGGATGCCGCCGAGCAGGATCATCGACAGGAAATCCACCGACATGGGGATGCCGAGCAGCGTGGGGTCGATCGAGCCCTTCGAGAAGGCGTAGAGCCCGCCGGCGAGGCCCGCCGCCGCGCCGGCGAGCGTGAAGCCGAGCCAGCGATGGGTGCGCACATCCACGCCGATCGCGTCGGCGCGCGGTTCGGAATCGCGGCAGGCGCGGAGCGTGGCGCCGAAGGGCGCGTAGATCACATGGCGCAGCGCGAGGATCGCGCCGATGCACAGCACCGCGACGAGATAGGCATAGACCTGGCGCGTCGAGGCCCAGGCGCTGGGCCAGACGCCGACCACGCCGTTGTCACCGCCGGTGACCTCCACCCACTGGAAGCAGACGGCATAGGCGATCTGCGCGAAGGCGAGGGTGAGCATGGCCAGGTAGATGCCGGAGAGCCGGACCACGAACCAGCCGAACAGCGCCGCGAAGAGGCCGCCCGCGACGGGCGCGGCGAGCAGCGCCGGCTCCATCGCGAGGCCGCCCTTCACCACGAGCAGCCCGGCGGCATAGGCGCCGAGGCCGAAATAGGCGGCGTGGCCGAAGCTGACGATGCCGCCATTGCCGACGAGGAAATTGAGCGAGAAGGCGGCCAGCGCGAAGACCAGCACCTCGGTCAGCACCTTCATCGTGTAGGCATCGCCGAACAGCGGCAGCGCGAGCGCGGCGGCGACGGCCAGCGCCAGCAGGGCGCGTTCGGCCATGCCGAAGCGGCGCGGCAGCACGATGCCCTCCGGCAGCGTCGCGCGGCCGGCGGCGGGTTCGGGGCGGCCGAGCAGGCCCCAGGGCTTCACCACCAGCACCGCCGCCATCAGCAGGAACACCAGCACGAGCGTGATCTTCGGGAAGATCAGCACGCCGAAGGCCTGCAACTGGCCGATCAGCAGCGCGGCGAGGAAGGCGCCGGTCACGCTGCCCATGCCGCCGATCACGGTGACGACGAAGACCTCGGTGATGATCGAGAGGTCCATCTGGCCCGAGGCGCTGACGCGCGGGATCTGGAGCGCGCCGCCGAGGCCGGCGAGGAAGGCGCCGAGGAAGAGCGTGCCGGTGAAGAGCATCGCCTGGTTCACGCCGAGCGCGCCGACCATCTCGCGGTCGCGCGTCGCGGCGCGGATCAGCACGCCGAAGCGGGTGCGGTGCATCAGCAGCCAGAGCAGGCCGAGCACGACGGGGCCCGCGAAGATGAGGAACATCTCATAGGCGGGGAAGCGCTGGCCCATGATCTCGATGCCGTGGCGCAGCCCCGGCGCGCGGGGCCCGGTGATGTCCACCGGGCCCCAGATGTGCAGCACCGCATCCTGCACCATCAGCACCACGCCGAAGGTGGCGAGGAGCTGGAACAGCTCCGGCACCTTGTAGATGCGGCGGAGCAGCAGCAGTTCCATCGCCACGCCGAGCAGGCCGACGACGATCGCGCTGGCGAGGACGCCGGTGAAGAACAGCCAGGGGCTGCGCTCGAACTCCAGCAGCCAGGGCACGATCGTCACCGCCATGTAGGCGCCCAGCATGTAGAAGCTGCCATGCGCGAAGTTGACGATGCGGGTGACGCCGAAGACGAGCGTGAGGCCGGAGGCGATGATGAAGAGCGAGGACGCGCTGGCCAGGCCCGAGAGGGACTGGACCAGCGCGAAGGAGAGATCCAAGGCTCAGGCGCTCCGGCGGGCGGCGCGCACCTCCTCCTCCGGGAACATCACGGTCGCGCCGTCCACGTAGCGGGCATTGCGCATCGCGCCCTGCCGGCCGCGCAACGTCGTCTCGCCGACCCAGGTGCCCATGGTGCCCTGCTGGTCGCTGGCGCGCATGGTGACGGGGCCGGTGACGGTTTCGGTGGTGAGGCCGCGCAGCGCGTCCACCAGGGCCTCGTTGTCGAGGGTGTTGGCGCGGTTCAGCAGGTTGGCGATGACCTGGACGGTGACGTAGCCGAGCAGGCTGCCCTTGCGCGGCGTGTCGTTGAAGCGGGCGCGATAGGCCTCGACATAGGCGCGGTGCGCGGGCCATTCCACCTGCTCCCACGGATAGCCCGTCACGATCCAGCCTTCCGGGCATTCGTCGCCGAGGGGGATCATGTATTCGGGTTCGCCGGTGAGGAGGGAGAGGACGAAGCGGCGCTCGAACAGGCCGCGGGTGTTGCCTTCGCGGACGAAGGCGGTGAGGTCGGCGCCGAACAGCACGTTGAAGATCGCATCCGGCCGCGCCTGGGCGAGCGCGCCGACCGTGGCGCCGGCATCCACGCGGCCAAGCGCGGGGTATTGTTCGGCCACGATCTCGACGCCGGGGATCGCGCTGCCGATGAGGCGCTTGAAGTTGGCGGCGGCGCTCTGGCCGTATTCGTAGTTGGGCGCGACGATCGCCCAGCGGCGCTGGGTGCGCCCGCGGGCGGCTTCGACGAGCATGCGCGTCTGCATGTAGGTGGAGGGGCGGAGGCGGAAGGTGTAGCGGTTGCCCTGCGCCATGGTGATCGCATCCGTCAGCGGCTCCGTCGCCAGGAACAGCCGCTTGCGCTGGTTGGCGAGGTCCGCGACCGCGAGCCCGACATTCGAGAGGAAGGTGCCGGCGATGAAGCTGACATTCTCGCGCGTCAGCAGGTCCTCGGCCACGCGGACCGCATCGCCGGGCGCCGAGCCGTCGTCGCGGAAGATGAATTCCAGCGGCCTTCCGCCCATGACGCCGCCGGCGCGGTTGATCGTCTCGGCGGCGAGCTGCATCGCGTTGCGGTAGGGGACGGAGAAGGCGGCCATGCGGGCGTAGGAGTTCAGTTCGCCGATGCGGATCGGGGCGCCCTGCGCGCGCGGTGCCCTGAGCCCGACCAGCGCCGCGGCCGCGAGACCGCCGGCGAGGCCGGCACGGCGGGAGAGGGTGAAGCGGCTCATCCGGGGGTCCTTTCCTTGACCAGGCGGGCGCCATCCTTCCTGGCCTCGCGCCCGCGGTCCAGAGGCTTCCGCGCCATCGCCCCGGCTGCCATGTTGTCCGGATGACCCGCGCCGGCTTCGATCCCGTCTCGCTCCAGATCCTCTGGAGCCGGCTGATCTCCATCGCCGACGAGGCGGCGGCGGCGCTGCTGCGGACCTCCTTCTCCACCATCGTGCGCGAATCCAACGATTTCGCGACGGTGCTGATGGATGCCTCCGGCGCGAGCCTGGCGGAGAACTCGATCGGCATCCCGAGCTTCGTCGGGCTGCTGCCGCGCACGCTCTCGCACATGCTGGCGGAGATGCCGGCGGAGACGCTGCGGCCGGGCGACGTGCTGATCACCAACGATGCCTGGATGGCGACCGGGCACCAGCTCGATGTCACCACCGTCACGCCGATCTTCCGGCGCGGGCGGCTGGTGGGCTTCGCGGGCGCCACTTCCCACATGCCGGATATCGGCGGCGTGCTGTGGTCGGCCGATTGCACGGAGGTGCTGGAGGAGGGGCTTCGCATCCTGCCGACGAAGCTCATGCTCGAGGGGCGGGAGAACCGCGAGCTGACGCGGTTGATCCGCGCCAATGTCCGCGTGGCCGACCAGGTGATGGGCGACATCGCGGCGCAGGTGAACGCGCAGGCGGTCTGCGCGCGGCGGCTCGGCGAGTTCCTGGAGGATACCGGGCTCGAGGACCTGACGGCGCTTTCGGCGGTGCTCCAGGCGCGGGCGGATGCGGCGATGCGGCGCGCCATCGCGGCGCTGCCGGACGGCACCTGGCGGCACGTGATCAAGGCGGATGGCTACGAGGAGCAGGAGACGACGATCGCCTGCGCCGTCACGGTGGAGGGCGAGACGCTGCGGGTGGACTATGCCGGCACCTCGCCGCAGATCGCGCGCGGGCTGAACTGCGTGATGAACTACACCTACGCCTACACGGTCTATCCGCTGAAATGCGCGCTCGACCCCGAGACGCCGCGCAACGAGGGGAGCTACCGCGCGATCTCCGTCGCGGCGCCGGAGGGCAGCATCCTGAACGCGCGCTTCCCGGCGGCGGTGAATGCGCGGCACCTGACGGGGCTTTTCCTCTCCGGCGCGCTCTACGGCTGCCTCGCGCAGATCGTGCCGGAGAAGGTGATTGCGGATTCCGCCTCGCCCTCGCCGCGGCCGGTGGTGACGGGGCGCGATGCGCGGGGGGAACGCTTCTCGCAGGTGCTGTTCGGCAGCGGCGGGATGGGGGCGGGGCAGGGGCGCGACGGGCTGAACGCGACCGCCTTCCCGACCAATTCCGGCTCCGGCTCCATCGAGGCCTTCGAGGCGGGCGCGCCGGTGCTGGTGTGGCGCAAGGACCTGATCGCGGACAGCGGCGGGGCCGGCGAATGGCGCGGCGGGCTGGGGCAGGAAGTGGAGCTGGAAGTGCTGACGGAGGAGCCGGTGCGGCTCGCGCTGATCGCCGACCGGATGAAGCATCCGGCGGGCGGGCTTGCCGGCGGCGGGGCGGGATTGCCGGCGATGGTGCGGCGGTCGGACGGGACACATCCGCACCCCAAGGGCCGCAGCGTGCTGAACCCGGGCGACCGGCTGGTGATGCATTACGGCGGCGGCGGCGGCTATGGCGATCCGGCGCGGCGCGATCCCGCCGCGCTGCAACGCGACATCGAGGATGGCTACGTCTCGCCGGCGGGCGCGCGGCGGGACTACGGGGCCGGGTCGTGACGGCGCGGCCGGGCCTGCGCATCGGCGTGGATGTTGGCGGCACCTTCACCGACTTCGTGCTGGTGGACGAGGCGCGGGGCCGGGTGCTGACGGGCAAGCGGCTGACGACGCCCGACGATCCGGGCCGCGCCATCCTGGACGGCATCGCGCGGCTGCTCGAGGAGGCGGGCGAGGCGCTGGGCGGCGTGCGGCAGGTGGTGCACGGCACCACGCTCGTCACCAACACCGTCATCGAGCGCAAGGGCGCGCGGATCGGGCTGATCACCACGCGCGGCTTCCGCGACAATCTCGAGATGGGCCGGGAGATGCGCTACGATCTCTATGACCTGGCGCTCGAGAAGCCGGAGCCGCTGGTGCCGCGGCCGCGGCGGCATGTGGTGACGGAGCGGCTGGACGCGGCCGGGCAGGTGCGGCTGCCGCTCGACGAGGCGGAGGCGCGGGCGGCGGCGCGGGCGCTGAAGGCGCAGGGTGTCGAGGCGGTCGCGGTCTGCCTGCTGCATGCCTATCTCGATGCCACCCATGAGCGGCTTGTGGGCGCGATCCTGGCGGAGGAACTGCCGGGGGTGCCGGTCACGCTGTCCTCCGAGGTCGCGCCGGAGATCCGCGAATACGAGCGGGCGAACACGGCCTGCGTGAATGCCTATGTGCTGCCGCTGATGCGGCGCTACCTCGGCGCGCTGGAGCGCGACCTTGCGGCGCGCGGGATGGAGGGGCGGCTGCACCTGATGCTCTCGGCCGGCGGGCTCTGCACGGTGCGGCATGCGATGGCGAACCCGGTGCAGCTGATCGAGAGCGGGCCGGCGGCCGGGGCGACGGCGGCGATGCATGTCGGGCGCGGCGCGGGGCTGGCGGAGATGATCAGCTTCGACATGGGCGGCACCACCGCGAAGATGTGCCTGATCGAAGGCGGCGAGGCGGAGCACGCGACGGGCTTCGAGGCGGCGCGGGTGCGGCGCTTCAGGAAGGGCTCGGGCCTGCCGCTCAAGGTGCCGGTGATCGACCTGATCGAGATCGGCGCGGGCGGCGGCTCGATCGCCGCGGTCAATGCGATGGGGCTGCTGACGGTCGGGCCGCGTTCCGCCGGGTCGGTGCCGGGGCCGGTGTGTTATGGGCGCGGCGGCACGGAGCCGACCGTGACGGATGCCGACCTGCTGCTCGGCTATCTCTCGCCCGAGTATTTCCTGGGCGGCGAGATGGGGCTCGACCGCGCTTCGGTGGAGCGGGCGATGGAGGAGCGGCTCGCGAAGCCGCTCGGGATGAGCGTGCTGGACGTGGCGGCCGGCATCCATGCGGTGGTGAACGAGAACATGGCGGCGGCGACGCGGATGTACATCGCCGAGAAGGGCCGCGATCCGCGGCGCTACACGCTGCTGGCCTTCGGCGGCGCGGGGCCGGTGCATGCCTATGGGCTGGCGAGGCTGCTCAAGCTGCCGCGCATCCTGGTGCCGGCGGGGGCGGGCGTGGCGAGCGCGCTCGGCTTCCTCGTCGCGGCGCCGGCGATTGACCTGGTGCGCGGGGGCGTCCGCCGGCTCTCGGCGGTGGAGTTCGCCGAGGTCGCGGGCCAGTTCGCGGCGATGGAGGCGGAGGCGCGCGCGCTGCTGGAGGAGACGGGCGCAGCACCGGGCGACGTGGCCTTCCGGCGCAGCGCGGACATGCGCTTCGTGGGCCAGGGCTTCGACATTCCGGTGCCGCTGCCGGCGCCGCTGGATGCCGCGCGGGTGGAGGCGGCCTTCCTCGACGCCTATGAACGCTTGTTCGGCCGGCGCATCGAGGGGCTGCCCTGCGAGGTGCTCGCCTGGCGGCTGCATGCCACGGCGAGCCGGCCGGAGGTGCCGGGCACGCTCGGCGCAAGCCTGGACGGCGAGGCGCTGAAGGGGCTGCGCGAGGTGTGGTTCGCGCAGACCGGCCGCGCGCCCTGCAAGGTCTATGACCGCTACCGGCTGCGGCCCGGCGTTGCGCTGCGCGGGCCGGCGGTGGTGGAGGAGCGCGAGAGCACGACCGTGGTCGGGCCCGACGCGACCTTCACGCTGGACGCGCAGGGCAACATCGTCATCGAGCTCGACCAGGGAAGCTGATCCCGATGTCCAAATCCGCCCCCTTCGTCTGGATGGATGGCGAGCTGGTGCCGTGGGAGCGCGCGACGCTGCATGTCGCGAGCGAATGCGTCCTCCGCGGGGAGAACGTGTTCGAGGGCATCCGCGCCTATTGGAGCGAGGCGGAGCAGGAGCTGTTCCTGTTCCGCCATGCCGAGCACATCGCGCGGCTGCGCCAGGGGGCGCGCATCATGCGGATGACGATCCCCTACAGCGATGCCGAGATCGAGGCGGCGAGCCTGGCGCTGATCCGCGCCTGCGGATATCGGGGCGCGCCGGTGCATTACCGGCCGGTGGCCTATTTCGACATCGGGGAGCTGACGGATTATCGGCCGGAGGAGATCCGCACCGGGTTCTTCATCCTGGCCTTCAGCAAGCCGACGACGAAGGCGGTGACGGAGGGCGTGCGGAGCAACGTCTCCACCTGGCGGCGCAATTCGGATCTTGCCTCGCCCTCGCGCGTCAAGGCGGGGTCGAACTACCACAATTCGCGGCTGGCCTATATCGAGGCGCGGCTCAGCGGCTTCCAGATTCCGATCCTGCTGAACGCCGCCGGCAAGGTGGCGGAAGGGCCGGGGGCCTGCTTCATGATGGTGCGGAACGGCACGCTGGTCACGCCGCCGGTGACCGCCGACATCCTGGAGAGCATCACGCGCGAGACGCTGATCGAGCTCGCGCGGGCGGAGCTCGGGCTCGAGGTGGTGGAGCGGGAGGTGGACCGGACCGAGCTCTATGTCTGCGACGAGGCCTTCTTCTGCGGCAGCGGGCACGAGATCACGCCGATCGTCAGCGTGGACCACTACGATGTGGGCGACGGGCGGCCGGGCGCGCTGACGCGGCGGCTGCAACGGCTCTATTTCGACGTGGTGAGCGGCGCGGTGCCGGGATATCGGCACTGGCTCACGCCTGTGCATGGCGTGCGATGACGCGGCGCGTCGGGCATGTCGTCGCCGACAGCCTCCTCGCGCATGGCGCGGACCTGATCTTCTGCGTGCCGGGCGAGAGCTATCTCGGCCTCACGGACGCGATCACCGACCGGCCTGCGCTCCGGCTCGTGGTCTGCCGGCATGAGGGCGGGGCGAGCTACATGGCGGTGGCGGATGGGCGGATGCGGGGCGGGCTGCCGGGCATCTGCCTCGTCTCGCGCGGGCCCGGCGTGGCGAATGCGATGATCGGGCTGCACACGGCGCATCACGACGCGATCCCGATGCTGCTGCTGATCGGCCAGGTGGACCGGCGCGAGATGGGGCGCGGCGCGTTGCAGGAACAGGACTATGCGAAGCTGCTGGCGGACACGACCAAGGCGGTGATCCGCGTGGATATGGCCGCGCAGGCGGGGGAGGCGATGGCGCGGGCCTTCCACCTCGCCGCGTCGGGCACGCCGGGGCCTGTCGCGGTGGTGCTGCCGGAGGACATCTTCGACGAGAAGGCCGAGGACATCCCCGCCGCCGCGCCGCGGCCGCGCGCGATGCCCGCGGCCTCGGCGGCGCAGATCGAGGCGCTGGCCGATCTTCTTGCGCGCGCGGAACGGCCGCTGGTGCATGCGGGCAGCGCGATGGATGGCGGGCCGGAGCGGCTGGCCGATCTTGCGCGTCTGTCCGAGGCCTGGATGCTGCCGGTCGCGCCCACCCATCGCTGGCCGCATCTGTTCGACGGCCGGCACCCGCATTGCGCGGGCTATCTCGGCAACCGCGTGCAGGCGCGGCTGATGGCGGAGATGAAGCAGGCCGACCTGCTGGTCGCGCTCGGCGAGCGGATGGGCGATGTGGTGAGCCAGGGATTCAGCTTCCCCGCGGCACCCGATCCGCAACTGCCCTTCGTCCATGTCTGGCCCGATGCGTCGGAGATCAACCGCGTGTTTCGCGCGGATGTGCCGATCGTCGCCGATCCGCACCAGGTGGTGCGCGGGCTGCTCGCGATGGCGCCGCGCGTTCCGCCGGGGCGCGACGAATGGATCGCAAGGCTGAACGCGATCCATCGCGGGCTGACGGCGCCGGTCCAGGAGCCGGCGCCGGACGGGGTGAACTTCGCGCATGTGTGCATCGCGCTGGCGGCGCGGATGGCGGCGGATGCGGTGCTGACGACGGATGCGGGCAACTTCACCTCCTTCGTGCATCGGCACATTCCCTTCGGGCCGCGCAACATCTTCCTCGGCTCGGCGGTGGGCGGGATGGGGGCGGGCGTGCCGATGGCGGTCGCGGCGGCGTTGCGCCATCCGGGGCGGCAGGCGATCGCGGTGGTGGGCGATGGCGGGGCGCTGATGACGGGCAACGAGATCGCGACCGCGATCCGCCACGGCGTCGCGCCGGTGATGATCGTGGCCGACAACCGCACCTATGGCTCGATCGGGATGCACCATGCGAACCGCTATCCGGGGCGGCCGGTGGCGGCGGCGGCGGACCTGACGAACCCGGACTTCGCGGCCTGGGCGCGGGCCTTCGGGGCGGAGGGATTCGCGATCCGGACCGAGGAGGAGATCGCGCCGGTGATTGAGGCGGCGCTGGCGCCGGGGCGGGTGCCGCGGGTGGTGCATGTGCATGCCTCGGCGCGGCAGGTGACGGCGTGGAGGCGGGTTTGACGAGCGCGGAGAGGCCCCCCACCCCAGCCCTCCCCCGCAAGGGGGGAGGGAGCGGGGCTGGCCTTGGCTATTCGGCGGCGAGGCGCGCGGCGTCCAGCTCGGCGATGCGGACGTCGTAGCTGCGGAGCTGGTCCCAGAGGCGCGGCAGGTCGGCGGTGAAGAGGCCGCGCGTGAGGCCGGCGGCGAGGCGTGGCACCGCATAGACCATCGCGTTGATCGAGGCGCCGGCCGGGCCGAAGGACATGGTGGTGCTGATGCCGAAGAGGTGGATGTCGCGGATCCAGGGCGTGGCGCCGGGCACGCGCTCCTCGAAGGCGTAGTCCGGGGCGAGATAGGGGAAGGCGCCGAGGCGGGCATCGGCTTCCTCGGGCGGGGGCGCGTAGCGGTCCGACCAGCGCGCGATGTTGCCGGCGAAGCCCGCGAGCAGCGGGACGCGGTCGAAATCGGGGCGCATGCCGGTGCCGCAGATCAGGAAGTCCGCGCTGAACGCGCCGCGCGGCGTCTCCACCACCGCCCGGCCATCGGCGCCGACGCGGGCATCGAGCCAGGCGCGGCCGGTCTCCATGCGGAAGTTGGGGAAGCGCGCGGCGCGGTCCCAGGTGGCCTGGGGGAAGCTTTCGCGCAGGCCGAGCACATGGGCCATGAAGCGCCAGCGCCATTCGTCGGGCACCGCGTGCAGGTGCTGGAGGAAGCCGGAGAAGGTGAGCCAGCGATAGGGCTGGACGAGCTGCGGTTCGAGCCGCCGGCAATGCAGCACCACCTCCGCCGCGCCGGCCTCCAGCGCCATCGCGGCGTTGTCGAGCGCGGAGGCGCCGGCGCCGAGCACGGCCACGCGGCGGCCGCGCAGCGCGGCGAAGTCGATCGGGTCGGCGGTGTGGGCGCGGAGATGCGCGGGGAGCGCGGCGATGCGCTCCGGCATCCACCATCGTCCCGCATCCTCCTGGCCGGTGGCGAGGACGAGCTTGCGCGCGCGCAGCGGGCCCGCGCTCGTCTCGACGGCGAGGCAGGGCAGGCCGTCATCGGTGCGCGCGGGGGCGACGGAGAGCGCCTCGACGCCGTTCCGCACCGGCACGCCGGTGACGCGGCGATACCAGAGCAGGTAGTCGTTCCAGTGTTCCTTCGGGATCAGCTCCAGCCGGTTCCAGGACTCCGCGCCGAAGCGCGCCTCGTGCCAGGCCTGGTAGGTGAGGGAGGGGATGCCGAGGTCGGGGCCGCTCTGGTCCTTCCAGCTGCGGAGGTTGGGCATCCGCGCATAGGTCAGCCAGGGGCCCTCGCGGCCCGGCTCGGCGCGGTCGATCACCAGGATGTTGCGGACCTTCTCGCGCAGCAGGGCGAAGCCCGCGACCACGCCGCATTGCCCGGCGCCGACGATCAGCACGTCCAGCACCGGGTGGCCGCCGCTGGTCTTCGGGGCGAGCCAATCGGCGCGGGGATGGGCGATCAGCGCCAGGTCGCGGGCGATATCGGCTTCGAGCTCGGCGAGCGTCCTGGCGGCAGGCAAGTCGTCCTCCATCCCGGCCCGTGCCGCCGGTGGCGGCACGCCCTGCCCGTTGAGATTGCAGAACTGCCCCGCCCGTCAAGGGAAGCCGGCGCCAGGACCTTGCCACGCGGGCCGGTTCCTTGCCACGCTCGGGCCATGCCAGAGGCTTCGCGATCGAACGAGCTGCCCCGCGCCGCCGCCCTCGCCCCGTCGCCGGTGTGGTGGCGGCGATGGGAGCTGCCGACCTGGGGGGTGGCGGTCGCGATCTATGCGAGCTGGTTCGCGCTGGTGTGGTTCCATGCCTTCATCCCCTGGCCGGTGATGATGCTGCTCGGCGGCTATGTGCTGGCCTGGCATTTCTCGCTGCAACATGAGGCGATCCATGGGTGGCGTTCGATCCCGCGCTGGCTGCGGACGGCGATCGTCTGGCCGCCGATCGGCGGGTGGTGGCCCTTCGAGCTCTATCGCCGCAGCCACACGGCGCATCACCGCAACACGGTGCTGACCTATCCGGGCGAGGACACCGAGACGCAGTATCACCGCGCCGCCGACTGGTCGCAGTATTCGCCGCTGTGGCGCGGCGTGCTGATCGCCAACCAGACGCTCGCGGGGCGGCTGCTGATCGGGCCGTTCCTGCGGCTGCGAAAGCTCGTGCTGGTGGAATACGGGAAGCTCTCGCGCGGCGACTACGGCGACGTGCCGGCCTGGCTGCGCTTCTTCGCCGGGCTCGCCGTGATCCTGTGGTTCGTTTCCGCCGTCGCGGGGATGCCGGTGTGGTACTACTACCTGGTGCTGGTGCTGCCGGGCATCTCGATCGGGCTGCTGCGCGCCTTCATCGAGCATCGCTGGGGGCCGACGCCGGGCGAGCGGACCGCGAGCGTCGAGAGCAACTGGCTCTTCGGGCTGCTGTTCCTGTGGAACAACCTGCATATCGTGCACCACCTGTATCCGCAGATGGCCTGGTTCGAGATCCCCGGCTTCTGGCGCCGCAACCGCGCGCAGCTGCTGGCGCATAACGGGCATTTCGTCTTTCGTGGCTATGGCGAGATCGCGCGGCGCTGGCTGTTCCGGCCCGTCTTCATCCCCGCCCATCCGGCGCGCTGACACGACTTCAACAGGGAGACAGATCCATGCAACGACGCAGCCTGCTCGGCGCCGCCGCGCTGACCCTCGCGGCACCGCTTGCGGCGAAGGCACAGCAGCAATTCGTCTTCCGCTGCCATTCCTTCTCCTCGCCCACCGCGCTCGATCACACGCTGCACCTGGATCGCTGGGCGGAGCGGGTGCAGCAGGCCTCGCAGAACCGCATCAAGGTCGAGATGTATCCGGCGATGCAGCTCGGCGGGCAGCCGCGCGACCTGCCGCAGCAGTTGGAAGACGGCGTGGTGGACATGATCTGGACCGTGCCCGGCTTCACGCCGGGCCGCTTCATGGGCACGGAGGGGCTGGAGCTGCCCTTCATGAACACCGGCCGGTCCGCGACGCAGAGCCCGGCGGCCTTCGAATTCGCCGAGAAGCACCTGGCGGACAACGAGTATCGCGGCATCAAGATCATCTCGATGCACACCACCGACCGCGCGCTGATCCACACCAGCCGCCGGCCGGTCCGCACGCTCGAGGATTTCCGGGGCCTCCGGCTGCGCGTCGCGGGGCGGTTCATCGGCGAGGCGGTGACGGCGCTGGGCGCGACGCCGGTCGGAATCCCCTTGGGCGGCGTCTATGAGGCGACGGCGCGCAACCAGGTGGACGGGTTCCTGATCAACTGGGCGATCACCCATCCCTTCCGGCTCTACGAGGTCGCGAAGTTCCACACCGAGCCGCAGGGGACCGGGCTGTTCCAGGGCATCCTGCTGACGCTGATGTCCACGCGCAGCTACAACCGGCTGCCGAACGAGCTGAAGGCGGTGATCGACGCGGAATCCGGGGCGGCCTATTCGCGCCGGCTCGGCGAGATCTGGGACACCCAGACCCAGCAGGCGCTGGACGCGGCGCGCGCCGCGGGCAACGAGATCATCGAGATCGGCGCGGCCGAGCGCGACCGCTGGCGCGGCGCGGTCGCGCCCGCCTACGAGGCCTGGATGGGCGAGATGACGCGCCGGCGGCTCAACGGCCGGGCGCTGTTCGACGACATCCAGGCGATCACCGCGCGCCACGGGCGGGCGTGAGGGAGGCGCTCGATCGGGCGGCGACGCTCGCCGCGCTGGTCGCGGGCGCGCTGCTGCTGGCGGCGGTCGGCGTCACCACCTTCTCGGTGCTGCGCGGCGCGGCGCTGAGCCGGCCGCTGCTCGGCGATTCGGAGATCGTCGAGATGCTGCTCGGCGTCGCCGTCGCGCTCTGCCTGCCACTCTGCGAGATGCGGGGCGCGCATGTGATGGTGGATTTCTTCACCCAGCGCCTGCCCGCGCGCGGCATCGCGGGGCTGGATGCGCTGATGCGCGCCATCGCGGCGGCGGTGATCGCGGTGCTCGCCTGGCGGCTCTGCATCGGCGGGTGGAACATGTGGGACCGCGAGCGGGAGACGATGTTCCTGCTGATCCCGTATTGGTGGGGGTATGCCGCGGCAGCGGTCGGGATGACGCTGTGGATGGTCTGCGCGGCCTTCGTGGCGGTGGAAGCGGCGGCGAAGGCGCGCGCGGCGTGAGGCGCGGCGGATTTCTCGCGAAACCGCGTCATCCCCCCACCCCGGCCCTCCCCCGTGAACCGGGGAGGGAGGCGTGAGCAATTTCGACATCGGGGTGCTGATGTTCGCGGGCGCGCTGCTGCTGATCGCGCTGCGGATGCCGGTGGGCATCGCGATGCTGCTGGTGGGCGGGCTCGGGGTGGCGGCGATCGGCGGGTGGGACCGGCTGTTCGCGATGCTCAACACGCTCACCTTCAGCCGCTTCTCCTCCTACACGCTGTCGGTGATCCCGCTGTTCCTGCTGATGGGCGACTTCGCGACCAAGGGGGGGATGAATCGCGCGCTGTTCCGCTGCGCGCGGTCCTGGATGGGGCATTGGCGCGGCGGGCTGGCGGTGGCGACCATCGGCGGCTGCGCGGCCTTCGGCGCGATCTGCGGCTCCTCGCTGGCGACGGCCGCGACGATGAGCCAGGTGGCCTACCCGGAGATGCGCCGGCACGGCTATTCCCAGGCGCTGGCCACCGGCACGCTGGCGGCGGGCGGCACGCTCGGCATCCTGATCCCGCCTTCGGTGATCCTGGTGATCTACGCGATCTACACCGAGCAGAGCATCGGGGCGATGTTCGTGGCGGCCGTCATTCCCGGGCTGCTCGCGACCACGGGCTACATGCTGGTGGTGAACCTCTACGCCAGGCTCGCGCCCGGCGCGGCGCCGGCGGCGGCGCGGCTGCCCTGGGCGGAGCGGCTGCGCGCCACCGGCGAGGTCTGGCCGGTGATGCTGGTCTTCGTGCTCGTCATCGTCGGCATCTATGGCGGCTGGTTCAGCGCGACGGAGGGGGCGGCGATCGGCGCCGCGGCCACCGGGCTGCTCGCGGTGCTGCTCGGCGGCATGCGCTGGGAGGGGCTCAGGGAGAGCCTGCTGTCCACCACCGTCACCACGGGGTTGATCTTCCTGGTGCTGCTGGGGGCGGAGCTGTTCAGCGCGGCGCTGGCGCTGTCGCGGCTGCCGGCGGAACTGTCGGCCATGGTCGCGGCGCTGCCGGTGCCGCCGACGCTGATCCTGCTCGCGATCCTGGTGATCTATTTCGTGCTGGGCTGCTTCATGGAGAGCCTGGCGATGGTGCTGCTGACGCTGCCGATCTTCATCCCGCTGATGCTCTCGCTCGATTTCGGGCTGAGCCAGACGCAGGTGCTGGTGTGGTTCGGCATCCTGGTGCTGATGAGCGTCGAGGTCGGCATGATCAGCCCGCCCTTCGGGCTCAACCTGTTCGTCATCAACGCGATGGCGAAGGAGGTGCCGATGGGGGAGACCTATCGCGGCGTGCTCGGCTTCGTCGCGAGCGACTTCCTCCGCATCCTGCTGCTGGCGATGGTGCCGGCGATCAGCCTCTGGCTGCCGGGGCTGTGGTAGGGCGCGGCGGCTGGACAGGCGCGGCGGTTCGCGCTGCGATGCGGGCGTGACCGAGGAACTCCGCGTCCCCACCCATCTCACGCCCGAGAAGGCCGATTTCTCGAAGGCGATCGGCCATGTGGACGGCGTGACGACGCCGCTGGACGAGGCGCGGCTGCCGCTGCGCGACCTCGGCCTGATGTATGCCGACATGACCTATGACGTGGTGCATGTGTGGAAGGGCGGGTTCTTCCGGCTGGAGGATCATCTGGACCGGTTCCTCGCCTCCTGCGCGGGGCTCAGGCTCGATCCGGGGATGGATCGGGCGGGGCTGCGGCGGCTGCTGGCCGGGCTGGTCCGCCGCAGCGGGCTCGTGGATGCGCTGGTCTATTTCGCCTGCACCCGCGGGACGGCGGTGCCGGGCACGCGCGATCCGGCGCGGCACACCCGCCATCGCCTGTTCGCGACCGTCACGCCGCTGATCCTGCGCGGCCAGCCGGCGGAGATGCGGCGCGGGCTGCATGCGCGGCTGGTGCGCGGCATCCCGCGCATCGCGGCCGATTCGGTGAACCCGATGTGGAAGAACACGCATTGGGGCGATTTCCACCGCGCGGGCTGGATCGCGAAGGAGGCCGGCGCGGATGTCGCCGTGCTGCTGGGGCCCGATGGCGCGGTCGCCGAGGCGCCGGGGTTCAACCTGGTGGCGCTGCTGGATGGCGGGCTGGTTTCGCCGGAGGCCAATGTGCTGCCGGGCATCTCCTGCCGCGCCATGTTCGAGATCGCGGCCGATCTCGGCATCCCGGCGCGGCTCGGGCGGATCATGCCGGAGGAGCTGGCGCGGGCATCCGAGATCTTCCTCACCGCCACCTCCTGCGGGCTGTTCCCGGTGACGCGGCTGGACGGCGCGGCGGTGGGGCAGGGGGTGCCCGGCCCCGTCACCGCCCGCTTGCTCAACACCTACTACGACAGGAAGAATGCCGGCTGGCACATCACGCCGGCGGAGGCCATCGCATGACGCGCATCCTGATCCTCCTCGCGCTGCTTCTCGCCTCGCCGGCGCTGGCGCAGCGGGACCTGACCATCGTGGCCGGCGGCGGGGCGCTGCAGGACCACATGCGGCGCACGCTGTTCGAGCCCTTCGCGCGCGCCAACAACATCACGCTGCGGGATACCGCCTACGACTACAATGTTGGCCCGATCCGGGCGATGGTGCAGGCGCGCAACGTCACCTGGGACGTGGTGATGGTGGAGGCGCCCGACCTCATCCGCGGCTGCGAGGACGGCGTGTTCGAGCGGATGGACTGGACCGTGGTGGACCGCGCGAAGTTCCTCCCCGGTGGCACCACGGCCTGCGGCGCGGGGGCGATCGGCTGGGGTGTTTCCGTCTTCCGCGACACGGCGCGCAATCCGAACGGGCCGGCGAACTGGCAGGAATTCTGGGATGTGCAGCGGTTTCCCGGCCGGCGGACGCTGCGGCGCGGGGCGCGCATGACGCTCGAGATCGCGCTGATGGGGGATGGCGTGCCGGCGGCCGAGGTCTATCGCGTGCTGGCCACGCCGGCCGGGCAGCAGCGCGCCTTCGCCGCACTCGATCGCATCCGGCCGAGCCTGCATTTCTGGCAGGGCGGCCAGCAGCCGATCGAGCTGGTGAATGCGGGCGAGGTCGCCTTCGCCGTGGGCTTCGTCGGCCGCACCGCGAACGCGATCCGCGCCGGCGCGCGCTACGACCTGAACTGGGACACGCTGCTCTACAGCTTCGACTACTGGGCGGTGGTGCGCGGCAGCCCGCACGCGGCGCAGGCGATGCGGCTGATCGAGCACATCACGAGCCCAGGCCCGCTGCGCGCGCTGGCGGAGGTGTGGCCGATCAATCCGGTGACCGCGGAGGTCGCGAACGATCCGGCGGTGCGCGAGCGGAACCCGCTGATGATGAGCAACCACCAGCATCGCGGGTTGCAGATCAACACGGAGTTCTGGCTCGACAACGGGCCGGATCTGGAGCAGCGGTTTGCGAGCTGGCTGAACCGGTAGGGGGGCTTTTTCGGGCGCGAGTGGGGGGCAGCGGTCCGTTTTCTGCCGCACCCCCACCCCGACCAGCCTTCGTAAGCGGTGGCTGCGCCACCGCAACTCCGGCGTCCGACGCCTTTGGCGTCGAACCCCCCGCATGCGGGGGAGGGAGAGGGAGGCGGGGGAGGGAGGCGTCGGGCGGGGAGGGTGGAGAAGGGGGGATGCGGCAGGCGAGGTTGCTTCCGGCGTTGCTGCTCGCGCCCATCCTGGTGCTGATCGCCTTTGCCTTCCTCCTGCCGGTCGGGTTGACCCTGTTCACCGCGGTTGCAGACCGCGAATTGGCGACGGCGCTGCCGCGCACGCGGGCGGCGCTGGTTGCCTGGGATGGGCAGGGGCTGCCGCCGGACTCCGCGCAGGCGGCGCTCGCGCAGGAGCTGGCGACGGCGCTGGAGGAGCGGCGCCTCGGGGACCTTGCCTCCCGCCTCAACTTCGAGCAGCCGGGGCTGCGCGCGCTGCTGCTGCGTACCGCCCGCGCCGGCGAGCGGCTGGCGGCGCCCTATGGGGAGAGCCTGGCGGCGCTCGATCCGCGCTGGGCGGAGCCGGGGACCTGGCGGCTGCTGCGGCGCGCGGTGGGGCCGACGACCTCGCTCTATCTGCTCCGCGCGCTCGACCTGACGCGCGATGACGCGGGCCGCGTTCGGGCGGTGGAGCCGGACCAGGCGCTGTTCGTCACGCTGTTCCTCCGCACGCTCTGGGTGAGCGTGATCGTGACGCTGGCCTGCGTCGTGCTCGGCTGGCCGGTCGCCGCGGCCATCGCGGCGCTGCGGCCGCCCTGGTCCTCGCTCGCGCTGCTCGCGGTGCTGGTGCCCTTCTGGTCCTCGGTGCTGGTGCGCTCCACGGCCTGGTTCGCGCTGCTCCAGCGCGAGGGGCCGGTGAACGAGGCGCTGCTGCTGATCGGCGCGACGGCGGAGCCGATCCAGCTCGTCGGCACGCGCTTCGCGGTGCTGATCGCGACGGTCCATGTGCTGCTGCCGGTCGCGATCCTGCCGATGGTCGGCGTGATGGCGCGGCTCGACCGGCGGCATCTCCAGGCGGCGGCCTCGCTCGGCGCCTCGCCCTGGATGCGCTTCCGCCGCGTCTCGCTGCCGCTCTCGCTGCCGGGCGTGCTGGCCGGCGGCGCGATGACCTTCCTGCTCGCGGTCGGGTTCTACATCACGCCGGCGCTGGTGGGCGGGGAGCGCGACCAGCTCATCGCGTGGTTCATCGCGCAGTTCCTGAACCGCGACGTGAACTGGGGGATGGCGGCGGCGCTCTCGGTCTATCTGCTGCTGATGGCGGGGGCGGCGGTCGGGCTGTTGCGCGCGGTGTCGGGTGGGGCGCCGATCGGGGCGCGGGGCTGATGCCGGGGGCGCGGCCTTCGCTGTTCGTGCTCGGCGTCACGGTGCTGGTGCTGGCCTTCCTGCTGGCGCCGATGCTTGCCGCGGTGTGGCTTTCCTTCTCGCCGACGGAGCTGCTGCGCTTCCCGCCGCGCGGGCTCTCGCTGCGGTGGTATGCGGATTTCTTCGCGAACGAGCGCTGGGTGCTGGCGACGCGCAACAGCCTGGTCGTCGCGTCCTGCACGATGCTGGTGGCGACCGCGCTCGGCACCGCGGCGGCGCTCGGGCTGCATCTCGGGCGGTTCCGCGGGCGGGGGGTGATCCTGGCGCTGCTGACGCTGCCGATGGTGACGCCCTTCATCGTGACGGCCGCGGCGATGTTCTTCGCCTTCTCGGCCGTGGGGCTCGCCGGGACGCTGGCCGGGCTCGTGCTCGGGCATACGGTGATCGCGGTGCCCTTCGTGCTGCTGACGGTGCTGGCGAGCCTTTCGACCTTCGACGCGACGCTGCTGCGTGCCGCCGGCTCGCTCGGCGCGCCGCCCTGGATGGCCTTCCGGCGCGTGCTGCTGCCGCGCATCTGGCCGGGGGTGGCGGCGGGCGCGGTGTTCGCCTTCGCGACCTCGCTCGACGAGTTCGTCATCACGCTGTTCCTGGCCGGCCCGGGTCAGTTCACCCTGCCGCGGCAGATGTATGCGAATGTGCGCGAGTTCATGACGCCGACGATCCTGGCGGCGGCGAGCCTGCTGTTCCTCGCCTCGTTCGCGATGCTGCTGGTGACGGAGGCGCTCAGGAAGCGGCGGTGATCAGCCTTCGACGCGGAGGATCCCGGTGCCTTCCAGCACGAAGCGCCCGGCGCCGGGGCGGGCGGCGAAGACCTCGATCGGGTGCCAGAGATAGAGCCAGGGCGGGTTCGCGTGCAGGCGGCGCAGCACGGCGCCGTAGGCGGCCTCGCGCGCCGCGTCCTCGACCGCGCGGTTGGCGGCGGCGATCAGGCGCTGCGCGTCCTCGTCATGGTAGCCCTGCCACCACACGGCGCGGTTCGCGCTGCTGATCTTGTCGTCGAGGACGCGGAAGGTGGAATGGGGGGAGCTGTCGAAGATCGCGACATCGCCGATCAGCTTCCGACCGACCTCGCGGGCGTATTCGGGGCGGTCGGGCTGCACCTCGGTCCGCGTCGCGATGCCGAGGCGGTTCAGCGCATCGGCGACCGCTGCGGTGATCTCGCCGGCCTTCTCCGGCAGGGTCAGTGGCGTGCGCAGCGTGACGGGGCCGCTCACGCGCGCTTCCTCGAACAGGCGCTTCGCGCGGTCGGGGTCGTGGGGCAGGGGGCGCAGGCCGGCGGCGCGCGCGCCCAGGTGCAGCGGGCTCACGACGGTCGCCGAGAGCGCGCCGAGGCCGTGGAACAGCGCATCGAGCAGCGCCTGGCGATCCACCGCGAGGTTGATCGCGAGGCGTGCCGCCGGATGGGTGAAGGGCCCCTCGAAGCAGTTGAGGTAGTGCATGCAGGAGAGCGTGTTGAGCGCCTGGCCCCATTCGAGCCCATGGCCGCCGGGCGGGCGTTCGAGCTGCGTCGCGAGGTCGGCCTCGCCGCTCGTCAGCGCGGCGAAGCGGTCCTCGGGTGTGGCGACGGCGCGGACGCTGATCCGCTCCGGGCCGGGCGTGGCGCCGACGCGGACGAGTTCGGCCCAGCGTTCCTGTTCGAAGGCCTCGACGCGATAGGGGCCGGTGCCGAGGATCGGCGCGCCGGTGGCATCGGCGCGCGCGATGAAGAACTCGGAGAGGATGTCGAGGATGTCGGCGAAGGGCTCGGGGTTCTCGACCACGAAGCGGTCGGGCGCGGGGGCGGAGAGCTTCGCGTGCGCGAGGTAGCGGCTGTAGCTCCAGCGCATGCCGAACATGTCCACCGAATCGAGGATGCCCTCGATGGTGTCGAGCACGTGGCGCGCGGTGCAGGCGACGCCGTCATGGAAGGTGGCGCCGGGGCGGAGGTGGAAGGTCCAGCGCCGGCCGCCATCGGCCATGTCCCAGTGCGCGACGAGGGCCGGCGCGGCGCGGCCGCCTTCCACCCAGCGCAGCAGCGGCTCGAAGACCAGCGTCTTGAGCGTGAGCACCGCCTGTTCGTCGGTGACGCGGCTGGCCGGCAGGAAGCGGCAGGACTTCGCTGCGAGGCGGAGGCGGCGCATCGTGTCTCCGTCAGTGCCAGACCTCGAGGATCAACGCGGCGTCCCCCCCACCCCAGCCAGCCTTCGGCCTTGCAGCAGCGCCGCAAGCCCCCGCGAGGGGGGAGGGAGCGGTGGGGGGAGGCGCGGAGCTATTGCGGCTCGAACCGGCTCAGGATCGGGGACCAGCGGCGCTCCTCGTTCTGCATGAAGGCGAGGTGCTCGGCCGGGGTGCTCGGGGTGACCTGCACGCCGAGGCGCTCGAAGTCGGCGCGGTTCTGCGGGTTCGCCATAACCTTGTCGAAGGCGTCGCGCAGCCGCGCCAGCGCCGGCGCGGGGATGCCCTTCGGCGCGAAGAGGCCCATCCAGCTCGTCACGTTGAAGCCGGGCACCGTCTCCGCGATGGTCGGGATCTCGGGCACGGCGGGCCAGCGCGTGAGGCCCGTGACGCCGAGGGCGCGCCACTGGCCGGCGCGCACCGGCTCGAGCGCGGTGGTGATGCCGCCGAACAGCACCTGGATCGTGCCGTTCGTGAGATCCGCGCGGAGCAGCGCATCGCCGCGATAGGGAACGTGCACCATCTGCGTGCCCGTCATCTCCATGAACATCTCGGCCGAGAGATGGATGGAGCCGCCGGCGCCGGCCGAGCCGAAGTTCAGCCGGCCGGGATTGGCGCGCACATGGGCGATGAACTCCGTCACGTTGCGCGCGGGCACGGAGGGATGGACGACGAGCAGGTTGGGGGCGGAGAACATCATCCCGATCGGGTCGAAGTCGCGTTCCCAGCGGAAGGGCGTGTCGCGGATCAGGTAGCGGGTGTTGATGATGTTGGGGCCGGTGGCGAGCAGGGTGTAGCCATCGGCCGGGCTCTTCGCGGCCGCGTCCACGCCGATGTTGCCGCCGGCGCCGGAGCGGTTGTCCACCACGATGCGCTGCGGCAGTTCGCGGTTCATCGCATCGGCGAAGGCGCGCGCATGCGTGTCGGAGGAACCGCCGGCGGGGAAGGGCATGATCAGGCGGATCGGGCGGTCGGGGAAGGTGCCCTGGGCGAGCGCAGGCAGGGGCAGCAGCGCGGCCCCGAGCAGCAGATGGCGGCGTGTCGTCATGGTGGTCTCCCAGTTTCCGCGGGCATGATTGACGACCGCTTGCGGCACCGCAACAGGCGCTTTCGCGCGTATACCGCCGGTTAGCCGCGGATCACGGTGCGGATCGCGAAGCTCGACTGGATGCGCGCGACGCCCGGCATGCGCGAGAGCGCTTCCTTGTGCAGGCGCTCGTAGTCGGCGGCGTCGCGCACCTCGACGCGGAGCAGGTAGTCGGAGAGGCCGGTCATCAGGTGGCATTCGCGCACCTCGGGGCAGGTGCGGACCGCAACCTCGAAGCGGCGCAGATGCTCGTCGGTCTGGCGGTCGAGGGTGATCTGGACGATCACCGTCACGGTGTCCTTGGCGGGTGCTTCCTCGACGAGGGCGGTGTAGCCGCGGATCGTGCCGGCGCGTTCGAGCAGGCGGAGGCGGCGGAGGCAGGCGGAGGGCGAGAGGCCGACCGCGGCTGCGAGCTTCGCATTCGGCATCCGGCCATCGCGGCGGAGTTCGCGGATGATCGCGCGGTCGATCTCGTCCATGCGGCAGGACCTGCGGAATGACGCAATAATCTACGAAAATAAGGCACCAATTGCGAGGATCATCGTTGATTCCGCCGAAAATTCGCCGATCCTGCGGCTATTCTGCTGCGCGATCAGAGCGGAGCTCCCTCATGCGCGTCCTCGTCCTCGGCAGCGGCGTCGTCGGTGTCGCCAGCGCCTGGTACCTCGCCCGCGCCGGCCACCAGGTGACCGTGCTCGATCGCCAGCCGGCCGCCGGGATGGAGACGAGCTTCGCCAATGCGGGCCAGGTCTCGCCGGGCTATTCCGCCCCCTGGGCGGGGCCGGGCATCCCGATCAAGGCGATGAAGTGGCTGATGATGCGCCACCGCCCGCTGGTGCTGTGGCCGCGGCTCGATGCCGGGCTCTATCGCTGGCTGGGCCAGATGCTCGCGAACTGCACCGAGGCGGCCTATGGCGTGAACAAGACGCGCATGGTGCGGCTGGCGGAATACTCCCGCGACTGCCTGCGCGACCTGCGGGCCGAGACCGGCATCGCCTATGACGCGCGCGCCAAGGGCACGCTGCAGCTGTTCCGCACGGCGAAGCAGCTCGATGCCGTCGCGGCCGACATGGAGGTGCTGCGCAGCTTCGGCGTGCCGCATGAGCTGCTCGACGCGGCGGGCTGCGTCGCGGCGGAGCCGGCGCTCGGCCTCACGCGGGATCGCTTCGTCGGCGGGCTGCGGCTGCCGGGCGACGAGACGGGCGATGCCTTCCTGTTCACCCAGCGCCTGGCGGCGCTGGCGGCCGCCGCCGGCGTGGTGTTCCGCCAGGGCGTCACGGTGCAGGCGCTGACGACGGAGGCCGGCGAGGTGAGCGGCGTGGTGACCGATGCCGGCACCTTCACCGCCGACCGCTACGTGGTGGCGATGGGCAGCTACACGCCGGCGCTGCTGCGGCCGCTGCATGTGCATGTGCCGGTCTATCCGGTGAAGGGCTATTCGCTGACGCTGCCGGTCACCGAGGAAGCCGCGGCGCCGGTCTCCACGGTGATGGACGAGACCTACAAGGTCGCGATCACGCGGCTCGGCGACCGCATCCGCGTGGGCGGGACGGCGGAGCTCGCCGGCTTCTCGCTCCGGCTGCGCGGACCGCGGCGGGCGACGCTGGAACGCTCGGTCGGCGATCTGTTTCCGCGCGGCGGCGACCTCGCGAAGGCGAGCTTCTGGACCGGGCTGCGGCCGATGACGCCGGACGGCACGCCGGTGGTCGGGCCGACGCGCTATGCGAACCTGTTCCTCAACACCGGCCATGGCACGCTGGGCTGGACCATGGCCTGCGGCTCCGGCCGGCTGCTGGCGGATCTCGTCAGCGACCGCCAGCCGGAGATCGCGCATGGCGACCTGGCGCTGGCGCGCTACGCGCCGGCCTAGCCAGCGAGCAGGCTGGCGCCCGCGACGACCGTGAGCGCCGCGCCGGCGAGGCGGAGCGGGAGGCGGAGTTGCGGCCGGCGCGGGACCTCGCGCGCTGCCAGCAATCCTGCGCCATGCAGCGCGGCGGTGGCGAGCAGGAAGCCGAGCGCGTAGCCGAAGCCGTCGCTGCCGGTCATCTCGCTGCCATGAGCGTGGCCGTGGAACAGGCCGAACAGCGCGAGCAGCGGCAGCGCCAGGCCGAGCGGCGGCCGCGCCCGGGCCGCGACGGCGAGGCCGAGGATCGCGACGGAGGCGAGGATGCCGGCTTCGACCATCGGCAGCGCGACCGCCGCCATGCCGAGCACGCCGCCGGCGAGCATCCCGCCGAGGAAGGCGCCCGGCATCGCGAGCCGCGCGGCGCCGCCCATCAGCCCCGCGACGAGGCCGACGGCGAGCATCGCCGCCAGGTGATCCCAGCCGCCGAAGGGATGCGCGAAGCCGGCGGCGAAGCCCATAGCCGGCTCGTGGCCGGGATGGGCGAGCGCGGGGGTTGCCGCGACCAGCGCGGCGAGGACCAGCGCGGCCTTCATGCCGCGCGCTCCCGCGCGACCAGGCCGCCCTGTTCGAGGATGAAGGCTGCGATTTCCGCCACGCCCTTGTTCTCCTTGAGGTTGGTGAAGAGGAAGGGCCGCTGGCCGCGCATCCGGCGCGCGTCGCGGTCCATCACGCCAAGGTCGGCGCCGACCAGCGGCGCGAGATCGGTCTTGTTGATCACGAGCAGGTCGCTCCGCGTGATGCCGGGCCCGCCCTTGCGGGGAATCTTGTCGCCGGCGCTCACGTCGATGACGTAGATCGTCAGGTCCGCGAGTTCCGGGCTGAAGGTGGCGGCGAGGTTGTCGCCGCCGCTCTCGATGAAGAGGATCTCGAGATCGGGGAAGCGCTCGGTCATCTCGGCGACGGCGGCGAGGTTGATCGAGGCGTCCTCGCGGATCGCGGTGTGGGGGCAGCCGCCGGTCTCGACGCCCATGATGCGCTCGGGCGCGAGCGCGCCGGAGCGGGTGAGGAACTCGGCGTCCTCCTTGGTGTAGATGTCGTTGGTGATGGCGGCGACGTGGTTGCCCTCGCGCATCGCCTTGCAGAGCCGCTCGACGAGCGCGGTCTTGCCGGAGCCGACGGGGCCGCCGACGCCGACGCGATAGGGTCCGTTCGTCCGATGACCGGAGCGCACAGCGTGCGCGGAGGTCTGAATCGGACGATCAGATGACGTGCTCATGAGCGGAAGAGCCTCGTGTATTGCGTCTCGTGACGCATGGAGAGGAGGTCGATCGCGAGCGCGGAGGCGCCGAGATCGTCGGGGTGTGCGATGGCGAGCGCGGCGTCGGTCGCGTCCTGCAATGCGGGGAGCAGCGCGGCGGTGGCGATCTGGCCGTCGGTCTGGCCGAGCGGGATGAGGCGCACGCCGGCGGAAACGATGTTGGCGGCGAAGGCGGCGAGCCAGGCGAAGCAGGATTCGCGGAGCGGCAGGGCCGCGAAGCCCGCGGCGGCGCCGAAGGCCAGGGCATGCGTCAGGCTGCGCGGATGCCGCGCGGCGAAGGCGGCGAAGCCCGCATCGGGCCAGGCGGCGAGCGTGACCTGGGCGAAGGCGCCACCGGGCTGGCGTGCTTCCAGGCCGAGCTCGGCGCTGCCGCGGAAGGCGTTGCCGAGTTCCGCCAGCGCATCCAGCGCGGCATCGTCGCGTGCCTGCGCGGCGCGCCAGGCGAGGGCGAGCAGCCCGCCATCCACGGCGCCCGCGCCATGCCGCAGCGCGGCTTCCGCATAGGCGACGAGGTCCGCGCGGCGCGTCACCGCGCCCTCCTCCACCGCCATTTCCAGCGCATGGGAGTAGCTGAAGGCGCCGACCGGACAGGCCGGCGAGGTCCAGGCCAGCAGCCGCGCCAGCGCGAAGTCAGTGATGGTGGTGGTCGTGGTCATGGCCGTCGTGATGGTGGTGGTGGCCGTGGCCATGCGGATGGGAGAGCAGCCGGTTGTGCTCGCCATAGGCGCCGCCCTCGGGGTCGAAGGGCGCGCGCACTTTCGCAAGCTTCGCGCCGAGCCCTTCGAGCATGCGGATGATGACGTGGTCGTGACGGATCAGCAGGCGGTCGTCGAGCAGCTGCGTCGGCAAATGGCGGTTGCCGAGATGCCAGGCGAGGCGGATGAGCTTTGCGGGTGTCTCGGCGCGCACCTCGATCAGGTCCTCGGCGGCGGCGCGCACGCGGATGAAGCCGCCGCCGTCCAGCGCGAGCCCGTCGCCGTCGCGCATCACCTGCGCTTCCGGGAGGTCGAGCAGGAAGCTGCCGCCGCCCTCGGTGAGATAGACCTTGCGGCGGCGGTAGCGGTCGTCGAAATCCACATGCACGGTGTCGCGCGCCTCGGCCTCCGGCCAGGTGCCGGCGGGCGCGATCGCGGTGGCGCGGGGGCGGTCGGGCATCGGGCTCCTCAGAACAGGAAGTAGCGCTGCGCCAGCGGCAGCACGGAAGCAGGCTCGCAGACCAGCAGCGCGCCATCGGCGCGGACCTCGTAGGTCTCGGCATCCACCTCGATCTTCGGCAGCGCGGCGTTGCGGACCATGTCGCGCTTGGTGATGTCGCGCGTGCCCTGGACGGCGAGCAGCGGGCGGGTGAGGCCGAGGCTCGGGCCGATGCCGGCCTCGAGGGCCGCCTGGCTCACGAAGGTGACGGAGGAGAGCAGGTTGGCGCGGCCGAAGGCGCCGAACATCGGGCGGTAGTGCACGGGCTGCGGCGTCGGGATGGAGGCGTTGGGATCGCCCATCGGCGCCATCGCGATGCTGCCGCATTTCAGCACGTAGTCGGGCTTGGCGCCGAAGAAGGCGGGCGACCACAGCACGAGGTCGGCGAGCTTGCCGACCTCCACGCTGCCGACATGCGCGGCGATGCCCTGCGCGATGGCCGGGTTGATGGTGTATTTCGCGACATAGCGCTTCACGCGTTCGTTGTCGTTCTCGCCGGTTTCTTCCGGCAGGCGGCCGCGCTGCACCTTCATCTTGTGCGCGGTCTGCCAGGTGCGGGTGATGACCTCGCCGACGCGGCCCATGGCCTGGCTGTCGGAAGACATCATGGAGATGGCGCCGAGGTCGTGCAGGATGTCCTCGGCGGCGATCGTCTCCTTGCGGATGCGCGATTCGGCGAAGGCCACGTCCTCGGGGATGCGCGGGTCGAGGTGATGGCAGACCATGAGCATGTCGAGATGCTCGTCCACGGTGTTGACCGTGTAGGGCATGGTCGGGTTGGTGCTGCTCGGCAGGAAGTTCGCCTCGCCCACCACGCGCAGGATGTCGGGCGCATGGCCGCCGCCGGCGCCCTCGGTGTGGAAGGCCTGGATGGTGCGGCCGCCGACCGCGCGGATCGTGTCGTCCACGAAGCCGCTCTCGTTCAGCGTGTCGGTGTGGATGGCGATCTGCACGTCGAAGCGGTCCGCGACGGCGAGGCAGGTGTCGATGGCCTTGGGCGTGGTGCCCCAATCCTCGTGCAGCTTGAGGCCGCAGGCGCCGGCGGCGATCTGCTCCTCGAGCGCGGCGGGCAGCGCGGCGTTGCCCTTGCCGAGGAAGCCGAGATTCATCGGGAAGGCCTCGGCCGCCTGGAGCATGCGCGCGAGATGCCAGGGGCCCGGCGTGCAGGTGGTGGCGAGCGTGCCATGCGCGGGGCCGGTGCCGCCGCCGAACATCGTCGTGATGCCGGAGGCCAGCGCTTCCTCGATCTGCTGGGGGCAGATGAAGTGGATGTGCGGGTCGATGCCGCCGGCGGTGAGGATGCGGCCCTCGCCGGCGAGGATCTCGGTGCCGGGGCCGATCACGATGGTCACGCCGGGCTGCGTGTCCGGGTTGCCGGCCTTGCCGATCGCGGCGATCCGGCCGTCCTTCAGGCCGATATCGGCCTTGTAGATGCCGCTGTGATCCAGGATCAGCGCGTTGGTGATGACGGTGTCCATCGCGCCGGCGGCGCGCGTGACCTGGGACTGGCCCATGCCGTCACGGATCACCTTGCCGCCGCCGAACTTCACCTCCTCCCCATAGGTGGTCAGGTCGCGCTCCACCTGGACGACGAGATCGGTATCGGCGAGGCGCAGGCGGTCGCCGGTGGTCGGGCCGTACATGCCGGCATAGGCGCGGCGCGAAAGGCGCATCGGCATCAGAGCTTGCCCTCCGTCTCGCCGCGGAAGCCGTGGATGGTGCGCGTGCCCGCGAAGGGGATCAGCCGCACCTGGCGCGACTGCCCCGGCTCGAAGCGCACCGCGGTGCCGGCCGGGATGTCGAGGCGCATGCCGCGCGCGGCCGCGCGGTCGAAGGCGAGGCCGGGATTGGTCTCGGCGAAATGGTAGTGGCTGCCGACCTGGATCGGGCGGTCGCCGGTGTTCGCGACCTCGATCTCGATCGCGGCGCGGCCGGCATTGATCTCGATCTCGCCGGCGGCGGGGAAGAGCTCGCCGGGGATCATGCCTCACCTCCGTCCCGGATCGGCTCATGCACGGTGACGAGCTTCGTCCCGTCCGGGAAGGTCGCCTCCACCTGGATCTCGTGGATCATCTCGGCGACACCCTCCATGACCTGCGCGCGGGTGATGACGGTGGCGCCGTCGCGCATCAGCTCCGCCACGCTGCGGCCGTCGCGCGCGCCTTCCACCACGAAATCGGTGATGAGGGCGACCGCTTCCGGATGGTTGAGCTTCACGCCGCGTTCCAGCCGCCGGCGCGCCACCATCGCGGCCATCGCGACCAGCAGCTTGTCCTTCTCGCGCGGTGTAAGGTTCATCCCTGGCCTCGTCCGTTCCGCCTCAGCATGGCGCAGCCCGCCTCAACTGCGCCAGAGGCGCGGCAGGCGCGGCGGGTGGCCGAGCGCGGCCGCGCGCAGCTCCGCCACCGCCGCGCCGAGCGATGCACGTATCGCGCCAGCCTCGCCGAGCCAGCGCAGCAGCAAGAGGCCGGGTGCGACCAGGGTTGCCGCGCCATCGGCCAGGTCGCGCGCGCGGGCGCGGAATGCCTCGGCCTGCGGCACGGCGAGCAGGACCGTGCCCAGCGCATTCGCATCGCCGAGGCGGAAGCGCGCCGTGGCGGCGGCCGCATCCTGGAGGTGGAGCGAATCGGCCCAGATCAGCGCGCCGTCGCGGCGCACCCGCCAGGCATCGGCGAGGCGCCCCTGCGCGAAACGCTCGCCATGCGCGGCGCGGCCGAGCACCAGCAGTTCCGCGGCCAGCAGCCGCGCATCGGGCGCGAGCGCGAAATCGAGCCGCCGGGCGAGTCGGGCGCCGTCGAACAGGATCGTCTCCTGCGGCAGCCACTCGCAGCACGCCTCCGCCTCCACCGCGATGGCGGCGGCAATCCGTGTCTCCTCGCCGAGGCTGCGGTAGATCTTTTCCGCCGCCGGCGTCGTCGCGGTGAAGCGCGCCCGCGGCGCGAGCCGGAGCGTGCTGGCGATGCGGTCGCCGCCCGCGAGCCCGCCGGCGACATTGACGAGCGCGCCCGTCCTCGGCTCGTCCGGCTCGGCGTCGGGGAACAGCCAGCGCAGCGGCGCGGCCTGGTAGAGATGCCGCAGCCGCGCGCCATCGGGGCCGGGCCCGAGCACGAGTTCGGCGCGCCCATCGGCACGCTGATGGTTCGGCACGGCGGGCGCGTCACGCGGCATCGCGCGGAGAGTTGCACGACGCGGCGGGCGCGCAAATGTCCGGCGATGCGCGACATGGAGCGGGCGTCATCTGCCCAAGCGCGCGGCGGTGCGGCCAGAAATGGGGCACGATGCGCCCGCATGCGGTGCAGGCGCGCCGTGCGGCGCGAAGGTGAATTGGGCGATCGCGCGGCATGTACCCTGGCGGATCCCGTCGAGGGCGGACACACGCCGCATCGCGGCCCGGGTTCGGGGCGATGGGCGTGTGCGCCTTGGCGCATGGCGGGTCCGGCATGGTCGGTGCCTGCGCCACCGGCGTCGTGCAGGACGCGCGGCGGGTGACGGGCTGACTGCGCTGGGCGCTGCCGGGCGCCATCCCCGGCACGCAGAAGCGGCTCGGATCCTCGTGTTCCCGCTCGTCGTGCTGCGCTTCGTCGCGGCGATCGGCTTCCGCCTTGCGGAACGCCGCGGCGCGCCGGGTCGGCGGTGATGCGAGCCCTGTGCTACATGGCGCGGCAGAGATCGCAGGACATCCCGCATGCCCCAGCCCGCCGCGCGCCCCTGCGCGATCGTGATGTATCCCGGCGTCGGCTTCCTGCGCCCTATCGCGGAGCGGTTTCCGGAGCTCGATTTCCGCTTCCACGACACGGCGGAACCCGCCTTCGCGGAGGCCGAGGCCACGGGCGCGGTCGCCGTGATCAGCATGGGGCGGCTGATGAAGCGGGACCTTGCGATGCGCTTCGCGCGCCTGCCCGCGCTGCGCTGGATCCAGATCGCGAGCGCCGGGTCCGACCAGTTCGAGGGCTGGGAGCGGCCGCCGCATCTGCGCGTGACGCGGGGGGCGGGCGTGCTCGATACCTTCGTGGCCGAACAGGCGCTCGCGCTGCTGCTCGCGCTGCTGCGGCGCATCCCGGAGGCGGTGCTGAACCAGCAGGCGCGGGCCTGGACGGCGCCGCGCATGCTGCCGTCCAGCATCCTCGGGCGGCGCGCGGTGGTGCTCGGCTTCGGGGCGATCGGGCGCGAGATCGCGGCGCGCCTGGTCGCCTTCGGGGCCGAGGTCACGGGCGTCTCCCGCGATCCGCGGCCGCTGGCGGGCGTGGCACTCCGGCCGGTTTCAGAGCTGCACGCGGTGCTGGCGGGGGCGGAGATCCTGATGATGGCGCTGCCCGGTGGCGCGGCGACGCAGGGCATGATCGGGGCGCGCGAGCTCGCGCTGCTGGCGCCCGGGGCGGTGGTGGTGAATGTCGGCCGCGGCAGTTCGGTGGACCAGGCGGCGCTGGCCGCCGCGCTGACGGAGGGGCGGCTCGGCGGCGCCGGGCTCGATGTGGTGGAGCCGGAGCCGCTGCCGGCCGGCGATCCGCTCTGGGAGTGTCCGAACCTGCTGATCTCACCGCATCTGGGCGGGCGCGATCTGCGCCAGCCGGACCGGCTCCGCGGCCTGATCGAGAGCAACATCGCCCGCTTCCTCGCGGGCGAGCCGCTGCTGCACGAGGTGCCGTGAGGCGCGCCGCGACTCAGCTGTTCGGGCCGCGTTCCATTCCATAGGGCTGCCAGCGGCCGAGGCCTGAGCCCGGCAGCACGGTGGGGTTCACGCAGCTCATCGGCCAGCGGCCGGAGAGCACGAGCGCCATCTCCTGGCCGGCGCGGCGCTTGCGCGCCTCGTCGAAGCGCGCCGAGGCGGAGGCGTTGTGCGGCGAGAGGATGACGTGCGGCATGGCGAGGAGCGGGTTGTCGGGCTTCGCGGGCTCCACCTCGAACACGTCGAGGCCGGCGCCGGCGATCTGGCCGGATTGCAGCGCGGCGATGAGTGCTGCTTCCTGCACCGTCGGGCCGCGGCCGGTGTTGAGGAAGATCGCCGATTTCTTCATCTTCGCGAAATGCTGCGCGCCGAGCATGCCGCGGGTGTGGGGCGTATCGGGCGCGTGCATCGAGACGAAATCGGACTGGCCCAGCACCTGGTCGAGGCTCGCGGGCTGCACGCCGAGATCGGACATGATCAGCTCCTCGATGAAGGGGTCGTAGGCCATCATCCGCAGGCCGAAGGGCGCGGCGCGCTTCGCGACGAGGCGCGCGACGCGGCCGAAGGAGATGAAGCCGAGCGTCATGCCCATCAGGCGCGGAATCTTGAGAAGCTGCGGGCGGCCCTCGGCCCAGCGGCCCTCGCGCACCATCCGGTCCTGCTCGATGGCGCGCCGGTGCGTCGCCAGCAGCAGCATCATCGCGTGGTCGGCGACTTCCTCGATGAAGGTGTCGGGGCAGTTGGTGACGGGGATGCCGTGCTCCGTCGCGGCGATCACGTCCACATAGTCCACGCCCACGGTGGCGCAGGTGATCACCTTGGCCTTCGTCAGCGCCGCGATCATCGGCCGGGTGAACTTCATGCCCTTGGCATAGACCGCATCGGCCGTGGGTGCCGCGGCGATGAAGGCGGCCTCCGTCGCGTCGCATTCCACGATCTCGGCGCCGAGCCGCTCGAGCGCCTCCATCTCGAAGCCGTAGCCGCCGCCGGCGGTGGTGAAGGAGGCGCCCGCGGGCGTCAGGATGCGCGGCCTGGACATGGTTTCCCCTCAGCTTGTCGTGCCGCGACGTTGCTCTAGGCTCGCCGCCTCGACAAGGGAGCGGCGCGGCATGGCACGTCTGCAAGGCAGGATCGCCTGGGTCACGGGCGCGGGCAGCGGGATCGGGGAGGCCGCGGCGCTGGCGCTGGCGGAGGAGGGCGCGACGCTGGTGCTGACCGGGCGGCGGGAGGCGCCGCTGCGGGCCCTTGCCGAGCGCATCGGCGCGCAGGCCCATGTGCAGGCGGCGGACCTGATGGACGCCGCGCAGGTCAAGCGCGTCGGCGCCTTCATCGGGGAGCGCTTCGGCCGGCTCGACATCCTGGTCAACAATGCGGGCCTGAACATCACGCCGCGGCGCTGGGCGGTGCTGACGACCGAAGGCGTGGACGAGCTGGTCCGCGGCAACCTCAACAGCGCGATGTATTGCGTGACGGTGGCGCTGCCCTTCATGCGCGCGCAGCGGGACGGCGTGCTGATCCACACGGCGAGCCTGGCGGGGCGGCAGGTCTCGCCGCTTGGCGGGGCCGGCTATACGGCGGCCAAGCACGGCGTGGTGGCGATGAGCCACAGCCTCAACATGGAGGAGGGCGTGAACGGCATCCGCAGCTGCGCTGTGCTGCCGGGGGAGGTCGCGACGCCGATCCTCGACAAGCGGCCGAACCCGGTGAGTGCGGAGGAGCGGGCGCGGATGGTGCAGAGCGCGGATGTCGGCGACCTGATCCGCTACGTCGCCTGCCTGCCGCCGCATGTGGTGATCAACGAGGTGTGGATCACGCCGACCCACAACCGCGTCAACATCGCCACGATGGAGCGGAAGCTGTGATCGGGGGGGATATGCGGGCGGTCGGCGCGCGCTGATCCTCGCACCCCCATCCCAACCCTCCCCCGCGTTGCGAGGGAGGGAGGCGCGAAGCGGGGGAGGGAGATGCTATTCCTTCACGGCGCCTGTCAGGCTTGAGACGTAGTAGTCCACGAAGAAGGAATAGAAGATCGCGACGGGGAGGGAGCCGAGAAGGCTGCCGGCCATGAGTGCGCCCCACTGGTAGACGTCGCCGGTGACGAGCTCGGTCAGGATCGCCACGGGGACGGTCTTGTTCTCGCTGCTCTGGATGAAGGCGAGCGCGTAGATGAACTCGTTCCAGGAGAGGGTGAAGCTGAAGATGCCGGCCGAGATCAGGCCGGGGACGGCCAGCGGCAGGGTGATGCGGCGGAGGATCTGGAGCCGGGTCGCGCCGTCGATCAGCGCGCATTCCTCGAGCTCATAGGGGATCGACTTGAAGTAGCCGATCAGCAGCCAGGTGCAGAAGGGGATCAGGAAGGTCGGGTAGGTGAGGATCAGCGCGAAGGGCGTGTCGAACAGGCCGAGCTGGAAGACCATCGTGGCCAGCGGGATGAACAGGATGGAGGGCGGCACGAGGTAGGCGAGGTAGATCGCGAGCCCGACATACTGGCTGCCCTGGAAGCGGAGCCGCTGGATCGCATAGGCGGCCAGCGTGCTGGCGAAGAGCGAGAGGAAGGTGGCGGCGAAGGCCACCAGCATCGTCGTCCAGAGCCACTTCGGATAGGCCGTGCGGAACAGCAGGTGATAGATGTGCTCGAGCGTCGGCGAGGTGATCCAGAGCGGGTTGTGCGTGCCGTAGTCATACAGCTCGGCATTCGGTTTGAAGGCCGTCAGCGTCATCCAGTAGAAGGGGAAGAGCAGGATGATGACGAAGCAGGCGAGCGGCAGGTAGAGCACCACCCAGCGCCGCGTCCGGCTCTCCCAGGAGAGCATCTCCGGCGTGGCGGAGGCGGTGTTGGTGGTGCCCGGGCTGGCGGCGACGTCCGACATCAGTCGTTGCTCTCCCCTTGCTGCCACTTGCGCCGAGCGAGCGCGAAGTAGCTGAACAGCGTGGCGAAGACGAGGAAGGGGATCATCGAGACGGCGATCGCGGCACCCTCGCCGAGCTGGCCGCCCGGGATGCCGCGCTGGAAGGCGAGGGTCGCCAGGATGTGCGTGGAATTCACCGGACCGCCGCGGGTGATCGAATAGACCAGCTGGAAATCGGTGAAGGTGAAGATGATCGAGAAGGTCATCACGATCGCCAGGATCGGCAGCAGCATCGGGAAGGTGATGTGGCGGAAGCGCTGCCAGGGCGTCGCGCCATCCAGCAGCGCGGCCTCGTAGAGGGAGGGCGAGATGGTCTGCAGGCCGGCGAGCAGCGTGATCGCCACGAACGGGATGCCGCGCCAGACGTTGGCCGCGATGACGGAAGCGCGGGCATTCTCGGGATCGCCAAGGAAATTGATGCGCGTGTCGATGATGCCGAGCTCGATCAGCGCCCAGGAGATGATCGAGAATTGTGAGTCGTAGATCCACCAGAAGGCGATGGCCGAGAGCACTGTCGGCACCACCCAGGGCAGGAGCACGATGGCGCGCAGCAGCGACTTCATCGGCAGGTGCTGGTTCAGCAGCAGCGCGAGCCAGAGGCCGAGCGCGAACTTACCGACCGTCGCGACCGCCGTGTAGAAGCAGGAATAGAACACCGCGCTCCAGAAGATCGGGTCCTCGAACAGGAACTCGAAGTTCTCGAGCCCGACCCAGATGCCCTTCCGCCCGATCGTCTGGTCGGTGAAGGCGAGGAAGATGCCCAAGCCCAGCGGATAGGTCAGGAAGGTCATCAGCAGCCCGACCGCGGGCAGCAGGCAGATGACGATCAGGAAGGCCTTGTTGTCGAACAGCCGCGCGAGCGCGCCAGGCTGCTGGCGGACCTTGGTCCAGGCGGGCGCGGCGGCGGCTGTGGACATGGGACCTTCCGGGGAATGCGGCGGCGCCCGCTGCCGGGCGCCGCCCTTTGGTTCAGCCGCGACGGCGGAAGTAGCGAGTCGCGCGGCGCTCGGCCTCGGCGGCCGCCTGGGCGGGCGTCGCCTGGCCCGAGGCGACGGAGGCGCACATCTGCACGAGCACGTAGTCGGCGGTGGCCGCGACCGAGCCTTCGGTGATCGGGCCCTTGTAGCCGTTCCAGAAGTTGTTGTTCATCGTGTCGCGGAACACCGTCACCTTCGGGTCGCTGTTCCAGACGGCGCTGGCGGCATATGCGTTCAGCGGCTGCGACCAGTAGCCGATATTGGCGGTCAGCCACGGATCGTACTGCTCGGCTTCCATCAGGAAGGTCAGCAGGGCCTTGGCCGCGTTGGGGAAGCGGCTGTGGCGGAACACCATGGCGTTCAGCGTCAGCCCCGCATTCGGCGCCTGGTCGAGCAGGCCCTTCGGCATGGGCGTGATCGAGGTGTCGTCGGCCAGCGGGCGCGTCGCCGGGTCGTTCTTCAGCGAGAAGTAGAGCGAGATGCCGTTCTGCGTGAGATGCACCTCGTTCGCCGTGTAGGCGCGGTTGTTGCTGATGTCGTTCCAGGCCAGCGTGCCGGGGACGAAGGTGGGGTAGAGCTCGCGCAGGTAGTTCAGCGCGTTGATGGTCTGCGGGCTGTTGATCGCGACATTGCCCTGCTCGTCCACCAGGTAGCCGCCATGCGACCAGACCAGCCATTCGGCGAAGGCGTTGCCGTCACCGACCGCGTTGCCCAGCGCGAAGCCGGCCGGCTTGTTGATGCGGCGCAGCGCCTGGCAGAGCCGGAGGAAGCCCGCATGGTCCTCGGGCGGGCGCTCGAAGCCGGCCTCGCGCAGCGAGGAGGTGCGCCAGACGGCCGGCCCGCCCGAGGCGCCGAAGGGCAGCGCGATCCAGCGGCCCTGGCGGATGCCATAGGCCCGCGCCAGCGGCCGCCAGCCGCCGTATTTCGTGCCGAGGTAGTTCGCCACGTCGGTCATGTCGTGGATCTTGTCGGCGAACAGGTGCGGGCCGGCGTTGAAGCCGATGATGATGTCGGGCCCGGCATTGGTGTTCGCCGTGACCGCCGTCTGCTGGGTGATGTCCTCCCAGCCCACGAAGTCCACGCGCACCTCGATGCCGTGCTGCTGCGCGAAGCGGGCGCAGTTGGCGCGCCACACATCCTCGTCCGGCTGCACGAAGCGCACGGGGCGCAGCATGCGGATCGACGCGCCGCGCTCGATCGGCAGGTTGGGCGGCGTCGCCGGCTGGGTGACGATCTGCGCGCCGGCGCTGCCGGCGATGGCGGCGCCACCGAGGGCCAGCGCCGTGCGGCGGGTGATGTCGTAGGTCATGTGCTTCGCTTCCTCCTTGTTGGTTGGCTCTAGAGTCGCTGCCCGTCCGCGCCGAACAGGTGGACGAGGGAGAGGTCCGGCTTGACGTGGAGTGTCTCGCCGGGGCGGCCGGAGACGCGCTCGCGGAAGGCGCCGATCAGCGGCGTCTCGCCGATCCGCATCGAGACCTGGGTCTCGGACCCGGTCGGCTCGACGATGGTGATCCTGGCGGGGAGGCCGTCATCGGCCAGAAGCAGGTGTTCGGGGCGGATGCCGTAGGTGGTGGCGGCCGCGGAGGCGCCGGGCGGCAGCGGCAGCAGCGCGCCGCCCTCGGTGCGGAAGCCGCCATCGGCGACGCGGCCGGGCAGCAGGTTCATCGCCGGGCTGCCGATGAAGCCGGCCACGAAGGTATTGGCGGGCTTGTCATAGAGGTCGAGCGGGCGCCCCGCCTGCTCGATCCGGCCCGAATGCATCACGACGATCTGATCGGCCATGGTCATGGCCTCGATCTGGTCATGGGTGACGTAGACGGTGGTGGTGGCGAGGCGCTGCTGCAATTCGCGGATCTCGCTGCGCATCTGCACGCGCAGCTTGGCATCGAGGTTGGAGAGCGGCTCGTCGAACAGGAAGACCTGGGGATGGCGCACGATCGCGCGGCCCATGGCCACGCGCTGCCGCTGGCCGCCGGAGAGCTGCCGCGGGTAGCGGTCGAGCAGGGCTTCGAGGCCCAGGATGCGCGCGGCGTTCCGCACCTCGCGCTCCATCACATCGGCCGGCGCCTTCGCGAGCTTCATGGAGAAGCCCATGTTGTCGCGCACCGTCATGTGCGGATAGAGCGCGTAGTTCTGGAACACCATCGCGATGTCGCGGTCCTTGGGGGGAACATTGTTCACCACCCGACCGCCGATCGCGATTTCCCCGCCGGTGATGTTCTCGAGCCCGGCGATCATGCGGAGCAGCGTGGACTTGCCGCAGCCCGAAGGGCCGACCAGCACCACGAACTCGCCATCGGCGATCTCGACATCCACGCCATGCAGGATCTGGGTGCTGCCGAACGCCTTCCTGGCCTGCCGCACCGAGACCGTCGCCATCCGAATCCCTCCCCACGCGCCCAGCTTGCGTGGGCTGCAACGCGTGCAGGCTAACCACCCTTCGCGCGGGCGCGCAACCATCGCCGTGCGCGCGGGCGCGCAACCATTGGCCTTCTGCACCCGCGTCTGGACGCCCGCGCTTAGCAGCGCTAGGCAAGATGCTTCACCACAACCGAACGAAGCCGGATGCCGGAACACCATCGGCGCCTCGCCGCGCTGCTCGGCGCGCTCACCGCGCTCGGGCCGCTCGGCGTGGACATGTATCTGCCTGCCTTCCCGGCGATGGCGCGCGATCTCGCGGCCGAGCCGGCGGCGATCCAGCGCAGCCTCGCGGCCTTCCTGCTCGGCCTCGCGCTCGGCCAGGTCGCGGTGGGGCCGCTGGCGGACCGCTTCGGGCGGCGCGTGCCGCTGTTCTTCGGGCTCGCGCTCTTCGCGCTCGCTTCCGCCGGCTGCGCGCTGGCGGCCTCGGCCGAGGCGCTGACGGCGCTGCGCGTGGTGCAGGCGCTCGGCGGCTGCGCGGGGATGGTGGTGGCGCGCGCGGTGGTGCGCGACCTCTGCGACGAGCGCGGCGCGGTGCGGATGATGGCGATGCTGATGCTGGTGATGGGGGCGGCGCCGATCCTGGCGCCGCTGCTCGGCGCGGGGCTGCTCGCGGCCCTCGGCTGGCGTGCCATCTTCTGGGCGCTTGCGATCTATGGTTGCGCGGCGCTCCTGCTGTGCGCGACCTTCCTCACGGAAACGCTACCGCCGGAGCGGCGCCGGCGCGATGGGCCGGGCGCCATCGTCGCGGTCTATCTCCAGATCGCGCGCGACCGCCGGTTCCTGGCGCATGCGCTGGCGGGCGCGGTGCCGATGCTCGGGCTCTTCGCCTATCTCGTCGCCTCGCCGATCGTGCTGATGGGCGTGCATGGGCTGGGGCCGACGCAGTACGGCCTTGCCTTCGGCGCCAACGCCTTCGGGCTGATCCTGGCGAGCCAGGTGATCGCGCGGCTGGCGCGGCGGCATCCGCCGGCGCGGCTGATCCTGTTCGCGCTGATGGCCTGCGCGGGTGCCGGGCTGACGGTGCCGATGGCCGCCGCGACGGGCGCGCTGTGGCCGCTGCTCGGCGCGCTGTTCCTGTTCATGTCGGTGATGGGGGCGGTGCTGCCGCTGGCCTCGGCGCTGGCGATGGCGCCGATGGGGCGCGTCGCGGGCAGCGCCTCGGCGCTGATCGGGACGCTGCAGTTCGGCGGCGGGGCGGTGGTGGGCATCGGGCTCGGCCTGCTCGGCGCGGCCTCGGTCTGGCCGATGGCGCTGATCGTGGCCTGCGCGGGAAGCGGCGGGCTTGCCGCGCATCTGCTGCTACGCGGAAACTAGCCGCTCCGCCGCCGTCACGACCTTCGCCGCATCGGGCTTCAGCGCATCCTCGAGCGGCGGCGCGAAGGGCACCGGCACGCGCGGCTGGCCGAGCCGCGCCGCGGCGCGCAGCGCGCCGGGGCCGAGCCGTTCGGTCACGCGGGCCAGCACCTCGGCGCCGAAGCCGCCGACCGTCACCGCCTCATGCACCACCAGCAGGCGGCGCGTGCGCGCGGCACTTTCGCACACCGCCTGCTCGTCCCACGGCCAGAGCGTGCGGAGATCGAGCACATCGGCGGAGATTCCGCGCGCAGCGAGGGTTTCCATCGCCTCGGCGACCGCCGGCACCATCGCCGACCAGGTGACGATGGTGAGATCGGTGCCTTCGCGCATGCGTCGCGCCCGGCCGAAGGGGATCGGCGCGATCTCGGCGGCGACCTCGCCCGTCAGCGGAAAGAGGTTCTTCGGATCGAAGAACAGCACCGGATCGTCGCTGCGGATCGCGGCGACGAGCAGGCCGGCCGCATCGGCCGGCGTCGCGGGCACCGCGACCACCACGCCGGGGATGTGGGTGAACCAGGATTCCAGCGTCTGGCTGTGCTGCGCGGCGGAGTTGCGCCAGATGCCGTGCGGCATGCGGACCACCACGGCCGGCCGCGCCTGGCCGCCGAACATGTAGCGGACCTTGGCGATCTGGTTCACCAGCTCGTCCATCGCGCACATCACGAAGTCGAAGATCCGCATCTCGATGATCGGGCGGGTGCCGACCAGCGCGGCGCCGAGGCCCGCGCCCATGATCGTGCTTTCGGAGATCGGCGTGGAGACGACGCGCTGCGGCCCGAACTCCTCGAGGAAGCCGCGGTACTGGCCGAACAGGCCGCCGCGCGCGACATCCTCGCCCAGCACCCAGATGCGCGGATCGCGCCGCATCTCCTGCAAGGCCGCCAGGCGACAGGCCTCTACGAGCGTGACCTCCGCCATCTCAGGCGGCCTCCGCCGCGGCGCCGGAATCCTGGACATCCTCCCACGCGATCGCCGGATCGGGCCAGGGGGCGGCGAGCGCGGCTTCCCGCGCGCGGCCCATCTCGGCGCGCGCATCGCCCTCGATGCCGTCGAGCAGCTTCGGCGCCGCGCCTTCCTCCAGCAGCCGGGCGCGCAGGCGCAGCAGCGGCTCCGCCGCGCGCGCGGCCTCCACCTCCGCGGCCTCGCGCCAGGCGGCGGGATCGGTGCTGGTGTGGCCGGTGAGGCGATAGGTCGTCGCGTGCAGCAGGCGCGGGCCGGCGCCGCCGCGGATGGCCGCGACCAGGCGGGCGGCGGCCTCGTCCACCGCCGCGGCGTCGTTGCCGTCCACCGTCTCGCCCGGCACGCCGAGCGCCTCGGCGCGCGCGAGCACGCCGGGGCCGGCGGTGACGCTTTCGGCCCGGGTGAAGGCGGCGACGCCGTTGTCCTCGCAGACGAAGAGCACCGGCAGGCGGAACAGTGCCGCCCAGTTCAGGCCTTCCAGGAACGGCCCGCGGTTGATCGCGCCATCGCCGAAGAAGCAGCAGACCAGCGCGTCCGAGCCGAGCAGGCGGAGCCCCTGCGCCGCGCCGACCGCGATCGGGATGCCGCCGGCCACCACGCCGTTCGCGCCGAGCATGCCGACCGAGAAATCGGCGATGTGCATCGAGCCGCCCTTGCCGCGGCAATGCCCGCCGGCGCGGCCGAGCAGTTCCTCCATCATCCCGGCGATCCCCGCGCCCTTGGCGATGGCGTGGCCGTGGCCGCGATGGTTGGAGGTGATGCGGTCATCGCCGCGGAGGTTGAGGCAGACGCCTGCCGCCACCGCTTCCTGCCCCACCGAGACATGCAGCGGGCCGGGAATCTCGCCTGCGCGATGCGCGGCGAGGGCGGTTTCCTCGAAGGCGCGGATGCGCCACATCGTCGTGTAGAGCGCGAGCAGCCTTGCGCGATTGTCCCCGCCGGACGCCATCGATGGCCTTCCCCCAACCTGCCCCTCTCGAACGCCGGGGGCTTGCGGAGCATGCGTGAGCGGGCGAGAGAATCAAGACGGGGAGGGGACATGCCGCTCGTGCTCGACAGCGTGACGCATCTGCCGCCCGCCGCGAGCGGGCAGGTGGCGCTCTGCGCGAGTCATGGGGGCGTCTATGCGGCCTGGTATGCGGCGCGGCGCGGCGTCGCGGCGCTGCTGCTGCACGATGCGGGGATCGGGCGCGAGGAAGCGGGGATCGGCGGGCTCGGCTGGCTCGCGGCGCGCGGCGTGGCCTGCGCGGCGATCGGGCATGGGACGGCGCGGATCGGCGATGGCGCCGACATGGCGGCGCGCGGGCTGCTTTCCGCCGTCAACGGGCCGGCCGCGGCGCTCGGGCTGCGCGAGGGCATGACGGCGGGCGAGGCGCTCGCCCGGCTGGAAGGCGCTGCGCTGCCGCCCGCGGCGGTGGCGGAGGCGATGGACGAGGCGCGGCGGGAGATCGGGCTGATCGGCGCAATCCGCATCCTCGCGCTGGATTCCAACGGGCTGGTGGAGGCGGGCGATGCGGGCCATGTTGTCGTCACCGGCTCGCATGGCGGGCTGCTCGGGGGCAAGCCGGCGAGCGCGGTGAAGGCCGGGGTGCTGATCGCGCTCTACAACGATGCGGGGATCGGGGTGGATGGCGCGGGGCTGTCGCGGCTGCCGGCGCTGGATGCGCGGGGGATCGCTGCGGGCTGCGTCTCCTGCTTCTCGGCGCGCATCGGCGATGCGCTGTCCACCTGGAACCATGGCTACATCTCTGCGCTCAACCGCACCGCGGCCGCGCGCGGCGGGCGCATCGGCCAATCCGCGCGCGACTTTGTCGCCGCCATCCTGGAGCATCGCTGAATGAGTTCGAACGCCACGCGCCGGATGAGCGGAGGCCAGGCGCTGGCCGAGATGCTGAGGCTGCACGAGGCGGGGCCGATGTTCGGCATGGGCGGCTTCCAGCTGCTGCCCTTCTACGAGGCCTGCCGGGCGCTCGGCGTGCGGCACATGCTGATCAACGACGAGCGCTGCGGCGCCTTCGCGGCGGACGCCTATGCGCGCGTCACCAACCGCCCGGGGCTGGTGGACGGCACGCTCGGGCCGGGCGCGACCAACCTCGCGACCGGGCTGGCGGAAGCCTTCAACGCGGGGATGCCGATGATCGCGATCATCGGCGACGCCAACCGCCAGCATGCGTGGAAGAACATGACGCAGGAGGCGCGGCAGTTCGACGTGCTGCGGCCGCTGGTGAAGGAGGCGATCCGCGTCGAGGTCATCGCCCGCATCCCGGAGCATCTGCGCCGTGCCTTCGCGGTGGCGACCTCCGGCCGGCCGGGGCCGGTGCTGGTCGCGGTGCCGGAGGATGTGGCGCATGGCGAGCATGAGTTCGACGCGAGCGACTTCTGGGTGGACCCCGGCACGCTGGCCGCGCAGGCGCGCCGGATGCGGCCGGACGCGCAGGACCTCGGCCGCGCGGCGGCGCTGCTGGCCAAGGCGGAGCGGCCCCTGATCCTGGCGGGCGGCGGCGTGCATATCAGCGCCGCGCAGCAGGCGCTGACGCATTTCGCCGAGGCGCAGGGCATCCCGGTGGCGCACACCATGTCGGGCAAGGGCGCGATCGCCTGCACCCATGCGCTGTCGGCGGGCGTGTTCGGGCGCTATTCGCGCATCGCCAACGACCTCATCGGGATGAGCGACTGCCTGTTCGTCGTCGGCTGCAAGCTCGGCGAGATCGCGACCAGGCGCTTCACGCTGATGCCTTCCGGCGTGCCGCTGATCCATCTCGACGTGCTGCCCGAGGAGATCGGGCGGACCACGCGCACCGATGTCGCGCTCGCGGGCGATGCGCGGGCGACGATCGAGGAGCTTGCGGGCCTGCTCGGCGATGGCGGACGGCGCGCGGCGGCGCGCGCGGGCTGGTGCGCGGAGGTGCCGAAGCGCATGGCCGCCTGGCGCGAGGGCGCGCGCGAGCGGCTGGAGAGTGTCGAGAGCCCGATCAATGTCGGCCGGCTGCTCGGCGAGCTGAACAAGGTGATGCCCGAGGACGCGGTGCTGGTCGCAGATGGCGGCTTCGCCGCGCATTGGGGGGCGCTGTTCCATGACACCAAGCGGCCGGGCCGGGGGTTCGTCGCGGATCGCGGCTTCGCCTCCATCGGCTATGGCGTGCCGGGCGGGATCGGCGCGCAGCTCGGCGTGGGGAAGGGGCGGCGCGTCGTCTCGCTGACCGGCGATGGCGGCTTCAACATGTCCATGGGCGAGCTGGAGACGGCGCGGCGCGCCGGCGCGCCCTTCGTCTGCTGCATCTTCAACAACGCCGCGAGCGGCTACGTGAAGGCGCTGCAGCATGCGGTGTTCGGGCCCGGGAACTACCAGTCCTCCGACCTGGTGGAGATGGACTATGCCGCGATCACGCGGGCCATGGGCTGCCACGGCATCCGCGTGACGGACCCGGAGAAGCTGAACGCGGCGCTGCGGGAGGGCCTGGAGAACACCGACACGCCGACCGTGCTCGACATCGTCGTGACGCGCGATCCGGCGCGGATGCTGCCGGCGGCGGACAACCGGACGCTCAAGGTCGAGAAGGGCGACCGGCCGGTGTGATGATCGCCGCCGCCGCCAATCTCGGCCGCCTGCTGACGCAGACGGCGCGCCGCCTGCCCGATGCGCCGGCGCTGGTCTGGCGCGATCGCCGCTGGTCCTTCGCGGAGCTGGATGCGCGGGTGGATCGGCTGGCCGCCGCGCTGCGTGGCCTCGGCGTCGCGAAGGGCGACCGCGTGCTGGTGCATTCGCGCAACTCGAACGCGATGTTCGAGAGCCAATGGGCCTGCTGGAAGGCCGGCGCGGTCTGGGTGCCGACCAATTTCCGCCTGACGCCGGCGGAGGTCGCCTATCTCGGCGCCTCCTCGCGCGCCGTCGCGATGATCCGCGATGCCGGCTTCGCGGGGCATGCGGAGGCGGTGCGCGGCGCCTCGGCGCATCTGCGGCATGTCGTCGCGGTGGGGGATGCCGGGGCGGGGGAGACGGACTACGAGGCGCTGCTCGCCGCCGCGACGCCGCCGCCGCGCGACCATGAGGCGGAGGTGGCCTATGCCGATCCGGCCTGGTTCTTCTACACCTCCGGCACCACGGGCCGGCCCAAGGCGGCGGTGCTGACGCATGGGCAGCTTTCCTTCGTCGTGACGAACCACCTGGCGGACCTGATGCCGGGCACGACCGAGCGCGACGCCTCGCTGGTGGTCGCGCCGCTCTCGCATGGGGCGGGCATCCACCAGATGGCGCAGGTGGCGCGCGGCGCGGTGACGGTGCTGACCGCCGGCGAGAAGCTCGACCCCGCGGAGGCCTGGGCGCTGGTGGCGCGGCACCGCGTGAGCAACATGTTCACCGTGCCGACGATCCTGACCGCGCTGGTGCGCCACCCGGCGGTGGACGCGCATGACCACACCAGCCTGCGCCACGTGATCTATGCCGGCGCGCCGATGTATGAGGCCGACCAGGCGGAGGCGCTGCGGAAGCTCGGCCCCTGCCTGGTGCAGTATTTCGGGCTCGGCGAGGTGACCGGCAACATCACCGTGCTGCGGCCGGACATGCACACGCCCGAGAATGCCGGAAGCTGCGGCGTGGCGCGGACGGGGATGGAGATCGCGATCCTGGACGAGCAGGGCGCCCGGCTGCCGCCCGATGCGATCGGCGAGATCTGCGTGCGCGGCCCGGCGGTCTTTGCCGGCTACTTCGAGAACGAGGCGGCGAACCGCAAGGCCTTCGCGGGCGGCTGGTTCCACACCGGCGATCTCGGCACGCTCGATGCGCGCGGCTTCCTGCGCATCACCGGCCGGGCGAGCGACATGTACATCTCGGGCGGGTCGAATGTGTACCCGCGGGAGGCGGAGGAGGCGATCCTGACGCATCCGGCCGTCGCGGAATGCGCGGTGGTCGGGCTGCCGCATCCGAAATGGGGCGAGGCGGGTATCGCCTGCGTGGTGCCGCGCGAGGGGATGGCGGTGGAGGAGGGCGCGATCCTCGCGCATCTGAAGGACCGGATCGCCCGCTACAAGCAGCCGCTGCGCGTGGTGGTGTGGGAGAGCCTGCCGAAATCCGGCTACGGCAAGGTGCCGAAGGCGTTGGTGAAGGCACGGCTGGAAGCGGAGGGTCACTCGTTCTAGACGGGTGTGCCCCCCCACCCCAACCCTCCCCCGCGAGGGGGGAGGGAGCAGGGCGGAGCCGGCGTGACCCGTTGGAGCGACTGATGACCGCCACCCTCTTCGCCAATGCCCGCATCCTGGACGGCACGCAGGACCACGCCGTGGACGGCCATGTGCTGGTCGAGGACGGCGTGATCCGCGAGGTCTCCGACCGGCCGATCGCAGCGGCCTCGGCGCGCAAGGTCGATCTCGCCGGGCGCACGCTGATGCCGGGACTGATCGACGCGCATGTGCATGTGATCGCGTCGGAGGTGAACCTCGCGCGGCATGCGCTGCTGCCGGATGCGCTCGTCGCCTTCCGGGCGGCGAAGATCATGAAGGGCATGCTGCTGCGCGGGTTCACCACGATCCGCGATCTCGGCGGCGCCACCGAGGGGCTGCGCGCGGCGCGCGAGGAAGGGCATTTCGACGCGCCGCGCATGGTGATCTGCGGCAAGGCGATCTCTTCCACCGGCGGGCACAGCGACGGGCGGGGGCGCTGGGACAGCCGCGACATGCACTGGCTGGAACAGCGCCTGGGCTGCCTCGGCCGCGTCGCGGACGGCGTGGACGCGGTGCGCCGCGCCTGCCGCGAGGAGATCAAGGCCGGCGCCGACTACATCAAGATCATGGCGAATGGCGGCGTGGCGAGCCCGACCGACCCCATCGCCTTCCTCGGCTACAGCAAGGACGAGATGCGCGCGGCGGTGGAGGAGGCGGCGATGGCGCAGACCTATGTCGCGGCGCACCTCTACACCGACGAGGCGATCGGCCGCGCCGTGGAGTGCGGCGTGTGGAGCCTGGAGCATTGCAACCTCATCGAGGAGGCGACCGCGCGGAAGGCCGCCGAGGCCGGCTGCATCGCCTGCCCCACCCTCGTCACCTACCAGGCGCTGAAGGATGAGGGGGCGAGCCTCGGCCTGCCGCCGGTGAGCGTCGCGAAGATCGACACCGTGCGCCTCGCCGGGCTCGAGAGCCTGGAGAAGATGCGCCGCGCGGGGCTGACCATGGCCTTCGGCACCGACCTGCTCGGCGAGATGCACCGCCACCAGTCGGAGGAATTCGTGATCCGCGGCCGCGTGCTGCCGGCGATCGAGGTGATCCGCAGCACCACGGTCCACGCGGCGAGGCTGCTGCGGATGGAGGGGAGGATCGGCACCGTGGCGCCCGGGGCCTTCGCGGACCTGATCGTGGTGGACGGCGATCCGCTGAAGGACCTGGCGCTGCTGACGGGGCAGGGGCAGCACCTGCCGGCGATCATGCTCGGCGGGCGGTTCGTGAAGGATCAGTTGTCGGCGTGACGCGAGACCTGGGCGCGCTCGCCCAGGATCCCCCTCGGTCGCAGCACCAGGATGGCGGCGATCAGCACGCCGATCAGCACCACCTGCAGCGCCGCGCCGCGTGCCTGCTCGGCGGCGGGCAGCAGCGCGCGGATGAGGCCGCCCGAACTGCTCCAGACGAGCCAGACCGCCGCCGCGCCGAGCACCGCGCCGGCATTGTTGCCGCTGCCGCCGACGATCAGCATCGCCCAGACCTGGAAGGTGAGGATCGGGAGGAAATCCTCGGGCGCGATGTAGCCGACGAAATGCGCGTAGAGCGCGCCGGCCAGGCCCATCAGCATGCAGCCGAGGACGAAGGCCTGGAGGCGGAAGGCGGCGGCGCGCTTGCCGAGGGAGGCGGCGGCGAGTTCGTCTTCCCGGATCGCGCGCAGCACGCGGCCCCAGGGGCTGGCGACGAGGCGTTCGAGCGCCCACCAGGCGAGGCCGAGCACGGCGAGCACCAGCGCGAGATAGGCGGCGTTCCAGGCGAGGCCGGTGCCGAGCAGGCCGGACAGCGGCTTCGGGATGGACTGGATGCCGAAGGGACCGCCGGTGACGGATTGCGCGTTCAGCGCGACGAGCTGGATCACCACCGCGACGCCGAAGGTGGTGATGGCGAGGTAGTCCTCGCGCAGGCGGAGCGTGGCGACCCCGACGACGAAGGCGACGAGGCCCGAGAGCGCCATCGCGCCGAGCCAGCCGAGCGCGACCGGCAGGCCGAAGCCGCCGAAGCGGTCGGGCTCGGGCGGGCCGGTGAGCAGCGCGGAGGCATAGGCGCCGACGGCCACGAAGCCCGCGACACCCACGTTGAACAGGCCGCAGAAGCCCCATTGCAGGTTGAGGCCAAGCGCCATCACCGCGAAGACCGTGGCGAAGACCAGGAAGAAGGCGGCGTAGTTCAGGAAAGCGAGCGGTTCCATCAGGCGCGCTCCCCGAACAGGCCGGAGGGCTTCGCGAGCAGGATCGCGATGAGCACGGCGAAGGCCGTCGCCGCGCGGTATTCCGCGCCGACCAGGGGGACGGAGAAGCTTTCGGCCAGGCCCACGATGTAGCCGCCGGCGACCGCGCCGCGGATGCTGCCGATGCCGCCGAGGATCGCGGCGGCGAAGAGCGGGAGCAGCAGGTCGAAGCCGAGCATCGGGCGGATCTGGCCGGTGAGGCCGGCGAAGACGCCGGCGATGGCGGCGAGCCCGGCACCGATCGCCCAGGTGGCGCGGATCACGCCGGCGACGTCCACGCCGGCGACGCGGGCCAGCGCCGGGTTCATCGCGGTGGCGCGCATCGCGCGGCCGAGCGTGGTGCGCGTGAGCAGCAGGTGCAGCGCCACCATCAGCGCCAGCGTGAGCCCGATCACCAGCATCTGGTCCGGCGTGATGCGGAGCCCGCCCATCACGTCGCGCGGGACGAGGCGGATCGCGATCTGGATCTCGCGCGTGTAGTATTCGGGCAGGGTGCCATAGAGGAACTGCACCAGGTTGCGCAGCGCGAGCGCGGCGCCGAAGCTCGCGATCACCAGCGTGATCGCGTTGCCGCGCCGGAGCCGGCGGAACAGCAGCCAGTCCACGATGAGCGCGAGCGCCGCCGTCAGCGCCGCGGCGAGCAGCATCGCGACCAGCAACTGCCAGCCGAAGCTGAACGGGCCGAGCGGCTCCATCACCCCAGCACCTGTCGTCGCGAGCACCAGCGCGAGGGCGGAGCTGGCGAGATAGGCGCCCCAAGTCATGAACTCGCCCTGGCCGAAATTGGCGAAGCGCAGGATGGCGTAGGTGAGGGTGAGGCCTACCGCGCCGAGCGCGATGATGCTGCCCACGATCAGGCCATCGGCGATCAGTTGCAGCATCTCAATGCCCAGCCCCGAGATAGAGCGCGGCCATCCGCGGATCGCCTTCCAGCTCGCGCGCCGGGCCTTCCAGCCGCTCGCGCCCTTCCACCAGCACCACCGCGCGGTCGGCCAGCGCCAGCGCGGCCTTCACGTTCTGCTCGACGAGCAGGATCGTGACGCCGGCCTCCCGCACCGCGCGCAGGCGTTCGAACACCACGCCGACCAGCTTGGGGGAGAGCCCGGCCGAGGGCTCGTCCAGCATGATGACGCTCGGCGCGGCGACCAGCGCGCGGGCGACCGCCAGCATCTGCCGCTGCCCGCCCGAAAGCCGGCCGGCCGGGAGTTTCCGCTGGCGGTCGAGATCGGGGAAGAGCGCGAACATCTCGCCGATCTCCCGCCGCCTGCCGCGCGCGATCATCGCGGCGGCGAGCTGGAGGTTTTCGAGCACGCTGAGATTGGCGAAGACGTTTTCCGTCTGCGGGACGAAGCCGAGCCCTTCATGCACCATGCGGTGGGCGGGCACCTTCGTGATGTCGCGGCCTTCGAGCGCGACGCGTCCGGCCCAGATCGGCACGAGGCCCGCGGCGGCCTTGACGAGCGTGGACTTGCCCGCGCCGTTCGGGCCGAGCAGCGCCACGATCTCGCCCGGCGCGACGCGGAGCGAGGCGCCGCGGAGGATCGGCAGGCCGGGCTCGTAGCCGCCCTCGATCCCGGCCATCTCGAGCGCGGGCGTCACCCGAGATAGGCCTCCACCACGCGCGGGTCGCGCTTCACCTCCTCGGGCGGGCCTTCGAGCAGCTTGCGGCCGGCCGCCATCACCATCACCGGCCGGCAGAGGCGCATCACCAGGTCCATGTTGTGCTCGATGATGAGGAAGGTGATGCCGCGCGCGTTCAGCTCCGCGATCTTCTCCATGATGATCGCGAGCAGCGGCGGCGCGACGCCGGCGCCGGGCTCGTCGAGCAGGATCAGGCGGGGATCGGCCACCAGCACGCGGGCGAGTTCCAGGAGCTTGCGCTGCCCGCCGGAGAGCACGCTGGCCGGCTGGCCGGCAAGCTTCGCGAGGCCGACGAAATCGAGCCAGTGCAGCGCGGCCTCGCGGGTGCGGCGCTCCTCCGCGGCCACCGCGCCGGGGGCGAGCCAGTTGGTCCAGAAGCGTTCGCCGCGCTGGCCGGTGGGCGCCAGCATCACGTTCTCCAGCACGGTCATGGCGGGGAAGGGGCGGGGGATCTGGAAGGTGCGGGCGAGGCCGCGCGCGAAGACCTGGTCCGGCCGGAGCCCGTCGATCCGCGCGCCGTCGAGGGTGATGGTGCCGGCATCGGGCGAGAGGCTCGCGGCCAGCATGTTGAACAGCGTGGTCTTGCCCGCGCCGTTCGGGCCGATCAGGCCGGTGATGCGGCCGCGCACGAGGGTGAAGGACACATCCTCCACCACGGGCGGTCCCCCGAAGGCCTTAGACAGCTTCTCCGCGACGAGCATGGCCGGGAAAGGCCGCGCGCGCCGCGATCCGTCAAGACCGCTTGCGCGCATTTCCCGCCCGGCCGAGATTGCCCGCCATGGATGACGACGCCTTCGAACTCTGGGATCTCAAGGTCGAGGTCGTCGCGCCGCCGGGCGCGAAGCTCTGGTGCGGCGCCGCGCCGGGCGACCATTTCGAGCTGCGCGGCGAGATGCTGCACCTGCCGCCGGGCCAGGGCTTCTCGATCTATTCGCTCGGCGCGCTGCTGCCGCTGCTGGCGGCCAAGCAGCGGCCGACGCATCCGCAGGACTGGATGACGAGCGATGCGGAGGTCGCCTGTCCCGATCCGAACTGCCCGAGCCGCTTCCGCATCACCCGCACGCAGCTCCGCCGCTTCCGCCGCAGCGAGACCACCGCGACATGACCGTCGAACGCACCGAACTCGCGCCGGGCTATTCCATCTCGCGGCTGCTGCGCGGCGGCTGGCAGCTTGCCGGCGGGCATGGGGCGGTGGACCGGGCGGAGGCCATCGCCGGGATGCGCGCCTTCCTCGACGCCGGCGTCACCACCTTCGACTGCGCCGACATCTATACCGGCGTCGAGGCGCTGATCGGCGATTTCCGGGCGACGCTGGCGCCGGCCGAGCGCGCGCGGCTGCAGGTGCATACCAAGTTCGTGCCCGACCTTTCGGCGCTGGCCACGCTGCGCTTCGCGGATGTGGAGCGGATCGTGGACCGCTCGCGGCAGCGGCTGCGGGCCGAGGTGCTCGATCTCGTGCAGTTCCACTGGTGGGACTATGCGGTGCCCGGGCTGGTGGAGGCCGCGGGCCATCTCGAGAGGCTTCGGCGGGCGGGGAAGATCCGGCATCTCGGCGGCACCAATTTCGATGCGCCGCACACCGCCGCGATGCTGGAGGGCGGCGTGCCGCTCGTGTCCATGCAGGTGCAGTATTCGCTGCTGGATCGGCGCGCCGCGGGGCCGCTCGGCGCGCTCTGCGCGGCGCGGGGGATGCGGCTGCTCTGCTATGGGACGGTGGCGGGCGGGTTCCTCTCCGGGCGCTGGCTCGGGCAGCCCGATCCGGCCGAGCCGCTCGCCAACCGGAGCCTGGTGAAATACCGCCTGATCATCGAGGAGTTCGGCGGCTGGGAGGCCTTCCAGGCGCTGCTGCGGCTGCTGGACGGGATCGCGCGGAAGCATGGCGTCTCGATCACCGCGGTCGCGACGCGCTGGGTGCTGGACCAGCCGCATGTCGCGGGTGCGATCGTCGGCGCGCGCCATGCCGGGCATCTGCCGGAGAACCTCGCGGTGTTCCGATTCGCGCTGGATGACGAGGACCGCGCGGCGATCGCCGCGCTGCTGGCGCGCCACCCCGGGCCGCAGGGCGATTTCTACGCGCTGGAGCGCGACCGCCACGGCCCGCATGGGCGCATCATGAAGTACGAGCTCAATCGTGACTGATCCGGCGGAAGCCTGCGCGGCGGAGATCGTCGCGCTGCACCGGGTGTTCGAGCGCGCGCTCGGTGCGCCGGGGGAGGATCACGCGGCGCGCTTCGAGGCGGCCTTCGCGCCGGGCTTCGCGATGGTGACGCCGGGCGGGCAGCGCCTCGACCGCGCGGGGGTGCTGGGCTTCCTGCGCGCGGCGGGCGGCAGCCGGGGGGAGGGGTTCCGGATCGCGATCGAGGATATCGGCCTTCTCCATGCCGAGGGGCCGCTGGTGCTGATGCACTACGTCGAGCGGCAATGGGTGCGGGGGGTGGAGACCGCGCGGCGGGCGGTGGCACTGATGCGGGCGGAGGAAGGGGCGGTTCGCTGGCTGTTCGTGCAGGAGACGTGGGTGCGGCCGCCGTTGGCGTGACGGGGGGCGGGGTTGAGGTCGCGGTGCGGCGGCGGAGCTGGCGATGATTCTCGCACCCCCACCCCAACCCTCCCCCGCATTGCGGGGGAGGGAGTGTGGCGGCAAGATCGTTGGCTGATCTGGGATCGGGAGACGACTTTCATGAATATCACCCGCCGCGCCGCGCTGGCCGCGCCGCTCGCGCTTGCCGCGCCGCCGCTTCGCGCGCAGGGCGCGACCCATACCGTCGGGATGGTCGTCTCCCTCACCGGGCCGGCCGGGCGCTTCGGGCAGGCGGCGGCGAAGTCGGTCGAGCTGGCGTTCAACGAGTTGAACGCGGCGGCGGGCGCGCAGGGCATCGCCGGGGGGCGTCTCGGCTTCGACCTGCGGGACGCGCAATCCCAGGGCTCGGTCGCGGTGGACCAGGCGCGGCAGCTGGTGGATCTGCGCCGCGTGCCGGCGATCATCGGCGGCATCATCAGCAGCGTCTCGATCCCGATCGTCACCAGCGTGACCGGCCCGGCGGGCGTGGTGCAGATCAGCCCGGCTTCCTCCTCGCCCACGCTGACGCGGCTGGCCGCCGAGGGGCAGACGCGCGGCTGGTTCTTCCGCACCATCACCTCGGATGCGCTGCAGGGCACGGCGGCGGCGCGCTACGCGATGGACCAGGGGCTGCGGCGGCTCGCGATCATCCATGTGAACAACGATTTCGGCGTGAACATGGTGGCGGAGTTCCGCCGCGCCTATCTCGCGCTCGGCGGGCAGATCATGCAGACGGTCGCCTACAACCAGGGCCAGGCGAGCTACGCGCCGGAAGTCACCCGCGCGCTGGCGGGCGATCCGCCGGCGCTCTACCTCGTCAGCTATCCGGGCGACGGCACCACCATCGCGCGCACCTGGATCCAGCAGGGCGGGGCCAACACCTTCCTGCTGAACGACGGGATGAACAGCGCCGACTTCATCCGCGATGTCGGGCCGCGATTCCTGAACAATGCCTATGGCACCTCCTCGGGCACGGTGACGACGCCCTCCACCGAGTATTTCGCCCGCGCCTATCCGGCCATGTCGGGCGGCTTCGGCGCCGGCGCGCCGGCGGCCGACCGCGCCTTCGATGCGGCCGCGATCCTGGGCCTCGCCATCGCCCAGGCCGGCCGCTTCGAGGCGGCGCCGATCCGCGACGCGATCCGCCAGGTGACGGGGGCGGGCGGGGAGGTCGTGCATGCCGGCCCGGAGGGCTTCGCCCAGGCGCTCGCGCATCTGCGGGCGGGGCGGAAGATCAGCTATGTCGGCGTGATCGGGCCCGTCGAGTTCGACCAGCACGGCGACATCACCGGGCCGTTCCGCAAGTGGCGCATCCAGAACGGCGAGATCACCACGGTCGGGCAGATGACGACCGAGGAAGTCCAGGCGGTGCAGCGCCAGCTGCCGCCGAGGTGACGCGGGTGTGCGGCTTCCCCCTCCCCTCGCGGGAGGGGGCAGGGGGAGGGGGCGGGGCGAACATTGCCGAGGCGGCGCCTGTTCCCCCCACCCCGACCAGCCTTCGGCCTCGCGGCAGTGCCGCGAGCCCCCGCAAGGGGGGAGGGAGATGAGATGATCCCGCCCCGCATTCTCCTCGCCCCCGGTCTCGATGTCGCGCGCATCGTGACCGGGCTCTGGCAGGTGGCCGACCAGGAGCGCGACGGGCGCGTGCTCGACCATGCGGCCGCCGCGGCGGCGCTGGCCGAGTATGCCGCGGCCGGGTTCGACAGCTTCGACATGGCCGACCACTATGGCGGCGCGGAGGACATCCTCGGGCTGCATCGCCGCGAGGGCGGCGCGGCGCGCGTCTTCACCAAATGGGTGCCCACGCCCGGCGCGATGACCGAGGCGGTGGTGCGCGCGGGCATCGGGCGCAGCCTGGCGCGGCTCGGCGGGCCGCCCGATCTCATGCAGTTCCACTGGTGGAGTTTCCGGCACCCCGCCTGGCTCGACGCGCTGCGCGAAATGGCGGCGATGCGTGAGGAAGGGCTGCTCCACCATCTCGGCGTCACCAATTTCGACACCGACCATCTCCGCGTCGCGGTCGGGAACGGGGCGCCGATCCTGACCAACCAGCTCTCCTTCTCGCTGCTCGATCGCCGCGCGGCGGGGGCGATGTCGGCCTTCTGCCTCGCCCATGGGGTGCGGCTGCTGGCCTATGGCACGCTAGGCGGCGGGTTCCTCTCGGAACGCTGGCTGGGGCGCGAGGCGCCGGCGGAGCTCGCCGACTGGTCGAAGATGAAATACCGCCGCTTCATCGAGGCGATGGGCGGGTGGGACGTGTTCCAGCGCCTGCTGACCGAAGTGGCCGTCATCGCGCGGCGCCACGGCGTCTCCATCGCCAATGTCGCGACGCGCTGGGTGCTGGACCATCCGGCGGTCGCCGCGGTGATCGTCGGCGCGCGGCTGACGGAATCCGAGCACCGCGCGGACAACCTCCGCGCCTTCGCCTTCGCGCTGGATGAGGAGGACCGTGCGCGGCTCGCGCATGCCTTCGCGGCCGCGACGCCCATTCCCGGCGATTGCGGCGACGAGTACCGCAGGCCGCCCTACCTGACGGCGGCAGGCGACCTCAGCCACCATCTCGACAGCCTGCCCAAGCCCTTCGCCGCCACCGAGTTCCGCCCCGGCCGCTTCCGGGTGGACACGGGCAGCGTGTGGGAAGGGCTCGCCGGCTATTCGCGCGCGGTGCGGGTGGGCAACCGAATCATGGTCTCCGGCACCACCGCGACGCATACCGATGGCAGCGTGGTGGCGCCGGGCGATCCTGGGGCGCAGGCGGTCTATATCCTCGACAAGATCGCCGCCGCGATCGAGGCGCTGGGCGGGACGATGGAGGACGTTGTGCAGACCCGCATCTGGCTGCGCGACGCCAGCCACTGGCAGCCGGTCTCCGAGGTGCATGGCCGCGTCTTCGCCGGCGTCCGGCCGGCGAATACGCTGGTGGAGGTCGGCCGGCTGGTCGGCGAGTATCTGGTGGAGATCGAGGCGGAGGCGGTTCTGGATTGATCCATCCCGAAGACCGCATTCCCCATTCGCCGCTGCCGACCCGGGAAAAGCTCACCTGGCCCGGCGGCGCGCGGATCGCGGTCTGGGTGTGTCCGAACATCGAGCATTACGAGTTCCTCCCCGCCGCCATCCGCCAGCGCGATCCCTGGCCGCGCGTGCCGCATCCCGACATCCTCGGCTATTCGCTGAAGGACCACGGCAACCGCGAGGGCGTCTGGCGCGTGATCAAGGTGCTGGACGCGCACGGCATCCGCGCCACCGTCTCCTTCAACATGGCGGTGGGCGACATGTTCCCCGCGATCCTCGACGCGATTCTCAGGCGCGACTGGGACGTGTTCAGCCACGGGCTGTTCAACACGCGCTACCATTGGGGGCTGGGCGAGGAGGAGGAGCGCGCGGAGATCGAAGCCTCGGTCGCGGCCTGGAAGCGGCTTTCGGGGCGGCAGCTCCGCGGCTGGTTCTCGCCGGCGGGGTCGAACACGCTCGCCACGCCCGATCTCGTGGCGGAGGCCGGCATCGCCTACATCTGCGACTTCTACCATGACGACCAGCCGACGCCGGTGCGCGTGCGCGCGGGCCGGCTCGTCAGCCTGCCCTACCAGATGGACCTCAACGACGCGGTGATGATCGCGGCCGGCGCGAACGAGGGCGCGGAGTTCGCCGAGGCCGCGATGGACGCCTTCGACACGCTCTACGCGGAAGGCGCGACGCAGCCGCGCGTCTTCTGCCTGGCGCTGCATCCCTACATCATCGGCCGCCCGCACCGCATCCGCCACCTCGACGCGATCCTGCGCCACATCCGCCGCCATGACGGTGTGTGGTTCGCGACCGGCGCCGAGATGGCCGACTGGTATCTCGCGCAGCACCACGACGCCGCGCTGGCATGATCCCGCCGGGCCCCGACCACGCGCTGCATCCGTACCGCGCCGCGCCGGACCGGCCGGGCTTCCTCTGGCCCGGTGGCGCGCGCGCCGCGGCCTATGTGCTGCTCCATGTCGAGCACACCGAGATCGTCCCACCCCCCGGCGCGCATCGCGATCCGCGCTTCCGCGGCGCCTTCTTCACCGGCACGCCCGACTGGCATGGCTGGTCCTACCGCGACTACGGCAACCGCATCGGCGCCTGGCGCATCCTCGAACTGCTGGATGCGCTGAAGCTGCCGGCCAGCGTCGCGGTGAACAGCCTCGCCGCCGCGCGCCACCCCGAGCTGATCGCGGCCTGCGCGGCGCGCGGGTTCGAGCCGGTGGCGCATGGGCTCTCGGCCAGCCGCATGATCACGGCGGCGATGACCGAGGCCGAGGAACGCGCCCATATCCTCGAGGCCCGCGATGCGCTGGCGCGCCTCTGGCCCGGTGCGACCGGCTGGCTCGGCCAGGACCATGGCGCGACGCCGCGCACGCCGCGCCTGCTGGCCGAGGCCGGCTTCGCCTTCGGTCTCGACTGGGCGAATGACGAGGCGCCCTATCGGCACGCCAGCGGTCTGCTTGCCGTGCCGCCGCCGGCCGAGCTCGACGACGTGCAGACGCTCTGGCTGCGCCGCGTGCCGGTCGGGCGCTGGCCGGACCTGGTGCGCGACGCGCTCGACCGGCTGCTGGCGGAGCCGCCATCGGGGCGCGTGCTCGGCCTCGGCATCCATCCCTGGCTGCTCGGCGCGCCGCACCGCATCCGCCACCTGCGCGCGGCGCTGGCCGACCTTGCCGCGCGCGAGGGCCTGCACATCGCCACCTGCGGCGATCTCGCGGCCGCCTGGCGGGGCTGACGCTTTTTCTCTCGCCCTGCCGTCGCCTTCGGTTATCGTCCGGTGACGGGTCCCGGGCCCGCCCGGGACACCGCCAGAACGAAGGCCGCGCCAGCCGGCCATTGGAGGAAGGCGCCTGATGTCCCAAGCCACGACGCACGGTCCGCGTTGCGCCGCCCTGATCGGCCCCTATGGCAGCGGCAAGTCCGCGCTGTTCGATGCGCTGCTGCTCGCCTCCGGCCAGGCCGCGCGCCGCGCCGCGAACGGCCGCGCGCATGTCGCGGGCACCGAGCTGCGCGTCGCCGCCACGAGCTTCCTCGGCGATCCCTGGACGCTGCTGGACTGCCCGGGCTCGGTCGAGTTCGCCCATGCGGCCGCCTGCGCGCTGGCGGTGGCGGACATCGCGGTGATCGTGGTGGAGCCCGACCCCGCCCGCGCGCCGATGGCCGCGCCGGCGCTGCGGATGGCGGAGGAAGCCGGCATCCCCGCGCTGGTGTTCGTGAACAAGATGGACACGCTGGCCGGCGCCGTGCGCGACGTGGTGGAGGCGTTGCAGGGCCAGTCGCGCCGCAAGCTGCTGCTGCGCCAGGTGCCCTGGCGCGACGGCGAGCGTGTCGTCGGCTATGTGGACCTGATCAGCGAGCGCGCCTGGCGCTACCGCGAGGGCGCGGCCTCCGAGCCCGCGCCCTTCCCGGAGGCGCTGCGCGGCCGCGAGGCGGAGGCGCGCGCGGCGCTGGCGGAGGCGCTGGCGGATGCCGACGACGCGCTGCTGGAGGCCATCGTCGAGGACCGCGCGCCCGACGCCGCCGCGCTCTACCGGCCGCTGCATGCCGAGGAGGCGGCGGGCCATGCGGATGCCATCCTGCTCGGCGCCGCCGAGCACGCCTATGGCGTGCGCCGGCTGTGGAAGGCGCTGCGCCACGACACGCCCGATGTGGCCGAGACCGCGGCGCGGCATGGGCTGGCGGAGGGCGCCGATCCGGTGGTGCAGGTCTATCGCACGGTGCAGGCCGGCCATGCCGGGCGGCTGTCGCATGTGCGGGTCTGGCGCGGGCCGCTGAAGGACGGCGCGACGCTCGACGGGCAGCGCGTCGGCGGGCTCTGGCGCTTCCCGGGCGGCGAGCCGGCCAAGGGCACGGAGGCCGCCGCCGGCGAGGTGGTGGCGCTCGGCCGGCTCGATGGCGTGGCGACCGGCGACACGCTCGGCGCGCCGCGCCTGCCCTTCCCCGCGCCGCCCGCGCCCACCTACGCGCTGGCCGTGGAGCCGGAGGACCGCAAGGACGAGGTGAAGCTCGGCGCCGCGCTGTCGAAACTGTCGGAGGAGGACCCCTCCCTCATCGTCGCGCAATATGCCGAGACGAGCGAGACGGTGCTCCAGGGCCAGGGCGAGCAGCATCTGCGCGCCGCGCTCGAGAAGCTCGGCGCGACGGTCAAGGTCGCGACGCATCGCCCGCGCGTGGCCTTCCGCGAGACGATCCGCCAGCGCGTGCGCCACCATGCGCGGCTCAAGCGGCAGACCGGCGGGCATGGGCAGTTCGCCGACGTGACCCTGGAGGTCGCGCCGCTGGCGCGCGGCGAGGGGTTCCGCTTTGTGGACAAGATCGTGGGCGGCGCGATCCCGCGGAAATTCATCCCCGCCTGCGGCGAGGCGGCGGAGGAGGCGGCGCGGAAGGGTCCGCTCGGCAATCCGGTGGTGGATATCGAGGTGACGCTGGTGGATGGCGGCTTCCATTCCGTCGACAGTTCTGACATGGCCTTCGCGACGGCGACGCGCATGGCGATGCAGGAGGCGCTCGCCAAGGCCGATCCGGTGCTGCTCGAACCCGTGGACCATGTGGCGATCAGCGTGCCCGCCATCTTCACGCCGGCGGCGCAGCGGCTGCTCACGGGGCGGCGCGGCCAGATCCTCGGCTATGCGGAGCAGCCCGACCGGCCCGGCTGGGACGAGGTGGAGGCGATGGTGCCGGCGGCGGAGCTGCACGACCTGATCCTGGAGCTGCGCGGCCAGACCCAGGGCCTCGGCACCTATCGGCACCGCTTCGACCATCTCGCCGAGGGCCGCGGCGGCCGGCCGTCTTGACTTCCCAGCTTCGCGCCATCGTGATGCGCGCGGCGTAACGATGGAAGGGCAGGGATCATGCGTTTCGAGGTCATCGAGATCGGGCCCCTGGCCGACCGCGTGGTGCTGGAGGGGCGCCTCGATTCGGTGACGGTCGGCCGGATCGAGACGCAGTTCACCGCCGCGCTCGCCAATTCCGGCCGGCATGCCGTGCTCGACATGCGGAAGCTGGAGTTCCTCTCCTCGCTCGGCATCCGGCTGCTGCTGTCCGTCGCGCGGGTCGTCACGCGCCGCGGCGGCGCCTTCGTGGCCTTCGGCGCCCAGCCGATGGTCGCCGAGATCCTCGAGGCGATGGCGATCGACGAGGTGCTGCCGATCGTCGGCACCGAGGCGGAGGCGCTCGCCCGCCTCGGCGCGTGAGCTTCGCCCTGCACCTGCCGCCGGAGCCGGACGGCCTGGCGGCGGCGCAGGACCGGATCGAGGCCTGGCTCGTGGCTGCCGGCGCGTCCTTCCGCCTGCGCTACAAGCTGCGCCTGGTGCTGGACGAGCTCGCCGCCAATCTCGCCATGCATGGGCGATTCGCCGGCCCGCCGCCGCCGGCGCGGGTGGCGCTGCGGCTCGACGCCGAGGGCCTCGCGCTGCGTTTCGAGGACGCCGCCACGCCTTTCGACCCGCGCATGGCTGCCCCGCCGCCGCTGCCGAGCCTGGAGGGAGAGGCGGTCGGCGGGCTCGGTCTCGCGCTGGTGCGGAGGATGGCGGAGATCGTGGATTATCAATCCCTTCCGGATGGCTGGAACCGGACCGAGCTGCGCATCCGCCCTGGATGACCGCGGCACTTGTCCACAGTGGCCGTCATCGAAGCTTCACAAATCTGCAATCGGGGCGTCGTGCGGCGCGCCTAGAAGCCGCCGGGTCAAGTCGGGCGGCCATCCTGGCTGCTTCCCATGAGCCGGAGAGTCCATCCAGTGAACAGGCGCATCCTTCTGCTCGGCACGGGCGCGACGCTCGTTGCCCCGATGATGCTCACCGCCCGTGCGGCGCAGGCGCAGCAGGTGCAGATCACCGGTGCCGGCGCGACCTTCCCCCGCCCGCTCTATGACCGCTGGGGCGCGGCGGCGCGCGAGGGCGCCGGCGTCTCGCTGAACTACCAGTCGATCGGCTCGGGCGGCGGCATCAACCAGATCGCGGCCCGCACGGTGGATTTCGGCGCGACCGACGCGCCGCTGACCGCGGCGCAGCTCACCGAGCGCAACCTGTTCCAGTTCCCGACGGTGATGGGCTCGGTCGTGCTGATCGTGAACCTGCCCGGCGTGCAGACGCATCAGCTGCGCCTGACGCCGGAACTGATCACCGAGATCTTCTTCGGCCGCCTGACGCGCTGGAACGACCCGCGCCTCGTCGAGCTGAACCGCGACATCCGCCTGCCGAACCTGCCCGTCTCGGTCGCCTATCGCGCCGACGGGTCGGGCACGACCTGGGCGTGGACCAACTACCTCGAGCGCATCTCCTCCGAGTGGAAGGAGAAGGTCGGCTCCGGCACCTCCGTCCGCTGGCCGGTCGGCAACGGCGCCCGCGGCAATGAGGGCGTGTCCAACATCGTCCGCAACACGCCGGGCGCGATCGGCTATGCCGAGAATGCCTATGCGGTGGTGAACCGCCTGATCACGACGCAGATCCGCAACAAGGCGGGCAACTTCGTCCGCCCCGTGAACGAGGCCTTCACCGCCGCCGCCGCCGCCGCCGACTGGACGGTGCCGAACATGGCGCCGGACACCATCGACCTCGCGGGCGCGGATGTCTGGCCGGTCACGGTCGGCACCTACATCCTGCTGCCGACCAACCCGGTGGCGGACCGCGTCGAGGGCAGCCGCAACACGATGCGCTTCTTCGACTGGGCCTTCCGCAACGGCTCGCAGATCGCGTCCACGCTGGAATACATCCCGCTCGCGCCTGCGACCCACGACCTGGTCCGCGCCGGCTGGGCGCGCACGGTGCGCGACCCGTCGGGCAACCCGGTCTGGCGCGGCACGGGCGCCTGAGGCATCCAGTCGAGGGGGCGCCCGGTCCGGGCGCCCCCTTCGTCGCGTACGGCCAGCGAGGTCCCTTGTCCGCCACCACCCTCCAGGCCCCCCCGATCGGCGCGCGCCGCCGCATCGGCGAGATGGGCGACCGCATCTTCGCCGGCCTCTGCACCGGCGCCGGCGCCTTCGTCCTCGTGCTGCTCGGCGCCATCATCGTCACGCTGTTCCTCGGCGCGCTGCCGGCCTTCGAGCGGTTCGGCGCGGAGTTCATCTGGGGCACCACCTGGAACCCGGTGGAAGGGCGGGAGGAGTTCGGCGCCGGCGTCTCGATCCTCGGCACCGTCGTCTCATCCGTGCTGGCGATCATCTTCGCCGTGCCGGTCGCCTTCGGGATCGCCTTCTTCCTGACCGAGCTGTCGCCGCCCTGGCTGCGGCGGCCGGTGGGCACCGCGATCGAGCTGCTCGCGGCCGTGCCCTCCATCATCTACGGCATGTGGGGCCTGTTCGTGCTGGTGCCCTTCGTGCAGCAGAACATCCAGCTTGCCTTCGGCGAGTATCTCGCGGCGATCCCGCTGCTCGGCTTCGTGTTCGAGAGCAACAACTTCGCCGGCACCTCGCTGTTCTCGGCGTCCCTCGTGCTCGCCATCATGATCCTGCCCTTCATCGCGGCGACGATGCGCGACGTGTTCGAGCAGGTGCCGCCGGTCTACAAGGAGAGCGCCTACGGCCTTGGCGCGACGCGGTGGGAGGTGATGACCGGCGTCGTCATTCCCTACACCCGCATCTCGGTCGCCGGCGGCGTCATGCTCGGCCTCGGGCGCGCGCTCGGCGAGACGATGGCGGTGACCTTCGTGATCGGCAACGCCAACCGCATCGCCACCTCGGTCTTCGACAGCACGACCACCATCGCCTCCGTCATCGCCATGGAGTTCCCGGAGAGCCTGGCGGGCAGCCTCCAGCAATCGGCGCTGTTCGCGATCGGCTTCCTGCTCTTCGTGATCTCCTTCCTGGTGCTGGCGCTGTCGCGCTGGCTGCTGCGGCCGCGGCTGAAGTAGGACGACGCCCATGAGCACCGCGACCCTGCCGGCCGCCGGCTTCGTCCGCAACGTCGAGCAGCAGCGCCGGCTCGGCCGGCGCCGCAAGGCGGTGGACGCCTTCGTGAAGTATTTCTGCCTCGCCGCCACGGGCGTCGGCCTCTTCTTCCTCGCCTCCATCATGCTGACGCTGGCCTGGCGCGGCCTGGTGGCACTCGACTGGATCGTGCTGACGACGGAGTTCCAGCCGACCCGCTACGGCGACGACAGCCTGCCCAAGGGGGGCCTTGCGCATGCCATCGTCGGCAGCCTGATCCAGACCGCGATCGCGACGGCGATCGGCACGCCGATCGGCCTGCTGGTCGGCACCTACCTCGCGGAATATGCCGGCAAGTCGAAGTTCGGCTACGCGGTGCGCTTCATCTCGGACATCCTGCTCTCGGCGCCCTCGGTGCTGGTCGGGCTGTTCGTCTACCAGATCTTCGTGCTGCCGACCGGCGGCTTCTCCGGCATGGCGGGCGCGCTCGCGCTCGCGATCATCGTCATCCCCGTGGTGGTGCGCACCACCGAGGACATGCTCCAGCTCATTCCCAACACGCTGCGGGAGGCGGTGGTCGCGCTCGGCGCGCCGAAGTGGAAGATGATCACCCTGGTCGCCTGGCGCGCGGCGCTGTCGGGCATCCTGACCGGCATCCTGCTCGCCTTCGCGCGCATCATGGGCGAGACGGCGCCGCTGCTGCTGACCAGCTTCGGCAACAACGTGCTCAGCACCGATCTCAGCCGCGCGATGGCGAGCCTGCCGGTCGCGATCTACCAGCAGGCCAATTCGGGCTTCCCCGACCTGATCGAGATCGCCTGGTCGGGCGCCCTCATCGTCACGCTCAGCGTGCTGTTCATCAACGTGACTGCCCGCCTGCTGCTCCGCAAGCGCGGCTGAACGAGGGCCCTGCCATGCACGACACCCCCCAGACCGTGGCGGAGCCGCCCGCGAGCTTCGGCGGCGTCGAGGCGCGTTCCACCGCGGCGCTCAACGCGGTGGCGCGGATCTCGGTCCGCAACCTCGACTTCTACTACGGCCCGACGCTGCCCAAGGCGCTCAACGGCGTCACCCTCGATTTCCCCGACCGCCAGGTGACGGGGATGATCGGCCCCTCGGGCTGCGGCAAGTCCACGCTGCTGCGCGTGCTGAACCGGATGTACAGCCTCTATCCCGGCCAGCGTGCCGAGGGGGAGGTGATGATGGACGGGCGCAACATCATCGCGCCCGACGTGGACATCAACGAGCTGCGGTCGAAGATCGGGATGGTGTTCCAGAAGCCCACCCCCTTCCCGATGACGATCTACGAGAACATCGCCTTCGGCGTGCGGCTGCACGAGAAGCTCTCGAAGTCGCAGATGGACGACCGGGTGGAGTGGGCGCTTTCCCGCGCCGCCATCTGGGGCGAGGTGAAGGACCGGCTGCAGAGCAATGCGATGGGCCTCTCGGGCGGGCAGCAGCAGCGGCTCTGCATCGCGCGGACCATCGCCGTCCGACCGGAGGTGATCCTGTTCGACGAGCCGACCTCGGCGCTCGATCCGATCAGCACGCTCAAGATCGAGGAGCTGATCGACGAGCTGAAGCGCGACTTCACCATCTGCATCGTCACCCACAACATGCAGCAGGCCGCGCGCTGCGCCGACCAGGTGGCGTTCTTCTACCTCGGCGAGCTCGTCGAGGTGGCGCCGGCGGCGCAGATGTTCACCGCCCCGCGCGAGAAGCGCACCCAGGAATACATCACCGGCCGCTTCGGCTGAGCACGCGCTCCGGCGGCCGCACGGCCGGAGCAGACCGCAGGGAACCGAGGTTCAGCCCATGCCGAACGAGCAACCCGACCACATCGTCCGCTCCTACGACGAGCAGCTCCGCCGCCTGCGCGACATGCTCGCCCGCATGGGCGGCCTGGCGGAGCGGCAGGTGCATGACGCGACGCAGGCGCTGGTCCGGCGCGACCCGGTGCTGGCCGCCGAGGTGGTGACGCGCGACGGCGCGCTCGATGCGCTGGAGCGCGAGATCGAGGCCTGGTGCATCCGCATCCTGGCGCTGCGCCAGCCGATGGCGTCGGACCTGCGCTTCATCGTCGCGGCGATGAAGGTCTCGCACAACCTGGAGCGGATCGGCGACTACGCCCGCAACGCGGCCAAGCGCAGCGTCGTCGTGGCACAGCAGCCGCAGATCGGCAGCCTCAACGGGTTCCTCCGCATGTCCGTCCTGGTGCAGGAGAACCTGAAGCTCGCGATCGACGCGCTGGTGAACGACGACGCCGCCGCCGCCGAGCGGGTCTGGGCCGCGGACGAGCCGGTGGACGACATCTACAACGGCATCTTCCGCGAGATGCTGACCCACATGATGGAGGACCCGCGCAACATCACCGCGGCCACCCATCTGCTGTTCATCGCCAAGAACCTGGAACGCATCGGCGACCACGCGACCAACATCGCCGAGACGGTCCACTACGCGGTGCGCGGCGACCAGCTTCCCGAGGACCGGCCGAAATCCGACGCCTCGGCCTATGCCGTCGTCCGCCCGCCGGAGTGAGTGAGGCGCCATGCCCGATGCCACCGGCAACCTCGCCAAGCCCACCGTCCTCGTCGTCGAGGACGAGGCGCCGCTGCTGACGCTGCTGCGCTACAACCTCGAGAAGCAGGGATTCCGGGTCGAGGAAGCGGCCGACGGGCAGGAGGCGCTGCTGCGCGTCGCGGAGGCCAAGCCCGACCTGATCCTGCTGGACTGGATGCTGCCGGCGATGTCCGGCCTCGAGGTCTGCCGCCAGCTTCGCCGCCGGCCGGCCACGCGCGACCTGCCGATCATCATGCTGACCGCGCGCACCGAGGAACAGGATGCGGTGCGCGCGCTCGATACCGGCGCGGACGACCACATCGCCAAGCCCTTCGCGATGGAGGCGCTGCTCGCCCGCATCCGCGCGCTGCTGCGGCGTTCCGGCGCGGTGCCGGTGAAGGGGCGGCTGACCTGGCAGGACATCGTGATGGACCAGGACGCGCACCGCGTGACGCGGGCCGGCCGTTCGCTGCATCTCGGCCCCACGGAATACCGCCTGCTCGAATTCTTCCTCCAGCACCCCGGCCGCGTCTTCACCCGCGAACAATTGCTCGATGCGGTCTGGGGGCGCGACATCCATGTCGAGCCGCGGACGGTGGACGTTCATATCCGTCGGCTGCGGAAGGCGGTGAACGGGGAGGCGGATGTGGACGTGATCCGCACCGTCCGCTCCGCCGGATATGCGCTGGACATCGAGGGCTAGCGGCGGTCCCATGGCGGGGTGCCACCCCGCCTGAAGCTCGCCCACCTGCCCACGCCCTATGAGCCCGCGCCGAGGCTCGCGGCGGCGCTCGGGCTCGGGCGGCTGCATGTGAAGCGGGAGGATCTCTCGGGCCCCGCGCTCGGCGGCAACAAGATCCGCTCGATCGAGCTGATCCTCGCCGCGGCGCGCGAGGCCGGCGCCGACACGCTGCTCACCACGGCGGCGAGCCAGTCCAATTTCTGCCGTGCGCTTGCCGGCTGCGCGGCGCGGGAGGGGTTCGGCTGCCGCCTGCTGCTGCGCCGCGCCGGCGGCACGGAGCCCAGCGGCAACCTGCTGCTGATGCGGCTGTTCGGCGCGCGCATCGCCTGGACGGACGCGACCGATCCCTGGGACCCGGCGATCCGCGCGGCGCTGGAGGCCGAGGCGGAGGCGGTCCGCGCGGAGGGCGGCCGGCCCTTCCTCGTGCACCTGCCGGGCGAGACGGCGCCGCTTGCCGCCGCGGCCTGGGCGCTGGCGGCGGAGGAGCTTGCCGAGGATTTCCTCGCCGCCGGCACCGCGCCCGACCTGCTCGCGCTGGCCTGCGGATCGGGGCTGACGCTGGCGGGGCTCGCGCTCGGCTTCGCGCGGCTCGGGCTGCCGGTGCGGCTGTTGGGCGTCTCGGTGCAGCAGCCCGCCGCGCGGCTCCGCCCCTGGGTCGAGGAGGTCGTCGGGCGCACGGCCGCGCTGCTGGAGTGGGAGGCGGGCGGGGCGATGGGCGCCGTCACCGTCACCGACGACCAGATCGCGCCCGGCTATGCGAAGCCGAGCGAGGCGGGGCTGGCCGCGCTGCGGCGCGCGGCGCGGAGCGAATCGCTGCTGCTCGATCCGAGCTACACGGGCAAGGCGATGGCGGGCCTGGCGGCCGCGGTCGGCGACCTCGTGCCGCGCGGCGGGGCGGCGGCCTTCCTCCATTCGGGCGGCCTGCCCACGCTGTTCCAGCAGGGCGCGGCGGTGCTGGAGGCGTAGCTATTCGGCGGCGGCCAGGATGCGGGCCGTCGCCTCGCTGCGTCCGAGCGCCCAGAGCACCGCGTTGATCGGCGGGCTCTGCGTGCTGCCGGTCAGCGCGACGCGAAGCGGCTGCGCCACGGCGCCGAGCTTGATGCCCTTCACCTCGGCATAGTCGCGCAGCCACTGCTCGAGGTCCTGCTTCTCCCAGGGCGCGTTGCCGAGGAACTCCGCGAGGTCGCGCAGCCTCTCCTTCGCCTCCGGCGTCAGCAGCGCGGCCGCCTTCGCCTCCATCGGCGGCGCCCCGTCCCGCACCACGAAGGCGGTCGCGCCGGCGAGCTCCTCGAGCGTCTTGGCGCGTTCCTTGAGGTCGGGCATCAGCATCAGCACCCGCGCCGCGTCCTCGGTGCCGAACAGGACGCCGCGTTTCGCGAAGCGCGTCAGCACGTCGCGCGCGAGCCGCTCGTCATCGGCGGCGCGGAGATAGACGCCGTTGAAATGGGTGAGCTTGGCGTAGTCCATCCGCGCCGCGGCGCGGCCGACATCGGCGATGTCGAAGATGCGGATCGCGTCCTCGCGCGAGATGATCTCGGTGTCGCCATGCCCCCAGCCGAGGCGGAGGAGGTAGTTGCAGACGGCTTCGGGCAGGAAGCCCTGCTCGCGGAACTCGAGCGCGCCGACCGCGCCGTGGCGCTTGGAGAGCTTGGCGCCGTCCGCGCCGTGGATCAGCGGCACATGGGCGAAGTGGGGGCGCCGCCAGCCCATCGCGTCATAGACCATGCACTGGCGGAAGGTGTTGGTCAGGTGGTCGTCGCCGCGGATGACATGGGTGATCTGCATGTCGTGGTCGTCCACCACCACCGCATGCAGGTAGGTGGGCGTGCCGTCCGAGCGGAGGATGATCATGTCGTCGAGCTCGCTCGCCGCGACGCGGACCTCGCCCTGCACCAAGTCCTTCACCACCGTCTCGCCCTCACGCGGGGCGATGATGCGGATGGCGGCGGGGGTCGTGGGGGCCTTCGCCGGATCGAGGCCGATCCAGCGCGAGCCGTCGTATTTGAAGGGGCGCTTCGCCGCTTCCGCCTCGGCCCGCATCGCGGCGAGCTCCTCCGGCGTGTCGTAGGCGAGATAGGCCTTGCCCATCGCGAGCAGCGCGCGCGCCACCTCGGCGTGGCGTGGCTCCTGCTTGGACTGGAACACCGGCGGCTCGTCTGGGCTCAGGCCGAGCCAGTCGAGGCTTTCGAGGATCTGCTGCACCGCTTCCGGCGTGGAGCGCTGCTTGTCCGTGTCCTCGATGCGGAGCAGGTACTGCCCGCCATGGCGGCGGGCGAAGAGATAGTTGAACAGCGCGGTGCGCGCGCCGCCGATGTGCAGGTAGCCGGTGGGGGAGGGGGCGAAGCGGGTGCGGACGGACATGGCGGTTCCTGGCGAGAGGCGGTCTTTTAGCGCGCGCGGCAGGGGCGCGTAACCGCGCGCCGCGCGATGGCGAAGGGATCGGGGCAACCCCTTGCCGGAAGGTTCCCGATGCGCCCCGTCTCCTCCACCCGTCGCGCCCTGATGGCTGGCGCCGCGCTGCTCGCGCTGTCCCTTGCGCCGCCCGTCCAGGCGCAGATGCAGGCCCCGGCGCCGGAGGCCAGCGTCTCCGAGCGGCTGGTGGATGCCTTCGAGGGCCTCTTCGGCCGCCACGCCGGGACGCGCCGCAGCGGCGCGCGCGGCGTCTGCGCGGAAGGGGAATGGATCGCGACGGGCCAGGGCGCCGCGCTGTCGGCCGCGTCGAGCCTCGCGGCCGGTGCGCGGGCGCCGGTGGTGGCGCGCTTCTCGGTCGGCGGCGGCAATCCGATGGCGCCCGAGAACGGCGCCTCGGTGCGTGGCCTTTCCTTCGCCTTCACCGCGCCGGGCGGCGATCCGCACGACTTCGTGCTGATCAACGCGCCGGTCTTCGGCGCCCGCACGCCGGAGAGCTTCCTGAACTTCCTCCGCGTCCGCGCGCCCGATCCGCAGACGCGGCAGATGAACGCCGCGGCGGTGGCGGCGGCGAATGCGGCGAACCCCGACTGGATGCCGCAGATGGCCTGGCTGCGGGACAACGCCCCGCCCGCGAGCTACGCGACCGAGCGCTACCACGGCGTCAACACCTTCCTCTTTCGCGATGCCGCCGGCCGCGAGCGGCCCGCGCGCTGGACCTTCGAGCCGGTGGCCGGGCGCGTCGCGCTGACGGCGGAGGAGCGCCAGGCGCGCGGCGGCACCTTCCTCGAGGCCGAGCTGCGCGGGCGGCTCGCAGCCGGCGCGGCGGAGTGGCGGGTGCTGCTGCAACTGCCGGAGCCGGGCGATGCGCTGGACGATGCCGTGACCGCCTGGCCGGCCAGCCGGCAGACGATCGAGGTCGCGCGGCTGCGGATCACCGGGATGGCCGCCGGCGAGGCGGCGACGGACTGCGCGGCGCGGATGTTCAACCCGCTGCTGCTGCCGGAGGGGATCGCGCCCTCGAACGATCCGATCCTGACGATCCGGCCGGAGGTCTATGCCGTCTCGCTGAGCCGGCGCTCGCAGTAGGAAACTCGCGCGAGAGTTGAATTGCGGGGCGCGGGGGGCCTATCTGGACCGCGTGAGCCTCGCCCTCCGCCCCGCCGCGCGGCCCGGCCTGCCCGCGCGGCTGCGCGAGGCCGGGGCCGAGGCCCTTGCCGCGCAGCAGGGGCGTTTCGCGCCATGGCTCGCGGTGGCGCTCGGGGCGGGCATCCTGCTGTATTTCGCCCGCCCGGAGGAGCCGGGGCCCGGTGCGCTCTGGCTCGCGCCGCCGCTCGTTGGGATGGCGCTGCTGCTGGCGCGGCGGATGCCGCTGGCCGGCTGGGCGGTGGGGCTGGTTGCGGCGGGCGTGCTCGGCTTCGGGCTGGCCGGCTGGCATGCTGCGCGGCTGCCGCCGCCGCTCGAGCTGCCGCGGACGGCGGTGGTGCTGACCGGCCGCGTGACGGAGGTGGAGCTGCTGCCCGGCGGGCGGCGCATCACCCTGGAGGCGCCGCGGCTCGGCGAGGGCGATCCGCTGCCGCGCCGGCTCCGCATCCGGCTGCGCGCGGATGACCCGGCGCGGCCGGTGCCGGGCGAGCTCGTGCAGGTCCGCGCGCTGCTGCGCGAACCCTCCGCGCCGATCGTGCCGGGCGGCTGGGACTTCCAGCGGGCGGCCTATTTCAGCGGGCTCGGCGGCTCCGGCACGGCGCTCGGGCCGCTTGCGGTGCTGGCGCCGGCCGAGGGCAGGCCGGGCTTCCCGGCACTGCGGGCGGGGCTCGAATCGCGGGTGGAGGCGGCGATCCCGGGGCCGGCGGGGGCGGTCGCCGCGGCGCTGCTGACCGGCTCGCAGGCGGCGATCCCGGCGGCCGAGATCCAGGCGATGCGGGATTCCGGGCTCGCGCATCTGCTCTCGGTCTCCGGGCTGCACATGGCGATCGTGATGGGGCTTTCCTTCGCGGTCCTGCGGCTGCTGCTGGCGCTGGTGCCCTGGGTGGCGCTGCGCGTGCCGGGCAAGCCGGTGGCGGCGCTCGGCGCGCTCGCGGCGGGGGCGGGCTACATGCTGCTGACCGGCGCGCAGGTGCCGATGCAGCGCTGCCTGGTGATGGCCGCGCTGGTCACGCTCGGGCTGCTGGCGGGGCGGCGGGCGCTGACGGTGCGGACGCTGGCGCTCGCGGCCGCGGTGGTGCTGCTTGTCGCGCCGGCGGAACTGCTCGGGCCGTCCTTCCAGATGTCCTTCGCCGCGGTGCTGGCGCTGGCCGCGGGCTGGGAGGCGCTGCGCGGGCGGCTGGTGGCCACGCCGGGCGGGTGGCGGCGGCGCCTGCTGGTGGGCTTCGCGGGGCTGGTGCTGACCTCGGTGCTGGCCGGGGCCGCCACCGCCCCCTACGGCCTGCACCATTTCGGGCGGCTGCAGCTCTATGGCGTCGCGGCCAATGCGCTCGCCGTGCCGCTGACGAGCTTGCTGGTGATGCCGGCGGGGCTCCTGGCCGTGCTGCTGATGCCCTTCGGGCTCGAGGCGCCGGCGCTCTGGGCGATGGGGCAGGGGGTGGCGGGAATCCTGGCCGTCGCGGCCGTGGTCGCCGCCTGGCCGGAGGCCGCGCCGCTGCTGCCGCCGCTGCCGGGGGCGGCGCTGGCGGCGGCCAGCCTCGGCTTCTGCTGGCTGGCGCTGTGGCGCGGGCGGGTGCGGCTGCTCGGCGTGCCGGCGATCCTGGCGGCGCTCTGGGCCGGGATGGCCACGCCGCCGCCCGACCTGCTGGTCAGCGCCGACGGCCGGCTCCTCGCGCTGCGCACCGCGGAGGGCGTGTTCCTCCAGCAGCAGCCCGGCGCGACGGCCTTTGCGCGGGAGGCGCTGCTGCGCCGGATGGGGGTCGCGGCGGCGTGGCCGCTGCCGGCGGAGGGCGAGGCGGGGGGCGGCACGCTGGCCTGCACCGCCGCCGCCTGCCGGTTCCGGCCGCATCGGGATGGGGCGGAGGCGGTGCTGTTCCGGACGGCGCCGCCCGCGCGGGGGGCGCGGCGGGGAACGCCGCCGGATGCGGGGCTGCTCGCCGAGGCCTGCGGGCCGGCGGCGCTGCTGGTGGCGACGGAGCCGATCCGCCCGCGCTGCGGGGCGAGCCGGTCGGTGGACCGGTTCGACCTGTGGCGCGACGGCGCGCAGGCGGCGTGGCTGCGCGGCGAGGTGCTGGTGATCTCCGACCGCGGATCGCGCGGCGCGCGGCCCTGGGTGCCGCCGGTACCGATCCCGGGCCGGCCGGAGGCGCTGCCGCTGGCGCCGAGCGAGTAGGCGGCAAGGGTTTCTTCATCCCCGGCCACGCAGGATGGCGCCCGTCCCGGAGGAGTCGCCATGACGCAGACGCTGATCAGCACCCTGGCCCAGATGGCCTGGCTCGCCGGGGGGATCGCCTTCGGCTTTGCCGCGATCGGGCTGGTGCGCCACCTGCGGGCGCAGCGCGAGGCGGAGGAGTGGGATCCGTATTGAGGCGGAGGCCGGCGCGGGCAGCCGGGGGGCTGCCGTGGAGGGCGGGCCCGGCTTGAACGCGCCCCTCACCCGACCCTCTCCCCCCGTTGGGGGGAGAGGGCGTTTCGTTGGGGGGGGGCGGGCGTTCAGTAGCGGCGCAGGAGGCCGATCAGGCGGCCCTGCACGCGCACGCGGTCGGGGCCGAAGATGCGGGTCTCGTAGCTGCGGTTGGCGGGCTCCAGCGCGACGGAATTGCCGCGGCGGCGGAGCCGCTTCAGCGTCACCTCCTGCTCATCCACCAGCGCCACCACGATCGCGCCGTTCTCGGCCGTGTCGCCGCGGCGGATGATGATGGTGTCGCCATCCAGGATGCCGGCCTCGATCATCGAATCGCCCGAAACTTCCAGCGCGTAGTGCTCGCCGCCGGCGAGCATCGCGGCCGGGACCTCCACGCTGGCGCCGGAATCGCGCAGCGCCTCGATCGGCAGGCCGGCGGCGATGCGGCCGTAGAGCGGCAGGTGCACCGCCGGGGCCTCGTTCGCCGGCTTCGGCACGCCGGGGAGATTCGTCGCGAAATTGCCGCGGATCACATTGGGGGCGAAGGCGGGCCCGGGGGCAGCCACGGGGGGGGGCGCGGGCTGGCGTGTGGCGGCCAGGTTCTCCGGCAGGCGGATGACCTCCAGCGCGCGGGCGCGATGCGCGCGGCGGCGGAGGAAGCCCCGTTCCTCGAGCGCGGTGATCAGGCGGTGGATGCCGGACTTCGACTTGAGGCGAAGCGCTTCCTTCATCTCCTCGAAGGAGGGCGAGAAGCCCGTCTCACGCAGGTGGCGGTCGATGTAGATGAGCAACTCATGCTGTTTCCGCGTGAGCATGGAACCTCCTTCAGGCGCGCCACCGCCCGAACAAAGCGGGAATCGCTGCGCATGTTCTAGGTAGGTTCTCCGCGTCGCGTCAAATCTTTTCCACAGGCTGGCGGAAAAACCGGCTCAAATCCCGAACTGTCCGAGCGGAATGACCTCCACCTCCGCGCCTTCCGGCAAGGCCGGTGCATGCGCGGCGCGCAGGATCAGCGCATCGGCGCGCGCCAGCGTGGCCAGCATGGAGGAATCCTGCACCGGAAAGGGAATCGCGACCGGCCGGCCTTCCGCGTCCGCCCCGAGCCGGGCGCGCAGATGGTCGAATCGCTTGTCGTTGGCGGCCAGCGGCGCGCCCGCGCGGACCCGGATCGTGGCCGGCGCCGCGCCGGGCAGGCCGGAGAGCACGGCGATGGCGGGGACCAGGAACTGCACCGCGCAGACCAGCGCCGAGACGGGGTTGCCCGGCAGGCCGAGCACCGGGGTCCGCCCGAGCCGCCCCCAGATGAGCGGCTTGCCCGGGCGCATCGCGATCTTCCAGAAATCGAGCGCGAATCCTTCGGGCCCGAGCGCCTTCTGCACCAGGTCGTGTTCGCCGACGCTGGCGCCGCCGGTGGTCACCAGCATGTCGCAGATGCGCGCCGCGGCGGCGGCTTCCGCGATGGCGGCGGCATCGTCGGGGGCGATCGGCAGCACCACCGGCTCCCCGCCGGCCGCGCGCACCACCGCGGCCAGCGCATGGGCGTTGGAGCTGACGATGCCGCCGGGGGGGATGGGCTCGCCGGGCAGCGCGATCTCGTCGCCGGTGGCCAGCAGGCCGATGCGGGGGCGGCGATGCACCGCGACCCAGGGGTTGTTGCCGGCGGCGGCGAGGCCGATGTCGCGCGCCGTCAGCTTGCGGCCGGCGGGGAGCAGCTCTTCCCCTGCTGTAAAATCAAGGCCCTGGCGCCTGATCCAGCGATGGGGTGCCACCTTTTCCCGGACGGTGACCGTGCCGTGGGCCTCGGTGGCGTCCTCCTGGAGCAGGATGCCGTCGGCGCCGGGCGGGACGAAGCCGCCGGTGAAGATGCGGACGGCCTGTCCGGGGCCGACCTCGCCGGCGAAGGGGTGGCCGGCCGGCGCGCTGCCGATCACGGCGAGCCGCGCGCCTTCCACCGCATCGGGGGCGCGGACGGCATAGCCATCCATCGCCGAGACATCGGCCGGGGGCTGGGTGAGGCGGGCGACGACCGGCCGCGCGAGCACGCGGGCCCAGGCCTCGGCCAGCGCCAGGGTCTCGGCCGGGGTGGGGTGGAGCGCGGCAAGGATACGGCCGCGGGCTTCTTCCAGCGAGATCATCACGGCGCCTCGTAGGTGCCGGATTTTCCACCCGATTTATGCACGAGCCGCACCGCCTCGATCCGCATGCCGCGATCGGCGGCCTTGCACATGTCATAGACGGTGAGTGCCGCGACGGTGACGGCGGTCAGCGCCTCCATCTCGACGCCGGTCTGGCCGGTGAGCTTCACGAGGGCCTCGATCTCGATGGCGTCGGGCGGGGCGGGGGTGAGGTCCAGCGTGACCTTGCTGATCAGCAGCGGGTGGCAGAGCGGGATGAGATCGGCGGTCTTCTTCGCCGCCATGATGCCGGCGATGCGCGCCACGCCCAGCACGTCGCCCTTGCCGACCTGGCCGGCCTGGATCAGGGCGAGGGTGGCCGGCGCCATCACGATCCGCCCGCGGGCGATGGCGGTGCGGTCGGTGCCCGCCTTGGCGGAGACGTCCACCATCGCGGCGCGGCCCTGGTCGTCGAAATGCGTGAAGCTCATCCTGGGCGTCCCCCGCCGTCGCGGACCTCGCGGCGCGGCCGATCCCGCGGGACCGGGGGCCGCTGCCACGGGGCGGGGTGTGAGGGAGCCGGGCGCCGAGCGCAAGCGGCGCTTCCCTCATGGCGGGGCGAAGCGCAGCGGGTCCTTCAGGTATTCGATCACCGCCAGTCGCTGCGGCGGGGTCAGCGGGGTCGCGGGGAAGGCGTGGCCGATGTTGCGGTTGCCGGGCAGGGCGGTGTCGAAGCGGAAGCGGCCGGGCGCGTCCTCCGAGCGGAAGCCGAGCCGCTCGGTGTCCAGCACCCGCCCGCCGGTCCAGAACACGGCGGGCCGCTCGGCCGGCGGGGAGAGCAGGTCGTAGACGGTCGGCACGGAGCCGTTGTGCAGGAAGGGCCCGGTCGCCCAGAGGCCGACCAGCGGGCCGGCCTTGAGCGCGGCGAAATGCGCGGCGGGGGCCGCCCAGGGGCGCGGCGGCTGGCCTTCCGCCCCGGGGGTGAAGCGGTGGCCGCTCCAGTCCATCTGCTCCTGCGGGGTGAGCTGCTGCTCGCGCAGGCCGCGCGCGGTCACCTGGCCGACCACGCCGCCGAAGAACTCGGCGAGCGGGACTTCCTCGCGGCCGCCGAACATGCCCGCCAGCGCGCCGGTGCGGATCCGCCGCTCGACGAGGGAGGCGATATAGGCCGGATCGGTGCCGACGCGCTGCATCGGGACGATGCCGGGCTGGATGAAGCGCGCGCCGCCGACCGCGAGCGCGGGATCGGTCATCCGCCAGTCCGGCGGGGCGGTGTGGCAGCCGAGGCAGTTGCGCGCGACGAGCTCGCGCCCTTCGCGCCAGCGCGGCTCGTCGAGGGCGCCGAGGAGGTGCTCGGGCCAGCGCGGTGGCTCGAGCCCGCGCAGCCAGAGCTCCATCGCATGGATGTCGCGGAAGCGGACGGTGGAGCTGAAGCGCCGGGCCGGGTCGCGCAGCTCCGCCGCGCCGAACACGCCGAGGACCTGGCCGGTGTTGCGCGAGAGGGGGTTCGCGGCGATCGGCACCCATTGCACCCAGGCCTGCTGCGGGGTGGTCCAGAGGAAGGGATAGCTGGTGGGGGCGGCCGGCGGCCGCTGGTTCGCCGGCTCGCCGAGATGCAGCACGGCGAGCGCGTTGATGATCTGGCCGAGCGCGTCCACCCGCCCGAAGCCCGATTCCACCGCCGGGCGCTGCACGCGCCAGAGCTCGGCGGAGCGCGCGGCATAGGCGGCGAAGCGCGGCTCGAAGGTCTCGGGCGGCTCGCCGCTGCGGGCCGCGAGCCGGGCGCGCCGGGCCGGATCGCGCGCGGTGGCCTGGACCGCCGCATCGAGCTCGGCGCCGAAGCGGTCGAGGTCGAAATGCGCCGGCCCGCCCTCGATCCGGAGCCGGACGCCGCGCGGGGTCACGACCTCGCTGGTGTGGCAGGCGGCGCAGGTCATGCCGAGCCAGCCTTCCTCCTCGGCGGCGAAGCCGATCGGCAGGCCATCGGGGTTGAGCCCGGTGCCGGCATCGCCGGCGGCATAGATCAGGCCGTAGCGGCTGAGATTCGCCGGCGCGGCGAAGGGCTGGCCCTCGGCGTCCGCCCGTTCCAGCGCCAGGAACCAGGCGCGCGGGATCAGGCGGGAACCCTGCGGGGTGAAATGGAACCGGGCCCGCATCTCGGCGTCCCAGATGGCGCCCTGCGGGAGTTCCGTGACCTCGGCGGAGGGCAATCGGCCGACGCAGCCGATGCCGAGCGCGAGGGCGGCGGACAGCGCCAGGAGGCGGGCGGGGCCGGTCAGGCGTTGATGCGACGACATGGACGCCATTCCCCGATCAGACCGGCCCGGGCCGGCCCTGGCCCCGGTGGACGGCGAATCTGTCAGGCTTCCCGGGCGCAGGCCAATGGATTCCGTCCCGCGGCGGGGCGGAGGCGGCGTTTTCGTGCCGGCGGCGCGGCGGCGCGGATCAGGCGGGGATGGCGTGGATCAGTTCGCGCGCCGCTGCCGTGACGTCCTTCTGCCGGAGCAGGTGTTCGCCGACGAGCAGGCAGCGGGCGCCGGCGCGGGACATGCGGCGGACATCCTCGGGCGTGCGGATGCCGGATTCCGCGACGGGGATGCGGTCGGCGGGGATCAGCGGCACCAGGGTTTCGCTGGTGCCGAGATCGGTCGCGAGCGTCTTGAGGTCGCGGTTGTTCACGCCGATCAGGCGGGTCTGCAGTGCGAGGGCCCGGTCGAGTTCGCGGCGGTCGTGGACTTCGGCGAGGACCGCCATGTCGAGGGAGCGGGCGAGGTCCTCGAGCTCATGGGCCTGTTCGTCGGAGAGCGCGGCCATGATGAGCAGCACGCAGTCCGCGCCCATCGCGCGGGCTTCGAAGACCTGCCAGGGGGACAGGAGAAAATCCTTGCGGAGCACGGGCAGGTCGCAGGCGGCGCGGGCGGCGACGAGGTCGTCGGCGGAGCCGCCGAAATAGGGGCCGTCGGTCAGCACCGACAGGCAGGCGGCGCCGGCGGCGGCATAGGCTTCGGCCAGGGTGGCGGCGTGGAAATCCGGCCGGATCAGGCCGCCGGAGGGGGAGGACCGCTTGATCTCCGCGATCAGGCCGACGCGGCCCTCGGCCACGGCGTCGCAGAGCGCGCCGGTGAAGTCCCGCGGGGCAGGGGCGGCGGCGGCCTGGCGTTCGATCTCGGCGAGCGGGGTGGCGGCGCTGCGCTCGCGCACCTCGGCTTCCTTGTCGGCCAGGATCTTCGCCAGTGTGTCGGACAGCACCGGGGCGGTGGCGTTCATCGGGCGACTCAGGGTTCGGGGGGCGCCGGGGGAGTGGCGGCGGCGCGCAGCCTTTCGAGCACGGCACGCGCCGCCCCTGAATCGAGGCTTCGCGCCGCCAGTTCAACCCCCGCCTTGAGCGTATCCGCCCTGTCCGCGACGATGAGCGAGGCGGCGGCGTTGAGCAGGACGCAGTCGCGATAGGGGCCCGGGGCGCCCTCGAGCAGGGCGAGCAGGGCGGCGGCGTTCTCGGCGGGCTCGCCGCCCTTCAGCGCGCTGGCCGGCGCGCGGGGCAGGCCGGCCTGCTCGGGTGTCACCTCGAAGCTGCGGAGCCCGCCCTTGTGGAGTTCCACCACCTGCGAGGGGCCGGCGAGGGTGAGCTCATCGAGGCCCATGCCATGCACCAGCCAGGCGCGCTCGGTGCCGAGGCGGGCGAGCGTCTCGGCCATGGGGCGGAGCCATTCGGCGGCGAAGGCGCCGGTCATCTGGCGTTTCACGCGGGCCGGGTTTGCCAGGGGCCCAAGCAGGTTGAAGATGGTGCGGGTGCCGAGTTCCATCCGCGGCCCGGCGGCGTGGCGGAGCGCGGCGTGGTGCCGCGGCGCCATCAGGAAGCACATGCCGGCCTCGGCGAGCACGGCGGGCAGGCGGTCGAGCGGCGTCTCCATCACCGGGATGCCGAGGGCGGACAGCGCGTCGGCGGCGCCGGATTTCGAGGAGAGCGCCCGGTTGCCGTGCTTGGCGACCTTCACGCCGCAGCCGGCGACGACGAGGGCGGTGGCGGTCGAGATGTTGAGCGTGCCGGCCGCGTCGCCGCCGGTGCCGACGATGTCCATGGCGTCGGGCGGGGCCTCGACCGCGATCATCCGGGCGCGCATGGCGCGGACCGCGCCGGTCATCTCGGCCACCGTCTCGCCGCGGACGCGCATGGCCATGAGCAGGCCGGCGATCTGCGCGGGCGTGGCCTCGCCGGCCATGATCATGCCGAAGGCGGCCTCGGCCTCGGATTCGGCGAGTTTCTCGCCGGCGGCGAGGCGGGCGAGGATGGATTTCATTCGAAGCTCCCTCCCCTCGCGGGAGGGGGCAGGGGGAGGGGGCCTGCCGGCGATAGCCTTGCCTGCGCGGTGCCTTGCCCCCCCACCCCATCCCTCCCCCGCGAGGGGGGAGGGAGCCATCCGGCACAAGCTTCCATCACGCCGCCACCGCGTTCCGCCCGGTGCGCACGCCGCCGAGCGAGAGGAAGTTGCGCAGCAGGTCGTGGCCGTGCTCGCTCGCGATGCTCTCGGGGTGGAACTGCACGCCCCAGATCGGCAGGTCCCGGTGCGCGAGGCCCATGATGAGCCCGTCCTCGGTGCGCGCGGTGGCGAGCAGCGCCGGCGGCAGGTCCTCGACCACCAGGGAATGGTAGCGGGTGGCGCGGAAGGGGGAGGGGAGGCCGGCGAAGATGTCGGTGCCGCCATGCGTCACCTCCCACACCTTGCCATGCACCGGGGCGGGGGCGCGGACCACGCGGGCGCCGAAGGCCTGGCCGATCGCCTGGTGGCCGAGGCAGACGCCGAGCAGCGGCAGGCGGCGGGCGGCGCAGGCGGCGATGAGGTCGAGGCTGATGCCGGCCTCGTTCGGCGTGCAGGGGCCGGGGGAGAGCACCACCGCCTCCGGCTGGAGGGCAAGGGCCTGGTCCACCGTCAGCGCATCGTTGCGCCGGACCTCCACCACCGCCCCAAGATCGCCGAGGAAGTGATAGAGATTGAAGGTGAAGCTGTCGTAGTTGTCGAGCAGGAGGATCATGCGCCCGGACTCTCCGCCGGGCCGGGCGATTGTTCAAGGGTGGTCGCGCGCGACGGGCGGGCGCAGCATCGGCGCATGGACGCGCGCATCACCGGGATTCGCACCCTCCGCCTGCCGGAGCGGGCCAATCTCTGCTGGGTCGAGATCGAGACGGCCGAGGGGCTGACCGGGCTCGGCGAGGCCTTCCGCGGCGCGGCGGCGGTGGAGGCGCAGATCCATGAGCAGGTGGCGCCCTACCTGCTGGGGCAGGATGCGCGGCAGATCGAGCGGCATCATCGCTGGCTGATGACGCCCTATGTCGGCTTCGGGGCGTCGTCGGCGGAGATCAGGGCCGGCTCGGCGGTGGATATCGCGCTCTGGGACCTGATGGGGCAGCGGCTCGGCGTGCCCGTCCATGAGGCATTGGGCGGGCTGAGCCGGGACCGCATCCGCGCCTACAACACCTGTGCCGGATACGATTACAACAGCCGGCGGGACCGGCGCGACGTGCGGGCGGGGGAGAACGCGATCGGCCCCTATGACGACCAGGTGGCCTTCATGAGCCGGGCGGATGAGCTGGCGCAGTCGCTGCTGGAGGAAGGCTTCACGGCGATGAAGATCTGGCCCTTCGACCCGCATGCGGCGGGCTCGGGCGGGCAGGCGATCGGGCTCGAGGAGCTGAAGAAGGGGCTGGAGCCCTTTGAGAAGATAAGAAACGCGGTCGGGGACCGGATGGAGGTGATGGCGGAGCTCCATTCGCTCTGGTCGCTGCCGGCGGCGGCGCGGATCTGCAACGCGCTCGCGCCCGTCCGGCCGTTCTGGGTGGAAGACCCGATCGGCAAGATGGATGACGCGGCGAGCCTGGTCGAGCTGCGCCGCGCGGCGCCGGGCGTGCCGATCTGCGCGAGCGAGACGCTGGGCGGCAAGGTCGCCTTCCGGGACCTGCTGGTGGCGGGTGCGACCGATGTGGTGATGCTCGACCTGACCTGGTGCGGTGGGCTGACCGAGGCGCGCAAGATCGCGGGCATGGCCGAGGCCTGGGCGCGGCCGGTGGCGCCGCATGACTGCACCGGGCCGGTCACGCTGGTGGCCAGCCTGCATTTCGCGCTGCATGCCGCGACGGCGATCTTCCAGGAGGTGGTGCGCGCGACGCTCGCGACCTGGTATCGCGACCTGGTGACGGAGTTGCCGAGGCTCGAGCAGGGCTTCGTCCTGCCGATGGCGGGGCCGGGGCTCGGGACCAGGCTCTCGCCGGAGATGCGACGGCGCGCCGCGATCCGGGACAGCCGCGCCTGAGCCCGCCGCCGCCGGGCCCGGCTTCGCGGGGCGTCCTGCTCGTCCTTGCCTCCTGTGCCGCCTTCGCGCTTTCGCCCACCGCGGCGAAGCTCGCCTTCGAGCATGGCAGCAACACGCTGACCGTCGCGACGCTGCGGGCGGCGATCGGGGTGGTGCTGCTCGCGCCGCTGCTGGCGCTGAACGGCACGGGGTTCCGGCTGCCGCAGCCGGCGCGGCGGCCGGCGCTGGCGGCGGGGTTCTTCAGCGCCATCGTCTCCTACGGCTTCATCGGCGCGGTCGCCTACATCCCCGTAGGGCTCGCGCTGCTGCTGTTCTTCACCCATCCGCTGCTGATCGCGGCGCTCTGGCATTGGCAGGGGCGGGAGCGGCTCGGGCCGCGCAAGCTGCTGTTCGGGCTGATGGCGCTTGCGGGGCTCGGGCTGGCGGTCGGGGCGGCGCTCGACGGGCTTGATCCGCGGGGGATCGCGCTGGCGCTGCTGGCCTCGGCCTCGGTGACGGCGATGATCGCCTTCTCCGCCCGCGCGCGGGAGGCGGCGGGGAGTGCGCAGGTCAACCTTCTGATCGCGGTGGTGAGCGCGGGGCTGACCGGGGGCGTCACCACCGCGCTCGGCGCCTGGGCGCTGCCGGCGGGGGGGATCGGCTGGCTCGGGGTGCTCGGGGCGGGGCTCGGGGTGACCTTCGGGCTGCTCGCCTTCCTGGCGAGCTTCCGCTTCATGAGCCCGGTGCGGGCGACGATGCTGAGCAACGTCGAGCCGGTCTTCGGCATCCTCTTCGCGATGGTGCTGCTCGGGGAATGGCTGACCGCCTGGCAATGGCTCGGTGTCGCGCTGGTGGTGGCGGGGCTGGTGCTGTTCGAGAAGCCGGAGAAAGCTGCCTGAGATGGAGGCCTTCCCGCGCCTGTTCGCGCCGATGGAACTCGCCGGGCGGCGGCTGGCGAACCGGATCGGCTTCGCGGCGCTGTCCACGCGCTTCTCCGATCCGGGGCGGGTGAGCGACCGGCTCGTCGCGCATCTCGAGGCGCGGGCACGGGGCGGGGCGGCGATCGTGATCACGGAGGCGCTCTGCGCGGCGCCCTCCGCGACCACGCCGGTCCGGCCCTGGGCCTTCGACGAGGGGGCGCTGCCGGGCTTCGCGCGGCTCGCCGAGGCCGTCTCCCGCCACGGCGCGGCGCTGGTGGGGCAGCTCTGGCATGGGGGCAGCGCGCATCACGGGCCGCGGGGGCTGGATGCGGTGGGGCCCTCGGCGGTGCCGGATGGGATGTCCTGGACGGTGCCGCGCGTGCTCTCGGACGGCGAGATCGAGGGGCTGGTCGCGGACTACGCCGAGAGCGCGCACCGGCTGCAAAGGGCCGGCTTCGCGGGGGTGGAGGTCTCGGCGGCGCATGGGTTCCTCCCGCTGCAGTTCCTCTCCCCGGTGACCAACCGGCGGGAGGATCGCTGGGGCGGGGATGCCGGGGGGCGCAGCCGCTTCGTCCGCGCCATCCTGCGCGCCATCCGCGACCGCTGCGGCGCGGGCTTCCTGCTCGGCCTGAAGCTGCCGGCCGATGACGGCGTGCCGGGCGGCGTGGGGCCGGCGGAGGCGGTGGCGCTCACGCGGCACATCGTGGGCGACGCGCCGCCCGATTGGCTCTGCTTCAGCCAGGGCAGCCATGGCTGGTCGCTGCACCGCCACTCGCCGGACATGCACACGCCGCCACTGCCCTATCGCGCGCTGTGGCGGGCGATGCGCGGCGCGGCGGGCGCGGTGCCGATCGCCGCGATCGGGCGGATCGGCACGCCGGAGGCGGCCGAGGCGGTGCTCGCGGCCGGGGAGGCCGACCTGGTCCTGCTCGCCCGGCCGCTGCTCGCCGATCCGGATTGGCCGCGCAAGGCACGGGAAGGGCGCGCGGGGGCGATCACGCCCTGCATCGCCTGCAATGCCTGCTGGGGCGAGATCCATCGCGGCGTGCCGACCGGCTGCGCGGTGAACCCGCATGTCGGCAGCCCGCGCGAGGGCCTGCCGCCCGAACGCAGCGCGGCGCCGCGGCGGATCGTGGTGGTCGGCGCCGGCATGGCCGGGCTCCAGGCGGCGGTCGCGGCGGCGGAGCGCGGGCATGCGGTGACGCTGTTCGGGCGCGGCCTCGGCGGCGCGGCGGCGCTGCATGCGCGGCTGCCGGGCTGCGGGGCGATCGCGCCGGCGATCGCCCGGCTGGCGGCGCGGGCGCGGGCGGCGGGGGTCGTGCTGCGGCTCGGCGCCGAGGCGGGGCTCGAGGACATTCTCGCCGCGGCGCCGGACCAGGTGATCCTGGCGACCGGGGCACGGATGGACCCGCCTTTCGGCGCGGGCGATGTCCGCGCCGTGGCGGCGGCGCTGCTCGATGACCCGGGGCGGCGCGGGCGGCATGCGGTGCTGCTCGACCTGGATGCGACGCCGGCCACCTATGACGCGGCCGAACTGCTCGCCGCGCGCTTCGAACGCCTCACCCTCGTCACGCCGCGCGAGGCCATCGCCCGCGACGCGCCGCTGATCGTCGCGCAGGGCATCCAGCACCGGCTTGCGGCGGCCGGCGTCGGGCTGCTTCCATGCCACATGGCCGAAGGCTTCGCGGCGGGCGCGGTGGCGCTGCGCAACGTGCTGACCGGGGCGCCGGCGGCGCCCCTGGCCGGCGTGGACCTGTTCGCCAGTTCCGCGCCGCGCATCCCGCGCGACGGGCTGGCCGTGCCGCTCCGCGCGGCGGGGCTCGGGGTGCGGGCCGTGGGCGACGCGCTGGCGCCGCGGCTGATGCTCTCGGCGGTGCGCGAGGGACAGTCGGCGGGGGAGGCCGCATGAGCGGGCCGGTGGTCGTCGCCGGCGCGGGCGCGGCGGGGATGATCGCGGCGCTGGCCGCGGCCGCGCGCGGGGCGCCGGTGGTGCTGCTGGAACGCGACCTCACTGCGCCCTCCACCCTCGCGCTGTCCGGCGGGCTCGTCGCGGCGGCGGGCACGCGCTGGCAGCGCCAGGCCGGGATCGAGGACAGCCCCGCCCGCTTCGCCGGCGACGTCGCCGCCTTCACGCGCGGCACCGCGCATCCCGATCTCGTCGCGATCGTCGCCGCCGCCTCGGCGCGCGCGGTGGAGTTCCTGGCGGATGTGGGCGGGCTCGACATCCACCTCCACACCGGCAGCCGCTGGCCGGGCCATTCGGTGCACCGGCTGCACGCCACGCCGGGCGAGAGCGGCGCCGAACTGGCGCAGCTGCTGCGGCAGGCCGTGGCGCGGGAGGCGCGGATCGCGATCGAGGACGGGGCGGAACTGATCGCGCTCGAGACCGGGGGCGTGGAGGTGGTGCAGGCGGGCCTCGCGCAGCGCATCGCCGCGCGCGCGGTGGTGCTCGCGACCGGCGGCTTCGGCGGCGCGCCGGAGCTTCTCGCGGCCCATGCGCCCGAGGCGCGGCGGGCGGTGCATATCGGGGGGCGGCATGCGACGGGGACGGCGCTCCGGCTCGGCATCGCCGCCGGCGCCGCCACCGCCTGCCTCGATGCCTTCCAGGGCCAGCCGCATGTCTCGCCGCATGTGCTGGAGGGCGTGCGGCCGCGCTTCGGCGCGGCGCTGCCGGCGCTCGGCGCCATCATGGTGAACCGCGCGGGGCGGCGCTTCGCGGCCGAGGATCTGGGCCCTTCGGAACTCACGGCGATCCTGCTTGACCAGCAGGGCGGCGTCGCGGTGGAGATCTGGGGCGAGGCGGCCCAGCAGGCGGCGATGGCCGGCGGGCCGTTCCGCCGGGCGGTCGCGATGGGGATGGTCTGGGAGGGCAGGGGGATCGGCGCGCTCGCCGCCCGATTCGACCTGCCGGAAGCGGCGCTGGCGGCGACGCTGGCCGAGGCCGCCGCCTGCGCCGCCGGCGCGCCCGACCCGCTCGGCCGCCGCGTCTGGGGCACGCCGCCGGAGGATGAGCGGTTCTTCGCCGCAGAGGTCACGGGCGCGCTCGCCCATACCCAGGGCGGGCTGGTGGTGGATGGCGCGGCGCGCGTGCTGCGGCCGGATGGTGTGCCGATCGCGGGGCTGTTCGCAGCGGGTGGCGCGGCCTGCGGCATCTCCGGCACCGGCTCGGCCTACTACGTGCCGGGCAATGGGCTCGCCCAATCCTTCGCGCTCGGCCTGCTGGCGGGCGAGGCGGCGGCGCTCGGCTGACGGATGCCGCGAGGCGTCGCGGGCCGATTCGCGCCGCGCGCGGTGCGCGCCTGATCGTATGCAACAGGAAGTGACTTGATTCGCGGCAGTCGCGTGGCGGCGCCGCCCCGCGGCGGCCATTCGCGCATGCACATGCTGTCTTTCATGGCATGGCAATCCGCCGGGGTGATACCATCTCCACTTGGCCGGGTTGGGGGGCTCGGGGGCACGCGCGGGGGGCTCGGTCCCGCATGGTCGCCCCGTGGTCCCGCCCCGCTCGCCCGGCGCTTTGGAGCGTCCGATGCAGAGCTTTGACGATGTGTTCGCCGGCTACGCACGCGACTTCGAGGGGCGGCGCGACGCCGAGCTGTCCCTCCAGGAATATCTCGAGGCCTGCCGCGACGATCCGCGCGCCTATGCCTCCGCCCCAGAGCGCATCCTGGCCGCGATCGGCGAGCCGGAGCTCGTGGACACGGCGAAGGATGCGCGGCTCGGGCGCATCTTCCTGAACCGCACCATCCGCCGCTACCCCGCCTTCGCCGAGTTCCACGGCATGGAGGAGACGATCGAGCGGATCGTCGGCTTCTTCCGCCACGCCGCGCAGGGATTGGAGGAGCGCAAGCAGATCCTCTACCTGCTGGGCCCCGTGGGGGGCGGCAAATCCTCGCTGGCGGAGCGGCTCAAGGCGCTGATGGAGGCCGAGCCGATCTACGTGCTCAAGGCCGGCGACCAGGTGAGCCCGGTCTTCGAGAGCCCGCTCGGCCTGTTCGACGCCGAGCGCCACGGCGCGGTGCTGGAGGACCGCTACGGCATCCCGCGCCGGCGCCTGGGCGCGGCGATGAGCCCCTGGGCGCTGAAGCGGCTCGACGAGTTCAAGGGCGACATCGCGCGCTTCCGCGTGGTGCGGCTCAACCCCTCCCGCCTCCGGCAGATCGGCATCGCCAAGACCGAGCCGGGGGACGAGAACAACCAGGACATCTCGGCGCTGGTGGGCAAGGTGGACATCCGCCGGCTCGAGATGCACGCGCAGAACGACCCGGACGCCTACGGCTTCTCGGGCGGGCTGAACCGGGCGAACCAGGGCATCCTGGAATTCGTCGAGATGTTCAAGGCGCCGATCAAGATGCTGCACCCGCTGCTGACCGCGACGCAGGAGGGCAGCTATGTCGGCACCGAGAACATCGGCGGCATCCCCTTCCAGGGGATCATCATGGCCCACAGCAACGAGGCCGAGTGGCAGAGCTTCCGCAACAACCGCAACAACGAGGCCTTCATCGACCGCATCTACGTCATCAAGGTGCCCTACTGCCTGCGGGTGACGGAGGAGCGGAAGATCTACGAGAAGCTGGTGCGCGGCAGCGAGCTGGCCGCCGCGCCCTGCGCGCCGGGCACGCTCGACATGATGGCGCGGTTCTCGGTGCTGTCGCGGCTCAAGAAGCACGAGAACTCCAACCTCTATTCCAAGCTCCGCGTCTATGACGGCGAAAGCCTGAAGGAGACGGACCCGCGCGCGCGGTCCCTGCAGGAATACCGCGACGCGGCGGGGGCGGATGAGGGGATGGACGGGATCTCCACGCGCTTCGCCTTCAAGGTGCTGGCCGCCACCTTCAACCACGACACGAGCGAGATCGCGGCCGATCCGGTGCACCTGATGTATGCGCTGGAACAGGCGATCCGGCGCGAGCAGTTCGGCGACGAGACGGAGAAGCGCTACCTCGAGTTCATCAAGGGCGAGCTCGCGCCGCGCTACGCGGAGTTCATCGGCAACGAGATCCAGAAGGCCTATCTCGAGAGCTATTCCGAATACGGGCAGAACCTGTTCGACCGCTACGTGGCCTATGCGGATGCATGGATCGAGGATCTGGACTTCAAGGACCCGGACACGGGGCAGTTGCTGAACCGGGAGGCGCTGAACCAGGAGCTGACCAAGATCGAGAAGCCGGCGGGCATCGCCAACCCGAAGGATTTCCGCAACGAGGTGGTCAAGTTCTCGCTGCGCGCGCGGGCCTCTAATGCGGGGCGCAACCCGTCCTGGACCAGCTACGAGAAGATCCGCGAGGTGATCGAGAAGCGGATGTTCAGCCAGGTGGAGGACCTGCTGCCGGTGATCAGCTTCGGCTCCAAGAAGGACCAGGACAGCGAGCGCAAGCATGACGAGTTCGTCCGCCGCATGACCAGCCGCGGCTATACGGAGCGCCAGGTGCGCCGGCTGGTCGAGTGGTACATGCGGGTGAAGCAGAGCGGGTGATGTCGATGCCCTTCGCCGCCGCCGCTGCCCTTCTCCCTCCCCCGCATGGCGGGGGAGGGAGGCGCGGCGCGGCACGCCGCACTTTTCCCTCGCAGGCTGCCCGTGACGCAGATCGTCGATCGCCGGCTGAACCCCGGCGGCAAGTCCCTTGCGAACCGGCAGCGCTTCCTCCGCCGCGCGCGGGAGATGGTGCGGGATGCGGTGCGCGAGGCGGCGGGCGAGCGGCGGATCGGCGAGATCGACCAGGGTGCCGAGATCACCATTCCCTCCTCCGGCATCCGAGAACCGCGGCTTCGCCAGGCCGGCGGCGGGCTGAACGAGCATGTGCTGCCGGGCAACAAGGAGTATCTCGAAGGCGATGTCATCCCGCGCCCGCGCGGCGGCGGCGGGGGCGGCGGCAGCGAGGGCAGCCCGGACGGGGAGGGCGAGGACGCCTTCCGCTTCGCGCTGACGCGGGAGGAATTCCTCGACCTGTTCCTCGAGGACCTCGAACTGCCGGACATGGCGCGCAAGCGGCTGATCGAGGGCGAGGCGGGGGGCTTCCGCCGCGCCGGCTTCGCGACCGAGGGCGCGCCGGCCAATCTCGCGCTCGGGCGGACGATGCGCAACGCGCTGTCGCGGCGCCTCGCGCTGCGCCGGCCGCGCGCGGCGGAGGTGGAGGAACTGGAGGAGGCCGCCGCGCAGGAGACCGACCCGGAGGAGGCGGCGCGGCTGCGCGAGCGTGTCGCACGGCTGCGCGCGCGGTCGCTGCGGATTCCCTATGTGGACCCGCTCGACGTGCGCTACCGGCGCTTCCAGCCGGAGCCGCGGCCGGTGGCGCGGGCGGTGATGTTCTGCCTGATGGATGTCTCGGGCAGCATGACGGAGGGGATGAAGGACCTCGCCAAGCGCTTCTACCTGCTGCTGCACCTGTTCCTGACGCGGCGCTACCGGCATGTCGATGTGGTGTTCATCCGCCACACGCATGAGGCGAAGGAGGTGGACGAGGAGACGTTCTTCCGCAGCCCCGAGACGGGCGGCACCGTCGTCTCCACCGTGTTCGAGGAGATGCTGCGCGTGATGGCGGCGCGCTACAGCCCGAGCGAGTGGAACATCTACGCCGCCCAGGCCTCGGACGGGGACAACATCACCGCCGACAACGCGCATACGGCGGAGCTGCTGCTGCAGCGCGTGCTGCCGGCGTGCCAGTATTTCGCCTATCTCGAAGTGGGCCGCGACGAGGAAGGCGGGCCGATCGGCTTCATGCCGCGCGAGACCGAGCTCTGGCGGACCTATGGCAAGCTGCGGGAGGCCGATCCGCGGCTCGCGATGCGCAAGGTGCGCCACCGGCGCGACATCTACCCGGTGTTCCGCGACCTGTTCCGCAAGGGCGCGCTGGACGAGGCCGCGCGATGAGCACGCAGAGCGACGACCGCCTGCTGTTCCGGGGCGCGGAGTGGGATTTCGACACGCTGCGCCGCATCGACGAGGCCTGCCACGACATCGCGGTGCAGGAGCTCGGGCTTTCGATGTACCCGACCCGCATCGAGGTGATCAGCGCCGAGCAGATGCTGGATGCCTATGCGGCGAACGGGATGCCGGTGCTCTATCGCCACTGGTCCTTCGGCAAGCGCTTCGCCCGGCATGAGACGCTCTATCGCAAGGGCTTCCAGGGTCTGGCCTACGAGATCGTCATCAACTCCGACCCGTGCCTCTGCTACGTGATGGAGGAGAACACGGCGACGATGCAGGCGCTGGTGATCGCGCATGCCGCCTGCGGCCACAACCACTTCTTCCGCAACAACCACCTGTTCCTGGAGTGGACGGATGCGCATGGCATCCTCGACTACCTGGAATTCGCGCGCTCCTACATCCTGCGCGCCGAGGACAAGTACGGGGAGGCGGCGGTGGAGCGCGTGCTGGATGCGGCGCATGCGCTCTCGTCGCAGGGCGTCTTCCGCGTGCCGCGGCGGCGCATCCCCGACCTGGCCAGCGAGGAGAAGCGCGAGCGCGAGCGGCGCCAGCACGAGGAGCGCATCTACGACGATCTCTGGCGCACGCTGCCCGGGCCGCGCAACGCGCCGGCGGCGAAGGCCGAGGAGGCGCGGCGGCGCGCGCTGCTGCAGCTGCCGCAGGAAAACATCCTCTACTTCCTCGAGAAGACGGCGCCGAAGCTCGCCCCCTGGCAGCGCGAGATCCTGCGGATCGTCCGCCATGTGGAGCAGTATTTCTATCCGCAGCGCCAGACCAAGGTGATGAACGAGGGCTGCGCCACCTGGGTGCACCACCGCATCATGACGCGGCTGCACGCGCAGGGGCGGCTCTCGGACGGGCAGTATCTCGAGTTCCTGCACAGCCACACCAACGTGGTCTTCCAGCCGGAATTCGACGACCGGCGCTATGGCGGGCTCAATCCCTATGCGCTCGGCTTCGCGATGATGGAGGATCTCGCGCGGATCGCGGTGGCGCCGGATGCGGAGGACCGCGAATGGTTCCCCGACATCGCCGGCCGCGGCGACCCGGAGGGGCTGCTGCGCGAGGCCTGGGCCAACCACCGCGACGACAGCTTCATCGCGCAGTACCTCTCGCCGCGGCTGATGCGGAAGCTGCGCCTGTTCCACCTGGTGGACGACGACCAGGCGGAGGACCTCGCGGTCGGCGCGATCCATGACGAGCGCGGGTACATGCGCGTCCGCCGCGCGCTCTCGCGCGGCTACGACATCGGGCGGCAGGATCCCGACATCCAGGTGGAGGATGTGGACCTCGCCGGCGACCGGCGGCTGGTGCTGCACCATCGCGTGCTGGACCGCCGCCTGCTGGAGCCCGAGGAGGCGCGGGCGGTGCTGCAGCACCTGGCCGATCTCTGGGGCTATGGCGTGCTGCTGCGCGAGGTGAACCCGGCCGACGGCGCGGTGCTGCGCGAGCACCACGCCAATGCGCGGGGCGGGATCGCGGGGTAGCGCGGGGCGCTACCGCTTCGCGGCGAAGTCCGGCAGCGCCTTCAGCGCATCCGTGGTGTCGAAGTCGCGGAGCACCGCGTCGTCGGACATCTCGACCTCGACGAGGCGGTCGGCATGCTTGGCGGCGAGATGCCGCGCGCCGACATCGCCGGTGATCGCCTGCATCTCGGCCAGGAACTCGCAGGACCAGAGCATCGGGTTGCCCTGCTTGCCGCGATAGGTGGGCTGGACGATGGCGCGGCCTTCCTCCGGGTCGAACTGCGACATGAGGCGATCGAGCATCGCGCCATCCACGAGCGGCATGTCGCCGAGGCAGACGAGCACGCCCTCGGTTTCCGGCGGCACGGCGCGGAGCCCCGCCTTGAGCGAGGCGGAAAGGCCCTCGGCGTAGTCCTCCGCATGGGCGAAGCGGACGGCGCGGCCGGCCAGCGCCTCCTCCACCCGGTCGCGCTCATGGCCCGTCACCACGATCACCGGCCGCGCGCGGGAGGCGAGGACGTTGTCCACCACGCGGGCGATCATCGGCAGGCCGCGCTGGTCGGCCACCAGCAGCTTGTTGAGCGGGGCCATCCGGCGCGAACGCCCGGCCGCGAGCACGATGGCGGCGACGCGGCGCGGCCGGCGCGGCGCGATGGGGGAGGCGGCGACGCGCGGCGCATCGGCGCGGGGCAGGGGGCGGAGCTCGATCTCCTTCAGCAGGCCGCCGACGCCCATGCCCATCACGTCGCGCGCGGTCACGCGCTCCCCGGCGAAGAGGCGCTGGAGCACCCAGTCGAAGCCGTTGAGCTTCGGGCTGCGCGCGCAGCCGGGCAGGACGAGGGCGGGAATCTCGCCGATGCGGCCGAGGCAGATCAGGTTGCCTGGATCGACCGGCATGCCGAAATGCTCGATGGCGCCGCCAGCGCGCATGATCGCGGCGGGGCCGATGTCGCGGCGGTCCACCACGGCGGAGGCGCCGGCGACGAGCAGAAGATCGGCGCCCGCCTTGCGCAGCCGGGTCAGCGCATCCGCGACCGGCCCTTCCTCGTGCCGCACGCGCTCGACGGGCAGCATGGTGCCGAGCAGCGCCTCGACGCGGGCGGAGGTCGCCTCCACCGCGCCCTCCATCACGCTTTCCTTGATGCCGGGAAGCTCCGTCAGCACCAGGCCGACGCTGAGCGGGCGGAAGGGGCGGATGTGGAGCGCCTGGCGGCCGCGCGCCATCGCCTCGATCACGGCGAGCACGCTGCCGGGGACGGCGAAGGGGATGACCTTGATCGTCGCCAGCATCTCCTTCGGCGTGACGACGCTGCGGTCCGGCAGGGTGGCGATGGTGACGCTCTCGTCCACCTGGTTCAGCCGCGCGATGAGCGCCGCATCGGCGGTGAAGAGCCCGGCGCTTTCCGCGAACAGGTTCACCCGCCCGGTGGAGGCGCGCGAGCGCGCGACGAGCGGCGCCATCAGCGCATTGGCGATTCGGTCCGCGGCCTCGTCCTCCGGCACGTCGCCGGCTTCGAGGCGGGCGGTGATGACCTCGCGCCGGCCTTCCTCCCGCAACGCGGCGAGCGCGGCCTCGTCGAGCACGGTGCCCTTCTTCAGCACGCGGCCCTTGAGGCGCAGCGTGTGCGCGAGGATCGCGCCCTTCGCGTCGTCGAGGGGGGTGGGACCGAAGATCATGCCGCGATCCTGCCCCTAACCGCGGGGCGGTGCATAGCCCGCCGGCGCGCGGCCCGCGCCCTGCCGCCGCGCCGCGACGACCTGCGCGAGGATGGACACCGCGATCTCGGGCGCCGTCACCGCGCCGATGTCGAGGCCGACGGGGGCGTGGATCTTCCCGAGCTCGGCCTCGGTCATGCCGGCTTCGGCCAGGCGCGCGAGGCGCTTCGCATGGGTCCGGCGGCTGCCGAGGGAGCCGACATAGAAGGCGGGACTTCTCAGCGCCACGAGCAGCGCCGGGTCGTCGAGCTTCGGGTCATGCGTCAGCGTCACGACGGCGGTGCGCGCATCGGGGGCGAGTGCGGCCATCGCCTCGTCCGGCCAGTCCTGGGAGATGGCGACGCGCCCGCCCATGCGTTCCTCGGTGGCGAAGGCGCGGCGCGGGTCCACGACGGTCACCGCGAAGCCGAGCGGGAGCGCCATCGGCACCAGCGCCTGCGCGATGTGGACGGCGCCGACGATGATGAGGCGGAGCGGCGGGTTGTGCGGGTGGATGAACCAGGCCGCGTCGTCCTGCGTGACGTTGCGCGCGGCATCGGCGTCGAGCGCCGCGCGCGCCTCGGCGGCGAGCGGCTCCGGCAGTTCGTCGCCGGGGAAGAGGAGCTGCGCGCCGTCCGTCAGGCGCGTGAGCAGCGCGACGGGCGTCTTCGCGGCCTGCGCGGCGCGGAGGCGGTCGAGCGTCGCGGCCTTCACCCGATCTTCTCCACGAAGACCTTGAGCTTGCCGCCGCAGGCGAGGCCGACTTCCCAGGCGCGCTCGTCGCTGATGCCGAAATCGAGCAATTGGGGCGTGCCGCTCGCCATGGTCTGCTTCGCCGCGTCGGCGACCGCGCCCTCGATGCAGCCGCCGGAGACGCTGCCGGCGAGCTTTCCCGAGTTCGTCACCGCGAGGCGCGAGCCGGCGGGGCGGGGCGAGGAGCCCCAGGTCTCGACGACCGTGGCGAGCGCCACCGTCTCGCCCTCAGCGAGCCAGTTCGCGGCGATGCCGAGGATGTCCTCGCTGTCGGTGGTGGTGTTCATGCGGCGAACTCCCTGCCTGGTCCCGCGCGGCGGTCCGACAGCGCCGCGACCAGTTCCTTCAGGCTGGCGAGGTTATGCACCGGCCGGAACTCGTCCACATGCGGCAGCATCGCGCGGATGCCCTGGGATTTGGGCTGGAAGCCGGCATAGCGCAACAGCGGGTTCAGCCAGACCAGCCGGCGGCAGGATTTCCGGAGCCGCTCGGTCGCCTCGGCGAGGCCCTTCGCGCCCTCGCGGTCCAGGCCATCGGTGATGAGCAGGACGACCGCCCCCTGGCCGAGCACGCGGCGCGCCCAGAGGCGGTTGAAGGTCTCGAGCGCCTCGCCGATGCGCGTGCCGCCGGACCAGTCGGGCACGGCGTGGCTCACCATCTCGAAGGCGGCCTCGGGATCGCGGTGGCGGAGCTGGCGGGTGATGTTGGTGAGGCGCGTGCCGAACAGGAAGCTCGCCACGCGGTCGCGGTCGTTCGTCACGGCATGGACGAAGTGCAGCAGGATCTGCGCGTAGCGCGACATGGAGCCCGAGATGTCGCAGAGCACGACGAGGGGCGGCGTGCGCGTGACGCGCCGGCGGCGCGCGATGTCCAGCATCTCGCCGCCGGTGCGGAGCGATTCGCGGAGCGTGAGGCGGATATCGGCGTGGGTGCCGAGATGCGAGGGGCGGAAGCGGCGCGTCGGGCGGTCCTCGAGCGGGAGGACGAGCTTGCGGATCTCCTGCTTGGCGAGCGCGATCTCCTCGGCCGACATCGCCTCGAAATCCATCGCCTGCAGGCGCTCGCGGTCGGAGACGGTGAAGGTGACGTCGAGCTCCTCCTTCCGCTCCTCGGGCGGGCGGGGCGGGGTCGGCTGGTCGCCGCGCATCGCCTCGGCGAGGCGGCGGGACGCGGGCGGGGGCTTGGGCGGGGCCTTGGAGCCTTCGAGCAGCGCCATCGCCGCGGCGTGCCGGCCGGCCTCGGGGTCGCGCCAGAACAGGTCGAAGGCGTGGTCGAACAGCAGGAAATGCTCGTGGCGGTGGATCATGCTGGCGCGGAGCGCGGCGCGGGCCTGGGTGCGGTCTCCGATGTCCACGCATTCGAGCGCGGCGGCGCCGGCGAGCGTCTCGGTGGGGCCGACGGGGAGGCCGGCGCGGCGGAGAAGGCGGGCGAAGGCGACGAGGTTGTGGGGGAGCCTGCCTCCCGCGCGGGCGTGCTGCCTGCTCTCCCGCAATGCGGGGGAGGGGAGGGGTGTGGGTGATGGGGGGGCGGGCGCGCTCATCCTCGCACCCCCACCCTGGCCCTCCCCCGCAAAGCGGGGGAGGGAACGCGGGTCGATCTCACGCCGCCGCCTGCTTCGCCTCGCCCACCAAGCGGGCGGCCTCGGCGCCGCGGATCTTGGCGATGTCGTCCTGGTATTTCAGCAGCGCGCCGAGCGTCTCGTCCACCAGGGCGGGTTCCAGCTCGGTGGCGTCGAGCGCGGCCAGCGCGGCGGCCCAGTCGATCGTCTCGGCGACGCCGGGGGGCTTGAAGGTGTCGGCGCCGCGCACGGCCTGGACGAAGGCGACCACCTGGGCCGAGAGGCGTTCTCCCACGCCGGGGGCGCGGAGCCTCAGGATCGCGCGTTCCCGCGCGGCGTCGGGGTAGTCCACCCAATGATACAGGCAGCGCCGGCGGATGGCGTCATGCACCTCGCGCGTGCGGTTGGAGGTGATGACGACCACGGGCGGCACCGCGGCCTTCACCGTGCCGAGTTCCGGGATGGAGAGCTGGAAATCGGCCAGGATCTCGAGCAGGAAGGCCTCGAAGGGCTCGTCGGCGCGGTCGAGCTCGTCGATCAGCAGGACGGCCGGCTCACCTTCCAGCGCATCGAGCAGGGGGCGGGACTGGAGGAAGCGGCGGTCATAGATGCCGCGTTCCAGCGCGGCGCGGTCGCCGGCCTCGCCGGAGGCTTCGGCGAGGCGGATCGCCATGAGCTGGCGGGCGTGGTTCCACTCATAGGCGGCGGAGGCGAGGTCCATGCCGTCATAGCATTGCAGCCGCACCAGGCGGCGGGGCAGCTGCGCGGCGAGGACCTTGGCGATCTCGGTCTTGCCGGTGCCGGGCTCCCCTTCCAGGAAGATCGGGCGGCCCATGCGCAGCGCGAGATGGATGGTGGTGGCGAGCTGGCGGTCGGCGACGTAGCCGCCTTCGGCCAGCAGGCGCTGCGTGGCCTCGACCGAGGCGGGGATGCCCATGGCGTCAGGTCGAGAGGAAGAGCAGGTAGCAGACCAGCAGCATGGCGCCGCCGCCGATCACGACCGGGGCGGGGAAGCCCAGGATGTCGCCGGTGAGGAGGCGGCTGATGCGGTCCATCGGGCTGCCGGGGGTCCAGCCGGGGGCCTCCCCGGGGGCCGCCGCCATGGCGGGGGCAGGGGCGGGCGCGGCCTCGGGGGCGGCCTCGGCGGGGGGAGCGAGCTGGGCGGCGAAACGATCGAAGAACTGCTCGGCCATGGACTTCGCGGTGCTGTCGATGAGCCGGGCGCCGAGTTGCGCCATCTTGCCGCCGACCTGCGCCTTCACGGCGTACCGGAGCAGGGTGGCGTCGGGCCCGTCCTCCTCGAGGGCGACATCTGCGCCGCCCTTGGCGAAGCCCATTGCGCCGCCCTGGCCCTCGCCGGTGATGGTGTAGGAGACGGGGGGCACGATGTTGCTGAGCTGCACCTTGCCGCCGAAACGCGCGGCCATCGGGCCGAGCTTCAGCGCAACCTTCGCCTCGAAGGCGTCCTCGGCGGTGCGCGCGATGCTCTCGCAGCCGGGAATCGCCTGGCGCAGCACCTCCGGATCGTTCAGCGCTTCCCAGACGCGCTGGCGCGGGGCCGCGATGCGGCGTTCGCCGGTCATCTCCATCGTGGTCTGTTCCTTCTCGTGCGGGCGCTAATTAGGCCGCGCGGCGCCGGTGGGGAAGGGCAGCCCCGTGACGTGCGCGCCGGGACGGGTTAAGCGGGCCCGAACCAGGGCAGGGGAGAGCGGATGCGGGCGTGGGTTCTTGGCGCGGGTCTGGCCGGCGCGGTTGTTCTTCACCCGGGCAGCGCGGCGGCCGCCGGGGGCGTACCGGGCGGGGAGCTCGGCTTCCTCTGGGCCGTACCCTTCATCGGCATCCTGCTCTCGATCGCGCTGCTGCCGCTGGTCGCGGCGAGCTTCTGGCACCACCACTACGGCAAGATCTCGGCCGCCTGGGCGGTTTCGCTGCTGATACCGCTGGCGGCGGTGTTCGGGCTGGACGTGGCCTATTACGAGTTCAACCACGTCATGGTGCTGGAATACGTCCCCTTCATCACCCTGCTGCTCGCGCTCTATACCGCCGGCGGAGGGGTTCTGCTGAAGGGATCGCTGGTCGGCACGCCGACCACGAATACGGCGCTGCTGGCGGTCGGCACGGTGCTGGCCAGCATGATGGGCACCACGGGGGCGGCGATGCTGCTGATCCGCCCGGTGCTGCGGGCCAATGCGTTCCGCAAGCAGAAGATGCACACCTTCGTCTTTTTCATCTTCCTGGTCGCCAACATCGGCGGCAGCCTCACGCCGGTCGGCGATCCGCCGCTCTATCTCGGCTTCCTGCGCGGGGTGAGCTTCTTCTGGCCGACCACGCACCTGTTCTGGGAGTTCCTGTTCTGCGCGGTGATCCTGCTCGCGCTCTACTGGGTGCTCGATACGATCGCCTGGAACCGGGAGAAGCCGGTGGCGCCGGTCGAGGAGCGGAAGGAGCCGCTCTCGATCGAGGGCTGGCTGAATGTCGGGCTCGTCGCCGCGGTCGTCAGCGTGGTGATCGCGATGGGCTACATCAAGCTCGGGCATTTCTACGTGCTCGGCCAGCGGATGGAGATCGAGCGCGGCATCGGGATCGTGCTGTTCCTGGTGATCACCGTGATCTCGGTGCGCTACACCTCGAAGGCGCTGCGGGAGGCGAACGGCTTCGCCTGGGGCGCGATCCTGGAAGTGGCGAAGCTGTTCGCGGGCATCTTCATCTGCATGGCGCCCGTGCTCGCCATCCTGCGCGCGGGGCCGGAGGGGATCGCGGCGCCGCTGGTCGCGCTGACCTCGGACGCGGCGGGGCAGCCGATCCCCTGGGTGTATTTCTGGCTGACCGGGGTGCTGAGCTCCTTCCTCGACAACGCGCCGACCTACATCGTGTTCTTCGAGCTCGCCGGCGGCGACCCGGCCTACCTGATGACGCAGGGCGCGCTGACGCTGGTGGCGATTTCCTGCGGCGCGGTGTTCATGGGGGCGAACAGCTATATCGGCAACGCGCCCAACTTCATGGTCAAGGCGATCGTCGAGGAGAACGGCATCCGCATGCCGAGCTTCTTCGGCTACATGGCCTGGGCCGCGCTGTTCCTGGTGCCGCTGTTCCTGCTGCTGACCTTCCTCTTCTTCTGACGCGAGACGGACCGCCATGCCCTATGTGATCGGTGACGATCTGCCCGACCTGCCCGCCGGGCAGCGCTTCCGGGCGCTGCTGGAGCGGCCGGAGATCCTGCAGCTTCCGGGGGCGCATACCGGGATCGCGGCGCTGCTGGCGAAGCAGGCGGGCTTCCCGGCGCTCTACATGTCGGGGGCGGCGATGTCGGCGACGATGGGGCTGCCGGACCTCGGCATGATCACGGTGGACGAGGTCGCGTTCTACATCCGCCAGGTGGCGCGGGCGGCGGGCCTGCCGATGCTGGTGGATGGCGACACCGGCTATGGCGAGGCGCTGAACGTGATGCACATGGTCCGCGTCTTCGAGGAGGCGGGCGCGGGTGCCGTGCATCTCGAGGACCAGCTGCTGCCGAAGAAGTGCGGGCATCTCAACGACAAGAAGCTCGCGGATGCGCGCGACATGGCGGCGAAGGTGGCGGCGGCGCGGAAGGCGCGGAGGCACCTGTACGTCATCGCGCGCACCGATGCGGTGGCGAGCGAGGGGATGGACGCCGCGGTGGACCGCGCGAGGCTCTACCTGGAGGCCGGGGCGGACGCGATCTTCCCGGAGGCGCTCCATTCGCGCGAGATGTTCGCCGAGTTCGCGAAGCGCATGCCCGGCGTGAAGCTGCTGGCCAACATGACGGAGTTCGGCCGCACCCCCTTCCTGACCGCCGCCGAGTTCCAGGAGCTGGGCTATGCGATGGTGATCTGGCCGGTCAGCCACATGCGGGTGGCGAACCGCGCGATGGCGGAGCTCTACGCGACCATCCGCGAGACCGGCGGGACGATGAAGATGCTGGAGCGCATGCAGACCCGCGCGCAGCTCTACGGGACGATCGGCTACCACGACTACGAGGCGCTGGATGCGAGCCTTGTGAAGACCGTGGTGCCGGAAGGCATGCCGCAGGGGTGAGGAGACATTCGGCGTGAGCGAGCAGAAACTGCCGGCGGTGGCGCAGAAGGCGCCCTTCGGGACGGATGTGGTGGCCGGCAAGACCTATTGGTGGTGCGCCTGCGGGCTTTCGAAGAAGCAGCCCTTCTGCGACGGCAGCCACAAGGGCAGCGGCCTTTCGCCCGTCTCCTGGACGGCGGAGAAGGACGGCAAGGCCTGGTTCTGCGGCTGCAAGCAGAGCGGCAAGTCGCCGCTCTGCGACGGCAGCCACAACCGGCTTTAGGCGGTCAGGGCAGCGCGCCTTCCTCGCGCAGGAAGGCGCCGACCAGGCGGGCGAATTCGGCCGGGCTGTCCTGGCTGAGACGGTGATTGGCGCCGGCGAGCGTCGCGAAGCGGGCCTGGGGGATGTTCTTCCGCGCGCGGCGCATCGCCTCGGCCTCGATCACGGTGCAATGCTCGCCATGGAACAGCAGCGTCGGCTGGGCCACGCGGATGCGCGGCCAGAGATCGGCGGTGAGCGCGCGCTGGGTCTCGACGATGCTCGGCAGGTGGTAGCGCCAGCGGAGCATTCCGTCGGGGTCCTTGCGGAGCGCGGTGGCGAGCCACTGCGTGGCGACCTCCTCGGTCCATTCCGCGCGGAAGGGCGTCTCGGCCAGCGCCTGCCCGTGGGTCGCGAAGCCGCGGTCGTGGCGCGCGACCTGGTCGAGGAAGAGGTCGAACACGTCGGCCCGCAGCGAGACGGCCGCATCGCCCGCGGCCAGCGCGACCACCCGATCCGGCAGGCGCGTGGCGAGCAGCAGCGCGAGCGTGGCACCCGTCGCCTGGCCGACCACCGCGAAGCGGTCCCAGCCGAGCGCGTCCACGAGGTCCTCGAGGTCGTCGAGATGATCGTCGAGGTCCCGCGCCGCGGGCACATCCGCGCTTTCCCCGAGGCCGCGATAGTCCGGCGCGCAGACCGGGTTGGGCGGGGCGAGCGCGGCGAGCACGAAGTCGAAGATGCGGCGCGTGGTGCGGTTCGCGGTCAGGAACAGCAGCGGCATTCCCTCGCCGGCCTTCCAGGTGAAGGCGATGTCGGCGCCGGTGGAGAGCCGGATGCGCCGCATGGCCCAGCCCGCGTCGAGCGGCGGCAGGATGGGCAGCGCATCGAAGGCGCGGCCCGGCAGGGGATCGGCGAGGCTCATCCGCCCAGGCTAGCGCGCGCGGGCTAGAGGATGAAGTCGCTCGCCGTCAGCGCCAGCGGGCCGTTCAGCAGGATGGCGAAATCTGCCCGGTTGTCGCCGGTGGTCTCGGCCTCCACCAGCGTCCGCGCGCCGGCCTGGATGACGTAGCGGAGCTGCCCGGCGGCGGTGAAGGCGGCGGTGCCGATGAAGACGAAGGCGTTGTCGGCGCCGCCCGGGATCGCGTCGATGGCCGAGAGGTCGATGCGGTCGAGCGGCGAGCCCGGCGCGCCGAGCTGGAAATCGGCGATCCGGTCGCGGCCGGTGGTGGCGACCGTGCTCTCGGTGACGGCGGAATAGACGAAGACGTCGTTGCCCTCGGCGCCCGAGAGGAGGTCGGCCCCGGCGCCGCCCTCGATCGTGTCGTTGCCGAGGCCGCCGAGCAGGCGGTCGTTGCCGGCGAGGCCGGTCAGGATGTCGTTGCCCTCCCGCCCGATCAGCGTCTCCGCGCCCGCGGCCCCGGTCAGCGTGTCGTTGCCGATGCCGCCGGCGAGCATCTCGAAGCCGGCGATCAGGTCGCCTTCCGCGTCGGCGCCGAAGCCGAGGCCGCTGGTGAGGTTCACATTGACCCCGCCGCTGAAGCGGTAGTCGAGCAGGTCCACGCCCGCGCCGCCATCGAGGTCGTCGGCGCCGCTGCCGCCGCCGATCGTGTCGTTGCCCTCGCCGCCGAGCAGCGTGTCGGCATCGGCCTCGCCGAGCAGGAGGTCGGCGCCGCCATGGCCTTCGAGCAGGTCGTTGCCGATGTCGCCGATCATCGTCTCGGCCGCGCGGCCGCCGAGCACCGTGTCGGCGCCGACCTGGCCGGCGATGTAGCCGGCGCCGGAGATGTCGGCGGTGAGCCAGAGGCCTTCGCGGTTGTCGAAGAAGTCGTCGCCGCCGCGCAGCAGGACCGCGCCCTGGATGGTGCCGGCATTGACGATGCGGTCGGCGCCGGCGCCGAGCTGCAGGACGTTGCCAGCCGCGGCGATGCGCCCGGCATTCTGCAGCGTGAGCCCGCCGGGGCCGCCGAAATCGGCCTGGATCGAGCCGGTGATGGTGCCGAGGTTCTCGATGCCGACCGCAACGCTGCCGAGGAGCAGGGTGCCGCTGATCGTCCCCGCATTGGCGATGGTGACGCTGGCGTTGCCGAGGGTGAAGGCGAAGGTGCTGCCATGGATCGTGCCGGTGTTGGAGATCAGGGTGTTGCTGACGGTATCGAGGGCGATGGCGGTGCCGCTGGTGATGCTGCCGGCATTGGTGATGCGGTGGCCGCTGCCGGAGCCGATCTGGAGGCCATAGAGCGCGCCCGACATGGTGCCCTCGTTCGACAGCGTGACGCCGGAGGCGCCGAAGATGTTGAGCGCGCTGCCCGCCGCTTCCAGCCGGCCGCTGTTGGAGATGGCGGTGAAGTTGCCGGTGACGTTGAGCGCATCCGTCCGCGCGGTGATGAGGCCGGCATTGATCAGCCGGGCATTCGCCCCGGTGCTCTCCACCCCGGCGCCGCCGGCCGCATGGATCTCGCCGCTGTTGGAGAGGTAGTTCGGCGTCTGCGCCGGCCCGAAGCTGAACAGCCGCACCGCGCTCCAGTTCGAGCCGCCGCTGAAGACCTGGCCGGTGCCGGTGATGGTGACGCCGTAGCCCGAATCGTAGCCGCCATTGATGGCGACGCTGGCGCTGCTGCCGACGGTGCCCTGCACGAAGACCTGGTTCTGGCCGAGCAGGCGCAGCGGCTCGAAGTTGCCGGAGCTGGCCAGCAGCTCGCCGCTGCGCGTGACGATCACGCGGTTGCCGAGCTCGATCTGGAGGAAGGCGTCCAGCTGGGTGGTGGTGACGTAGGTGGTGCTCATCGGCCGGCTCCTGTTGCCGGCGGCAGACTATCGGAGCCGCAACGATCCGCTCATTACGCCTTCGAGAGACGCAGCGCCGCCTGCGCCATCGCGTCGAGCGCGTTGAGGAAGCGGCTGCGGTCGGCCTGCGCCATCGGCGCCGGCCCGCCGCCCTGGCCCATCTCGCGCAGGTGCCGCGCGAGCTCGCGCCCGGCGAGCGCGCTGCCGATATTCGCCGCGGTCCAGGGATGACCCTTGAAGGAGAGGCAGAAGGCGCGCTTTTCGAGGCAGCGCTTGGCGAGCGGGATGTCGTTCGTCAGGCAGACATCGGTGGGCAGCGCGACCTCGGCGATCCAGTCATCGGCCTTGTCCGCGCCGCCCTCGACGATGACGATTCGCGTGTTGCCGCCGGGCGGGCGGATGGGGCGGGAGCCGTTGCTGACCAGGATGGTCTCGAAGCCGAGGCGCCCGGCGACGCGGAGGATCTCCTCACGCACCGGGCAGGCGTCGGCGTCGACCAGGAAGCGCGGCGTGCTCAAGGCAACTCCACCGCGTAGCTCTCGACCGGCGGCACGCTGCGGATCAGGCGCCTCGCGTGCAGATGCTGGGCCATGCGCTGGTAGCGGTTGCGGTCGAGGGCGGCGGGGTTCAGCGCGAAGCGGGTGAGCGTGCTGCCCCAGGCGCGGCGGTTCAGCTCGTCGTCCAGTTCGCGGCGCGGGCCGGCGATGAACATGCGCCAGGACTCCTCGGGGTTGTTGACGAGGAAGGTGGTGGCGGATTCGATCGCGTCCATGAAGCGGCGCAGCACCGGGTCGCGGGCGCGGTCGCGATGGGCGATCCAGATCAGCTCGTCATAGACCGGCAGGCCGTGCTGCTCGGGGAAGAAGGCGCGGCCGGGGCGGCCCTCGATGTCGAGCTGGTGCAGCTCGAAATTGCGGTAGCCGCCGACGATCGCATCCACCTGGCCGGACATGAGCGCGGAGGAGAGGGCGAAGTTCACGTTGATCAGGCGCACATCGGAGAGGCGCAGGCCGGCGGTCTCCAGCATCGTGCCGACGATCACCTCCTCGAAGCCGGCGACCGAATAGCCGATGCGCTTGCCGCGGAGGTCGGCAAGGCTGCGGATCGGGCCGTCGCGCAGCACGGTGAGCGTGGCCAGCGGGGTCGCGACCAGCGTGCCGACGCGGACCAGCGGCAGCCCCTGGTCCACGGCCAGATGGAGGTTCTTCTGGTAGAACACGCCGATGTCGCCGCGCCGCGCCGCGATCAGGCGGGGGGGATCGTTCGGATCGGCGGGGGCGACGATCCGCACCTCTAGCCCGGCGCGGGCGAAATGCCCGGCCTCCTGCGCGACGATGATCGGGGCGTGGTCGGGGTTCACGAACCAGTCGAGCAGCAGGGTCAGTTCCGTTCGCTGTTGCGCGCGCGCCAGCGCGGGGAGGGCGAGCAGCGGCAGGGCGAGCGCCAGGCGGCGGGGGATCATGCGTCGGTCCTCGAAAGCGTGTCGGGTTGCCAGGGGATGGCCCGGCGCAGCAGCCGGTCCAGGGTGAACCACAGCGCCAGCGCGATCAGCGCCAGCACGAAGAGGGCGGCGAACATCAGGTCGGTCTGGCTGCGGCCGTTCGCGTGCAGCATCAGGTAGCCGAGGCCCGCACTCGCCCCGACCCATTCCCCGACCACGGCGCCGATCGGCGCGACGCCGGCCGCCACGCGCAGCCCGGAGGCGAGCGCGGGCAGGGCATGCGGCACGCGCAGCCGCCAGAGCACCGCGGCCGGCCTGGCACCCATGGTCGCGGCGAGATCGAGCAGGGCCGGATCGGTACGCCGGAGCCCGTCCTGGAAGGCGCTGGCGACGGGGAAGAAGATGATGATCGTCGCCATCACCACCTTGCTCGCCAGCCCGAAGCCGAACCAGAGCGTCAGCAGCGGCGCGATGGCGAAGACCGGGATCGCCTGGGAGATGACGAGCAGCGGCAGCAGCCAGCGCCGCGCGCCGCGGAAGGCCGCGAGGATGAGCGCGAAGCCGCAGCCGAGCAGCGTGCCGAGCAGCAGGCCGAGGAGGATCTCGGTGAGCGTCACCAGCGCATGGCCGGCGATGATGTCCCCGCGCGCGACCAGCGCGGCCGCCACGCGGTCCGGCGCGGGCAGCAGGAAGGGCGGGACGGCGGTGATCCAGACGAGGGCCTGCCAGAGCAGGATGAGGCCGAGCGCCGCGACCAGGCCGCGCATCAGGCGGCCTCCGCCAGCTTTTCCAGCAGCGCCGCCTGGGCCGCGAGGAGCGACGGATCGGCCGTGCGCGGCGTCGGCGCGTCGGGCACGGGCAACTCCACCGCCGCGGCCGGCGCGCCGGCGAGCATCACGATCCGGTTGGCGAGGCGGAGCGCCTCCAGCGGGTCATGCGTCACCAGCAGCACGGTGCGGCCCGCGAGCAGCCGCGCGGCGAGATCCTGCAGGCGGTGGCGCGTCGGCGCGTCCACCGCGCTGAAGGGCTCGTCCATCAGCACGACGGGCCGGTCCTCCATCAGCGTCCGCGCGAGCGCGACGCGCTGGCGCATGCCGCCCGAGAGGCGGGCGGGCGGCTTGGCGGCATCGGCGGGCGTGAGGCCCACGGCCTCGAGCAGCGCCATCGCCCGCGCGCGGTCCGGCCGCTCGCCGCGCAGATGCGCGCCGAGCAGGACGTTGCCGAGCGCGTCGCGCCAGGGCACCAGCAGGTCCTGCTGCGCCATCCAGGCGATGCGGTCCTTGAGCGGCGCGCCGTCATCGGCGCGGACCGAGTCGGAGGGGATCAGCCCGGCAGCAAGGCGCAGCAGCGTGGACTTGCCCGCGCCGGAGGCGCCGAGCAGCGCGGTGCAGCGCCCGCCCGGCACCTCGAGCGCCATCGGCGCGAGCACCGGCGCGTCGCCGAGCGAAAGCCCGGACGGCAAGGCGATACGGAAGCCCGGAGCGGGCAAGGCGAGCACGGACACCGTTCCCTTCGCCGGTACTAACCGGATCAGGTTCGTGGGGTCGCGGTCGCCCGCCTCTCAGCCCCCGATGGGCTCCCCCCGATGTGTGCCGCGTTGGTGCCGCATCCGCGCTTGGCGGGCAAGGGGGGCGGGCGGTAGCGTGGCGGGATGCGCCGCGTCCTCGCCGTCCTGCTGCTCCTCGCCCTGCCGGCCGCGGCGCAGCCGCCGCCGGAGATCGCGGCGGAGCTCGTGCGGAACGGGCGCATCGTCGAGGTGCCGCGCACGGCCGCGCTCTATGCGCCGCTGCATCCCGCGACGCCGCCCGAAGGCGTGCGGGTGACGCGCGATGTCGCCTACGGGCGCGATCCGCGGCAGCAGCTCGACGTCTTCGCAGCGCCGACCGACGCCGCGCCGCGCCGCGTGCTGGTCTTCGTGCATGGCGGCGGGTTCACCGGCGGCGGGCGCCGGATGGCGGTGCAGCCGGTGTTCTACGACAACATCGCGCTCTGGGCCGTGCGGCAGGGCATGGTCGGCGTGAACATCACCTACCGCGTCGCGCCGGCGCATCCCTGGCCGGCGGCGCAGGAGGACCTTGGCGCCGCGCTGGCCTGGGTGGGCCGCAACATCGCGGCGCATGGCGGCGATCCGGCGCAGGTCTTTCTCATGGGCCATTCGGCGGGCGCGGTGCATGCCGCGCTCTATGCCGCCGAGCCGCGCTTCCACCCGCCGGGCGTCGCGCCGCCGCGCGGCTATGTCTTCGTCTCCGGCCTGTTCGTCTTCGGCGCCGGGGCCGGCGACGGCTCGGGCGAGCGTGCCTATTTCGGCGAGGACGAGGCGATCCGCCAGGCGCGCTCCGTGGCGCCGGGGCTGGTGCGGAGCGAGGTGCCGATGCTCTTCGCCTTCGCGGCGCTGAACCCGCCGCGCTTCAACGACCAGGCGATGGCGACGATCGCGGCGCTGCGCGGGGCGGGCCGGTCGCCCGTGGTCGTGCCGCTGCCCGGGCACAACCACCTGTCCGAGATCCTCGCGATCGGCACGGCGGACACCGCGCTGACGGCGCCGCTGGCGGAGTTCCTGCGGCGTTGACGCGGCCGATCCTGATCGGCTCGGAGGTCTATCGCGGCTCCAGCTATGGCGGGAAGCATCCGCTGGCGATCCCGCGCGTCTCCACCACGCTCGACCTGATCCGCGCGCTGGGCTGGGTGGATGCCGGCGGCTACCGCGACAGCCCGCGCGCGACGCCGGAGGAGCTCGCCCGCTTCCACACGCCCGACTACATCGCCGCGCTGATGCGCGCGGAGGCGGAGCAGCGCGTGGACGCGGCCGTTCGCGCGCGGCATCACATCGGCGCGCATGGCAATCCGATCTACCGCGAGATGTTCCGCCGCCCGGCGACCGGCGCGGGCGGGATGCGGCTGGCGGCGGAGCTCACGCGGCAGGGCGGGATCGTGCATGTGCCGGGCGGGGGGACGCATCACGGGATGCCGGACCGCGCCGCCGGCTTCTGCTACCTGAACGACGCGGTGCTCGGGCTGCTCGCCTGGTGCGACCAGGGGCTGACCAGCATCCTCTACCTCGATCTCGACGCGCATCACGGCGACGGGGTGGAGTTCGCCTTCCACGACGATCCGCGGGTCTTCACCGTCTCGATCCACGAGGACGGGCGCTGGCCGCATACCGGGCGGCTCGAGGACCGCGCCGGGGGGCATGCGCGCAACCTGCCGGTGCCGGAGGGGTTCAACGATGCCGAGATGGATTGGCTGCTGCGCCACGCGATCCTGCCGCTGATCCGCCACCTGCGCCCCGACGCGATCATGATCCAGTGCGGGGCGGATGCGATCGAGGAGGACCCGCTCTCCCGCCTCGCGCTCACCAATGCCGCGCACCGCGCCGTGGTCGCGGCGGTGATGCCGCTCGCGCCGCGGCTGATCGTGACCGGGGGCGGCGGCTACAATCCCTGGGGCGTCGCGCGCTGCTGGGCCGGCATCTGGGCGACGCTGAACCGCCTGCCGATCCCGCCCCGCCTGCCGCCCGGGGCCGAGGCGGTGCTGCGCGGCCTCACCTGGTCGCGCGCCGCCGGGCGGAACCCGCCGCCGCACTGGTTCTCCACCCTGGCCGACACGCCGCGCGCGGGGGAGGTGCGGCCCGCGATCCGCGCGATCGCGGCGGCGACGCTGGCCGATCTACCCGAGAGGCCCGCCGCCATGGCATCCTCCGCCGCATGACCTTCCGCCGCCCGCTCCTCGCCTCCTTCGCCGCCCTGATCGCCGACCGGGCCCTCGCCCAGCCCGGGGTGGACCGGCCGCAGCCGCGCCTGCCGACGGAGCGGATGGTGATCGCGACGCGGGACGGCCGCCGGCTGGATTTCACGGTGGAGATGGCGCTGACGCCCGACCAGCAGACGATCGGCCTGATGTTCCGCACCGAGGTGAAGCCCGACGAGGGCATGATCTTCGACTGGGGCGCCCCGCGCGAAAGCAGCATGTGGATGCGCAACACGCTGGTGCCGCTCGACATGGTGTTCATCGCCGCCGATGGCCGCATCCACCGCATCGCGGAGCGCACCGTGCCGCTGAGCCTGACGCCGGTGGACAGCCGCGGGCCGGTGCGCGCGACGCTCGAGCTCCAGGGCGGCATCACGGAGCGCCTGGACATCCGCGTGGGCGACCGGGTGCTGCACCGCATGTTCGGCTCCCCCTAGCAGGCCCTCACACGGCGGGCGGCGGCTCCGCCGCCTTGCCTTGCGCGCCTCCGCACTGTTGCGCCGTGGCGGCTGCAGGGCCGTGCGCGGGGCCGCTGCGCGGCCCGAACGGGTTGCGGCCGGGTGCGGGCACGCCTAGGTTCCGCGCCGTCTCGGGGTGTGGCGCAGCCTGGTAGCGCGCCTGTTTTGGGTACAGGAGGCCGTGGGTTCGAATCCCGCCGCCCCGATATGCGCCCCTACTCCGCGTCAGGCTGGTTCTCGGGCGCGGCGTCGCGGAAGGCAGGGAGCGCGCTGCAAGCGGCCTCCACCGCCAGCACGAGCGGCCAGGGCGACAGGTCGAGCGCGAAGCGCCGCGCATTGCCGAGCTGCGGCACCAGGCAGCAATCCGCGAGCCCCGGCGCATCCCCGTGGCAGAAGCGGCCTGTCGCGGGCTCCGCCAGCCGCGCCTCCACCGCATCCAGGCCGAGCGCGATCCAGTGCCGCGCCCAGGCGTCGATCGCCGGCTGGGCCTGCCCCATATCCCGCTTCAGGTATTGCAGCACCCGCAGGTTCTGGATCGGGTGGATGTCGCAGGCCACGATCTGCGCCAGCGCCCGCACCCGCGCCCGTCCCCAGGCATCGGCCGGCAGCAGGGCAGGGCCGGGCTGCGTCTCCTCCAGCCATTCGAGGATCGCGAGCGACTGCGTCAGCACGCCCGCGCCCGCGACCTCCAGCGTGGGGACGAGCCCCTGCGGGTTGAGCGCGCGGTATTCGGGCGCCGACTGCTCGCCCTTGCGGAGATGGCGGAAGGCCTGGGCATGGGCCACGCCCTTGAGCCCGAGCGCGATCCGCACCCGCCAGGCGGCGGAGGAACGGAAATAGCCGTGCAGCGTCAGGCCGTCCGCCATCCCACCCCTCCCGTGTAGCCCCCTGCGGCTCGCGCCCGCCGCGCGCCGATGCTAGACAGCTTGCATCAAAGCCCGGAGACGCCCCATGGCCAAGATGCGGATCGAGGGATCCTTCGTCGCCCTCATCACCCCCTTCAACGCCGATGGCAGCGTGGATTTCGGCGGCTTCCGCACGCTGCTCGACTGGCATGCGAAGAACGGCACCTCCGCCGTGCTCATCATGGGCTCGACCGGCGAGGTCTCGATGCTCACGCCCGAGGAGCGGCGCGAGATCGTCGAGAAGACGGCGGCGATGCCGCGGCAGGGGATGAAGTTCTTCTATGGCTGCACGGGCACGAGCACGGCGGCCACCATCGCCTACCTGAAGCATGCGAAGGCGGCGGGCGCGGATGGCGCGATCCTGGCGGCGCCGGCCTATGTCTGCGCGCCCGAGGACGACATCGAGACCTTCTTCCGCGACTGCGCGGACGCGGTGGAGCTGCCGATCGGCATCTACAACAACCCGCCGCGGGTGAAGTCCGACCTGCATTGGGACCATCTGCTGCGGCTGATGAAGCACCCGAACATCGTCGTGCTGAAGGAAAGCACCACGCGCGTCGGCCAGGTGGCGCAGGTCTGCGCGGCGAACCCGGACGCGACGATCATGTGCTGCGACAGCCCGAATCTCGGCCTCGTCGTGCCGACCATGTCGCTCGGCGGGCATGGCACGGCGAACATGACGGGCAACCTCGACCCCGCGGGCATGGCGCGGCTCTCGGCGCCGTGGACGACGCCGGCGCAGTCCGTGGTGTTCCGCGAGACCTATCTGCGGCTGCTGCCGCTGCTGCACTTCACCTACAGCGCGATCAACCCGGTGGCGGTGAAGTCGCTGATGAAGGCGGTCGGCCTGCCGGCGGGCGATCTGCGCCGCCCGCTCTCCGGCCTCAAGCCCGATCATCTCGCCAAGGGCCTCGCGGTGGTGCGGGCCCTTGGCCTCGATGCGCAGTACGGGTGGCGGCTCGGCGACCCGATGCGCCTCGCCGCCGAGTAGGTCATACCAACGGCCGCTTTCAGCGCCCGTTGGTATTCCCTTTGTTGCCCTCAGGCGCCGGGCGGCCGCTTCGCGGCCTTGGCTCGCCGCATCAGCGGCGGGCCGCGTTCGCGGCCTCGGCCGGCTGCGCCGGCCGCAGGTCGATCCGCCCGGCCATCGGCGTCAGTTCGCCACGGGCGGGGCGAGGGCCGGCGCGTCGCGCACGACGAGCGGCGCGGTCGGGCCCTCCGCCGCGGTGGGGCGCGGGGCGGGCGCGGGCTCGCCGGGCAGGCCCTCCAGGATCACGCCGCCGCCACGATGCGCGGCATTCGCTTCCGGCGTCCAGGGGCCGAGGTCGAGCGGCGTCGTCCGCGGCGTCTGGTTGGCCAGCGCGGGCAGGGCCAGCAGGGCGGCGGCCGCCGTCATCGCAATCCAACGCATGGCAAGTCTCCTTTCCTGTCTTTGCCTGGGCGTACAACGCTCGGGCCTGGCGAGGGTTGCGTCCCCTCTTGCCAAGCCCGCCCGTCACGACCGCAAGATGGGGATGGCGCGGGCGTGAACCAAGCGCCGGGATTCGGGAGGACGACCATGACCGCATTGCCGCGCCGCGCCGCGCTCACCCTGCCGCTCGCGGCGCTGGCCGCGCCGCGCGCTGCGCGGGCGCAATGGCCGGACCGGCCGGTGCGGATCGTCGTCGCCTTCCCGCCCGGCTCCTCGACCGACGTGCTCTCGCGCGCGCTGGCCAATGCCATCACCCCGCGCCTTGGGCAGCCGGTGGTGGTGGAGAACCGCCCGGGCGCGGGCGGCAACATCGCGACGGTCGCGGTGCGCCGCAGCGCGCCCGACGGCACCGCCTTCCTGGCCCATTCCGTCGCCTTCGCGGTGAACCCGAGCCTCTACCGCAATGCCGGCTATGACGCGCTTGCCGATCTCGAGCCCGTCGCATTGCTGGCCAGCACGCCGAACATCATCACGGCAAATCCCGACCGGCTGGATGTCCGCACCCTGCCCGAGCTGATTGCCGCGGCGCGCACGCGGCCGCTCGACTACGGGTCCTCCGGCACCGGCACGACGACGCATCTGGGGATGGAGCTGCTGTTCCGATCGCTCGCGCGGGTCGAGGTGCAGCACGTGCCCTTCGGGCCGGCGCAGGCGGTGACGGCGGTGGTGGGCGGGCAGGTGCCGATCGGCTCCACCTCGCTGCCCCCCGCGCTTGCGATGGTGCGGGAGGGGCGGCTGCGCGGCATCGCGGTGACGGGCGCGCGGCGCGATCCGGCGCTGCCGGACGTGCCGACGGTGGCCGAGCAGGGCTATCCGGGCTTCGAGGCGCTGACCTGGTTCGGGCTGATGGCGCCGGCCGGCACGCCGGCCGCGATCGCCGACCGCATGAACGAGGAGATCAACCGCGCGCTGGTCGCGCCCGAGGTGAAGCAGCGGCTGGATGCGGCCGGCTTCGCCCCGGATGCGCGGAGCCGCGCCGATTTCGCCGCCTTCCTGCGCCTCGAGGTGGCGAAATGGGCGGAGGTGGTGCGGGTTTCGGGCGCGACGGCGGATTGAGCGCGGGCGCTCAGCCGCTCGTCGTTCCCGCCGCGAACAGCGCGTCGGGCGCGAGCGGCGCGCGGATGAGGTGCTGGTCGGCCGCGTAGCGGCACATCGCGGCGAACTCCGCGCGGTTGGCGGCGAAGCCGTAGCGCCAGGGATCGCGCGCGCGGAGCGCGGCGAACTCCTCGGCGAGGAAGGGGAACATGGTCGCCGGCGAACTCTTCGCGAGGCTCGCCGCCCAGTCTTCCTCCGCGATGCGCTTGGCGCGCGCGAAGGCGTCGCAGAGGGCGGGGGCGAGCCACGGCGCCTTCTCCAGGATGTCGCGCCGGATGCCGACCAGGTGCATGATCGGGAAGAAGCCACTGCGCGCATGCCAGGCCTCCGCCGCCGCGCGCGGATCGGGGAAGAGGCGCGCGATGCGCGGATCGCCGGCGGCGAAGGCGGCGGGCGGCGTGGGGGAGAGGATCGCGTCGAGCTCGCCGGCCAGCAGCGCGGCGTTCAGCGTCGCGCCCTCCGGCAAGGGCCGCACATCCATCCCCGGCGGCAGGTCGAGCGGCAGGCGTTCGCGCCGGCCGGGCTCATTCGTGCCCGCCGTGCGCCAGGCGATGCCGTTCACCGCGACGCCGTGATCCTCGGCGAGGATGCCGCGCAGCCAGAGGCCCATCGTCATCCCGTATTCGGGGATGCCGACGCGCCGGCCTTCGAGGTCGCGCGGCGCCGCGATGCCGGCCCCGCGGCGGAGGTAGATGCAGCCATGCCGGAAGGCGCGCGCGATGGGGATGGGAAGTGCCGCGTAGGCGGCCTGCCCGCGCGCGACCTGCACGATCTGCGCGGCCGCCGAAAGCTCCGTCACGTCGAACTCCGCCCGCGCCACGGCGCGGGGGAAGCTCTGCTCGGAGGGGAGCGCGAGGCAGGCCAGGCGCACGCCCTCGATCGCGGCGCGGCCGTCGAAGATCGGGCGGACCCGGTCGTACTCGCCGCAGGCAAGCGTGAGGGTGATCAATCCGCGCGGATCCCCGCCCGCTGGATCAGGCCGCGGAAGCGGTCGAGCTCGGCCGCGATCAGCGCGCGGAACTCCGCGGGCGCGCGCGGCGCGGCCTCGGCGCCTTCCACCGCGAGGCGCTGCGCCATCTCGGGGTCGCCGAGCAGGCCGTTGATCGTGGTGTTGAGGCGCGCGATGACCTCGGGCGGGGTCGCGGCGGGCGCGACGAGGCCGTGCCACTGCACCATCTCGTAGCCCGGGACCGCGGAGGCGCCGACGGGCGGGACGCCGGGGACCAGCGGGGAAGGGGCCCGCGCGCTGATGCCGACCGCGACCAGGCGGTTGTCGCGCGCCGCGGGCAGCACCACGGGGGCGCCGGCGAAGCTGCACTTCACGCGGCCGGCGAGAAGATCGGTGAGCATCGGGCCGTTGCCGCGATAGGGCACGTGGACCAGCTCGATCCCCGCCGCGTCGCAGAAGGCCGCCATGGTGATGTGGCTGGCCGAGCCGTTGCCGGCGCTGCCATATTCGATGGCGCCGGGTTGGCGCTTGGCGAGTGCCACGAACTCCGCCGCCGTCCGCACGCCGAGCGAGGGATGCACCGCGAGCACGCCGGGCAGCGTCGCGACCAGCGCGACGGGCGCGAAATCCCGCAGCACGTCATAGGGGTTGTTCGGGTAGATCCACGGATTGACCGCGAGCGTGCCGACATGCCCCCACATCAGGGTGTGGCCGTCCGCCGGGCTGCGGGCGACATGCACCGCGCCGACGGTGCCGCCCGCGCCGCCGCGGTTCTCGACGACGACGGGGTGGTTGTTGAGCGCCTGCTGGAGCTTCGCGGCCAGCGGCCGCGCGAGGAGATCGTTGGAGCCGCCGGGGGGGAAGGGGACGACGATGGTGATGGCGCGCGAGGGCCAGCCCTGGGCGAGGGCGGGGCGCGCCAGGGGCAGGGCCGGGGCGGCGAAGGCGGCGATCAGGGCGCGGCGGGTGGGCATGCGGGGTCGTCTCCAGGCAACGGGCGGGCAAGTGGCGCGGCGGGGGCGAAGGCGCAATGGGTCGCTTGACCGTTTCCGTTCCGCGCTGCGGAATGGCACCCGTTCCGGGCCCAGCGCCCGCGCGCCGGATGCTAGCCCTGCCGCCGGCGGCTGGAGGAAGCGCGACCGATGCGGGTCATCGAATACCGGGGCCAGGGCGGGCCCGAGGTGCTGGCGCTCGGCGAGCGCCCGATCCCCGCGGTGGGGCCCGGCGAGGTGCGCGTGCGCGTGCTCGCGGCCGGGGTGAACCGGCCGGATGTGCAGCAGCGCAAGGGGCTCTATCCGCCGCCGCCGGGCGTCACCGACATCCCCGGGCTCGACATCGCCGGCATCGTGGAGGCCGCGGCGCCGGATGTCGCCTGGCCGAAGCCGGGCGAGGCGGTCTGCGCCCTCGTCTCGGGCGGCGGCTATGCGGAGTTCTGCGCGGTGCCGGCGGTGCAATGCATGCCGGTGCCGCGCGGGCTTTCCTTCATCGAGGCGGCGAGCCTGCCGGAGGTGTTCTTCACCGCCTGGAACAACGTGATCCGGCTCGGCCGGCTCGCCGAAGGCGAGACGCTGCTCGTGCAGGGGGGAACCAGCGGCGTCGGGCTCGCGGCGATGCAGATCGGCGTGGCGCTGCGCGGTGCGACGGTGCTGGCGACCAGCAGCTCCGCGGAGAAGCAGGCGGTCTGCCGCGCGATGGGCGCAAGCGGCGTGGTGGACTACCGCGCGCCCGACTGGGCCGAGCGGATCCGCGCCATGACCGGCGGGCGCGGCGTGGACGTGATCCTGGATTCGCAGGGCGGCGACTACACGCCGGTCGAGATGTCGCTGCTCGCGCCCGATGGGCGGCTGGTGCTGATCGCGAGCCACCGCGCGCCGAAGGCCGAGATCAGCACGCGCGAGATCTATATCCGCCGGCTGACCATCACCGGCTCCACGCTGCGGTCGCGCCCGCCGGCGTACAAGGGCGGAATCGCGCGCGAGCTGGTGGACCAGGTCTGGCCGCTGCTCGAGGATGGGCGCATCCGCACGCATGTCTCCGCGGTCCATCCGCTGGAAGACGCGGCGGCGGCGCAGGCGGTGCTGGATGCCAATGCGCAGATCGGCAAGCTGGTGCTCGTGCTCTCGCCGCAGGCCGGGGAGAGGCCGGGATGAACGGCGCGGACAGGCGGCCGGCGGCAGCCGGCCGAGCGCCCGGACGGGCGCCGCGGCCCGTGCCGCGAAGCCAAGCGCCAGCGGCGCGCCGGCGTCTGAGGGCGACGACGCGCCAGCGTCGGCGCATGCCGGCGTGAGCGGGCCGCCGGTGCAATCGGTGCTGCGGGCGATCGCGCTGCTGAAGCAGCTCAACCGCCAGCGCAGCACCACGGTGGACCAGCTGCACCGCGCGACCAGCCTGCCGAAGCCCACCATCATGCGCCTGCTCGGCACGCTGACGGTCGCGGGGCTGGTGACGAAGCTCGAACGCGGGCTTGGCTACCGGGTCACCTCGCAGGTCGCCTCGCTCAGCTCGGGCTTCCATGGCGGGCCGCTGGTGGCGGAGGCCGGGCGGCCCTGGGCGCTCGACCTCACGCGGCGGCTCAGCTGGCCGACCGCGATCGCGGTGCTCGACAAGGCGCAGATGACGATCGCCGTCAGCACGCTCGCGGACAGCAATGTCTCGCCCTTCCACGGCTCGCTCGGCGTGCGCTTCAGCCTGGTGAGCCGGGCGCTCGGGCGCGCCTATCTCGCCTTCTGCCCGGAGGCGGAGCGGCGCATCCTGATGCGGATGATCGCGGCCTCCCCCGATCCGGAGGACAATCCGCCGAACCTCGAGCGCGTGGTCGCGGCGATCGTGGCCACGGTGCGGCGCCAGGGCTATGCGCTGCGCGATCCGAAGGTGGAGCCCAAGGGCTCGAACACGGTCGCGGTGCCGATCCTGCTCGGCGAGGGCGTCGCCGGCACGATCGGGTTCAGCTATTTCCGCTCGGCGGTCAGCCAGGCGACGCTGACGGGGGAGCTCGTGCCGGCGCTGCAGGAGGCGGCGCGGCAGATCTCGGCGGCGATGGAGCGGCTGCAGAAGGGGCAGGGCGCCTAGGTTCCGCAGCGCGGAACGCGGCGCCTTTCCCCGCGCGGCGCGGCGCGGCGCCGCCTAGGCTGCCGGCCGCGATGCGGCGGGGAAGAACATGAGCGGGGCGGGCGCGCGGCGCGGGCTATTCGCCCGGCATCGGGTAGTCGGCCGCGTTCAGCACCCAGCCCGGCTTCTTCGAGAAATCCATCCGCGGCGGGCAGAAGATGTCCACGAGCTGCCCCTTCTCCTCGGCGCGCGAGGTGTGGATCGAGGGCGGCGGGATCACGGTGACGGAAGGCGCGCCGCACAGGACATGCTCGTCCTCGCGCCAGGTGGTCATGTCGGGCACCCAGGGCCAGCGCAGGTGGTGGGTGTAGGAGCCATCGAGGATCAGCGAGCACTGCTCGAAATCGTCGTGGTGGTGGGGCGACATCTTCGTGACGTCGCGCGGCCCGGGGGCGGGTTCGAGGTAGTTCACCATGAAGGTGGTGCAGCGCCAGATCTTGCCGAAGCGGCCTTCCTCCTTCGGCACGTTGAGCGTGTAGCTGCGGATCTTGAAGCCGTCGGGCGGCGTCGGCCAGTCCTGCATCGGCGGGATGCGCGGGTCGGCGTTCTCGTAGTTCGCGCGGTTGCCGCATTTCGCGACGAGATCGGCCGAGCGCGGCGTGAAGAGGCGGACGAAGCGGCCGGACTGGCGGAGGGTGATGCGGCTTGCGCCGGGGGGGATGAAGTTCACGGTGGCGCCGGTGACGGATTTCGTCTCGGCGCCGGCGGTGATCTCGGCGCCCTCGCCGGGATCGGGCAGCAGCAGGACGTATTCGTCGGGCTGGTCGGCGCGGGTCAGCACGGTGCCGGCCTCGGCCTGGCCGAAGGCGACGACGAAGGCGCGGCCGCGGCACCACCAGACCTTGAGGCCGGGCGCGGTCTCCTGCGGCGGCTGCTCGTAGAACTTGACGTAGTCGGCGGGCTGGAAGGGCCCGGCGACGGTCTTGCCGCTGCTGGCGGGGGCGAGGGCGGCGCGCGGGTCGGTGGCGTGATAGGCCATGGCCGTGTCTCTCTGTTCAGAACATCGTATCGGTGGTTGGCCGCATCGTGTTGCGGGGTGCCGGCGCTGTCAACCGCCGAAGCCGAGCCGGGCCGAGATGCGCCGCGCGCTCTGCCGCACCTGCGCGATCTGCTCCTCGGAAGGCTGGGGGCGGATGAACTGGACCGAGCCGAGGATCGCGATCGTGCCGACCATCACGCCGCCGCCGGCGAAGACCGGCGCGGCGAGCGCGTTGACGCCGACCACGCTCTCGCCGGGGGAGGCGGCCCAGCCCAGGTCGCGGATGCGCGCGAGCTCGGCGCGCAGCACCTCGGGGTCGGTGATCGTGTCGGGGGTGCGCATGTCGAGCCGCGACAGCAGCACGCGCTCGCGCAGCGCGGCCTCGGCATGGGCGAGCGTGACCTTGCCCTGCGCGGTGCAGTGCAGCGCGAGCAGCGCGCCGGGCTTGACCACGATCTCGATCGCCTCGCTGCCGGGCAGGGTTTCCAGCACCAGCGCGCCGGCGGGCTCGGCGCGGCTGATGACGACCGACTGGCCGACGCGGTCGCGCAGCTCGCGCATCTCGTCGCGCGCCATGCTGGCCAGGTCGAAATGCTCGGCGACGCTGCGGCCGAGGGTGAGCAGACGGGAGCCGATCCGGTATTTCTCGGACTCCGCGGACTGCACGACGTAGCCGCTCTCGATCAGGGTGCGCAGGTGGCGGTGCATGCGGCTCTTGGTCGTCTGCATGGCGCGGGCGAGTTCCGTCACGCCCATCGCGCGGCGCTGCGCGGCGAGGTGCTCGAGCACCTGCAGCGCCATCGCCACCGCCTGCAGCCCTTCGCCGCGCACCGGCCCGCCAATCCGAGGCATGCTTTCTCCGGTCCTGCCGCGGGCCCGCTTGACACTGCGGGGCGGGTGCGGCTTTGTCCTTTTGAACAAGAATGTGTTTCGATTAACGATACATGAGGAGGTGGTCAAGCATGCCCGAGCCGGCCCCCGAGAGCTTCCGCGCCCGCCTCGCCCGCGGCGACCTGCTGGTCGGCACCTTCCTCAAGACGCCGACCATCCACGCCACCGAGATCCTGGCCGGCCTCGGCTTCGACTTCGTCGTGGTCGATGAGGAACATGCGCCGATCGACCGCCAGACCACGGACGCGCTGCTATTCGCCGCGCGCGCGACAGGGCTCGCGGGGCTCGTGCGCATCCAGAGCCCGGAGCCGCACCACCTGCTGTCCGTGCTGGATTGCGGCGCGGCCGGCGTGCTCGTCCCGCATGTCGCGACCGCCGCCAAGGCCGCCGCGGTCGCGGCCGCCGCGCGCTATCGCGGCGGGAAGCGCGGCTATTCCGGCTCCGTCCGCGCCGCCGGCTATGGCGGGGGGAAGATGTGGGACTACATCGCCGAGGCCGATGCGCGCGCCACGATCGTGGCGCAGATCGAGGATCCGGAGGCGCTCGACGAGATCGACGCCATCGCGGCGACGCCGGGCATAGACGCGCTGTTCATCGGCCGCGGCGACCTGACGGCGGCCTTCGGCGCGCCCTCCAACGACGCGCCGCAGATCCGCGACGCGGTGGACCGCATCGCGGCGGCGGCGAAGCGTGCGGGCAAGCCGGTCTCGGTCTTCGTCGGCAGCATGAAGGAGGCCGAGTGGCTGCGCGGCATCGGCGCAAGCTGCTTCGTCTATTCGTCCGACCAGGGCTTCATGAAGCAGGCCGCGGCGAAGGCGCTGGCCGAGACCCGTGCCCTGGGCACCGCGCCGCGCTAGCCTTTCCCGCCATCAACGCCACCGAGGACCGCCGATGCCCACCACCGCCCTGGATCGCGAGGCCGAGGTCGCCGACCTTCTGGTCGGCGCCATCGACACGCATTGCCACAGCGGGCCGGCCGCCATGCCGCGCACGCTCGACCACCATGAGGCGCTGCTCGATTGCGCGGCGGCGAAGTTCCGCGCGCTGGTCTACAAGGACCATTTCTACCTCGGCACGGCGCACGCGATGATCCTCGAGAAGCTGTTCCCCGATCTCGGCGTGAAGCTGTTTTCCGGCATCGCGCTCAACAACGCCTCGGGCGGGATCAACCCGCATGCGGTGGACCACGCGGCGAAGCTCGGCGCCAAGATCGTCTGGATGCCGACGCTCTCGGCGCAGAACCACATCGACCAGGCGACGGGGCAGGGCAAGAGCTTCCCCAAGACCGCGCAGAAGATGCTGGACCCGATCCCGCTGCGCGCCAGCGACGCCAATGGCCGGCTCACCGACGCGACGAAGCAGGTGCTCGACCTGATCGCCGAGGCCGACATCATCCTCGCCGGCGGGCATCTCGACGCCGCCGAGATGATCAGGCTGTTCGAGGAGGCGCAGCGCCGCGGCTGCCGCAAGCTGCTGGTGAACCACCCGACCTACCTGATCGGCTGCACCGATGCCGATATCCGCGCCCTCGTCGCCACGGGCGCCTATATCGAGCACTCGATCTGCATGTGGGTCGAGGGCAGATCGAAGAAGTTCACGCCGCAGGAGATGGTGCATCTGATCGAGGTGGCCGGGGCGGACCGCACCGTGCTCGGCTCCGATCTCGGGCTGATGGGCGGGCCGAAGCCGGTGGAGGGCTTCCGCCAGATGGTGCGGCTGCTGCTCGACCAGCAGGTGCCGAAGGAGGACATCCGGAAGATGATCTCCGGCAACCCGGCGAAGCTGCTCGGGCTCGAGCCGATGGGCAACGCCTGAGGCGCCCGCCCCGCCGGACTCCGGCGGGGCTACTGCCCGGAGGGCGTCGGCGCGCCGGGGCCCTGCTGCTGCTGGCCGAGACCGGGGCCGACGCGGCCGATATTGCCGAAGAGCTGCTGGAGCAGCGTCCGCTCATTGCCCGGCGAGGGCGTGACGCGGGAGACCACCTGCACCTGGCGGGCATCCTGCGGGCCGAGGCGGGTGATCTCGGCGACGCGGCCGGCGGGATCGAAGCGGATGCGGACCACCTGCTGGTCCTCGATGGCGAGTTCCCGGCCCGGACGCTGGCGCGTCACGCCGCCGATGTAGAACCATTCGCGCTCGTCGAAGGTGCCGGTCGCGGAGGGGGAGCCGAGCAGCGCCTCCACGTCCTGGCGCGAGGAGGTGCCGGGGACGAGCTGGCGCAGGTCCTCCTCCTCCACCAGATGGCCGCGGAGCTGGCGGGGGCTGTCGAACAGGTCGGCGCCCGGCAGCGGCGGCAGCGAGGCGAAGGAGGGCAGGCCCGGCATCTCGGGCAGGTAGGAGCACCCGCCCAGCGCCACGGACGCGGCGAGGGCCAGGGCGCGCGCGTTGACCATTCGGCTCGGGAGGTCCATCTGCGCCGCATGCCATCGCGGCGCCCGGCGGTCAATGCGGCCGGGGCCGCCCGTTTCGGAGTTCGCTCGGATGGGCCTGCTCGGCCTTTTCGCCCGCAAGCCGCATGAGCGGGCGGGCTTCGCGCTCTACGGCGCGGCGGTCGCGGCGGCGCGGCAGCCTGTCTTCTTCGCCGGGCTCGGCGTGCCGGACACGCTCGACGGGCGCTTCGACCTGGTGGCGCTGCACACCGGCCTCGTGGTCTGCCGCATCGCGCGCGATGCCGATCCGCGCGCCAAGGACCTCGCCCAGGCGGTGTTCGATGCGATGTTCGCCGACATGGATGTGAACCTGCGCGAGATGGGGGTGGGCGATCTCGCGGTCGGGAAGCGGGTGAAGCGCATGTGGGAGGCCTTCCACGGCCGTGCCCAGGCCTATGACGCGGCGCTGCGCGCCGGCGACGCGGCGGCGCTGGAATCGGCGCTCGCGCGCAATGTCTGGCGCGGTAGCGCGCCGGAGGGCGCGCCGGCGCGGCTCGCCGCGATCGCGATGGCGGCCGATGCGGCGCTGGAGGCGGTGACCTTCGGGGAGCTGGTGGCCGGGCGCCTCACCTTCCCCGCGGTGGCGGGATGACGCCGGAGTTCAGCCGCCCGGTCCGGCTCGGGCCGGACCCGCGGGAGGTGTCGCTGCGCGCGACGCCGGCGGAATGTGCGGCGCTGGCGGCGCGCTTCGGCATCCTCGCGGTGCATGGGCTCGCCGCGGAGCTCCGGCTGGTGCCGGAACCGGGCGGGACGGTGCGGGCCCGGGGGGTGCTGGCGGGCGAGGTGGAGCAGGAATGCGTCGTCACCCTCGAGCCGGTGCGCCAGGCGGTCCGGGCGGAGATCGACCTCCGCATCCTCGGCGAGGGCGAGCAGGCGGCCGATGACGATCCGGAGAGCCCGGACGAGATCGAGAGCGCGGGCGGGATCGTGGACCTCGGCGAGGCGGTGGCCGAGCAGCTCGCCCTCTCGCTCGACCCCTATCCGCGCGCCGAGGGGGCGGAACTGCCCGCCCTCGACGCGCCAGAGGAGGAGGGCGCGCCGGCCGGGCCCAACCCTTTCCAGGCGCTGGCCAGGCTCAGGCGCTGAGGCCCCGCGGCGCGGCACCTTCTTGCGGGGGGCGGGCGGGGGTGGTAATCCGCGCGGCTCATTCGTTCCCCGCAGCTTGTTGATCAGAGAGGCTCGGCGCCATGGCCGTCCCGAAGAAGAAGGTTTCGCCCTCCCGACGTGGGATGCGCCGGAGCCATCACGCGATCTCCTCCTCCGCGCATCATGAATGCGCGAATTGCGGGGAGCTGAAGCGCCCGCACCATGTCTGCGCGCATTGCGGCCATTATGACGGCCGCGAGGTCGTGGCGGCCGAGAAGGCCAGCGGCGTCGTCCGTACCTGACGCGCCGATGGCGCGCATCGGCGGAGGATTGAGGCTTGCCTGAGGCGCGCCAGCCAGCGGCCCCGGCCTTCTCCCTCGCCGTGGATGCGATGGGGGGCGACCATGCCCCCGAAGCCGTCCTCGACGGATTGGAACTCGCCGCCGAACGCCATCCGCATGCGCGGTTCCTGCTGGTGGGCGACGAGGCGCGCCTTGGCGGGCTGCTCGCGACGCGGCCGCGCGCCGCGCGCGCCTGTTCCTTGCGCCATGCGCCGGAGGTGATCTCGGGCGATCTCAAGCCGACGGCGGCGCTGCGCATCCGCAACTCCTCCATGCGGATCGCGATCGACGCCGTGGCGGCCGGCGAGGCGGCGGGAATCGTCTCGGCGGGGAATACCGGCGCGCTGATGGCGCTCGCCAAGATCGTGGTGAAGACACTGCCGGAGATCGACCGGCCGGCGCTGGCCGCGATCGGGCCCTCGGCGCGCGGCGACGTGGTGATGCTCGACCTCGGCGCGAATGTGCAATGCGACGCGCGGAACCTGGTGGAGTTCGCCATCATGGGCGACGCCTTCGCGCGCTCCGTCCTCGGGCTGACGCGGCCGACCATCGGGCTGCTGAACGTGGGATCGGAGGAACTGAAGGGCGACGAGCGGGTGCGGCATGCGGCGGAGACGCTGCGCGATTCGGCCTTCGGCGCGAATTTCCGCGGCTTCGTCGAGGGGCACGACATCGCCGCCGGCACGGTGGACGTGATCGTCACCGACGGCTTCACCGGCAATGTCGCGCTCAAGACCGGGGAGGGCGCGCTCAAGCTGATGCGCGACCTGCTGCGGCAGGTCTTCACCTCCTCGATCCCGGCGCGGATCGGCTACCTGCTGGCGCGGCCGGCGCTCGACCGGCTGCGCGAATGGATGGACCCGCGGCGCTACAACGGCGCGGTGCTGATCGGGCTGAACGGCGTGGTGGTGAAGAGCCATGGCGGCACCGACGGCACCGGCTTCGCCCATGCGGTGGATGTGGCGATGGACATGGTGACGCACCGCTTCAACGAGCGTATCCGGGAAGGACTGGCGCGGCTGTCCGAGACGGCGCCGCCCACCGCCCGCTGAGGGAGACCACGCCGATTCCCGCCCTCACCGCCGTCATCGCCGGCACCGGCGGCCACCTGCCGGACCGCGGCCTGACGAACGACGAACTCGCCGCCTGGAAGTCGCTCGACACCTCCGATGCCTGGATCGTCGAGCGGACGGGCATCCGCCGGCGCCACTTCGCGGCCGAGGGGGAGACGGCCTCCGACCTCGGCGCCGCCGCGGCGCGGGCGGCGCTGGCGCAGGCCGGGGCGGACGCGGCCGAGGTGGATGCGATCCTCGTCGCGACCTCCACCCCGGACAGCGCCTTCCCGGCGACGGCGGTGCGGATCCAGCAGAAGCTCGGCGTGACGCGCGGCTTCGCCTTCGACATGGCGGCGGCCTGCACCGGCTTCGTCTATGCGCTCGGCGTGGCCGATGCGCTGGTCCGCGCCGGCCAGGCGCGCGGCGTGCTGGTGATCGGGACGGAAGTCTATTCGCGCATCCTGGACTGGACCGACCGCGGCACCTGCGTGCTGTTCGGCGACGGGGCGGGGGCGGTGTTCCTCCGCGCGGTGCCGTCGGCGGCGGCGGAAGGGCGGGGCATCCTGTCGTGCCATCTGCACGCGGATGGCCGCCACGGCGACATCCTGCATGTCGAAGGCGGCGCCGGCTCCACCGGCGGGGCCGGGCTGCTGCGGATGGCCGGGCGCGAGGTGTTCCGCCACGCGGTCGCGAAGCTCGCCGCCGTGGTGGAGGAGGCGCTGGCGGCCAACGGGCTCGACCATGGCGATATCGGCTGGCTGGTGCCGCACCAGGCCAATCTCCGCATCATCGAGGCGATGGGCAGGAAGCTGCAGCTGCCGATGGACCGCGTGGTCGTCACGGTGGACCGGCATGCGAACACATCGGCCGCCTCGATCCCGCTGGCTTTGGCCGAGGCGACGCGGGATGGGCGGATCAAGCCGGGCGATCTGGTGGTGATGGAGGCGATCGGCGGTGGCCTGACCTGGGGCGCGGCGCTGGCCCGGTTCTGAGACGGGCCACGAATAATAAAGTCTGCCAGGGACTTGCGCGGCGACCTTCAGGCGGTGCCTTGGCTGCCTCGATACATCTTTCCGAAGACGGCGGTTGACGCCTGCGCCTCGCGCGGGTTTTCTTGTGCTTTGAACGGTTTGCGTGCCCTCGCTGGGGCACGACGGCCGCTCGTGCAGCACCGCCGGTCCCAGAAAGTCGAGCAGGCCAGAGGATGAAGACAATCACCCGTGCCGACCTCGCGGAGGCGATCTACAGCCAGGTCGGCCTCTCCCGGAACGAAAGCGCGCTGCTGCTCGAGACGGTGCTCGAGCGGATGTGCGCGGCGCTGGAAGCGGGCGACCCGGTGAAGGTCTCGGCCTTCGGGTCCTTCGTGGTGCGGCAGAAGGGCAAGCGCGTCGGCCGCAACCCCAAGACCGGCGTCGAAGTGCCGATCCAGCCGCGCAAGGTGCTCTCCTTCCGGCCGTCCCAGGTACTAAAGGCGCGACTCAATCCGGGACTCAAGCCCGGCCGGGATGATGATGCATGAGTGACGAAGCCGGCGGCACGGCCGAAGGCGCGCGGCCCCGGGCGCGCAAGGCCGCGACCGCCTTCCGCACGATCAGCGAGGTGGCGGACGACCTTCAGATCCCGCAGCACGTGCTGCGATTCTGGGAGACGAAGTTCCCCCAGCTCAAGCCGCTCAAGCGCGGCGGCGGGCGGCGCTACTACCGGCCGGAGGACATCGCGCTGCTGCGGCGCATCTCCGACCTGCTCTACACCCAGGGCTACACGATCAAGGGCGTCCAGCGCCTGCTCCGCGACGGCGGCATCGAAGGCCTGAGCGCGGAAGCCCTGGCCGACGCCGAACCCGACCCGACCGGAGACGAGCACGACGACCCGACCGTCGAGGCGCTCCGCGAAGCACTCCAGGTGCTCGAAGGCCTCGCGCAGGAACTGCGACTGCTGACCCACCGCAATTGAGTGCGGGCGAAGCGGATGCTATGCCCCCCTGCATCGGAGCGTAGCGCAGCCTGGTAGCGCATCAGTCTGGGGGACTGGGGGTCGTGGGTTCAAATCCCGCCGCTCCGACCATCATCGCCAGCCATGGACATGGTGCCCGGCCTCGGGGCGGCTGGCCTTGAGGGGGGCTCCGCCCCCCTCAAACTCCCCCCGCCAAGGGCCAGTGGGCCCTTGGAACCCATGAGTTTATGGCCGTTTGCGGAG
>VFQP010000129.1_pt1 | contig 214563 bp, 168 predicted proteins | sample 3512351 | NCBI WGS metagenome assembly VFQP01 (sample SAMN10412372, study PRJNA504923) | tailings metagenome | isolation source: Relicate 1 Philex TSF1 revegetated site | place: Philippines: Tuba, Benguet | collected 2017-08-29 | reverse complement strand
TCGCCAATACCCTCACCGGTAATGATGCAGATAACATCCTTGATGGTGGTGCTGGTGTTGACATCTTGCAGGGTGGCAAAGGAGACGATACTTACATCCTTGATCTCAAAGTTACAGGTACAGGCATCTCTGCCAATGTGAACACTTTCGATGACTCCATCATTGAAACCAATGGCAGCACCAATGGTGTCGATACTATCAAACTGCGTGGGGCAGCTACGCTTGCTACAGCTACTACACTGACCCTGAATGGTGACTGGATAGATATTGAAAATCTCGATGCCTCTGCCACAGGTAAAACCAAACTGGACCTGACAGGCAACAGCCTGAACAATACACTGACCGGTAATGCTGCCGCTAATATCTTAAAAGGTCTTGGAGGTGATGATACTTATGTTGTTAATAACATCGACGATACTGTTGAAGAAGATGTCAATCAAGGCACAGACCTGGTTCAAGCCAGTGTCACCTACACCTTAGGCGCTAATGTCGAGAACCTGGAACTGTTAGGCACGGCTGCCATTAATGGTAATGGCAATAGCCTTGTAAATACCATCATAGGTAACGCTGGCAATAATATCCTCGATGGCAAAGGCGGCAATGACACTTTGGCTGGTAAGAAAGGTAACGATACCTACATCATTGATAATAGCGGTGTCACAGTCACTGAACAGGCTAATGAAGGGATTGACCAGGTCAATGCCAGTGTCAGCTATACATTAGCTGCTAACGTTGAGAATCTGTTACTGACAGGTAATGGCGACATTGATGGCACAGGTAATGAGCTGGCGAACACCATCACCGGCAATGCAGGTGACAACACTCTCGATGGCGGTGCTGGTATAGATAAGCTTGCAGGGGGATTGGGTGATGATACCTATCTCGTCGACCTCATTCAGACAGGCACCACTGCGGCTGCTTTCAGGGTTGCTCTCCAAGACACCATCACTGAAGCTGCCAATGCAGGCAATGACACCGTCAAGCTACGCGGTGATTTTAATCACATCAATGCCACTACCCTCACCATGGGCGCTAACCTCGAGGAGCTAGATGCTTCAGCTACTGGTACAACCAAACTTAACCTCACCGGCAACGCGCTTGCCAACACTCTCACAGGCAATGACGCAGACAACATCCTCAATGGCGGTGCAGGGTCTGATATCTTAATCGGCGGTCAAGGTGCGGATAATCTAACCGGTGGCGCAGGAGCTGACTATTTTAAATATTTTTCTAATACTGACTCAGACTTCTCAAATACTGACGTTATTAGAGACTTCGTTTCTGGAGTAGATAAAGTTGATTTAAGAGATTTTGTAAACGCAGATATGATTCAGTATTTCTCAGGCACTTCTGCACAAGCCTACTCAATCTGGTATGAACAATTTTCAACGCATACCAATATTTATTTAGACAACAATGGTGATCATTTAGCAGATTTAAAAATTCAGCTAGCTGGGAAAATAGACCTGCAACAAAATGATTTTATTTTAAATAGTCCACTTTCACCACCGGAGCCAACTCCACAAGTTCCAGAAACCATAAATGACTTTCATCAGGGTACAGATAAGATTAATTTATCCAGCATTGAGACCTTGGACAACCGTGTATTGATATTCAATGACACAAGAGCTATTCCATTTGGCATCTGGTACCAATCTGCTTTAAATGAAACAACTGTATATGTAGACAAGAATGGTGACTCGATCGCTGATATTCAAATAAAAATTGATGACTCATTTGCGCTGAAGAACAGTGATTTTGTTGTCGTCAATACAACCCCTGTAACACCATCAGGAACAACTGCCTTATTCACCAATGGCAATGATATTGTTAACTTCAACAATCTGCATGGTTCCGATTACAAGAGTGATACTCAATATAGTGGACTAAATGGCAATGACATCATTATTACACCCGATAATGGTGAACACGGATATGATTTTAGCCGCTCTCATAGCGGAGGTAATGGCAATGACACTATGATTGGAGGTGCCTGGCGCGACACTTTAATTGGTGATGCCGGCAATGATATTTTAAGCGGAGGCGCTGGAGATGATCTTCTAATTGGAGACACCGGAAACGATATCCTGATCGGTGGGTTAGGACCAGATACATTTCAATTTACTTCAACCGATCCTGAAGACGCTGACATTATTCTTGATTTTGTGTCAGGCGAAGACAAACTTGATTTTTTTGGCTGGCCGTTTTTCAACCAACTTTCTCGCGGCATCTATTTAGACATGCTGACATTAGGGACAAGCGCGAAAGATAGTAATGATTATCTGGTATACGATAAACCTACGGGACAACTTTATTTTGACCCTGATGGGAGTGGGTCAGCTGACAAAAAGTTAATTGCAACATTTAATCCCGATACACAACTTTTAGGATCAGACTTTGCCGGATCAAAAAACACTAATGCACCAGTACCAAATTTAAGAATTTCAGGCTCCCAATATGATGATACCCTGGTAGGCGGCGCTGGGGATGACAGTATTTATGGATTTGGCGGAAATGACAAAATCACGGCAGGGGCAGGAGTAGATCAAATCTGGGGGGGAGAAGGTAACGATGTGATGGATGGTGGCGAAGGTTACGATACTTATGTAATTTCATCTGGAACTGAACATGCAGTTGCTGAAATTAATGACTCAGGCTTAACGGGTAAAGATGGCATCATTTTCACATCCAGTACTGAGGGCGATACTTTGAAGCTTTTTGCTGATGATAAGGGTATAGAATCTATTACCTTGGCTGTGTTTAACCCACCATTTGTATGGCGAGATGATAAAAACATTAATATTGATGCCAGTTTGGCGCCAAATGGATTAAGTATTTACGATAATTCTGGCTCCAATCACATTATTGGAACCGCTTATTCAGATTCAATAGAGCTCACAAATGGTAATGATATCGTTAATGGCAAACTCGGAAATGATCTTATAAGTTTAGGCGGTGGCTCAAACACAATTATTTTTGATACTGCCTTAAACGCAAATACTAACGTTGATACGATTCAATCTTTAAATTATGACGATGTAATTCAATTAGATAACGATATATTTACCTCATTAACAGCTTTGGGCATTTTAAATCCAAATTCGTTTGTAAGAGGTGCTCAGGCTCAAGATGCAAACGATTATATTATTCATAAAAGCGATGGCGGACTTTATTATGATCCGGATGGTAATGGGCAAGTGGCTGCAATACAATTTGCAATTATTAATTCAAATGAGTTGTCCGCCAATAGTTTTATAGTGATTTAATAATGTTAGCTAAACTGGCTCAATAACTCTTTAACTACCGAAGTTTTATGAGCCAGATTACCGATCTGTATCGTCATTCGTAACTTATCCGGCCCGTTCATGCGGCACCGTTTGTCACGTTGCAACAGGTTTATCAGTTTCATCGGGTCGATGTCGGCTTTGACATTGAACTGTAACTGAATGGCAGCATCGGAAGCATCTACCTTGATAATGCCCAATGGTTTGGCGGCTATTCGCAGGCGGTGGCAGGCGATCAAGGCTTCGCCGGCTTCAGGCAGCAAGCCGAAGCGGTCTATCAGCTCTTCCTGCATCACATCCAGCGATTCGTCGTCTTCACAGTTAGCCAGGCGTTTGTATAGCACCAGACGTTCATGTACATCCGGGCAATAGTTATTGGGTAGCAATGCAGGGGTATGCAGGTTGATTTCGGTGGTGACGCCTAAGGGTGCGTCGAGGTCTGGTTCCTTGCCTGCTTTCAGCTGTTTCACCGCATGGTTAAGCATGTCGGAATACAGGGTGAAACCGATCTCCTGCATCTCGCCGCTTTGGCTGTCGCCAAGCAACTCACCCGCCCCACGGATTTCCAGGTCATGCATCGCCAAGTGGAAACCGGCGCCCAGGTCTTCCAGCAGCTGGATCGCATCCAGGCGTTTTTGCGCTTGCGGGGTGATGGTACGGTGCGGGTCTGTCAGCAGATACGCATAAGCCTGGTGATGGCTGCGCCCCACACGGCCGCGTAACTGGTGCAACTGCGCCAGGCCGAACATATCGGCGCGGTTGATGATCATGGTGTTGGCAGTGGGTACGTCGATGCCGGTTTCGACAATCGTGGTACATAACAACAGGTTGGCACGTTGCTGGTAGAAGTCACGCATGACGTGCTCCAGCTCGCGCTCGCGTAACTGGCCATGGCCGATGACGATGCGTGCCTCGGGTAAAAACTTTTCCAGTTTTTCCTTCATCACGTAAATGGTATCCACTTCGTTATGCAGGAAATAGACCTGGCCGCCACGCTTGAATTCGCGCATCACCGCTTCGCGGATAATGCCTTCGGAATATTCGGTATGGAAAGTTTTGATTGCCAGCCGTTTTTGCGGTGGCGTCGAGATCACGGAAAACTCGCGCAAGCCTTCCATTGCCATGCTCAGGGTTCGCGGGATCGGCGTCGCGGTCAGCGTCAGCACATCCACCTCGGCACGCAAGGCTTTCATCTGCTCTTTCTGGCGCACACCAAAACGGTGCTCTTCATCGAGGATAGCCAGGCCCAGGTTCTTGAATTTCACGTCTTTCTGGATCAGCCTGTGGGTGCCGATGATGATATCGATGCTGCCGTTTTCCAGGCCTTTCAGGGCTTCTGCCTGTTCTTTGGCAGTGCGGAAACGGGAGATCTCGGCGATCTTGATCGGCCATTCTGCAAAGCGGTCTACAAAGTTCTGATAATGCTGTTCCGCCAGCAAAGTAGTAGGAACCAGCACGGCTACCTGGCGTCCGCCCATCACGGCGACAAATGCGGCGCGCAACGCGACTTCCGTCTTGCCAAAACCCACATCACCACATACCAGCCGGTCCATAGGGCGGCCGGACTGCATGTCTTTGATCACGTTTTCGATGGCTTCCAGCTGGTCAGGTGTTTCTTCAAACGGGAAACCTTCACAGAAGGCTTCGTAATCATGCAGGCTCAAGGTGAACGCATGACCACGGCGGGCGGCACGCTGTGCGTACAAATTCAGCAATTCAGCGGCGGTATCCCGGATCTGCTTGAGTGCCTTTTTCTTGGCTTTTTCCCACTGGCCGCTACCCAACCTGTGCAACGGTGCACTTTCCGGCGGGCCACCGGAGTAACGGGAGATGAGGAACAGCTGTGATACTGGCACATACAACTTATCTTCACCGAAATATTCAATCAGCAATAATTCGGTTTCGCCTTCGCCAAAGTCGATATTGACCAGGCCTTTGTAGCGCCCTACCCCGTGCTGTTCATGCACCACCGGGTCATCCAGCCGCAATTCAGAGAGGTCTTTGAGCATACCCTCTGCATTGCGCGCTTTCTCCTGGTTGCGCCGGCGTTGCTGGCGTACGGTGCTGGCATATAGTTCAGCTTCGGTGATGACGGCTATATCTTCGTCAATAAAGCCCTGGTGTAAGGGTGCAACACCCAGCATGACCGGGAACTGGCTTTGCGCAAATCCGCCCCAGTCCTCGGTCAGCGAAAAAGTGACACCATGCTCGCTGAATAATTGGGCGATGGTTTCGCGACGGCCCAGGCTTTCAGCGGCGATTAACACGCGGCCGTCAAACTGGCTGATAAATGCCTGCAATTTATGCAAAGGCTGTTCGGAACGTCGGTCAACCTCTACCGGGGCAAGCGTGGTGACATTCTGCAGTTGCTGATGCACGAGCGCAAAGGCATGCGTTTGCCTGAAGAATTCATCGGTTTTTTGCAGCAGGGTTTCCGGCCGTAAAATCGGTTTTTCGGCGTCATAAGCCATCAAACGGTAGCGGCTATTGGCATCCGCCCAGAATATTTGCGCCGCTTTATCCAGGTCACCGTGCAGGCATAACACGGTTTGCTTGGGCAGGTAATCAAACAGGGTAGCCGTTTGCTCGAAAAACAATGGCAAATACCATTCGACGCCACCGCTGGCCGTGCCTTTACTCACATCCTTGTAAATTTTTGCGCGTTGCGGATCGCCCTCAAAGTATTCCCTGAACTGGCTGCGGAACAGGGTAATGCCCGCCTCATCCATGGGAAACTCGCGTGCCGGCAGCATGCGGATCTCGGTCACCGGGTAGACGCTGCGTTGGGTATCGATATCAAACGTACGTATGGTTTCGATCTCGTCATCGAACAGGTCGATACGATAAGGGAGAGCGCTGCCCATAGGATAAAGATCCACCAGCCCGCCACGCACACTGAATTCACCCGGGCTCATCACCTGGCTGACATGGTGGTAACCTGCCTGTGCACATTGATTGCGCAAGGCATCCACATCCAGCCGCTGGCCTTTTTTCAGCATAAAAGTATGCGCAGCCAGGTAAGCCACCGGCGGTAAACGCAACAATGCGGTTGCTAGGGGGACAATAACAATGTCGCTCTGGTTCTGGCTTAGCTGATACAGCGTAGACAGGCGCTCGGAAATTAAATCCGGATGCGGCGAAAAAACATCGTAAGGCAGGGTTTCCCAGTCCGGCAGCAAATGGACATGAATGTCTTTGCCGAAATAGGGAATTTCATCCATTAAACGCTGCGCTTCAAACGCATTAGCGGTTAAAATGACCAGCGGCGATTGTGTGGCCTTTAAACCACTCGCCAAATCGGCTAGGGCTTTACTGTCCAATCCCTGACTGTGAAAAGAAAAACGCTGTGGATGCCCGACGACGGGAAGTGAAACTGCCATAAAAAATTAGAATCTTAATGCCCAGGTTAGGTGAGTTATTGTTGGCGAATCTGCCGAGTTTGCTATTATAGCTGCAAGCGTCCGCTGGCTGTACCGGCATTATCATCAGGCGCGCTAGCGATTACGGTGCACACACACTGGTTTGTGGGTAAATCCGGCACGGAGAAATTATATGAACGATAAACAGGCCGTTGCGCTGGAAGCAGCCAGCTACGTCAAGAACGGTATGATTGTTGGGCTGGGCACAGGTTCCACCGCCAATTATTTTATTGAAGCCTTGGCCGCACGCCAGCAGCAGGAAAATCTGCGCATCACCACCGTTGCCAGTTCCAATATCAGCATGATCAAAGCCCAGTCTGCGGGCTTAACTGTGCTCAGCTTGGCGCAATTAAGCCAGATCGACCTGTATGTGGATGGTGCCGACGAAATCACCGCCGATAACACCCTGCTCAAAGGCCGTGGCTATGACCTGGTCATGGAAAAACTGCTGGCAAAAGCAGCCAAAGAATTCATTGTAGTAGCCGACAAAAGCAAACTGGTCAGCCGCATAGGCGAAAACTACCCTATCCCTATCGAAGTGATGCCATTTGCCTGGCAGGCAACCAAGCGCAGTATCGAGGCGATTGGCGGCTCGGGTGAGTTACGCCCTAATGCTGCCAAAGACGGCCTCTGTATCAGCAGTTATGGCAGCCTGGTGCTGGACATGCGTTTTGATGCCGCGATTGACCACCTGCAATTGAATGCCTTGCTCAACAATATTCCTGGTGTGGTTGAACATGGCATTTTTACCAGACTGGCAAGCACCATCCTGATTGCCGACCAGGGCAACATAGAAACACGCGCGTAACAATATCCGCACCTGAACGATGCGCATACTCCACAGTATTTCCACGCGTTTCGCATGGCATTGGTTGCTACTTGCCTGCCTGGGGTGCGGGCTGGTGGCCTGTACTGATCCCGCTACGCCCAAGCAACCCGCGCTGCAAAAGCGGGCGCCTGACCCTTACACCATCCGCTTCGTCACTATCAACAGCCCGGATACCTATTTCATTGATAGCCAGAACAATTACGCCGGCCTGGAATATGACCTGGCAAAGCGGTTTGTGGAATTCCTGGGGCCGCCATACAAGCTTGAATTCATCGTGGTGGAAAGCTTTGACAAAGTATTTCCAACCCTGATGCGCGGTGATGCGGATATTGCGGCGGCAGACATCAGCATCACTGCGTCGCGCAAACGGCAGGTGCTGTTCGGGCCTGCGTTCAACCAGGTGCAGTCGATGGTGGTGTATAACCGAGACCATAACAGTGAGCCCGCCAAACCCGATGCGCTGTTGAATAAACGTATCGTGTTGCCGAAAAGCACCAGTTTTGTGGAGAGGATGCGCGAACTGCAATCGCAACAACCGCAACTTACCTGGCGCGAGACCGAAAAACTAAGTTCCGAACAGTTGATAGAAGCGGTTGCGCGCAATGAAATCGACTTCACGGTGGCAGACAATCACCTGCTGGCCATCATGCAATACCTTTATCCGCAACTGGATGCCGGATTGATGCTGGGCCCGGTCGATAAAATCGCCTGGGCCCTGAATAAATTTTCCGGTGAAGACAGGCTGAAACAGGTACAGGCCTTTTTCAAGAAGATTGAAAAGGATGGTAGCCTGCGTAACCTGCTGGACCGCTATTACGGTCATACCAAACGCCTGAAACAGGTCGATGTCGCAACGTTCCTGAGCAAATCCAATACCTTGCTGCCTAAATACATAAGGCTATTTAAAAACGCGCAGGAGATCACCGATATCGACTGGCGCCTGCTGGCTGCATTAAGTTACCAGGAGTCGCACTGGGACAATTACAGCACGTCGCCTACCAATGTACGTGGCCTGATGATGCTGACCGAACAGACGTCCAACATGATGAATGTGACCAATCGGCTGGACCCGCAGCAAAGCATTATGGCTGGTGCCAAGTTCATGTTGTGGCTGAAGGACCGCCTGCCGTCACGGATTCCGGAACCTGACCGCACCTTTATGACGCTGGCTGCCTACAACAACGGTGTTGCCCATCTTGAAGATGCGCGCATCATTGCGCAACGCCTGGGGCTCAACCCTGACAGCTGGGCCGATGTGAAACGCGGCTACCAGCTACTGAACGACCCGGCGCATTATGTGAATGCCAAGCATGGCTACTGTAGCTGCGGCGCGCCGGTGATATATACCGAGCTGGTGCGCAGCTATTACCAGATCATGCAGAAATATTATCCTGTCTATGACCCGGGGCTGGACCCATACAAGATTGCAGAATCAAAAATGCCCTGGCTGTTAGCCAAGGCATATTGATGGCAGTGACGCCAGATAAATCGGTAATATAGCTTAAGCAGCGATCACCGTCTTGCCACCCATGTAAGGCTGCAATACTTTCGGGATATTCACGCTACCATCGGCATTCTGGTTATTCTCCAGCACCGCCACCAGCGTACGCCCTACTGCCAGGCCGGAACCATTTAAGGTATGCAACAACTCCGGTTTGCCATTGGCATTCCTGAAACGGGCCTGAAGACGACGCGCCTGGAAAGCCTCACAGTTGGATACGGAGGAAATCTCACGGTAAGTGTTCTGCGCCGGCAGCCAGACCTCCAGGTCATAGGTTTTGGCAGCACCAAAGCCCATGTCGCCAGTACACAATGAGACTACGCGGTAAGGTAATTCCAGCGCCTGCAATACGTTTTCGGCATGAGTCACCATTTCTTCCAGTGCCTGGTAGCTGTTCTCAGGATGCACGATCTGCACCATTTCGACTTTATCAAACTGATGCTGGCGTATCATACCCTTGGTATCCCGGCCATAAGAGCCGGCTTCAGAACGGAAACAAGGGGTATGTGCCGTCAATTTGATCGGCAATGATTCCAGCGTCACGATCTCGTCACGCACGGTATTGGTCAGCGTGACTTCTGACGTCGGTATCAGATACAGTTTGCTATCGTTATGCGGCGTGGCGAACAGGTCTTCCTCAAACTTGGGTAATTGCCCGGTACCGACCAGCGTCTCGCGATTGACCATATATGGTGTATAGCATTCGGTGTAACCATGCTTTTCGGTTTGTGTATCCAGCATGAATTGCGCGATCGCACGGTGCAACTTGGCGATCTGGCCTTTCATCAACGTGAAACGCGCGCCTGATAACTTGGCACCGGTATCAAAATCCAGGCCTAATGGCGCGCCTACATCGGCATGGTCTTTGACTGCAAAGTCAAAGTTGCGTGGCGTACCCCAGCGGCGTGCTTCCACGTTTTGCGTTTCATCATTACCGACCGGCACGCTCTCATGCGGCAAGTTAGGCACATTCAGCATCAAAGCCTGCAAGTTGGCCTGAATCTCGTTCAACTGCACTTCCGCAGCTTTTAGCTCGTCCCCCAATCCAGCCACTTCCGCCAGGATAGCGCTGGCATCCTCGCCTTTGGATTTGGCGATGCCTATCTGCTTGGAAGCCGCATTGCGTTTTGCCTGCAGGTTCTCAGTATTGGTCTGTATGGTTTTTCGCTCGGCTTCCAAAGCCTTGAACGTATCCGCGGGAAACTCAAATTTACGCGCTTTCAGGCGCGCGGTCACATTGTCCAAATCGTTTCTAAGTTGTTGTATATCTAACATTTATTTTTTCGCTTTGCTTTTCAGGTATTCTTGATCCAGGGCTTGTAAGTGATCCAGTTTTTCGCCTATTTTACCTTCCAATCCACGCGGTGTGGGTTGGTAAAATGTTTGTGCGGGTAAATCATCCGGGAAATATTGCTCACCGGCAGCATAGGCATTCGGTTCATTGTGCGCGTAACGGTATTCCTTGCCATAATCCAACGCCTTCATCAGCTTGGTCGGCGCATTGCGCAAATGCAGTGGTACGGCGCGTGATTTATCCTGCGCAACGAATGCTTTGGCCTGGTTATAAGCCATATAAGCGGCATTGCTTTTCGCGGCAACGGCCAGGTAGATCACCGCATTGCTGAGTGCCAACTCGCCTTCCGGCGAACCAAGGCGCTCATAAATCTGGATAGCTTCCAGCGCCATGGTTTGCGCTTTAGGGTCAGCCAGGCCAATATCTTCCACCGCCATACGGACGATACGACGTGCTAAATAGAGTGGATCTGCACCACCATCCAGCATGCGTACAAACCAGTACAGTGCTGCATCCGGATTAGAACCGCGCACCGATTTATGCAAGGCGGAAATCTGGTCATAGAATGCTTCGCCGCCTTTATCAAACCGGCGCAATTTGCTGGCCATGCTGGATTGCAAAAATGCATCATCAATGGTGTTTATCTTCGCCGTCAAAGCGCCGTTGAATAATCCTTCCGCAAAATTCAACAGACGCCTGGCATCGCCATCTGCGTAATCTAATATCTGCTCTTTAACCTTATCATTGACGCTGATTTCTGGTGCCATTTTCAGGCGTGCGCGTTCAAGTAATTCCGCCAGCTCATCTTCAGTCAATGCGGCCAGCACGAATACTTGCGAGCGGCTGAGCAACGCGCTGTTGACTTCAAATGACGGGTTCTCGGTAGTCGCGCCGATAAACGTGATCAGACCGCTTTCAACAAACGGCAAAAACGCATCCTGCTGGCCTTTGTTAAAGCGGTGCACTTCATCAACAAACAGGATGGTGTTGCGGCCGGTTTGCTGCAAGGTCAGCTCCGCGCGTTCAACGGCTTCGCGGATATCCTTGATGCCGGACAATACGGCAGATAACGGCACGAACTCCGCATCTGCCGTCTGCGCAATGAGGCGCGCCAAGGTAGTTTTGCCTACGCCCGGTGGCCCCCACAGGATCATGGAGGGAAGTTTGCCGGATTCAAATGCACGCCGCAGCGGTTTGCCTTCACCCAGCAGATGCGTCTGCCCTACCACCTCATTCAGGGTTTTGGGGCGCAGTTGCTCGGCTAGCGGGACTGACGAAGGCGTTTGGGGTTCAAACAGGGAGGACATAATGCCTGTGCATGGGTGACGGTTTACTCACCCACCACATCCACCCCTTTGGGAACGGTAAACAGGAATTGTGAGGTATTCAGTGACGGATTCACTTCCACGTTAGAGAATACTATGTGCGTACTTTGGCTAAACGCATCCACCAGCCGCATTTCGGCCAGTTTGCCATGGTCAAAAGAGATAATCACCACCTGGAAACCGCTGTCTTTCTGCTTGGGTTTGGCTTGCACACGTTGCAAGCCTTCATAATCCACCAGGCGCGTCAGGCGGAAGCTTTCTTCCACATTCGGCCCGCCGGCCAGCAGCGCAGCCGGGCTGGTGCCTAACACTTTATCCAGGGTGCGTACGCTGACCTGCTGCAGATCGACATCGAATAAGAATACCTGACGGCCGTCACTAATAATTTGCTGCTCGTAAGGCTTCTGGTAATCCCAGCGGAATTTATTCGGCCGTTGCAACAGCATATTGCCATTCACCTCCTGCAGCTTGCGCCCTTTTTGGTCGAACACAGTTTGCTTGAACTGCGCACGCATCGATTGCGTGGATTGGTAGAACTGCTTTAAATCATCCACGCCATCGGCAAACGCAAATAAAGGAGAAAATAAAACAGTGAGTAATAGGACAGAACGGACTTTACGCGCGCTGAAAAAAAACGCAGCTAGTCCTTTGTACTTTAATAATTGTTTATTCATGGTCCCCTCCAGCCTTGACCAGCACTTCACGGTTACCATTACTTTGCATCGCGGATACCAAACCTGCACGCTCCATATCTTCAATTAATCTTGCCGCCCGGTTATAGCCTATGCGTAACTGACGCTGCACAGAAGAAATAGACGCGCGACGGGTTTTAAGCACGATTGCGACCGCTTCATCATACAGCGGGTCTTTTTCACCACCGGCATCTTCACCGCCCATCACACCATCAAGGTCACCACCTTCGGTCTCATTGGTCAGAATGCCTTCAATATAATTCGGTTCCCCTTGCGCCTTGAGGAAGTTGACTACGTTGTGCACTTCCCCATCGCTGACGAAGGCACCGTGAATACGTTGCGGATAACCGCTACCGGGCGGCAGGTACAGCATATCGCCCTGGCCTAGCAGGGTCTCTGCACCCATCTGGTCAAGAATGGTACGCGAGTCGATCTTGCTGGATACCTGGAAGGCCACGCGGGTCGGTACGTTGGCCTTGATCAGGCCGGTGATCACATCCACCGAAGGGCGTTGCGTGGCCAGCACAAGGTGGATACCCGATGCGCGGGCTTTCTGTGCCAGACGCGCAATCAGTTCTTCCACTTTTTTGCCTACCACCATCATCAGGTCGGCCAGTTCGTCGATCACGACGACGATCAATGGCATTTCATCCAATGGCTCCGGTTCATCCGGTGTCAGGCTGAACGGATGCGGAATAGAATTACCTTGTTTCCTGGCATCCAGGATTTTCTGGTTATAACCGGCCAGGTTACGCACGCCAAGCGTGGACATCAGCTTATACCGGCGTTCCATTTCGGCCACACACCAGTTCAGGGCATTGGCCGCCTGGCGCATATCGGTCACCACCGGCGCCAGCAGATGCGGGATACCTTCATATACCGACAACTCCAGCATTTTCGGATCGATCAGGATCATACGTACACGGTTGGCTTCAGACTTATACAACAGGCTAAGGATCAGCGCATTGATCGCCACCGACTTACCGGAACCGGTAGTACCCGCAACCAGTACGTGCGGCATTTTCGCCAGGTCAGCGACGATAGGCTTACCGGCAATATCCTTGCCCATGGCAATCGCCAATGGTGAATTCATGTCGGCATAAGCCTGGCTGCCCATGATCTCTGACAAGGACACGATCTGGCGCTTGGGATTAGGAATCTCTAGGCCCATATAACTTTTACCGGGGATGGTTTCTACCACACGTACACTGATGACAGATAATGCACGCGCCAGGTCTTTAGCCAGGTTGGTGATCTGGCTGCCTTTCACGCCCGGCGCAGGATCAAGCTCGTAACGGGTGATCACCGGGCCAGGCTGGGCCAGCACCACTTTGACTTCGATACCGAAATCCATCAGCTTGCGCTCGATCAGGCGCGAAGTGAAATCCAGGGTTTCGGCTGATTGCAATTCCACAGACTGATTAGGCGCATCCAGCAGATGCAGTGCCGGCAAGCCTTCCTGCTCGATTGCTTCAAACAATACAGTCTGTTTTTCTTTGACTACACGCTCGCTGGGCACTACCAGTACTTCAGGCACGGCGATTTCCACCGGTTTGCGGTCTTCGATACGCTTGCGCTCAGCCTCGACAAACTCTTCACGCGCTTGCAACGCCTGGCGCCCGACTTTACGGTCTTGCCAGTCCTGGTATTTAAGCGTGCTCCACTGGTAAAAATGAATCACCCATTCACCCAGTTTTTCGCTCATGGTGATCAGCGACCAGCCGGTAAACAGGCTGAACGCCGTGGCAAATAGTACCAGTAACAGCATGGTCGAACCGGCAAAGCCGAACATATTACGCAGCAAATGATCGATACCGCTGCCGATCACACCGCCCTGCTTTAAAGGGAAATCGGCAGGAAAACTGACCAGGTGGCCGGACTCCAGCGCTGCCGAAGCCAGCAGCAACAAGGCAAAACCGACGCCGTTCAACCACCAGTCCTGCTTTTCAACTGCATCCAGGTGTAAACGCTGATACATCAGCCACACCACATAAAAAGCCAGCACCACAAACCACCAGGATGAAAAACCGAACAGCGACAAAAATACGTCAGCGATCCAGGCACCTACTGTGCCGCCGGCATTGTGAATGACATCATTCTCACCAATCGCATGTGTCCAGCCCGGGTCTTCGTGCGAATACGAGGCAAGTATCACGGCCAGGAATACGCCGAGGGCAGCCAATGCGATCCAGCCGACTTCGCGCAGCAATTTGGCGTCACGCAGCTGTTTTTCTGTGGACACTTTTTCCAAACGGGCATTGGATACATTTTTTTTATTAAAAAACAATGCGTTATCTCTTTCTCTACGCAAGTGAACTTAAATGATTATAACAAAATCAAATTGCACACAGGCTATCTAGCTTTTAAAATACATTCAACGACAACAAGGAGACATCATGGATATTGGTATTAATAATAAAGACCGTCACGAAATCGCGGAGGGCGTATCAAAACTGTTGGCAGATACCTATACCTTGTATCTGAAAACCCACTACTTCCATTGGAATGTCACCGGCCCGATGTTCAACACATTGCACCTGATGTTTGAAACCCAATACACAGAACTGGCACTGGCGGTGGATGCGATCGCCGAACGTATCCGTTCTCTGGGCGTATATGCGCCTGGTACTTATGCCCAGTTCTCAAAACTGACCTCTATCGAGGAAACCGTCGATGTGCCTAAAGCACAGGACATGATCAGCGAGCTGGTTGCCGGCCATGAAGCCGTCTGTCGTACCGCGCGCAGCGTGTTCCCGGCTGCTGAAAAAGCGGCCGATGAAGCCACTTCTGATTTGCTGACACAACGTTTGCAGGTGCATGAAAAAACCGCATGGATGTTACGTAGCTTATTGGAAAAATAAGCTACGATGCGGTTTTTCGGCGAAGGCTAACTCGGCATAGCCGATGTTAAGCAAAGCGGCCGGAGCCAAAAGACTGCTTGGATGCTCAGAAGCTTGCTTTAAAAGTAATTCCAAGCAGTCTTTCAGTGTAGGCTAACCTTCAGGTTATGCCGAAACTAAAAAACCGCATGGATGTTGCGGAGCCTGCTGGAAAAATAATTCTCAGCTGTAGCAAGATAATTTAGTACGTGAACTTGGGGATGACACCTTGCAACCGGTGATTTCATCCCCATTTTATTGAACAGATTAAACCAACAAGAAAGACAAAGTATGGCTACCAAGCATGCGCGTTTATTGATTCTAGGCTCCGGCCCTGCCGGCTACAGCGCAGCCGTTTATGCGGCCCGTGCCAATTTAAGTCCAGTCCTCATCACTGGTCTGGCGCAAGGTGGCCAGCTGATGACAACGACTGAAGTGGATAACTGGCCAGCAGATGCTGACGGCGTGATGGGCCCGGAACTGATGGAGCGTTTTCAAAAACACGCTGAGCGTTTCAATACCGAAATGATTTTCGACCATATTCACACCACCCATTTGAAGGAAAAACCGATCCGCCTGGTGGGTGACAGTGGTGAATACACTTGCGATGCCCTGATTATCGCGACCGGTGCATCTGCTAAATACCTGGGCCTGCCAAGTGAAGAAGCGTTTGCCGGCAAAGGCGTGTCTGCCTGCGCCACTTGCGATGGCTTTTTCTACCGCAACCAGGAAGTGGCAGTGATCGGCGGCGGCAACACGGCTGTAGAAGAAACATTGTATCTGTCCAACATCGCCAGCAAAGTGACGCTGGTGCACAGGCGTGACAAATTCAAGGCGGAAGCGATCCTGGTCGACAAGCTGATGGAACGCGTCAAAGAAGGCAAAGTGGTGCTGGAAACTTTTCATACGCTGGACGAAGTGCTGGGTGACAACACCGGTGTGACCGGCATGCGTATCAAAGACACCAACACAGGCAGCACCAAGGATGTGCCGCTCAAAGGCGTATTCATTGCGATCGGCCACCAGCCGAACACGCAGATATTCGAAGGCCAGCTCGATATGGAAGGCGGTTATATCATCACGCAAACCGGCCGCCAGGGTAACTTCACGGCGACCAATATCCCCGGCGTATTTGCGGCAGGCGATGTGCAGGACCATATTTACCGCCAGGCTGTCACCAGTGCCGGCACCGGTTGTATGGCGGCACTTGATGCAGAGCGCTACCTGACCAGCCTCGAATAAGCTTTAAAGTTAAGAAGGTAAAAGCGCACCCAAGTAATGTTGGTTGCGCTTTTTTCTTTTAAATACCGCCATGAGCTAATAAAATATAGTCATGACTAAGGATGTGCCAAATACAGAGGATGACGATGACATTCGCCTGTTTCATGAAGCAGTCAAAGGCGCGCGTCCGGTAGCACCCAAACGTATCCTGCACGCACCAAAAAAGCCTAAGCCTATTCCGCGGCAGTTAATCCGGGATGAACAACAGGCACTGGTCGATTCTTTAAGTGACCACTATATTCCCGCACACGAACTCGAAAGCGGTGAAGAGCTGCTTTATCTGCGCGACGGACAATCACCTGTCATCTTGAGCAAACTTCGCCGTGGTCACTGGGTGGTCCAGGCGCATATTGACCTTCACGGCCTGATCAGCGACGAAGCCAGGCTGTATGTATCTGAGTTTATCGCCGACTGTAAGAAACGTGGTTTGCGCTGTGTGCGCATCGTGCATGGCAAAGGCCTGGGCTCAAGAAATAAAGAACCGGTACTCAAACATAAACTGCGCAACTGGCTGATGCAAAAAGATGAAGTGCTTGCCTATGCACAGGCCAGACAAACCGATGGTGGCAGCGGCGCGGTGCTGGTATTGCTAAAAGCATAAGTTTACAAATGAAAAACGCGATGCCTGGGAAGACATCGCATTTTTCATTCAAGCCGACCTAAGACGCATTGTCCAACGGTAAGATACCTAGTCCAACGGTTAGCTTACTCCCAGTAGCGCCTCGATTTGTGCCCGTGTGCTTTGAAACCTTTCGCTTTGTAAGCCACCGGTTGATAAGCGGCAGGCATAGGCTGCATCTGGGTGTAATGCGGGTCAACGTATACGGTGACATCCATCACCGGACCCGGATTCCTGTCCATCACCGTGCTGTACTGGCGGCCCTGGTATTCATAGTTGACTACATAGCCGGTCGTCACCGTTTGCCATTGCTCCACCATCACACACTGTTCAACCGGGCGGGTCACCACGCGCTGGTAGCCATAGGTATTCTGGTTGCCCACACGGTCACCGACAATCGCGCCTACACCGGCACCGACAGCGGCGGCAGCAACACGGCCACTGCCTTTACCAATGGTGCTGCCCAGCAGACCACCGGCTACCCCACCGATGATCGCACCGGTATTGGAACGGGCCGGCTGCTCATATACACTTTCACGCACATACTCTGTGCGGCATTCCTGACGCGGCTGTCTGATTTGCTGTACTTGCGGGCTGACCGACAATACCCTGGCCCGGTCTATGAATGTCCCACCGGCCACGGCAGCATGGCTGGTTGCCATTAAAGAACCCATCAACACAACGCTCATTCCTATCAGTTTACGCATTCTTATTCTCCACTCAACATGACTGCCTGATGCAGTTAATTCGATAACGGTCATTCAACCATGAGAGATGACGATAGAATGTATCAGTCTGTCGGCAATTTGTATCTTCCCAGATACAGAAATGTAGTCACACAAATGTAGTCAGAGAAGTGTAGATACAGAAATATTGTTATTGGCCACTGTTTGCAAGCTTGAGTAATTCTCCGCGCTGCTGGATTTCGATCACGCCGCGCCCCATCGCCAGCCAGCCCTTTTGTTCCAATCGCTTTAACTGGCGGCTGATCACTTCACGCGCCGTGCCCAACTCATCCGCGATCTGCTGGTGAGTACGTTGAATGGTGTTGTTACCTACATCCAGCAAACATTTTGCCAGGCGTGCATCCAGTGTCTGGAAAGCCACTTCGTCCAGCAGTACGATCAGGTCGCTGATCAGGGCACCGTAGTTCTGCATCACATATTGCCTGAACACCGGCGAGTCTATCATCAGCCGCTGGAAAATTGCGTCCGGGATAATCACATCCTGGATAGCCTCCTCAACCACGGTGGAAGCCGGATACTGGCTGTTACCTAGCAGGCAGGTGGTCGTAATGACACAGGTTTCACCGGCACCGACCCGGTAAAGCAATATCTCGCGCCCCGTGGAGGACATTTTATAGACGCGCGAGCGGCCTTTCAGGCGTAACACATAGCCACCACAGTGATCGCCTTCCTGGTAGCCCACCGTGCCTACCGGCGCTTCGACGATACGCGCATACTGTGCCAATAATTTCTTGGCCGGTTCTTCCAGCATCTCTAGTTCAGGAAAAACGCTGATCCATGCAAGTGATTGCAACATCTCCAGTAACCCCTATCCGTTTTTATTTTGAGCCATTTTTTGTGTGTTCGTCGTCGCACAGAACATACAACTACGCACTTTTATGCGATAAACTTTATCATAATTGAGTCATCGGCTATCAGGTTAGTAACGATGATCAGTTAACAGGCTGTCTCAGGCCGGTGATTTAGATTAACTATTTACAGAATATAAAAATAATGAAATTCATAGGGGTATTATGCAGATGTCGGAAATTACAACGAATATTTTTGAACAGTTGAGGACCTCGGCCGACCAGGCCAGCAGTCTCTTGAAAGTGATGGCCAACAGCGACAGACTGATGCTGTTATGCCAGTTGTCGCAAGGTGAGAAATCAGTCAGCGCCCTGGAATCCAAGTTGAATTTACGGCAGCCCAGCCTGTCACAACAATTAACCGTTTTACGCGAAGCACAGTTGGTCACTACCCGCCGTGAAGGCAAAAACATGTTCTATAGCATCAGTAGCCCCGCTGCACTTGCTGTCATACAGGTACTGCACCGGGAGTTCTGCCAAACAGCAGCGACTGCACACCTTCAGCGTGCCTGAGAGCGGTTACTATTCAGTCGCCTTAATGATAGAGATCAGGACCAGGATGCAAATGAGGAGCCAGTATGGAAATTAAGAAGATTGACCAGCGGTTCAGCACAGCTGGGCAATTAAGTGAAGCCGACCTGGAAACCGTTGCCAGTCAGGGATATCAATTAGTGATTAATTTCCGCCCGGATGGTGAAGGTGGTGACACACAACCTGCCAATGCAGCGCTGGCTGACAAAGCGCAAACACTGGGGCTGGCGTATGCCTATGTGCCAGTGGTACCTAACCAGATCCAGCCCGCACATGTAGAACAGGTCAGCAAATTACTCAGTCAGCATAAGGGACCGGTCCTGGGTTTTTGCCGCACCGGCAACCGTGCCAATAATGTTTACCAGCAGGCGCTGCATACCTGGGGCCTGCCTGAATCTGACTCACTGACTAAGCCAGACTGTTGCTGCCAGCCGCAGCAAAATGGGGAACAGAACCTGTCCTCACGGCTGCTAGGCTGGCTAAAGCGTTAACTCTCAATTCAGGAAAATAACATTATGAGTAACTCATCCTATGACATTGTCATTGTGGGTGGCGGCAGTGCTGGCTGCGCCATTGCGGCAAGTCTTAAAAAACGTGAGCCGTCACTGAAGATTGCCATTATTGAACCCTCGGACAACCATTATTACCAACCGGCATGGACGTTGGTCGGCGCCGGTGAATACGATGTCAACAAAACCGTACGCCCCACCGCGCAGGCTATCCCGGCTGATGTCACCTGGTTACAGACAGCGGTGACAGAATTCCAGCCTGCTGAAAAACAGGTGACCACCGCCACCCTGGGCACCATTCAATATGCACAACTGGTGGTCGCCGCCGGCTTGAAGCTGAACTGGGATGGCATTAAAGGGTTGAATGACACGCTGGGTAAACATGGCGTCACGTCCAATTACCGCATCGATCTTGCTCCGTACACTTGGAAACTGGTGCAGGAATTACAATCAGGCGAAGCGATTTTCACGCAACCGCCCATGCCGATCAAATGCGCAGGCGCCCCGCAGAAAGCATTGTATCTGTCATGCGCCGAGTGGGTTGACAAAGGCAGGCTGGGCAAGATTAAAGCATCGTTTTATACCTCAACGTCGGCACTGTTTGGCGTCAAGGAATATGTAGAGCCTTTGATGCAGTATATCCGCCGTTACCAGGTAAACCTTAACCTGAACAGCACGCTGGTGGAAGTCGATGGCCCCAGCAAAACCGCCTGGTTCAACGTTAAGGATGCCGATGGCAATGTCACCCGCGTCAGCAAAGTGTTTGACTTGCTGCATGTGGTACCGCCGCAAACCCCGCTGGACTTCGTCAAGCAGAGCCCGCTGGCGAATGCGGATGGCTGGGTAGAAGTGGACCAGCATAGCTTGCAGCATGTGCGCTACCCGGAAGTATTTGGCGTCGGCGATTGCACCAGCACGCCGAATGCAAAAACCGCGGCAGCCGCACGCAAGCAGGTGGTGATCGCGGCAGAGAACCTGCTGGCACAGCGGGCAGGAAAAGCGTTGCCTTCCCGTTATGACGGCTACGGCTCATGCCCGCTGACGGTAGAAAAAGGCAAAATCATCCTCGCTGAATTCGGTTACGGCGGCAAAATCGTGCCTACTTTCCCGTGGGATTCCACCAAGCCGCGCCGCTCAGCCTGGTTGCTGAAGAAATATGTTTTACCCTGGCTGTACTGGAACCTGATGCTAAAAGGTCGCGAGTGGCTGGCACGTTGCGGTGCCTGCGGTTAAGCTAAAGAAACTATTCCGCAGCCAGAAAGTCCTTCAGCCATTGCAGGGTCAATGCAACACCAAACCCATTGACCTCACTGGCAACCGCACCTAATCCGTCTTTGTGCGCATAAGAGGATAGATCGACGTGACACCATGAGATCTCATTTTCTATAAACTTTCCCAGAAAGCGCGCCGCAATGATATGATCGGCATCGCTTTCCATGGTGCATTGCTTGATATCTGCGATGTCGCTATCCAGTTCACTGTCATAATCCTCCGCGTAGGGGAAAGCGACAACACGCTCACCACTGGCAATACCCGCCGCAGCGACCTGGCCAGCCAGCAACGGAGAATTAGTGACTATGCCGCTCATGCGTGTGCCCAGCGCCGTTTGCATGCTGCCGGTCAAAGTCGCGAAATCCAGCATCACGTCCGGTTTTTCGCGGCTGGCCAGCGCCAAGGTATCCGCCAGCACCATACGCCCTTCGGCGTCGGTGTGGACGATTTCAATCGTCATGCCATTCAGCGCTGTGACAACGTCATTTTGCTTGTAAGCATTCGGCCCGATATGGTTTTGCGCAATAGCCAGCCAGCAATCCACATTGACCGCTAATTGCTGCGCACTGATAGCCTGCAATGCCCCCACCACCACTCCGCTGCCATTCATATCCTGGTGCATGCCTTGCATATATTTGGAAGACTTTAAATTATGGCCGCCGGTATCAAAGCATATGCCTTTGCCTACCAGGGCAATGGTTTTTCTTGCCTGCGGATGCCGGTAAGAAAGTTTGACGATGGCTGCATCCTGCGGCTCCGACCCCTGCGCTACCGCGACAAATGCACCAGCGCCTAGGGCTTTGAGTTGTTGCATATCCCATTCGCTATACTGCCAGCTTTGCTCGGCCGCCAGCGCTTGTAAGCGTTGCCGGTATAACGTTGGCGTCTGCTGATTCGGTGGTGTCAGTGTGAGCGTTCGGCACAAGGTATTGCCAGCGGCTGTAGCTTCGACCTCGGCCACCCAGGGTAGTGACTCAACGCCAAATACACAGATATCTTTTAGCCCAGACAGTTTGCTGTCGCGTTTTAGCGCCGGCAGGTTCTGTGCATTCACCAGCGCAACATAAGCTGCCAGCCTGGCAACAGCCTCTTCAGCTTGCGCGTAGATAGCGATGACGAGTTTCGAGGGGCGCTCAGCCAGCAGAGGTTTCACCGCCTGCCTGAGCAAGGTCTGCTGCTCGAATACCGATTGCGAGCTTTTAAGCTGCACCAGACTCACAATCGCTCCATCTGCCAGTTCCAGGGAAACAGGTTTATCCGCAATATCCTTCATTGTGGATTGACTGCGTTTCAGTTTATTCTCCAGGCCGGTTTGAAATGGCATGGAGGCTGGCAATGTATCCACAAATACCAGTAATACATGCTGCGAAAACTCCAGCATGGCGGATTCATTTATTGCTGAATGGTGGGACCAATTGATAGGCATACAGTCAGAAAACACTCTTATATAAAATATTAAATAAACGTAGCAAATGCTTGTATTCAGGCATTGTAGATTCAAGCAAAACTTGACCAAAACCGCTAAAAAAGAGACACTTACGGCTGATTGAAAGATTAGCCTTCCCGCACCGTGGGAGCGCTCAACGTGATACTATTAAAATAAACAGTACCCAATGTCGGAACCCCCTTCTTGGTTATCTAAACAATTGCTCAAATCTAAGAATTGCACACTCTAGGCAACACATTTTGCGCTAGATTATACGCATAGCGACTTAAAACTCGGAGAATCCTCACGCATGGCAACGCATTCGCAAGCACACCTCAATGAAACTGATGCACAAGAAACCCAGGAATGGTTAGAGGCGCTCAGTGCAGTCATTGAGAACGAAGGGCCAGAACGTGCCCACTTTCTTCTGGAAGCAATGATTGATCAGGCCCGCCGTTCCGGTGGCCACTTGCCTTATAAAGCAACGACTGCCTATGTAAACACTATTCCTACGCATTTGCAGGCAAAACTGCAAGGCGACCCGGAAATGGAACGCCGCATCCGCGCCCTGATCCGCTGGAACTCCATCATGACCGTGCTGCGTGCGAACGAAAAATCGCCTGGCATTGGCGGCCATATCGCCAGCTTCCAGTCAGCCGCGACTTTATACGATGTAGGTTTCAACCACTTTTTCCGCGCAGCGAACGAAAGCTTCGGCGGCGATTGCGTCTATTTCCAGGGTCACTCCTCTCCTGGCGTTTACGCACGTGCTTTCCTTGAAGGCCGTATCACCGAAGAGCAAATGGATAACTTCCGCCAGGAGACCGGCGGCAATGGCTTGTCCAGCTACCCTCACCCATGGCTGATGCCTGATTTCTGGCAGTTCCCAACCGTTTCCATGGGCCTGGGCCCATTGGCTGGTATTTACCAGGCACGTTTCCTCAAGTACCTGCATAATCGCGGTATTGCGGATACGGCTGACCGTAAAGTGTGGGTATTCTGCGGTGACGGCGAGATGGATGAGCCGGAATCTCAAGGCGCGATTTCACTGGCCGCCCGTGAAGGCCTGGACAACCTGATTTTTGTGATCAACTGTAACCTGCAACGCCTGGATGGCCCGGTACGTGGTAACGGCAAGATTATCCAGGAACTGGAATCCAACTTCCGTGGTGCCGGCTGGAATGCGATCAAGGTCATCTGGGGTTCTTACTGGGATCCGCTGCTGGCGATGGACAAAGACGGCCTGCTGCGCAAGCGCATGGAAGAATGTGTGGATGGCGAATACCAGAACTTCAAGCAAAAAGGTGGCGCCTACACACGTGAGCACTTCTTTGGCAAATATCCTGAACTGCGCGAAATGGTGGCTGCGATGTCAGATGCTGACATCTGGCGCCTGAACCGTGGCGGTCATGACCCGCATAAAGTCTTCTCAGCCTATCATGCGGCAGTGAACCACAAAGGCCAGCCTACCGTGATCCTGGCTAAAACCGTGAAGGGTTACGGGATGGGTGACGCCGGTGAAGGCCAGAACACTACTCACCAGCAAAAGAGCATGGACATCGACTCACTGAAAGCTTTCCGTGACCGCTTTGACCTGCCATTGACCGATGAACAGGTAGAGAATCTGTCTTATTACCGTCCGGCGGAAGACAGCCCGGAAATCAAATACATGATGGAACGCCGTGCGGCCCTGGGTGGCTTTGTACCGGCCCGCCGCCGCAAGGGTAACGAACTGACCGTGCCTGAGCTTTCTGCCTTTGAGAACATGCTGGGCGCTACCGGTGAGCGTGAAATTTCCACCACCATGGCGTTCGTTCGTATCCTGTCTACACTGGTGCGTGACAAGCAGATCGGTAAATATGTAGTGCCTATCGTGCCGGATGAAGCGCGTACGTTTGGTATGGAAGGTATGTTCCGCCAGCTGGGTATCTACTCTTCTGTCGGCCAGTTGTACGAGCCACAAGACTCTGACCAGGTGATGTTCTACAAGGAATCACAAAGCGGCCAGATCCTGGAAGAGGGCATTAACGAGGCTGGTTCATTTGCCAGCTGGCTGGCGGCTGCGACGTCTTACAGCGTCACCGGCACCCAGATGATTCCGTTCTACATCTATTACTCCATGTTCGGCTTCCAGCGTATTGGCGACTTCGCCTGGGCCGCTGGCGACAGCCGTGCACGTGGCTTCCTCCTGGGTGCGACTGCCGGCAGAACCACCTTGAATGGTGAAGGCTTGCAGCATGAAGATGGCCATAGCCACCTGATGTCAGCAACGATTCCTAACTGCATCTCTTACGACCCGACTTTCTCTTACGAACTGGCTGTGATCATTCAGGAAGGTATGCGCCGCATGGTGCAAAACCAGGAAGATGTGTATTACTACATCACTCTGATGAACGAAAACTATACCCATCCGGCCATGCCGGAAGGCAGTGCCGAGGGCATCCTGAAAGGCATGTACAGCTTCAGTAAATCCAAAGCAAAAGGCCCGAAAGTACAACTGATGGGTTCAGGTGTGATCCTGCGGGAAGTGATTGCCGCGGCCGAGTTGCTGGAAAAAGACTGGGGCGTAGCTGCCGATATCTGGAGCGTGACCAGCTTCACCGAGTTGCGCCGCGACGGTATCGATGCCGAGCGTCATAACCTGCTCAATCCTGAAGCCAAACCGAAACTGAGCTACGTGGCTGAGTCACTGGCTAACGCAGAAGGCCCGGTGATTGCATCGACTGACTACATGCGCTCATTTGCAGACCAGATCCGCAATTACGTCAGCAACCGTTTCGTCGCACTGGGCACCGATGGCTATGGTCGTTCTGACTCACGCGAAGCACTGCGCAGCTTCTTTGAAGTTGACCGCTACTACGTTGTATTGGCCGCATTGAAAGCGCTGGCTGATGATGGGAAATTGCCAGCGAAAAAAGCGAGCGAGGCGATCAAGAAATACAATATTGATATTAGCCGCGCTAACCCGACAACGATTTAATTTGCCATTATCGGTACTGCATGATTGCAGTACCGCGTTTTTATAAAAGGTTTAACACATGAGCTTAAAAGAAGTTCTCGTGCCAGATATTGGCAACTTTGACAGCGTCGACGTCATTGAAGTCCTGGTCAACGTGGGTGACACGGTGGCCAAAGAAGACTCCCTGATCACCGTTGAATCTGACAAAGCGTCTATGGATATTCCCTCCTCGCTGTCTGGCGTGGTCAAGGAAATCCATATCAAGGTAGGCGATAAAACCAAGCAAGGCGCGTTGATCATCACGCTGGATACCGCTGGCGAAGCGGCGCCGGCTGAAAAACCGGCACCACAACCGACTGCGACACCCGTCGTAGCAACAGTTAAAGTGGATGAAAAAACAGTCGCGATCCCTGAGCCTAGCCGCCCGGTAGCAGAAGCACCAAAAGTCGTACAGCCACAATCCACACCGAACCCTGTCGCGGAATCCAGCGTAGGTAGCTCCGGCAAACTGGCACACGCCAGCCCTTCCGTACGCAAGTTTGCGCGTGAACTGGGTGTGAACCTGTCCCTGGTGAAACCTACCGGCCCCAAAAACCGCATCGTGCAAAGCGACGTACAAGCCTACGTCAAAGGCGAGCTATCCAAGCCACGTAGCGAAAACATGGGCGTGGGCACAGGCCTGAGCACACTACCCATGCCGGTGATCGATTTCAGCCAGTTTGGTGCAATTGAAAGCAAACCGCTGTCACGTATTAAAAAACTGTCCGGCGCCAACCTGCACCGCAACTGGGTCACAGCCCCGCACGTCACCCAGTTTGACGAAGCTGACATCACAGACCTGGAAGATTTCCGTAAATCCATGCTGGCTGAAGCCGAAAAACGCGGCGTAAAGCTGACATTGCTGGCTTTCCTGATGAAGGCAGTGGTCAATGCATTGCGCACCTACCCTAACTTCAACGCGTCACTGTCACCAGAAGGTGATAGCCTGATCCTCAAGCAATACTACAACATCGGCTTCGCCTGCGACACGCCGGATGGCCTGGTAGTACCTGTGGTACGTGACGTGAACCAGAAAGACGTGATGGACATTGCCCGCGACCTGGCTGACCTGTCTGCCAAAGCGCGTGAGCGCAAGCTGAAAGTCGAAGAGATGCAAGGCGGCTGCTTTACCATTTCCAGCCTTGGCGGTATCGGCGGTACCATGTTCACCCCTATCATCAATTGCCCGGAAGTGGCGATCCTGGGTGTATCCCGTGCGGCTATGCAGCCAGTCTTTAACAAAGACTCCGGTGGCTTTGATGCCCGCCTGATCATGCCATTATCACTGTCATACGACCACCGTGTGATCGATGGTGCGGACGGCGCAAGATTCACCAGCCACCTGCGTGTGATGCTGAGTGATGTGAGACGTTTGTTGCTATAATTTTTTTCTACTGACAAATGCAAAAGTAAAATAAAAGGCGCTTAAAGCGCCTTTTATTCTTTAAGCTGTCAACAGGGCTTTCATAAAATCCCCTTCCTGGATCATTGCTTTATCTACAGTGGGCCATTGATAAAGATAAATCCAGGCTGAATCAGCGACGTGACCGTCGACGCTATCAATGCGCACTGTGACACGCTTATATTCAGCAGGTTGTGCATGCTGCGCACTACACTCTTCATATGCATCCAATATCGTTAGCGCTGCTTGCGCATCATGTAATCGGTAAATCTCGCCGTAGACGCGGTCATTTCTGTCATCCGAGGCAACCACTCCCGGATAATAGCTGATCAAGTACATACGGCCCTGAAACCAGCCATCGCTCAAAAACGCCGCATGCTTGTGCAAATACGCTGCCATCTCATTGGAATTACCTTTACGCAGTGTGCCATACACAAATAACAAGTCAGACATCATATGTTTTCTAAAACAGTGCCAACTGGGGACTTACTGGTTTCTGGCGCCAGGCTTCCGGCACTGCAAACAAATCAGTACGGAAACCAGTCCGCTCGCCAGTCATTCCAAGCTTTTGGCAGCTTAATTTAAACCTGTTCGCCAGTAGGTCTGCAAAAACACCTTCTCCCCGCATACGTTTGCCGAACTCGCTCTGATAAGCTTTGCCACCACGGCTTTGTTTCACTATGCTCATGACGTGGCTGGCTTTCAGTGGGAAATATTGCTGTAGCCATTCTTCAAACAGGCTGCTCAGCTCATGCGGCAAACGCAGGAATACGTAGCCTGCTTTCCTCACACCTGCCTGGTGTGCTTTTTCCAGAATCTGCTCCATATCACAGTCGGTAAGTGCGGGAATCACCGGGGCGACCATGACGCCGGTAGGGATACCCGCCTCACTCAGTTTACGCAAGGTTTCGAAGCGGCGTTCAGGCGCGGCTGCACGGGGTTCCAACCGGCGGGCTATGTGCCTGTCCAATGTAGTGATACTGAGGTAGATACTTGCCAGGCCTTTGGCCGCCATGGGTGCAATCAGGTCAATATCGCGTTCAACCAGCGAGGATTTAGTGACCAGGCTGAAAGGATGGTTGGCTTCACTCAGTACCTGGATCACCTGGCGGGTGAGCTGGTATTCGCGTTCTATCGGCTGGTAGCCATCGGTATTCATCGCCAGTGCGATTGGCGCACATGTGTATTTCGGATGTGCCAGTTCCTTCTTAAGCAAATCGACCACATCGGCTTTCATCATCAAGCGTGACTCGAAGTCGAGTCCGGGCGACATGCCTAGATAAGCGTGTGTAGGTCTGGCATAGCAGTAAATGCAGCCATGCTCGCAACCGCGATACGGATTTAGGGTGCGATCAAAAGGCAGGTCTGGGGATTGAATATAGTTGATGACTGACTTAGTCGCGTCCAGCATGACTTCAGTACGTAGCGGTGGCGCTTCTTCATCCAGGCTGCCCCAGCCATCATCGATTGACTCACGGGTATGCGGGTCAAAACGGCTAACCTGGTTACTGCTGGCCGCGCGACCTTTATAGATAAGAGGTTTTTCATTCATAGAACATCATCCTGAAAAAAGGCCTCTGACAAAATGCTATTCGTTGTTGTTTTTAACCTGCCAAAACCTTAAGTTTAATAAGTGAATAAAATTTAAATCCATCAGCGTTTTTCTGAAATCCACTGGCAGGACACTGCGCTCCAGTAAGGCAATGATTGCAATGCCAGCATGGACACCCAAAGCTGCGCATCCAGATTACTGAATCCGCGCGAGTACAGCATGGCGGCAGCAGATGAAATCAGCAGAATCAATATCAACAACTCTTCCTTGATCGGATCGATCAGCTGCCAGTTGCTGAGCTTGCCTTTGGTCTTGTTCGTCACCACGAACACGCCAGCCTTATGCGTCAGGCCGCCGATAATGCCGCGGGCGATTGCATGTGACAGGCCCAGACTGGCAAGTGATGCACCGAAAATATCCGTCCAACTGCAATGCATGGTTTTACGGTAAAGCACCGGCCCCAGGAATGCCTTGATTGCGAGGAAACACAGGATGGGCACGATCATCACTACTACCGGAAGACTGAAGTGCTTGGGGAATACCAGCATGGCGATGGTCCAGAAAATAGAACCAATCGTAAACATCAGTTGCAGTGCCTCACCAAACCAGCCGAACCAGCCGGTGAGGAAGTGATAACGCTGGCTGAAATCCAGGGTGGATTTACCCAGCAGTTTAGGCATATGGTGTTTGAGGATCTGCATGGCACCAAATGCCCAGCGGTTACGCTGTGACTTCAGCGCCTTGAAGTTGGCCGGGGTCAGGCCACGGCCAAACGTCTCGTCGATATAGCGCAACTCCATCTTGTTTTCCAGCAGGCGCAAACCAAGTTCGGTATCTTCACAGATACACCATTCAGACCAGCCACCCAGCGTTTGCAGTGACTCACGGCGGATCAGCGTCATCGTCCCGTGCTGGATCAAGGCATTACGCTCATGGCGGTGATGCATACCAATACGGAAGAAGCCTTCAAACTCCCAGTTACACATGCGATGGAAGAAATGGTTCTCCCATTCGCGATGGGCCTGTGGTGCCTGCACGACTGCGACTTGCTTCTCGAGGAAATGCGGCACCAGGTCAGACAGCCAGTCTGGTGTGACTACGTAATCGGCATCGACCACGCCGACCACCTGCGCATCCGGATGGGTTTTTTCCAGTGCAAAATTCAGTGCGCCGGCTTTGAAACCTGGCCATGAAGGCAAGTGATAGAAATGGAAGTTGTCAGGCATGGTCGCCATATAGGCTTCAAGCGGTTTCCACTTTGCTTCATCCTTGGTATTGTTATCGACCACAATCACTTCGTAACGCGTGTAGTTCAGGTCACGCAGGCTATCTATGGTGGCGATCACCATATCCGGCGGTTCGTTATAGCAGGCCAGGTGGATGGAAACAAACAGCTCTTCATTGGCCGGCAACGGCGTGGCTCGCTTGAACAGGCGGCGCCATTGTGGCTTGAACATCACCTCACTGAACTCGGCAGCATAAATCATCAGCACCATGGAAGTCAGCGCAATCGCCAGGATCAGGCCGATCAGGACAACAAAATCGCGCAAGGTATAGTAATAGTCACCCGGCAGGTTCCAGGCGATGGTCAGCGTGGTGATACACGCCTGGAACAGCACCGCCATAGATAGCACACCACCTATGCCCCAGTGCTTGAAGCGCCAGGCGATAAACATCAGCGGGATAAAGGCCAGTACCGTTGACCAGGTCGCCTTGGCGATCCAGCGTGTGCTCGGCGGCACTGCGCCCTGCAGGGAATACTTCTGGTGGCGGTCTGCGTTATACATGCCCCAATAAGCACCCGCCCAGCCCTCCAGCGCGACTTTCCAGGGCTGGTCAAACGCTTCCATCAGGTAGAAATCCAGGTCCTCGATCGAGTTACGCGCCAGGAATTCGCGGATAAACCTTGCCTGGTTGACTTCACTGGCGATAGAAGCGCCAATAGCCGGACCACGGCTGGGCCAGCCCACCTCGGTAATGACGATTTTCTTGCGAGGATAAGCGGCCATCAACTGGTTGTAGCGCTCTATGGTGTATTGCACGGCTCTTTCTACCGGCACTCCTTCGTGGTACGGCAGCAAATGTACGGCGATGTAATCTACGTGCTTGACCAGTTCGGGATGTTTCAGCCATACATGCCATGGTTCCGCAGTCGATACTGGCACAGTGCTGTGCTCTCGGACAAAGTCCAGGTAAGTGATCAGCGATTGCGTCGGCAGGTCGTTACGCAGCAGGGATTCGTTACCGACGATCACACGGTCAATATTGCTGTAGTTTTCAATTTTCTCCAGCAATGCAGAGACTTCACGGGTATTTTTCTTTACATCGGCATCTATCCAGGCACCTGCAATGACTTTCATATTGCGCCTGGCGGCCAGCGGAATGGTCTCACTCAGGTCCAGTGAAGAATACATACGGATATGCTTGGTATGCTTGGACATCAGGTCCAGGTCTTCCGCCAGCTCGGTAGTATTCGGGTGCTGCCCGTCCAGAGGACTTTGATTGCCACGGTAGCCGCTGTAAGCAAACCCGTTGACGGCAGGTTTGACGCTGATCAGCGGCAAGGCACGGTTAGTCAGCGCCCAGACCCCAAAGTGCAATGCGGAAAACAAAATGGCAAACACCAGGCCAGGAACCAGTTTTTTAGACCAAGACAGGATCACTTCTCACACTTTCTTTAATTTATGCTTATTCGGTATCTGATATCAGGCGCAATCGGCATTCCGTGACAACTGCATGCTTTTTGCCGGTAGTACAAACAATGCCAGGCCGCATACCGCACTCCACCACCAGGCAGTCAGATTGCCGGGTTCCATGATCGCTGCCGCCACTGACAGGTTGGCCGCCAGTAACACTAATACGATAGTCAACCACAAGCCGGTCGAGTGCTGACTGGCAGCATGTACATCAGTCTGGCGAGATGTGATTAACGAAATCAGGATGGCAATCAATGGCAACCACGAAAGGATCAACGGAAAATCGAGATAACGGCCATTTACCGCCAAACCGGCACTGGTAACGAACAGGCCGAACGCAAACAGGCGCAGCAGGTATCGTTCAACACAGGGTTTAGCAGAAAATCCCAGCCATATACGCAGTTGCAGTAGCACCAGTATCCAGCCCAGCAATACAAAACCAGCCAGTGCAATGAATTCGCCTGCATTGCGGGCAGCCAATTGCACATAATCCAGTTGCAAATATCCATGCAATCCGATGGCAGCCGCGACCACACCTAACAGGTAGTTCTGGCTGGCAGGTAACTTCTTCTGGATCCCCCAACCTGCGGCTACGGCAGCCAGGGCGATGGCGATGATGTACGGCAACCAACCATCGGACCGTTCTGATACTGGACCTTGCAAATTGAATTTTGGTTTCAGGTCATCATTAAAAATCCCCCAGAAACCACCGACTGTGCCTTCCAACTCACGTTTCCAGGGTTGGTCCATCGCTTCAATGATATTGTATTGCCAGCCGGTTTGTTTGGCGGCCTGCAGGAAGCCACGCACGTATAGCACCTGGTTCACCACGCTGGGTTTGGCACGGAAACGCTGACGTCCTTGCGAGGGCCAACCGGTTTCGCCTATCAATAAAGGCTTTTTGAAAACGGTACCCAAATGCCCCATCACCGAAGCTGTATGCGCAACAGCCTGGTCAATAGCCACTGGCTTATCTTCCCAGTACGGCAGGATATGCACAGTCACGAAATCCACTTCCTGCTCAAGCGTCGGGTATTTCAGCCAGAACTCCCAGACATCGGCATAAGTAAGTGGCACTTTAGTGCGCTCTTTTGCCCATTGCAGGTAGCCATGCATCCGGGCTTCCGTCTGCTCACCACGCAATAACACTTCATTACCCACTACCAGTCCACGTACGGTGTCAGGATACTGGTTGGCCTGCTGGACAGCCAGTTCCAGCTCTTTCATATTGTCTGCATCCACCCAGCCGATCCAGGCTCCCAGGATCACCTGCATGCCGTACTTCTGCGCGGCCTTGGGCACGTAATCCAACCCCTGCGAGACAGAATAGGTGCGCAAGCATTTGGTCACTTTAGATAATGCCTGCAAATCCTGCTCGATCTGCACCGGGTCAACAAAAGTGTCCTTGTGCGTGGGATTCATGCCAGGTTTGTAATATGGTGCGTAGGACACACATTGCAGCGGCAGTACATCTGAAGGCACTTCTATCAATGGTTGCGGCTGTTGCAGGCGCCATACATAAAAGATTGTGCCTGCCAGAAACAGGCTGGCCCAGAATAATGCTGGAATACGATTAAACAAACGTTGCACCATAGGCATTCTGAAAGCAGACTCCTGAATATTGAGCCTGTATTCTCTCATAAATATCCCCGACATGCGTCCTACAAAACTCATCGCCCTGTCCTACAAAATTATTCTTTTAGTCCTACAAACCAGCCGTTTAAAAACCGATATCGGCAAAAGAGACTTGGCGATTTGGGCAATTGGAATTATGATGAAACGATATTCATAAAGTATCGTTAAAACCACGTACTTTAAACACTTTCTCGCCTAAATAACTATCTCAGAAGTCATATGAACGTTAAATCCAGTTTGACAGCACTTGCTTTGCTATCCGCTTTTTCAATGTCAGCTACGGCTGCTCCCGTTGCCAGTAGTGATTACAGTGGCGAATACTTATGTAAAGGGAATAACATCACAGTAGGCGATTACGAAGTAACGATCTACCTGAAGAAAAACCGCCGCAACAGCACTTCCCTTATTTCGGTTTATGACCTGGCAACCCACACAGAAAACAAGCAGAGCTACACCGGGCAGGCCATCACCCGCGGCAAACAGCTGGCGATGACATTTAAACTGTCAGATGCAAAATTCGCTGAGTTCTCTACCGGCCTGGGCCAGTTCATCAAAGTCGGCAAGCTGTGGTCATTCAAGAATGACTATTACGAGCCTGATGATACCGGTGGCAATTACGGTCATGAAACCTGCACACAAAAACCTGTCCTCCTCTCGGCACCTGCCAATGGAAAAATTCCGGTCACTAATAGATAAGCCGGTCACTAACAGATAAGTATGACTAGCAGATAAGAAAGACTAACCGCTAAGCCAGCTTAACACGCTAAAACTGAACTAGTTTTTTTGGTGTTAAAATAGCAAAATTCTTCTGAATGTAAGGTTTTCATGAGTCAAATGGTTGAAGTAGTGGTGCCGGATATCGGCAATTTTGATAGCGTCGATGTGATTGAAGTGCTGGTCGCCGCCGGCGATACCATCGCCAAGGAAGATTCGCTGATTACAGTGGAATCCGATAAAGCGTCCATGGATATTCCTTCTTCCCATGCCGGCGTAGTGAAAGAACTGAAAGTCGCAGTTGGTGACAAGGTCGCCAAAGGCAGCCTGATCCTGGTGCTGGAAAGCGCAGCCGCTACAACAGCAGAAACCCAGCCTGCAGCGCCTGCGCCAGCCGCAGCTGCAACGCCCGCCGCCGAGCCTGCTCCGATTGCTAAAGAAAACAAATCCCCTGCCCCGCAAGCTGCAGTGGCTACTTCAAATAATGATGTCACCTGCCAGGTGATGGTACTTGGCTCCGGCCCTGGCGGTTACACCGCTGCTTTCCGGGCGGCCGACCTGGGACTGAAAGTAGTACTGGTTGAACGTTACGCCACCTTAGGCGGTGTATGCCTGAATGTGGGATGTATCCCTTCCAAGGCGCTGTTGCATACAGCCAAAGTGATCACCGAAGCTGAAGAAACAGAACATCATGGCCTGAGCTTCGGCAAACCAGATATAGACCTTGACAAACTGCGTCACTGGAAAGCCAATGACGTCGTCGGCAAACTGACCGGTGGCCTGGCACAAATGACCAAGGCACGCGGTGTCACCGTGGTCACAGGTGTGGGAAAATTCACCAGCCCCAACCAGATTTCGGTAACCGCTGAAGACGGCAATGCCACATTGGTTGGTTTTGACAATGCCATCATTGCCGCCGGCTCACAAGCGACTAAATTCCCCGGCGCCCCGGATGATGAGCGCATCATGGATTCCACCGGCGCATTGGCTCTGGCCGATATCCCTGGCCGCATGCTGGTCGTTGGCGGTGGTATTATCGGGTTGGAAATGGGCACCGTCTATGACGCGCTGGGTACCAAAGTCAGCGTCGTTGAATTCATGGATGGACTGATTCCCGGTGCTGACCGCGACCTGATCCGCCCGTTGCAAAAACGGATGGAAAAACGCTTTGAAAGCATCATGGTTTCGACCAAGGTTTCCAAGATCGAAGCCAGGGCTGATGGCATTTATGTGGATTTTGAAGGCGCGAATGCGCCTAAGGAAACCCAGAAATATGACCGCGTGCTGGTTTCAATCGGCCGCCGCCCCAATGGCAAAAACATAGGTGCAGAAAACGCTGGCGTCGCCGTCGATGACCGCGGCTTTATTGCGGTCGACAAACAAATGCGTACCAATGTGCCGCATATCTTTGCGATTGGTGACATCGTCGGCCAACCTATGCTTGCCCACAAAGCCACGCATGAAGCCAAAGTAGCCGCCGAAGTGATCGCCGGCCACAAGGTTGAGTTTGTTGCCAATGTCATCCCATCGGTTGCTTACACCGACCCTGAAGTAGCCTGGGTAGGCCTGACAGAGACCGAAGCAAAAGCCAAAGGTATAGAAATCGATAAGGCCAGTTTCCCATGGGCTGCCAGCGGCCGCGCATTATCGATTGCACGTACCGAAGGTGCGACCAAGCTGATTTTTGATAAAGAAACCCATCGCGTGATTGGTGCCGGTATCGTCGGTATCAATGCCGGCGAGTTACTGGCTGAAGCCGTACTTGCGATCGAGATGGGTGCCGATGCGCATGACCTTGGCTTAACCATACACGCGCACCCGACTTTATCCGAAACCGTGTGTTTTGCTGCCGAACTCAAGGAAGGCACCATCACTGATCTGCTGCCGCCCAAGAAACGATAATCTCACAGCGTTTTAATTAGCACTTCAAACTAACTCCCAATATAATAGTTAACCCTTGGCTAACAAGGGTTAACTAAAAACAACAACAGGGAGACATATGAAATTTCATCACACCTTTTTAGTGATGGCATCCAGCATTGCATTTTCCGGCTGCGCCTCTATTACCAAAGACTCAAATCAACCAATCCGCGTTGAAACCTACAATCAGCAAAATAACCTGGTGGAAGACGTCACTTGTACCGCCAAAAACGAACGCGGCGAATGGACTACCAAAACGCCAGGCAGTTTAGTCGTTCACCGCTCGGGACAAAACCTGGAAGTCAGGTGCAAAAAACAAGACTCGGCCACCGGTTTTGCCACACTAGTTTCAAGAGCCAATGGTGGCATGTGGGGTAACATCCTGTTTGGCGGCGGCATCGGTGCAATCATTGACCATAACAAAGGTACTGCATATAGCTACCCAGACTGGGTGAAAGTGATCTTAGGTGATAACCTGGTTTTTGACCGCAAGAATAATGTTGATAATCAGATCATGACCGGCCAGGCCGCCAGCGGCGAATTGCTTAAAAAGATCGAGGCCGACAAGCAAAAAGAGGCTGAAGAAACAAAAAAACTGGCTGCGGAAACACCTCTGGCACCTCAGCCTCAGCAGGCAGCTGCGCCCGCTGAAGCTAAGTAATCAAGTACTTGTTGTTAAAACAAAAAGCCCGCGATTGCGGGCTTTTTTATTACGAAGTGAGATTACTGACAAGGGATTTCTTTGAGTACCGCATCCGGGAATTGAGATTGCGATTTTTGCAAACTGGCAAATTGCTGGGCATTCACATTCTGCAGTTTGATCACTACCTGCCCTTGACCGCCATTCCTGGTAGATTTGATCAATAACCGGACGCCTTTGGCTTTCAGGTCTTCCATCAGCTTATCAGCCAGCTTCTCATCACGGAACACACCAAAGGAAATCGCATTGCGCCATTTGGGGTCATCCTGAACGATGAAAAAGTCTTCTACACCCAGTTTGCGTAGCTCCTCAGCCTTTGTTTGTGCAGCTTCGGCTGACGCCATGGGCGGTTTATAAATCCAGTAACGGATATTCTCCTGGCCGAACACTGGCGGTCCGGCCTGCGCTTTCACGTTCAGTTGCTGCGCCAGGTTCACAGCCTCGCTGACGCGGGCAGTACTGAAACTGCTCCATTCATAACAGGCTCCGGCTGCAACCGGGCGCGCCTCAGCAGTTTTGACAGGGTCTTTCTTGTCGGCAACTTTGGCTTCAGGAGCAGATATGGTATCGGTCGCAGTTTCTGCCGGTGGCGGGCTGGCGACCAGGGAAGTGTCCTGAGCCGGTACTACCGTACGTTTGGGGTAAGTCTCCAATGCACTGGCGCTAAGCAGCTTCATTTGTTCGGGATGTATTTCCTGCTTGAGGCTGCTCACTGCCGGTGACAGGGCGTCGAGCTTGAAATAGGCAAACGCGACCACATTCAACAACAGAAGTATCCAGAATAATCTTTTCATTGTTATGCACTTTCAGCCAAACAGGCCAGCCCCTTTAATACCAGATTATCCACAATAATCGCATTCAATGACAATGCATCCGGCAAATATCTCTGCAACATCATGGCATCGCCCCCACTCAAAACCAGTGAAGGCTGACGCCCGCTGGTCATGGATTGCAATTGCATGAACTGGCTAGCCATCGGTGCAATCAGCGCCTGTATGCAACCTGCCCACATCGCTTGCTGACTGTTACGGGCAAAGCCATTCGCCAGACCGGTATTGTGTGGGTATTCATGATCAAGTTGCGCGGTACCCTGCTGCAGACTTTGCCACATCAGGTTCAAACCGGGCTGTATACTGCCACCGTTAAAAGTAGCTGTCCGTTCCTCAGCTTCTGGCAGGATAACCAGTGCATCCATGGTCATCGCCGTGCCTGCGGTCACGACCAGGGCATCCTGTTTGTGCAACCGCCACACCGCCACCAAACTGCACCAGCGGTCACTGCCTAACTGGGCTGGCATGCTGTAACTGTTATTGAGGCCTAATGCGTTCGTCGTCGCCTTGATCAACGTGACCTTTTCTTTAACGGCATCCAGCGATTCCAGCCAGCCGGCACCGGCCACATTGCTTACCCATATCTCCTGAGCTTGGGAAAGTGCCCTTTGTAGCGCCTGGCTATCGGCACACCCGCCATCCTGCAACCACAATTGATTTTCCAGCGCGACCATCTGCAAATGCATATCCAGAGACAAGGGTTTCTCAGGGCACCATGCCCATTTTGTACGTGTATTCCCTGCATCTATCAACAGTTTCATGCAGCACTCCTGACGCTGATCTCACCGGCGTTAAACCGTTGGCGGCCATGCGCTGTTTCCACCAGCAGACTACCCTCTTCCGCCACGCCGATGACTTGTCCTGGCACCACTTGTCCATTCGCCATTAGCAAATTGACTGTTTGCTGATGAAAGGCATGATGCGTTGTCCAGGTTTCCTGAAAGTAAGCAAAACCTTTTTCGGCAAACAGATTCAAATGTAATGCCAAGGCAGCGAGGCAACGACCTAGCAATTCATTTGCATTCAGGGCTTGTCCGAATAATTGATTCAGGCCCAGCACCGGCTGCTCAATCTGCTGGCGCATGGATTGCTCGATTTCAAGGTTAAGCCCTATGCCTATCACCGCCGCGCTGGGGCCTTCCATATCACCCTGCAGCTCGATCAGGATGCCGCCCAGCTTATGCCACTGTCCTTGATACATCACCACCAGGTCATTCGGCCATTTTAGTTGCACTTCAGTCAGACCGATATCGTGCAGTGCCCGCAACAATGCCAACCCAATCACCAGGCTCAGGCCAGACAATCCTGCCGCACCACACTGAAAACGCCACAACAGAGAAAAGGTCAGGCTACCACCCAATTGGGACAACCAGCTACGTCCCCGACGACCGCGACCTGCTGTTTGAATCTGCGCTACAGCACAAGTACCATGCGCGACACCGCGCGCACTTTCCTGCATCAGGTAGCGATTGGTTGAATCGACTTGCGCCAGTACCTGCAGGTGGAACCAAGGCGCATACTCGCCGCATGCCTCTAATATCGCGTCTGCATCAAGCAGGGTGACCGGTTTTGGCAACCGGTAACCACGACCGCGTACTGAGAAAACCGTAATTCCCAGGGTCTGCGCAGCCTGTATGGCGTTATACACGGTAGCCCGCGTCACCCCAAACTGTTGCGCCAGGGCTTCACCGGAATGAAACTTGCCATCCGCCAGGACGGCCAGTATTGGAAATGCCAGTTTGTTCATGGAATTATTTTTAGGGAGTTGGAGCCGGTTGATCTCAGCTCGCAGTTTAGCATACTGGCTTTGGGAGGCTCTTTGATTAAAGCTATGAGGCTATCCCTTATTAAGCGTTTTGGGTCGCGTGATGAAGTGTGTAAAATAACCAGACTTTAGAAACTTCAAGATTTGCCATGTCTACAGAAAAAGAACCGATTCCAGCCGCTTCAAACTTTATCCGCGCCATCATAGAAAAAGACCTGGCTGAAAACAAATATGCCAATAAACATTGGGCAGGTTCACCAGGGGACGCCGCACACCAATCGACCGGCCAGGTAGATTTCGCCAAGATCCGCACACGCTTTCCCCCAGAGCCAAATGGCTACCTGCACATCGGTCACGCCAAATCCATTTTCCTGAACTTTGGCCTGGCACGTGATTACGATGGTATCTGCCATTTGCGTTTCGACGATACCAACCCGGAGAAAGAAAGCCAGGAATACGTAGACAGCATCTCTGACATGGTGCAATGGCTGGGCTTCGGCTGGGATAACAATACACCCAATGGTGCCGAGACCAACCTGTACTTTGCTTCCGATTATTTCGATGTGATGTACCAGGCCGCTGAAGCGCTGATCACGCATGGCCACGCCTATGTCGATGAACAGACCGCCGAAGAAGTGCGACTCAACCGCGGCACACTGACCGAGCCGGGTAAAGACTCCCCTTTCCGCAACCGCAGCGTTGAAGAAAACCTGCGTATTTTCCGTGAAATGCGTGATGGAAAACATGCGGACGGCAGCATGTTCTTGCGTGCCAAGATCGATATGGCGTCGCCTAATATCAATATGCGCGACCCGGCCATTTACCGTATCCGCCGCGCGCATCACCACAACACCGGCGACCAATGGTGCATTTACCCGATGTATACGTTTGCCCACCCGATTGAAGATGCGCTGGAGCAAATCACACACTCCATCTGTACGCTGGAGTTCGAAGACCAGCGCCCGTTCTACGACTGGCTGATGGCGCGCCTGGTAGAAGCTGGCCTACTGGCTAACCCTGTACCATACCAGTATGAATTCGCACGCCTGAACCTGACTTATGTCGTGCTATCCAAGCGCAAACTGATCCAGCTGGTGGAAGAAAAGCACGTGAGCGGCTGGGATGACCCACGCCTGCCAACGCTGGCAGGGGCACGCCGTCGCGGTTACACGCCGGAGGGCTTCAAACTGTTCACTGACCGTATCGGTGTTTCCAAGGCTGATTCGTGGATTGAATACAGCATTCTCGAAGACTGCATGCGCGAAGTACTCAATGAATCCGCATTACGCAAGATTGGCGTACTCGACCCGATCAAACTGGTCATTGATAACTACCCGGAAGGCCAGGAAGAGGATTGCTACGCTCCTAACCATCCGCAAAAGCCGGAGCTGGATAAACGCGTGGTCAAACTCTCCAGAGAACTGTGGATTGAGCGTGAAGACTTTATGGAAGAACCCTCCAAAGGTTACTTCCGCCTGTTCCCTGGCAATATGGTGCGCCTGCGCTACGGCTATGTCGTCAAATGTACAGGCTGCGAGAAAGACGCCGCTGGCAATGTCACCGTTGTGCATTGTGAATACCTGCCGGACACCAAATCCGGTACACCCGGCGCGGATAGTGTGAAAGTAAAAGGCAATATCCACTGGGTGAGCGCTGCCCATGCGTTCGAAACCGAAATCAGGCTATATGACCGCCTGTTCAAAGTACCGCATCCGGGCCAGGGTAAACATGAAGATGGTTCTGACCGCGACTTCCTGGATGACATTAACCCGGACTCAGTAAACACAATCACCGCCCAGTTAGAGCAAAGTGCACAACAAGCCAAACCTGGTGATATTTACCAGTTTGAACGCCACGGTTACTTTGTCGCGGACCGTAAAGACAGCGTACCAGGTAAACCGGTGTTTAACAGAACCGTGACCTTGAGAGACACCTGGCAGAAATAAGTCCCATCATGCATACAGTAGAGCTGGCAAAAGCATTCAGGTTGCTTAATCACGGTCCCACTACGCTGATTACCTCAGCAAATGCAGGCAAGCAAAACATCATGGCCGCTGCCTGGGTATGTGCACTAGACTTTAAGCCACCCAAAGTAACGGTGGTGATTGATAGCAATACTTATACCCGTGATCTGATCGAAGCTGAAGGGTCGTTTGCGATTAACCTGCCCTGCGTGAAACAGATCGAGATGGTGAAAAACGTGGGTAGTATCAGCGGTGCCGACTTTCCCGAATCCGACAAGTTTGCGGAATACGGCATCGACACTTTTGCTGCGCTGCAAATCAGCGCGCCACTGGTTAAAGACTGCGTGGGCTGGCTGGAATGTAAGATCATCCCGGAAGCACATAACCAGGATTCTTATGATTTATTCATTGCCGAAGTAGTCGCCGCCTATGCGGATGCACGCGTATTCAGCGACGGGCATTGGCATTTTGATGGCCATGACGATCTGCGCACGATTCACCATATTGCCGGCGGAGTGTTCTTTGCCACTGGTCAAGAGTGTTAGCGGTGTGACTTAACCTTGTAATCACTATTAAGTTCTTTCATCGAAAGCCCTGCAAATAGCTTGCAGGGCTTTTCTATTTTCAGACAATTCCTACAGACCCGTACCAAACTTCTGCGGTACGCTAATGTCACTTTAATTGAATTAATAATTTTGCTGGTTAGTGACACTGGCTTTCTTTTGAAAGCTTTGAACGGATGCAAATGCATTCAGACAAGCAAATATAGGCATTGCATACCTCCTCTCACTTCACTAGCTAGCGCAAGTATTTGACTTTCAGCCATTCCGCGAGCTTTGAGTCGTCCAGATTTTTTATAGATTTAGCAGTAGGAAATGTATGCGTGCACAACAGCAACAAAAAAATGATCAGTTATATGTGTTACTTATCAGCGTTCATGGCTTGATTCGCGGCGAAGAGCTGGAGCTGGGGGTAGACGCTGATACCGGCGGCCAATGCACGTATGTCCTGGACCTGGCCAAAGCATTGGCTGAACATCCGCAGGTTGCCAAAGTGGATTTGCTTACCCGCTTGATAGAAGACCCCGGCGTTTCTGCTGATTATTCCCAGCCTGAAGAAAACCTGAGTGAAAAAGCCCGCATCATCCGATTGCCTTGCGGGCCAAAACGTTATTTGCGCAAAGAAGCCCTGTGGCCACATTTGGATCAAATGGTGGATCGTTGCCTGCATTACCTGCGCCAACAAGGTCGGTTGCCGGATGTGATTCACTCGCATTATGCCGATGCCGGCTATGTCGGTCGCCAGCTTTCCATGTTGTTGGGCATTCCGCAAATCCATACCGGTCACTCACTGGGCAAACCCAAGCGGGAGCGTTTGCTATCCAGTGGCCGCAAGGCAGAGAAAATCGAGAAACAGTTCAACTTTGAACGCCGTATCACAGAAGAAGAAGCGCTGGTGCAACATGCTTCGCTGATCGTGACCAGTACCCGCCAGGAAGTCGAATTGCAATATGGCATGTACAGCCATCCTGATCCCAAGCGCTTCCGCGTCATCCCCCCTGGTACTGATACCTCCAAATTTTTGCCGCCGGGCAGGCGTGCCATTTCCAGGCAGGTTGAACAAAGTATCAACCGCTTTCTGGATGACCCGAAAAAGCCGATGATTTTATGCATATGCCGGCCGGAAGTGCGTAAGAACATCAAAGGCCTGATTGCCGCTTATGGGAATAACCCCGCCTTACAGAAACGTGCGAACCTGGTGCTGGTAGCCGGCAGTCGCGAGAGCATACGCGACCTCGATAAGTCACAGGCTGCCGTGCTCACCGAGCTGTTGCTGGATATCGATACCTACGATTTGTGGGGCAAGGTCGCCATTCCCAAAACACATGCGCAGGAAGACGTTCCAGAGATGTACCGTATGGCAGCAAAAAGCCGCGGCGTGTTCATCAATGCGGCATTCACTGAGCCATTTGGCCTGACGCTGCTAGAAGCCGGGGCTTGCGGCTTGCCAGTGATTGCACCGGATGATGGCGGTCCGCGTGACATTATTGGCCATTGCCATCACGGGTTGCTGGTAGATACGCTGGACAGTACTGCGATCGGTGACACCCTGCTTTCGGCATTGACCGATAGAGCCCGCTGGAGAAAATGGTCCAAGAACGGTGTACTGAATGTAAAACGGCATTACACCTGGGCAGGCCATGTCAGCAAATATGTGAAAGAAGTCACCCATTTATTGCGCAGGCAGCGCAAGAACCTACGCAAACAGCAGATTGCCTTGCATAGCGGGAAATCCCCTATCCCGCTGGCGCAATATGCTTTTATCACAGATATAGATAATACCCTGCTGGGTAACCGCGCCGGCCAGGAAGCGTTGGTTGAATGGCTGAGAACCAATTCCGGCTACAATATTTTTGGCATTGCTACCGGCAGGCCGTTGGAAAGTGCGATCGAGATTTTGCGCAAAAACCGAATTCCTATCCCGGATGTGTTGATTACGTCAGTGGGCTCCGAAATTCATTACGGCTTGCGTTGTATCCCTGATGTTGGCTGGGCTAACCATATTCGTCACTTGTGGCGTAGGGAAGACCTGCTGAAAGCGATGAAGAAAATCCCTGGCATCAAATTGCAGGCCAAGGTGAATCAGCGTGAATTTAAGATCTCTTACGTGGTGAACCCGAAGAAATTGCCGTCACTGGAGGAGATTCATGCCTACCTGCATAAAGAGCATCTACATGCGCAGCTGATTTATTCACATGGAGAATTCCTTGACCTGCTGCCTATGCGCGCTTCCAAAGGCCACGCTATCCGCTACCTGTCCTACAAATGGGCCCTGCCTTTGACCAATTTCCTAGTGTCCGGCGACTCTGGCAACGATATAGAAATGCTGATGGGCGACACCATGGCAGTGGTGGTCGGCAATCACAGTGAAGAACTGTCACACCTGAAAGGGGTCAACCGTATTTATTTCGCCGAAGCCACCCATGCGCACGGCATTTTAGAAGGAATGCAACATTATAAATTTGGAACGCAAGCCAACAACGGCAAGTCAACTAAAGAGCTAGCTTCAGAAAAAGAGTCACCAGCAAAAAGTGCTTCAAAAACCAGCGCGCGTAACGATGTTGATGAGAAAGTGATCTAGTCATTTAGGGAGCCTCTAATAATGTACGAACAAATCTCGCATTCTTTATTGAATGATATCCTGACTCAGCTCAAGCAACCACCTGCCAAGGACTGGCAGCATTTTTATACCCGTCTGGGGGCCAATTTTTATGCCATCTATTCCTTGTTCCAGCATTTGTATGGACAGAGGGAAGATTTCAAGCCGCAACTGGCCAACCTGGTAGCTGTGCTTGCTGAACAATATGCGCAACGTGCGCCGCACCTGAAGGCGAAAGACCTGGAGCGTGAAAAGAACCACGACTGGTTCATGCAGCAAAAACTGGTGGGAATGGCTTTATATTGCGAAGGCTTTGCCGGCAACCTGGCCAACATGAAAGAAAGACTGGGCTATTTCCAAGAGCTGGGTGTAAACCTGGTGCATATACTACCTATCTGCGACTGTCCGGAACAGGCGAACGATGGCGGTTATGCCGTGCGTGATTTCCGCAAGATTGATCCGCGCTACGGTAGCATGGAAGACCTGGAGCAATTGATTGCTGCCATGCAGCAATGCGATATGCTGCTGACACTGGATGTAGTGGTTAATCATACCTCTGACCAGCATGCGTGGGCCATGCAGGCAAAAAATGGCGACCAGCATTACCAGGATTACTACTATATGTATCCTGACCGCACCATACCAGATATGTTTGAAGCTTCCATGCCTGAAGTATTCCCGGAACATGCACCTGGCAGTTTTACCTATAACCCTGAAACTGAAAAATGGGTGATGACGGTATTCAACAACTACCAATGGGACCTGAACTACAGTAACCCGGCGGTATTGATTGAAATGGTCGATATCATCCTCTTCTGGGCCAATAAAGGGGTGGATATCCTGCGACTGGATGCGGTGGCCTTCCTTTGGAAAAAAATAGGCAGCAGCAGCCAGAATGAACGTGAGGCGCATCTGATCCTGCAACTACTTAAGGACTGTTGCCAGGTGACAGCTCCCGGCGTGATCTTCATTGCCGAGGCCATTGTGGCACCCCTGGAGATCATCAAGTACTTTGGTGAAGATGCAGTGAATGCCAAAGAATGCGAGATCGCCTATAACGCGACGTTCATGGCCCTGTTATGGGATGCAGTCGCCACTAAAAACACGGTGTTGCTGACCAACGGTGTCAAAGACCTGCCTGAAAAGCTTGACCGTGCGACCTGGCTGAATTATGTACGTTGCCATGATGATATCGGTCTGGGCTTTAGCGACCAGGCGATTATCGCCTCAGGCTTTGAGCCAGTCGCCCATCGCCGTTTCCTGATCGATTACTACACCGGGCAATATCCCGACTCAAATGCCCGCGGCTTTGCGTTTGGTGTGAACCGTAAAACCGGCGATGCCCGTATCTCAGGCTCACTGGCCTCACTGGCTGGCCTGGAAACTGCGATGGCAAACAATAACCAGCCGGCGATAGAGAATGCCATCCTGACCATTGTCCTGCTGCATAACCTGATCATGTCGTTTGGCGGTATTCCACTGATTTATTACGGTGACTCGGTAGGCACCCTCAATAACGACGGTTATTTGCAGGACTCTTCCAAAATGCATGACAACCGCTGGGTGCACAGGCCGACACTGGATTGGGACGTGATGGGGCTTAGGAACGAACCAGGTACGGTACAGCAACGCCTGTTCAGCCAGATCAAGCAGATGATTGCTATCCGCAAGGAGATCGCTGCTTTTGCAGATTTAAATAACCGCGAATTGATCGATTTGGAAAATCTGCATTTGTTTGCTTTCCATCGCTATGTGCAAACCGGCATGAATCCAAGCGTAGTGGTCATTGCCAATTTCGATGTGCATCCGCAACGTGCGGCTTTGCACTTATTCAAGCAAAAAAAACTGCAAAAGCCTGAAGGGGCACTTATTGATTTATGCAGCGGCCAGGCAGTCCAGATCGAAGGTGATGCCATTATCCTGCCCAAACTGACGGCTTACTGGCTGGCAGCTTAAAAGAAAAACTTAAAAGAAAGAACATGAATGACAGAGTGGTTTACATATTTCGGCATCGCTAACCCGGCTGAAGCACTGCTATTAACCAAAACACTGCTGCGCATTGCACTGATTATTGCGATCGCCTACTTCCTCAACCGCGTCAGCAAACGGGCGTTAGAAGCCTTGCGTGACAGCTTGAGCAATAAGGCATCAAATCATGTGGAAGAAGTGAAACGCATCAATACCGTGACTATGGTATTACGCTACATCATCACCACGGTCATTATTGCCATCACTATCGTTGAAGTGCTGCATGAGCTGGGGATTTCAATTGCGCCAGTACTGGCAGCGGCTGGCGTGGTCGGCCTGGCGATTGGTTTTGGCGCGCAAAGCCTGGTTAAAGATTATTTCACCGGTTTCTTTCTGTTGCTGGAAAACCAGATCCGCAAGGATGACGTGATTGAGGTAGCCGGTAAATCCGGGTTGGTGGAAGCCATTACGCTCCGTTACATTAAAATGCGCGACGACGATGGCAATGTGCATTATGTGCCTAACGGGCAGATTCTTACGGTTACTAACCGTTCACGCGACTTTTCTTACGCGGTGGTTGAAGTCACCCTGGCTTATGAGACCAACATTCCTGAAGTCATTCAAATCATGCAGGAAGTCGCAGATAGCCTGAATCAGGATGCAAACTTTAAGAACAAGATTATTGGTCGGCCTGAGATAAGCGACCTTGATAAATTAATCGATTCTGCAGTGGTCATCCGATGCCGCTTTGAAGTGTTGCCGAACGAGAAAGCAGCAGTAAAGCGCGAATACTTCAAACGTATCAAAACTGCGTTTACCCAGCATCAGATTGAATTAAAACCTAATTGATAGGAATTACAGACTGACTGCAAAATTAAAGCCCGGTCATGCTTTTTTTCTTCTGCCGCTGACGGTAAGCCAGCAACAATATAATCCCGGCCACATTAGGAAACCAGATATACCAGTTTGACCATGGTATGCCGTCGATTTTGTAATCTGAGATCGGCCAGAACATGGGTGTAGGGAAATATTGCAGGCTGTGGAACGGGAAATCCAGCGTAATATGGAATGGCCAGCCTAGCATGGCAAACGCAATATCCTTACGCCAGAAGGCTACCAGGCCTATCACGGCAAAAGCAATCACAAAACTATGACCCATGGTGTATGCCGGATAAATCCACGCAGGCAATGTCGCCAGCGCAGGCTTGCCCCAGCGATAAGTGCCATCAATCAAGCGCATCAGCATCAGGGCACCAAAAGAGATCAGGTCTGGCATTGCCCCCATCAATGCAGCAAATTTTGGATATTTACGGAAGCCGAACAGGCCATATCCCCACAACGCGTGACTAAACGTATCCATGCTGATCCCCCTTGTTAACTAAGCAGCCAGCTGCCGGATCACCGTCGCCAGTGCTTCTGCCTGGGTCTGTACCAATGCCTGGTTCAGCCCTTCTACCATCACCCTTATCTTGGGCTCAGTGCCTGAAGCGCGCAGCAATACCCGGCCCTCACCATTCAGTGCACTTTCCGCTTTATGGACTGCAGCCTGTACCGCTTCCTGCTGCAGATCCAGTTTCTGTTTAGTGGTCACATTGATCAGTACCTGCGGATAAAGCGTTAGGCCCTCGCCCAGCTCCTGTAATGTTTTCCCGCTTTCGCGCAGTGAATGCAATACCTGTAAGGCGGCGATAATCGCGTCGCCACTGGTGTGCTTGTCCAGGGTCAGGATATGGCCGGAGTTCTCGCCGCCCAGTTTCCAGTTCTTGCTTTGCAACAACTCCAGCACATAACGGTCACCCACCTTGGCCCGACCAAACGGGATCTGGTGTTTTTGCAATGCGTGCTCAAGTGCGAGATTGGTCATCAGTGTACCGGCGACGCCGCCCTTGAGCTTGCCCCTGGCATACAGACCCATGGCAATGATGTACAGCAACTGGTCACCATCCAGCAGTTGCCCGGCACCATCGACCATCATGACCCGGTCACCATCACCGTCAAAAGCGATACCGAGGTCGGCTTTATATTCCACTACCGCTTTTTGCAGGGCCTCGGGATGGGTAGAGCCCACTTTTTCGTTGATATTCAGGCCATCCGGTTGGTTACCGATGGCGATCACTTCTGCGCCCAGTTCATGGAATACATCCGGTGCCACATGATAGGTAGCCCCATGCGCGCAGTCGAGCACGATCTTCAGGCCACGCAAATCGAGGTGATGGGGAAATGTACTTTTACAGAACTCCACATAGCGGCCAGCTGCATCATCGACACGTTTCGCTTTGCCTAGCCTGGCTGACTCCATCACCTGCATAGGTTTGGCAATTTCAGCTTCGATCGCAAACTCTACATCGTCAGGCAGTTTGGTACCTTGCGCGGAAAAGAATTTGATGCCGTTGTCGTAATAAGGGTTGTGTGAAGCAGAAATGACAATACCTGCCTGCGCACGTAATGCACGGGTTAAATAAGCGACCGCTGGTGTCGGCATAGGGCCGGTCAGCAACACATCCACGCCTGCCGCAGATAACCCCGCCTCCAGCGCTGCTTCCAGCATATAACCGGAAATGCGAGTGTCTTTACCGATCAGTACCGTAGGGCGCTGGCCCTTGGGTAACTGCTCCTGGCTGGCCAGTACACGCCCGGCAGCATATCCCAGTTTCATGACAAATTCGGGATTGATGACTGACTCACCTACACGCCCACGAATGCCATCGGTTCCAAAATACTGTTTACTCATACTTTCTACTTTCTTGATTTACTCTTGCCCAACTCATGACTCACTTAAGCGCCGTGACGACTTTCAATGCTTCTACAGTGGCTTTGACATCATGCACCCGCAACAGATGCGCACCCTGCATGGCGCTGATCACAGCGGCGGCAATGCTGGCATAAAGCCTGGCATCGACATCATTCCCGGTGACCTGCCCGAGTACGGATTTACGTGACAGCCCAACCAATAGCGGACATCCCAGATCCAGCAGCTCTGCCAGCGATTTAGCCAAGGCAATATTATGCGCGCGTGTTTTGCCAAAACCAAACCCCGGGTCTAGCAGGAGTCGGTCTTGCTGGATACCTGCCGCCAGACAGGCATCGCGGCGCTGGCGTAAAAAGTCTTTGACTTCAGTCACTACGTTTTCGTAATGCGGATTTTCCTGCATGGTCTGCGGTGTGCCCTGCATATGCATCAGGCAAAGACCGGCATTGCTTTCTGCCACGATTTGCAAGGCAGTCGGCTCCAGCAAGGCACGAACATCATTGACGATACTGGCACCTGCAGCAAGCGCTGCCTTCATCACTGCTGGCTTATAGCTATCGATGGAAATGGGGACTTGGATATTTTTTGCCACTAATGCCTCAATCACCGGTACCACGCGCTGTAATTCTTCTTCGAGCGGAACAGGTGTTGCATTGGGACGCGTAGATTCGCCGCCGATGTCCAGCACGTCAGCCCCGTCTTCGATCAGTTTCAGGGCATGGTCAACCGCAGATTCGACCCGGGTGTATTGCCCGCCATCGGAAAACGAGTCCGGCGTGACATTAATGATTCCCATCACTTTGGGTGTGGATAGATCCAGCGTGAATCCGGCACAGCGAAGCTGCATATAAAACGGTTCTCTAAAAAATAAAGGCTGGCAAAAGCCAGCCTTTATATTCTAACCGAAAGCCTGAATCTATAGCTTATTTTGCATCAGTTTCATCAGTTTTTGCTGTCGGTTGTGGCGTTGGATTCACCACTGAACCACCACTACTGCTGCCACTGCCGCCGCTACTGACGGCAGGACTGTTTTTCTGCTTGGCAGGACGCACCGGCAAACCGGCCATGATGTCATTGATCTGGTCTGCATCAATGGTTTCCATTTCCATCAAGGCCTTGGTCATCGCTTCCACCTTATCGCGGTTTTCCTCCAGCAGCTTGCGTGCAACTGCATACTGCTCGTCGAGGATACGGCGGATCTCGGCATCTACTTTTTGCTGGGTGGCTTCGGACACGGTACGGGAAGACATGCTGCCCATCCATGAATCCTGCTCGCTGCCTGCATAGACCATGGTACCCAAAGTATCCGACATCCCGTATTTGGTCACCATATCACGTGCCAACTTAGTGGCGCGCTCAAAGTCGTTGGAAGCACCGGTAGACATCTGGTTCATGAAGATTTCTTCAGCGATACGGCCACCAAACAAGATCGAAATATCATGCAGCATCTTGTCTTTGTAGTTACTGATACGGTCATGCTCAGGCAACTGCCAGGTCAGGCCCAAAGCCCAGCCGCGCGGCATGATCGTTACCTTATGCACCGGGTCTGCAGTAGGCAGTAATTTCGCCACCACAGCATGGCCGGACTCGTGGTAAGCCGTGTTCAAACGTTCTTCCTCACGCATCACCATGGACTTGCGTTCCGGACCCATGAAGATTTTATCTTTGGCATCTTCAAAGTCCTGCATATCAACCGTACGCTTGTTACGGCGCGCTGCGAACAGTGCTGCTTCGTTGACCAGGTTGGCCAGGTCAGCACCGCTGAAACCAGGTGTACCTCGGGCCAGGATATCAGCCTTCACATCCGGATCAATCGGCACCTTGCGCATATGCACATTCAGGATCTGCTCGCGGCCTTTGATGTCTGGCAAACCCACCATCACCTGACGGTCAAAACGTCCTGGGCGTAACAATGCTTTATCCAATACGTCTGCACGGTTGGTGGCAGCAATGACGATCACGCCAGAGTTTGCTTCAAAGCCATCCATCTCCACCAGCATCTGGTTCAATGTCTGCTCACGCTCATCGTTACCACCACCGGTACCTGCGCCGCGATGACGGCCTACTGCATCGATCTCGTCGATAAACACGATGCAAGGGGCATTTTTCTTGGCGTTCTCAAACATGTCCCGTACACGTGCAGCACCGACACCGACAAACATCTCAACGAAGTCAGAGCCGGAAATACTGAAGAATGGCACTTTGGCTTCGCCGGCGATCGCCCGGGCCAGCAATGTTTTCCCTGTACCAGGAGGGCCTACCATCAATACACCACGCGGGATGCGGCCACCCAGTTTCTGGAATTTGCTAGGGTCTTTCAGGAATTCAACCAGTTCGGCGACTTCTTCTTTGGCTTCATCGCAGCCGGCAACGTCAGCAAAAGTAGTGCTGTTATTGGACTCATCCAGTTGACGCGCTTTGCTCTTGCCAAACGAGAATGGGCCACCACCCTTGCCACCGCCCTGCATCTGGCGCATGAAGAAGATCCAGACGCCGATCAGCAAAATCATCGGGAACCAGGAAACGAAAATGCTCATCAGCATGGATTCGCGTTCTTCCGGTTTGGCATCGACAATCACATTATTCTTTAACAGATCGGAAACCAGCCATGGATCGGAAGGGGTGAAGGTATCGTAGTTTTTGCCTTCGTTGGTTGTCACATGCAGGTTGCGGCCATCAATCTGGACTTTGGCGACACGGCCGTCCCTGACCTCTTGCATGAATTGTGAGTAAACCACCTGGCCACTATTCTTGCTGGTGCCGTTGAATTGATTAAATACCGTCATCAACAACAAGGCGATAGCTACCCAAATCGCGATATTCTTCAATAGATTGTTCAAGATGGTTCCTTAACTTAAAAACGAAAGGCCGGGAATATCCCTACTAAGGACAATGGAGGCAAAACCTAAACTTTCAAGCCTTAAATTGCATTGTATACCCAAAATTTCCGTTATGCGACCAAACAAAACGCCAAAAACCATTGCAATTCAAGGTTTTCGATGCAAACCTAATAAATATACTTCACTGCTGCGGTCGCGGGAGGCTTTCGGTTTGCGGGTGACTACCTTATCAAACTGGCTTCGCATTTGTTTCACGATTTCCTCAAAGCCGCTGCCAATAAATACTTTGACCAGAAAATTCCCGCCCGGTTTCAGCCAATCCTGACAAAACTCCAACGCCAGCTCGGTTAGATAGGTAGCACCGGCCTGGTCCACGTCTTTAAGCCCACTCATATTTGGCGCCATATCGGCAATCACCAGATCCACCAATTTGTTATTCAGGCTTGCCTCTAGCTGCTTCAGGATGGCTTCTTCACGAAAATCACCACAAATAAACTCGACACCTGGGACGGGGTGCATATCCAGGATATCCAGTGCGATGACACGCCCCTGCCCTTTCAGGCGCTGGACGGCGACCTGCGACCAACTGCCTGGGGTAGATCCGAGATCCACAATGGTCATGCCCGGTTTGATCAATTTATCCTTGTCATCGATCTCGATCAGCTTGTAAGCCGCACGCGCACGATACCCTTCTTTTTGTGCGCGTTTGACATATTCGTCATTCAGATGCTCTTGCATCCAGGCCTTGCTGGTTTTAGAAGGTTTCATAGGGTGAATAGTGGCTTCGTGCTAAAATAACGGATGTCTTGAAGGAATGCTTTATGCAATTAAATAGTAAACAAATAGCGCATTTACGCGGGCTAGCCCATACACTTAATCCAGTGGTCATGATAGGCAACAATGGCCTGACTGAATCTGTGCTAAAAGAGATTGATATCAGCCTGAATGCGCATGAATTGATCAAGGTGCAAGTGGCAGGTGATGACCGCGAATTACGCAAACAGCTACTGGATGAAATCGCCGGCAAGGTCAATGCGCTGGCAGTACATCACATAGGCAAACAACTGGTTTTTTACCGCGCCAGCGATACGATCAAAGCTTCCGCAAAAATCGTGATCCCCAAACTGTAACACCGTAGCTCTGTTAAAAACGCGCAATCAATTGCGCGTTTTTTATTTGCTTAACTGGATTTGATCACCAGCCATAAACCCAGCAGGCACTCTACCAGATAAGCAATACTGGCTATGCCGTGCCAGGTTTTAAAACGGCTGGCAAACACGCTTTGCATCACATCATTCGGCAAGGCGCTCGCTTTCAATTGCGCCAGTAACGGCTGGATACCGAATTCACCAATCAATACCAGTATCCACATGACCAGCACAATCCAGAACAATGACTGTTTGAAAGCGGAGAAACCATCCGCTGCCAGGCGCTGGATCAGCAACCAGAGACCGCTGCCTATCCCGATATAACTCACTATGGTAAACAGCTTGCCAGCGATCATGCCAGCCAGCTGGCGGTCGACTATATTCTGGAACAGCACGCTGGCAGTGACGCCTGTCATCCACAGTGCACCTACCCATAAGGTGATCAGCACCGGGGTCAACGCGCCGACAAAACCAGCTTTACTTGCCATGTATGCGTTCCTTAAATTGAATGATTCAACGAGACAAAAGAAGGTATCTAAAACTGCTTAGATATAAAGCACTTCGATGATTTCGTACTCTTTCACGCCACCGGGGGATTGCACTTCTGCCACTTCACCTTCGGTTTTGCCGATCAGGCCACGGGCGATCGGTGAGCTGACGGAAATCTTACCATTCTTGATATCAGCCTCATCTTCGCCAACAATCTGGTAGATTTTGTTGTCGCCGGAATCCAGGTCTTCAAAACGCACGGTGGCACCGAATACCACGCGGCCATCGGCGTTCAAAGTGGTCGGGTCTATCACTTGCAGGTTGGACAGTTTGGCTTCCAGCTCGGCAATCCGGCCTTCAATAAAGCTCTGGCGCTCTTTTGCGGATTCGTACTCAGCGTTTTCGGACAAGTCGCCTTGTGCACGCGCCTCAGCAATCGCCTGAATGATGTTAGGTCTATCCACCGCACGCAAGCGCTGCAACTCTTCTTTAAGTAATTCTGCACCCACTACGGTGACCGGGATTTGATGTACTGCCATAACATAAACCTTGAAAAATTAAGTATAAAAAAAATAAACCACACCCGGAGGAGCGTGGCTTATTTCAATAACAATAAAACAACTTTAGTGTTTAATAGACTTACTGTCTGATTGGCCTAGTGTAAGATAAGCATCTCAGTTAAGCAAGACGTTTGTGCAGGTCTTGCACCGAATACACATCCATATCCTTGCTCTGTGCCATACCGATACAGGCTGCACGTGCACCTGCCAGCGTAGTGTAGTACGTCACCTTGTTCTGCAAGGCACTGCGGCGGATTTCGTATGAATCGGTAATCGCTTTTTTATCTTCAGTCACATTCACGATCAGGCTGATTTCATTGTTCTTGATCATGTCGACAATATGCGGCCTGCCTTCAGCTACCTTGTTCACCGGCGTCACATCCAGGCCTTGCTCGGCCAGTGCACGTGCAGTGCCTTTGGTGGCCACCAGTGTGAAGCCGAGTTTGACCAGGTCTTTGGCAATATCAATCACTTTACGGTGATCTTCATTACGTACGCTGATAAACGCTTTGCCACCGGTAGGCATTTTTACAGAAGCACCTAACTGAGATTTAACAAACGCTTCGGCAAACGTATTGCCCACGCCCATGACTTCACCAGTTGACTTCATCTCGGGCCCAAGTATGGTATCCACACCAGGGAACTTGATGAACGGAAATACCGCTTCTTTCACTGAATAATAAGGCGGCACTACTTCTTTGGTCACACCTTGCGCCTTCAGTGTCTGGCCGGCCATACAGCGTGCGGCGATTTTCGCCAGTTGCAAACCGCAGGCTTTGGAAACGAAAGGTACGGTACGCGATGCACGCGGGTTTACTTCCAGCACATATACCACTTCGCCCTGCTCGGTATTCTGTACGGCAAACTGTACGTTCATCAGACCTTTTACACCTAGCGCCTTGGCCATTTGCACGGTTTGCTTACGTAGCTCATCCTGCAACGCATCGCTCAGGCTGTAAGGAGGCAATGAACAGGCTGAGTCACCGGAGTGCACACCCGCTTGCTCCACGTGCTGCATGATGCCGCCGATCAACACGTCTTCGCCATCACTCAATGCATCGACGTCCACCTCGATTGCATCATTCAGGAAGCGATCCAGCAGCACTGGTGATTCATTAGATACTTTGACCGCTTCGCGCATGTAGCGCTCAAGCTGGCTTTGCTCATGCACGATTTCCATCGCCCGGCCGCCCAATACATACGAAGGACGTACTACCAGTGGATAACCGATTTCCGTCGCCAGGCGGATCGCCTCTTCCGGCGCACGCGCAGTGCGGTTCGGGGGTTGTTTCAAGTTCAGGTTATGCAGCATTTGCTGGAAACGCTCACGGTCTTCAGCACGGTCAATCGCATCTGGTGTGGTACCAATGATAGGTACACCGGCTTTTTCCAGGTCACGCGCCAGCTTCAATGGTGTCTGACCACCATACTGCACGATCACCCCTACCGGTTTCTCGATATTGACGATTTCCAGTACATCTTCCAGTGTCACCGGCTCAAAGTACAGGCGGTCGGAAGTATCGTAATCGGTAGAGACAGTTTCCGGGTTACAGTTAACCATGATGGTTTCATAGCCATCTTCGCGCATGGCGAAAGCCGCGTGTACGCAACAATAGTCAAACTCGATGCCCTGGCCGATCCGGTTAGGGCCGCCACCCAGCACCATGATCTTCTTGCTGCTGGTAGGTTGTGACTCGCACTCTTCCTCATAGGTAGAGTACATATAAGCGGTATTGGTCGCAAACTCAGCCGCGCAGGTATCCACGCGTTTGTAAACCGGGCGCACACCCAACGCCTGACGGAAAGCACGTACCGCGTGCTGGTCAGTGTCCAGCAGTTTGGCCAGGCGACGGTCGGAGAAGCCTTTACGCTTCAGCCTGAAAACAGTGTCTTTGCTCAAGTCGGCAATATGTTTTCCAATCAGCGACTGTTCCAGCTTGATGATCTCTTCAATCTGCACCAGGAACCAGCGGTCAATTTTAGTGATATTGAACACTTCATCCACAGACATACCCAAGCGGAACGCATCGGCTACGTACCAGATGCGCTCGGGACCAGGTTCGCCCATTTCCTTGACGATACGGTCTTTATCGTCGGTGACGCTATCCAGGCCATCCACACCTACTTCAAGGCCACGCAGGGCTTTCTGGAAAGACTCCTGGAAGCTACGGCCGATCGCCATCACTTCACCCACAGATTTCATCTGTGTGGTCAGGCGGCTATCCGCTTGCGGGAATTTTTCAAAGGCGAACCTGGGCACTTTGGTGACGACATAGTCGATCGAGGGCTCAAAAGACGCTGGCGTCTGACCGCCGGTAATCTCGTTACGCAACTCATCCAGCGTAAAGCCTACGGCCAGTTTGGCAGCCACCTTGGCAATCGGGAAACCGGTCGCTTTGGAAGCCAGTGCAGATGAACGAGACACACGCGGGTTCATCTCAATCACGATCATGCGGCCATCGTTCGGATTGATCGCAAATTGAACGTTGGAGCCGCCAGTATCCACACCGATCTCACGCAGTACTGCCAGAGAGGCATTACGCATGATCTGGTATTCTTTATCACTCAAGGTCTGCGCTGGCGCCACCGTGATACTGTCACCGGTATGCACACCCATAGGGTCCAGGTTTTCAATCGAACAGATAATGATGCAGTTGTCCGCCTTGTCACGCACCACTTCCATCTCATATTCTTTCCAACCCAGCAGAGATTCTTCAATCAGCAGCTCATTGGTTGGTGAGGCATCTAGGCCACGCTCACAGATAGCGATGAACTCTTCACGGTTATAAGCGATACCGCCACCGCTACCACCCATGGTGAATGAAGGGCGGATAATCGCCGGATAGCCGATCGTCGCCTGCACTTGCAGTGCTTCTTCCAGGCTATGGGCGATCGCAGAGCGTGCCGAACCAAGACCGATTTTGGTCATGGCCTCTTTAAATTTCTGGCGGTCTTCAGCTTTATCGATGGCTTCTTTTGAAGCACCGATCAGTTCAACGTTGTACTTTTCCAGCACGCCATGCTTATCCAGATCCAGCGCACAGTTCAGCGCAGTCTGGCCACCCATGGTCGGCAGCAATACGTCCGGGCGTTCTTTTTCAATGATTTTTTCAACGATTTGCCAGGTGATAGGCTCGATGTAGGTCGCATCAGCCATTTCCGGATCCGTCATGATAGTAGCCGGATTGGAGTTCACCAGAATGACGCGGTAACCTTCTTCGCGTAAAGCCTTGCATGCCTGGGCGCCTGAGTAGTCAAACTCACAGGCCTGGCCAATGACAATCGGACCGGCACCGATGATCAGAATACTTTTAATGTCAGTTCTCTTTGCCATTAGCTGGACTTTCTTTCCTGAGATGATTTGCTTTCTTGCATTAACTGGATAAAGCGGTCAAACAACACGCTCATTTCTTGCGGCCCCGGACTGGCTTCAGGATGGCCCTGGAAGCTCAAGGCTGGCTGATCAGTCCGTGCGATACCTTGCAGGCTGCCATCAAACAAGGAGACATGCGTCACTTTGATATTGGCAGGCAGGGTGGAAGGATCTACCGCAAAGCCGTGGTTCTGGCTGGTGATATAGACACGCTTGCTGTCAACATCCTGTACCGGATGGTTGGCACCATGGTGACCAAACTTCATTTTCAAGGTTTTTGCACCACTGGCAAGTGCCAGCAACTGATGACCTAAACAGATGCCGAAGGTCGGGATGCCTTGGTCAACCAGGCTTGCGATAGCCTTGATCGCGTAATCGCAAGGCTCCGGATCGCCAGGGCCATTCGAGAGGAAAATACCGTCCGGCTGGTAAGCCAATGCTTGCTCGGCAGTCGCCTGGGCCGGCAACACCGTCACTTTACAGCCCCGGGATACCAGCATGCGCAGGATGTTGAATTTCACACCGTAGTCAAAAGCGACCACATGAAATTTCTGCTCTGCGGTTTTGCTGAAACCTTCGCCCAGATGCCATTCCGGCTGGGTATATTCGTATGCTTTTGTACAGCTGACCACTTTAGCCAGATCCATACCTGCCAGGCCAGGGAAACCATTTGCCAACGCCAGCGCCTGAGCTTCATCGACAGATTCGCCTGCCATGATACAGCCGGCCTGCGCACCTTTTTCACGGAGTATCCGTGTCAGTTTGCGCGTATCGATTTCAGCAATCGCCACCACATTATTGCTGTTGAGATAATCGGAAAGATTTTGTTCACTGCGGAAATTGCTTTCCAATAAGGGCAAGTCGCGGATAATCAGACCTGCAGCATAGACTTTGCCGGACTCCACATCTTCATTGTTGGTACCGTAGTTACCAATATGCGGATAGGTCAGCGTCACGATTTGTGAGGCATACGAAGGATCGGTGATGATTTCCTGATAGCCGGTCATGGAGGTATTGAATACCACCTCGCCGACGGTATGACCTGAAGCGCCAATGCTAATGCCCTTAAAAACAGTTCCATCTGCTAAGACTAAAATCGCTGGAATTGTTTTTGACACCTTTAGCTCCTTAAGTTTGATACGAAACACATCTCTAGAGGGTTCAGCCTGACACAGAAGGGAATTCAAGCGCCGGTGAATAGATGTGCAAAACGGGAAAAGCTTTTTGGACTCTTCCCGTTTCAGAATTGCAGCATTATAGCGTATTACGACTTCTCACTCAAGAGCAGCTGCGTACGTAATTTACTGAGTTTGACAAAACCTGCCTGGCAAAACCACCCGATTTACTTAGCGAAACCAAGCACATCCCGCATATCAAACAACCCATTAGGCTTGTCTGCCAGGAACTTGGCAGCACGCAATGCGCCTTGTGCAAAGGTGGCCCGGCTGGACGCCTTATGGGTCAACTCGACACGCTCCCCGGTACCGGCCAGCACCACTGTGTGATCACCCACCACATCGCCACCTCGCAGTGTGGCAAAGCCTATGGTACCGGCTTCACGTTCGCCGGTGACACCTTCTCGAGCATAAACAGCACATTCCTTCAGGGCTTTGTCTATGCCTTTGGCAGCTGCTTCACCCAGGCGCAAAGCTGTACCAGATGGTGCATCCACCTTGTGGCGATGATGCATTTCGACAACCTCGATATCGTAGCCTTCATTCAGTACACGCGCTGCCTGCTCAACCAGATTGATCAGCAGGGTCACGCCCACGCTCATGTTAGGCGCGAATACGATCCCGGTTTGTCTGGCTGCATCTTCGATAGCGGATTTCTCTGCTTCACTGAACCCGGTCGTGCCTATCACCAATTTCACATTCGCCTGCTGGCAGGCCTGCAGATACTGCAGACTGGCTTCCGGCCGGGTGAAATCAACCAGCACATCGGCGCCTTGCAAAGCGGCAGAAACATCTGAAGTGATCTTCACGCCGCTTACCTTGCCAAACTGCTCACCTGCATCACGGCCTATCACCGGGCTGCCGGCTCTATCCAGCGCAGCATGCAATTGCAAGCCACTATCCGAAAAGACGCCATCCAGCAGGGCATGCCCCATGCGGCCTGACACCCCTGCAATCACTACTTTTACCATAAATCGCTCAATACATTTCTTAATAACATTGGGTCTGAATTAAAACCCGATTTGTTCAGGCGCAGGCTCTGACTGCTCCTGGTTAGCCTCAGGCGTTGCTGCCGGTGATTTAGCCGCTGGAAGATCAGCAGTGGCTGTTTCGCGTACGATCAGCCAGGTGCGGGTAGCAGGGTCCAGTTTAAACTCCAGTTTTTTATACATCTCATCGCGATAGGCTTTGGCTGCATACTTCTGGTTAAAGGTAGCCACAGCGCTATCGCCGTTACGTTCAACATTGATAGCATCCACTTCCAGGCTGATATTACCCTGGCCAGGAGACAGGCGCTTTTTACGCTGTGCTTCCCAGGCACTCTTGTTAGGCAACCCTTCAGGTACGAACTCAGGCGAGTAGGCTGCCAGGTAAGCTTTGATGTTTTTGGTGCGCCAGGCCTGCGCCCAGGTTTCAATCGCAGCTTCAACAGTAGGTTCGGTGGCAACAGGAATTTCCGCTTTGGATTCTGATGCTGCCGGCACGGCTACCGCTGATTTATTAGGCAAAGACACCACTGCCGGCACTGAGGAAGATCCCAGAGCGGCAGTACGTTCACGGGTAATCAACCAGCGTTTTTGCGCAGGTTCATAACGTAATTCCAGTGTTTTCAGCAGTTCATCCTTGTAATTTTTTGCAGCGTACTTCTGCTCAAACTGCACCACGGCTTCACCACCATCACGCTGCACCTGCAGGTTATTCAACACCAGCGTGATCTCGCCCTTCTTAGCGGAAAGACGCTGCTTGCGCTGTGCTTCCCATGCTTTTCTTCCAGTTGCGCCATCAGGCACGAACTCTGGTGCATAAGAAGCAAGATAGGCATTCACATCTTTGCTCCTCCAGGCTTGCGCCCAGGCAGCCACAGACTGGTTAACACCTGCATCACTGGTAGCTGGCGCTTGTACGGATGGTTCCGCGGCAGGCGCTATTGCTTTAACTGGGGCGGACCCAGTCTCAGCACCAGACTTGGTCTCGGCTGCTGCCAATGCTGCAGCAGGTGCGTCCTGTTTGGCAACAGGTTTAGGCGGTGGCGGTGGCAATTCCGGTTCAGGTTCGGGCTCAGGCAGTTGCTCTGCAACAAATGTGGGGGGTGGCTCGGCTTCGTTACTCACCTGGGGTGCAATCCCTTTTTCCGTCACCTGGTGTGCTTGCGCATCAATGGCTGGCGCGTTGGCTTCAGCCATATTGCCTTTTACCATCTCGCCCTCGGTCGGGATCACCGGCTCAACATACTCCCCTTCTGGGATATAGGGAATCACTTCGTCGTCGTCAATCGCATTGATATCTTGCGTTCTTACTATAGTAGGCTCATTTTTCTTGGCTGCTGCAGCTTGTGTCACTGCTGGTTTAGTGGTTGCAGGCTTGGACGTCTCGGTTTTAGTCGTATTGGATTTCGCGTCTGCCGGTTTGGCAGAGATAGCAGCAACGGCTACCGGTGCCGCAGCTACCGCAGGCTTGACTGGCACTAATACACTTTTTGCAGCAGGCGCAGGAGCTGGTGCAGCTTTTACGGGCGGTGGCAACACAGGCTCAGGCTCGGCGACTACAGGTGCCGGCACGGCTTGCTGCTCAAATACTGGAGGAGGTTCCACGGTTTCAGCTGCCCTGGTTGCCAGGGTTTTTTCATTGACAGCTTGAGCATTGGCTTCTGTCATCTGGTTAGCGGTGGCATCCAGATTGCCTTTTTCCATTTCCTGTGGCGCTGGCCCGGCAGAATACTCACCTTCCGGAATATAAGGCACCACCTCGTTTTCATCAGCACTGGCTGGTGCGGCTTCTGTTTTAGCTGGCGCTGCCTTTGCCATCACCGGTTCCGCCTCTGGCGTTTCAGGTGCGCTGGCTGGCGCTACGGCAGCTGTCGTTTCTGCTTTTGCAGGTTCTGTACTGGCTGGCTTAGTTTCAGGGACTGAAGATGGGGCTGCTTCATGTTTATTTTCTCCGGCAGCGACTGCTGCAGTGCCAGCACCTGCTGCGGCAGCAGGCGCTTCATCACTCTTCCAGAATTTGAGTTTATCGGACCAGTTTTGGTCCTGAGGTTCTTCAGCTTTTTTCTTCGGTGTTTCGGCTATGGTTTTGATTTCGGGATTTTCTGCGGATGGAATAACGTCCCCACGCACGGCCACTAAATTATCTTTATCAAAATCGAGGATGACCCTGCGTTTTTCTACCACTGTGCCCTGCTTACGCAATTCGTAAAAGTAATCCCAGCGGTTATCACGGAAACTATCCACCACCAGCGGTGTCCCCATGATGTAGCGTACTTGCGAACGCGTCATTCCTGGACGCAATTGCAGTAACATTTTGGATGTGACCACATTCCCCTGTTGCACCTCCATCTTGAATGGCTTCATGGATGGAAGCTTTGCACCACACCCACTCCCCAAAGATGCAACCACCAACACAAAAAAGATAGAATTACGCATTGGATTCACTTTATAATCGGTTATATTGAAAACAGACATTAATATACCACGTAGTTTCGCAATCAAAATATGCCGGACTACATAACAATGGACAAAACACTATGCATGACTCAAAAGACCTTAAGAATGCCGGCCTGAAAGCAACCCTGCCGCGTTTGAAAATTCTCGAATTATTCGAGAATAGTGAACAGCGTCATTTGTCCGCTGAGGATATCTATAAAGTCATGATCGGTAACGGTGAAGATGTCGGCCTGGCAACTGTTTACCGTGTGCTGACCCAATTCGAGCAGGCGGGCTTGCTGGTACGCCATCATTTCGAAAGCGGCAAAGCGGTATTCGAATTAAACCATGGCAGCCACCATGATCATATTGTGTGTATCAAATGTGGCCGCGTTGAAGAGTTCTATGACGAAGAGATCGAGAAACGACAAAAAGCAGCAGCAGAGAAGCATGGCTTTACCATGCAGGATCACTCGCTGACCATTTACGGCGTGTGCAAAGACCAGCCTTGCAATGAATAATCGCCAGATGCAAGGCCGGCAACAACGCCAGTCTTGTTTCTTGTTTCACCAGCTTGCCTGACCATCCAAACAGCCGCATACATTCGATTGGTTTTCCACCGGTTGTGGGGGAAGAACCTACACTGCTGATACTGGGTTCACTACCTGGCATCGCTTCCATCACTCAGCAGCAATATTACGCACATCCGCGAAACGCATTCTGGCGAATTATGGAAGATTTGTTCGCGATCCCGTTCAGCGCGTCATACCTTGAACGTTATGAATATGCCAAAACGGCCAACATTGCCATCTGGGATGTATGCCATTCAGCGCACCGCCCTGGAAGCCTGGACAGTGCGATTACCCGAGATAGTGTGATTGCAAACGATATCAACGGTTTGCTGGCACAACACCCCACCATCAAGCTGATTGCATTTAATGGCAACGCCGCGGCGAATCTGTTCAAAAAACATATCCAGTTAACACAGCCTGTCAGCACGATCATCCTGCCATCCACCAGTCCGGCGAATGCAGGCATTCCGTACGCAATCAAACTGGAGAAATGGTCAATCCTGCTGGATTATTGTGTTTAGCTTATTACAGTGCCAACAGCTGCAATTGGCTAGGATAGGAAGTGGCCGATGCCAGAATAGCAGATCCAGATTGCTGATAATAAATTTGTTTATTCACCGGCCGTCACCTGGCTGATATCAATGGATCGCCAGTTTTAGCATTTCACGTGCATGCTCACGTGTGGTTTCGGTGATCTGCAGGCCGCCCAGCATGCGCGCTACTTCTTCAACACGTTCGTCTGCACTCAATTGCCGTATATGGCTTAATGTTGATCCTTTGTGCTCCGACTTGCTGACTTGCAGATGCTGCTGAGCCTGGGAGGCAACCTGGGCCAGATGGGTGATCACCAATACCTGGCGTTGCTGGCCTAACTGGTTCAGCAGTCGCCCGACCACTTCAGCTACACCACCGCCAATGCCGACATCCACCTCGTCGAATATCATGCACGGAACGCTACCCAATGACGCAGTCGTGACCTGCAAGGCCAGGCTTATACGGGACAGCTCGCCACCGGAGGCGACTTTATTTAATGGCCTTGGCTCAACACCGGCATGTCCGGCCACCAGGAACTCGACTTGCTCCAATCCATGTGCAGCCGCTTCGCCAGGCGTCAACGCAATCGCAAACTGCCCGCCTTTTAGTGACAGGGTCTGCATCTCCGCGGTAATCGTGCGCGCCAGCTTTTTGGCTGCCTGCTGACGCTGCACTGAGAGCTGTCCGGCTTCTTGCTGGTAAGCCTGCCATGCTTCTTTCACCTGCTTTGCCAATACGCCATCATCGGCAAACCCTTCCAGGGTTTGCATGCGGCTTAACTGTTGCGCCAATAACTCAGGCAACTCTTCCGGCTTTGAGCGATATTTACGCGCGGCACCATGAATGGCCTGTATCCGTGCTTCAACTTCGGCCAGTCTTTCCGGATCCAGCTCACTCTTCTGCAAATAGCGGTTCAGCGCACGGCTGGATTCTTCGAGCTGGATAACTGCTGAGTCCAGGGTTTCAGCAATCGTTTGCAACCCATTATCCATCGTTTGCAGTTCTGCAAGTTTGACCTGCGCTTGCGATAGCATTTCCAGGGCATTGACTTCACTGTTTTCACTCATCAGCTGCAGACAGGTTTCCATACCACTCAGCAGACTGGCGCCGTTACTTAACCGTACATGTTCCTGTTGCAGGGTTTGCCACTCTTCGGGAGAGAATTCAAGCTGTTTAAGTTCACGTGTGCTGTCACGCAACTCGGCCAGTTCATCGGCAAACTGACTGGCATTCTTTTCGTAGGCTGATTGCTGCTGATGCAGTTGCGACCATTCTTTATATAACCGGCTGACTTGCCTTGCCAGCGGCACAGCCTGCGCATACGCATCGAGGATTTCACGCTGAGTGGCCACTTTGAGTAATGAGTGGTGTGCATTCTGGCTATAAATATCAATCAGGGTTTCGCCTATCTCACGCAACTGTCCTATAGTAGCGGATGCACCATTGATAAACGCACGGCTGCGACCATCAGCATAGATCACACGCCGCAGTATCAGCGTATCTTCCACATCCATTTCCTGCACTCGCAGCCATTCCCGAGCGGCATGGTTTTGCGCAATATCGAACGTAGTGGAGATTTCGGCTTTTTCATGGCCTTTACGCGTGACGTCTCCTTCATTGCGTGCACCTAAGCTTAACGACAATGCATCAATCAGAATAGATTTACCTGCACCGGTTTCACCGGTGAGTGCGGTATAGCCTGCCGAGAACTCGAGTTCCAGCGACTCAACAATCACAAAATCACGAATAGAAAGGGCTTGTAACATGGTTTTATTTTAGGAACTGGCTTTAACCCCAGTTGAGTTTGTTACGTAGCATATCAAAATAGCAGTAAGTCTTAGGATGTACCAGCTGGATTTCCTGGTCAGCCCGCGCAATGCGGATATGGTCGCCCTCTTTCAAAGGATGCTGACCCTGGCCATCGAAACTGATTTGTGCATCGGCAGCATTCACCATGATGACTTCTATGACACTATCCGCAGGGACTGTAATCGGGCGATAACTCAATGTATGCGGGCTGATGGGCACAATGGAAATCGCGTGCAGGTCAGGATGCATGATAGGCCCGCCCGCTGACAAACCATAAGCAGTGGTGCCTGTAGGCGTAGTTAAAATCAAACCATCAGAACGTTGCCGTGAGACAAACAGGCCATCCACATGTACTTCCAGCTCAATCAGACGGAATGCGCTTTTGATAACTACATCATTCAACGCCACTGCCTGCTGTATTTTGTTATCGGCACGCGTTACTTCCGATTGCAACAACATGCGTGTCTCAAGCTGGTATTCTCCCTGCAAAATTTTATCAATCTCGCCCAGCATATTATCGGTCTGCAAATCGGTAAGGAAACCCAAACGGCCACGGTTAATGCCGATCAGTGGTACATTGGTTTCCCGCAAGGCACGGCCTACACTGAGCATGGTACCATCGCCGCCCATGACAATCACTAAATCTGCTTTATTGCCAATCTCTTCCAGCCTGGCCAGTTGAAACCCCTGATGCCCGACAAAGCGTGCTGTCTGTTCTTCGACGCATACATGGAGCCCATGTGACATTAGGTGCTGCGCCAAATGTGTCAGGTCATCACGCATGTTTTGCAGTGCTGACTCATCCATATATTTGCCGACAATGGCAACCGAGCGAAAGTAAGGAAGCATGCGCGCATTAAAGCACAGAAGCCCTTCACTGAAAAGCGCAGGGGGCTGTTATCCTGAGCATAAATCGGGCAAAATCGCTGTACGTTAACAAGGCTTTAAAAAGTGGATAAACGCGCGCAAATTTTACTGAAAACGCTGGTCGAGCATTACATTACGGGTGGCCAGCCGATAGGCTCACGTACGCTATTGCAACATTCCGGGCTGGATGTCAGCCCGGCCACCATACGAAATGTCATGAGCGACCTGGAGCAATTGGGTTTTATCGCCAGCCCGCATACCTCTGCCGGCAGAATCCCCACCAAGAAAGGTTACCGCCTGTTTGTCGATTCGCTGATGACAGTACAACCCCTGGATAACCAGGCAGTCGCGCAGCTCAGAAGTGGACTATCCTCGCCTAACCAGCAGGAACTGATCAGTAGTGCCGCAGATATGCTGTCGCAACTGACACAATTTGCCGGCGTGGTAATGACGCCTAAACGCACGCGCAATGTGCTCAAACATATGGAGTTTTTGCATCTGAGCGACAAGAAGATCCTGGTGATCCTGGTCACCGAGGACGGCCAGGTACAGAACCGCATCCTGATCGTTGAAAAAGCATTCAGCGCCAGTGAACTGGTCGCTGCCAGCAATTACGTGAACAGCCATTGCCAGGGATTAACACTGGATGAGTTACAACATAAATTAAAGCAGGAATTGCAACAGGTACAAGCCCATATCAACCGGCTGATGTCAGCGGCCCTGGATGCGGCCGGCCAGCCTGAGCACTACGTCAAGGAATCGGTGGTCATTTCCGGTGAGCGCAATCTTCTGCAAGTGGATGAACTCTCCACCAATGTCGACAGCCTGCGTAAATTGTTTGAAATCTTTGAGCGCCGCACGGCCTTGATGCAACTTCTGGATCACAGCCAACGAGCGGACGGCGTACAGATTTTCATCGGTGGTGAAAGCGGTTACCTGCCGCTGGACGAATGCAGCCTGATCACCGCGCCTTATGAAGCGGACGGACAAGTTGTAGGTACGCTCGGGGTGATCGGTCCTACCCGCATGGCTTATGAGCGTATTATTCCGATTGTCGATATCACGGCAAAACTGTTGTCCAACGCGCTTTCCAATCAATAATTTTTATTTCTTTACAATCTTTTCTCAATTGTCTGAATCGTCCGACAGTACAATCAGTTTTCATCCTCTACGCTTGGCATCGCTAATTTTTCATAATCCACACAACGTTATAGATGAATGAGGTGGTCTATGAAAAATCATAAGCCATTGATTTGGCTCTTTCACTGGTTATTGCAGTAAGCATTTATAGTTGCGGCTTGAAAGTGCAAGGGTAAAAGTATAGCAATTGGCGCTTGAATAGACGCGGTTGGTGGTGCAGTACACATTGGCGATAGTGCTATAAGTACTGTAGATGGTGCGGCAGTTGGTGGTGTAATAGGTAATCTAATCAACAAGAAATAAACCTAACGTATAGCTCAACACAAGCTGAGCTATGTCCCATGACTTTTAGCCCTCATTCAAGCTCCTCAGCGGTTGACCGGGAGCCTTGCGCAAACAAGGTTGCATACAGAACAGTTTTTTAATTTCGTTTTTTTAACCATCGTTAGGAGTTTCAACATGAAAAAACCTCTATTTATGCTCGCGCTTGGGCTGTGCACCGTATTGAATAGCGCACACGCAGCAACTTATGATGCCACACCTTCTGGCGACGGCTACCAATTCAGCAGTTCATTTTCCGGAACCACAAGTTTTGATGACTACATCAGATTCAGTACAGAAGGTTTGCAAAATATAGTAGCTAGTATCTCTGGCTCAAGCAGCAATACGTTCACCTTCACAACTTTCAATCTTCTGGATGCAGACAAAAACCTGGTCGCTACCGGCTCTGTGCTGAACGGAACGCCTAAAGTGTCTTTCGGCTATCTGGAAAGCACCCAGTACGGTAATTTTTACCTGCATGTCATCGGTAGCAGTGTAGGTGCTACCACCGGATACAACGGTACCATCACCACAACAACTGCTGTACCAGAGCCTGAAAGTTATGGTCTGTTGCTTGCTGGCCTTACACTGGTTGGTGTAATGGCTCGCAAAAAAGTGCGTGAAAACGTATAAGTATTCTACGAAGTTTTTCCATCCCCGCTCAGGCGGGGATTTTTTATGTCTATTGATTCTCTGACTATCAACCCTTGGGATGCAGCAGAATTCATCCTTGGATTTCAAAAGTACTACAGGTATGTAACACTTTTTAGCCTTCTCCGCCTGAATCGCTTAAAATAAGTATATGGCCTATTACAATACTGAACCCAAACACGCAAAAGAAACTTCCTCCAAAGTAGGAATTTTACTGGCGAATCTCGGCACACCTGAAGCTCCTACTGCCAAGGCTTTACGCCCTTATCTACAAAAATTCCTGATGGATAGACGGGTTGTGGAAATACCCCGCTTTATCTGGTGCTGGATCTTGCATTTTATTATTCTGGTCGTGCGCCCGAAAAAATCTGCTGAAAAATATGCCACTATCTGGAAAGCCGAAGGCTCGCCATTGATGGTGTATGCTCAACAGCAGAAAACACTACTCGAAGCAAGACTTTCAGAGTCTGAATATGTAGTAGAACTGGGCATGACTTATGGTGAACCTAGCATCCGGCGCGCAATTACCTCACTGAAAGCACAGAACTGTGACCGGATTCTGGTATTTCCGCTTTATCCGCAGTATGCGGCGAGCAGCTCCGCAGCGGCGTTTGATGCAGTCTGGCGTGTCCTGCTCAGGACACGCAATGTACCGGCCATCCGTACGATCAAGGATTATCATGACCATCCTCAATATATCCAGGCCCTAGCCAGCAAGATTAAGGATTACTGGCAGCTACATGGTCAGCCTGAAAAACTGGTGATGAGCTTTCATGGTGTACCTAAATTCCACCTCGAAAAAGGGGATCCTTACTATTACCAGTGCCTGCACACCGGGCGTTTACTTGCCGAGGCGCTGGATTTGTCTAAGGATCAATACGAGATTGCCTTTCAATCCCGTTTTGGCCGCCAGGAGTGGTTACAGCCTTATCTGGCGACGACACTGGATGTGCTGGGCAAACAAAAACTAAATCGTATTGATGTGGTATGCCCGGGTTTCAGCAGTGACTGCCTGGAAACACTGGAAGAAATCGCGATGGAAGGCAAGCATTTGTTTCAGTCAGCCGGCGGTGGCGATTACCATTATATCCCTGCATTGAATGACGACCCGACGTGGATAGACGCCATGCAGGCAATTGCGCTAGAACATTTGCAAGGCTGGGAATCCAAATAGCGACATTACGGCTGCCCGATTGCTTAACTAACACATCCAGAAGCATTGGGCACCTTGCAATAAGCGTTTATAATGCGGGCTATCTCAACCACACTCCGATCAAGGCGGGCGTATGTTTGCAGCAGATGCAACACATGGCCTGACATGCATTTATGATAGTCATCACCGGGGGCGCAGGCATGATAGGTTCTATCGTGGCCTGGCACTTGAATACAAAACTGGGCAGGCAAGACCTGGTCATTGTTGACCGTATCACCCATGAAAACCAGTGGCAGAACCTGGTGCACAGGCATTATGCCGAGTACCTGGACAAAGACCAGCTGTTCGATTTCCTGGAAGATAATGACGATATCACTGCCGTCATCCACATGGGGGCCATCAGCGCCACTACAGAACGCGACTTTAATAAACTGGTCGCCGACAACATGCATTATTCGCAGGATTTATGGTCCTGGTGCGCCGAATACGAAGTACCGTTCTTTTATGCCAGCTCCGCCGCCACTTACGGCGCGGGCGAGCATGGCTATGATGATGCCAGCATAGAGGGCTTGCGTCCGCTGAATGGCTATGGCTATTCCAAGCATTTCTTTGACCAGTGGGTGCTGGAGCAGGTTAAACAAAAACAGCCTGCCCCTCCTGCCTGGGCGGGGTTCAAATTCTTTAACGTGTATGGCCCTAACGAATACCACAAAGAACGCATGGCCAGTGTCGCTTTCCATACCTTTAACCAGTTCAAGGAAACCGGCACCATGCGCCTTTTCAAGGGCACGAAGGAAGGTATAGAAGATGGCATGCAGTTACGCGACTTTGTCTATGTGAAAGATGTAGCCGATGTAATGGGATTCTTTCTCGAAGCTGCACTTAAACAGAAACCGGCAGCCAGTGCCATTTACAACATAGGTACAGGCCAGGCGCGCAGCTTCAAGGACCTGGCTACCAGTGTCATGACCAGCATGGCGCGTGAGCCAAATATCACCTATATTGACATGCCACAGGATTTGCAGGGGAAATACCAGTATTTCACCCAGGCTGAAATGCAGAAGTTACGCAATGCCGGTTACAAAAAACCCTTCACCAGCCTGGAAGAAGGCGTGAAAGATTATGTGCAGAATTATTTAATGCAAGAGGATGCCTATTGCTAGGCTGGCCATTCACAATCACGGACACTTATGAGGCTGGGACACTTACGATACTGGGCTCTTACGATCCTGAACCCTTGCAATTTCTCCAGGTGGCCCGCACCTGCTATGTACGCAACCATTGAGTTAAGGTCATCGCAATGAGCTATGTTGAATATTTAGAAGGCGAACATGCAGCCCATATGGCGATGTTCGAGGCCTTGAAAGTTACATTTCCGCTGATCAGTGAAGTAGGGATGGCCATGCGCAACTGTATAGAGCGCGGCGGAAAAATCCTGTTGTGCGGTAATGGCGGTAGCGCGGCAGACAGCCAGCACATTGCTGCCGAGATTGTTGGCCGCTTTAAAAAAGAACGTAAAGGTCTTCCCTCCATCGCATTGACAACTGACACCTCTATCCTGACCTCGGTAGGCAATGATTACGGCTACGATTACATTTTTGCACGCCAGGTGGAAGCATTGTGCCGTCCGGAAGATATCCTGATCGGCCTGACCACTAGCGGTAACAGCGCCAATGTCGTACGCGCGATTGTGGCTGCGAATGAAATCGGTGCTACGACGATAGGCTTGACCGGAGGCAGTGGCGGTAAATTAAACAGCCTGTGTAAATACAATATCGTCGTGCCTTCCAGCGTCACCGCACGCATACAGGAAGCGCATATCTTTATTGGTCACAGCCTGTGCGAGATCCTGGAATCCTGATGACTGGCGTTGCAATGAATAGTAGCCTGGCTAAACTGGTGCAGCATTTTGGCGAAAACGAGCAGCATGTGCTGGTCATCGGCGATGTCATGCTGGACCGTTATCTGATCGGCGATGTCAACCGTATTTCTCCTGAGGCGCCGGTCCCGGTTCTGCTAATCAAATCTGAACAGCATTGCGCCGGCGGCGCGGCGAATGTGGCGGCTAACCTGGCTTTATTAGGTATACACACGCGTATGGTAGGGCTTATAGGCGAAGATAATGAGGCATCGCTTCTTTTAAACGCCATGCATATACATGGTATCGATACGCAAGCCATGATCAACACTTCCGCACGCCCTACCATTGCGAAAACACGCATTCTCGGCGGTCACCAGCAAATGATGCGCCTGGACCAGGAAATCACCGGCGAGTTGTCTGCCAGTGAAGCGAATCATGTCAGTAAAGCTATCCAGGCTGCACTGGAGCAACAACCATCACTGGTTATCCTGTCGGATTACGCCAAAGGCCTGCTGACCGAAGAGATTTGCCAGCATGTGATACAGCATTGCCGCACCCTAGACATCCCTGTGCTGGTAGACCCTAAGGGACGCAATTACCAGAAATACCGCGGCGCGACAGCCTTAACGCCAAACAAGAAAGAAACCGCCGAAGCGTGTGATACCCAGGTCAATGATCCCGCGTTGATTGACAAGGCCAGAGCATTGAAATCCAGCTTGTCGCTAGACTTCCTGGCGGTGACGCGTGGTGAAGAAGGTATCAGCCTAATCACAGAGCAGACGGAACATTTAAGCGCCACCGCAAAACAGGTATTTGATGTTTCCGGTGCCGGAGATACTGTGATCGCCACGCTGGCGGCTGGCCTGATCCACGGCCTTACCCCGCTGGAAAGTTTATCGCTGGCCAATATCGCCGCCGGTGTCGTGGTAGGCAAAGTAGGTACAGTGCCTATCACTAAAGCTGACCTGGTCGATGCGCTTGCCACTGCACAAGGCAGCGAGCAGGCACACAAAGTCAGTGAGCTGCCGGAACTGCTGCAAAAAGTATCTGCCTGGAAGCAACAAGGCCAGAAGATCGTGTTTACCAATGGTTGCTTTGATCTGTTGCACGCCGGCCATGTCACCTATCTGGAAGGCGCCAAAAAACGCGGTGACAAACTGATACTGGGCCTGAACACCGACCGTTCGGTTTCGGCACTGAAAGGCCCTACCCGCCCGGTCGTCAATGAAAATGACCGTGCGCGCGTATTGGCCGCGCTGGAATCTGTGGATGCCGTGATTTTGTTTGACGAAGATACCCCGCTCAACCTGATCAATGCCATACAGCCAAACGTAATTGCCAAAGGTAGCGATTACACGGCAGAACAGGTAGTTGGCGGGAAGGAAGTTTTATCCTGGGGCGGTGAAATCGCCCTGATCGACCTGGTCGAAGGCCGCAGCACCACCAACCTGATCAAAAAAATGCACGCATGAATAAAATCCTGGTGATGGGTCCATCATGGGTGGGCGACATGGTGATGGCGCAAAGCCTGTTCAAGCAGTTGAAGATAGACCAGCCGGATTGCCGGATTGATGTGGCTGCACCGGCATGGACGCTGCCTTTGCTGGAAAGAATGCCGGAAATCTCCGAAACGATTGCGCTGCCCTTCAAACATGGGGATCTGGCAATACGCGAGCGTTACCGGTTCGGCAAACAGCTGGCAAACAAGGGTTACACACAGGCGATCCTGCTCACTAACAGCCTGAAATCCGCCATCCTGCCTTGGGCAGCCAGCATCCCAGTCCGCACCGGGTTCAAGGGTGAAATGCGATACGGTCTGGTCAATGATATGCGGCCACTCGATAAATCCAAACTCAAAAAAACGGTAGAACGTTTTGTGGCGCTTGGCCGTGCAAAACATGATGATCTGCCCACTCAATTACCGCTACCTGCGTTGAACGCCCATCGTGGCAACATGGCTGCGCTGTTGCAAGCACAAGGTATCGCGCCCTCGGGCAACCCTGTACTTGGTTTATGTCCGGGCGCCGAATATGGTGAAGCCAAACGCTGGCCGGCGGAATATTATGCCGAAGTGGCTAACCATGCCCTGGATAAAGGCTGGCAGGTGTGGCTATTTGGTTCAGACAAAGATAAACCGGTCACCGCTTTGATCCAGCAACACACACAACAGCGCTGCACAGACCTGGCAGGAAAAACAAAACTGGGCGAAGCCATAGACCTGATGTCTGCCTGCCACACCATTATCAGTAATGATTCCGGTCTGATGCATGTCGCCGCCGCGCTAGACAAACAGCTGATCGCCATTTACGGATCGTCTGACCCCAACCACACGCCCCCCATGCATCCGCAGGCAGTCATTGAATATCTCGGGCTCTCATGCAGCCCCTGCTTTGAACGTGTATGCCCGTTGGGACACCTCAACTGCTTAAAACAGATAGTGCCAGGCAGGGTGATACAGCATCTCTCCCTGAGTTCTCAGGCATGACCTACCCCACGCTAACGCCTTCGCACCTGATCAATGCCAAGGTGATTGAACATGATCCGCGCGGTATCAAAGTACTGCAACTACCGAATGGCGATTACCTGAAGGTATTCCGCCTGCGTCATCGTTTTAGCTGGGCACGATTCCAGGGCTATGCACAGCGCTTTTGCAAGCATGCTGAGAGATTGTCGGCATCAGGGATTCCCACGGTCAGGATCATTGATTGCTACGAAGTGAAGAATGCGCATTTGCTCGATTATCCACTGGCTGTGTCACAAGCAGAAACAGCGCAAGCAATAGAAACCATTACACATACTTTCGTTGTGCACTACGCACCTTTGGCCGGTGACACCCTGAAAGACCTGCTATACCAGCAGCGACTACAGACTGCGCATATCCATCAATTAGGTGCTTTTATCGCAGAACTGCATCATAAGGGCATTCACTTCCGGTCACTGCATCTCGGCAACATCGTACTCACACCGGATAAAAAAATGGGATTGATTGATATCGCAGACATGAAGATCTACCCTTGGCCGCTCTGGTTCAGCACGCGCTTGCGCAGCTTCAGGCATCTCACGCGCTATGCCAGAATGAATGATCCTGTTGGCATGCAGAACTGGTCATTGCTTCTGGATAGTTACGTTGCACATGCCGGATTAAGTAAAGTAAAAACCAGTGTCCTGAAAAAGAAAATGCAGCATTTTGTGCTGCATCCTCCACACTAGCGGACTCGCTTTAAAACAAGCAACTGTTTTCTGTGCTTGTGCCCATAAAACGTTTTCTCTAACTTGAAGCCGTCCAGCTGCCGTTGCAAACTTTCAAGTTTTTCCCTATCTTCAGGCGTGTCGTCGAATTTTATGACCACATAGGCATATTGCCTGATACGTCCGTCAGCGATCAGTTTCGCCAGGTAGTCCCAGTCGTAATCTTCCCTGCCTTCATAAGGCACACCTGCATAAAACCTCTGCTTGGCAGAACTGTAGAGAACCTGCTGCCCTGCAGATAATCGGGATTGGATATAGCTGACCGCATCTATCTCATAGTAGAAATCAGGACTTTTGGGGTTTACGTTACTGATCAATCCGGCAAGCACAATCAATGCGGTCAGCAGGAGTAGCATTTTTTTTAAAGCTGTTAAATGCGATTTCCAATGATGCAGCATCTTATGTACAGCAAAACTAGAAAACACGATGAGTACAAATCCAAACAGGGCAACATAACGCCCCGACAACAGATTCACCTTAAAGATGATCAAACAGCCAATCACCCAGGAAACAAACATCCAGAACAACAGCACCTGGTAAGCTACGGCTTGCATACTTTTTTTGATCGTGTGTTTTTCCACCAGAACCAGCAAGGGGGGTGCCCACCCAGCCACGCTCAGGCATTTCAATGTGGTGATCGAAAAGTAAACCAGCAGGAAAGTAAACCAGGCATATTCGTGGAACGGCTCCCCAATCACTGCATCACGCATCACACCCACGCGGTGCACAATATCCCTGGTGATATTTAACTGGATTTCCTGGAAACCGGTAAATATCTCCCTGATTCTTCCCAAGTCTTCCAGGCCAATTTGCATAAACAGTAAAACCATTGTGGCTAGCAGGCCACCGATGATCAGCAGAACATATGGCGCCATAATTCTTTTGAGCGTGTTTGATCCATGATGAGATACCAAGAAGCCCGCAAGAGGCAGGACCAACCACTGCACAGCGCCCTCAATCCTGAACAGCGTGGCGAGCAATGCAAGAAATTGCCAGTTTAGTGCATGTTTCCAGCGTTCATGCTGGTAGAAAAGTATCAAGTGATTAACGGCATGCACCATCAGGGCCCAATAGCCTAGATCCCGGCTAGCCATAGGTAAAATATCACCGACAATGTAGCCAGAGCCCAATAGCAGCACTACTGCATAAAACTGTGTCCACTCATTACCACCGGCTATGCTGACCATGCGCATCAGCCCCCACACCAGTAGCATAAAAAAAATGACTATCAGCAAATTCGCAGCGGTTTGTAAACCTATGCCAAAGGCTAAATGTATCACTGCAAGGAGTGCGGGGTAAAAGCCCCAGCTGTAGCCATCAACAGGATGGAAGTCACCTGCTGAAAAATGCTTGGCCATTTCAAAATAAAGAATGGAATCATTGGTTATCCATCCATGTTGAATACCGATAATGCGGCAACAGATAACGAAAGCAAACGTAAGGGATAAATACAGCGGGAAATTTTTACGATGATTGATCATGTTTAATCGCTTGCAGCTCCCATAAAATATGAGTCCGCGGTTTTAGTTTTATTTGTCTGAATAGCGTTTTCAATTTGATAGAAAAACTATCACTTGCCTGATAATGCAACCTCGGATAGACCCATCCCACCCGTTTGACTTTAAACAAACCGGTAAATCCATAATTCCTTCCGTAACAACGGCCTTCGCAAAAATAGGTATGAGTTCCGTCTGTGATGAAATTCACATGGGTTGGATCTATGAATACTTCTTTACTGGGATAACCAGGAGTAAGTGCATAAAACACTCCGTTATGTTTAAGCACTCGCCAAATTTCATTCATCAATTCGATAAAAGGAAAACGGGTACCAAATTCGCCGCCAGTAAGGACGCGAGGAATGTGCTCTAGGAAGTCGAAGGCTGAAACAGAGTCAAAAGTGCCGTCTGGGTACGGAATTTCATCTATAGCGAGATTCGCAGTTTTAATTTCTACCCCTGATTCTTTAATGGGGTGTGCGACCAGGTCAATGCCGGAAACCATTTCATATGAATAAGGATTCCTTGGCTTCCCCCCGCAGCCTAGATCAAGATGGTGTTTGAATTTTTGCACGTTCTTTGATTCCCACGGTTAACTGTTCAACCAAACTTTTCAGCCCTGCCAATTCTTTTGTTTGGGAATATTTATCTTGCAAGATTGAGATGTTTGCTTTTATTTTACTGAAATCAAAATGCCCACTATCGATTTCTTCAATCTTGTTCAATATTAACTCTGAGAATTTGCGGATATCTCCACAATTAACCTCGAGAAATTGCCCATCCAACCAATACTCTTTCCCTGCTTCGCCAGTATAACCAATGACAAAGTTTCCAGCCAATGCGGCCTCAATCGGTGGCAACCCCAACCCCTCAAGCTCGCTAAAGGATAAGAAAATTCTTGATTTAGATAAAGCCTTAGCCACTGCCTGCTGGTCCATGTTGTGAATCGGCAAAATCTTCCAATCAGAAGGTAATTTCCTGGCAATATAATTCAAGACAAGTTTTGAATGTTTTTCCAGCTTGCGAGGCATATAAGTGATGATGTTTTCTTTACATCTGGCAGGCTGGAAAAGATTATCCTCTACAGATAAATACAGCCGGTGTATTTTTTGCTCGAACTCAGGAAAAAGGAAAACCAGGCAGGCGTAAATGTCGTCTGATACGCAGGTGATCAATTCTGCATGGAGATAAGCGGTGTAAACAGAGTCCATGTCCGCTTTACGAAAAATATCATAACCACCCTGAACCTGGATGATATAGCGTATGCCTTTGTCATGGGCTATCTTGGCCTCCCGTGCTGCCCACATTTCATGGATTACAAATACCTCATGCTTTTTATTGAAAACAAAACTGTGTTTAAAACTTAAATTGGAAAATACTGCTTCATAGCGAAAATCCATGTCTTTCGGATGAAACACTTGCGCCCTTACACCAGGCATCTGCATGTTATTGATCATGGAAACATGCCGGTAAATAACCCTGACACCACCGGAGGCTTTTTGGGCGTTAGGGCACAGGTAGGTTAGCATCAAGTCATACTCAGACTTTTCCTCTAACGTCTGGTACCTGAATCTCCTAAATTTGAAGATGAGATTCTTGATCATCTCCGGCCAAAAAAAACGCATCTTTTAAAACTTTTTTGTAAACAGTAAAAATTGATCCAACAATTCCTCACCCCACAACCCATCAGGCTCTATCACATTGCCTTCTGCCCACTCGTTCCATGATTTGATGATTATCACCTGGGTAGGCAAGTGCTGCCTGCGCTGGCTTAATTGCTGAAATATTTTATCCAGATGTTCAGCAAACGATTGCGGATCAAAGCCTTTCAGTATGGTGCCGCGCCGCAAATGGCGTGGCGTGGTATCCCAACCGGTAAATACTATCGGGATTTGATGCGGGTCCTCAGTTAAAGGATTGTTATCAATCACCAGACCCTGATAACTATATACAAATGGACCTAGCTGCTGGCAATGAAAATTCCTGGCCAGTTTTTCGCGGATATAAGACCACCAGCTGTCACGCTTGCGCCATTTGAAAATAGTGCCAGATTTATTATAGCCATCAAAAAACCTTTTCCAGGGTTGATGTGGTTCCGTGTTATCGGCCAACCAGTAAATTCCCGGAAAACCGTGTTGAACAGCGCATTGGTTAAATGTCTGGATAAACACCTCCAGATCCGGGATATCCTTTGGACTGAAAATGGAGAACACCGGTTTTCCGTCTACCTTGATGTAATTGGCAGACTGGAAATGCGGCAATAATTGCTCAAAATAAGCTGTGTAGTCGCCGGCACCCAGATATTGCTGCAATTGCAGCGTGATATTGTCGCGTTTGTTGTACCAGGTGTGATTTGCCCAGCAAAAGGCATATTTAAAATCCAGCTCTTGATCTAGCACCAATTGCATGGGTTTTTCCAGCAGCTTTTTGCCATTGCCAAACCAGTAATCAAACACCAGGAAACCATCAATGCCATGTGCCTGGGCGATGGATTGCTGCCATTCGAACACTGCCGGATTCAGGAGATTGTAATCGCCAAAAGGTGTGTCAGGTTTCTGGATATGCTGCCAGTCAAAATACGTTTTGGCAGCATTTAGCTGCTGCCACTCGGTAAAACCCTTGCCCCACCAGCGGTTGTTTTCTTCGATCTCGTGGAATTGAGGCAGATAATATGCCAGGCTAAGCAGACGGTGTGTCATGAGTTTTATTGGTCAAGGCTATCATCGGCAAGGATGGCCTCACCATCAATGCCGCGCAATTTGGCATTGATGCGTTTGGCGCCTTCGCGCATATTTTTATCGCTGGTCCCCAATTGCGGATTAAAAATCAGGGTGGCATGGTTGAGATGGTCCACATATTGACCTAACTGTACCGAATCCAGGAACCGCATTTCATAGCCGGCTGCAATCATTTTTCTATGCATCACCATGCCCGCGGTCTGGTTCTCATCCGAAAAACAGGTATTGAGGGCACGAATGATATCAGTACGGTAAATCGCACAGTGGCTTCGTAAATAATATTTACTTTCATCCAAACGGTTGGGGTTATAGCCGCGGTAACCAAACCACTGGTGCAGGGCCTTTTTCCAGCATTGCTCGAACCGTATGCCCCATCGCTGTAATGTTGTTTTAGACTCAAGCTTCCAGGAGCCTACGCCTGCCAGTTTGGGATTGTCATTAAATGGCTGCAACAGTGTTTGTAGCCAGTCGGTGCGTTTGACAAAAGTATCTGTATGGATAGAGAGTACAAAAGGTGTGTTGACCTCTGCCAGTGCCAGATCCAGCGCGCGCGAATGTGACAGCGGAACTGTATCATCAGGCGCGGGTTTACGTTCAATCAACCTCACCCAGGGCAAGGAACGCAGATATTCGACTGAAGCATCCTGTGAGTGATTATCGATGGCGATGATTTCGACCTGGTTGAAATCGGTGAATTTCCGCAACAATCGCAGGCAGATTTTGGTGATTTCCAGCGTTTTATAATTCGGCACCAGAATGGTGACTTGTTTGTTGTCTTTCGTCATGCCGGCATTATAGGATAAATGTCATATTCGCTCTAAGACGGAAGTCGTTCTTAAAAGTCAGTATAAGGCTGTAATTCAAGATGATGGCTGACCGTCACCTGATGCTGTTTACAATAACTCTGCCAGTCCGGCATATCGGTCCAGTCCGAGACAAAAATAAAATCCAGCCCGGCGCCGGTCGAAGCCTGATGATCAAAGCGACTATCACCGATAAACAATGCCGGAAACTGTATCGTGCCATCCGCGATGAGGGCTGCCAGATGCTCGTTCTTTTTGGTCGGGCCCCCATAAATCCCCAATTCAAATAAATGATCCAGGCCACGGCGCGGGAATATCTTGCGTAACTCTTGCTGGTCACCGCCGGACATCAGCATCCATTTGGCTTGGGAAGTGCTCTTTTTCAGATTACCCAGTTCTGGCGCCACTTCACATTGCATCAGCGTTTCATCGAGGATCTCTGTGAATGTATCCATCAATGTCTGGAAAAACTCTTCAGTGAATGGCTGCTTGAGAATCTCGGTGATGTAATAACGGATTTTGTCATTGCGCGGAATGCTACCCAGTTTGATGTGGTAATCCACAAAAGCCTGCGCCTGTTCATCCGTGCCACCGGTACGCTTGGATGTATTGTAATAAGCATCTACCTTAGTTTGATTGCTGTTCAAGACCACGCCATCGCAATCCAGCACGATGGTTTTGTATTTTTCGAGATTCAATGAATTAGACATATAAACGCGCGGCAATAAAAAAGGCCTGTAAGACTACAAGCCTTTAATAATAGCTGATTTTCCTTATGGGTATTATTTAGCTGCGACGATCGCTGAAGCTTCTTTCGCCAGTTTGGTGATGTGTGCCCAGTCTTTACGCTCAACCGCATCGCCAGGTGTCAGCCAGGTGCCACCACAAACGACTACGTTAGGCAAGGCCAGGAATTGGGGCGCACTTTCAACACTCACGCCACCTGTAGGGCAGAATTTAACATCCGCAAATGGGCCGGCAAAACCTTTCAGCAAATTGATACCGCCTACTGCAACTGCCGGGAACAGCTTCAGGAAGTAGTAATCGTCAGCGTTCGCCATCATGATTTCAGAACCGGTAGATACGCCAGGCAATAATGGCAAGCCGATTTTACGGGCAAACTGACCCAGCTCGGTGGTATACCCTGGGCTAACCGCAAACTGGCAGCCTACATCCTTGGAAGCTTGAGCGTCTTTCAGGTTACGCACAGTACCTGAACCAAGAATCGCATCTGGTACATGCTTGGCGATCTGTTCCATCGCCTGCAGGGCCACTGGTGAACGCAAAGTCACTTCCAGCACCTTGATACCGCCTTCCAGCAGGGCTTCTGCCATAGGCACAGCGTCTTCCACTTTGTTGATGACAATTACCGGGATGACCGGGCCATGGTTTGCTAAATCTAATGTGCTCATCTGAAAATATTTACCTAATTAAAATAATTGAATTCTATAAATAAACTTTTAACACCTGTGTAATTAAAAGTTCTAAGCAAGACTAGGCGCAGTAGCGAACACAGTACGATTAGTACGGCAAGCGACCTGCAACAACGTATTGCGACGAAGTTTTAATTACAACCAAGTGATTGCACCTTCTTCGGCAGACAGCACATTCCTGCGCATCCCGCCGAACAACTCACGGCCCAGGCCATGCGCATTGTGGTGACGTTTCGCATCGCTTAACTCTTCAGTTTCGCGCTCAGCCCAGGTGTCTTCATCGACCAGCACGTTGAGCTGACCCACTGTACCGTTCAGGCGGATAATGTCTCCATTGCGGATCTTGGCAATCGGACCGCCGGCACTGGCTTCCGGGCTCAAATGAATCGCCGCAGGAATCTTGCCTGACGCGCCACTCATACGGCCATCGGTCACAATCGCCACTCGGAAACCTTTGTTCTGCAATACGGCCAGCGGCGGTGTCAGTTTATGCAGCTCAGGCATGCCGTTGGCTTTAGGGCCCTGGAAACGCACTACCGCAATAAAGTCTTTTTCCAGCTCGCCACGGTCAAACGCTGCCAGCAATTCCTCTTGTGCATCAAACACGATAGCGGGTGCTTCGATAATATGGCGGTCTTCAGGCACGGCAGAAATCTTGATCACGCTACGGCCCAGGTTACCTTTCAGCAAACGCAGGCCGCCGGACTCGTTAAACGGATGTGCCGCGGTACGGACGATGGTTTCATCACCACTTTCCGCCGGGTAATCTTTCCACACCAGCTTGTCAGCTTCTTTTTCAGGCTTTTTACCGTAATCACGCATGCCACCGCCACTGACAGTGTACACATCGGGATACATATAACCGCCTTCGATCAGTTCGCGGATCACGAAACCAGGGCCGCCGGCTTGCTGGAATTCATTCACGTCTGCCTTGCCGTTCGGATAAACACTGGCCAGCAATGGGGTTCCTCTGGCCAGATAATGGAAATCAGTCCAGTCAATCACAATACCGGCAGCACGTGCGACCGCAACCCAGTGGATCAGGTGATTGGTTGAACCGCCGGTCGCGAGTAAAGCCACCATTGCGTTAACAATCACATGTTCATCCACCAGGCGGCCAATCGGTACAAATCTGTTTTTCTGCGTGTTCTGGATCACCATGCGTACTGCTTCACGCGTGAAGTCTTCACGCATGCCATCATGCGGATGAATGAATGCAGCACCCGGCACATGCAGACCCATCGCTTCCAGCAACATCTGATTACTGTTGGCAGTGCCGTAAAAAGTACAGGTACCGGCACCGTGGTAGGCAGCTGACTCACTGGCTAACAGCTCGTCACGGTCACACAAACCTTGTGCATATTTTTCACGCACTTTGGATTTAGAAGTGTTATCAATGCCGGTGCTCATTGGGCCAGCTGGCACAAATACACATGGCAGGTGACCAAAATGCAAAGCCCCGATCAGCAGGCCTGGTACGATCTTGTCACAGACACCCAACAGCAGAGAAGCATCAAATACATCGTGTGACAGTGCCACCGCCGTACTCATGGCGATGGTGTCGCGGCTGAACAGGCTCAGTTCCATGCCAGGCTCCCCCTGGGTAATGCCATCACACATCGCTGGCACGCCACCCGCAACCTGTACGGTAGCACCGTGCTTACGCGCTTCATCACGAATGATATCCGGATAGTTTACATAAGGCTGGTGCGCTGACAACATTTCGTTGTAAGCGGTCACAATCCCGATATGGGTTGGCTTTTCAGCGTAAATCTTGAATTTATCGTTCTGTGGCATCGCCGCGAACGCGTGCGCCACGTTTGCACAGCCCAGACGATCTGGACCCTTTTCACGGTTCAGATAATCATCGATACGCTGCAAATACGCCTTACGGGTAGGTCGACTGCGCTCGATGATGCGTTCTGTTACTTCAATGTGAGATTGTTTCATTGACTATCGCTCAACTGTGTTTTAACTACTGAACTATCCTGACGAACTGCTTTGACTTGCTTTTAATCACAGTTTTGGGATTTATTGTATATAGCGTCCAAACTGGACTCTATTCCCGATTATCGCTAAACAACTGGAATCAGTCAAACCAAAAAGCAGGTCCAAATGGATTTTTTTGAATGATTCCAAATACTTAAAACGGTTTTTAGATATTTGCTGTACTAGCTTTTAGTCACCAGCACATCTTCCAGCATCAGGTACTCCAGGTCACAGCCATAAAACATATTCAGCGCATCAGTCGGGCTACAGATCATGGGTTCGCCACGGCGGTTCAATGAAGTATTCAGCACTACACCGTTACCGCGCAGGCTTTCGAGATGCTCGATCAGTGCATAGTAGCGCGGGTTGGTTGCCTTTGTGACCACTTGCGCCCGTGCGGTACCATCCTCATGCACGACTTCTGGGATGCGCGATTTCCATGCCGGGTTCACATCAAACGTAAACGTCATATAAGGTGCCGGATGGTCAGTTTGCAGGATATCTTCTGCTACGCGGTCCAGCATGCTCGGGCAGAATGGCCTCCAGCGCTCACGGTATTTGATTTGCGCATTGATTCGGTCAGCCACGCCGGGAAAGCTCGGGTCACCCAGGATACTGCGACAGCCCAATGAGCGAGGGCCAAATTCCATGCGCCCCTGGAACCAGGCCAATGGGTTACCGGCAGCCAGCAACTCGGCCGCCTTTTGCGGACCATTTTCAACCTTGGTGAAATTGGGTTTTTCCGGATGTGCCTCGCAGGCGGCGATACATTCTTCATTACTGAACGCAGGCCCCAGGTAAGCATGTTCCATTTTATGTATGGTTTCGCCGGCCTGATGTGCAGCATACGTCGCAGCGCCCAGGCTGGTGCCGTTATCACCGGCGGCCGGTTGCACGAACAACTCTTTCACGTGCGGAAGGGAAATGATGCGCTGATTGAGTTTTACATTCAATGCCACGCCACCCGCCATCACGATCTTGCCGGTCTCACGGATGATGTCACCCAGGTAATATTCAATCATCTGCAATGCCAGGTCTTCCAGCAATTGCTGCACGCTGGCGGCGTAATGGATATAAGGGTCATCGATTTCATCGCCGGAACGCTTGGGACCTAACCATTCGATCAGTTTTGGCGTGAAGTAAAAACCTTTGCCGTTTTCTTTGTAGCGGCGCAAACCCACCACATTGACGTACTCGGTGTTAATCACCAGTTCGCCATTCTCAAATTTGGCCAGGCGGCTTAAATCATATTTCTTTGCATCGCCATACGGGGCCATGCCCATGACCTTGAATTCGCCATCCAGCATTTCAAAACCGAGGTATTCGGTAATGGCACCATATAAGCCCCCCAGTGAATCCGGGTCATAGAATTCCTTGATTTTGTGGATCTTGCCATTTTCACCATAACCGAAGAAGGTGGTGGCATATTCACCTTTGCCATCAATGCCGACAATCGCTGTCTTTTCTTTAAACCCGCTTAAATGATAGGCACTGGAAGCATGGGCCAAATGGTGTTCAACCGGCACGAATTTCGCATTATTGATACCCAGATCCTGCATCAGTTTCAGCGATTTGTCGCGGTTGCGCCTGAAGCGGCGGTTACCGTTGAAGATCGCATCCAGTGCGCGGTCCGGCGCATACCAGTAGCGCCTGGCGTAATGCCAGCGCGCTGGCGAAGACAAAGGAATTTCAGCATATGGAAACGCGACGATATCCACCTGGTCAGCCGTTATGCCTGCCTGTTTCAGGCAGAATTTGGCTGCCTCATACGGCCAATGATTTTTGGCGTGCTTATCGCGTATAAAGCGCTCTTCTTCGGCGGCGGCAATAATTTTGCCATCCACCAGAATAGCCGCAGAAGCATCGTGACCCAATGCGCCAGATAACCCTAATACAATCATTCAGTGACTCGTCAATTGATTCAAATAGAAATGCCTGCCAGTTTCAGCGGAGTGTGATCCACATATACCGCATGAAAACTTTGCAACAGCGCATTATACAGCGAAGTATCGTCTTTCCAATTTTGCAGCAAACGGCGCAGGTCTCTAACATGTGCATGCAAAGCGCGCTTTGCACAGTCGTGCTGCCGCATGCTGTCCAGGTCCATCACAATAATCCGGCCTTGCGGATTGATTTGTAAATTAGTGGCTTTCATATCGCCATGCGACAGTTGCAGCAGGTAAAACTGGTAACAGGTTAATGCTAACTGCCTCAACGCTTCCGTGCGCAAAACCTCATCCCTGGTAGCCTTGAAAAAGATACAGGCATCTGGCAACACGCTGTTCGCAGAAACGAAATACGCTTCGCCACGCAAGCCGAAAAAGCGCTTTTCCAGCATCGCCAGCGGTTGCGGCGTCAGCAGCCCATAATATTGCAGCCTGTGCGCATTAGACCATGAGATGGCTGCCCGGCTGGGCCGCCAGCTTCGGCCTAATGCATGCAGTATATTTTTGATGTTATAGCGTTTGATCACTACATCCTGTTGCGCTAAGTGCGTGCGTACAACGGTCGCGGTATTGCCGTCTTTCAATATGCCACCTGTTTGCATGGCCGCTTCCAGCAAGGCAGGATGTAAGTCAGGCAAAGCCACGTGGGCGTTTCGCGCCACTACAAAGCCTTCTGAGCGCTGCCAGATTACATCGGTGCAATTGCGGAATATTTTGCGCTCTACATATTCGCGTACTTCATGCGCTTTGAAGCGCCTGGCCCAAGCCAGCAATTGTTTGGCACTTAGTGCATGCTGCCACTGACGCTGTTGCTGGTAAGCCTCCAGCAGTTCCGACACCCAGGCGTACTGGTCAAGAACACCCAGCTTGCCGATCAAGGCAGCAAGCTGCCGGTAACTTGCAGGCCTGGATAAAAATTTTTTACGTATGCCATCACCATCAATAGACCAGACTTCATCATTCGCCAGCATGAAGTTCTTCAGATGCAGGTCAGTCTGTACCAGGCCTGCATCATGATGCTGCGCAAGTACCCGCACCACTTTTTCCATCAAAGCGAACCTTTGTGCAGTTTCACTTTCTGCATAAGCCTGGTGAACATTCTCAGCGTGTACGATGGCAGCATAGACCAGCACGTGGGCGTGGCTATTTTGTGCAAGCCCCTGAAATAACATGGCAGGCGTCTTTAGTCCGGCTGCAGACATCCACCTGGACCCTTGCGCATCGCGTTCGGCATACCTTTCTGCTTTTGGGCCCACAAAAACCTTGGCAAACACGGCCTGGCCTTGCCAGTTCGCACTGAATACCCAGCGTCGGCCTGGCAGCATGCGATGCACCTGCAATTGCGTGAGTGCGCTACCGTCAGATAATGCCAACTGCTCGCCAGTGACCACCGGGCAAGCTGAAATTGGCGGAAAAATACTGACTGTAGTGGTTTGTGAGGTGGATTCCAGATCAGGCATGCAATATCGGGGTTGAGAAATTCCTGCTATTTTACTGCAAACGCGTGCGCATCATAAAAACTTGGCTAGCAGTCGCTGGCAGCGCACCAGATTTTGTTAAGATACACATCACTTTTCAATCAGCACTTATATATTCATGTTGCTCTATTTTTGCAAATTCATGGCCTGGCTACCGTTGCGCTGGGTGCATTGCCTGGGCACGGGATTAGGCAGTGTATCGTACTGGCTGGATCGTAAAAGCAACCAGATCGCCTTGAATAACATTCAGCAAAGTGGGGTGACTGAAAATCACGTACAAACACAGCAATTAATGAAGCGCAGCCGGCTGGAAGCCGGCAAAGCCTTACTGGAAACATTTTTTATCTGGGGGCAATCGGCGGAAAGCTTGCTGCCCCTGATCCGTGAAGTGCATGGCTGGGAAGCCATCACTGAAGCACAACAGAATGATAAAGGACTTATCTTCCTGACGCCTCACCTGGGCTGTTTTGAAATCACGTCTATTTATTATGGCGCGCAACATCCCATTACCGTGCTTTATCGCCCACCCAAAATGCAAGCGTTAAGCAAACTGGTAGTCAGCGGCAGGCAAAAAGGCAACGTGGACATGGCGCCAGCCAACGCCAGCGGTGTCAGGAAATTATTGCTGGCACTTAAAAGTGGGCAGGCAGTCGGCATATTGCCGGACCAGATTCCCAGGAGCGGTGAAGGCGAATGGGCAGATTTTTTTGGCAAGCCGGCTTATACCATGGGCCTGGCAAGTAAGTTGGCCAACAAAACCAACGCAGTCGTGGTCATGGCTTTTGGTGAGCGCCTGCCTGATGGTAAAGGCTTTAATATTCACCTGACACGAGTGGACGACATTAGCACCCCTACTCTGCTTAACCAGGCCATAGAACGGCAGATTGCAAAATGTCCGGAACAATATTTATGGCAGTACAACCGTTTTAAACAACGCCGCTATGCCATGCATAAACTTGAACAGCCATCCGCAACACCAGCAGATAAGCCTGATTAATAAATTCCAGCCGGAATGAAGTTTAATTGTGTACCAGTCCCTGAATCCAGCGGCTGTAAACCTTGTCAGCGACCGTGTGTAAATTTTCGCAACCTGCTTCCACCTCAGCCAGCATGGTTTCCGCAGATTGCACGGCAGGGCTTGACGCTGATTCAGCGATATCCGCTTTCCATTTGTCTGTCCACACCCTGACCATTTCCGGCATCATTTCGATATGGCACTGGAAACCGATGTGCTTGCCAAATGCATATGCCTGGTTTTCACAATATGGACTGCTCAGTAAACGGGTAGCGACTTCTGGCACTGTAAAAGTTTCGCCATGCCAGTGAAAACTGTTGAAGCCAGACAAATCTCCGAACCATTCTTTCGCCAGCTGATTATCCAGCACCGATACTTCACCCCAGCCTATTTCCTTGACCGGATTTTTGCTGACGGTACCGCCAAGGGCTTTGCTGATCAACTGCCCTCCCAGGCAATGGCCGAGCAAAGGCACATCTTTATCAACCGCGTCACGAATCAGGCTCAGTAGTGGCGGAATCCAGGGCAGATCATCGTTGACACTCATGGGGCCGCCCATCAGCACGATGCCGCTATAGGCTTCGAGTGAACTTGGTACAGTTTCGCCTTTATCTATGCGCACTTCGCACCATGAAATGTCATGTCGCGCTAAAAAAGTGCCTAGATAGCCTGCGCCTTCGCAGCAGGCGTGCCTGAAAACAACTACCGGTTTCATACTTACCCTTTTCGCTTCCTTTACCTGGGACTCAATTTACTTACACTTGAAGTGTTTTATATTTCCCAAGCAAGATTCCGTCCAGATTGTACGGCCCGATCGCATAACGTATCAGCCTTAACGTTGGAAAGCCTATATGGGCCGTCATTCTGCGCACTTGGCGGTTCTTGCCTTCGCTTATTTTCAGCTCCAGCCAGGTGGTAGGGATCGCTTTCCGCTCACGGATAGGTGGGTTGCGCTGCCACAAATGGGCAGGTTCATCTATGATTTTGACTTGCGCCGGCTGCGTGACAAAGTCACCCAAATCAACACCCTGCTGCAATGGCATCAAATCTGCTTGTACAGGAGCACCTTCGACCTGCACCCAGTAGGTTTTCACTTCTTTGTGTTTGGGATGGCTCAAACGATGTTGCAAAGCACCGTCATCGGTTAAAATAAGCAATCCCTCAGAATCGGTATCCAGCCGCCCGGCAGCATACACGTTGGGAACAGGAATGTAGTCTTTGAGCGTCGCGTGTTTCTCGTGAGGAGTGAACTGACAGACGACGTTAAAAGGTTTGTTAAACAGTAACAACATGGAAAGCGCTATGTCAAAAATCAAGGTGCCAGCCACTGGCAGCAAAATCATCGTTAATGCCGATAATACCCTAAATGTCCCAGACCAGCCTATTATCCCCTTCATCGAGGGCGATGGTATTGGCCTGGACATTACGCCACCGATGATCAAGGTAGTGGATGCCGCCGTGGAAAAAGCATATGACGGCAAGCGCAAAATCTCGTGGATGGAAGTCTATGCCGGTGAAAAATCCACCAGTGTGTATGACAAGGATACCTGGTTATCCGACGAAACCATGTCTGCACTGAAAGAATATGTGATCTCGATCAAGGGACCACTCACCACACCCGTTGGCGGCGGTATCCGCTCATTGAATGTGACATTGCGCCAGGAACTGGATTTATATGTCTGCCTGCGCCCGATACAATATTTTGATGGCGTACCCAGCCCGGTCAAGCATCCTGAAAAAACCGACATGGTGATTTTCCGTGAAAACACCGAAGATATCTACGCTGGTATCGAATGGGCAGCCGGTACTGAAGAAGTCAAGAAAGTCATTAACTTCTTGAGTGACATGGGTGTACGCAAGAAAATCCGTTTCCCGGAAGCGTCATCCATCGGTATCAAACCGGTCTCGATAGACGGTAGCAAGCGCCTGATCCGTAAAGCAATCCAATACGCGATTGATAATAACCGCAAATCAGTGACGATCACCCACAAGGGCAATATCATGAAATTCACCGAAGGTGGCTTCCGTGACTGGGGTTACCAGCTGGCGAAAGAGGAATTTGGTGCCGAACTGATCGACGGTGGCCCATGGTGCAAACTGCCAAACGGCATTGTGATCAAAGACTGTATCGCAGATGCCTTCCTGCAGGAAATCCTGTTGCATCCAGAAGATTACGATGTGGTCGCTGCATTGAATCTGAATGGTGACTATATCAGTGATGCGCTGGCAGCACAGGTTGGCGGCATCGGCATCGCACCAGGCGCCAACCTGAGCGACACCATCGCCATGTTTGAAGCCACCCATGGCACGGCGCCAAAAATTGCAGGTAAGAACCTGGCAAACCCGAGTTCACTGATCCTGTCAGCAGAGATGATGCTGCGGCATATGGGATGGGTAGAAGCGGCAGACCTGGTACTTAACGGTGTCAGCAAGGCCATTGCCAGCAAACGCGTGACCGGAGATTTCTCCAGCCAGATGGAAGGTGCAACCCAGGTCGGCACCGCTGAATTTGGCGATGAGATTGTCAAAAACATGTAGGTATGCCACGTTGACAGACCAGTTCATGTCTTAAAAGACAGCGTAACAAAAACGGCTCACCATGTTGTGAGCCGTTTGCATTTTTGGTGCCCCTAAACAATCATTATGCTTTTTGGATATTGCTTGCTTGCTTGCCTTTAGGGCCTTCTGTCAAATCAAAGCTGACACGCTGACCTTCTTTTAAGCTTTTGTAACCAGACTCAACGATTGCGGAAAAGTGCGCGAACAAATCATCACCGCCATCATCAGGAGTAATGAAACCAAAACCCTTAGAATCGTTAAACCACTTTACGGTACCTGTTGCCATTTTACTTCCTTACTTTTTTACTTATGCAGGGAGGCGCCCCAAAAGTTTGTCTCAAGTACTTAAGTCGCAATAAACAAGCTTTGCTTTACTTAAAGACGGCTACAAAAAACCTGAACGCAAACGCCTTAAGGGCTTTATACATTCAGCATTATTTAAATGTCAAGTGTAATTTTTCATCTTTTAGCGAATTCACGTAAATCTGGTTAAAATTTGTATAAATGCTGCACGAGAATACGTCTTTTCTCTGATTTGAATGCAGGTCATTTCCAGTATACTGAGGTAAAAAGTATTGTTGTATCAATACATTAACCGGATTAACAAGAGTTCTGATATTTCTTTATGGCAACGCTGGCAAGTACAAATAAACTGGGTGGTATGGCACGTACTTTGGTGCAGTCCGCGCTCATTAGCGAGCAGGAAGCTGGTGAGCTGCAGGAAAAAGCCCATACGCAGAAGATCAGTTTTGTAGCTGCCATCCTTGCGCAGAAAAAAATCTCGTCCCGCCACATCGCCCAGGCAGCTTCCGATGCGTTTGGCTTCCCTTTCTTCGACCTGGATGCTCTGGACCAGGACTCGCTGCCAGATAAAACGATTGATATCAAACTGATGCAATCGCAGCGGGTGTTGTTATTGCAGCAAAAAAACAATATTGCCTATATCGCGGTCTCAGACCCGACCAACCTGCACGCCCTGGATACCATACAGTTCCAGATGGGTGCGACATTGGCGCCACTGGTGGTCGAGGATGACAAGCTCGGTAAATGGATAGACCGGATCGTGGATTCCAAAGACACCAGCATGGCTTCACTGAATGCCGGCGGCGATGATTTTGATCTTGGGCTGGAAGACACTGCCGAAGAGCAGGAAACTGAGATCGTGCAGGAAGTGGACGACGCCCCTGTCGTTAAATTCCTGCAAAAAATATTGATGGATGCGATCAATATGGGCGCATCTGACTTGCACTTTGAGCCTTATGAGAAGTTTTACCGCATACGCTTCCGTATTGATGGCGTACTCAGGGACATGGCGCAACCGCCACTGGCGATTAAAGACAAGCTGGCTTCCCGCATTAAAGTGATCTCCAACCTGGATATCTCGGAAAAAAGGATTCCGCAGGATGGCCGCATGAAATTGCTGCTGTCTAAGACACGCTCTATCGATTTCCGCGTCAGCACACTGCCACTCATCCATGGTGAAAAAATCGTGATGCGGATTCTGGACCCGACCAGCGCTACGCTAGGCATTGAAGCGCTAGGATACGAACCCGAGCAGAAAACGGCGTTACTGAAAGCAGTACAGCGGCCATATGGACTGGTGCTGGTGACGGGCCCGACCGGCTCAGGCAAAACCGTTTCCCTGTATACCTGTCTGAACTTGTTGAATGATCCGGGAGTGAATATCTCCACCGCTGAAGATCCGGCAGAAATCCCGCTGGCCGGCATTAACCAGGTCAATGTCAACGACAAGCAGGGCCTGACCTTTGCAGCCGCGTTAAAGTCATTCTTGCGGCAAGACCCGGATATCATCATGATTGGTGAGATCCGTGACCTGGAAACTGCCGATATGGCCATCAAGGCGGCGTCCACAGGTCATATGGTGCTATCCACGCTGCATACCAATGATGCTCCGACTACCCTGTCCCGACTGGTCAATATGGGGGTTGCCCCCTTCAATATTGCCTCGGCGGTGACGTTAATCACTGCACAACGTCTGGCCAGGCGTTTATGCAAACATTGCAAGGTACCAAAAAATATTCCCAGGGAAGCCCTGTTGAGCGTCGGCTTCCAGGAAGCCGACCTTGATGGAAGCTGGCAATTGTACGATGCCAGGGAAGGCGGCTGTGAGCATTGTAACAATGGCTACAAAGGCCGGGTAGGTATCTATCAGGTGATGCCGGTCAGTGAAGAAATGGCGCGCATCATCATGTCCAACGGTAATGCCATGGATATCGCCGCACAAGCCAAACGGGAAGGCATCAAAGACTTGCGCGAATCAGGCCTGCTTAAAGTGAAGCAGGGATTGACTTCGATCGAGGAAGTGGAAGCCGTCACCAACGAATGATGCACAATTGATAAGTAATCAGTAGAAAATTATGGCAACTGGAAATATCAAACAATCCGTATTCCTCTGGGAAGGCAAAGACCGTAAAGGCAAAGTCGTCAAAGGCGAGATGCGCGCCAATGGCGAAGCTGTGGTCAATGCCACCTTGCGTCGCCAGGGCATCACGATTACGAAGGTAAAAAAACAGAGCTCGCTCGCCATCAAAGGCAAGGTCACAGATAAAGACATCACGCTGTTTACGCGCCAGCTAGCGACCATGATGAAAGCCGGTGTGCCTTTATTGCAGGCGTTTGATATTGTCGGCAAAGGTCACCATAATCCGGCTGTAGCCAAATTGCTGGCGGATATCAAGGCAGATGTGGAAACCGGCAGCAGCTTAAGTGCTGCGTTTCGCAAATATCCGCTATATTTTGATAACCTCTTTTGCAACCTGGTCGGTGCCGGTGAACAAGCCGGCATCCTGGACGCCCTGCTGGACCGGCTGGCTACCTATAAAGAAAAAATCCAGGCGATTAAAAGCAAAATCAAATCGGCACTGGTGTATCCGGTGTCCATCATTGTCGTGGCGTTTGTCATTACTGCCGTGATCATGATTTTTGTCGTGCCCGCTTTTAAAGACTTATTCAGCAGTTTTGGTGCCGACTTACCAGGGCCTACCGTGATTGTGATTAATATTTCCGATTTCTTCGTCAAATGGTGGTGGGCGATATTTGGTACTATCGGATTTGGATTGTGGTATTTCTTTTATACGTGGAAACGTTCAGAAAAACTTCAAGCAGCAATGGACAGACTGATGCTGCGGCTGCCGATTTTTGGTGAATTGATACGCAAGGCGACCATCGCCCGTTTCGCGCGTACGCTTTCTACCATGTTTGCGGCAGGTGTACCTTTGGTCGAAGCGCTGGATTCCGTAGCAGGTGCTGCGGGCAATAAAGTGTATTTTGATGCCACCAAAAAGATCCAAAGTGAAGTCAGCACCGGTACCAGCCTGACGGTCTCCATGCAAAATGCCAATGTGTTCCCCAATATGGTGATCCAGATGACAGCGATTGGTGAAGAGTCGGGCTCGCTGGATGCGATGCTGACCAAAGTGGCGGACTTCTATGAAGGTGAAGTGGATGACGCCGTCGCCGCCATCTCCAGTTTGATGGAACCGGTGATCATGGTGGTATTGGGTGTGCTGATTGGCGGCCTGGTCGTGGCCATGTACATGCCTATCTTCAAAATGGGCAAAGTGGTCAGTGGTGGCGGTTAATAAATGAGCCGAAATATCACTGACTAAATATTAAAAACAAAAGCATTACAAAAGAAAAGGCCGGAAACTCCGGCCTTTTGCATGATCATTCTGAAGAATTATTTTTTAGCAGTCTGTAGCGATTTTTCAATCTCGTCAGAAGGCTGGGCGCCTAACATGCGTTTGCCGTTTTCGAAAAACAAGGTCGGCGTACTGTTCACGCCGATCTTGTGCGCCAGCTCGCCTACTTTTTCCAGTGGCACTTCACATTTAGCGGTGGTCGAGGGTAATTTATTATTGATGATCCAGTCCTGCCAGGCTTTTACCCGGTTGCTGGCGCACCAGATACTGCGGGATTTGTTGGCAGCATCCGGGTGTAATTGTTCAATCGGGTACAGGAAGGTATAAATAGTAACGTCATTGATTTTGCTTAATTCGTTCTGCTCCAGCCGCTTGCAAAACGGGCAATCCACGTCGGAAAACACTACCAGCTTGCGGCTGCCATTGCCCTTGACTACTTTAATGGCCTGATCCAGAGGCAGGCTATTGAAGTCGATTTTGGTCAGTTCATCCAGACGTTCACCGGTGATGTCTTTTTTGGTTTTCGGGTCGACAAGACGGCCTTCAGCGATCAGGAAACTGAATTTTTCATCGGTATAGATAATCTGCCCCCCCATGAAAATCTCGTACAAACCGGCATAGCTGGTTTTAGTCACACTATCCACCTTGATTTTCGGGTAAGCCGCTTCAATGGCTTTTTTAACGGAGGCTTCATCTGCCACACTGGTCATTGCGCCCAGCAAGCCGATGCTTAACAGCATTGTTAAGCTGATCCGGCGAGCAGCAGAATTCCAAATACTTTTTTTCATGAATAACTCTTTCTCAAGCGTGAACAACACTAACCTTGGGTGGCTGTGCGAATTAAAAATCGTTTTAGCATAGCACTGTTTTCTAGCCCGCGTAAGCCTAGTATGGCCGCATGTGCCCATACAGGTTCCGTGCGCGAGAACAATTTATCCAGGCCACGCGTCAGACTATGCATTTTAAGGATATCCAGTTGCCGCGTACGCATCACATGCCTTAAAAAACCGGCATCGCCTATCGGCCGTAATGCAGGCAGTTTAGCTATTTCACTGCACAATGCCCGTACATCCTGAAACCCCAGATTGACTCCCTGTCCCGCCATAGGATGCACCTGGTGCGCGGCATCCCCCAATAACAACACTGAGGGCAATGCCATTTCATCGGCAGTTTTCTGTGCCAGCGGAAACCCTAATACCCCGCCATTTGGGGTGAGTTTGCCAAGTGCATAGCCGCAACGCTGTTCGACTTCAGCTGCCAACGCTTCAGGCGACAATCCTATTTTTACGCTGGACTCGTCTTCAGGCAAAGCCCAAACCAGTGAAACCTGCTGCCGTGGCATAGGTAGCAAAGCCAGGGTTTCATGCGCACCAAACCATTGCCGGGCGATATCGCCATGCGGTTTTTCCGCCAGGTAATTCGTGACCAGCGCGGTCTGCGCAAAACCCACCGTGCTGACATGCACACCACACTGCTCACGCACCCAGGAACGGGCACCATCCGCACCCAATAGCAATTGAGCGTGAATATCGTGTCGCGGCAATGTTAACTGCACATTGTGACCAGCATGTTGCAATAGTTGCGCAGGCGCGTCGGTGATGATGGTCACCTCAGAGTCAGCCAGTACCTGCCAGCAGGCATATACCAGCGCCTGGCTTTCAACGATACAGCCCATCTGCTGTAAATTTGCATCTTCAGCATGCAGGCGGAGGCTGGGTATCGCGTGGGCATCGGTGGGTGACCACAGATGCATGGCCGCGATGGCATTCACCCGGCTGGCAGGTACATGCTGCCAGACGCCAATCTCGCTTAACCATTGCACACTTTCATTGGTAAGGGCATAAATACGCGCATCCCAATGCGCGGTATCTTCCATCCAGCCTGGCGCAAATACCGGTACAGGCAGGGCATCGGTGAGAACCACTTGTTTGCCTAGTCTGGACAAGGCAATAGCCGCCGTCAGGCCGACCAGGCCGGCACCAACAATCACCACATCGGTGCTGATCACGCTTTTACTATCGGCCATAACTCATCTTGTTTACCAGGAAGCGGCGTGCAGCCGGCAGCATACTCAGCGCGCCCAATCCGGCGCCGCGTAACAATCCCACCCCGATCAGATCATTGGAAAACACATTGACCAGGAAATCGGTGAATATCAACCCGCGCCCGGTATCCCGTGCCCGCGACTGGTGATATTCGGTGAGCCTATGAGATGCTCCCCACGTGTCAGCCGCACTTGCCGCAATATTGCCGGCTAATGCCATGGCATCGCGGATACCAACGTTAAAACCCTGCCCGGCTACCGGATGCATGGTTTGTGCAGCATTACCGATCACTACGCAATGTGCAGCGAATGTCTGTTCCAGTTTGCTCAGCTTGAGCGGGAACCTGCCGCGCTTGCCTATCTGCAGAAACTTGCCGACACGGTCACCGAATGCCTGGTGTAGTGCCTCAAGGAAAGCGGCATCATCCAGTGTGGCGATCTGGTCTATATAAGCCTGTTCGCCGGTCCACACCAGCGAAAACTGATCGCCATTAGGCAACAGCGCCATCGGGCCGTAAGGCGTAAATCGTTCATAAGCGATATTGCGGTGTGGCAACTCTGTCTGCACCAATCCCACCAATGCATCGTGTCCGTAGTGCTTGGTGTCCCTGACCAGGCCAGGGATAGCTTCCAGGCTGCGCCCGCCATCGGCAACCACGGCCAGCGGCGTGACCAGTACATCAGCGCCAGGTGCATCAGTCCCCGCCAGGGCCTGAAAAGTGATGTGCGCGGCTTCTGCATCTACATGTAGTTGTTGTACCGGTACCTGATACCTTATTTCCAGGCCAGCAGACTCCGTCAGACGGGCATCCAGGGCCTGCATCAGTGCTCCGTAAGACACCACATATCCCAATGCCGGCAGTTTGTGCTCGCCTGCCTTGAGCAAGGCGCGGCCAAAACCTTTTTGCTGCGAAACGTGTATGGTTTCAATAGCGGTGACTTTTGCTTCCAGCAGATGCCAGACACCCAGCTTTTCCAGCACTTGCCGGGTACCATATGACAGTGCCAATGCACGTCCGTCGCCATACATGGCACCTGCCTGCTGCGCTTCCAGCACGGTGACCGGCACGCCGGACTGCTGCAGCAACAATGCCAGTACCAGTCCTACCGGTCCGCCACCGATCACCACCGGATGTGTAACCGTTTGCTTCAAGCTGCACGCTTCCTGTATATATTCATATCAATTTCCCCGCATCAGCGTTTCAATATCCGGGACGGATTTGACCGCCGCAGCGGTGAGGACCTTACGGCTGTTTTCGGTGACCAGTACATCATCTTCGATGCGGATACCAATATTCCAGAAATGTGCCGGCACATTGTCTGCCGGGCGTACGTAACAACCCGGTTCTACGGTCAGCACGTTACCGGCTTGCAGCATGGCCCAATCGCCGGCTGCGGTTTTATATTCGCCGGCATCATGCACATCCAGGCCCAGCCAGTGGCCGGTCCTGTGCATGTAAAACTGGCGGTAGCTGCCACTTTCCAGCACGGCCTCGCGGCTGCCCTGGCAAAGCCCATAGTGGATAAAACCATCCACCAGCACATCCAGTGCGGCTTCATGGGGTGCATTCCAGTGGTGTTGCGGGCTGACATGCTCAATCGCGGCGGCCTGCGCCGCCAGCACCAGTTCGTATAAATCTTTCTGCGGACCGGTGAATCGCCCGTTGACCGGGAAAGTACGCGTGATATCAGAAGCGTAACCCTCCAGCTCACAACCGGCATCGATCAGCAACAGATCACCGTCTTTCAGTTCGGCATTATTAAAGTTGTAATGCAGCGTGCATGCATTCGCGCCGCCCGCGACAATGCTGGTGTAAGCCGGTGCCTGGGCCCCCTGCCGGTAAAATTCGTGCAGGAACTCGGCCTCGACTTCGTATTCCCATTTACCCGCTGTTGTCATTTGCATGGCACGGTTATGTGCGCTGGCGGCGATCTCCGCAGAACGCTGCATCAGGCTGATTTCCCACGGGGATTTAACCAGGCGTAGAGCATCCACATATTGACGCACATCAACCACTGTCGCCGGTGCCTGTGTGCCACTGCGCGTTTGCGCGCGCACTGTATTCAGCCAGCCAGTGACTTTACTATCCCAACCGGCATCTGTACCCAAGCTGTAGAAAAGTGCAGGCTGATTGGCCATCAAAGTTGGCAGCAGTTCATCCAGCTGGCTGATCGAATAGGCCTCATCAAAACCAAATTCGGTTTTTGCCGCTTCCGGACCATAGCGGAAACCATCCCAGATCTCCCGCTCCACATCCTTGTCACGGCAGAAAAGAATGCTTTTGTTTTCCGCTCCGGCGACCAGCACCAGTACGGCTTCAGGCTCTTTAAAACCGGTCAGGTAATAAAAATAGCTGTCAAAACGGTAGGGATAATGGCTGTCGCGGTTACGCGTCACTTCCGGGGCGGTCGGGATAACTGCGATACCAGCCTGCATGCGGGCGGCGAGTTGCTGGCGGCGATGTAAAAATTCTGGCCGTGAAAGTTCGTGCATGGAATAACTCAAGGTAATCCTGGATGGTTGGGCATTTTAGCCTATTTGGTACCCAATTGCTGGAATGGTTCAGGCAGCCGGTTCAGAAACCCATCATTTCATAAAGCTCCGATTGCCTGACATTTTTTTCCGCCTGTTCTATGGTGCCGTCTGCCTGCCATTTCTGCAAAATATTCGCGAGTACAGGCTTAACATGGGTGGCGCGCATGCCCGGCTTGATGGCCGGCTGGTACAGCATTTTCAGCAACAATGCATCCAGGCCGGTCAATAATGACTCCGGCGTATGGTCATTGAACACCGAAGGGAACACCTTATCCGAATCACTTGGCAAACCCATGGCCTGCGTCGTCTCTTCCACTATACAAGAAAGCAGCTGGCGGTGCTCCTGTGCGTAATCGACAGGGATCACCACCCAGGCGCGGGTTATGGCATTCTTCTGATCCAGTCGCAAACCGAATACGCAGACAGCATCATCGGGTGGCTTGGTGAGCAGGTCGCCACTGACCAGGGCGATATCGTTGCGCCACAGTTGTAAATGTGAAAAAACCACGATGAAATTGGCTTCCTGACGCGAACTGGCGAAACTGATGGGGTGGCCGGTGATTTTGGCCAGATGCTGGAAATGATATCTGGTGAGCAGCGCATGCTGTTCCTGCTGGTCGGTATGATGTTCCAGCCAAACCTTGACAGGCTGCATCCATTTGCGCACCGGCTGTTCACCGCTGCTATATTCATTATGCAATGCGATTTCGGTGAATGCCTGTTGCAGGTATTCGGCCGATTGCCATGGTTCAGCGGCCGTTGCCGGCATCGTCACTGCCAGCAGGCACAAACCTAGCCAGGCGCCTTTGATCATGGTTTGATATCCGCCTGCTGGCGTAACGGCAGCAATAAGTCTTTCAGCCCGTTATGATCTATTTCCTGCATCAATTGCAGCAAGCGACCTACTTCGCCGGCAGGAAAGCCTTCCCGCGCAAACCAGTTAAGGTAATGCCCGGGCAAATCTGCGATCAGCCTGTCCTTGTATTTGCCATAAGGCATTTTGAGGGTGACCAGCTGTATCAAATCGTTTTTTTCCATAAACATCATTCCGGCAAGACAAAGTAATTATTAAAAAATTACTTAGCCATAAAAATAATTTATAAAAATTATCATTTATCACTCTCAACAACTACGGATACCAGCCGTTATTACCATCAGGTTATCAATAAATTTAGCCATTACAAAAATAAATCTGCGATGAATTTTAACATCGCTACAGAGGTGCCATGCAATACGAAATCAGCAAAGAAAAAAGTGCAGAATACCTGCGACAGGCCATCCAGCATATGTCTATGCAGGATGCTGCATTCCACCCGGTCAGCTATGCCGTCTGGTACGAATATTCGTCCGGCGAGCATGCGCACCTGATAGACGAAGTAAACTCGCTGATTGAAAAAGAGAAGAAACTTAACGAGAAAAGCACAGCTCAGCTGTTCAACAAGCATATCGCCAGCCTGGATGCAGACAGCGCGCAGGACATCGTCGACCGTTTCAATCATGTCGTTACCGACATCAGCGCCTCGACCGCCAAGGCAGGGCAGGACACTTCGCAATTCTGCAAGGCGCTGGACACATGGTCTGGCGAACTGCAGCAGCTGGATAGTGAGGTATCACGCCAAATGGCAGACCTGTTATCGGAAACGGCCAATATCCAGCAATCCATGCAGACATTGCAGCATCAGCTGGAAACCAGCCTGCGAGAAATCGCCGATTTAAAAAATGAAATCGTAAAAGCCAAGCAGGAAGCGATTTCAGACGGCCTGACCGGGTTAATGAACCGCCGCGGCTTTGATGTGACCCTGAAGCATAGCCTGGAATCCGCATCCGCTTATGCAGACACATGCCTGATCATAGGGGATATTGACTTCTTCAAACGCGTGAACGATAGCTACGGGCATTTGTTTGGCGACAAGGTGATCCAGGCGGTGGGAAGGATCATGAAAACCGTGTCAGCTGACCTTTACACCGCCGCGCGTTATGGCGGTGAAGAATTCGTGATGTTATTACCGCATACGCCGCTGGAAACCGCCAGGGAAGTGGCTGAAACCATACGCCAGCACGTGGCGAACATCAGCATCAAAAACAATGTCACCGGCAAGCTGATTTCAAATATCACCATTTCACTGGGGGTGACTGCCTACCGGGCGGGCGAATCTGCAGACAGCTTTCTGAACCGGGCTGACCAGGCTTTATATACTTCCAAGGCTAAAGGCCGCAACCAGGTCACCCTGATCGCGGATGAACTGGTCGCTGCCTAAGGCTTATAACAGATCGCGCTTCTGTTCCGGGATATCCTCATAAGGATAACGCGAGTGCCCGAAGCGCATCACCAGCACCGAAATAGCCAGTACCAGAATGGCCGCAGACACTGCCAGCATATGTGTCTCGGTCATTTCTTTCATATCCAGTAACAAATAACGCGCCAGGGCGACCATGGCGATATAAATCGGATAGCGCATGGGCAGCTTACCGGTGCCGAAATAACTATTGATCATGGAAAAGACTTCCAGATATAAAAACAGCTGCAGCAAATCTCCCAGCCCTACCATGCCGGCCTGCCACATCCGCGCCAGTTCATGCGCCAGTGAGAAGAAGGTGGCGATGGTGACAAGGCCTAATCCCAAGCGCTCTATCCACATCAAAGCCTGATGCGCTATTTTGTCGGTTTTATGTTCATATGGCGGCTTCATTAACTTCCCCTTAATTATTTCGAGCCAATTTTCTGCTAACTTTTTTATGAATCATCTTTGTTTTAACCAGTGATCTAGCTGCTGCAAGCGCTCCGGCGTACCGATATCATGCCATATCCCAGTGTGATGCTGCCCGCTTACCTGTCCGTGCTGCATGGCTGAGACCAGCAATGGCGCCAGTTTGGCTGGCTCGCCTCTGCGGAGAGTTTGAAACAGGTCCGGGTGATAGATTCCGATACCGGAGAAGGTCAGTCGATTAGTGGCCGCCTGTGTTACCAGCCCATCCTGCAACGCAAAATCGCCTTCGGCATGCTGCTCAGGATTATCCACCATCACCAGATGCGCAAGCTTGCCGACTGGCAAGTGGGTGGCAGCAAAATCAATATCGGTAAATACATCCCCATTCACCACCAGAAAAGGCTGCTCCCCCAGAAGTGGCAAGGCGTTGGCAATACCACCAGCGGTTTCCAGCGCTGTCTGCTCGGCACTGTACCGGATATCTACCTGCCACTGACGGCCATTACCCAGTGCCTGCTCAATTTGCTGCCCGAGGTGCGCATGGTTGATCACTAACTCAGTGATGCCGGCCTGAGCCAGGCGCTCAATATGCCAGACAATCAAGGGTTTGCCGCCCACCTGCAGTAACGGTTTCGGTGTGTGGTCGGTCAGCGGACGCATGCGCGCGCCACGTCCGGCTGCCAGTATCATGGCCCGCATGTTACTCTGCCTTTTCCAGCGCCAGCAATAATTTGAGGAACGGACGCAACTCGGTATACCGCTCACATGCAGCCTGTAAATACTGCATGACCAATGGCATATCTTTCAGGTAACCGTCTTTACCATCGCGGTGATACAGGCGGGCAAAAATGCCCAGCACCTTGATGTGGCGTTGTACCCCCATCCACTCAAAATCTTTATAAAACTCACCGAAGTCTTCATTGACAGGTAATCCGGCTTTTTTCGCCGCCTGCCAGTAGCGCACCACCCAATCCATTAACTGGTCTTCGTCCCAGCGGATATAAGCATCCTTGAACAGCGACGCCAGGTCATAGGTGATGGCACCTATCACCGCATCCTGGAAATCCAGCACGCCCGGATTATTCTCGCCGGTGACCATCAGGTTGCGTGAATGGTAGTCGCGGTGCACGGTGACTTGCGGTTGTTGCAGAATATTATCGATCAGCATTGCGAAAGTTTTATCCATCACCGCCTGCTGCTCTGCTGACAATGTTTTACCTAAATGCTTGGTGACATACCATTCCGGGAACAGCTGTAATTCCCGCATCAGTAATGCGGAATCATAAGGCGGCAACGCCTGCTTATCGGTTGCCAGTTGCATATTGATCAGCGCCTGGCAGGCATCGCGGTACAAGGCTTTGGCATTGTCGGCTGTCAGCTTGGAAAGATAGGTATCGTTGCCGAGATCACTTAACAACAAAAACCCTTGTTCCAGATTCTGGGCAATCACTTTTGGCACATTCAACCCTGCCGACAGCAATAGTTCAGCGATATTCACAAAAGGCCGGCAGTCTTCCTGCGGCGGCGGTGCGTCCATGGCAATCAAGGTTTTTTCTGGCAAATGTACGCGGAAATAACGCCTGAAACTGGCGTCTGCAGAAGCGGTGGTGAGCGTAAAAGGCTGGTCGGTTACCAGCGCCAGCCATTGTTGAAGTTGTTGTGTTCTATCCACAAATTTTCCCGGATCATGAATAAGCGAATCAAGCTTGTCCGCTTGCTGTTAAAATGCGGCTCATATTTTAAGTGAAAAATGACTTTTTAAGCGTTTTCATGAATAATATAGCCCAAACGAATCGGGCGAATCGCTAGATGAAGAAAATCCGGCTGAAAAAATTCCAGGTGGCAAACATTGCATGCGTATAACCAAGCTGCGTCCCGCTAAGCCTATTGAAATTATCACTCTTTGACTAACTTGCAAGTTTATTCCACCACTTCACGCGAACGCGGCATGCGCCTTATTCTGGCCTTGGTAGCGACTGGCACCATGTCGGCAGTGCATGCTCATGCTGATGAGGCAAGCACTGCCCCGGTAGTGGTAGCCCAAAATGCAACTCTGCCGGGCGCGATCGAAATCGAAGGCGACACGCTGAAACTGCGTATGGACCGCCAGATGTGGGCTACCGGCAATGCGGTCATCCGCAAGGACGGGCAACAGGTCACGGGCGACGAGATCCGTTACGACATTCAAAACGACGAGTTGCAGGTTGAAGGCAATGCGGTGATCTCTGCGGGAACTACCACTATCAGAGGCCCGGTGTTGCGCATGCGCCTGAGTGAAAATATTGGTGAAATGCGCGATGTCACCATTGAGTTCAAGGCTGCTCCATCACGTCCCAGCGACCAGGATAGTAGTGCACTGCTTAGTGATGATGCAATCCTGGTGAGTGACCCCAAGCGCTATGTAGAGGACAACCAGACTTACAGCGACCAGGAAAATAAAAGCTCGTTTGATAATATTCGCGCATCAGCGAAAAAAGTCTTCTTCGAAGGGCAAAACATCAAACGCCTGAAAAGTGCCAGCTACACATCCTGTGCCGCTGATGTCGATGACTGGTATATCAAGACCACCAGTCTGGAATTGAACGATTACACGCGCACCGGTGAAGCAACTAACGCTTATGTCGAGTTCAAGGGTGTGCCTATCCTGTATACGCCGTGGATGAGTTTTTCCTATAATAACCAGCGAAAAACCGGTTTGCTGGCACCGCTGTGGGGGTCTACTTCCCGAAGCGGTTTTGAGCTGCTGACGCCTTATTACATTAACATCCGTCCTGACATGGATGCGACCATCGCTACCCGCTTCCTTAGTAAACGCGGTATACAATTGCAGGGTGAATTCCGTTACCTGGATGAAAACTATTCAGGTATGAATAACGTGGAATACCTGGATAATGACAGCATGACCGGGCAAAACCGGTTCTATGCAAAATTAGCCCATCGTCAGCAATTTAGCGAGCACTGGACGGGCGGCTACACTCTGGAAAAAGTCTCTGATGATAAATACTTCTCGGAAATGGCCACCAGGATTCAGGCAACTTCCCGGGTTAACCTGCCACAAATGGCATTCGTCAATTACGCCAGCGAAAAAGTAACATTCAACGGTATTGTTCAACGTTACCAGAACCTGGACAACCTTTCTTATGTATACCAGCGCTTACCGCAATTAACCCTGACACATAACGACGAGTGGAAAGGCTTTACTACCCAAACCGGCGCGCAATATGTGAACTTCAGGAGCATGGACGAAATGGGTAATGCGCCGGAAGGCAGCAGATTAAGTATTTACCCGTCGATTTCCTATCCGATGAAAAACTCATTCGGTTATATAACACCCAAGGTTGGCATCCATGCGACCAAGTACAGCCTGAGCAATAATCTTCCGACAGGTTATTCTGAAGAACAGAACCAGCTCAACAGAACTTTACCGATTGTCAGCCTGGATTCAGGTGTCTACTTTGACCGGCAAACCAACCTGTTCGATACCTCGTACACACACACTCTCGAACCACGGGCTTATTACCTCTATATCCCTTATCGTGATCAAAGCAAGATCCCGATTTTTGATACGGCATTAACCACCCTTAATCAGAATTCCATTTTTTATGAGAATCAATTTGTAGGGGATGACCGCATCAACAATGCCAACCAGATGACGCTGGCGGTGACCAGCAGGTTAATCAACAGTGAAACCGGCATTGAAAGGCTAAGCGGCACCCTGGGCCAACGCTTCTATTTCGATGATCCACAGGTTTATTTGCCTAACACAACACCAAGTTCACGTAAATCTTCCGATATCCTGGCCGCATTTACCGCCAGGCTTTCCAGTCGCCTGAACCTGGATACTTACTGGCAATATGATCCCGACCGGGGCAATATGGAGCGTAATAATTATCTGCTGCGTTACAATCCTGAACCAGGCAAATCCTTCAGTTTCGGTTACCGTTACACGGCAAATAACCTGGAACAGATCGATACAGCCGGCCAATGGCCTTTAGGCTCGGGCTGGTATGGCGTTGGCCGACTGAATTACTCGATCCGTGACGGCAATGCGGTACAACTGCTGGCAGGGCTGGAGTATGATGCGGGTTGCTGGCAGGCCAGAGGCGTGATGCAACGCGTACAAACTGCGACAGCGGACGCGAACTATGCCATGTTTTTCCAACTCGAACTCGGTGGGCTGACCTCTATCGGTGCCAACCCATTAAACGTCATCAGGCGCAACGTTCCGACCTATATGCGCACTAATGACATCCCGGGAATTTACAGAGACCAGAACGTTCAATGATGAAATACTTATCACCCTTTTTTAACGCTGTTGCTGGGGTTGCCCTTTTACTGGGTACTACAGCGAATATCCATGCGGCTGAAAAACGCTCCATTGAAAAAATGGACAGGATCATTGCCATTGTTGACCAGTCCGTGATTACCGAACGCGAAATGCTGGACCGGATGGAATCGGTACGGACACAGATGATTAAAAAAGGCGTAGAAGTGCCCCCGGATGAAGTGCTGCAAAAGCAGATCCTTGAACGCCTGATTGTGGATAGCTTGCAGTTGCAACTGGCATCACAAACCGGTATCAAAGTGGATGATGCACAACTCGACAAAACCATAGAACGTATCGCCGAGCAAAACCATCTGACCATGCCAGCCTTCAAAAAAGCGCTGGAAGAAGATGGCACGCGCTTTTATAAATTCCGTGAAGACATCCGCAACGACATTATCCTCAACCGTCTGCGCGAACGCGATGTCGATAACAAGATCAATATTTCGGAAGCGGAAATTGATAACTATCTGACCTCGCAGGAAAACCAGGGCGATCTGGATGAATTCAATATTTCGCAGATCCTGATCCGCCTCCCTGAAGACAGCTCACCAGAAGATATACAGAAAGCAAGGACCCGTACCGAACAGGTGATCAAGGCATTGTCGGAAGGCATGTCATTTGAGAAAGCCTCGGCCAACTTTTCCGATGCACCGAATGCGCTTGAAGGCGGCGAACTGGGCTGGCGCAGTGGCCAGCAAATGCCGGCACAATTTGTTGATTTAATTAAAACACTGGATGTAGGTGGTGTGTCACGCCCTATCCGCAGTGGGTCAGGTGTACATATTTTCAAATTGAATGAGCGCCGTGCAGGTGCCAGCAGTTTAATCGTCGAGCAAACCCATGTACGGCATATCCTGCTGAAACCTAATGAAGTCCTGTCGGACAAGGAAGCACAACAAAAAATTGAAGGCATCAAAGAACGTATTGACCACGGCACACCCTTCCAGGATATGGCGCGACAGTATTCTGACGATGGCAGTTCATCCAATGGCGGTGATTTAGGCTGGATCAGCCCAGGTGATACAGTACCCGTATTCGAGAAAACCATGGCCGAACTGGCCCCCAATGAAGTCAGTGCCCCTGTACGCAGCCAGTTTGGCTGGCATATCATCCAGGTGATTGAGCGCCGCAAGCAGGATATGTCCAAAGAATCCAAACGCCTGAAAGCGCGCCAGGAAATCCGTGCGCGTAAAGCCGAAGAAGCTTACAACGAATGGATACATGAGCTACGCGACAAGGCATTTGTCGAGCTGCGGCTTGAAGATAAGTTTTAATCTGAGGGAAATGCCAGCTGGATGAGCATGCTTCCCCGTATCGCAGTGACCGCAGGCGAACCCGCCGGCATAGGGCTGGATATCTGCGTTAAATTGGCGCATACCGCATTGCCTGCCGCCCTGGTGGTACTGGCCGATCCACGCGCACTGGAGGCGAGAGCTGCCGAGTTGAGCCTGCCATTAACACTGCACCCATATGATGGGACAGCGCCAGAACATGCAGGCGATGGTGGCTTATGCGTTTTGGCCATGCCTGCTGCCTCCGCCGTCACTGCCGGTAACCTTGACGCCCGCAATAGCCCTTACGTATTAGCCATGCTGGACCGCGCGCGCGATGGCTGCATGACTCATGAGTTTGACGCCATGGTGACCGCCCCTGTGCACAAAGGCATCATCAATGATGCCGGCATCCCCTTCACCGGTCATACCGAGTACCTGGCAGGAACCACCGATACACCGCACGTCGTGATGATGCTGGTAGGCGGTGGTATGCGTGTGGCATTAGCGACCATACATTTACCGCTTACACAGGTCAGCCATGCCATCACCAGCGAGTCGCTTACTACTACGCTACGCATATTGCATAACGACCTGAAACATAAATTCGGCATTGACAGGCCGACGATATATGTGGCCGGCCTGAATCCGCATGCGGGTGAGAATGGTTATCTTGGTGAAGAAGAAATCCGTACCATCAACCCTGTCCTTGATGCATTGCGCGCAGAGGGTATGCAGCTTGTTGGCGCCCTGCCGGCCGATACCATGTTTTCACAGAAGAACCTAGCTAAAGCAGATGCTTTCCTGGCGATGTACCATGACCAGGGGCTGACTGTGCTCAAGCATGCCAGTTTCGGCGAAGGCGTCAATGTGACATTGGGCCTGCCGATTATCCGCACCTCGGTCGACCATGGCACTGCGCTGGATATCGCAGGTACCGGCCTGGCAGATGTCGGCAGCATGCTGAGTGCGATTAACCTGGCTATCGAAATAGCCAACAGAAGACCAGTTTCCTGACAATGAAACATCAAGCAAAAAAACGTTTCGGGCAGAACTTCCTGACCGACCAGGCGATCATTAACAGCCTGATCACTGCGATCAACCCCAGCCCAGGCGATCTGATGGTAGAAATCGGGCCTGGTCTGGGTGCTATGACCCAGCCTTTAATCAAACAGCTTGATCATTTGCACGTGGTCGAAATCGACCGCGACATCATCCAGTGGATGCAGGGATTTTACCCGGCAGGTAAAATCACCATCCATAATTCGGATGTGCTGAAATTTGATTTCAGCCACATCGGTGAGCGTATCCGCGTCGTCGGCAACCTGCCTTACAATATTTCCAGCCCGATTTTATTCAAGCTGCTGGAAAACACCGCGCAGATTATAGACATGCACTTTATGCTGCAAAAAGAAGTGGTAGAGCGCATGGTGGCAGAGCCCTCCACTGCAGAATATGGCCGTTTGTCGGTCATGTTGCAGTACCGTTTGCAGATGGAATACCTGGTCACCGTTCCGCCAGAAGCCTTCGACCCCGCACCCAAAGTCGAATCCGCATTCGTGCGTTGTGTGCCTTTTGCCCAGTTGCCCTGCCCGGCTACCGATGAAGCGCTATTTGCCAAAGTGGTGACCGCTGCATTCGGCCAGCGCCGCAAAACTTTGCGTAACACGCTGAAAGGCCTGCTGGATGATGTAGGGTTTGCAGCACTGGGGATAGACTCGCAACTACGTGCAGAGAATCTTGGCGTCACCGAATTCGTGGCGATCAGCAATCACATTGCCGCCAGCCCACTTGCCAAATAGCTTTATGCGAATTGCGTTAGGCCAGCTTTTTTTAGCCTGATATAATCCTTCTTTCCTCAAAAACTAATCTTCTGGAGCATGACATGCGTTTGATTCTGCTGGGTGCACCCGGTGCCGGTAAAGGTACTCAGGCCACTTTCATCAAAGAAAAATTTAACATTCCACAAATTTCTACTGGTGATATGTTACGTGCAGCCGTTAAAGCAGGCACCCAGCTCGGCCTGGAAGCAAAAAAATTCATGGATGCAGGCGGCCTGGTACCGGATGAAGTGATTATCGGCCTGGTGAAAGAGCGTATCAAAGATGCAGATTGCGCCAATGGTTTCCTGTTCGACGGTTTCCCGCGCACTATCCCGCAAGCGGAAGCCATGAAAAATGCCGGCGTGGCGATTGACTATGTCGTCGAAATCGATGTACCGGATGCTGCGATTGTCGAGCGCATGAGCGGCCGCCGCAGCCACCCTGCTTCTGGGCGCACTTACCATGTCAAATTCAACCCGCCTAAAGCTGAGGGTAAAGACGATGTCACCGGTGAAGAGCTGGTACAGCGTGATGATGACAAGGAAGAAGTCGTTTTGAAACGCCTGCAGGTGTATCACGACCAGACCGAGCAATTGATCGGTTACTACTCAGACTGGGCGAAATCCGGTGTCAGCGGCGCGCCCCAGTATGTGAAAGTGAATGGTCTGGGCGAATTGAATGCGATCAAGGAAGAAATCTTTGCTGCATTGAAATAAAGCTTTGCCTAAATAAAAAAGCCCGCATTTAGCGGGCTTTTTTATTTAGATGTCAGATTGCTCTGTCACGCCTAGAAATCATAACGAATACCCGCAAACACCTGGCGCTGGCGACCTGCCACTTTACCGTCAACACGGCTGACCAGGTATTCTTTATCCGCCAGGTTATGCCCACTCATAAAATAGGTGAGCTTGGAACCTACCGGTTTGAAGTTGACCGATACATTCAGCAACGTATACGCGGGGATTCTGCCTTCCTGCCCATTCAGGCTTTCAACTGTCGTGTTATCGGGATCCACATATTGCTGGCTGACGTAGTCCACACCGATGCGCGCATTAAAGCCCACTGGGTGCTGGTAACCAAAGTTGATGGAAGCGATATCGCGCGGCGCATAAGGCAAGCGGTTGCCGCTGGTTGTCTGGTCTGTATTTTTCTCAAACCTGGCAGTAAACAGGTTGGTGTAGTTACCGGCGATATAGAAGTTATGCGGGGTGTCATAAATCGTGCCGAAATCTATACGCGCTGCCAGTTCCAGACCAGTCTGTTGTGACTTGCCAGCATTGACAAAATTACCCGCAGCTCTCTGGATTACAATTTCGTCAAAATCAATATTGAACAAGGTAGCTTCCAAACCGACTCCTCTGAAATAAGAAGAACGTACACCGATTTCCGTGTTGGTGCTTTCTTCGGCTTTGGTGTTACTGATCGCATCCGGGCCGGCTAAAACATCAAAGTCGATATCACGAGAGGGTCTGGGCGGTGCAAATCCCCTGTGTATGCCTGCAAACACTGTCGTATTGGCAATTCCATTCCAGGTTGTACCTATGCCTGGCAACCATACGGTCTGGCTGTTATTTTTGGCGAACCCTTGAGGATCTCCCTCTGCCTGCAATACATTGATTTTCTTTTTGTAATCCTCCACACGCAGGCCAGGTGTCAATGTCCAGTCACCCAGGTAAAACGTATTCTGCGCATAGTAAGATTTTGCCTCAATATCAATGCGGATATCTTCCCTGAAGTCACCGAAAGCTTTAGCGTAAGACAAACTTTGCGCACGTGGGTCACCGTCCGTGTACTGCTGGCGTTTGTTCCCTTCCTCATGGTAACGGAAGCCAACCACTGCAGTGCTATCAATCCCGAACAAGCTATGCTTGATATCCAAACGAGGTTCAAAGCCGTAGTAATCGTAACTTCTGGGACGATGGCGGCCACCACACTGCTCGGCATTCGCTACTGTCGCAGCCCCCAGTCCTGGACACCTGTCCATGACAGAAACGCCGCCCAATGTACCAGAGTCGTTGATCTGCCTGAATGAGGTCCTGAATGCATCTACATAATACGCGCTGGTGGTCAGGGTAGCGTTTTCATTGAAATCGAATATATGCTGCAATTGCAAGGATTTGCGCTGATATTCAAACCGGTCATTTTTGCCAGTGGGCGCCTGGTATTTATCCTGTGCATATTCCACTGCACCCAGGCCGGTTTCAGAAACATGCGAATCCTCCTCATAATAGCCAACCTTGGCAATGATTCTCTGGCTTTCAGTCAGGTTCAACTGGCCTTTCAACATCAGCTCGCGCATTTCGAAGTCATGGTTCTTGCGGATACCATCGCCTTTTTTCTGTATCGCATCAATCATGATGCCGCCTTGCTCACCCCCTACACCAAGGTTTGCGGCAAAACCGGTGAAGTCATTATTACCCACCATGCCGGTGACACTGCCCTCAACACCATTTTTCGGGACCGGCTTAGTGACAAAGTTGATCATGCCGCCTACTGTCTGAGGGCCATATAGAATCTGACCTGAGCCTTTAACCACTTCAATGCGCTGCACGCGTTCGATGGGAGTGGTGTAATGCGCAGAAGGATCGCCATAAGGTCCCAGGAATAAGGGCATGCCATCTTCCATCAGCAATGTGCGTGATGTCCGTCTCGGGTCCATGCCCCTGACGCCTATATTAACGCCTAGACCAAATGTGTTTTCTCCAACAATATGTATCCCTGGCACATTGTTGATGGCTTCCTGCAGCGAGAAAGGCCTGCGCTCATTCAGCGTCTTTTCATCTACTACCGAATATGATCCCGGCACTGATTCCAGCCGGTCCGGTAAGATACCTTTCACCACTACTGGATCGACTTCTAAACTATTTTTTTGATCACCCTGTGTTTCTGCAAACGCGTTTAAAACATTCATACTTATCGCTAAGCTTGTGGCCGCGACGATGATTTTTTTATCAGGCTTGTGCATCCCTTTTCATCCTCTTGTTGTAAAAATACCGGATGAAACTAGCAACATTTACACCAATACATTTCAATAATCATTATCTTGTTGATTTATTTACGCAAATACAATTTCTAGAACAAAATGGATTCTTTCTATCCGAAACCGGCATCGGTTGATATAAACCGATATCGTGATGGATCGGCTAATATCAACCACGCGCACTTTAAGTTACTTGCACCCTCCCCCACTACCTCAAGCCACAAGGTTCTCAGGTATAATTTGCTTTTTTCTTAATACGTCCCCATCACATGCAACAGCAGTATCCATTTAAAGAAGTAGAACAACAGGCACAGCAATTTTGGGGCGCCAGACAAAGCTTCCAGGCCAAAGCCGACAGCACCAAACCCAAGTATTACTGTTTGTCCATGTTCCCTTACCCCAGCGGTAAGCTGCATATGGGACATGTGCGTAACTACACCATTGGTGACGTATTAAGCCGCTACCACCATATGAAGGGCTTCAATGTGCTGCAGCCCATGGGCTGGGATGCATTTGGCCTACCGGCTGAAAACGCGGCTATCCAGAACAAGGTGCCGCCGGCGCAATGGACATATGACAACATCGCCTACATGCGCAAGCAGTTACAGTCACTGGGGTTTGCCATTGACTGGAGCCGCGAACTGGCCACCTGCCAGCCTGAATATTACAAATGGAACCAATGGCTGTTCCTGCGCATGCTGGAAAAAGGCATCGCCTACAAAAAGACCCAGGTCGTGAACTGGGACCCGGTCGACCAGACTGTACTTGCCAATGAGCAAGTGATCGATGGCCGTGGCTGGCGTACAGGCGCTCTGGTAGAAAAACGTGAGATTCCTGGCTATTACCTGAACATCACCGGTCACGCCCAGCAATTGCTGGATGACCTGGATAAGCTGCCTGGCTGGCCGGAGCGTGTGAAAACCATGCAGGCCAACTGGATAGGCAAAAGCGTAGGTGTGCGGTTTGCATTCACCCATGACATCGCCAGTAAAGATGGTAAGCTGATTGATGACGGAAAACTGTGGGTATTCACTACCCGCGCCGATACCATCATGGGCGTGACTTTCTGTGCCGTGGCTGCCGAGCATCCGCTGGCGACACATGCAGCCCAGAATAATCCAGCCCTGCAAGCATTCATCGATAAATGCAAGCAAGGTTCAGTGATGGAAGCCGATATGGCGACCATGGAAAAAGAAGGCATGGATACCGGTCTGACCGTGACGCATCCGTTGACCGGCGAGCAGGTGCCGGTGTGGGTGGGTAACTATGTGCTGATGACCTACGGCGAAGGCGCTGTGATGGCTGTGCCTGCGCATGACGAACGTGACTTCGGTTTTGCACAGAAATACAAGCTGCCGATCAAACAGGTGATCACGGTCATCGATCAGACTTTTGACAATAGCGCCTGGCAGGAATGGTATGGCGAGAAAAGCAAAGGGCTTTGCATTTACTCCGGCAAATACAACGACCTCAACTATGCGGAAGCAGTTGATGCGGTAGCTGCCGATCTGGCAGAAAAAAACCTCGGCGGCAAACAAACCAACTGGCGTCTGCGTGACTGGGGTATTTCCCGTCAGCGTTACTGGGGCTGCCCTATTCCTATCATCCATTGTGAAAGCTGTGGCAGTGTACCGGTGCCTGACGACCAGTTACCGGTGAGATTGCCAGAAGATTGCGTACCGGATGGCTCTGGCAATCCGCTTAATAAACGCGAAGATTTCCTGAATTGCACTTGCCCCAGCTGTGGCAAACCGGCCAAACGTGAAACCGACACCATGGATACCTTTGTCGATTCCAGCTGGTATTACGCGCGCTATGCTTCCGGGTTTAGCACAGAGGCCATGGTAGACGCGCAAACCAATCACTGGATGCCAGTAGACCAGTATATCGGTGGTATCGAGCATGCTATCCTCCACCTGCTGTACTCGCGCTTCTGGAGCAAAGTCATGCGCGACCTGGGGCTGGTCAATTACGATGAGCCGTTTGCCAACCTGCTGACCCAGGGCATGGTGCTCAACCATATTTTCTCGCGTCGCACTGCAAAAGGCGGTATTGAATACTTTGCGCCTGAAGAAGTCGAACTGATACATGACGACAACGGCAAGATCACCGGTGCCAAATTAGTCGCCGATGGCTCGGCGATCGACTATCAGGGCATAGGCACCATGTCCAAATCCAAACGCAACGGGGTCGATCCGCAGTCGCTGATTGAACAATATGGCGCAGACACTGCCCGTTTCTTCATGATGTTTGCCGCACCGCCGGAACAAACCCTGGAATGGTCCGACAGCGGCGTAGAAGGCTCGCACCGCTTCCTCAAGCGCGTATGGAATTATGGCTATCTACTGTCTGAAACCCAGCCGGTCGAAATGCCGAACAAACTGACCGGCGAACTGGCTAACCAGCGCCGTGAGATTCATACGGTGCTAAAGCAGGCCAATGCCGACCTGGCCAAGCTGCAATTCAACACGGTGGCTTCCGCCTGCATGAAAATCCTGAATACGCTGGAAAAAGTACAGAAAGATACGGAAAAAGACTGGCAAGCGGTTGCTTTCGAAGGCTATGCCATTTTGCTGCGCGTGTTGTCGCCTATTGCACCGCATATCTCACAAGTGATGTGGCAAACCCTGAACCTCGGTGAAGATATCCTGGCTGCAAAATGGCCGGAGCCAGCCAACTCGGCACTGGTACAGGACGAAGTGGAATATGTTGTGCAAGTGAACGGCAAACTGCGCGGCAGTATCAATATCCCGAAAAGCATGGCCAAAGAGCAGATTGAAGCCACGGCAGTGAATCAGGATTTCGTACAGAAATTCCTGAACGAAGGCAGCGTCAAGAAAATCATTGTCGTGCCCAATAAACTTATTAATATTGTTGTTGCCTAGCCGGCTGGCTAAGCATCGTCGAAAGGATAACCATGCTGCTTAAATGCCTGACACCAAATTTGCTGACCGGGTTTTCGCTAACCAGGCTTGTGCAAAGTTGTGGCTGGCTGGTGTTAGTGGCAACATTGACTTCGTGCGGCTTTCAACTGCGGCAGCCATCGCCTATCGCATTCAAGACCGTCTATATGTCCGGCAGCACCTCTATCTCGCCAGCGTTGCGTAAAACCATCACAGAACAAGGTATAAAACTGGTGCAGGCGCCAGAGGATGCAGAGCTACAGCTAGAGCTGCTGAAGGAAGAGAATCAGCAGCGCATCCTTTCCCTGAGCGGTACCGGTGTGGTACGTGAATACGAACTGTACTATCGCGTGGAATACCGTACCAAAGTTGCCGGAGAACCCACCTGGTCCCTGCCTCTGATCATGGAAAGCCGCCGGGACTATACATACAATGACTCCAATCTGCTTGCCAAAGAGAGGGAGCAAAAACTTTTGACTGAAAACATGCAGACAGAAGTTTTAAACGGTATCTTGCGCCGCTTGTCCGCATTGAAAAAAGCCGGGTAACCACATGCGCATCCAGGCTGCGCAACTGGCACAATACCTGCCACCCAGACAGCATTTATTTGTGCTGGCAGGCGACGAGCCTTTGTCCATTACCGAATCTATCGATCAAATTCGTGCTGCAGCGCGCCAGCATGGCGCCCAGGAGCGCGCCAGTTTCAGCGTAGAGCGCTATTTTAACTGGGGACAAGTAAGTCAGTTCCTGCAAAGTTTCTCGCTGTTTGCCGAACAACGCATCCTGGAGATCAATATCCCCACCGGCAAACCTGGTGTTGAAGGTGGCAAGGCGCTGCAGCAACTGGCCGAACTTCCGGCGGCCGATACCACCATTATCATCACCCTGCCCGCACCAGACCGTGACATGACGAACAGCGCCTGGTATGAAGCGTTGCTACAGCAAGGCGTGGTGCTGATCCATAACCAGGTGCCATTGGCGCAATTGCCGGACTGGATAGGCCAGCGTTTGGCCTTGCAGCAACAGACCGCCGATGAAGCTTCGCGCCGTTTCATAGCCGAGCAGGTCGAGGGTAATTTACTCGCCGCGCATCAGGAGATACAGAAACTGGGGTTGTTGTACCCGCCCGGACCTTTGTCTGAAGAAGCGATCAGGCAGTGTGTACTCAACGTGGCACGTTTCGATGTCTCACAACTTGGCGAAGCCATGCTGCAAGGCGACCAGAGCCGCATCCTGCGCATCATCGAAGGCCTGCGCGAAGAAGGCGAAACCGCAGTTGCTGTGATGAACCCACTGGTATGGCTGTTCCGTCCGCTGCTACAAGTCAGGTTAGCGATGCAAAGCGGACTATCCATGCAAAATGCACTGACACAGGCCAGGCTGTTTGGCGACCGCCAGCAATTAGTCAAGCGTGCAGTGGAATTTTTACCGCAAAAACATATCGAAGCTGCACTGCAAAAACTGTCAGACATTGACCGGATTGCCAAAGGTGTTGGCGATGGGGATGCGTGGCTGGAATTATCCCGCCTGTGTACCGGCATCGCCAGGATGGCCGCCAGCAAATCGGCAAAAGCTAGAGTAGCAGGGGCAGGCGTAGCAAGAGGACGGTAACATTCAGGGTGACGCGGGTTTAGGATAAAATAACAAGCTATGGACATTCAACACTACATGAGAGAACTGGGGGAGCAGGCACGCGCCGCCTCCCGTTTGATGGCAAAGGCCGATACCAATACCAAGAACCAGGCGTTGCGCAACATCGCTTCACTGATCCGCCATCATGAAAAAGCCCTGATCGCCGCGAACCAGCAAGACCTGGATGCTGCCAAAGCCAACGGCATGGAAGCCGCCATGCTGGACCGCCTGGCCCTGAGCGAAAAATCCATTGCCAATATGGCAGAAGGCCTGGAACAGATCGCCAGCCTGCCAGACCCTATCGGTGAAATGAGCAATTTCAAATACCGTCCTTCCGGCATCCAGATCGGCCAGATGCGCGTGCCTCTGGGCGTGATCGGCATCATCTACGAGGCCCGTCCAAACGTGACGGTGGATGCCGCCGGCCTGTGCATCAAATCCGGCAATGCCTGCATTTTACGTGGCGGCTCTGAAGCGATCCATTGTAACCAGGCACTGGCCAAACTGGTCCACCAGGGCCTGGCGCAAGCCGGCTTGCCTCAAGCAGCGGTGTTAGTGGTCGAAACCACTGACCGCGCAGCGGTAGGCGAACTCATCACCATGAAACAGTATGTGGATGTGATCGTGCCACGTGGCGGCAAAGGCCTGATAGAGCGTATCAGTAACGACGCGCGCATCCCGGTCATCAAACACCTGGATGGCAACTGCCATGTGTATGTAGACGATGAAGCGGATATTGATAAGGCGGTACGTATCCTGGAAAACGCCAAGACCCAGCGATTGGGCACCTGCAACACAGCGGAATCACTACTGGTCGCCCGCAGCATTGCGGCCACTGCCTTGCCTAAACTGGCGGAGATGCTGATCGCAAAAGGCATAGAGATCCGCGGCTGCGAAGAGACACGTGCCCTGGTGCCACAGGCGGTTGCCGCAACCGAGGAAGACTATTACACCGAATACCTTGATGCGATCATCTCCTGCAAGGTGGTCAGCGGGCTGGAACAGGCGATCACGCACATCAACCAGCACTCCAGCCAGCACACCGAGGCGATTGTGACCGAGAACTACACCAAGGCACGCCAGTTCCTGCGTGAAGTGGATTCCAGCAGCGTGATGGTCAATGCCTCTACCCGATTTGCCGATGGCTTTGAATACGGGTTTGGTGCCGAGATCGGTATTTCCACCGACAAATTGCACGCACGCGGTCCGGTCGGTCTGGATGGGCTGACTTCGCTGAAGTATATCGTACTCGGTGACGGCCACGTCCGCGCTTGAGAAATTGCATGAATTTGGTTCATCACGTGGTTATGCGGTGCCCGAAATCCTCGTCTATACACTGTACATTGCGGTTTCTGTGCTCCGGGCGCCTGGTGCTGATTCCAAATTGATGCAATTTGAATATTGATTGATGCGCCGAAAATTATGCACTTTTTAATGATGATTTCGGATGCAGCGCAAGGCGCACGGAGCGCAGTAAACGAGATAGTACACACTGGTACAGCGAGTTTAATAGCACCGCGCAACGCCGCGATGCGCCGGAAGAATCATTAAAAATGGAAATCATCGGACTTTTCGGCGGCACGTTTAACCCCATCCATAACGGCCACCTGGCGCTGGCACACAGCGTTCTCGATACCCTGCATTGCAGCCAGATCCGCTTTATACCGGCAGCCATCCCGCCGCATAAAGCCATGCCTGCAATCACCCCGCAGCATAGGGCGGCCATGGTGCAACTGGCGATAGACGACCATCCCGCATTTATCCTGGATACCTGTGAGCTTGATCGCCAGGGCCCTTCCTACACGATAGAAACCCTTCACCTGTTGCGTCACCGCCTGCCGGATCAATCGCTGTGCCTGATCATGGGGCAAGATAGCTACCAGAAACTGCCAACCTGGCACCGCTGGCTGGAACTGCTGGACTATTGTCACTTGCTGGTCGTGCATAGAGCCGCTGTGGAGCACACGCTGCAGCCGCATGCGCAACATGAAGACAGGCTGGTGGAGATTGCAAACGCACCCCAGCAATTTGCTGAACATACGCACGGCCTGATCAGTTACTTACCGTTAACGCCACCCGATATTTCATCCACCCGCATCCGTGAAAGACTCAGCAAGGGTGAAATCACTTCAGGCGATGGAGTCCCCGAAAAAGTGCTGCATTACATCCTGGAAAACCACTTATACCAATCCGCATAGTTGCAACTTGAAGGCACTCAAACATGCATGTAAAAAAGCCCGGAATCATGATTCCGGGCTTTTCAAGGCGGTTGAAGCACTCGTATCAAGTATTAAGCGCAACAAACACAAAAAAGATTAATGGTGGGCAGCGGCACCGATCAGTGTGCGTAACTGTTGTGCATCCAGTTCGCCATTCACGCCACTCAACTGGCTCAGGATTTCCTCTTTGCGTGCACTGAATTTACCAGCCAGTTCGCGCAGATCGAGCTCTTTGGATTCACGCACTTCCGGGAACATTTCGGTTTCCTCTTCTTCAACGTGATGGTTGATATATTCACCCAACACAGTCACTTTGGCGTCATACATAGGATCCTCCGGGTCCATCGCCTGGATCTGCGAGATCAGGTCTTTGGCACTATCATGCTCCACGATTGCCTCATTCAGCATATCGTCATCGTCTGTCGCAGAACGCGCACCAGGGTAAAAAATCTCTTCTTCGGCAATGGTGTGGGCAATCAGTTCGGCACAGATCTTATTGGCGATCTGCACTTTGCCCTGGGTATCTTCATTTTCAGCCAGTTTATCAAACTGCTTGAACAGTTTTTTCACTTCTGCATGATCATTTTTCAGCAGCACGATCACATCGTGTTTCACTGCGGTGGTCCCAGCCGCATTAGCGGATGGTTTGGTACTTGCTTTCACTGTTTTAGCCTGCTCGGTTGATGCTGTTCTCATGGTGTTCTCCTGGTAAGAGTTGGTTTTCAAATTCGCAACCCTTGTCATGGAGTTGCGTTTTATTAGGCTCCATGATGCGGGCTTCATAAGCAGGACACCATGCAAACGCGGCTGAATTTCATGTAGGAAAACTCGCACGCTCTGCCGATGGTTTCGCCTTAATTACAATGAAATAAAAAATATTATTCCCAATGCATCCTTTTACATACACGCACAGCAGACAATCACATAAAATTCAATTTACTGAAATCACGGCAATGCCAGGGTGTTTTAAGGAAAGAAGATGGGATTAGGTCTGTTAACCGCATCTTGTACACGCAGCGTCAAACAGTCGGCATTACTTATCATCGGCGGATGCATTTCAGTGTTGTTTGTTGCCACAGCGGCCCTGGCTCAAGAAATATTACCCAGCCATTTCCCCCGGGCCAGCCTTGTCCCGTCCATCCCGCTGTCAGCGCAGGAAAAAGCCTGGATAAAAGAGCACCCCAACGTCAGGGTAGCCATCAAAAGCGGCTGGATGCCGATCGAGTTTCAACTGGAAAACCAGAAGCACGCGGGAGTATCGGTCGATTACCTGGAACAGATCAGCCTGCTGACCGGACTGTCCTTCACGGTTGTCGACTACCATCCCAATATCAACACCAATGAAGTCGAGATGATGACCGGCATTCGTGACAAACGTACGCCCCCAGGGTTTAAACCGGTCGCCACGCCCTACCTGGATATCGCCAACGCGATTTATGTCGCCACTCACAGCAGTTTGAGTCCGGGGCAGACCAACCTTAACCAGCTTTCGCAAAAGAAGGTGGCGGTTTTCAGAAACGGGCCGGTAGCCCAGGAGCTGAAAGCCGCCGTGCCGGATATAGACATCAAACTATTCGCTATCGCTGACGATGCGTTCGAGCAACTGGACGCGCATGCGGTCGATGCCTACATCGGCAACGAACTGGTGCTGGATTACCACATCGATTACCACAAGATAAAATCCATCCGGAAAAGCGGCATTACGCCTATCACCAGCAAAGTCTATATGGCTGTCGGTGATGAATATCCGGTGCTGCAAGGCATACTGAATAAAGCCGTGCTTCAGATCGGCACCAACCCGCCCGAGATCCTGAACACCTGGAAAATCAAGCCGGAGAATCTCTTTGTCCAGTACCTGATCGCCACCATTTCATTTTTCTCGGTGGTGCTGTTGTTCCAGCTGATCAAACTGTATAAATCGAGTAAAAAACAGGCGATCGCTGCCGAGGAGAAAATCTGGTTCCAGGCCAACCATGATTTCCTCACCCAGTTGCCCAACCGCTACTTCCTGAAAACCAAGCTATCGGAAGCATTACACCAGTCCGAGATCAGCCTGGGCAGGATAGGCGTGATCATTATCGACCTCGATAATTTCAAGGAGATCAACGACACCGCCGGCCATGCCATTGGTGATGAAGTCTTAATCAAGGTAGCTGACCGTATTAAACACATCATTACACCGCCCAATATCATTGCGCGTTTTGGTGGTGATGAATTCCTGATCCTGGTGCAGGAAAATCCTGACGAGCAGGCCTTGCATATGTTCTGCGCTCGGCTGATTGAAGAAATGGAAGCACCGTTCCGGGTGCAGCAGAAGTCTTTTCTGGTTTCCATCAGCATAGGCGCCTCGCTGTTCCCCGATAACAGCCGCAACGCGGAAGAGCTGATCATGTTTGCCGATGAAGCCATGTACCAGGCGAAAAGAACAGGCAAGAACAAATTCATCCTGTTCAACGAGAACATGCATGACGTGTTCACCAAACGCACGCAGCTGGGCAACGAATTACGGCATGCGGTGGAAAGGCACCAGCTCTACCTGCAATACCAGCCTATCTTCAACCTGCATACTCTGCGCTGCGAAAAAGTGGAAGCACTGCTACGCTGGTACCATCCGGAATTCGGCACCGTACCGCCCAATGTATTCATCAGCATCGCCGAAGAGAACGGCTGCATCCTCGACCTGGGCGAGTGGGTATTCCAGCAAGTACTCAGCGACTTCGCCAAACTGTCCAGCTATTTTGGCGACATCGAAATATGCATCAACCTGTCGCCTCTGCAGTTTGCCCAATCCGAATACATAGACCAGTTCATCTCCAGCATCAATCATCTCGGCATCCCCGGCGCACACTTCTGTTTCGAGATCACCGAAGGCCTGTTGCTGGAACCTTCCAACAGCGTGATCGACAGCATCAACAAGATTAATGAACACGGAATCCGGCTGGCACTGGATGATTTCGGCACCGGCTACTCGTCACTGGCTTACCTGAACAAATTCAAGATCGATTACGTCAAGATCGATAAATCGTTTATCAGCAACATCACTGAACACCCGAACGACCTGGCTTTATGCAAGACCATTATCTATATGGGTAAACAGCTGAATATCCGGCTGATCGCCGAAGGGGTGGAAACGCAGGAGCAGGAGAACCTGTTGAAAGACATGGGATGTGATTACTCACAAGGTTTTTTCCGCGCCCGGCCTATCACTATCCGTGATTTATCTGTAGCGGTATAAATAATCAGGGCATTGTTTGACCGGATTGAGATGACAGTTCACTAGAGCGGGTTAACGCGGGCGTCGCGCCAGAAACTGGTCCAGCTGTTTGGCAAACGCATGACGGTCTGACGACTGCATCGCACTCGGTCCCTGCGTTTCCACACCACTGGCGCGTAATGATTCCATAAAGTCGCGCATCGCCAGCCGCTCGCGGATATTCTCGGCTGAATAAAACTCACCACGCGGATTCAACGCATGGCCGCCCTTTTCTATCACTTGCGCCGCCAGCGGGATATCGGCAGTAATCACCAGATCGCCCGCCTCCAGCGCCGCCACAATCTCGTTATCGGCCACGTCAAACCCTTTGGCGACTTGCATCGCCTTCAGGTAGGGGGATGGTGGCACAAATAACAATTTATTGGCGACCAGCGTGGTGTGGATTTTGGCGCGGTCGGCGGCACGGAACAGGATTTCCTTGATCACCACCGGACACGCGTCAGCATCCACCCAGATCTGCATTAACGCGCTTTCGGGTTTTGCCTGTTAGCGTTAGCACCTGGCTTAGGTGTAAACAACGCGCCTTGAGGCTTATTGCCACTTTGTGACCTGTTTCCGCCTTTCTGCGGCCTGTTGCCTTGTGATTGACCAGCGCCCTGATTAGCTCCTTGTGCATTAGCGCCATGGCGATGTTGCGCAGGCTTATTCGCCTGGTTGCCATTAGGCTGGCCTGCATTACCCTGCGCAGGCCTGATGCCGTCACCCTGCGCCGTACGCTGGCCATTAGGCTGTGACTGACGTTGTTGAGGAGACTTCTGGTTATTCGCATTGCCAGCGGATTTCTGCGGCTGCCCTTGTTTGGAACGACCGTTATTTTGCCCGCGCGGATTCTGTCCACGTGGTGGCCTATCCGGCTCTTCGCTGCCTTTTTCCGGCGCGACAAACCCTTCAACCGGCACGCGCGGGATCTCGCGTTTAATCAAACGCTCAATGTCTTTCAACATCTTGAGTTCCTCGCGGTCAACCAGTGAGATCGCCGCGCCGCTGGCACCGGCACGTCCGGTACGGCCGATACGGTGCACATAATCTTCCGGCACATTCGGCAGTTCAAAATTGACGACTTGGGGAAGCTGGTCAATATCCAGCCCGCGTGCGGCAATATCGGTTGCGACCAGTGCAGGAATCGTACCCGCTTTAAACTCGGCTAAAGCCGCAGTCCTTGCATTCTGGCTCTTGTTGCCATGGATCGCCATCGCCGGGATACCGTCTTTCACCAGCTTTTCCGCCAGGCGGTTGGCGCCATGTTTGGTGCGGGTAAAGATCAACACCTGCGTCCACTGGTTCTGCTTGATCAGGTGGCTGACCATCGCGCGTTTGTGTGCCTGCGGCACCATATGCACACTCTGCTCGATCAGCGCGTTAGAAGCATTACGGCGTGCCACTTCCACCAGGTCAGGCGCATTCAGCAGGTTATCGGCCAGTTGCTTGATCTCGTCAGAGAAAGTAGCTGAGAACAGCAGGTTCTGCCGCTTCTTGGGCAGCAAAGCCAGCACTTTTTTGATGTCATGGATAAAGCCCATGTCCAGCATACGGTCGGCTTCATCCAGCACCAGGATCTCGATACCGGATAAATCCAGCGCTTTCTGTTGCACCAGGTCAAGCAAACGCCCAGGGGTTGCCACCAGGATATCCACCGGTTTGCGCAAGCGGTTGATTTGCGGATTCACGCCGACACCGCCAAACACCACCATGCTTTTCAGCGGCAGATATTTGCCGTAAGTAGTGACAGACTCACCAATTTGCGCCGCCAGCTCGCGCGTAGGTGAAAGAATCAGGCAACGCGGTTTTCCGGCAGGTGTGTTTAAAGGACGTTCAGTCAGGCGATGCAAAATCGGCAAGGTAAAACCAGCTGTTTTGCCGGTACCGGTTTGTGCACCCGCCAGCAGGTCCCCGCCGCGTAATACATAAGGGATCGCCTGCGCCTGGATAGGGGTAGGGATGGTATAGCCTGCATCGGCAATCGCACGTTGCACAGGCTCGCATAAATTTAAATCAGCAAACGTCACGTTTGCAGGGGTATTGTTTTCTATGGACAAAGTAATTCACTTATAGAGCGTGCGTGGCGCATATGAAAAGGCCACACAACAAATTATTGGGCGTTGGTCTGTTGCCACCGGCAACACCAATCTGGACAAACGAAGATTATATTTATAGAGGTTTGCTAGGCCGCTGTGATGATTGGTAGTTCACAGGGTAAGGCTATTATACCCGCTATTCATCGAATTCTTATGATTGCAATATATTTAGATACTTAACACACCTTCAGATATCAAGTGAACCGCCTAGACAGCGCTCGCCCGCGCCGTATGCAACTTCCTGTAGCTATCAATCAGGCGGTGATGCCTGTCCAGCCCTTCCAGCTTCATGCTGGTAGGCGTCAAGCCGTAGAAGCGCACACTGCCATCGACTGAGCCGATCACTGCATCCATCCTGGCATCGCCAAACATCTTGCGGAAGTTGGTTTCGTAATCAGCCAGTTCGAGTTCGTCATCCAGCATCACTTCCAGCACCACATTCAATGCCTGGTAAAACAGGCCACGTTCCAGCGAGTTATCGTTGTATTGCAGGAAAGCCCCGACCAACTCATGCGCTTCTTCAAATTGCTGTAAGGCAAGGTTGATCAGCAGTTTCAGTTCAAGAACAGTCAGCTGGCCCCAGTCGGTGTTCTCGTCGAACTCGATACCGATCAGGGTCGCGATATCACCATAATCGTCCAGCTCATTGTTTTCCAGACGGTCCAGCAGTGCTTCCAGGCTGGCATCATCCAGGCGATGCAGGTTGAGTATATCTTCGCGGAACAATAAGGCTTTATTGGTGTTATCCCACACCAGGTCTTCCACCGGATAAATCTCCGAGTAACCCGGCACCAGGATGCGGCAGGCAGTTGCGCCTAATTGGTCATACACGGCAACGTAAGCTTCTTTGCCCATGTCGGCCAGCATGCCAAACATGGTCGCGGCTTCTTCCGCATTGGCATCTTCGCCCTCACCTGAGAAATCCCACTCCACGAATTCGTAATCGGCTTTGGCACTGAAAAACCGCCACGAGACGATGCCGCTGGAATCAATAAAGTGTTCGACGAAGTTATTCGGTTCGGTCACCGCTTCACTGGCAAAGGTCGGTTGCGGCAGGTCATTCAGGCCTTCAAAACTGCGGCCTTGCAGCAATTCGGTCAGGCTGCGTTCCAGCGCAACTTCCATGGTAGGGTGCGCGCCAAACGAGGCGAACACACCGCCGGTGCGCGGGTTCATCAGGGTCACACACATGACCGGGTATTGCCCACCCAGCGAAGCATCTTTCACCAGCACAGGAAAACCCTGCTCTTCCAGCCCTTTGATCCCCGCCACCACGCCAGGATATTTCGCCAGCACTTCGTGCGGCACATCCGGCAAGGCGATTTCACCTTCGATGATTTCGCGTTTCACTGCGCGCTCGAATATTTCAGACAGGCACTGCACCTGTGCTTCCACCAGCGTATTGCCTGCACTCATGCCATTGCTGACAAACAGGTTTTCCACCAGGTTAGTCGGGAAGTAAACAGTTTCGCCATCCGATTGCCGCACGAACGGCAGCGAACAGATACCGCGCTCCACATTGCCGGAATTAGTGTCGATCAGGTGTGAGCCACGCAACTCGCCATCCGGGTTGTAAATCTCCAGCGTGTATTCGTCGAGTATCTCTTTCGGCAGCGCATCCTTGCGGCCAGGCTTGAACCAGCGCTCGTTTGGGTAATGCACAAATGGCGCATTGGCGATCTCTTCGCCCCAGTACGAGCCGGCGTAAAAATGGTTGTTACTCAGCCGTTCGATATACTCGCCCAGGGCAGAGGCAAGCGCGCTTTCCTTGGTCGATCCTTTGCCGTTGGTGAAGCACATCGGCGAATGCGCATCGCGGATATGCAGCGACCACACGTTAGGCACGATATTGCGCCACGAAGCGATCTCGATCTTGATGCCCAGCCCGGCCAGCACACTGGTCATATTGGCAATGGTCTGTTCCAGCGGCAAGTCTTTGCCGGTGATATATGTCTGCGACTCTGCCGCCGTATCCACCGTCAGCAATGCCTGTGCATCGGCATCCAGATTAGCCACTTCTTCAATGATGAAATCCGGCCCGGCCTGCACCACTTTTTTCACGGTACAGCGGTCAATCGAACGCAAAATGCCAGTACGGTCTTTTTCAGAGATATCGGCAGGCAGCTCGATCTGTATCTTGAAAATCTGCTTGTAGCGGTTTTCCGGGTCCACGATATTGTTGTGCGACAGGCGGATATTGTCAGTGGGGATATTGCGCGTGCTGCAATACAGCTTCACAAAATAAGCCGCACATAAGGCCGATGAAGCCAGGAAATAATCGAACGGCCCAGGCGCCGAGCCATCGCCTTTATAGCGGATAGGCTGGTCGGCAATCACCGTGAAGTCATCGAACTTGGCCTCAAGACGAAGCTTATCGAGAAAGTTGACTTTGACTTCCATGGGGTGACTCCAACTGCTGCAAAAAGATAAGGGCGCTATTATCCCTCACAACGCTGAAGCCGCCTAAAGATTATTTGCAAGCTGCTGATTAAATGCGCTTTTTGGCAGGCGCAGGCTGAAACGTCCAAGCCACAAACCGGCTTTGCTTCTGGCCCTGCGCCATCTCCACCGTTTTCACCTTCACCGCTTGCACCTTTTTCAGCTCACGATACACCAACGGCAAATTAGTCGCTTTGGAAACCAGCGTGGTAAACCACATACACTGTTTGGCAAACAACCTGCTCTCGCTGATCATGGTGGTTAAAAACGCCGCCTCACCACCGGCACACACCAGCTCATTAGACTGCCCGCCAAAATTCAATGCGTGTGGTGGCTTTTTACCCAACCCACGCCATTTGCGCTGCGTACCCGCCAACGCTTCTTCGGCGGATGCATGAAAAGGCGGGTTACATAAAGTGAGCGTAAATTGCTCACCCAGCAAAATCACACTTTTGAAGATAGACTCATGCTGAGGCTGCTGACGCAAACTGATCTGTTGCTGCAAAGCATTCGCCTCAATAATCTGCTGCGCATTGCGCAGAGCTTTACTATCAATATCCACACCCACACATTGCCAACCATAAGCATGCGCAGCAATCAGCGGATAAACCAGATTCGCACCCGTACCAATATCCAGCAAACGCACTTGCTCATGGTTTAAATCTGGAATGCTCTCTGCCAATAAATCCGCCAGATAATGCACATAATCCGCCCGCCCGGGGATAGGCGGACATAAGTAATTCTTTGGAATATCCCACACTGCCACGTTGTAATAGTGTTTGAGCAAGGCTTGGTTTAATGCCTTCACTGCTTGCGGGTTAGCGAAGTCTATTGAGTCATCGCCATAAGCATTTGGGCGGACGTATTGAAAGAGTGTTGGATGTGCTTGCACAAAGACTGAGAAATCATAGCCGGTACGATGTAAGTTTCTTGAATGTAAAGTTGAGGAGGATGATTCAGGTTTCATGAAAAACAAATCGGCATTGGCTTTTAATACCAACGCCGATCACAATAAAAGGTTAGCTGGAACAATACTACTTTTCGCTTAGAGTATATTCACTTGCAACCAATTTATTTTCAACGAGTTCTGCAATATTCATATCCTTGCATTTATTCATTTTGGCCGTTGCACAGCTAAACTCTTGTCCATGATATAACTCCCTGGCCTTCTCAAAGTAGATTCTTGCCGCATTTTTGTGACCCATACCTTCAGCTGCCAGACCTAGATGGTAATAAGACAAATCAGACTTATGATTGATCTTAATTAGCGTTTGCATCAATCTTCGCCAATCTTCTTTTTGAATGTATTCATTAACTGTTGAATTACTCATGAAATTATTAAGTCCGCAATTAACACATGTCAGCTCTAGAGTGCCCTCTTTGAAAGAAACAAACTCAGCCGAATAAAACACACGTGGCTTTGAATCAACAGTCGGCATTGCAAAACTATTGCTTAATTCATTGTTGGTAACCACTCGAACATTGCTCGAACTGGCCAACGGGTCACTTCCCATTTTTACAAAACTAAAACTTGGTTTGTTTTCACCGGCATAAATCAATTTACTATCTGCATATATTTGCTGCATAGGCGCTTGCAAAGCTTTGAATGCATCGATTCTATTTGGTGGGGATGGATGAGTACTCCAAAAATCGCCTCTTGATTCCTGCTTAGTGGCGGCCATCATTTTTTCCCATATGCTGATTGCAGCAGCAGGGTCGTAGCCTGCTTGTGCCGCGATTTCGACGCCCATTTTGTCTGCTTCAGTTTCGGCAGTTCTACTATTTGGAAGTGTGATAAATGCAGCTGTACCTACCGCCGCTATATCTTGAACAGCTCTTTGAGTATTCTGGTTATATCTGCCATTGTTACCTTCTGATGCAGCAGCAGCTACTGCGACAGTACCAACAATAATCTGACCAAGGATTTGATTAGACATTTTTTCGGCACCGTGATTGGCTAATGCATGTGAAATTTCGTGCCCCATCACTTGTGCCAATTCATCATCCGTTGGCTGAATTTTTTCGAGCAACCCAGTATTCACACCCATTTTGCCTCCTGGCATACAGAAAGCATTTGGGGTCTCATCTTCAATAACGTTAACTTGCCAGTTCCAATTTACAGTTTCTGGCCTATATTCAATAGCGCGATGAACCAGCCTGTTCGTAATGGTTCTGACACGTTCATTGACTTCAGGGTCTTTTGAGATTTTCCCTTTTTTGTCATAACTATCAACAAGTGACATATACATACTGTCACTTTTTTCTATAACTGTTTTTTCAGAAACTAACGCGAGTTGCTTTCTGCCTGTCATCGCATTAGTCGCACATCCTGAAACTAGTAGTAACAAGGCACCTACAGATACCAGCTTGAAGACTCTCATCGTTCCCCCCCTTATTTTTAAGCTTCTTTTAATTACGACTACTTGAATAATTTGATTTGAAATAACTCTCTCTTTAATCAAACTATCCTATTTAACAAATCAAACACAGCTGGAAGATCCCTTTGATAGTTAGAAATATAATTTACGGTATAAACCGCTTGGTTTCTGTGATGAAATTTTGAATCAATAATTTGCTGTTTATTCAACTTCCAAAATAATTTTAGCCTACTAGAATCTAAAGTCTTGTTAAACTCAGCCAAAACTGGCTTTGGTAAATCCTCACCAGTGTTGAACGGCGTTGCAAGATTACTTAGCAAGTAATCAATAAAGTATTCCAAATTGAGCGGTTTAATTTTAGGATTGAAGCAAACATCAAACAAATAATCATTCATTAATTTAAATATATCGCCTTTATCTTCAGACCCATCTCTATCGTACCAACCGCAACCTACACCACTTTGTATCAGCTGATTTGTTAATTGATAAATGGAAAAAGATATAACTGTGGATTTAGTTTTTTCAATAGCTTCAAACTTGTTAACGATACTATCTGTTTCTTTATCAATGTCATCAAGATCATCTAAATCTAGATTTAGGTTTTTGACATCCGCGATGAAATTTCTTTTTGGTTTTATATACTGTTCCTCAAAACGCTTGAAAATGGCTTGAGAAATTTGCCTCATTCCGGTTTTAGCTATTTCTATTGCAGAACCGCTCGTGATTGCATTCTCATTGTAACGAAGCGAAAGTGATCGATAAATATTGTGTAAATTACCCGCTCTATCTGCACTACAGTAAAGTCTAAATACTAGAAGGTCGTAATAACCTAATGGTAGCCTCTCATTTTTGGTAAGCTCAAAAATTACACTTTCGTGTTGATGCAAACCTTCTCCAAATATCCAATCTGTAATCTCTTTAATATTTTGATTAGAATTATCGAATGTATTATTAGCTCTCCAAGAAGCTTTATCTAAAACTTTCAGCAGTATATAAATTATCGTATTTCTGGAGTTACTCGAAAAAAAGTCGCGATCTAATACTGAAAACCTAGGAACATTTTCTAAAAGGTATCTGATTAGTTGGTCAGCTTGTGATTTCTCTAATTCATTTGCAGAGTTTCCGATTGCATTTAATAACTTAAGCTTTTCACTATTTCTAACGAATTCCTGAGTTTTAAATACTCTCTCTAGAGGAGCACCGTTTTTAAATTCTTCTTTTCTTTTTTCAAAGAAAGTTGATGACTCGATTTTTGATTGCTTTCTTAAATTAACTATAAGATGCAAGTAACGCTCCAGATTCCTTGCTGTTCCATTTGCGCCATTAAAGCATGCTCGATTTGATAGATTCAGGTTTTGGATCTCAACACCATTATCTTTTTCGAGAGTTTCCTTTTCAAAAAGGCTTTTAAGTAAAACTTGCTCATTTCTGCTATAGGTGTTTAAGGTGCTTTTTAGAACTGGCGAAGTTACGAATTCTGTTTTTGTAGCCACGGCGTCTGAGACAACCGAAAATATTCCGCTATATCCATTAGTTTCAGCATCATAAATTTTCCTAAAAATGTGAGGAAAGCTAATGTAAAGCATTAAGAGCTTTATTAGGTCCCCTCCGTCATAGTCACTATTCTCCAAATCAGTATTATGCAAATCACAAACTAAAATAGAGTTTATTAAGCGCTTTACTTTCCTAAGGTCACCCAACAAAAATGCATACTCATAATAATTTTTTGATTTATATAAATCCTGTAAACAGGCTACAGCTGATTTAACTTGGTCTACATAACTAGGACTAAAAGTGTAAATTTTTCCAAGCAATTTTTCAGAATCAGAAGTTACTAGCTTCAATAAACTTGCTCGATCTATCAAGAGGCTAAATTTGATACTTATGTATTTTTCCAGAAACTCAACAATTTCTAATGCATCATTGTTTTTAGCATTAAGTTTTAAATTTTCTGAGTCATAGCATAAAACATAAGACACATTTTTAAGTTTGAAAGACTGTTTAATACTGTAGAGAATTTTCTTTGTTTCTTGCCAACTCAATCGGTCTAAGTCATCAATTACAATAATTATTTTTCTATCAATTTTTTCTAAAGACTTTTGTAATTTTTCAAACTCTGTATTTAAGTTTCCTCTGCGTGTGAACTTAAAATTCAAACCAAAAACAGAGAATTGGTTGTTGTCTTGAAGGACATCTAAGTACGCCTCAAAACTCGAACTTAATTTTGGGTCAAACACGCTCTTTTGTAGAAGCTCAATTAATTCACTGGCTAACTTGTCAGTAAAGTTTGTTTGATCTAAGTATTTTATTGGCTCGAAGATATGGACTAAAGGAGCTTCAGTATTTGAAGAGTTCCAATGCTTTAAACAAAGACCTATAAAGCTTGACTTACCTGCACCCCACGGCGAGTCGAGACCAAAAATAAGACTATCGAATGAATTATTATTTAATACAATCTGGGAAAATCTTTCTGCCTTTTCACTTACATCTAGTAAATCATCATCTGTATTAGAAATCGGATCATCGTTTAAAAACAGTGGTCGATTACTGAATTTTCTTTTCTTAAAGATAAACCTCAATTGGGAAAGTACAGAAAAGAATACAAACCCTATTGGAAGAAAAGCTAACATTATCAAAGTGGGAATATTGATAATCGATACTGCTTTTTCATAGCGTTCATATCCGATGCCATTCAAACTACTTGAAATTAAAATGCCCGCCACTACAAAAACCATTAGTTCTGAATGATTAGATTTCGCAATTTTTATAAATTTAGGGTAAACCCCTCGTGACAGTGAATAAAAAATTACAAAAAGAACTAATAGGCCGCACACACCTTGAATAAATAATAGATTAATTTCCTTATACGTTAGCCAAGCAGTAATTGCAGCAGCAATGGCTTTTCCCAAATAAAATGTCTCACTAAGCAAAGCACCAATTATTAAATTAAATAAATAATGCTTGAAAATAACCGTATCCGTTTTAGAAATACCAACATAGATCACTTCAATACGATTTTTTATTCGATTCAACATTAATTTCACTCTCTATATTTTTATAAGAATTCATGTCAATCTTAATATAAACTGGAATATCAATATTGGTAATGGAACCTTGCTATCAAATCAACTCTTCAGTTAGCGCTGAAATCGAAGTTAATTTATGCAAAATACCCCTTAAACTATTGAATTAGCTAGTAAAACAGTATCTTTACAGTGTATACATACACAAAATTGTCTGTTAAGGTAGCAAATATCAGAAAAATTACGGTGTTTTACACCGATAAATACTCGGGGTGTTTATTAATGATGGACATATCAGGAAAGTATTTGTACACCATACGCAGTGCGAATGGCGTGCTGGTTGAGAATTTGCAGGTGTTTGGCAAGTCTCGCACCGAAGCAGATGAGAAAATACGCCAGATGTACTGGCGCTGTGAAATTATCAGTTGCGATATGGTTGTGAAGAAGGATTCGAAAGCACGTACACCACATATAAAAATGCAGTGGGTACGCCCCTAACATAGGGGAGGATAGGCTGGCGTTAAGAACCTGCCCGGAATTGCGAACTCCTAAAGCGCTTGTTGATACAGGCGCTTTTTTTATTGCCTGAGCTCCCCCATCACTTAGAACAGTGACAGGTTTTTTGCCAGATGGGCTGATTTGTTGCTCTTGCGTCTGGCGGCTTTCTTTTTAGCCGTGGGTTTGATTGGCGGGTCTGGTAGATCGAACAGCGATGGCTGTGCCGGGAACATATCGTCCATTTGCGGGACCAGCAACTCTGGCCGCAGCTCGCAATCAATACGGATATCGGACTTGGGTATACAGCAGCACGGCAGGATTTCGTCGGCACCGATAAATGCCAGCGGTTGTTCAAGATACTCTACTTCACCCGCCAGCAAGCGCACCCTGCACCCACCGCAATAACCACTCCTGCATTGATACTCTATTTCGTGCCCGGTGCGTTCAAGGCCTTCGAGTAGGGTTTCCTGCGGGATGAGGTTAAAGCGGATGTGCTGGCTTTGTACGGTGCTCACTTTACAAAAGTTTATTCAAAAATAAGGAAGCAATTAATCAGTGAGCGAGCGGGATAAGTGCAAGGCGTACGGAGCGCAGAAACCGCAATGTACACGTAGTACATGAGGATTTCGAGCACCGCACAACGCAGCAATTATTCCGCGCAGCCACTGAGTTATTGTTTCCTAAAGTTCGAAGTCGTTAAGATCGTCGGCAGATACTTCCGAATCAATCTGACCAATCAGATAGGAGCTTAATTCCACTTCTTGCGGGGCGACTTGCACGGTATCGGACGCCAGCCAGGTATTGATCCATGGAATCGGGTTGCTTTTGGCATTGGGGAATGCCGCTGGCAAACCAACAGACGACATGCGGCTGTTGGTGATGTATTCCACATACTGGCAGAGGATATCCTTGTTTAAACCAATCATGGAGCCATCTTTAAACAGGTATTCTGCCCATTGTTTTTCTTGCTCGGCAGCGGTTTTGAACATCTCGAAACATTCGTTGTGCAACTCGGCGGCGATCTCGGCGAATTCGGGATCATCCTGCCCGGAACGCATGATATTGAGGATGTGCTGGGTGCCGGTGAGGTGCAGGGCTTCGTCACGGGCGATCAGGCGGATGATCTTGGCGTTGCCTTCCATCACCTTGCGCTCGGCAAAGGCGAATGAGCAGGCAAAGCTGACATAGAAGCGGATCGCTTCCAGGATATTCACGTTCATCAGGCAGCGGTAAAGCAGCTTTTTCAGCTCGCGGCGGTTGACCACCTTGGTTTCGCCATTGATGACATGATCACCCTCGCCCAGCTGCGAATAAAGCATGGTCTGCTGGATCAGCTCATCGTAATAATGCGCAATGTCGGACGCACGCGCGGTGATGTTGTCGTTGCGCACGATGTCATCAAAAATGATGGAAGGATCATTGACGATGTTGCGGATGATGTGGGTGTACGAGCGCGAATGGATGGTCTCGGAAAACGCCCAGGTCTCTATCCAGGTTTCCAGCTCGGGCAGCGACACCAGTGGCAGCAACGCCACATTGGGGCTACGGCCCTGGATGGAATCCAGCAACGTCTGATACTTCAGGTTACTGAGGAAGATATGCTTTTCATGCTCGGGCAGGCCCTGGTAATCGGCACGGTCTTGCGACACATCCACCTCTTCCGGACGCCAGAAGAATGAGAGTTGCTTTTCGATCAGCTTTTCGAATACCGGGTATTTCTGCTGGTCGTAGCGCGCCACATTGACGGGCTGACCGAAGAACATCGGTTCTTTCATCTGGTCGTTGTCGGTTTTGGTGAAGATGCTGTATGCCATCTGCTTCTCTTATATTTATCTAGTTGATTTTTAAACATGTTTTCAGCCTCCTAACCGATACTGAAAACATGAGTAATGACTACCTGGTCTCACTGCCAAATAAGTGAGCGAGCGGGATGAAGTGCAAGGCGCCCGGAACGCAACAACCGAGACAGTACAAATAGTACGGCGAGGTTGTGAGTACCGCGCAACGCCGCAATTCGCCCGCGCAGCCACTTATTTAAATCTTGCACGCGCCGCTGGCACACCCATCGTCTTCCGCTTCCGCGCCGCCTTCGGTGGCTCCATCACGGGTGTTGTGGTAGTACAGCGTTTTGATACCCAGCTTGTACACTTGCAGCAAGTCTTTCAACAACTGTTTCATCGGCACACGGCCACCTTCAAAGCGGGTCGGGTCGTAGTTGGTGTTGGCAGAAATCGACTGGTCGACAAACTTCTGCATAATGCCTACCAGCTTGAGGTAACCATCGTTGTTAGGGATTTTCCATAACAATTGATAATGGTCGCGCAGACGGTCTATCTCAGGCACTACCTGGCGCAGGATACCGTCTTTGGATTGCTTGACGGTGACCAGGCCGCGCGGTGGTTCGATACCGTTAGTCGCGTTGGCGATCTGGCTGGAGGTCTCTGACGGCATCAGCGCGGTCAGGGTTGAGTTACGCAAGCCATCTTTCTGGATCTCTGTGCGCAGGCTTTCCCAATCCAGCAGCAACGGCTCGGTAGTGACGGTATCCAGATCTTTTTTATAGGTATCGATCGGCAAGATGCCTTTGGCATAAGTGGTTTCGTTAAACGCACCACAAGGACCAAATTCACGCGATAACTGCACCGAGGCTTTCAATAAATAATACTGGATCGCCTCGAAAGTACGGTGGGTCAGGCCCAGCGCGGCATCGTCGGTATAGCTGGTGCCGTTTTTCGCCAGGTAATATGCGTAGTTGATCACGCCCACGCCCAGTGAACGGCGCTTGTCGGTGGCATTCAATGCGGCTTTCACCGGGTAATCCTGGTATTCCAGCAAGGCATCCAGCGCACGCACCACCAGGTCAGCCAGGCCTTCCAGCTCGTCCAGGGATTCCAGCGCACCGAGGTTGAAGGCAGACAAAGTGCACAGGGCGATTTCGCCTTCTTCATCATTGATGTCATTCAATGCCTTGGTTGGCAGCGCGATCTCCATGCACAGGTTGGACTGGCGTACCGGCGCAACTGCCGGATCGAACGGGCTGTGCGTGTTGCAGTGGTCCACGTTCTGGATGTAGATACGGCCAGTACCGGCACGCTCCTGCATCATCAGCGAGAACAGGTCTACCGCCGGGATGCTGCGCTTGCGGATGCTGTCGTTCGCTTCATATTCGGTGTACAGGCGTTCGAACTCATCCTGGTCGGCAAAGAACGCATCGTACAGGCCGGGGATATCATGCGGTGAGAACAGGGTGATGTTCTGGCCCTTGATCAGGCGCTGGTACATCAGGCGGTTGATCTGTACGCCGTAATCCAGGTGGCGCACACGGTTTTCTTCCACGCCGCGGTTGTTTTTCAGCACCAGCAATGACTCTACTTCCAGGTGCCACAGCGGGTAGAACAAGGTCGCCGCCCCGCCCCGCACGCCGCCCTGCGAGCAGGACTTCACGGCAGACTGGAACAGTTTGTAGAACGGCAGGCAACCGGTATGTTGCGCTTCACCGCCACGGATCTCGCTACCCAAGGCGCGGATACGGCCAGCGTTGACGCCGATACCGGCACGCTGCGACACGTATTTCACGATGGCGCTGGAAGTCGCGTTGATGCTATCCAGGCTGTCATCACACTCGATCAGCACGCAGGAGCTGAACTGGCGCGTAGGCGTACGCACGCCGGACATGATAGGGGTAGGCAGCGAGATCTTGAAGGTGGAAACCGCATCGTAAAAACGCTTGATGTAATCCAGCCGTGCCTGGCCTTTGTAATTGGCAAACAGGCACATGGCGACCAGGATGTACAGGAACTGCGGGCTCTCGTAGATCTTCTTGGTGACGCGGTTCTGCACCAGGTATTTACCTTCGAGCTGCTTGACCGCTGCATAAGAGAAATTCAGGTCACGCCAGTGGTCAATATAACCATTCAGGGTATCGAATTCTTCACGCGTGTAATCACGCAGCAGATGCTCATCGTATTTGCCCAGCTCGGTCAGGTTGGTGACATGGTCAAACAGATGCGGTGGCTCGAACTGGCCATAAGCGATCTTGCGCAGATGGAAGATCGACAGGCGCGCGGCCAGGTACTGGTAATCCGGCGTTTCTTCGGAAATCAGATCAGCAGCGGATTTAATGATGGTTTCATGGATATCATCGGTACGGATGCCATCATAAAACTGGATATGCGAGCGCAACTCCACCTGGGATACAGACACATTGTTCAGGCCCTGTGCGGCCCAGTCGATCACGCGGTGGATTTTGTCGAGATTGATAGGTTCCTTGCGGCCATCCCGTTTCGTGGCCTGCATGGATTCGTATTGTGACATTGTTGGCTCCCAAATTCTGGCAGCGAAGGTTACATGGCGCAGGCTTTTAACAAGGCGTATCCAGACCTGAAAAATCCAGGCATGATAAAACGCATGTGCTTAAAGGCCAGTATTGCAATCAGTGTGAATACAATCGGTTTGATTCAACTAACCACATCTGCCGAGGACACCCCGCCTCAAACGTTAACAAGAAAAATCACGGCAGGTCTCCTGGCTCTCAGGTCATGATTATTTGCCTCTGCCTTCCCGGATTTTCCAGTGGCGCTAGTGGCAGCAAACAACTCGCTGATTACAGTTGCGGGGGCAGCCCTGGCTTGGTGATCCCTTTAAGAAACCACGCACCAGATTCCCTATTAAATGCAGAAGAAGAGTGACGTCTGCATACCGTATGGATGAGAATATAAAACAATATGTATGGTTTTTCAATCCCAAAAAACACAAGATATAGTTGTAAAGTCTAGCTTTCGCATACAAGCTACTGTTTCTATTACAGAATATGTTTTTCAGAATTTTTTAAGAAAATTTTGGGAAAATGCATTGCATTTTTTATTAAATTGCGCATTGAATGTTACAAAACTGAAACATATTGATTCGTGTATTTAAAAGCAAAAGACCGGCCATGATGGCCGGTCTTTAAACAATCAAATGCAAGCGAGTGAAACCTGTTTGGGCATCCACCTGCGTTGATTCAATCACTCATGTCAAATTACCAGGTATATGTAGCAGTGGCGATGGCTGCGCGGCGTGCACCTATCCAGCAATCGCCTCGTGTCAGGCAGGTAGAGACATATTCCCTGTCAGTCAGGTTGCTGGCATTGAGTGTATAACGCCAGTTGCCGTAATCCAGGCCTACCATCGCATCAAACAAGGTGACATCAGGGGTTTTAACAATATGGGTAGAGTTCCAGGATTCACCAATGTAGCGTACGCCTAATCCCGCCCTGAACCCGCTGATATCCCCAATGGCAAAGCGTTTGGTCAACCAGCCTGAAGCCAGGTGTTTAGGAATGGCTTCTACCTGTTGCCCTTTTTCCAGGGGATTGTCGGTAATACCGTATTTAGCCTGGGTGAAACTGTAAGAACCGATCACATCCCAGCGGTCACCAAAACTGGTGGCAGCCTCCATCTCAATTCCGCGCGATGTGATTTTACCTTTTTGCGTGTAGAGATTGCTCATGACAAAGATGGGACGGTTTTCATCTTCAAGATCATACGCGGCGATGGTGAAGCGTGTCGGTGAGTTTGCAGGCATATATTTCAGGCCGACTTCCCACTGCTTGCCTTCCTGCGGTTTCAGATAGCCGCCATTGACCGACAGATTAGTCAGCGGCAGGAATGATTCTGCGTAACTGACATACGGTGCCCAGCCATTATCAAACAGGTAGTTCAGGCCATAGCGCTGCGTCGTTTTATAAGTTTCCTGCGGTATTACGCCTTCGCTGTTGTTTTCTGCCTTGTCACGGCGCAAGCCAGCCGTCAGCACCCAGTGCTGATCGAATTTGATCTGGTCCTGTACATACAGGCCCGTCTGCATCATCTTGGTTTCAGGCACTGCCGACAGTGTCGGCAAAGAATCGATGTTGCCGTAGACAGGATCATAGATATCGATCAGGTTCGCATTGCCGAGATCGAACCCCGCGACGCCGACTTTGCGGAAACGGGCATAATCAAGACCCACCAGCACAGTATGGAAGGTATTGCCGAGATCGAATTGCGCTTTGGCATTGGTATCTACATTGAGTGTGTAGGTTTGTGTTTTCGATACATCATAGTACCGCGGCAGCGTACGTTGATCGGGTGTGGGAAAAGGGTTCACATCCGGATTGAACGTAAACGAATTGACATACAGGGAAGTGTAATTATTGCGGCTTTTGGTCCAGCGCAAGTTTTGTCGCACTGACCATGTGTCATTCACCTGATGATCGAAAATATAGCCCAGGTGGGTTGATTCACTCACGTATTTATCAACTCCCGGCTCACCTAAATAATTATCATAAGGAATACGTCCGTTAGGATTGGGCCTCAGCACGCCGTAGACAGGTAAAAACTGGGGGGTCGGCAAGGCGTCGTCAAGTTGATAGCGCGCAATCAACGTAAGATTGGTTTTGTCATTGGGCTTCCAGGTCAGCGAAGGCGCAAATAATGTACGTTTCTGAAAAACATGATCCACCTGGGTATCGGTGTCTTTACCAACCATCACCAGCCGGTAAAACAGCGTGTCACTGTCTGCCACCGGGCCGGTAAAATCCGCCTGTATCTGCTTGAAGTCATAATTACCAAGCGACACGCCGATCTCGCGGCGTGCTTCGGTCAGTGGCCGTTTACTGACCAGGTTGATAATGCCGCCAACTCCACCCTGCCCGTACAAGGTAGCCGCTGGCCCGCGAAGCACCTCGATCCGCTCCATCATGTAAGGGTCCGGCCGGGTGGTTTCTGAATAGAATGTGTTGATCTGACGCAGGCCATCCAGGTACTGCACCGCATCCATGCCACGGATGGCATAGCCATCAGACCGGGAATCCTGGCCATACTGGTCAGCAACCACACCGGCGCTGTAGCGTAATGCTTCCTGGATGGACATGGCTTTCTGGTCAGCGATCTGGTCGGCCGTGATGACTGTAATCGACTGCGGCGTCTCAACGATAGGGGTATCTGTTTTAGTAGCAGTGGCAGTGCGCTTGGCCACATAGCCGATCACCGGCCCATAGGCATGCTCTTTTTCTACCTTGGCATTGACGTTGACTTCCGGCAACACATCATCAGCTTTTGCTGCCGGAGCTGCAACTACGGCAGTTCGCAATACATAGCCATTACCAGAGGATACAGCTTCTAAACCACTTCCAGCCAGCAACTTGGATAATGCCTGGTTGAGTGTTAAAGAACCTTTTAATGCACCCACATTTTTACCGTTAGTCAGCGCAGCATCTGCAGTCAGGTTTACGCCTGTGGTCAAAGCCACTTGAGTCAGCGCGGTAGATAACGGTCCGGCAGCGATATCGAAACTATAACTGGCTTCTGCAGCCTGCACATAAGCAGGCGTGATCAAGCCCAGGCCAGTCATCGCGGCAGTGGTGATAGCAACACTCACCGCTGTTGCCAGCATGCGTCGTGGTTTTAAAGAAGGTTTTTGCATAAAAATCAGGCTCCGGATTTAAACTTTTCAGATACTTTCATCTGCTATGCCGGACGACCTGTAAAAAGGGGAACTGCTTTACGAAAAATTAATGTTTACCTGGGAATGATGGTTAAATTCGTAGGGGAAGTTTTCTGAACATGTACCGGTAATGCATGTTCAAGTGCTGCCAGAATCATAGGGATATCGCTGGCGGGATCAGTAATGGAATACACCCCTACCAACCGTAATTTCGCCGTGTCAGGACTGACATGGATGGTAACTGGTGTGTAACGCGACAATTCGTCGATGAACTCACGTAATGAAATGTTATCAGCTACCAGCTTACCTGCTGACCATGCCTCGCGCGCTAGCTCGGCAACGCCATCAGGAGTGATTTGCGCCAGATTGAATCTTACCTGCTGACCCGCCTCTACACGCAATGGCGCAGCTTTTTCAGGGGCCACCTGCACAGCGCCGTCAAATACGGCAACGTGACCTGAATGCAGATCACTGCGCACAGTAAACCGCGTACCTAGCGCCGTGATACGTGCTGTCGCCGTATCCACTACCAAAGGGCGGGCGTTGAAGCTGGTATCATGCGCTGACGCTATGTGTATCTCACCCTGGTGTAACACGATACGCCGCAAATACTCATCGTATTCCACATCCACCATGCTCGCAGTGTTAAGTGTCAGCATGGTACCGTCTGCCAACTTGAACCGTAACCGTTCACCAAGCCGTGTGCGGTAAGCGGCATGTGCCAGCGCATACTGGTGCCGCCATTGTTGCCATGGCAAACGATAACGCAACAATAAACCAGTGGCGACCACGGTACTGCCCAGTCCCAGCAGGCGCAGTGCGTGACGTCGGCCTGAATGCTCGATCTGGCCCAAGGTCTCGCGCGCAACATTCGCCGGTACCTTTTCTGCCAGTGTCTGAAATGGCTTGCTTAACGCCTCTACACGTTGCCAGACCCGCATATGTGCGGCATCTTGTGCTAGCCAGGCTTGCCATTGCTGGTAGTCTGCCTCGCTGCAGTTCTTATCCCGCAATACGGCAAACCATTCAGAGGCCTGTTCAAGAATATGTTGTTCCCTGGTCATAGTAAACGGGGCATGGATTAGAGGACGTTTCCTGTCTCTTCTGATAAACATACCAGCATAGCCTGAGCCATATATTTTTTGACCATGCGCTCACCCACACCAAGTTTTTCTGCAATCTGGCTATAGGTAAACCCATCCAGTTGAGATAACAGAAAAGCTTCACGCACTTTAGGTTTTAGCTTGTTCAATAACTGATCAACTTGATAGAGCGCTTCAAGCACCTGCATATGCTCTTCAGGGGAAGAAACCAGCGGTTGCGGCAATACCGAAAGCGTTTGCATCCATGCGCGTTCAACATCTTGCTTGCGCCAATGATCTATCAGAAGCCCGCGTGCAATGGTGGTGAGATACGCTTTTGGCTCACGGTAATCCGGCGCTGATTGCCTCGTGATCACCCGTAAAAACGTGTCATGTGTTAAATCGGTGGCTAAATGCGGACAATCCAGCTTACGATGCAACCAACCCAATAACCAGCTATGGTGGTCAGTGTAAAGTGCTGCAATGCTCTGCTGGCGGAGCGGCGCTTGAAAGGACATACAATCCGCAGAATAATGATAACTATTCTCATTATATACATTTCATGAGAAATGCGCACTGCAAACCCATGCCTGTACAACCTATGATCACCAACATAATTACCATGCATTCACCGCTCTATTATCGCGATACAGTGTTGCCGGATTATGGGAAACTATGCGCAACGAATAAAAAGCACACTCGCCATGACTTACTTCCGCCCTTCCTTAACACGCACGGCAACCGCCCTCGCTTTGACTATTGCCACCAACTTTGCTGCTGTTACTGCACATGCTACCAACGGCATCAACCTGATCGGTTTTGGTGCCGAATCCAGCCTGATGGCCGGTGCCGATGTCGCAGTGGCACGTGATACCAGTGCGCTGAATACCAACCCGGCCGGGCTGACACAGATCAAGGCACCGCTGCTGGACATGTTTGGCTCGATATTGCGCACGACGGACCTGGTGCATAAAGACCCCAGAAACGAGGAGCATGCCTCTAACCGTTACACGCCTCTTGGCGGTGGTGGCTATGCGCGACCATTAGAGGATACATCTTGCACGGCGGGTGTAGGCTTCTTTGCACAAGGCGGCGCAGGTGGTGTGTTCGATAAGATCCGCACGCCGTTCGGCAATCGCGATGACCTCTCTTCACTGTTTGGTATCGCTAAAGTGATTCCCGGCATTGGCTGCGAGGTGAACGAGAAACTTTCCATCGGGGCCAGCCTGAATTTTGTCTATGCAAGCATAGAGCAGGACTTTTTTGCCAATACGTCATTTGGGGGCATCAATGGTTTTTCCGGTTACAAGCTGGAAGATGCTTCAGCATTGCGTACCGGTTTCAAGCTGGGCATGCAATATCGCGTCACACCCACGCTGACCCTGGCAGCCACCTACACTGAAAAAACTGAATTACCGATGACAGGCGGCACACTGGTCGCCGACTACACCAGTGCCGGATTGGGTCAGGTGAAATATTCAGATGCCTCGGTTAAAGGCTTCGCTTTGCCGCGTGAAGTCGCTGTCGGTCTGGCATTCAAGCCGGCAGATGCCTGGCTGCTGTCATTCAAGCTAAACTGGCTGAACTGGGACGATGCCATCAATGACGTGATACTGCGTGCCACCAAACCGAACAACCCGGCAGCACCAGCTGTTTACCCTTTCCCGATTGCCCCCGCCGACTGGAAAAACCAGTGGGTGATCGCCACCGGCGTTGCCTACAACTGGGATGACCGCACGACCATTTATGCGGGTCACAACTATGGCAAAAACCCGATTCCGCGTGAGACTACCAACCCGTTACTGGCAGGTATCCTGGAGCATCACCTGACGTTCGGTGCCGCGCACAAAATAGACCAGAACTGGCTTGCGACCGGGGGCGTGGAGTGGATGTTGCCGGTAAAGGTAAAATACGACAGCGCATTGCTTGGCGCCTCGGAAATCCGTAATGAGGCGATCGTCCTGCATTTCATGCTGAGCCGCCGCTGGTAGATTCAAAAGTCTTAAGCAGTGTGCCTGAGCTGCCGGACTAACTTGCGCGAATTGCGTTTTTTCAGCCAGATCAGCACACCGGTCACGGTTAAACCGACCACACCCATCCCCATGGCGCTGACAAATATCTGCATGGGTAATCCCCATACTTTGGCCGTGTGCAACGCCAATAACCATTGCGTGATGGTATCACCCGCTGCCACGCCGCTCGGCAGATAGACAGCTAATTGTTTGCCACTGTTGGCGTTAAACATGACTGCGGTATTCGCTGACTCTTTGGAGACATCGCGGCTGGAATTCACGATATAGGTATAGGTGCCTTTGCCGGCGTCGTAGTAGATTTTGGCTTCATGATGAATGGCAACATGGTGTTCAAAGCTGATTTCTCCCATTAATGCCCGTCCGGTTATCAGGGCAGCATGTGCATCAAGCGCGGGTTTTGCTAGCGGTTTGGGTAACCTGGGAATCTCTTCGCCAAACCCCTGCCTGGCGAAAACAGTGCCCATCACCGGGTAGTACACGTCCCGCAGGTTGAACGCCACGCTGGACCAGGCAAACACAAACAGCATCGCCCACAGCCACAAGCCACCGGCACGGTGCAGATCGAAATTCACTTTGGCTGAACCACCCTGCCAGCGGACTTTCCATGCGCGCCGCCAGCGTTTCAGCCAGGCATGCCCTTTTGTGGTGCTGCCAATCGCCGGCTTGATCAGGGCCGACTGGCGCTGGCGTGCAGGCAATGTCAGGCAGGCACCAAAAAAACAATCCACGGTCCACACCAATGCGAGGATACCAAGGATCAGGCGGCCGGTTTTTTCCAGTGCCAGTGAGAAATGTAACCGGTACAGAAAAGGCAGTAAATTAATCACGCCCTGTGAGATGTCTCCCCACTTTCGTTCAGCCAGTAATTGCCCGGTATAGGGGTTGACGAAGATCTCGTCATTTTCCAGTACCTTCTTGCTGGCACCCGGGCGTGGCTGGATGTAAAAGGAAACCGAACGGCCAGGTTCCTGATGCAGGTTGATGCGATTAAACATCGCACCGGTATATTTTTCCTGCATCGCTTCAGCGAGTTTGATCGGGTGGATTCTTGCTTGCCCAGGCACAGGCTCTGCCAGCATAAACTCAGGATGCAGTGCGGATTCCAGTTCATCATAAAATGCGATGAACATGCCGGTGACACCAGCCAGCACCAGAAACAGGGCCATGACAAGCCCTGTGTATCGGTGAATGACGACGAGAATCTGGCGCATCAATCGTTTGTTTCAAATTGCCGATCAGTATGTTTCATCGTTTTCAGAAGGTTGCTGCGACACTGAACAAGACACTCCGCCCCGGTTGATACAACGGCGTCACAGTGCCAAACCCTTGATAGGTTGCACGGTCGGCGTAAGTGTCATCAAACAGGTTACGCACGTCGACCCGCCATTTGGTTTTAACTGCCCAGGCGGGCTGGTACTCGGCATAGATATTGAACACTTCATAAGACGGGAATGACAAGGTGCCATTGCTGACCTTGTTATACTTTTGCGCAAATTCCGCATCGCCGCCTAGCGTCAGGTTCAGGGAAGGGAAGCGATGCCCCACCGTGATGTATAAAATCTCGCCGACTGGCGTGGCCAAATAGTTACCGGCATCGCTATCGGTAGCGGCGCCGTCAATCGTGACATCAATATCCGCCAGCCTTGCGCGGGCAAAACTTTGCTCCCATTGATAGGCCAGGCCCAGCTCATAGCCGCGTGTACGTACATCCCGGGCCAGGTTCGCGCTACCTGCGGCAAATCTCGCCACACGGGCGTCATCTATGTTTGTTTCAAATACCTTGGCATCGGCGGTAAAACCGTAGAATCGGCTTTGCAAGCCGATAAAATAATTATCCGCCTTGGTCGCTCTGGGGCCACGGCCATAGTTCCAGGCGGTATTCATGATGAAGTTTTCCGCCATCATGCTGCCGCTAAAGACTTCTGAATAACCGGCTTTTAAAGTGAGCAGTTCAGGCACTACCGCTAATTCTCCTGAAATATTGGAGCTTAACCCGGAGTGTGACCAGCTGTTGCCCTGTGTACCAGTCAACTCATGATGGTCATTACGGATACCCGCCGAGATCTGCAATGGCTGCCATGGATTGACTCTCGCCTGCACATAAGCACCTCGGTTGCTTGCTTTTTCACCGGCTTCATAAGTGCGGTCTTTGTAATCCGCCTTGTCACGATAAAAATCCACGCCGGCAACCACACTACCGATACCCAGCGGGAATTTGTTTTCGAACTTACCGTTAAAACTGCCTGTTTCACCCGTACCCGGATAAACCACTGTGCCGCCAGCAGTAAAAATTGGCACGGTGATTTCAGTCTTGCTGTAGGCCAGCACCAGGTTAGGATTCCACCAGTGGTCAGGATTATCCTGGTTGTAGCGCAGCACGGTGTTATCTCTCGTCATCTCGTAATCACGCACTCGCGGTTCCCATGGTGGACGGCCGGTAATAAACCCGATATTGCCGCGGAATGGACGTGCGGCGTCGTCACGTACCCGCTCATGACTTAATTGCAGCCGGTGTCCACCTTCAGCCTCGGCACCTATCTTGAAGAAACCGCTAACCATGTCTGTAGCAGTACCATCGACTTTGTCTCCATTGCCCGCTTCAAACCTGTTTCCGTTTGCAACGGTTAAATAGGCCAAACCATCCAGTTGCTCTGAAGCCCCATAGCCTGCGACTGTCTGGCTGAATATATCGCCATTGGTATTGAAGCTGGAGCGGATATAAGCACCCATGCCTGGCGAACTCAGGAAATCACGGGCATTTTTGGTTTCATAGGCAATCGAACCTGCAGTCGCGCCTGGCCCGGCATCCGCTGGGGCTACGCCCGCATTTACGCTGACCGCCTTCATGAATAACGGGTCGATCAATGTGGTGCCGTTATGGTGGAAAACCTTGTTGTTCTGCCGGCTGCCGTCAATCGTGACGGCTAAATTGGTTTCTTCAATACCGTTCACATACACCTTTTGCGACATGGGTGTTGCCCCGCCCACCTTTACCGATGGCTGTCCGTTAAATATGCCACGCACGTCGCTTGGGTTATTCCGGGCCAGTGCTTCTTCATCAATCACTAGGGTAGCAGGTTCTTTAACAGGCGCAGCCTTTTCAGCTGTTGCTAACACCGCGACTTCCGGCAGGGTATCTTCGTGGCTTTGTGACTGAGTGAGCGGTTTTTTGCTAACCGTAAAACCTTGTGCAGAGTCGCCTTGTAAAGTCAGTCCGCTATTTTTCAGCAATGCATTTAAGGCTTCGCGCGTGCTCAGGTTACCTTTTACCGCGGGTGCCGTGATCTTTTCAGTGAGGTCTGTCGAAAACAGTATGCGTTCGCCGGACTGCTTGGCCAGGCTGTTCAAGGCTTTATCCAGCGGTTGTGCCGGAATATTGAAATCGGCTGCCTGTACCAGCCAGGCATGACTTAATAACAAGGTCAGCAGGCTGGTGCGTTTCAGCATGCTGGAAAATGGCTTGGAATGTATGCTGCAAGATTGCATGGAGGTTCCCATAGTTAAGATGTTGAAATCGTTGATATGGGTATGTCGTTTGGCGATTTAACAATGTTGAGGTCTGATTAAAAAAAATTTAAAAATAATTCTCCCGCCATAAAAAAACACCAGCCCACAAGGGCTGATGCTTTCAAAAACTTCGATCCGCTTATTAAATTTCCAGCTTCAGCGCAACGCCAAACAGCCGGGGCGCGCCCACATCCAGTACATTGCCCGTGCTATTGTTGGTGATGTATTCACGGTCAAACAGGTTACGCACAAATGCATTGACGGTAGTGCGTGGATTCAGGCGGTAGGAGGCATTCGCATTGACCAGTACGACGCTATCGTTGCGCCTGGTTCCTGTCGGCAGGTACACGGAGGGACTGCTATCCTGGTAAACCGTATCTACATTAAACAGCCACTGGTTACCCAGATGATAATTTAATCCCATATTCACCTTGGTTCTTGGTGCCATGACGAACTGTTTGCCACGCATATCCAGGCCGTCACTATTAATGAAGTCCAGGTACTCGGTATGGTTGTAGGCGGCACCTGCAAGCACCTGCCACTCGCTGTTGAGTGCATACTCAGCGGAGACTTCCAGGCCTCGCATCCGGCTTCTGGCCGCATTGGAGACGTACAGGCTATTGGTCACAGTATCCAGCTGGCGCACCTGCTGGTTTTTCCAGTCGGTGTAATACAGGTTGGCAAAGGTTTTCAGACCGTATTCCGGCCAGCTGCCACGATAAGAGAACTCATAGGTGGTCGTGAATTCGGCATCGTAAGGCTGATGATCTGACGGGACACGCATATTCACACCACCACCACGATAGCCGCGCTGTACTACAAACCCGGTACGCTGTGTGGGAGACCAGATATAGTTGATACCGCCTTTGGGCAGCAAGGCGCCGAAGCTCTTTTGTTGATCAGCTTGTGTCACTGGCGAGAATCCTAACATGTCCAGCGGGTAATCCACTGACGCTTTGTTTTTCTCCCGGTCGTAACGTAAACCGGCAATCGCTTGCCAGTGCTCATCAATATTCCAGTTGATTTCGCCAAAGATGGCATGGTTGCGAATCTGGCTTCTGCCCTCGGCCAGCAGCACAGGGCCTAATCCGACTATGCGCAACTCATCATTGAATTTCACCCGGGAATACCCATAATAGACCCCGGCATGTGCCTTGATCGACTCTCCCTGGTAGGCAGCCCTCAATTCCTGGCTGAACAGCCTGGTCTGGTGATGGCGATCCGCTTCCTGACTGGCATTCGCACGCTGGTCAAAATCCAGCAGGCTCTGATAGCTGGCATCAGTGCCCGAAGTGATGCTGGTCAGCAGCCATGGCTGACTGACCTGGTAGGTCAGCTTCAATGTCGCTTCATTTTGCTGGACATTATCGTGGGCTGCCGTATTCTGCGCGAGACGATAATACTGTGGCTGGTTATTGATCTTGGTGACGCCATTGCTGCCGGCGCGGTAATCGGTATGCGCCAGCGTCAATAAAGCCTCTGTTTTTTCGCCCGCCAATAGCAATAATTTGCCGCGGGCATTCACCGAACGGCGGCGATCTGCGTCATTATCCAGGAAAGTGTTTTTGATATAACCATCTTCATTTTGCACATTCAGGGCTAGCCGGCCGGCCAGCACATCCGGTACCAGTACACCGTTGGCCATCACTGCCCCGCCCTGCTGGTGGTAATTTCCAAGGTTACCTTGCAATGTCAGCGCATTTTTAAACTCGGGATCATTGGTTTGCATGATGACCGCCCCGGCCAATGCATTGCGGCCCTGCACAGTCGATTGCGAGCCACGGTAAATCTCTACCTGCTTCATATCCCAGGTGGAGAGCGGGCTGTAGGTCACCATGCTGCTGGTTTGCAAGGCGCCATCGACAAACACTGACACCGCATTGTTCAGTGACAATGGCCCCTGATCATCAAAGCCGGTGACAGGTACGCCGCGTATGCCCCAGGTTTCATTGCGTGACTGGGTATACACCCCTGGTGTACGCGCCATGATCTCGGTCAGTGACTGGTCGGCATGGGTACGGATATCTTCGGTAGTCGCTACCGCCACACTGGAGTAGGTTTCACTGAGCTTGCGCTCTATTTTTTCGCCTTTTACCGTGACATCCGCCAGGGTATCGATAGTTTCTGTCGCAGGAGAAACCGGAGCGATGCGGCTATTGAGCTTGCTGACTTTTTTGAGTGAATATTGCTGGCCGCCTTTGTCTTCCAGCGCAAACTCACTGCCCTTCAGTAGGGTATCGAAACCTTCGTTCACCGTGTAATAGCCTTGCAGGCCTTCGCTTTTAACATTAGCAACCAGTGCCGGGTCAAACGACAGCCGGGTACCGGTCAGTGCGGCAAACTCTGCCAGCACATGACCAAGCGGACCGGGGGGCATCTGGTAACGCTGTTTTTCCGCTGCGATTTTCGGGCTATCCGCCCATACCAGGACAGGGCTGGCTGCCAGCATCAGGCTGCAACCATAGAGTGCCGCCCGTAGCGCACGTTGCAGCGGGTTAAGTTGAAATACGGAAAATGTCATTGTCCTGCTTGCTCCCTGAGTGTAAATAATGAAATGACCGTGAGGGTCTTATCATGTACACCGGACAACACCTAAAAAGGTATCAGGGAAAATGAAAATTTTATCCGGCCAGGTCAGCGGCCGGCTCTACCATGATCCAGAAGCGGCTGGGCGCAACTATGCTGACGGGCAGGGTTTTCTGTAATAGATCGAGGGCGGCATCGGTATCCCGTAACGGGAAAGCTCCGGAGACTTTCATGGTTTTGAGTGCAGGGTGGCAACGAATGACACCATGACGGTAACGTGCCAGTTCAGCGAGCAGTTCCCCAAGCGGCATTTCCTGCGCCAGCAGCATGCCTTGCTGCCAGTATCCGGCATGGTCAGCTTCACTACTGAGCGGGCTAAAACCGGAATCACTGAAAGATTGCTGTTGCCCGGCCTGGACTACGCTGACTCTCCCATCCGGCAGGCGGATCCGCACCGCCCCTTCGGCGACTGTCAGTGTCGTCTGCGCCGTACCGAGTTTGACATTGAAACGCGTACCCAGCGGGGTCAGCGTGCCATGCGGGGTGGTGACCACCAGCGGGCGGGCATCATGATGCCCGGTCTCCAGCCAGAGTTCACCCTGGTACAGCAGGATATGCCGTAGCGATTGATACTGCACATCGACAACCGAATCGGTATTCAGCACCAGTCGTGACCCGTCGCTTAATGTCAGCTGTGTTTGCTCGCCGACTGCCGTCTGGTATGCGGCCTGCCAGCGCTCAAGCGGCAGGTGGCGATAACCCAGCCACGCGGCCGGTAACAATATACTGAAGACGCCCAGAGCTTTCAGCGCTTTTCTGCGGGAAGGAGGGTTCATGCGCATAAGTACCTGTTTTACCAGGTCTTTGCGTGGCAGTTCGGTGAATGTCTGCTGTAACTGGGTCACGCGTGCCCACGCCTGCGCATGGTCAGGATGGCTGGTCAGCCATTGCTCAAAGGCGTGGATAAGAGCGGGTGAATGCGCTTCGGACTGCAACTTCAGCAGCCAGTCTACCGCCTGCTCCAGCACGGGTTGTTCAGGCGCTTTGACAGAAGAGGATGCCATCATATGCTCAGGCACGCCAGGTATGCTTTGCGCATATGACGTTTGACAGTGACTAGTGAAAGACCAGATTGCTCAGCGATCTGCTGGTAAGTCAGGCCGTCCAGCTGCGCCAGTAAAAAAATCGCCCTGGTCTGGCCAGGCAAGCCATGCAGCATCTTATCCAGCTGCTGCAGCGTTTCCATGATCAGGAATTGCGCTTCCGCAGAAGGCCATTGATCTGCCGGCAGCAGTGCCATGGCTTCCTGGTAAGCACGCTCGACCTGCTGGTGCCGCCAGCGGTCTATCACTAGCCCTTTGGCGATGTGCACCAGTAATGCCCTGGGCTCACTTCCCAGTTGCGCGAGCTTGTCTTTGTGCATGACACGCACAAACGTATCCTGTGCAATATCTGCCGCATCCCAGGTGTTGCCAGTCTTCTTCCGCAACCAGCCTTGCAACCAGTCATGGTGCTGGCGATAGACGTCATGCAATTGTTGCCAGCGCACGTTCAGCAATGCCATGGCATGCGCTTTCTTGCAAAGGGAGAAAGTAACATGCGCATCGCTAACGCTGCCTGATCACAATGGATGCATCCGCCTGGTGGTCTATCCTTACCGGCATAATTTCCGGCAGGGTATCGAGCAAGGCATCGATACCGTTGATATCGTATTCCCCTGACAGGCGGTAGCGCGCCACCGCAGCATCGGCGATGTGAATTTGCCCGCGGTGGTAGCGTTGCAGCTCGCTGACGACTTCGGACAAGGGCGTACCATCAAACATCAGGCGTCCCTGTTGCCAGGCGATATCGGCTGAAGTACAACGGCTTTCGGAGATCACACCCTCCCGGATATTCACAGAGATATCCTTGGTGAGAATACGCCGGGCCTGAACGGTACTGACTTCGACACTGCCTTCCACCACAGTGACTACGGCTCCGGTAGCAGTGTTGCGTACGTTAAATATCGTACCGATATCCCTGATCTGTGTCTGGTTGGCGTACACGGTGAACGGACGCCAGCCATGCTTAACCGTGAACAGGGCTTCGCCCTGTGTCAGCTTGAGTTGCCGGGAATACAGATGCTGCTCCACGATCAGCACGCTGCTGGTATTGAGGTCTACGTGGCTGCCATCCTTGAGTTCATAGCTGGCCTGCTGCCCGACCATGGTTTGCAGGTGTTCGCTGTGTAATACCGGATCGGTCACCCAGCTGAGGGCAAATGCCACCAAAAATGTCACCCCGGCAGTGACTTTCTTCAGCTGCCGCTGCCGCCGTGTTTGCCGTTTGCCTTCCTGCAGCAATGCTTCCCTGGAAGGAAAGTGCTCGCGCAAGGCTTCCTTGTATGGGCTGATGGCATCTTGCGCAGACGGTGGATTTTGTAACGGATTCAGTTCGCGGACATTCACTTTCATGCCACCGTCCCCCAGCGCAGGTTGATATTCGCCATCGCCTTGCTGAAATGTTGCGTGACCATATTGCGTGAAATCCCCAGCTCGTCGGCGATTTCCTGTTGCGGCATATCATGCAGCCTGTGCAGCAAAAACACCTGGCGCTGCCGGGCTGGCAAATCTTCGATAATTCGCTTCAGCGCTTCGAGCCGTTGCACAAAGTGCAGCACACGTTCGCCATCTATATGATGGCTAGGCGTTGCGGTCTCCTGCAGGGTGTGCAAGTGTGCTTGTTGCACTTGATGTTGACGGTAGCGGTCAATGGCGCGGTTGCGGGAAAGCCTGCGCAAAAAAGCCATCGGCGTATGCACCTGATCGGCCGGTGGCTTTTCTATCAGCTCTATGCAGACATCATGCACCACGTCCTGCGCAAAATGATGATCGCCGAAACGGCGTTTCACATAGCTGACCAGCTCGTCGTAATGATAGACCAGGGCGACGACGAGTTTGGAGTTTTCCGGCTGTAATAACACGACAGGATGTGAAGATGAAATAAAACATATATCTTAGCGGCCCTGTTAAAAAATTACAAATGAAAATCATTCTCAAATAGATAAAGAAAAGCAAAGATTGAATGGCGCTGCCTTTGCAGAAAAAACGCTGACCTCCTTTGCAAGGAGTCAGCGCCCTGACTTGAGCTGTCTGTTCACTATCGAGTTACAGGTTGGCTCGCAACGTTTTGGCAGCTGCCACCATATTCGTCAATGCCGGCAACACCTCAGCCCATTGCCGTGTTTTAAGGCCGCAGTCCGGGTTGACCCACAGACGTTCGGCTGGGATGCGTTCGGCAGCTTTTTGCATCAGTTGTACGATATGCGCCTCGCTCGGGATGTTCGGCGAGTGAATATCGTAAACGCCTGGCCCGATTTCGTTCGGATAGTTGAAATCATCAAACGCATCCAGCAATTCCATATCGGAGCGTGAAGTTTCAATGGTGATCACATCCGCATCCATCTTCGCAATCGCGGCAATGATGTCATTGAACTTGGAATAACACATATGCGTATGGATCTGCGTTTCATCCGCCACGCCATTGGCGGTGATACGGAAAGCTTCCACCGCCCATTGCAGGTATTCCTGCCATTGTGATCTGCGCAATGGCAGGCCTTCGCGCAGGGCCGCTTCGTCGATCTGGATCACATGTATACCTGCTTTTTCCAGGTCCAGCACTTCCTCACGGATAGCCAATGCCAGTTGATAGCATGAGACAGAACGCGGTTGGTCATCACGCACGAAGGACCAGTTCAATATCGTCACCGGGCCGGTCAGCATGCCTTTCATCGGCTTGCGGGTCAGCGATTGCGCATATTTGATCCATTCCACCGTCATCGCTTTGGGACGGCGGATATCGCCGAACAGAATAGGCGGTTTTACGCAACGCGAACCGTAGGACTGTACCCAGCCGAACTGGCTGAAGGCATAACCATCCAGTTGCTCGCCGAAATATTCCACCATGTCGTTGCGCTCGGCTTCGCCGTGCACCAACACATCCAGGCCCAGCGATTCCTGCTCCCGCACACTGTGCAAAATCTCCGCTTTCATCGCTGCCTGGTAGCTCGCCTGATCCAGCGTACCCACCTTGAACTGGCTACGCGCCTGACGGATGCCGGCAGTTTGCGGGAAAGAGCCTATGGTGGTGGTGGGGAAGCTCGGTAGTTGCAGTAATGCTGCCTGTTTGACTGCACGCTGTACATAATCATTCTGGCGCTGGCCCAGTTGTGGCGTCAGCGTTTGCAAAGCTTCTTTTACGGTGGGATTATGTACACGTTTTGAATGACGGCGAGAGCTTATCGCTGCCTGATTCTCCGCCAGCACCTCACTCACAGCTTCACGCCCATGATTGAGCGCGATAGCCAGAATGCGTAATTCTTCCAGCTTCTGTCTGGCGAATGCCAGCCAGGATCTGATCTCGCCATCGAGTGACTGCTCGCTGTCGAGGTCCACAGGCACATGCAATAAAGAGCATGAAGGTGCCAGCCACAAACGGTCACCCAGCCGTTCAGCAATCGGTGTGAGCCAATCCAGGGTAGCGTTTAAATCTGTTTTCCAGATATTGCGGCCATTGATCACGCCGACTGACAGTATTTTATGCGCTGGTAACAAGCCTATCAGCGATACCACTTCCTGGCGCGCATTGACCGCATCCACGTGCAAACCGGCGACCGGCAGATTGGCAGCCAGGTACTGGTTATCGGCCAGCTGGCCAAAATACGTCGCCACCAGTAATTTGACGCGGCAACTCTTCAACTGGTGGTAAGCCAGGTTGAAAGCATGCTGCCATTCAGAAGTCAGTTCAGTGACCAGGACAGGCTCGTCGACTTGCACCCATTCCACACCCTGCGCTGCCAGGGTTTCCAGCAGCTCGGTATATACCTGCAATAACTGCGGTAACAACGCCAGGCGGTCCGAATCATCCTTGCTCTTACCGATTGCCAGGTAAGTCACCGGGCCGATGATCACCGGTTTGGTTTTCACCTGCTGCGCGTTGGCTTCTGCCAGCTGTTCCAGCAACCGCGAAGCATCCAGTTTGAATGTGGTCTGTGCAGTAAATTCCGGCACGATGTAGTGATAGTTGGTATCAAACCATTTGGTCATCTCACCCGCAGCCACGCCGCCACAGCAATGTGCATGCTCTTCGGCAGACTCGGCAGAACGGCCACGCGCAACCCGGAAATAGTTATCCAGCGGGTCACCGTGGAAATCCTGTACGCGTGCAGGCAAATTACCCAAGGTGAAACTCATGTCCAGCACCTGGTCATAAAACGCAAAATCCCCTACCGGTACCCAATCAAGATCAGCCTGCGAAGCCCAGTTCTCCCGGCGTAATTGTTTGCCAGCCTGTTTCAGTACTTCCAGCGAGGACTGCCCCTTCCAGTAAGCTTCCAGGGCAAACTTCAGTTCGCGTGTTGCGCCTATGCGCGGAAAGCCAAGATTGTGTGTGGTGACCATGCGTGCCTCGATATATTCGTTTAAAGACAGGCATTCTAGGAAACGCTTCCCATGAAGTAAAATGGTATTATTTCAACTATCTATTAATTTTATTCATAAACGAGCAATGATAGAGCGTATCCATCTGGCGATCATCCGAGAGGTCGAACAGCAGGGCTCATTAACCGCTGCTGCCGAGAAGTTATTCCTCACGCAATCGGCACTCAGCCACTCCATCAAAAAACTGGAGTTGCAACTGGGCACCGATATCTGGCTGCGAGAAGGCCGCAGTTTACGCCTCACCCAGTCCGGTCAATACCTGCTGGCCGTTGCCAACCGCCTGTTACCGCAACTGTCGGTAGTCGAAGAACGTTTGCGCCAGTTTGCCCAGGGCAAGCGTGGCACTTTGCGTATCGGCATGGAATGCCACCCGTGCTACCAATGGTTACTGAAAGTGGTGTCCCCCTACCTGGCTGAATGGCCGGATGTCGATGTGGACGTGAAACAGAAATTCCAGTTCGGCGGCATAGGCGCGCTGTTCGGCTATGATCGATATGCTGGTCACCCCGGACCCGTTGTATAAACCCGGACTGAAGTTTCAGCCGGTGTTCGATTATGAACAGGTGCTGGTCGTGCATAGACAACATGCGCTGGCCGAATCTGGGTATGTCGTGCCGGAACAGTTAAGCAGCGAAACACTGATCACCTACCCGGTGGATATAGACAGGCTGGATATCTATAACCAGTTCCTGCAACCCGCAGGCATTAGCCCGCAAGTGCATAAACCGATAGAAACCACAGACATCATGCTGCAAATGGTTGCCAGTGGCCGAGGCGTTGCAGCACTACCGCGCTGGCTGGTGGAAGAATATCAACACCGGTTTGATGTAGTGCCGGTGCGACTAGGCAAACAAGGCATTGCCAAGCAGATTTACCTGGGTATACGGGAAGCCGATATACAGATTGATTATGTGCAGGCGTTTATAGCGCTGGCACAAACTTCAGACGAACAATGAGAGTTTGTGAAGGCAAAATAAAAAAGCCCATCACAATGTGACGGGCCTTTTGATTAAGATCGAATTAAGAACGACGGCGGGCCGCAATCAAACCCAAAACACCCAGGCCAGCCAGGAAGCTTGCGCTGGAGACTGGTTCTGGTACTGGTGAAAGTGATGCAGATACATCAGGACCGCTGCCTACTAACTGGAAGCTGCCTGAGTACAGGCCGTTAGTCGTATAAGCAGTGACAATACCACCGATGAAATCAAGACCTGTAGCACCAAAATTAGGGTTCAGGGCCGAGTCAGGATCCCATGTGAAGCTGAATGTATCAAAAGTATTGAAACCTGTGAAATCAAAACCGAACACTGAACCGCCACCGAAGAATGTAGCTGTGCCGCCTGATGGATTGGTTACGGAAGTTGGAGTTCCGTCAATGACCAGGGCACTTCCATCTGAGGTGATTGTAGTACTAAAATCAAAAACCAGTTTGGTGATTTCATAGCTGGAACCGTTAAAACCGCCAGTTTCGATATGAAAACCATCGGCACCTGGTTCTGTTACAAAGATAGACGCCGCAGCAAAAGCCTGCGTGCATCCAAATGCCAAGCTTAATGCAACTGCAAATTTACTAAGTTGTTTCATATGGGTCTCCTCAATTAAAAAATAATAAGAACTTCAAAAAACGCTTAAAAACCGGGAAATCGCCCTGAAACTGATTTATTTTAATAGTTTGATTTGAATATACATTTATCAAAGAAATTTGCAATTAGCTTGTCTGCTTTGCAAATGGATCGATGTGAAAATTTTTGTAAAGTGATCACTTAACGCATGTTTTAAGTTTTGGCTGAATACCTACCCTTAACTCCCTCCCAGCGCTTTATACAAACTCACCTGATTCTGCAAAGCCTGCTGCCGGATTTGCAGTGCCTGCGCTTGCGCGTCCAGCACCTGCGTTGTTCCTTAAGCAATTCCAGATACGTACAAACCTTGATCTCGCTTGCGTCGACTAGGTACAGGCAATTAATTCATATCACTAAATCTGTTTCTGGGTGCCGAGCAAAGGCGGTGTAGGCAAAGCGATTGTATCGTTTTACACCATTCACCACTTTAATATTTTGTCTCAATAATGCTCAACAGAATTGATTTTTCTGATCAGAAAACCAAAGTAGGCTAAGTGCAATTTAGCGTGAGCTTTAACGGAAGGGCAACGAGCTGCCCAACCTACTTGGCTTGTGTAGTGGTCACTTCCATTGTTGCAGTCTGACTGAACTTTTGCTAGTCTAAAATTTTTTTGAAAGCTCTTTAGGAATAAAGCTATGAACTTTAGGAAGCCTCTCATTTCAGCATGTTTATTTGCACTTGCAATGTCGGAGGCAACGGCAAGTTCATCGCCAGGCGACTTTTCTGGCCTTGAAACAATCACTTTTGAAACTGGCTCAACTGGACTGCCTACAATCAGCGGTATTAGCTTCCTTTGGGACTCAGTTTTTAATCTTCCTCGGGGTTCACATTGGTTTGGTGGCGGTGCAGACTTTGGACACATGTCCCGCGCAGAGTCAGGGCCGCTGTTTGGTCAGCAATTGTTTGCTAATGCTAGCAGTGCTCCAGGCTACAGTGATTTGGGGATCCGATTTGATACTCCGGTTCAAGCTGTAGGAGCCTGGATTTTTACGTTCCCCTATACTCAAGCTCCTGCCAGCATTGAGTTCGTTGCCAAGAACTCGAATGGTGATATATTGGACTCGCATCAGATTATGCTTACAACGTCTCCCGATGCGTTCAGTGCGCCTGAGTTCTATGGATTTTCTTCACAGGCAGGTGCGAACATATCTCAGGTTGAATGGCGTATCTTGGGCGACACAATAAGCGGCGGCTTCTTTGGTGTTGATAACGTTTCCTTTGGAACGCTCACAGCAGTTCCAGAATCTTCGACAGCTGCATTATTCGGAGTTGGACTAGCTGGAATTTTTATTTCCATTAATAGAAAGCGCAAAGGCCCTGACGGCGGTAGTGTTTAGGAATTGTACCTTACGTAAAGTAGATATCTCAAATGACGCAAAACTTTGCGTCATTTATAGTTTTTTATGGAGGGTTTAAAGTATTTATTTAACATTTTCAAATTGCTTTCCAATTTTTAGCCCATCCTAAAATAAACCCATCAACCATGCTCTTTTTCGCACACTTAACTTCCTCCCAGCGCTTTATATAAACTCACCTGATTCTGCAAAGCCTGCTGCCTGATTTGCAGTGCCTGCGCTTGGGCGTCCAACACACTGCGCTGGGCATCCAGTAATTCCAGGTAAGTCACCAGGCCTTGATCCAGCTTGCGTTTCACCAGTTGCAGCCGACTGCTTTCCAGCGCACTCAATCGTGTTCTGGAAGCGGACTCTTCTGCGATCGCCGTACGGGTGGAAAGTACATCCATGACTTCCTTAAATGCCGTCTGTATGGTTTTTTCGTAATTGGCAACTTCAATATGCTGGCGTGCTTCGGCCAGGTTGAGGTTGGCTTTGTTACGGCCATAGTTAAAGATGGGGATCACCAGTTGCGGGCTGAAAGCCCAGTAGTTGCTGCCAGTCTGGGTAAACAATTTGGAAAAATCTGAATTGACCAGGCCAACATTGGTGGTCAGTTGCAGGCGCGGGTAGAATGCGGCCCTCGCGGCACCGATATTGGCGTTGGCAGCTTTCAACTGATGCTCGGCTGCGCGGATATCGGCGCGCCTGGTCAGCAGGGTTGACGGCAATCCGGCAGGGGTCGTGCCAAGTTTCAGGTCTTCCAGCGGTTTTACTGTCAAGGCTGTGCGCTGAGACGGTTCGCCCAAAAGTAAATACAAGGCATTTTTTGTCGTCTCCAGCTGGCGTTGCCACTGCGCGTATTGCGCCTGCACTTGTTCGACCTGGATCTGCGCGGCTTTGACATCGAGGATCTGGTCTAGGCCCGCATCAAACCGGCGCTGGGTGCGCTGCAAGGTCTGCTTTCTGTCATCCAGCGTTTGCTGCGCCAGTTGCAACTGCGCGTGTATGGTCAGCAGATTGACATACTGGGTGGCGATCTCGGTAACTAGTGTCGCCTGTATCGCCTGGCGGTTTTCAGCGACGGCCAGGTATTGTTCCAAGGCCGCTTCGGACAGGCTTTTGACACGGCCAAAGATATCAATCTCGTAATCGGTGATGCCTACCCCTGCCCTGAACAGTTCCGCTTCAAATGCCTGGCTGGAGCTGAACACGGTACGGCTGCGATCGTAACCAATGTTGCCTTGTATGGTAGGCAGGCGGTCTGCTTTCTGCACGCCATAAGTGGCCTTGGCTTCATCCATGCGCAACACGGCCGTTTTCAGGTCACGGTTATGCTCCAGGCCTACCTGTATCAGCTTCTGTAAATCGGCATCCGGGAAATAGCTTTGCCAGGTCAGTGGTGGTACTTCTTTGACAGCTTCGTCGGCAGACTGACCAGAATACGCCTGAGGCACCGGTGCTGACGGCCTGAAATACTCAGGCACCAGCGAGCAGCTGCTGACGGTGAACGCCAGCGTGACCATGACGGCTAATCTGGCCTGAATACGGCTATGCTTCATGCGACATCCTTTGACTGGAATCCGGTTTGCGCATCCAGCGTCCGACCACAATAAAAAATAACGGGACAAAAAAGACAGCCAGCAAGGTGGCGGTGATAATACCGCCCAGTACGCTGGTGCCTATCGCCACCTGGGCGCCGGAGGCAGCGCCGGTGGAGAATGCCAGCGGTATCACGCCGACACCAAACGCCAGCGACGTCATCACGATAGGGCGCAGACGTTCCTTGGCAGCCAGCAAACTGGCTTCTACCAGCGGCATACCCTGCAATACGTGTTCACGCGCGAACTCCACGATCAGAATGGCGTTTTTAGCTGACAGGCCTATGGTGGCGATCAGGCCGACCTTGAAATAAATGTCATTCGGCAATCCGCGTATGGTCACGCCTAACACCGCGCCTAACACCCCTAAAGGTACTACCAGCATCACGGCAAAAGGAATTGCCCAGCTTTCATACAAGGCAGCCAGCACCAGGAACACCACCAGGATAGACAAACCGAACAGCAGCGCTGCCTGGCTGCCGGACTGTTTTTCCTCCAGTGATTGTCCGGCCCATTCAAAGCCTATGCCTTTGCCCAACCCCTGTACTATTTTCTCTATGGTTTGCATAGACTCACCACTGCTGTAGCCTGGCCCTGCTCCGCCATTGATATTAAATGATGGGAAGCCGTTAAACCGCGTACGCTGCGGCGTGCCCATCGCCCAATCCAGTTTCATGATGGAAGAAAGCGGCACCAGGCTGCCATCAGCGGTTTTCAGGCGGATCTTCTTGATATCCTCCAGCGTCTGGCGTTGCTTGCCGTCGGCCTGTATCAGCACCCTGCGCACCTGGTTGCCGTAGACGAAATCACCCAGGTAATTGGAACCGAGCAGCGTCGCCAGCGTGTCATTGATCTCATCCAGCGAAACACCCAAAGCATTGGCTTTGATACGGTCCAGCTGCATGTTGACCACCGGCGTATCGTACAGGCCGGCGAACAGTACATTGGCCAGCTCAGGATGTTTGGCCGATTCGGCAATCAGCTGGTCACGGGCTTTCATCAGGGTTTCTATGCCTACACTGGCACGATCAACCAGTTTGAGGTCAAAACCGCCTACGCTGCCCAGTTCCGGCAAAGGAGGCGCATTCATCGCAAAAATCGTCAGGTTGGGGCGGCCATAGAAATGCTGGTTGACGCGGTTGACGATCGCCTGCACCTGCTGATCTGCCGAGGGACGTTCAGCCCAGTCTTTCAGCGTGATAAACAGCATGCCGCTATTGGTGCTGGTACCGTAGAAACTGAAGCCACTGACTTCAAAGATGATATCCACCGGTTCGTTCTTCTGGATATAGCTACTCATATCGCCGAGCACTTGTGCGGTTTCCGCCAGCGTGGCGCCTTGTGGCAATGACACCATCACCATAAAGTTACCCTGATCTTCTTCCGGCAGGAAAGCGCTAGGTAAGCGCATGAACAGCCAGCCGACCAAAGTCACGATCAGCGCGAATACCACCAGCCAGCGCAGTGGCTTGTTAAGTAAACCACCGGTCAGGCGCGTGTATCGCTCAGTCATGCATTTAAAGCTGTTGTTGAACCAGACAAAGAACCTGGCTTTAGAGCCGGATTCATGGCGCAGCAGGGTTGAACATAATGCAGGTGTCAGCGACAACGCCAGGAAAGCCGAAAAGCTGATGGACACAGACAATGCCAGTGAGAACTGGCGGTAAATATTACCCACCGCCCCAATGAAGAAAGCCATCGGAATAAACACAGATACCAGCACCGCGGTAATACCGACCACGGCACCACTGATCTGCGACATGGCTTTGACGGTGGCGTCATAGGCAGACAAGCCTTCTTCCACAATCAGGCGTTCGACGTTCTCCACCACCACAATCGCATCATCGACCAGGATACCGATCGCCAGCACCACGCCGAACATGGTCAGCACGTTAATCGAATAGCCCAGCCAGTACATCACGGCAAACGTACCCATCAAAGCGATCGGCACCACAATGGTCGGGATCAGCGTCGCGCGCAGATTCTGCATGAACAGGTACATCACCAGAAACACCAGCACCACCGCTTCCACCAGCGTCTGTATCACTTTCTTGATCGAGATGGACACAAACGCGGAAGAGTCGTAGGACAGCTGGAACACCACATTTGGCGGGAAATATGGCTGCATCTGCTCCATGGCGACCTTGACCCGTTTGATGGTCTCCACCGCATTTGATCCCGGTGCCAGTTTGATCGCCATGCCGGCGGCATTCTTGCCGTTCACTTTTGAGCTGTAGGTATAGTCACTGCTGCCCATTTCGACGCGCGCGACGTCCTTGATCAGCAATGCCGAACCGTCCGGCTGAGTACGGATAGGTACATTGGAGAAATCTTCCACCGTTTTCAGGGTGGCTTCCGCCTCCAGTGACACGCTGAGTGGCGAGCCTTCCGGCACACCGCTGGCACCGACCTGGCCCAGGGTCAGGCGGGTATTGTAGCTGCGCAGGGCATTGGAGATTTCCGTGACGCTGACATTCAGGCCCGCCATTTTCTGCGGGTCCGGCCAGATACGCATGGCATATTCCGGGCTGAATGACTGCACCTTGCCTACGCCCTGTACGCGCTTGAGGGTAGGCATCACCGTGGCTGAAGACAGCTCGCCCAGGTCGATTTCGCTGTAGCGGTTATCTTCCGAAGTCAGCGACACGATCAGCTGGAAACTATCGGCAGATTTTTCGACCATGATGCCGCTACGGCGCACGATTTCCGGCAAGCGCACTTCCACACTCTTGAGGCGGTTCTGCACATCCACCGCTGCCAGATCAGGGTTAGTGCCCTGACGGAAAGTGACGCTGATAGAAGCCATGCCGACGTTGCTGGTGGCCGATACATACATCAGGCCTGGCATGCCGTTCATCTCGCGCTCGATAATCGAGGTCACGGTTTCTTCAACCACTTTGGCCGATGCGCCGGGATAAGTCGCCGCGATATTCACCACCGGCGGGGCAATATCAGGATATTGCGCAATCGGTAATTGTTTGATGGCCAGGATACCGGCCAGCACGATCAGGATAGCGATCACCCAGGCAAAGATAGGGCGATCAATGAAGAATCTGCTCATGAAGCGGCTTTCGTAGTTTTTTCGCTGGTATCTGTCTTGTCAGTGCTGCCGCGCTTGCCATTATCTTTGTCATTCACCGTGATGACTTTTGCGGTCACTTTGGTGCCCGCAGTTTGCGTCGCGGCATTGGTCACCACCACACGCTCACCGGGTTGCAGGCCCTGCTCTATCACCCAATATTTTCCCGAGATGCTGCCGGTTTGCACTTCGCGCGATTCGAGTTCCTGCTGCGCATTCACTACCCATACCCGCGCCGAAAACTGGTCACGCAATAAGGCATCACGCGGAATTAGAATAGCCTTGGGGTTGGTCGCCTGGCGGATCTTCAGGCGCACATATGCCCCTGGCATCAGCTCCTGCTGCGGGTTTTCAAAAATGGCGCGCATCACCACCGAATCCGTGGTCTGGTTCACAGATACATCCGAGAAGGACAGTTTGCCGGCGCTAGGATAAAGCGAGCCGTCCGGCAACAACAATTCGATTTTGAACTGTCCGTTATTGCCTTTCAGCTGCCCGTCACGCAGGGCTTTGCGCAAGGCAAATACTTCAGAAGAAGATTGTGCGAAGTTGACATAGACCGGGTTCACCTGCTCCACCGTGGTCATATGCGTGGCTTCATCCTTGCCCACTAACGCCCCTTCGGTGACCAGCGCGCGCCGGGCTACGCCATCGATAGGCGCGGCCACATTGGCATAACCTACATCCAGTCTGGCACGGTTGAGTTTGGCCTGTGCGGCAGCGACGTCGGCTTTTGCCAGTTGCACTTCGGCCTGCGCGGCCCGGTAATCGCGCTGGCTCACTGACTGGTCGCTGACCAGGGCCTGGTAGCGCTGCAGCTTATCGTTGGCATTGACCAGGTTGGCCTCTGCCCGTGCCAGCTCGGCTTCAGCTTCCAGTTTTGAAGCCTGCAACTGTTCGGGGTTGATGGCAAACAATGTGGTTCCGGCCTTGACCACCTGCCCTTCCTGATACAGGCGCCTGGCGACGATGCCACTCACCCTGGCCCGCACTTCGGCGATACGGAACGCTTCCACCCTCCCCGGCAACTCCACTTCCGCTGGTATTTCTGTGTATTGCACCTGCACCACTTCTACTTCTGGTGCGCCAGCCTGCCCGGCGGGCGCTTCTTCCTTTTTGCCGCACGCAACCAGCAGGGACAGTGAAAACAGCGAAATTGCCAGGGAAATTTTGAGCGAACGGGAGAACGACATACCTATGCCTTGAATGCGAGTTGCCACCATTCTATCCGCAGACATTTAATTAATCAATCGTGACTGATTAATTATTTTTTGCTATGATGCCGCCATTCCATTTTCTTATGCACGTCATTTGCCATGGCCAGAAAAACCAAAGAGGACGCCCAGAAAACCCGCGACCAGATCATGGACGCGTCCGAGTCTGTGTTCTACAGCAAAGGCTTCACGCTGACGACCATGTCGGATATTGCGGAGGCCGCTGCCCTTTCGCGTGGCGCCGTATATGGACATTACAAAAGCAAGCTGGAACTTGCCACGGCGATGGCGCAGCGCGTCATCGACCAGGTAGGTCCGTTTCAGGGCGACGTTGAGGCCAGTGCACTACTTAACCTGAAACAGTATTGTTTGCAGGAGATCCGCAGTTATATCGAGCCCAGCTCTATCCAGAAAGTGTTATTTTTCCTGTATGTGGGCATTGATGATTCGCCTGAATTGTTGCAGTTGCGCTATGCCTGGGAGAAAAAACGTATTGCGCAAATCAACGCCTTGCTCAGGCAGGCCATCGCACAAGATGAACTCAAGGCAGATGTCGATTTTGAATTGATCAGCTTGTATTGCCAGTCGATCATCGAAGGCGTATTCAGCATTGTGCATTTCGGTAATTTGCCGGAAAACCAGCGCTGGCAAAAAGCCGAGCAGCTCTGTGAGTATAGCCTGCAACGATTGTCCAGCTAGCTTGATACACTTGCCTGCTTAAGGATATGGCCAGCCAAATGTATTAAACATTGACGGATAGCCTGCGCTTGCGGCAAGATGGCCCTGATAAATTGCTGTCAATTCAAAATATGTTCAACTTTTTAGCCTGGACATAGTCAGTAATGCAAACCTATAAAAAAAGTCTCCATTATCAGCCAGAAAAAGAAACCGTCTTATGGATCATAGCTTCTCCCTCATTACCACCATCGCCGCTGCTTTTGCACTGGCCCTGGTGTTTGGACTCATCGCCGAAAAACTCAAATTACCTGCCCTGATCGGCTACCTGTTTGCCGGCATATTGATAGGCCCAGCCACGCCCGGCTTTGTCGCCGACCTGGAAATCGCTTCCCAGCTTTCCGAAATAGGCGTCATGCTGCTGATGTTTGGCGTCGGCCTGCATTTTTCGGTGCAGGATTTAATGTCGGTAAAACGGATCGCGCTGCCCGGCGCGCTGGCGCAGATGACGCTGGCGACCCTGCTGGGCATGCTGGTCGCGCATTACTGGGGCTGGAGCATGGGCCATGGGCTGGTATTTGGTCTTTCTCTTTCCTGTGCCAGTACCGTGGTATTGCTGAAAGCGCTGGAATCCAGGCGCATCCTTGAAAGCATGAACGGCAAGATCGCCGTCGGCTGGCTGGTGGTGGAAGATATGGTCACCGTACTGGTACTGGTGCTGATGCCGGCGCTGGCGGGTGTACTCGGCGGCCAGGGCGAAGCGGCCAGTGCCAGCTCGATCTGGGAAACCATAGGCATGACCATGCTGGAGATCGCCGGTTTTGTCGCCGTGATGCTGGTGATCGGGCGCCGTGTGTTGCCCTGGCTGTTATGGTATGTGGCTGGCACCGGCTCCCGCGAGCTGTTCACATTGACGGTGATCGCAGTGGCGATCGGTGTGGCGTTTTTCGCGTCATCGCTGTTCCATGTGTCGTTTGCCCTCGGTGCCTTCTTTGCCGGCATGATCATGCGTGAATCCGAATACAGTCACCGCGCGGCGGAAGATTCACTGCCCTTCCGCGATGCGTTTGCCGTGCTGTTCTTTGTCGCGGTCGGCATGCTGTTTGACCCGACCATCCTGCTCAAACAGCCTATGCAGGTTCTGGCGGTGGTCGCCATTATCATTCTGGGCAAATCACTGGCAGCCGTAGCCATTGTGCTGGCCTTGCGCTACCCGTTGAACACGGCCCTGACTGTCGCTGCCAGCCTAGCGCAGATCGGCGAGTTCTCGTTCATCCTGGCCGGCCTTGGCGTGTCACTTGAACTGCTGTCGCAAGATGCGATGAGCCTGGTCCTGGCAGGTGCGCTGATCTCCATCGCCTTGAATCCCCTGGTATTTGCCTCGGTCAAACCGTTTGCCAACTGGATGGTGAACAAATCGGATGTCGCCCGCCGCCTGTCACAGCGCATGGACCCGTATGGTGAATTACCCATGACCACAGAGCGGAAATTCCTGGAAGGCCAGGTGGTGCTGGTCGGGTATGGCCGCGTCGGCAGACGCATAGCCATGTCGCTTGAAGCGTCTAACATTCCCTTCGTGGTTGCCGAACAAAACCGTGAACTGGTGGAAAAACTGCGTAAGAAAGGCCAGCCGGCGGTGACGGGTAATGCGGCGGACCCTATGGTGCTGATCCAGGCGCATATCGCCAATGCGGCGATGCTGATTATCGCCACACCGGACTCCATGGATATCCGCAAGATCGTCGATATTGCCAAGCAGCTGAAACCGGATATCGAAGTGGTGATCCGTACCCATCACGAAGACGAATACCAGCGCCTGCAGAAAGAAGTCGGCGATACCGTTTTCTTTGGTGAAGAGGAGTTGGCGAAAGGGATGTCTGCCCATGTTTTACAGCGGTTTGAACGGCATATTCTTTAGGAAGAATTATTAAATAAATACAGCTCTTGCCAAAAAAACACAGATCCGGGCTCAATCACGACCCGGATTTTTTATGTCTGTTGCCATCAGCATGAATCCTGCTGAATTTATCCGGGCATTTCACGCTCAGATACGTATCGTTACATTTACATGTGATAAAACACCTTAGAATCTTGTCACAGCTAACAAACAATTGAAGACAAACGATTGAACACTGTTTCCATGCATTTCTTTCCAACCACCCACACCTTACCCGTATTTTCATCTCTGGCCCTGGGACTGGTGTGCCTGGCGGTGGCCGGCTGTTCAGCCGATGACAAACCCAAAAACCGCAATACGAAAACCCCGGAAGTCGGGGTGATCACCGTGCAACAAGTCACCCAGCCCATCGTGGCAGACCTGCCGGGCCGTACCAATGCCTACCTGATCTCAGAGATCCGCCCGCAGGTCAGCGGGATCATCCGCCAGCGCACGTTTACCGAAGGCGCGCAGGTGAAAGCAGGTGACCTGCTTTACCAGATCGAACCTGCGCCTTACCTGGCCAGTTACCAGAGTGCCGCCGCAGCGCTGCAAAAAACCGAAGCCACCCTGGTGACACTGAAACTCAAAGCCGACCGTTACAAAGAACTGGTCAAGATCAATGCCATCAGCAGGCAGGATAATGACGATACCCAGGCTGCTTTGCAGCAAGGCGAAGCGGATGTCGCAGCGGCCAGGGCTGCGTTAAGTACGGCTAAGATCAACCTGGACTTCACCAAACTGGTGTCGCCGATCACCGGTGTAGTGTCCACGTCCACCTTCACCCCTGGCGCACTGGTGACGGCCAACCAGGAAACGGCGCTGACCACCGTACAGCAGCTGGACCCTATTTATGTCGATGTCATCCAGTCCAGCAGTGATTTGTTAAAACTGAAGCGTGATATTGCTGCCGGAAAACTGAGCGGTAATACACAAAAAGAAGTACCGGTACGGGTCGTGCTCGAAGACGGTTCTACGTACGCACATGCCGGTAAACTCAAATTCAGTGGCGTGAGTGTGAATACTGCTTCCGGCGCAGTGACGCTGCGCGCCGTGGTGCCTAATCCGGAAGGTGTACTGTTGCCCGGTATGTATGTACATGCGCTGATTGATGTCGCGATGGATAAGGATGCCATCCTGGTGCCGCAACGGGCGGTGACGCGCAACACACGTGGCGAACCAACGGTACTGGTGGTCGATGCCGAACAAAAAGTCCAGCAGAAAACCATAGAGACCAATGGCACTTACAAAGATGCATGGCGGGTGAGCAAGGGTTTGCAGGCCGGTGAGCGTGTGATCATGGATGGCGTGCAGCAAGCCAGCGTCGGTAGCGTGGTCAAGCCGGTGCCATTCACCGCACCGGCAACGACTGCTGAACCGGCCCCCGGCGCTGCATCGCCTGCAGCCGCAAAACATTGATGCCTGGCGCCGTTACTTCCTACTAAAAGACTCCACACGACAAGACTTTATTCATGGCCCGTTTTTTTATTGACCGTCCTATCTTTGCCTGGGTGATTGCGATTGTGATCATGCTGGCAGGCATAGGCGCAATCGAATGGCTGCCCTTGGAGCAATACCCGGATATTGCCCCGCCACGCGTTTCGATTAACGCCACTTACACCGGCGCTTCTGCCGACACCATAGAGAACTCGGTGACACAGGTGATCGAGCAGTACATGAAAGGGATTGATAACCTGACCTATATGTCGGCCAGCAGCACTTCTTCCGGTACTGCCAGCATCAGCCTGACCTTTGATGCCGGCACCAACCCGGATGTGGCGCAGATGCAGGTACAGAACAAATTGCAGCAAGCCATGCCACGGCTGCCGCAGATTGTGCAAAGCCAGGGCGTGACCGTGGCCAAAACCGGCATCGATTTTCTGATGGTGGTCTCGCTGATGTCCGAGAACAGCAGCGTACGGACGATTGATATCGGCGACTACATTTCCAGCAACCTGATAGACCAGATCAGCCGCCTGGATGGTGTGGGCGATGTGCAGACATTGGGTGCAGGCTATGCCATGCGTATCTGGCTGGATCCGGCCAAGCTGCAAAAATACAACCTGATCCCTTCCGATATTTCTGCGGCGGTGCAGGCACAGAACACCGAAGTGTCTTCCGGCCAGCTGGGGGCCTTGCCGGCGGTCAGGGACCAGGAGCTGAACGCACCCATTACCGCACGCAGTAAATTACAGACGGTAGACCAGTTCAAGCAGATCATCGTCAAATCCGGCGCTGACGGTTTCCTGGTGCATTTATCCGACGTGGCCAGGGTGGAACTGGGTGCCGAGAGTTATACCCCGGTGGCTAACCTCAATGGCAGGACTTCGGCCGCATTTGGCGTCAGGCTGGCTTCCGGCGCCAATGCGCTGGCAACGGCACAGGCAGTGAAAGACAAACTGGCAGAGCTGTCGCCGTATTTCCCGGCTGAGTTAAAACTCAGCGTATATATCCCGTATGACACCACGCCATTTGTGCGGCTGTCGATCAAGGAGGTGGTGAAATCGCTGATAGAAGCCATTTTACTGGTGGTCATCATCATGTACGTGTTCCTGCAGAACCTGCGGGCGACGCTGATCCCGGCGATCGCCGTGCCGGTGGTATTGCTGGGCACGTTCGGCGTACTCGCTGTGTTCGGCTTCTCGATCAACACACTGACCATGTTTGGCCTGGTGCTGGCCATTGGTCTGCTGGTGGATGATGCCATCGTGGTGGTGGAAAACGTGGAGCGCATCATGCACGAACAAGGCCTCAGCCCGAAAGAGGCCACCCGCCAATCCATGGGCGAGATCACAGGCGCATTGATCGGCATCTCGCTGGTACTCTCGGCGGTGTTTATCCCGATGGCCTTCTTTGGCGGCGCCACCGGCGTGATCTACCGCCAGTTCTCTATCACCATCGTCTCGGCCATGTTGTTGTCGGTGCTGGTCGCATTAACGCTGACACCGGCTTTGTGCGCGACATTGCTCAAGCCAGTTTCACAGAAAAAATCGGCTACTGGCGGCCTGTTCGGCTGGTTCTTCCGCTGGTTCAACCCGGCGTTCGATGGCATGTCCGCCCGCTATCATGCGACGGTGGAAACGATACTGCGCAGAAGAGCGCTGACCATGCTGATCTATGGCGGCATCATTGTGGTGCTGGCCGTATTATTCCTGCGCCTGCCCAGTTCGTTCCTGCCTACCGAAGACCAGGGCACGCTGACAGCGCAGATCCAGTTGCCGGTAGGCGCGACCGATGCGCGCATGCAGCAGGTGTTGCGGCAGATCGAAAAATACCTGAATAGCCAAAGCGCGGTGATAGACCAGTATCTGACCATTGCCGGCCAGGGCCAGGGCGGTGGTGGCAGCCAGAATTCCGGACGCGCATTCATTCGGCTGAAGGACTGGTCATTGCGTGGCGAAGGCCAGGATGCCGCGTCACTGGCAGACCAGGCAACCAAGGCATTATCCGGCATACGCGATGCCAAGCTGTTTGTGATGCAGCCGCCGCCGGTGCGCGGCCTGGGCCAGGGTTCAGGCTTTACGCTGGAACTGAAAGATGTGGGTGGCCTGGGCCATGATGGACTGATGGCGGCCAGGAACCGCTTTATTGAGCTGGCGTCACAAAATCCGAAATTGAACCGGGTCCGCCCCAGTGGCCTGGATGATACGCCCATGTTCCGCGTGAATATCGATGACCAGAAAACCGGCATCTACAACCTGACCACCGCCAACATCAACTCCACGCTTTCCATCGCCATGGGCGGCACCTATGTCAATGACTTCATTAACAAAGGCCGTGTGAAACGGGTATACCTGCAAGGCGATGCACCTTTCCGCATGCAGCCGGAAGATATAGAGCGCTGGTATGTGCGTAACACCACCAACGACATGGTGCCTTTCTCGGCTTTCTCCAGCACCAAATGGGTATCCGGCTCGCCGCTGCTCGAACGTTTCAACGGCATTTCATCCATGGAAATCGTCGGCGAACCGGCCAAAGGCATCAGTACCGGCGAAGCCATGCGTATTGTAGAAGGCATCATCAAACAATTACCGACAGGCATAGGCCATGAGTGGAGTGCGCAGTCTTACCAGGAGCGCTTGTCCGGTTCGCAAGCGCCGTTACTGTATGCCGTCTCCATTGTCTTCGTCTTCCTGTGCCTGGCCGCATTATACGAAAGCTGGGCGGTGCCGTTCTCGGTGATCCTGGTGGTGCCGCTGGGAATATTGGGCGCTGTGCTGGCGACTACCTTGCGCGGACTGACGGCTGACGTTTACTTCCAGGTCGGATTGTTGACCACCATAGGCCTGGCGGCCAAGAATGCCATCCTGATCGTGGAGTTTGCCAAGCATCTGCAGGAACAAGGCAGGCCATTGATGGAAGCGACACTGGAAGCCGTGCAACTGCGCCTGCGCCCTATCCTGATGACATCGCTGGCGTTTATTTTCGGTGTGTTACCGCTGGCATTCAGTGAAGGCGCCGGCGCGGTCAGCCGCCAGGCGATCGGTACCGGCGTACTCGGCGGCATGCTGACGGCCACTTTCCTTGGCGTATTCTTTGTGCCTTTATTCTATGTGCTGATACGCTCACTGTTCCCGTACCGGGTCGAGCCTGCATCAGCCGCACAAGCTGACCATAAAGCTGAACATGAATAAATCGACCATGCACAAGCTATTACCCTTATTGAAACTGCCTGCTGTGATCGCCGGTTCATTGGCGCTGACCGCCTGCATCAACCTCGCCCCGTTTTACAGCCGGCCCGAAGCGCCGGTGCCGGCTGCATTCGGCACGGCAGCCACTGACGAGAAAGCATTGACTGAGCTGGGCTGGCAGACGTTCATCACCGACAAACGCTTGCAGCAGGTGGTTGATCTTGCCCTGAAAAACAACAGGGATTTGCGGGTAGCCACATTTAATATAGAGAGAGCCAGGGCGCAATACCAGGTGCAACGTGCGGACTTGTTCCCTACTGTGGCGGCCACGCTGTCTGAAACGGCTTCCAAAGGCATGTCCAATGTTGGCAATATAGGTGCAGCTACCACCGGGGCTACCGGCACGGTAGCGGCCAGCAACAACCGTAGCGGCAGTGTGTCACATGTATACCGTGCCACCGTAGGGTTCAGCGCGTACGAGCTGGACCTGTTTGGCCGTATCCGCAATTTAAGCGAGCAGGCTTTGCAGTCGTTCTACTCGGAAGAAGAAAACCGCAAGAGTACGCAGATCAGCCTGATCGCAGAAGTCGCCACCGCCTGGCTGACGCTGGCTGCTGACAAGAAGCGGCTGGATATCGCGCAACAAACGCTGAAAAGCCAGCAGAACACCTATGATATCAACCAGAAGATGTTTGACCTGGGTGTGGCGAACGCGCTGACGCTGAAGCAATTGCAAACCAGCGTTGACAATGCCCGTGTTGCCGTGGCTACCTACAATATCCAGATCAAGCAGGATATCAATGCGCTGAACCTGCTGGCCGGCAGCATGGTGCCGGTGACCTTGTTGCCGGACAGTTCGCTGGCAAGTGTGGTACTGAAAACGGAATTACCACGCGGGGTGAGCTCGAAAACCTTGCAGCAACGGCCGGACGTGCGTGCCGCCGAGCACCTGCTTGAGGGTGCCAATGCGAATATCGGTGCCCTGCGTGCCGCCTTTTTCCCGACTATCAGCCTGACCACTACCGTGGGTACCGCCAGCACTGACCTGAACCGCCTGTTCCATAGCGGCTCCGGCATCTGGACTTTTGTGCCGCAGATCAGCCTGCCTATATTCAATGCCGGCCGTAACCGTTCCAATCTTGAAGTAGGCGAAAAGAACCAGCAGATCCTGCTTGCCCAATATGAAAAAACCGTACAAACCGCCTTCCGCGAAGTCGCCGATGTACTGGTGCAACGCGAAGGCTTGCAGACGCAGATTGACGCGCAAAAATCGCTGACCGATGCCGCTGCTGCAGCGTTCCAGCTGGCGGATGCCCGTTTTAAAAATGGGGTCGATAGCTACCTGGTGGTTCTCGATGCGCAAAGAACGCTATATACTGCCGAGCAGTCACTGGTGACCCTGCAACTGAACGACGCCGCCAGCCAGCTGACGTTGTATAAAGTGTTAGGAGGTGGCTGGCACTAGGCTGCCGGTTTTCCCCCACTCACCAGCGTTTTTACCACTCCATTATTAACTTTTTTCTTACGCCGTTTTTTCTTACCGCTTTTTCCCTATGCCGCAGTAAGCAAAAGATATGTGCCTGTAAATGTGCACATTTTTTGCTTGGACATTACGTAATGAATACAGATATTTCCCCAGAACAGACCATCATCCTGGCAAAAATCAGGCATATCGAAGAGCTTGAACGCCTGGATACCTGCATCCAGTTCGTCGAAGGCATAGGCGAGATCATTCACCAGTTGCAGGCCGAACGTGGTGCCAGCTGCCTCTATCTGGCATCCACCGGTAAGCGCTTTGCTCCTGAGCGCGCAGAGATCATCCTGCACAACCAGCAGGCAGAAGCAGGCTTCAGGCAAGCTTTGCAGCAGCACTTGCACCTGGATGTGCTCACCGATGCCAGGCAACTGACCTTGATTTCTTGGATATTGCTGGGCCTGGACCAGCTGACATCGCTGCGCCACCAGGTGACGTTGCAGAAGATCTCGTTTGCGGATTGTATTGAATCGTACAGCCGGCTGATCAGCAGCCTGATCGCGCTGATTTTCGAGATTTCGGACAGCTCGGTCAACAGTAAGATCTCCACCTGCCTGCTCACGCTGTATAACCTGGTGCAGGCCAAGGAGTTCGCCGGCCAGGAGCGCGCGGTGGGTTCTTATATCTTTGGTTCCGGTAGCCTGCAATTGCCGCACCAGCAGCGCCTGCTGGAACTGATCGCGCAGCAGGACCGCCACGTGGAATTATTCTGCCAGTTCGGTAATGACGGTTTGCGTGAATCTTGGCAACAATTGCAGGCATCAGGCCCTTTCCAGCAACACCAGCAATACCGTGCCAAGCTCACTTCTGCGCAGGACCAGCAACCACTGCAACCCAGTGACGCGGATGTCTGGTTTGATCTGTGTACACAAAAACAGATCAACATCTGGCAACTGCAATGCCAGTTGATCCAGAAAATGCGCGACATGCTGGAAGTGCTGGCGCACAAGGCCAAACACGACCTGGAATACACCCAGGAATATCTGCAGGCGATCACAGCCAAAGCCTCGCCGGGGGCCACCCTGGATAGCACGTTCTTCAACCTGGCGATCCCGGTGGAGAGTGCCTTCAGTTTCCAGGCGCACGACAGTGCACAAGCTTACCCGATGGCGTCGATGTTCAACTTGCTGCAACAGCAATCCCGGCAGATCGCCGATATGGAAAGCGAATTGTCAGATACTCGCAAGGCCCTGTCCGAACGCAAGCAGATCGAACGTGCCAAAGGCCTGCTGATGAGCAAGCTGGGCATTGATGAAATGGAAGCTTACAAGACCCTGCGCAACCTGGCCATGGAACAGAAACGCAAGATTATTGATGTTGCCGAAAACATCCTGACGCACCAGAAACTCCCTTCCTGATCGCTATATTTGATGGTGCATGCGCACTGAATAAGTGCGATGCATTTTGCTGAAATTGCTTTATCCAACCCTTTTAACGGGCTTTTCTTTCTGATTCCTGCCCTTTTCAACCATTTTTCGCAGTTGGCATACCGCTTGCTACATGTCACTTAAGCACCGGGGAAAACGGGGGCCATTGTCAACGGCGATAATGGCTCTGATGTGTAACCGGAGTTTGACGTTAAATTGATGGTTTACAGGACAAAGGCGTCCTGATGGTATTGCGAAAGCAATGCCATCAGGACGCCTTTTTTGTTTTTCATTTTCCATATTCATTTACTTTCAAGGGAGCAGAAATGAGCAGTTCCGATAAAAAAGACCTGGTACAACCCGCAACAACGCCTCAGCCTGAAGCAGTGGATAACCAGCGCCGTCACTTTGTGATGCACACCCTGGCGGGCGCTTTTGGCGCTGCCGCCATGATGAATATGGTGCCCTCAGCTATCCGCAGCCAGGCCTGGGCCGTCGGTTCTGACGCGCCTGAAATCACCGAAGTCAAGGTCGGCTTTATCCCGCTGACGGACTGTGCACCTATCGTGGTTGCCGCGCAAATGGGCTTTGATAAGAAATACGGCATCAAGATCGTGCCATCCAAGGAAGCTTCCTGGGCTGGCGTACGCGACAAACTTGTGAATGGTGAACTGCATGCCGCCCACGTGTTATACGGCCTGGTTTACGGTGTGCAACTGGGCATAGGTGGACAGCAGAAAGACATGAACGTCTTGATGACACTGAATAATAACGGCCAGGGCATCACGCTGGCCAACCAGCTGAAAGAAAAAGGCGTCACCAGCGGCGGTACGCTGAAGCGCCTGCTGGATAACGAAAACCGTGATTTCACGTTTGCGCAGACGTTCCCGACCGGCACCCATGCCATGTGGCTGTACTATTGGCTGGCCCACTACGGGATCAACCCGATGAAAGAAGTGAAAACCATCGTCGTCCCTCCGCCACAGATGGTCGCCAATATGCGTATCGGCAATATGGACGGTTACTGTGTCGGCGAACCATGGAACGCCCGTGCCATCTACGACAAGATCGGTTTCACCGTAGCGACCACCCAGGATATCTGGACCGACCATCCGGAAAAGGTGCTGGGCACTACCGCAGACTTCGCCGCCAAAAACCCGAACACCGCACTGGCACTGACCAAAGCGATTCTGGAAGCCTGCCGCTATATCGACGCTACCAAGAACCGCCCTGAAGTCGCCAAGCTGATCGCCGGCAAAGCCTACGTCAACGCGCCGGAAGAAGTGATCGAAGGCCGCTTCCTCGGCCATTACGACAATGGCATCGGCAAAAAATGGGAAGACCCTAACTACATGAAGTTCTTCAACGACGGCAAGGTCAACTTCCCTTACCTGTCTGACGGCATGTGGTTCCTGACGCAGCATAAACGCTGGGGCTTGCTGAAGTCTGACCCCGATTACCTGGGCGTGGCAAAAAAGGTCAACCGTATCGATATCTACACCGAAGCAGCCAAGTCACTGGGCATTGCCGTACCAGCCGATGGGATGCGCAGCAGCAAGCTGATCGATGGTGTGGTGTGGGATGGCAAAGACCCGAAAGCCTATGCCAACAGTTTCAAGGTTAAAGCTTAATTCTTTCAAGGAGAATCACCATGAGTGTCGTCAGCTTTAACAAGGAAAAAATCCAGACAAGCGAGGCCGCTGTGAAGGCAGCGCCCGCAAAACCGGTTGTTGCTGTGGTTAAACCTCTCTCGACCACAGCTACAGCAGCCACCCCGTCGTTGCAGCGGCGGGGCGCATGGGCGGCAGCCGCCAGAATGATTGTTGAAAGGCTGTTGCCGCCTGTGATTGGCTTGCTGGTATTTGGCGCCATCTGGGCCACCGTTGCTGCCCTGACCCAGGGCATACCAGGCCCGCTGAAAACCTGGCAATCGGCAGTGGAATTATTCAGTGACCCGTTTTATATCAACAACCCGAATGACATGGGCATAGGCTGGAACATCCTGAACTCGCTGCAACGCGTGGCAACCGGTTTTGCACTGGCCGCCATCGTTGGTATCCCAATGGGGTTTGTGATCGGCCGATATGCATTCATGTCACGGATGGCGGCACCTATCATCAGCCTGCTGAAACCGGTTTCCCCACTGGCCTGGCTACCTATCGGCCTGCTGGTATTCAAGGCCGCCAACCCTGCCGCGATCTGGGTGATCTTTATCACCGCCGTCTGGCCGATGATCATCAATACCGCCGTCGGCGTCAGCAAAGTGCCGCAGGATTATATGAACGTGGCCAAGGTGCTTAACCTGTCGGAATGGAAAGTGGTCACCAAGATCCTGTTGCCGTATGTCATGCCTTACATGATGACCGGTGTGCGCCTGTCCATCGGTGCGGCCTGGCTGGTGATTGTGGCAGCGGAAATGCTGACCGGCGGCGTAGGCATAGGTTTCTGGGTGTGGGATGAGTGGAACAACCTGAATGTGGAACACATCATCATCGCCATCTTCATTGTCGGTATTGTCGGTCTGTTGCTGGAACAGCTACTGGTTCTGGTCGCTAAACGCTACAGCTACGAATAAGCAGAAAAGGAATTCATGATGACAACCGTATTGCAAGACCGCTATGTACTGATTGAAAACGTCAACATGACGTTTCAAACCAAAAAAGGCAGTTTCCAGGCGCTGAAAGACATCAACCTGGATATCCGTGAAGGCGAGTTCATTTCGATTATCGGCCACTCCGGCTGCGGCAAATCCACTGTGCTTAACCTGATTGCCGGCCTGCTGCAACCGACGGATGGCTACCTGTTCTGTGCTGGCCGTGAAATCGCCAGGCCAGGCCCGGAACGTGCGGTGGTGTTCCAGAACCACTCACTGCTGCCGTGGCTGACCTGCTTTGAAAACGTATACCTGGCTGTTGAACGCGTGTTCGGCGACAGCGAAAGCAAAACACAGCTGGCTGACCGTACGCGCGCTGCGCTGGAACTGGTGGGACTTAGCCATGCCATCGAAAAACGACCGAACGAGATTTCCGGGGGCATGAAACAGCGTGTGGGCATTGCCCGTGCGCTGGCGATGGAACCCAAGGTATTGCTGCTGGATGAGCCGTTTGGCGCACTGGATGCACTGACCCGCGCCGGCTTGCAGGATGAGTTGATGGGCATTATGGCGCGCTCAGGTTGTACCGCTGTCATGGTCACACATGATGTGGATGAAGCGGTATTGCTATCTGACCGCATCGTGATGATGACCAACGGCCCGGCTGCCACCATCGGTGAAATCCTGGCAGTGGACTTACCGCGTCCGCGCAACCGCCTGGAACTGGTCGAAGACCCGGCCTATACGCATCTGCGCAGTGAAGTATTGAAGTTTTTATATGAAAGACACGCCAGGAAGGCGGCATAACAAGTGGTGCTGACGGGCGGCAACCCGGCAGCACCGCATACCTCATCGAAGTATGGTTACCCACTTAAGCAAAGGAGCAACAACATGAAAGCTAACTCTTACCAACGATTGCGTCAAGCCTCAGTTGCAGTATTGATGGCGGCATTGAGCATGCAGGCGGTAGCTGAAGAAGAGATTTTGCCCGAATACACATTTATGGATGCCATTAAAACCGGCAAGAACATGACCAGTTTCAGATTACGTTACGAGTTCGTAGACCAGGATGGCTTGCAGCCGGCAACCTTTGCCAACGGCACTGCCAACCCGACCGCTACCCGTGAACTGGACAATGCCAACGCGGTCACGCTGCGCAGCCTGATCGGCTGGCAAACCGCGCCTTACAAAAACTGGAGTTTTGCCGCACAAATCACCAATGTCAGCAAGTTGAAAGATGATTTTAATGATGGCACCAATACCGTAAGAACCAATGGTGCATCTAACGAAAGCGACAGGATCAACTATGCCAAAGTGGTGGACCCTGACTACACCGATATCAACCAGCTGTTTGTGGACTGGACAGGTATCAAGAACACGCGAATCCGCGCCGGCCGCCAGGCGGTCAACCTGGATAACGTACGTTTCATAGGTGACATCGCCTTCCGCCAGAACACCCAGGTATTTGATGGCGTTTCAGTCTTCAACAAAACCCTGCCGGATACCGAGATTTATCTGGCGCATTTTGACCGCGTCAGGCAGATATTCACCACGCACCGCAGCGGTGACCTGGAGATCGCCAATGCCCGTTACCGCATCTCGCCTACCGAATTCCTGGTTGGCTATGGTTACTTCTCGAACTTTGAAAACCTGGGACTGGGCAATGCCTGGTTTGGGGCGGGTGCATTGAATAACACGTTCAATAATTTACTGGCAGACCAGTCCAACAAAATCATAGGCTTGCGCCTGGATGGCACGCACCCGTTCACCCCTAACTACCGTGCGCACTACACGGCGGAATACGCCAAACAGACCGATTACAAAGGCGGTGACGACCGTATCGATGCCCACTACTACAAACTGGGCGGCGGTTTCGGCATAGACAACTTCAACCTGCGTGTGGACCAGGAACTGCTCTCCAGCAACGATGGCCAGTATGCGTTCCAGACACCGTTTGGTACCAACCACCTGTTCCAGGGCTGGGTAGACAAATTCCTGGTGACACCTCGCCAGGGTATCAAGGACTCCTTCATCACCGCCACTTACAAATATGGCGACTTACTGTTCTTTGTCGATTACCACGACATCCGTTCCGATGAGGATTTCTTCACCGTGAATGGCGGTGCCACTGCTAACGGCAACCGTTATGGCCGTGAATGGAATGCTGCCGTCACCTGGAATATCGACAAGAACTGGATGACCAAATTCGAATACGGCAAATATACCGAAGATGACCAGTATGCTGCACGTGCCAATGTGTTGACCAATCCGGCCAGCAACCGCGGCCGCATACAGGATACCGAGAAATTATGGCTGACCGCCATGTACACCTTTTGATTGTTTGAACGTAAGGAAGAAGCAATGACTACAGCCGGAAAAGTTTTTTTGGTAGGTGCCGGACCCGGTGACCCAGACCTGATCACGCTCAAGGCCATCAAGGCTTTGCAGCAAGCGGAAGTGGTGCTGGTCGATGACCTGGTCAACCCGGACCTGCTCACGCATTGCCCGCAGGCACGCATCGTGCACGTGGGCAAGCGTGGCGGCTGCAAGTCTACCCCGCAACATTTCATCAACCGCATGATGATCGCGCTGACCGAACAGGGACAACGAGTCGTTCGCCTGAAAGGCGGCGACCCGTTTGTGTTTGGCCGTGGCGGTGAGGAAATGCTGGCCTTGCGCGCAGCAGGCGTTACTTATGAAATTATCCCCGGCATGACCAGCGGCCTGAGCGCCTGCGCCAGTATGGATGTCCCGGCCACACATCGCGGCCTGAATCATGGCGTGACCCTGGTGACCGGGCATACTCAGGATGGCGGCCCCTTACCCTGGCGCGCGCTGGTGGAAAGCAACACCACATTGGTGATTTACATGGGTATGCAACACCTGGCTGACATCAGCCGCGAACTGATCGCAGCCGGCATGTCAAGAAATATGCCCTGCATGATTGTGGAAAGCGCCACGCGCACGGATGAACGTGCACTGGTCAGCACTATTGAAGCCATGCCATTGTTAAGCCACCAGCACCAGATGAAAAGCCCGGCCATGATCGTGGTCGGCGAAGTGGTCAAACTGGCGAACAGCGCCAAGACTTTAGAGATGCTGGGGCAATTTGAATATTTACAGGTAGTGAATGGCAATTAGTGAAACATGGAGCAAGTGAGTGAGCGAGATGAAGTACAAGGCGCACGGAGCGGAGAAACCGAGACAGTATCAGTTATACAGCGAGGATCCGAGTACCGCGTAACGCTGTAATCCGCTCGCGTAGCCATTGGATTCCATGTTTCCTTGGAAAAAGAATGCACTCACGGCAGTCACACAGTTTATAGTTTTACACGGAGATTTAACATGAAAAAGAGTTTTTGGGAGGTAGGCCACAAGCCTACGCTGTTTTCAGCGTTCTTTTATTTTGACCTGAGTTTTATGGTGTGGGTCATGCTGGGGCCACTGGCGGTGCAGATTGCCGCCGACCTGCAATTGAACCCGGCACAGAAAGGCCTGATGGTGGCGACACCGGTACTGACCGGTGCGTTGTTACGCATTGTGATGGGCGTACTGGTAGACCAGCTGAAACCAAAAAAAGCCGGCCTGATCGGCCAGGTGATCGTGCTGGTCGCATTGTTAACCGCCTGGTTGCATGGCATACATACCTACCAGCAGGCCTTGTTGCTGGGCGTGTTCCTCGGCTTCGCCGGTGCGGCATTTGCCGTGGCCCTGCCGCTGGCTTCACGCTGGTATCCGCCCGAACACCAGGGCACGGCATTGGGTATCGCCGGTGCCGGTAACTCGGGTACTGCGCTGGCTGCATTGTTTGCGCCTGGCCTGGCAGTCGCTTTTGGCTGGAACAATGTATTCGGCCTGGCGCTGATTCCGTTGCTGCTGGCACTGATCGTCTACACCATCTTCGCCAAGGATGCGCCGGATACGCCAGCACCGAAATCACTGGCGCAATATATGTCTGTGCTCAAGGATAAAGATGCCTGGTGGTTCATGCTGTTCTACTGTGTGACTTTCGGTGGTTTTGTCGGCATGGCTTCTTCGCTGACGATCTACTTCCATGACCAGTATGGCCTGGACCCTGTACATGCCGGTTACTTTACTGCTGCCTGCGTATTTGCCGGTTCCCTGGTACGCCCGTTCGGCGGCTTGCTGGCAGACCGTATCGGTGGCATCCGCACCCTGAGCACCATGTATGTACTGGCTGCCATCTTCCTGTTCACGCTGAGTTTTGGTATCAGTACCCAGGCTGCCGGCCTGGGCGTGGTCGTCCTGGCGATGGCTTCCCTGGGCATGGGCAATGGTGCGGTGTTCCAGCTGGTACCGCAACGTTTCCGCAAGGAGATCGGTGTGATGACCGGCCTGGTGGGCATGGCAGGCGGTATCGGCGGTTTTTACCTGGCTTCCAGCCTGGGTTACTCCAAGCAGATCACCGGCAGCTACCAGGTAGGCCTTACGATTTTTGCCGGCCTGGCCATTTTGGCCCTGATCGGTCTGACTGGCGTAAAGAACCGCTGGCGTACCACCTGGGGTGCAGCAAGTGTGACGGCGGCCAAGGTATAAGCAACGCGTCAAGCCTCAGCTATCACCATCAGCAGCTGGCAATATCCATTAGAATAACGGCCTATGAGTCTGGTTTTTACAGTAGGTGAACATAGCTTGACCGGCCCCAGGCCGCGTAATGAAGACTATGTCACGGTGGTCACGCCTGCCGCTTCGCAGCTTGCCATCAAAGGCGCGCTGATGCTGGTCGCCGATGGGGTCAGCGGCGGCGCCGGAGGTGCCGAAGCGTCGGAGATGACCGCCAGGAGCATATCGGCGGATTACTATGCCACCCCGGAAACCTGGACTATCCAGCATGCGCTGGACAAAGTCCTGCAAGCGGCCAACCGGTGGGTACTGTCGCAAGCACGCAAGGATAGCAAGATGGCCGGCATGGCGACCACCCTATCCATGCTGGTCTTGCGTGGTCAGCGTTATGTGCTTGCGCATGTGGGCGACACCCGTATCTACCGCCTGCGCGAACAATCTCTTGAATGCCTGACCACCGACCATGTCTGGGACAGGCCGGATATGCGGCACGTGCTCAAGCGTGCCGTCGGCCTCGATGATCAGTTATCGGTGGATTATGCCGAAGGCCTGCTGCAACCTGGCGATGTGTATGCGATTGTCAGTGATGGGGTATGGGCGGCCGTAGGCGATGCCGATATCCACCGCGCGCTGATGCTGTACCACACCCCGCAAATGATCGCGGAGTCCCTGACAGCCCAGGCCATAGAGAAAGGCGGCCAGGATAATGCCTCTGCGGTCATCGTCAGCATTGAAAGCGTAGGCCAGGACCATTTGACCGATATGATGGCCGATGCGCTCAGTCTCCCATTACCGCCAAAACTTTCTGTCGGGAGCCAGATCGATGGCTTCACAGTGACCCGGGTGATTCACGATTCGCGCCTGAGTATCCTGTACCAGGTCAAAAATACCGCCGGGCAGCTGTTTGTACTCAAAACCCTGCAACCTTCACGCGCGGATGACAAGGAAAGTTGCGAAGCCTTATTGAATGAAGAGTGGCTGGCGAAACGCGTGGTCTCGCAATCGGTGCCGCAGATATTGCCGCTGACGCTGGAGCAGCGCAGTGCGCTTTATTATGTGATGACCTGGCACGAAGGCTCTACCTTGCAGCAACGGCTGGATGCCGGTCACCATTTCACCATGAATGGCGTCGCCAATATTGGCCAGGATTTATTGCGTGGTTTAAGCATGTTGCACCGTCTCAATATTGTGCATCGCGATATCAAACCGGCCAATGTCCATATCGGTAGTGACACAAGGTTACGCATCCTCGACCTGGGCGTGGCACTCAACCCTACCCTGCCCATGCCTGAGCAGATGGAAAATCCGGGCACACCCAGTTTTATGGCGCCGGAACTGTTTAATGGCAAAGTGGCAGACCGGCAGGCCGATATTTATGCCGCGGGTGTCACACTTTATCATTTGCTGACACGAAAATACCCCTATGGCGAGATTGAGCCCTTTCAGTCCCCCCGTTTTGGCGAGCCTATCAAACCTAGCCGATACCGACCCGAAATTCCCGCCTGGCTGGAAAACGTGATTCTGAAGGCGATTGCCAGGAAACCTGAAGACCGCTTTGAAACCGCAGAAGAAATGCTGCTGGCACTGGAGCATGGCGAACTGAAGCCGGTGGTGATTCCCCGCACGCCGCTGATCGCGCGCGCGAGGCTGGTGAAATGGCAATGGCTGGCCATCTGCTCAATACTGGCTAACCTGATCCTTATATACTTGCTGTTTGTTTCCTGACTCCCCGCCGGGGCTATCATGAACAACATGGATTCCTGTCATCATGGGGAAAAACCATATTCCATCAAGACCCATTCTGGTGCAGACGCGCCAAATTGCATCATAACCGTGCGCCGGAACAGCTTGCTAAACCCGGTTAACTGAGAGCAAACATAAGCACCCTCCCTTACCGAAATGCTTTTAAATCCTTTAAAAACAAAGACTTAAAACATTTTCCGGCATTACCACTGTTGCTCCTCCCATATTGGCATATCAATTGCTAAAAAGGGAGTAGATCTCGTTTATTAACGATACGTGTTTTTTATGGACAACGGCGTCCATAGCTTGTTTTTCGAACTGCTCCAGGGAGTCAACCCCGGGTAGTCGCCAGATAAGCTATGGGCGCCTTTTTTCGTTTCTAGAGCTTAGTAATCCGCAACATGTCATTGGAAAAAACCATGCACATGCTTGCACCTGATGGGGAACACACGATGAATCAACTTACCCGCATAGTAGTTGTCGGCAACGGCATGGTGGGACATTATTTTATGCAGGAGCTGGTCAAACGCCATCCCGACCTGTCAGCCGCCAACCTGCAAGTCACCGTCCTCGGTGAAGAACCGCGTCCTGCCTATGACCGCGTGCATCTTTCCAGCTTTTTCTCCGGCAGTACCGCTGAAGACCTGTCCCTGGTTGAACCCGGTTTTTATGACCGTCCAGGCCTGGAGTTACGCCTGAATGCCAGGGTAAGCCATATTGCGCGCGACCAGCACACCGTCACACTGACAGATGGCACACAACTGGCCTACGACAAGCTGGTTCTGGCGACAGGTTCCGTGCCTTTCGTGCCCTCGGTTGCCGGACGCGACCGCGAAAACTGCTTTGTTTACCGAACTATTGAAGACCTGGAAGCCATGACGGCAGCCGGTAAGACCGCCAAGAGTGGCGTCGTGGTCGGTGGCGGCCTGCTGGGCCTGGAATGCGCCAAAGCGTTACGCGATATGGGCCTGGATACCCACGTGGTGGAATTCGCCCCGCGCCTGATGGCGGTACAGGTGGACGAGGCGGGTGGCCGTGTATTGCGCAGCAAGATCGAGGAGCTGGGCGTGCACGTACACACCAGCCGCAATACCACTGCCATTGTAGATGGTGCGACTGCACGCCACCGCATGGTGTTTTTTGATGAGACCTGGCTGGAAACCGACATGATCGTGTTCTCCGCCGGTATCCGTCCGCGTGACGAACTGGCGCGTGAATCCGGCCTGGCCATCGGTGCACGTGGCGGTATCGCGATCGATGATTTCTCCCGCTCCAGCGACCACGACATTTATGCCATCGGCGAATGTGCCAGCTGGAACGATGAAATGTTCGGCCTGGTAGCGCCTGGTTATGACATGGCACGTATAGCCTGCGCGCATCTGGCAGGCGAAACAGCGTCAATTTTCCAGGGTGCGGATATGAGTACCAAACTCAAGCTGATGGGTGTGGACGTCGCCAGTGTCGGTGATGCGCACGGCAAAACCCATGGCTGCCGTAGCTACCAGTACACAGACGAAGTACGCAATATCTACAAAAAAATCGTTGTCAGCGAAGATGGCAAAAAACTGCTGGGCGCAGTGCTGATCGGCAATGCCGATGAATACGGTACGTTGCAGCAAATGACCATCAATGAAATGGCATTGCCGGAAAACCCTGAATTCCTGATCCTGCCGGCCAGCGATGGCAAGGAAAAGCCCGGCCTGGGCGTGGATGCACTCCCAGACACCGCCGTGCTGTGTTCCTGCAACAACGTCAGCAAAGGTGCCATCGGCGAAGCGGTGGCTGCCGGTAACTGCAGTATAGGCGCCATCAAGTCCTGCACCAAGGCGGGCACGGCCTGCGGCGGCTGCGTGCCTTTAGTGACGCAAGTCATGAAAGCGCAGATGGTGAAACTGGGCATGACCGTCAACAACCACCTGTGCGAACATTTCCCCTACTCACGCCAAGAGCTTTACCACCTGGTACGCGTCGGCGAGATCAGGACATTTGCTGACCTGCTGCATAAACATGGCAAAGGCCTGGGTTGCGATATCTGCAAACCCACCGCTGCCAGCATCCTCGCTTCGTGCTGGAACGACTTTATCCTGAAGAAAGACCTGGCTTCATTGCAGGATTCTAACGATTACTTCCTCGGCAATATCCAGAAAGACGGCAGCTACTCCGTCGTACCACGGATGCCGGGCGGCGAAGTGACGCCTGACGGCCTGATCGCCATCGGCCAGATCGCCAAGAAATACGGTTTATATACGAAAGTCACTGGCGGGGCGCGCGTAGACATGTTCGGTGCCCGCGTCGAGCAGTTGCCAAACATCTGGGAAGAGCTGATCGCCGCTGGCTTCGAATCCGGCCATGCTTACGGCAAATCGCTGCGCACCGTGAAGAGCTGTGTCGGCTCCACCTGGTGCCGCTATGGCGTGGACGACAGCGTCGGCCTGGCTGTGCAACTGGAGAACCGTTATAAAGGGCTGCGCGCGCCACACAAGATCAAGTTCGGTGTTTCCGGTTGTACGCGTGAATGTGCGGAAGCACAAGGCAAGGACGTGGGCCTCATCGCCACCGAAAACGGCTGGAACCTGTATGTCTGCGGCAACGGCGGCATGAAGCCACGCCACGCCGAACTGATCGCCAGCGACCTCAGCAAACAGGATGCGATCCGCATGATAGACCGCTTCCTGATGTTCTACATCCGCACTGCTGACCGCCTGCAACGCACCAGCACCTGGCGCGACAACCTGGAAGGCGGCCTGGATTACCTCAAAGACGTGATCATCAACGACTCACTGGGGCTGGGTGCAGAACTGGAAGCCCAGATGCAGCATGTGGTGGATAACTACCAGGATGAATGGAAAACCGCCGTCAACGATCCTGAAGTACGCAAACGTTTCCGCAGCTTCGTCAACAGCGTGGCCGGTGACAACAACATCGTCTTCGTCAAGGAGCGTGACCAGATGCGCCCAGCCACGGCAGAAGAGAAGCAGGCACAGGAAAAACAGCCCGGCAAGGTGATCCCTATCCTGGCGACCACAGAGTAATACACGGAGTTAACCATGAGTCAGTTACAACAAACAGCGTCGTTCATTGATGCGACCCATCCCACCACTTTGCCTGGCACCTGGCACCCCGTGTGCGCACTGGAAGATATCTGGCCGAACATGGGCGTATGCGCCCTGGTGGAAGGCCGCCAGATTGCGATCTTCCGCATGCAGGATGACCTGTTATACGCCATCGATAATTACGATCCGCACAGCGATGCCAATGTTCTTTCACGCGGCATCGTTGGTGACCTGGCGGGCGAACATGTGGTCGCCTCGCCCATCTACAAGCATCACTACCGGTTGCGTACCGGTGTGTGTGTCGAAGATGACAGCGTGCGCCTGAACACTTACGCAGCTGAACTGCGTGATGGCGCAGTCTGGGTACAGGTCCAGGCAGGATAGGGCTGGTAAACCATGGTGAAGCAGGTGAAGTCAGTCTGCCCTTACTGCGGTGTCGGTTGCGGCATCGTGATGGAGGTTGAAGAGCATGAAGAAACCCAGACCCAGCGATTGATCAAGGTCTACGGTGACAAGCAGCACCCGACCAACTATGGCCGCCTGTGCACCAAGGGCAATACCTGCATCCAGGCCATTGCTGACTCGGGCCGGCTGGAACATGCCTATGTCAGGCAACAACGTGGCCTGGAACCAGTGCGTACTGGCATGGATGCCGCCATCAAGGAGGCCGCCCGCCGCCTGCGCGCCATTCTGGATGAACATGGCCCGGATGCGATCGCATTGTATGTTTCCGGCCAGATGTCGATTGAATCCCAGTACCTGGCCAACAAACTGGTCAAAGGCTACCTTGGCAGCAACCAGATCGAATCCAATTCCCGCCTGTGCATGGCCAGTGCCGGCAGTGGCTATAAATTATCGCTGGGTGCAGATGGCCCCCCAGGCTCTTACCAGGATTTTGACCAGACTGACCTGTTCTTCGTGATAGGGGCTAATATGGCCGATTGCCACCCTATCCTGTTCCTGCGCATGATGGACAGGGTCAAAGCGGGTGCCAGATTGATCGTGGTTGACCCCAGACGCAACACGACTGCCGACAAGGCCAACCTGTTCATGCAGATCACGCCCGGCACCGACCTAGCTCTTTTAAATGGCCTGTTGCACCTGCTGGTCAAAAACGGCCATACCGATGACCAGTTCATTGCCGAATTCACCGAAGGCTGGGAAGTGATGCCCGACTTCCTGGAAACCTACTCACCAGAAAAAGTCGCGGCGATCACCGGCCTGGCAGAATCAGATATCCGGCAGGCTGCACACTGGATAGGCACCAGCAACAACTGGATCAGCTGCTGGACCATGGGCCTTAACCAGAGCACGCATGGCACCTGGAGCACCAATGCAATCTGTAACCTGCACCTGGCTACCGGTGCCATCTGCCGTCCTGGCAGCGGCCCATTCTCGCTGACCGGGCAACCAAATGCCATGGGTGGCCGTGAAATGGGCTATATGGGTCCCGGCTTGCCAGGCCAGCGCTCGGTGCTGGCCGAACAGGACAGGCAATTTATCGAACAGTTGTGGCAGCTACCGGAAGGCACGTTACATACCCGTTTAGGTGGCGGCACGGTTGCCATGTTCGAGCAGATGATGGAAGGCAAGATCAAGGCCTGCTGGGTGATTTGCACCAACCCGGTCGCCAGCATGGCCAACCGCAAGAAGGTGATTGCCGGCCTCGAGAAAGCCGAACTGGTGATCGCCCAGGATGCTTTCCTCGATACCGAGACTAACCGCTATGCCGATATCCTGCTGCCGGGGGCTTTGTGGGCGGAAGCCGAAGGCGTGATGATCAACTCGGAACGCAATATGACGCTGATGCAGCAGGCGGTGAACCCGCCGGGCGAAGGCATGGCCGACTGGCAGATCATTGCCAGCGTCGCCTGCGAAATGGGCTTCGGCGAAGGCTTTAGCTATGCTTCGGCCGCTGAAATATTTGCCGAAATCACCCGTGCGTCCAACCTAAACACCGGCTATGACATCCGTGGCGCTAGCCATGACAAGTTGCGGGAAACCTCCCTGCAATGGCCTTGCCCGCCAGATTGCCAGACAGACAGGAACCCGATCCGTTACCTGAATGATGGCATCAGCCAGACACTGAAAGTCAGCGATGATGGCCATACACCTCGCATCGCATTCGCGACCGCCAGCGGCAAGGCCATGTTTTTTGCCCGCCCGCACATGGAGCCGGTGGAGTTGCCTGATGATGACTATCCGTTTGTGCTGAATACCGGCCGCCTGCAACACCAATGGCACACCATGACCAAAACCGGCAAGATCGCCACCTTGAACAAACTCAATCCCGGGCCATTTGTCGAGCTGCACCCGGAAGATGCTGCCGCCCTCGGCATACAGGACAAGGACCAGGTAGAGATCTCGTCACGCCGTGGCCGTGCGGTGTTACCGGCGGTTATCACCGACCGTGTCCGCCCCGGCAACTGCTTCGCCCCTTTTCACTGGAATGATGTATTTGGTGAACAGCTGGCCATCAACGCCGTGACCAGCGATGCGATCGACCCCATCTCGCAGCAGCCGGAACTCAAGTTCTGCGCCGTGTCCATGACGCGTGTCGCAAGTGCGCCTGCTTCAAACAAAGACGAAGACGAATTAGCCCTGGTCCAAGCCGGTGACGCAAGCCATCACAAGGAACTCCATATGAAAGATATTGATGCCCTGGCCAGGTTACTGGGCCTGGATAGCGCACCGGACATCATCCTCGACGCGCAGGAACAACTGTACCTGCAGGGCTTTATCAATGGCTTGCGCACCGAAGAATCCCGCAAACTCGGCGGTGTGCCCATACTCCCGGAAGGTGCACCCCTGGCACCTGCCAAATTTACGCTGATTAATGGCATGCTGGCCGGGCTGTTTGCACGCAGCTGGGTGCCGCAGGGCGCAGAATTACAGGGTTTGCCTGATTTCTCAGCCAGGTCAGCACCGGCAGCCGCCACGGTCGCCATCCTGTGGGCCTCACAAACCGGCAATGCCGAAGCATTTGCCGGTAAATGTGCCGAGCGCATCCAATCCAGCGGCCTGCAGGCCTCTGTCATGGCGATGGATAGCATGAAGCCGGCCGATCTGGCGAGATACCCGCAGGTGCTGCTACTTGCCAGTACTTTTGGTGACGGCGAACCGCCTGACAATGGCAGCCAGTTCTGGAAAGGCCTGCAAGGCGATTCTGCGCCACGGCTGGAAAATACCCGTTTTGCCGTGCTGGCTTTCGGCGACTCGAATTATGACCAGTTCTGCGGCTTTGGCCGCAAGCTGGATGCACGGCTGGAAGCCATGGGTGCCCAACGCCTGGTTGAACGTGCCGACTGTGAGCCTGAATTCGAAGAAACCGCCGCTGCCTGGCTGGATCATGCTGTGGCTGCCTTGGGAAAAACGGCAGCGACTGTCACCCGGCCAGTGCTGGCGTTAGCCGCTGCGCTGGAAGAAACCGCCAGCGACATTGGCGAAAAACCGGCCCCCCCTGCCTATACCCGCCAGCATCCTCTGAAAGCCAGACTGATCATCAACCAGCGCCTGAATGCCGACGGTGCGGAAAAAGAGATACGCCAGTTCGGTTTTGATTTAACCGGTAGCGGTTTTCACTATGAAGCCGGGGATGCGCTGGGAGTATGGCCGACCAACTGCCCTGAGCTGGTTGCCGAAATGCTGCGGGTATTGAAGCTTTCCGCCTCTACCCTGGTGACGGTGAAAGACCATGGCGAACTCGCCCTGGGTGATGCCCTGTTGCATCACTACGAGATCGCGCGTATCACTCCTGACCTGTTGAAGTTCGTACAGCAGCATAGCGCCAGTCCGGCCCTGGCAGTGCTGATGGAAGATGAAGCACGGCTCAAGGACTGGCTGTGGGATAAACAGATCATTGACCTGTTACAAGCTTTCCCGATCAAAGTCGACGCCAGCAAGTGGCTGACCGCATTAAAACGGTTACAGCCCCGCCTGTATTCGATTTCATCCAGCCCCAAAGTGCATCCCAACCAGGTACATTTAACGGTATCTACCGTGCGTTATGGCAAAGACCTGGCGCGTGGTGGTGTTTGCTCAACGTTTATGGCTGATCGCGCTGGCGAAGTCGATGTGCCTGTCTTTGTGCAACACTCTGCGCATTTCCGCCCGCCTAAAAATCCTGATGCGCCGCTGATCATGGTAGGCCCCGGCACCGGTATCGCCCCGTTTATCGCCTTTTTACAGGAACGCCAGGCCACTGCAGCCAAAGGAAAAAACTGGTTGTTCTTTGGCGAACAGCATGCCACCACCGACTTTTACTATCGTGAAGAATTAGAGTCATTGCAAAAAGCAGGTGTGCTGAACAAGCTGGATACTGCTTTCTCACGCGACCAGTCGGAAAAGGTGTATGTACAACACCGCATGCTGGAGCAAGGTGCAGAGCTTTGGCAATGGCTGCAACAAGGTGCGCACTTCTGCGTATGCGGCGATGCCAGCCGTATGGCGAAAGATGTGGATGCTACGTTGAGAACCATTATCCAGACACATGGCAGTATGTCGGCAGAGGCGGCTACGGCCTATGTATCCAGAATGGCGAGTGAAAAACGGTATGTGCGGGATGTTTATTGATACAAATGATTGAATTCGTTTAATTGCCTGCCGACTTTAAACCTATCAAAAGCCCCCGTGGCTATCTACTGAAAGCCCCTGAAAAGTTAGCCTTGCGGGTAAACGACTTCAGCAGTCCAGGCTTCTTTCGGTTGTGAATAGAGCTCCCAGAACTTCTCGCCAATATCAGTGGCTTCCTTGGAGTCTGGATTAACAAAGGTGGCAACAGTCACGGTGGCAATATGGATCCCCTGCTCCTTCAAAGCGTCGAACAATGCCAAAGCCTGGGCACGAATGCCAGCCTTGCCGATGCTGATGGAAAGATAGTCAGGATGTGGCAAAAGCGCAAAACCACCGCCGGTTAGCAACACTGTGCCTGAGCCATTCTTGATCATGGCTGGCGCGGCTGCTTGCGTGGCGGCCAGCGAACCGCCAATGTTGACTGCCAGGTCGGTATTGAAGGATTCAATGGGTTGTGTAGCGATGGTTGCCTGGCGGACAAACGCAGCGTTGTAATGCAGCACATCAATGGTGCCATGCTGCTTTTCAACGGCGGCAACCAGCTCAGCGACATTGGCGCCGTTACCTGCATCTACCGTTTTCGCTTCTGCTGAATAACCTTTGGCAGTTAACTGATCCACCAATCCTTTGGTTTTTTCCGCTGTACGTGCGCTCAATACAACGTGGAATCCTTCTTTTGCAAAACGTTCTGCAGTGGCGAAACCAATGCCTGGGCCAGACCCGATACTTAAAAATGTTTTCATGATCGCTCCTATGTTGAGGTTGAATTCAAATCATCTTTCAGCTTAAACCGGCGAATACTTGCTGCCGCCTCCCGCCTGCCTATCGATACTTCATCGACAGCCAGGCCTGGTTTTAGCTCCCAGCGTATGCATTTCCCGGCGCTTTCAGATATGCGAAGCATTGTGATTCATTCACCAAAAGTGATAAATAGCTTATTATTAAAAACATTATTTACCCTCGGTGTTTAATATGGATCGTTTTGAAAGCATGGAAGTGTTTACCAGGGTGGTTGAACTCGGCAGCTTCACCGCGGCAGCTACCGCCTGCCGCTTATCACCTTCCATGGTCAGCAAGCATATCAATGCACTGGAAAAACGGCTGGGATCGACACTGCTGAACAGGACCACCCGTACTTTGAAGCTCACCGAAATCGGCAGCAATTATTACGAGAATTGCAAAGAGATCCTCAAGCAGATCAATGATGCTGAAACAGGTGCAGAGATATTGCGTGGCAAGCCCAGAGGCCAACTGCGGGTCAGCGCGCCGATCTGGTTTGGCTCGATTACGCTGACGCCACTCATTGCTGACTTCCTGTTCGAATATCCTGAAGTAACGGTTGAGCTGACGCTGGCAGACCGGTTTGTGGATATTATTGATGAAGGCTTTGATGTCGCGATCAGGATAGGTGAACTGGATGATTCAACCTATGTGGCAAGAAAGCTGACGGAGTTTGAAGTGGCGACTTGTGCATCCCCTGCTTATCTGCAAAAACATGGCACACCTACACATCCGGACGAATTAAGAAAATTTGATTGCCTGAATTTTACCAACTGGAAGCATGATGGTGGCTGGAAGCAATTGAGCAGGAATCTCGACAGCACATTGCCCAACAATTCGCGGTTCGATGCCAATCACGCGCAATCGTTACGTACCGCTGCTGTGAAGGGACTGGGTTTGATTCTTTCACCCAAGCTATTACTGGATCAGGATATCAAGAGCGGCGCTTTGGTAGAAGTGCTACAAGACTTCAAACCGCCACCGCGGCCGGTGAATGCCATTTATCCTAAAGAGCGTCAAACGATGCCAAAGTTAGCATCGTTTGTAGATTACCTGATCGAACATTTATAAAGATTGAACACTTATAGATTAAGTGTTGGCTGGCACCAGCGCACGCAACACCGATTGCAACACGCCAGGAAACTTCTGCTCGATTTCATCGACCCTCAGTGCATTTAAATGCTCGGTGCCCTCAATCAGGGTTTCGACCAAGCCTGCTGCACGCAGGATTTTGAAGTGATGTGACATGCTGGATTTCGGACGATTGAGGTCAAACTCGCCACAGGTCATCTTGCGGCCTGCACACGCTAACCGCCCGACAATCTCCAGGCGTGTCGGGTCCGACAGCGCATACATGATGTCTGTCAGCTCTACCTGATCCAGACTAGGATGTTTGATTTGCCGCATGACTAAAATTTATCACAGTACTTGATATTATTCTATTGTTCGATTATATTCGAACAATAGAATTTGATCCAAGCATTCAAGCAGGCAATATGAAAAAAGAAAAACTCTCACAGGGCATTCCTCTCGCTCTGTACGCATTGATGGCTGGCGCCTTTGGCATAGGCACTACCGAATTCGTCATTATGGGATTATTGCCGGAAGTCAGCCGTGACCTGATAGTCAGCATTCCAATGGCTGGTTTACTGATCACTGGCTATGCGCTGGGAGTGGCCGTTGGCGCGCCTATCATGTCTATTCTGATGGCGAAATTTTCCCGCAAGAACTCCCTGCTATGGCTGATGGGTATTTTCACGCTGGGCAACCTGATCTGCGCCATCGCTCCTGATTACACCACCTTGATGATCGCCAGAGTGGTGACATCATTCGCCCACGGTACATTTTTCGGCATAGGCGCCATCGTGGCTACCGATCTTGTACCAAAAGAAAAACGTGCGTTTGCGCTGGCATTGATGTTTACCGGCCTGACCGTTGCCAACGTAGTGGGCGTACCGGCTGGCACCTGGCTGGGTCAACTGCTCGGCTGGCGGTCTACCTTCTGGGCAGTGACCATGATAGGCCCGATTGCGCTGGCCGCGCTGTATTACCTGGTGCCTAAAGATCACCATGCCGAAAAAGTGCATGTGAAATCGGAAATCACCACCCTGATGCAACCGCAGGTCATCGCCGGGTTATTGCTGACGATTATTGCAGATACCGGCTTGTTCGCGGTGCTCACTTACCTGGCCCCTATACTGACCGATGTAGCACTTTTCTCACCCACCGCCATCTCACCCGTATTCCTGCTATTCGGCGTCGGCATGGTGATCGGCAACATCCTCGGTGCCAAATTAGCCGATATCAATCTTGATAAAACGCTGATAGGCGCATTGATGTTCATCATTGCCATACTGGCTTCGTTCTCACTGTTTGCGCATAACCAGATTGCAGTCGTGAGCCTGGTTGGTTTGCTGGGAGTGGCTGGCTTTGCAGCGGTGCCTTCGTTACAGATCAAGATTCTGGAGAAAGCCAGCGGTGCGCCGACATTGGCTTCCGCCATGAATATAGGCGCATTCAATATCGGCAATGCGGCCGGGGCCTGGGTAGGCGGGTTGGTGATTTCCCATGGCTTGGGCCTGACTGCAATTGGCTGGATTGCTGCCAGCATCGTATTGCTTGGGCTGATACTGGCCGTGATCGAGATGCAATTAATCTCAGGGAAGACATATTCAACACCGGCATAAACATCATTAAAACTTACGTAAAAGGAACGTTATGGCTGATTTATTTTCCAGTTATCAATTAAAAGATGTCACCCTCAGAAACCGTATCGCTATCCCGCCGATGTGCCAATACATGGCCGAAGATGGCGTCGTCAATGACTGGCATCTGGCGCATTACACCAGCCTGGCGCGTGGCGGCAGTGGCCTGGTGATTGTTGAAGCCACCGGCGTGGCGCCCGAAGGCCGCATCACCCCCGGATGCACAGGCATCTGGAACGACACGCAAGCCGAAAAATTGGCCGAGATCGCCGCAGCGATCAAAGCGGCTGGCGCAGTGCCAGGTATACAGATCGCACATGCCGGCCGCAAAGCCAGCGCCAACAAACCCTGGGAAGGTGATGACCATATTCCGGCCAACGATGCCCGCGCCTGGCAAACCATTGCGCCATCCGCGATTGCGTTTGGTGGTGATTTGCCACGCGTGCCTAAGGAGATGACGATAGATGACATCAACCGTGTGAAGAATGACTTTGTCGCCGCGGCCAAACGCGCGCTGGATGCCGGTTTCGAATGGCTGGAAATCCATTTCGCCCATGGCTACCTGGGACAAAGCTTCACTTCAGCACACTCTAACCACCGCACCGACATTTACGGTGGCAGCTTTGAGAATCGCTCCCGTTTCACCATTGAAACGCTGGAAGCCATCCGTGAAGTATGGCCGGAAAACCTGCCACTCACCGCCCGTTTTGGCGTCATTGAATACGATGGCAAAGATGAAGAAACCTTGAGCGAATCCATTCAACTGGTCAAAGCCTGGAAGCAGCGCGGACTGGATATGCTAAGCGTCAGCGTCGGTTTCACCATTCCGGAAACCAATATTCCGTGGGGCCCTGCATTCCTCGCACCGGTGGCAAAACGTGTGCGTAATGAAGCAGGTATTGCGGTTTCATCCGCCTGGGGTTTCGGTGCACCGACACTGGCGGATAACGCGATCCGTAATGAAGAACTGGATTTAGCCATGATAGGCCGTGCACATCTTGAAAATCCGCATTGGCCTTATTTTGCGGCTAAAGAGCTCAAGCAGGATAAACCAGCATGGGTATTGCCTGCACCCTACGCACATTGGCTTGCACGCTACAGAAGCCCTACCGAGTCGTAATCATAAAACGCGTTAATTAAATCAAACCTGCCTTCCGGCAGGTTTGTTCTTTTTGAGCCTTACATCACTTTATCAGCCCTTGCCTATCATCATGGCCCATGCATTTCTGCAAATCATGGCTCTGTAGCTGCACTGCCCTCTCCAATAATATTCGTCCTGTCGTTTAGTTTTACTCATTAAAAGTAACTAAGGAGAGGTCTCATGAAAGCAGTCGTATTTGGCGGTAGAGGTTTGATTGGCAACAAAGTTGTTGAAGTATTAAAGGCGCAAGGTCACGAGGCCGTGGTAGCTTCGCGCAATTTAGGGGTAGATGCATTTACCGCCCAAGGCCTTAAGGAAGTACTGCAAAACGCAGACATCATTATCGACACCATGGATTCCCCAAGTTTTGAGGATAACGTTGCGCGCAATTTTTTCGAGACCACCACCAGCAATATCATCGCAGCGGCTAAAGACAAAAATATCAGGCATTACATTGCATTGTCAGTGGTTGGCACAGACAACCTGCAGATTTCCGGTTACTTCCAGGGCAAGCTGAAACAGGAACAATTGATAAAAGCATCCGGCATTCCATACACCATTGCCCGCGCCACCCAGTTTTATGAATTCGTCATGTTTATTGCACAGGCCGCGACTGAGGAAGACATCGTGCGTTTACCTTCGGCAAAATTGCAGCCGATTGCCGCGATTGATGTAGCAACGACGATTGCCGACATTGCTAATGGCAAACCGTATAACAGCATTGTCGATATTGCCGGCCCGGAGAAAATAGCCCTCAGCGAATTTGCACGCAGGGCGCTGGCGGCACAAAAAGACCCACGCAACTTAGTCACGGATGAAAGTGCCTTGTATGTCCAAACTTTCAAGATTGACGACGATACATTGACGCCCGGGCCAAATCATTTACTGGGTAACACCGACTTTAATGGCTGGTTAGCTGACCCTGCCAGATCTTTTAAATAGTTTATCGCAGTAAAGGAGACTCATCATGACCATATTTAAAACATTATTCGTTTCAATCGCTTTATTCACTACAACATCAGCCTTGGCGCACGATGGCGAACATCACGTGCCGGATCTGAAGATGATCATGGCCCAGGACATGAGTGATATGCCGGGCAAGGAAACCATCATGCTGACGGTGAATTACAAACCAGGTGAAGTAGAACCGGCACACAGACACGATGCACACTGTTTCGTCTATGTGCTGGAAGGACAAATCGTCATGGGCGTGAAAGACGGCAAAGAGCAAACCTTGAGTGCAGGCCAGAGCTTTTATGAAGGTCCGGAAGATATCCATACTGTTGGCCGCAACGCCAGTAAAACCAAACCGGCCAAATTCCTGGTACTGATGTTAAAAGACAAAAATAAGGCACCTGTGATACCGCTTGATTAATGTCTGCCTGCCGGAGCATGCCTCAGATCAAGCATGCTCCGGTATCTTCAACCCTTCAAAGGATAAGACTATGAGAGTGTTGCATGTAGATGCCAGCCCCAAACGAACAGGTTCCAGTTCAAAAATGCTGTCAGCGTATTTCATGCAACAACTCAAGCAAGTCACCCCTGACATGGCAATAGACTATATGGATATTGCTGCGCATACCCCACCACATATCTCGCATGCGTTTATCCAAGCCATGTACGAACCAGCCGCCAGCAGAAGCCGAGAAATGCAGCAGGTGTTGTCATACTCCGACCAGCTTTGCGCCTGTGCCCTGATGGCCGACGCACTCGTCTTTGCCATGCCTATGTATAACTTCTGCATGCCTTCCAGTTTCAAAGCATTTATCGACCACCTGGTGCGCCCTGGCCTGACATTCACAATGAATGCAGATGGAACAACCACCGGTAATTTATCTCGCCAAAAGCTGTTATTCATCACCACGCGTGGTTTGGATTTAAGGCCATCCAGCCCATGGGCTTACATGGATGCGCTGACACCAGCGCTGAAATCCGCTTTTTCGTTTATAGGTGCTGATGATCCAATTTTTGTAGATATACAACCACTGGACATTGATGATGAAGGTGCAAAAACTTCAATCCTCAACGATGCGCGCAACCGGCTGGATGCCATTGCAAAAGACTGGGGCAACAACTACTAGCGCTCATTCATCACTCATAAAACTCTGCTTCAGCTTGATCGCACTTTCTTCAGCCACTTTTTTGCTGGTGACATTGGTAAACCCAATAAGTAGCCCGTTATAGTTAGGGTCATCAGTCCACGGGGAAATGGGGTAGATGCTATAACCAAGCTTATTAAAAGTTTGGCTAACCTCAACATCGGAGTATTGCGCAGCTATGCCAGCCACAAAGTGCATCCCGTTTTTATGTGAGCCGATTTGAAGCGTGTTTTCAAACACATCAATGAGTGCCTGGCTGGTGATTTCGCGCCTGTGTGCGTAAAGGTCGCGCATCTTTTTCAAATGCCGAGAGAAATGTCCCTCTGTAATGAAGTCGTTCACCACCATCTGCGGCGTAATAGGAAAGCCACGCTGGTAGATGTGTGCTTTTTGCTGGCATACCTCCACCAGGTTTTGCGGCACAACGATATAACCCATTTTCAAGGCAGGAAATATGGTTTTACTGAAACTGCCGGCGTAAATCACCCTGTCATATTGGTCCAGGCTTTTTAATGAAGGGAGCGGATAACCGGAATAGCGGAACTCACCGTCAAAGTCATCCTCGATAATCCAGGCATTATTTGTACTCGCCCACTCCAGCAGCTGCATACGCCTCGTTGCCGACATGGGTAAACCCAGCGGACTGTGATGTGAAGGTGTGACCACTGCCAGCTTGGCATTCTGGCATTTCTCTATGCCAGCCGTAACCATTAACCCTTCGTCATCTACCGGTACCCTGATGATATTGGCTCCCAGATCCTTCAACACCATGTACGCCATGATATAGCCAGGATCTTCCATCCATACATTTTCGCCGGTCAGCTTAAGTACTTTACCTAAAAAATCCAGCGCGCCCTGATAACCATTGGTGATAAAAACCTGCTCCGGCTCACACACCACACCGCGCGCGAGCCGCAGGTATGCTGCAATGGATTGCCTTAATGGCTGATAACCTTGCGGTTCTTTGAGGCGCATCTCTTCCGCCGACAATCCACGTGTACGGTTACCGCTTAGTCTTGCCCATATCTTCCTGGGGAAAGCATCAAACGCCGGACAGCCAGGTAGATAAATGGGTGAAATAGATGTTGCTGATTCAATATGCACTACTTCTGAGAGCGGTTGTTTAACAGCAGGTGGAACAACCGTCCTCAGTTTTTTGGCTGCCGGCTTGCGCAGTAAAGTGGAGACATACGTGCCGGATTGCCCTTTGGAGATAAAGATCCCTTCTCCCAACAGCATGGCATACGCACTTTCAACAGTGCCTCTGGCAACATTCAACTCACTCGCCAGTGTCCTGGTGGAGGGGATCCGGTCGCCATCATGCAGCAGGTTACCTTCAATCGCCGCTTTGAACCTGTGGTATATCTGCAAATGGATAGGCTGCGTTTCAGAGGCATCAAGGGTGATGAATGTTTTTGGTGAGGTATCCATCTGTCAGCGGCGCGGCTTTGTTATTGATTCATCACACCTTAGCAGATTCATATATTGATGTTAATTATTTTGCCTTGGGCCAGGCATTCAATGCCAAATCGGCAATCGCCAACAAATCATCTTTGGAAGCCCCGCTGGTCGCCTGCACTGACATGCCCTGATGCAGCGTGGCAAGATACTTCGCCAGCGCCTGCGGATCAGCATCGCCGGATAAATCGCCATCCTGTTTGGCCTGCTCAAAACGTTTGGTCAGCAGGTTTTCATAAGCAGCCCTGTATTGGATAAGCACTTTTTTTACCATCTCGGCACTTTCACCTCCGGACAACGCGCCTTGCACCACCATGCAGCCTTTAGGGTGCGAAGGTTGTGTCAGAAAATCGGCCGCTTCGGATAAGAAACGTTTAGCCACTGCATGCGCAGTCGGTTCATTGACCACGTCCCTGACAAAAGCCACCGGGCCGGTCGTGTATTTCGCTAACGCTTTCATAAACAGCTCTTCCTTGTTACCGAAAGCTGCATACAAACTTGGTTTGTTGACGCCTAATGCTTCTGTCAACTCAGCCAGCGACGCGCCTTCATAGCCTCTCTGCCAGAAAATCTGCAGGGCTTTATCAAGCGCTTCATCCATATCAAATACCCGTGGGCGCCCTCGTGACTTCTTGATCTCGGTGGTCATGCTCAACCCTTTCCAATAATTAATATACCAATTGTTACAAATAAAGATTGACAAGGCAAGTGTTGCCTAATATTATTTATTTACCATTTGGTATTAAATAAAGATATACATGACTCCCACTCATGCAACATTAAGCCACCCAGACAACACCATGCCAGACGGATGGCGCGTGTTCACGATTGCCTGTATTGCCATTTTCATGGTGTCGCTGGATACCACGATCCTTTATGCTGGGTTCAGCAATATCCTAGATAGTTTTCCGGGTGCGACTGCCGCAGATTTATCCTGGGCGATGAATGCCTATTCAATCGTATATGCCGCCATGCTGATTCCAGCGGGAGGCATTGCAGACAAATATGGCAGGAAAAAAGTATTTATGCTGGGCGTGTTGCTGTTTGTCAGCGCGTCGTTTGCCTGCGGCGCTTCACCCAGTGTCGGCTGGCTGATTGTGGCCCGCATAGTGCAATCGATAGGCGCATGCCTGCTATCCCCTGCTGCGTTAGCCATTGTGCTTGAGGCTTTCCCGCGCGAAAAACGGATGGTGGTCATGGGTGCCTGGGGCGCGGTTGGTGCCCTTGCAGCAGCTTTGGGGCCAGGCATAGGCTCACTGATCATTGATGTAGGTGGTTGGCAATGGGCATTTTTCATCAATATCCCTATCGGCTTGTTTTGTATCTGGCAAAGCATGACTTCCTTGCAGGAATCTATCCAGCCAAGAGATAAACTGCGCCTGGACTGGGTTGGCATATTGCAATTGATGACCGGCGTGGGTGCCATCGCATTCGGTATTGTCGAGCTTAACTCTACCCACTGGTCAGCAGTAGAACTGGCCGCTATAGTCTTGCTCGGCCTGGCGTTATTGCTCAGTTACATCCCCTGGGCAAGGTCAAACCCGGAACCCTTATTCGAGCTGAGCCTGTTTAAAAACAATACCTTCCTGTTTGCCAATATCGCCGGGTTTGTATTCGCCATCGCCTTTGCCATTATGTTTTTTTCGTTCTTTTTCTGGATGAAAAATATCTGGCATTTAAGCCAGTCCATGGCCGGAACGTCCATCATGCCTGGCCCATTAACGGTGGTACCGACCGCGATTCTTTCCGGCAAGCTCGCTTCAAGAATCGGTCATAGACCCTTATTGATCACCGGCACCATCACCTACGCCTTGAGTAGCCTCTGGTTTATGCTGGTGCCGGATGCCAGCCCGGATTACCTGACTGAATGGCTACCCGGATTACTGTTGAGCGGCTTATCGGTCGGACTGGTGATCCCTTCGCTATCGGCAGCTTCAGTATTCGGATTACCTGCCAGAGATTATGCCGTGGGCAGCGCGATCAACCATGCCGTACGCCAGGTCGGGACAGTGATTGGGGTATCGCTGACCGTGTTATTGCTAGCCAAAACGGATCTACAGATCGCCGACTTTCACCACCTGTATGCCATTCACATCTCGCTGGCATTGATCACCGGCCTGTTGTGTTTGCCGATTAATACGCATCCCAAACAGTTACTGGCAAAAACCAACGTCAACCTTTGACAAGCGGCACTATTTGATAAGTTATTAAGGTCATTCTATGAAAAGAATTGTTGTAACCGGAATGGGCGTGGTCAGCCCGCTAGGCACAGGTGTTGAACTGGCCTGGAAACATTTACTGGAAGGGAAATTCGGCATATCCCACTTGCCGGAAACATTGGCAGAAGGCAGCCCGGTCAATATTGCCGGCTGGGTAAAACCTTTAGAAACTGATTCTGTTTCCGGGCTGGATTTATCCCAGCACATCAGCGCCAAGGAATTGCGCAGGATAGACCGGTTTATCCAGTTTGCCCTGATCGCGGCTGAAGAAGCGATTAACCAGGCGGGATGGCACCCGCAGAGTGATAGTGAAAGCGAACGTACTGCCACAATCATTGCTTCTGGTATTGGCGGTTTCCCTGCAATCGCTCAAGCCGTGCGCAAAGGCGAGCAGGAAGGTGTGGACCGCTTATCGCCTTTTACCATCCCGTCATTCCTGGTTAACCTCGCCGCAGGCCAGGTGGCGCTAAAACATCAATTCAAGGGGCCGCTGGGCGCCCCGGTCACCGCGTGTGCAGCAGGTGTGCAGGCGATTGGTGATGCTGCCAGGTTAATCCATGCCGGTGAGGCCGACATTGTCATTTGCGGTGGCGCAGAGGCCTGCATCGACAAAGTGAGCCTGGGAGGCTTCGCAGCGGCCAAGGCGCTCAGCACACAATATGCAGACTCTCCAGAACGTGCATCCCGACCCTTTGACAAAGACCGCGATGGATTTGTCATGGGTGAAGGCGCTGGTATCCTCGTGATCGAATCTTATGAACATGCCATGGCCAGAGGTGCGATACCGATTGCTGAACTGGTCGGTTATGGCACCACTTCGGATGCTTACCACATCACCTCCAGTCCGGAAGATGGTTCCGGTGCGGCGCGGGCGATGACGATAGCGTTGCGTCAGGCGGGTTTAAAACCCGCTGCGATAGACCACCTCAACGCGCATGCCACTTCGACGCCGGTGGGTGATGCGGGTGAATTGGCAGCGATCAAGCGTGTATTTGGAACTCAGAATAACCTCGCTATCAGTGCCACCAAATCTTCCACTGGCCATTTACTTGGCGCAGCGGGCGGACTGGAAGCTATATTCACTATCAAAGCACTTCAAACCCAATACTGCCCGCCGACTATTAATCTCGAACAAGCTGACGAACGTGCCGACGGTCTCACCATTGTCGGCAAACAGCCGCTGGTCAAGAAAATTGATTATGCCTTATCCAATGGCTTTGGCTTCGGCGGCGTGAATGCATCAGTGATCTTCAAACGCTACTATTTTTGACAGTCGTATACTTTGACAGTCACATATCGGATAGCGCACAGCTTTACAAACAACTGGCAATTAACAGAACAATCATAAGGGGAACGGAATGAATCACGCACCAAAAGATTTGAAATTCAATGGTGAAGAACGCTTCATCAAACTAGCTAATGGGGAAACCATACGCGTGATCAAAACCGGTAAAGGCGAGCCGCTCTTGCTGATGCACACCATCAGGACGCAGATTGAATTCTTTAGCGAAATGATCCCATTTTATGCAGAAAACTATACGGTATATGCGGTCGATTTGCCCGGACATGGCCAGTCATCCATCAACAAAAAAATCAATTATGACGAGCCATATTTAAGGTCTGCCATGGCAGAGGTGATCCAGCAGCTGGGGTTGCATGAACTGACACTGGTGGGCGAATCCATAGGCGCTACACTGGCACTGACCCTCGCGGCCACCTTGCCGGACCGCATCAAGCAGGTAATCGCTGTGAATCCGTATGATTATGAAACACGCTATGCTGATGGCATCCGGCGCGGCAACTTTATAGCCAACTTCATGTTATGGAATTATTCCATCCCTGTGCATGGCGCCATTTTTGCCGCACTTGAAAACCGTTTTTTTCTAGGTCTCGTGATGAATGGAGGTGTGACCAATATCCGGAAAATACCCGGCTGGTTGATGAAACTCTTTGCGAAAACAGGGCGCAAACCCGGTTACAAATACCTAGGCAGGAATATCCTGAAAAACTGGAGAAGCTGGTCACAAGCCCATGACCTTTACCCCCAGATAAGGTGCCCAGTGAAGCTGATTTACGGGGAATTCGATTGGTCCCGACAAAACGAGCGCATGTCTACGCTGGACCAGGTGCCCACAGCTGAGCTGGTGACCATTCCGGGGTCAGGTCACTTTCTCAGTGTCGATAATCCAGAACAACTTAAGCAAGTTCTAAAAAATGATTTGTAGCCATTGTTAGACTGACACAAGCAAGCTGACGGTCATTAAAAAATCTTGATCATCGCCAGCACACTGCTTACTCATCATAGCCCGTAAGTTTCAACCGGTTCAGCTCACTGGTATTTTCAGCACTATGGCACTCCAACGCGGCGAGATCACCTTCCTTGAAAGTGATCTTGTCGACCGAGTTAATATTTTTTGCGAATTGCGCATGCAGTTCACCGCATTTCTTATTCCTGCTGTTCACGTACTGCAGATATTCCTTTTTCCTCAATTCAGCGCCGGCTGAACCGTCATTCATCACTTTGGTATAGGCGTTCCTTAACCGGAGTTCCGAAATACTCCACAGGCTGAAAGCCACCGTGTCACTAGTCACGTTCGGCTCTGCCACAGGCACTTCCGTCGTGGCCACTTCTGATTTCTGTGGTTTCTGTTCAGCAGGCGTTTCCGCCACTGGTTCGGAAGGCGGCAGGCTCTCCACCTCCAGAACCGGATCCTTCGGCGGCTCTTTTTCAGTTTTTTGCGGAGGGGTTACCAGGGCAGGTTCAGCATTCACATCCAGCTCTTCCTCTATAGAAGGCAACTGCACCTGCTGTTCGGATCTGGTCAGGGTGTCGGCCACCTCTGCGATAGGCTCCACCACTGGAGGCAACTCTACGTCCCTCCAGTTAACCACCATCCAGACCAGCACAGACAGCCCTACAATATAAAACAGGAACGTGGTGTATAAGCTGAACTTTTCATTGCTGATAGTATTGCTGCCGCAATTGGGACAACGCTCAGTGTCTATCGCTTCATCTGAGGGGTGCCATATTTGCCCGCAAGATTCGCAAACCTTTTGTGGTCTAAGAAAAATATTCATCCTGTTCTCTTTTATAGTTGGTGGATTAGAAAAAAACGTTATGTTTCAATGTCCGCTAATCTGGGCCTACCGAAATGACTCTAGTCTCATTTACAGTTGCTACGTTTTATTGGACTAATTCTCAAGACATGTTTTGTTTCAGCCAAAAGTTTGTTCAATCAAGTCTTTCAGTTCCTTCATGTCATTGAACGTTTGGGAAGCACCGGCATTGATTAACTTCTCGCCGGGGAAAGTGCCGGTATACCCGAACACTTGCATGCCTGCGGCTACCGCTGCGGTAACACCTATATGCGTGTCCTCTATCACCAGCACGTTCTCTTTGGACACGCCATTTTCCCGCGCTGCATGCACGTAAATATCAGGTGCGGGTTTGGGTGCTGCCACCATGCTGGCGGTGAATATCTTGCCTTCAAACCTGCTCAGCATTTGCGTTTTGTTGAGCATCAAGCGTACTTTTTCAGGTGAGCTATTCGATGCCAGGCAATAAGGTACATTCAGTGCATCAATCGCCTCCTCGACATTTTTCACTGCTTTAAGATCCCTTTGCAGTGCTTGCAGACTCCGTGTATTAAATGTTTTGAAAAAGTCATCCGGCAGCGTGAACTGATGATCTGTGTAAAGCAATGACTTTACTACGCTCATGCCGCTTCCCACATACTTGCTAACAAATTCTTCATGCGGGATTGCAAGCCCATAGCCTTGTAGCATCTCTAAAAATATTCTGTTCGTGATCGGCTCGCTATCCACCAGCACGCCGTCACAATCAAATATCACCAGTTTCAAAGCTTCCATTGTTATTTTTTTACCTGTCTGCACGGCAAAAGTTCAATCTGACGGTTTCAAGTATCACCTTATTTAATGTATGGCAATCAATCAAGTCCGATAAATCCTACAAGAATAGCAGCGGATAGCTGATAAAGCGGATTTCAAAATTTGATTAATCTGCAAACGTTGGTACCAGAAGTGGAAGCTATATAGGATTCCCGTGTCTGGTCATCGACACTGCGGTGGTTCCCGAGGGAGCCACCGCATTTATGTCCATCGCATGACTTGAATATTAAAGGGACTTAAAAATGATTATTAGCCGTTCGATGAATCCTCATGTGGTCACCGCTTCTCCCACCGACTCCCTTAGATCCGCCGCTCAAATCATGGAAGAACATGATTTTGATGCATTGCCGATATGCCAGAATGGTCGTCTGGTGGGCATGCTCACCATCAAGGACATCGCTATCAAGGCTATTGAAAATGGACTTTCCCTGGAGAGAACGCCAATTGCGAGATGTATGAGCTATGAAGCCAAATATGTGTTTGCAGACCAGACTACCGCTTTTGTCATTAACTTCATGATTGAACAGCAACTGAAATGCATACTCGTGCTGGACCGGGATTATGAACTGGTGGGCGTAGTGTCACTGGATGATCTGGTGATGCCGGAACCAGTTATAGAGTTTGCCCAGCCTGAATGGAAAGGCAAAGCACTTCAGAGAACCAGTTACCAAGAACTGGCAGCCTGATTCCATTAATTCGTCATCGTAAAGCTAACAATGAAAAAACACATTTTCTATGCGCTATGCGCGTCAATCGTCGTGGGAGTGGCGATTACTTCCCTAAATTCTCATGCAGACACTCTCGGCTTTGCGGTCGGTAGCTATGATTTTGACGGTTCACATTCTGCGGCGGATTTCCGGCTCGACTATGAATACGACACATCCTTCCTGGTGGATAACCTTAAGCCATGGCTGGGAGCTGAGGCCACCACTGATGGGTCCATCTGGTTAGGTGGCGGTTTGTTATATGACTGGCAGTTCGCTGATAGCTGGCATTTGAAACCCGGTTTGGGCGCAGGTTATTACAGCCGTGGTAGCAGCGATCTGGATCTCGGATACCCGGTCGAATTTCGTTCACAGCTGGAACTGGCCAAAGACTTTAATCCCCAAAACAGCCTGGGACTGGCAGTCAGCCATTTATCGAATGCGAATCTGGATAGCGACAATCCTGGTGTAGAGATACTGAGTGTGTATTGGCACTATAAATTCTAGTGGTTTGAAATTCTGACTAACTGGTTAGCCGACCTCATAAGCGAGCTTGGTGATTAAAATATAAAAAAACCTGCTGAACACAGCAGGTTTTTTATATTTAGATTTGATAACGAAAGTCTCACGGCCAGATTGCTTGTGCATCAGATCCTATGCATTTACTCAAAAGGTGCGCTGAATAACAGGAAGCCCCACGGTAAACCTTGGAGCTTTCTAATTTCTACTGCTTAGAAATTAGCGATCACAGACAAGCGGGCAGCCAGTGGCGAACCTGGTGTGATGTTGTTGTTGGTATGCGCAAACAGGTAGTAGTCCTTATTCAACAAGTTCTCAACATTGAGTTGTACCCGCAAATCCTTGTTCACTTGTGCGAACACCGCTGCATCCAAGCGCACGTAGCCTGGTAACGTAACACTCGTTGAAACAGTGGGAGCTAATGCATACATCTCAGTGCGACTGATAACACCTAATGCCGCGCCCCAGACTTCATTGAAATCATAACGGTTCCACAATGAGAACGTGTGACGTGGCACCTGGGCGACATCCGCACCCGCCGGGATGACGTTCAATGGATTTGTGTTAGGTTGAGCCTTGGTAAACTCGGCATCCTGATAGGCGTAACCCCCTGCAACACTCCAGGCATCGGTCAGCTTGCCATTAATGCCGAATTCCACACCTTTGACTTCTTGTCCATCGACTAACACCTGAGCAGTGCCTGGATTGGCAGGATCTGCTACAGCAAATTTATTACGCTCTAATTTATATACTGCAGCTGTTAACGCTAAGTCAGGTGAGTAATCCCATTTCACACCCACTTCATAGTTGATGTATTTTTCTGGATCAAATGTATTATTTTGCGCGGTCAAACTAGCAAGTTGCTCACCCGCACGCGGAACGTAACTCACACTGTAGCTTGAGTAGACGGACAAATTCTCCACTGGCTTGTATATCAAACCGGCACGAGGTGAAAACAAATCGTCATTTGGCGTGAAATGCTGGTTAGGGTTAGTGTTGGCGAGGCGACGATTGGTAAAGTCCGTTTTAAATCGGTCGTATCGTAAGCCTAAAATAGCAGACCATTGATTGTCGAATTTTATTTGATCTTGTAAATACAGTGCATAAGTATCATTTTCCGTGTAGTTGTTGGCATCACCGGTACCGGTTGTTGCGTTTACAGCACCCTGCCGCCAGGTAATTGGCACATTTGTCGTTGGATCACTTAATGGTACGTTTACGAAGGTAGTGGCATTATTGAAAAAACCGGTTTCACGGAAGTTAGAGGTCCGCTGGCGACCCAATTCCACACCCACAAGTGACTCATGCTTGATAGAACCGGTATCCCAGTTAAAAGTCAGGTCTGTTTGGTTAATCAGGTTTTGGCGTTCAGTCGCATTGTTATACGCTTCAATTCTGACTGTAGATGCTGGCGTTACAGCTCCGTTTGCAAACACATTCTGATAAAATTTGTTGTAATTTGCATAACGGGTACGGTTTTTCAAGGTCACGCCGTTATCAAACAAGTGCTCAAACAAGAAATTGAACGCGGTCACTTCGGTATGCGTAGGGCTTAATCTTGCATTACCAAAAAATGTGGAATCATTGGTATCGACCGGGCGGCCATTACGTGATGGAATACCACGATCAGCGATTCTATCGTCTTTAAAATATTCAAGGCCTGCAACAATTTTGGTATTGTCAGATGGTTTGATTGTCACGGTTGGGTTGATTCCCTTACGCTCTAAACTCACACCGTCGCGATAGCTGTTGCCATCTTCGTACATGGCATTGAGGCGGAAAGCTGCCACATCATTAATAGCCTGGTTGTAATCGACAGTGGCACGGGCCTGGTCAAATGAACCATATTGCAAGCCAACCTCGCGCAAGCTGTTCCAGTTTGCTTCTTTGGTGACCCGGTTAATCAAACCACCTGCACCACCACGGCCAAAGATCATGCCATTGGGGCCTTTAAGGACTTCAACACGCTCTACGTTATACAGGTCGCGGTAATACTGTGTGTCATCGCGAACGCCATCCTGGAAGAAATCGGCAGTTGAAGAAATGCCGCGAAAGATAAATGTTTCACGGTTACCTTCACCTTGAGCGGCACCTACGCCCGGCGTATAGCGAACAATATCGCCAAGATTTTGAACCGCCTGATCTTTCATCTGCTGTTTGTTAAATACAGTGATGGATTGAGGAATATCTATCAAATCAGTCTCGGTTTTAGTAGAGGTGCTGGACTTTTTGGTGACGTAGCCATTAGTGATTGGTTTTTCTTTAGCGGCTTTAACATCGACTTCTGGAAGTTGTTGTGCGTCTTCAGCATAAGCAAGCTGTGCACTTGCGAAAAGCAGCCCAAGCATGACTGCCACTGGACGCAAGCGAAAAGAGCGTGTGTTGTACATCATATCCCTTTGTGAATTAGTACCCTTGTAGAAATGAGAATCCATCTCATTCTCCAAATAATAATTAACTTGGGATTAACGAATCGTTGATTTTTTGTGAGTTTTTCGTGAAGACTAGAAATTTATCGTGAAATTGGAACCCTTACCCGGTGAAGAGTATAAATTTAAACGCCAGCCTTGATTTTCACAAATGCGCTGAATTAATGACAAACCCATCCCCATGCCATCGAGCGGAAGTGCACTTCCTCTAACAAAAGGTTGCATCACCCGGCTTTGCTTTACTGAATCAATCCCCATGCCCGTATCCACAATGGAGATGGAGGTTTCATTGAGTATGATTTCAACCTTACCAGTTTCTGTGTAATTTAATGCGTTCTTCAGCAGGTTGGATAAAGCGGTAAGAACGAAATCCGCATTGTACTTTTTATGGGTTTGGGTACCCTGGATCACCAGATCTAAACGGATATTTTTCTTTTGAAAATCTGGCTGCCAGCGATTGAATGCTTCTCTGGCTATTTTCTCTAATGTCTGCGTCTGCGAGGGGTTAACTGCCGTATGCTCTGCCCTGGCAAGTACCAGTAGTGACTGAATGAGCTGCTGCATCTCCGCACTGGCGCGCGCAATCTTTTCCAGCTTGTCGTAATCCGCGTCCAGCTTGGATTTCTCTTTTAACAGAATTTCGCAGCTCGAAGAAATGATCATCAGTCCACTACGGAATTCATGGCTGACATCGCTAGTAAATAATCTTTCACGCCATAAGGTATCTCGAACCTTTGCATATGCATCTTCGAATGCATTCGCAAGGCTTCCGATTTCATCATCTGAAAACTCATTCTTAAACTCCTCCTTAGCCAGTGGGTTGATTGTCCTTCGTGCAAATAATTCTGATAATTTAACAATAGGCGCAAGAATTTGACGCGCCAGAAACCAGCCCCCTAATCCGCCTAATACAATCGTCAGAAAAAGCCCTGACTTCAATGCTAAAAATACATTGTGTTCAAACCCGTTCTCAAACAGGCTTTGATCCAGCACTAGGGTGTAGTCAACTTCATCAATCACCTTGCGATAGGCAAAGTATGTAATTGGAATCGTCTTAATTTCTGAAAAACCTACCGGGATATCTTCTAAAACCTTTGGCAACGTTGGGTCTGGATGCCTGGAAGAATATAAATGCAAACCCAGATCATTCAGCGTCTGGTTGGAGTGTGTTTCATTAGCAACAATGAGCTTGAGTTTGGTATCCATCGCCAGTGACATCAACTCAGTTTCAGTGGAGTCAAAAATGCTGTAAATACCTATCGTGAAAGCCCCTCCCACAAATAGCGCAATCAAGGTGAAAGCAATGACAATGCGGGAGCGAATTGAAATCTTATTCATCATGTAAACCAATCCTGTAGCCTATGCCGTGGATGGTATGCAGCAGGGGGACCTCAAAAGGTTTATCAATTTCTGCCCGTAGCTGATAAATATGGGCTCTCAAATTATCGCCACGCGTTGCGATCTCTTGCCAGAAGTGCTCCTCCAGATAACTACGCTTGACTGTGTTCGGGCTATTTAGCATTAAACACTCCAATATTTTCAGGCCAATTGGAGCGATTCTCAGCGTGACCCCGGCACGTTTTACCACCAGCGTTTCACGATCAAATACCAGGTCATGCACGACTAACTTGGTTCTGACCAGTCCATGACTGCGTTTATGGATTGCAAGAGCCCTGGCCTCCAACTCCGCTAGTGAGAATGGCTTTACTAAATAATCATCCGCCCCAGATTGAAACCCCTTAAGCCGGTCATCCAGTGTATCGCGTGCAGTAAGCATAATGACGGGGGTAAGGATGTTACCGTCATTACGCAGCCGTTTTACCAGTTGCAGACCGTCTATCCCAGGAAGCATCACATCAAGAATAATCAAATCAAACTCTTGTGTTGCCGCGAGATGCAACCCGGACAAACCGTCCTGCGCACAATCAACCTTATGATTTTTGGCTAAATAATCCACGATATTAGTCAAAATATCTTTGTTGTCTTCAATCACTAGTATTCGCATTTTCCTTCTTAGGACTAAAAGATTATTGCTCGACTGTAGATAATGGGATGGTAAAAAAGAAATTCAAAATTGTTGCTGCAGATGGATTTCGAGTTCCTGATCCGGCTTTACCAACCAAGATGATAAGGTAAAAATGTCAGACGTTGGCCTGAGGTTTTTTGTACTATGCATGATAAGAGCAAGACAAAATGACATACCAGCAGCTAGCAGCGAGAACAACGATGAATTAAGTGGCATCCTACCACCATTGCTAAAAACAGCAATTGCGTATGGCCACCCAAGCAAACAGGAGTAGTGCAAAGATTATTTGCTACAAACGCAGACAGGATCGCAGTGAATACTGAATCAAGCCAAACTATTTAAAGCGTGTATAAGATGTTTGTCTGGCTGAACTGCTTATACATTAAAAACTCCATGAATCTTATGGTAAAAACCGGACTCCCGTTTAGCAGTATCTTGATAAAGGCAGTCATATCGAGACCTGATACGCCGCCTTTGTTTCAAGTAGCACCCGCCTTAAGCATTAATCAGCTGACACAGACGGGATTTTATGGATACTTAAATCGGCACCATCGAACTCAGATTCCTTATCGAGGCGGATGCCGACCAGCTTCCTCAATAATCCGTAAACGATAGCCCCGCCAACCAGAGCAATGGTGACCCCGGCTAATGTACCTACCAACTGGCTGAGGAAGCTGACCCCACCCATACCACCCAGGCTGGCGCTACCAAAAATACCGGCAGCGATGCCACCCCAGGCACCGCACAAACCATGCAGCGGCCACACACCCAGCACATCATCAATTTTCAACCGGTTTTGTGTCATGGTGAATGCCCAGACGAACAACGCCCCGGCTACCCCGCCAGTCACTAACGCTCCCAGTGGATGCATGACGTCAGAACCTGCACAGACGGCGACCAGGCCGGCCAACGGGCCGTTATGCACAAAACCTGGGTCATTTTTACCTAGCATCAGCGCGGCCAGGGTACCGCCGACCAACGCCATTAAGGAGTTCACAGCCACCAGGCCGGAAATGTTCTGGATAGCCTGCGCTGACATGACATTAAAGCCGAACCAGCCCACTGTCAGTATCCACGCACCCAATGCCAGGAAAGGGATATTGGATGGCGGATAGGCGTGCAGTTTACCGTCTTTGGTGTAGCGTCCATTGCGGGCACCGAGCAGAATCACTGCTGGCAGGGCGATCCAGCCACCCATGGCATGCACGACGATAGAGCCGGCAAAGTCATGGAAATTGGCGCCGAAGCTGGCATTCAGCCACTCCTGGAAACCGAAATGATTGTTCCAGGCCATGCCTTCAAAAAAAGGATAAACGAAACCGACTATCAGGAAAGTGGCGGCCATTTGCGGGTTGAATTTGGCACGCTCGGCGATGCCACCGGACACGATCGCCGGGATAGCAGCCGCAAAAGTCAGCAGAAAAAAGAATTTAACCAGGTCGTAGCCATTTTTGGCGGCTAGTACCTCGGCACCGCTGAAAAAGTGAATGCCGTAGGCAATGCTGTAACCGATGAAAAAATAGGCAATGGTAGACACGCAAAAATCCACCATGATTTTGACCAGCGCATTGACCTGGTTTTTTTGACGTACGGTACCGACTTCCAAAAATGCAAAACCGGCATGCATCGCCAGCACCATAATGGCCCCCAGCAACACAAACAAGACATCATTAGCGGACACTAATGCTTCCATTTCGCTCTCCGAATTAAATTATTAACGTTGGGCGCTTTGCCTTAAGGCGCGCCTTTTCTAAAATTCGCAGAGTATAAGCAATTATCAGACCATTATTATGTACTTGATTCTTAAGGAACTTACTTTTTTGATGATAGAAAAATGCACCAAAATTGAACCAATGAAAGTGCATCGCACCTTTATAGTGCCAACACGCTGTGCTTGTTTCACTGATGGATTACATGATTTCCGAGGGTTGTAATTGTTTGAACATTTCTTCTGCCTCAGGGTGTGCAGACCAGAAGTAATAAAACTCGCGCACTGCATTTAAAAACAGGTGACGGGTATTTTTTAGGTTGAACAGAGGTAAGGTGGCATCTGCAGTGATGCGGTAAGCGTTTTTTTCGGTCAGAGGCGCTTCACGCAAGCGCAATAACATCAGTTTTGCCATGCGTGTGCGCAACTCTATATCCATTTCCTGTTTATGGTCCATGGATTTAAGCGCTTTGACATAGCCATTAAGCGGCCATAATTCAGAAGTCGCGAATTTTTCGGATTGCAATGCTGGCCATACGGATTGCAGGTCAATCACCGCCGGTTGCCAGCCAATCGGGTGTAATTCGAAACCCACGGTATCCGCATATTGCATCACCGCTTTCACATCGCCACGCCAGAAAGGATAATACTCGCGGATGATGGTGAGCAGCTCAGGCCAGCGTTGCGGGGGCTTATCTTCCAGACATTCATCCACTGCCTTGCGATAAACCGCACTGCTCCCCTCTTGATTTTCCAGCTTTGGGCACAATTCACTTAATAACTCATCGCGTTGTGCCATGATGGCTTGATCCGCCCCCTTGCCACGCAATAAATTATAATAAGCCTGGATAGCGTCTGTTTCGCGTGATGCACTCATAGCAAACTGTACTGATTTGATAAATAAAAAATGAAGATTCTGCAAAGGGTTCACTTGCATCATACACCGAAAAGCGGCTCCGGCTCACAGGAGAAATCGAATGGCTGAATGGATGTTACTGGCGCTCATGGTGGCTGGCGCCTGGTTCTGGATTGACTCGGTCGCCAAACGTGAAATTGCGCTGAAAATAGGCCGGCAACTGGCAGACCGCTGCCATCTGCAATTCCTGGATGAAAGCGTCGCCTGCTCTCGGGTGGGGTTTGCAAGGGATGGCGATGGCCGTGTGCAATTACAACGCACCTATACTTTTGATGTCTCCAGCCATGGCATAGAGCGCATGGCTTGCCATCTGCAATTACGCGGCAGCCAACTGGTGGCCTGGCATATCCCACCTTATGCGACGCAATAACGATATTTAAAGCATGATCATCGGACGCTTTGCGCCATCACCCACCGGCCCCCTGCATTTCGGCTCACTGGTTGCTGCTGTAGCCAGTTATTGCGATGCAAAAAGCCGCGGCGGGAAATGGCTGCTGCGGATCGAGGATGTGGACCTGACCCGCAAAGTGGCTGGTGCCAGCGAAGATATTATCCATACCCTGGAGCGTTACGGTTTTGTATGGGATGACGACATTGCCTACCAGAGCCAGAGCACTGCATTCTATGAAGAAGCGCTCTCCCGGCTGCGTGAAAAAGACCTGGCCTACCCCTGCACCTGCTCCCGCAAGGAGATCGCGGACTCCAGCACTTTGCAAGGCATAGAAGGTGCCATCTATCCCGGCACCTGTCTATTACACGCGATCAAACCAGCCTCGCCGATAGCATGGCGCCTGAAAACCACTGATTCACAGATTGTTTTTCAGGACCTGGTTCAAGGTATATTGCAGCACCATATGGGCAAGGAAATTGGTGACTTCGTCATCAAACGTGCCGATGGATTATTCAGTTACCAGCTGGCCGTCGTGGTCGATGACGCCTTGCAAGGCGTCACGCATGTGGTGCGTGGTGCCGACCTGCTCAACTCCACGACCCGCCAGATTTACCTGCAACAGTTGTTAGGCTATTCGACGCCGGTATATGCCCATATCCCGCTGGTGCTGAATGCGGATGGGCAAAAGCTGAGCAAGCAGACTCTTGCCCAGGCCTTGCCAAATGATAATCTGAACCCCATCTTGATTGCTGCCCTGGATTTTTTAAGGCAAGCATCTTTGCTGTCACAGCCAGTACCCGACAACATTCATACCTGGCCATTAAAGGATATCTGGCGTTGGGCCTTTGCGCACTGGCAATTGCAAGTTATCGTGCCTGCCAGCCACAGCTAAACATTCTGTAGATGGTAAAATAAGACTTATGAAACAAGACCTATTGCATCCCTTCATTTTTGAAAACTCCGCGGTGCGCGGCAACTGTGTGCACCTCGATCAAAGCCTGTATAACGCGCTTGAACACCAGCACTTGTCCCCTGCCTTGAAAAAGGTGATCGGCGAGTTTACCGCTGCCAGTGTGCTGCTGACCTCTACATTGAAAATGCAGGGCAAGCTCATCCTGCAATTGCAAAGTAAAGGTGCTCTGCAACTACTGGTGGTGGAATGTACTTCCGGCCTCGACATCCGCGCGACCGCGAAAGTGAATGGTGAATTACCTGGGGATGCGCTGTCGCGCTGGCTGGCGCAGGGTCAACTGGTGATCACTTTAATGCCGGAAGATGGCGAACCCTACCAGGGAATAGTACCGCTGGAGGGCGACAATATTGCCAGCATGCTGGAAAACTACATGCTGCGTTCGCAACAAATCGAGACCAGGTTGTGGCTGACTGCCGAAGATGATCGCGCAGCAGGCTTACTGGTGCAAAAACTCCCTGAGCAACAGGAACATGACCTCGATGCGTGGAACCGGGTACAACACCTCGCGGGTACAATCACCGATGAGGAATTATTGAACCTGGATACTGCGACGCTGCTGCAACGGCTGTTTGTTGAAGAGGATTTGCGCCTGTTTGACGGGCGCGATGTACGTGCTTTCTGCAGCTGTTCGCAGGCCAACGTCACCAATATGCTGCAAATGCTGGGCCTGGCTGAAGTGCGCAGCATTCTTGATGAACAAGGCAGTGTGCAGATTCAATGTGATTTTTGCAACAAGCAGTATGTCGTCGATGAGCAGGAAGCGCTGGCTTTATTTGACGACAATGATGACCACGAAGTGACACACTAGACTTCCCGATATTTTCGGGATTTGCGCTTGCACCCGGACTGGCAGTTCGTTAAAACCTTTGCTTAAGTCTGAGACCGCTGGCGCTGGCATTCGAACAGCGCGATGGCGGTTGCAGCAGCAGCATTGAGCGATTCCAGCGCGAGCACGCCCTGATGTGCCATCGGGATACTGACACAGGCACGCACCGCATTTTGCAATGCAGCAGAAATGCCCGTCCCTTCATTTCCCACGGCAAACAGCACCGGTTCATGCAGTTGCTGCTGGTAAATACTGCTGCCGTGCATGGTCATCGCCAGGGTATTGCCTGAAAAATTTTGCACGACTTCCAGCGCATCCATATTTTCAACCAGCGGCAGTATCAGTTGCGCACCTTGCCCGCCACGTAATGCTTTAGGCGACCATGCATCAGTACAGCCTTTGGTCAGGTAAGCGATCTGCACGCCTGCCGCAGCGGCTGTTCGCAGTATGCTGCCAAGATTCCCGGGGTCCTGGATATCTTCAATCAGCAGGGCAAAGTCCGCCCTCTGTGGCAATACGCTTTGCGGTACCGGCACTAATGCCATGATACCGCTGCTGCTGGTCACCGGCGCCAGGTCGGCAAACATCAGTGTAGGCAGCATCATGGTATCTACATCCGCCAGTTGCTGCAGCAGATCGGTCGCCTCCAGGCTGCTTTTCCCCTCCGGAATGATCAGCAATTGCGGTTCGCCATGGGTTTGCACATAGGCTTCTATCAAATGCACACCTTCCAGCAAGGTCACGCCACTTTTTTTGCGCTCACGCGCATTATCGGCCAGCTTGCGCAGGTGTTTGTAAACAGGATTGTCGCGGGAGGTGATATGTTTGAATGCCATGCCGGCATTGTACGTCAGTCAAGGCTGGCATAACAGCCGCAAGGTCGTGCCCGTAGAGAATCCAAGGGCATTCATGGATTCGCGTATAATCCAGCCATGGCTAAAAAACTAGATCTGGAACGCATCCTGCACCGTCAAGGTTTCGGCACACGTAAAATGTGCCGTATTCTGATTATCAACGATGAAGTCACTGTCAATGGCGCGGCCTGCAATGATCCGGACGCTACTTTTGAACTTGAAAACCTGCAATTCACCATTCAGGGCGAACCGTGGGAATATCGCGAACACAGTTACCTGATGATGCACAAGCCGGCCCATCATGAATGCACGCACAAAACGCAATTCCACCCGACCATTTATACTTTGTTACCG